>Ga0213820_1000003_pt1 | contig 560766 bp, 510 predicted proteins | sample MC6MC0910MG_FD_179889 | JGI IMG/M metagenome (GOLD analysis project Ga0213820, IMG submission 179889) | Enriched soil aggregate microbial communities from Iowa State University, Ames, United States - MC6-MC0910-MG | ecosystem: Environmental > Terrestrial > Soil > Unclassified | place: USA...
CAAGCTTTTTTCTTATTAAGAAACGGTGTTTTCACCGGCTTGCTTCTTCCTGGCTGGGCGACTGGTTCTCGTTAGAGGAGTCGTTGTTCCCGGTCAGTGGAGGCGCATTATAGGGAGTTCTCAGAAGGCCGCAACCCCTAAATGCAAAAAACTTTTCAAGAGCTCAAACATTAACCAATAATGGCTTTTTAGGATATTTATTAGCCTAAAAAGTGGGGTTTTAGGGTTATGGAGGATGCAAATCTCACAAGCCCGGCAAAAAGTAGATAACAAAAAGGGAGCGGTATCCCGCTCCCCATTCTGTTATTACGCTAAATAGCCGTTATTGCCTGGCCACGATATGCTCGTTTTCCACATCCAGCGTCACCAGTTTGCCTGGGATCAGCTTGCCGGAAAGAATTTGCTGCGCCAACGGGTTCTCGATTTCCTGCTGGATAGCGCGTTTCAACGGACGCGCGCCATAAACAGGGTCGTAGCCGGTTTGGCCCAACAGTGCCAATGCCGGTTCGGTCATGGTGACTTCGTAACCACGCTCCTCAAGACGTTTGTACAGACGCGCCAGCTGAATCTTGGCAATCTCGGCAATATGCTTCTGGCCGAGCGGATGGAACACTACCACCTCATCTATACGGTTGATGAATTCCGGACGGAAATGATGAGTAACCATTTCCATAACCGATTCTTTCATCTGCGCATAGTTCATCTGACCAAAGTGTTCCTGTATCAGGTCAGACCCAAGGTTAGAGGTCATGATCACCACGGTATTGCGGAAATCAACGGTACGGCCCTGACCATCGGTCAGACGCCCGTCATCCAATACCTGCAGCAAGATGTTGAACACATCCGGGTGCGCTTTCTCCACTTCATCCAGCAGGATCACCGAATAAGGTCGACGGCGCACGGCCTCGGTCAGATAACCGCCCTCTTCATAACCAACGTAGCCCGGAGGTGCGCCCACCAGCCGCGATACCGAATGTTTCTCCATAAACTCGGACATATCGATACGCACCATCGCATCGTCACTGTCGAACAGGAACGACGCCAACGCTTTGCACAGCTCGGTTTTCCCCACCCCGGTAGGGCCAAGGAACAGGAACGAGCCTATCGGCCGGTTAGGGTCGGACAATCCCGCACGGCTGCGGCGGATTGCATTGGATACCGCAGTGACCGCCTCATCCTGGCCAATTACCCGGGAATGCAGCTCCTGCTCCAGACGCAGCAGTTTGTCACGCTCGCCCTCCAACATTCTGGCTACCGGAATACCGGTGGCGCGCGCCAGCACTTCAGCGATTTCCGCGTCGGTCACCCGGTTGCGCAGTAGCTTCATGGTCTTGCCTTCGGCCTGCGTAGCGGCGGCGAGCTGTTTTTCCAGCTCAGGGATCTTGCCGTATTGCAGTTCCGACATGCGCCCCAGATCGCCGATGCGGCGCGCCTGCTCCAGAGTGATCTTGGCCTGCTCCAGTTCCGCCTTTATATTCTGGGTGCCGGAGAGCGAAGCTTTCTCGGCTTTCCACTCTTCTTCCAATTCTGAATATTCGCGCTCTTTCTGCTCCAGCTCACTGCTGAGCATTTCCAGGCGTTTCTTACTGGCGTCGTCCGACTCTTTGTTCAGCGCCTGCTGTTCCAGTTTGAGCTGAATAATGCGGCGTTCCAACCTGTCGAGCGATTCCGGTTTCGAGTCCATCTGCATACGGATACTTGACGCAGCCTCATCGATCAGATCGATAGCCTTATCCGGCAACTGACGATCGGAGATATAGCGGTGTGACAGCGTGGCCGCAGCAACTATCGCCGGGTCGGTGATCTGCACATGGTGGTGCAGCTCATAACGCTCCTTCAAGCCACGCAGGATAGCAATGGTATCTTCGACGCTCGGCTCAGCCACATAGACTTTCTGGAAACGACGTTCAAGCGCCGCATCCTTCTCTATATACTGACGGTATTCGTTCAACGTGGTCGCGCCAACGCAGTGAAGTTCCCCGCGCGCCAGCGCAGGTTTAAGCATGTTGCCGGCATCCATTGCGCCATCGGCCTTGCCCGCGCCGACCATAGTGTGCAATTCATCGATAAACAGAATGACGCTGCCTTCCTGTTTTGACAGATCGCTCAGTACGCCTTTCAGTCGCTCTTCAAATTCACCGCGGTATTTAGCCCCGGCGATCAACGCCCCCATGTCGAGGGACAACACGCGTTTGTGCTTCAGGCCTTCCGGCACTTCACCATTAATGATGCGCTGCGCCAGACCTTCGACAATCGCAGTTTTACCCACGCCAGGCTCACCGATCAGCACCGGGTTATTCTTGGTACGACGTTGCAACACCTGAATGGTACGACGGATCTCTTCGTCACGGCCGATAACCGGGTCAAGCTTGCCCTGTTCGGCGCGCTCGGTCAGATCGATAGTGTATTTCTTCAACGCCTGACGCTGATCTTCAGCACCCTGATCTTCCACGCTGTCACCACCCCGCATTTGCTCAATGGCCTTACTGATTTTATCGGCTGTTGCTCCGGCGGCTTTCAGCAGATCGGTCAAGGTTCCGCGATCTTCAAGCACCGCCAGGACGAACAGTTCGGAAGAAATGAATTTGTCCGCCCGCTTTTGCGCCAGCTTGTCGCACAGGTTCAGAACGCGCACCAGCTCATGGGACGGTTGAACGTCGCCACCGGTGCCTTCAACCTGAGGCAGACGAGACAATGCCTGTTCGATTTCGGTGCGCACGCGCCCGCTATCGATACCGGTTGAAGTTAATAATGGACGAACCGTGCCCCCTTCCTGAGTGAGCAGAGCGCTCATCAGATGTAACGGTTCCATAAACTGGTTGTCGTGCCCAAGGGCTAAGGATTGGGCATCGGCGAGGGCAAGCTGGAATTTGTTGGTAAGACGATCCAGACGCATAACACCTCCAATGTAGGTCAAAATTGCTACTGGAGATTAAATGAGGTCATCCCTCAAATTTTCAAGGTTATTTCGACACTATATTATCAGTACAACGTTATGCGTCAGCGGACCGTCCTAATTCAATAGGTTATATCAGCCAGATTAAACTTGCCATACGTCCGGTTATTCCATCGCGTCGATAGGAGAAAAAATGACTGATTTCGCTAACCGTACAGCGATCACCGCCGTAGATGAGTTTTACACCGGCGCGCTGCAGGCGCAGACGAGCCAGCAGATAGATATCTGCCAGAAACTTATCGCCGTGCGGAGTGAAAGCGGCAGCTGCGACGCTATCCACCGCAATAAATGCGGCGCGGACCTCTGGCCCCACTTCAAACTGCTGTGGACCGATTGCCGGACCAAGCCAGGCGCTGATATGGCCCGGCTCAGCGGTAAATGCCGCCAGAGTCTGTTCCAGCACGCCATTGCAAAGCCCGCGCCAACCGGCGTGGGCAGCGGCGATTTCATCACCGGCATGTGAGCAGAACAACACCGGCAGGCAGTCCGCCGTCATCACTGCGCACACCTGCCCCGGCACATTGCTGTAAACCGCATCCGCGCACAGATCGGTTGGGGTTTGCCCATCCAGCCGCACTACGCGGGTACCGTGAACCTGCTCCAGCCAAAGCGGCATTTGCGGCAGGCTCATGCCTGCCATCAGCCGTTCACGGTTACTCTCCACCGCAGACGCCACATCCCCGACATGGGTGCCGAGGTTGAGCGAATCATATGGCGGCAGGCTAATACCGCCACCACGTGTGGTGCTGCAGGCTTTTACCCCTGCAGGCAACGGCCAATCAGGCAGGATAAGCGAATCCATTACCAATTCATCTGATCTTTGAATTCTTCGGTATCGACCTTCAGCGCGTTAATCAGATCGACCATATCCTGCGGCAACGGCGCATGCCACTCCATCTGGATACCGCTGATTGGGTGATACAAACGCAGCATGGTGGCGTGCAGAGCCTGGCGATCGAAACCGCGCAGCGTAGCAATAAATGCCTCCGAAGCGCCTTTCGGCGGACGTGGGCGGCCACCGTACAACTGATCGCCTACCAGCGGATGATTGATGTGCGACATATGCACGCGGATCTGGTGGGTACGACCGGTTTCCAGACGCAGACGCAAACGGGTATGCGCACGGAAGTGCTCCATAATGCGGTAATGCGTCACCGCCGGTTTGCCCATCGGGTGCACCGCCATATGTGTGCGCTTGGTGGAGTGGCGTGAGATCGGCTCTTCAACGGTACCGCCGGCGGTCATGGTACCAATAGCGACCGCTTCGTATTCACGGGTGATTTCACGTGCCTGCAATGCCTCGACCAAGCGGGTTTGCGCAGGAACGGTTTTCGCCACCACCATCAAGCCTGTAGTGTCTTTGTCCAGACGGTGCACGATGCCGGCACGCGGCACGTCAGCAATTTCCGGGTAGTAATGCAGCAACGCATTGAGCACAGTGCCGTCCGGGTTACCGGCGCCAGGGTGTACAACCAGATCGCGAGGCTTGTTGATCACTAAAATATCACTGTCTTCGTAGACGATATTCAGTGCGATATCCTGCGGTTCCCAACGGGCCTCTTCTTCTATCTGGGCATCGATGGCGACCGTCTCTCCCCCCAGCACTTTCTCTTTCGGTTTGTTCGTCGTTTTGCCATTAACCTGTACCCGATCGTCCAGGATCCATTCTTTTATGCGAGATCGTGAATAATCAGGGAACAATTCGGCCAAAGCCTGATCTAAACGTTGTCCGAGTTGAGATTCGGCCACCGTTGCGGTGAGTTGTACTTGTTGTGCCATATGCAGCTTCTTCGTTAACGTTGGGTTTTCACGGCGATGCCGTTTAATATAATGTGCTATTGTACCTGGTCTTTGTCGGGAGCTTAACGGACAGTCTCCCGGAATAACACCCTGAGGATAATCAAAACGTCATGACGCGTATGAAATATCTGGTGGCGGCAGCCACGTTGAGCCTGGCGCTGGCAGGTTGCTCCACATCCAAGGATGCGGTTCCCGACAACCCACCTTCGGAAATCTATGCTACTGCCCAGCAAAAACTGCAGGACGGTAACTTTAAGGGCGCGATTACGCAACTCGAAGCGTTAGATAACCGCTATCCTTTCGGGCCGTACTCCCAGCAGGTTCAGTTGGACCTGATTTATGCCTATTATAAATCTGCCGATTTACCGCTGGCTCAGGCGTCTATCGATCGTTTCATGCGTTTGAACCCAACGCACCCGAACATCGACTACGTGATGTACATGCGTGGTCTGACCGATATGGCGCTGGATGACAGTGCGTTGCAAGGCTTCTTCGGGGTCGATCGTTCAGACCGCGATCCACAGCATGCTCGCGCTGCTTTTCGCGATTTCAGCCAGCTGATTCAGCAATACCCGACCAGCCAGTATGTAACCGATGCCAACAAGCGTCTGGTGTATCTGAAAGACCGCCTGGCCAAATATGAGCTTTCGGTGGTGGAATACTACACTAAACGCGGTGCTTACGTCGCGGTCGTTAATCGTGCCGATCAGATGTTGCGTGAATATCCGGATACCCAGGCCACGCGCGACGCCTTACCTCTGATGGAAAACGCTTACAAACAGCTGCAATTGAGCGGCCAGGCCGACAAAGTGGCCAAAGTGATTGCCGCCAATCCGTCATAAGCGGATTAGTGATGGCAGAAAAGCAAAACGGCAGCTTCGGCTGCCGTTTTTATTTGCTGCGGATTTGGTCATGATTTGAAAAATACACAAGAAAAAACACGGTATTAGCAAGATTGCACAACCGCTTATCCGTTCAATAATGCGCGTTCTGCCCGCAAGACTCAAGCGTTAGATGACCGATTCAAATGCTGAATCACAGATTGAACTAACTTTGCAAAAAGTGACAAAAAAACGTGATTTTCATCACGCATTTAAGCAAAAAGCGCGGTATGCTGGGGTCATCCAAGACGGAAAGACAGAAGAGGTAAGTTATATGACATTGAACATTACCAGCAAACAAATGGATATCACTCCCGCAATCCGCAGTCACGTCGAAGACCGTCTCACCAAACTGGAAAAATGGCAGGCCCAGCTGATTAACCCGCATATTGTTTTATCCAAAGAACCTAAAGGGTTTGTAGCAGACGCCACCATTACCACCCCTAACGGCCCGCTGGTCGCCAGCGCAAAACATGAAGACATGTATACCGCCGTTAACGATCTGATCGCCAAGCTGGAGCGTCAGTTGAATAAGGTGCAGCACAAAGGCGAAGCACGCCGCGCCGCCGCCAGTGTGAAAGACATCGTTCCGGAAGTTGAGCCGGAACAGGAATAACCGTTTAGCGGCTATTTCACTTCAAACGCGCCTGAGGGCGCGTTTTTTGTCTGGGGTTTTTATTGACAGAGATAAAAGCCTGCGGTTACTTTAAAACCTGTCTCACGCCTATTTTGGATAACGCATGGCCCGCAAACCGTTTTTCTTCGCATTCTTTTTTACCTTCCCCTGATTGGGAGGCGTTTCGTCGTGTGATAAAGAATGCGAAGACGAACAGCAAAGCCTCCTGAAACAGGGGGCTTTTTTTATGGCTATTTACGACGTATAAAAATACAAGGCAGAAGCTGATTATGACTGACAACCCATTACTCGTGCTGCGCGAACGCATCAGCGCACTGGATCTCAAACTGCTGGCCCTGCTGGCAGAGCGCCGTGAGCTGGCGGTGGAGGTCGGAAAAACCAAGTTGCATTCCCATCGTCCCATCCGCGATAAAGAACGCGAGCGAGATCTGCTGGATGCGTTAATCGCTGCCGCCAAACCCTACGATCTCGACGGTTTTTACGTTACCCGCCTGTTCCAGCTGATTATCGAAGACTCGGTATTGACCCAGCAAGCGCTGTTGCAGCATCAGCTTAATCAAATCAGCCAACATTCGGCCCGCATTGCCTTCCTCGGGCCGAAAGGATCTTATTCGCACCTGGCCGCGCGCCAATACGCCGCCCGCCACTTCGACCAACTGATTGAGTGTGGTTGCCATAAATTCCAGGACATTTTCACTCAGGTCGAAACCGGTCAAGCGGATTACGCCATACTGCCGATTGAAAATACCAGTTCCGGCTCGATCAACGACGTCTACGATCTGCTGCAACACACCAGCTTGTCGATCGTCGGCGAACTGACCAATCCGATCAATCACTGCGTTCTGGTAGCCGGCGACACCGACCTGAATCAGATCGAAACCGTGTACAGCCACCCGCAGCCGTTCCAACAGTGCAGCCAGTTCATTAACCGCTACCCGCACTGGAAAATCGAGTACTGCGAAAGCACCGCGGCAGCAATGGAAAAAGTCGCCAAGCTAAACTCACCGAAAGCTGCGGCATTAGGCAGTGAGGCTGGCGGCGCGCTGTATGGTCTGCAGGTACTGGAACACAACCTGGCAAACCAGCAGCAGAACATTACCCGCTTCATCGTGTTGGCGCGCAAGGCTATCGAGGTGTCGGAACAAGTACCGGCCAAAACCACGCTGATTATGGCCACAGGCCAGCAGTCAGGCGCGCTGGTTGAAGCGCTGCTGGTGTTACGTGACAACGGCATCATCATGACCAAACTGGAGTCCCGTCCAATTAACGGCAATCCATGGGAAGAGATGTTTTATATCGATGTGCAGGCGAACCTGCGTTCTGAAGCGATGCAAAAAGCCTTGAAAGATCTGACGCCGATTACCCGTTCGCTGAAAGTACTCGGCTGCTATCCCAGCGACAGCGTGGTACCGGTCAATCCGTCCTGAATGAAATAAAAAAGGGTTCGGCTAGCCGAACCCTGATAACTTATTGCCGACTGTCGTTCGCCTGCCGCAGCAGCGAACGGCTTTCCACCAGGAAGCGCTGGGCGTAATCGCCAAACCAGTCCTCCACCTTCTGGAAGCTCTGGATAAACGCCTGTTTATCCCCGTGTTCCAGTAGCTTTATCGCCTCGCCAAAACGCTGGTAGTAGCGTTTAATCAGCGCAATGTTCTCTTCCGACGACATGATGATATCCGCATACAACTGCGGATCCTGAGCAAACAGTCGCCCGACCATCGCCAGTTCCAGCCGGTAGATTGGCGAAGACAGCGCCAGCAGTTGTTCCAATTGAACATTCTCTTCCGCCAAATGCAGCCCATAGGCAAAAGTCGCGAAATGGCGTAGCGCCTGGATAAACGCCATATTCTGATCGTGCTCAACTGCGCTGATGCGGTGTAAACGAGCGCCCCACACCTGCAACTGCTCCAGCAACCACTGATAGGCTTCCGGTTGGCGTCCATCGCAATACACAACGACCTGCTTGGCCACGCTGCCTACATCCGGCCCGAACATCGGGTGCAGCCCCAGCACCGGGCCACCATGTGCCGCAAGCATGGCATTCAGCGGACGATTTTTTACCGAAGCCAGATCGACAAGAATACAATCCGCCGGCAACGGCGGCAGCCGCCCAATCACCTGTTCGGTCACGTGAATAGGCACGCTGACGATCACCATGCCGGCATCCGCCAACAATGCGTCGGCCTGCGGCCAATCTTCCTGATCCAACACCTTGACCTGGTAGCCGGACAGCGTCAGCAGACGGTTGAACAACCGCCCCATTTGGCCGTTACCGCCGATAATTACAATCGGGCGCAACTGCGGACACAGGGTTTTAAAGCCTTTGTCATTCTCGCTGACGTAAGACTCGCGCATCACGCGGCGCAGTACGTCTTCGATCAGATCCGGCGGCACGCCAAGGTTTTCCGCTTCTTTACGGCGCGAGGCCAGCATCGCCGCCTCACGCTCGGGAACGTATACCGGTAAACCGTGGTGGCTTTTAACTTCGCCCACTTCCGCCACCAGTTGCAGGCGTTTCGCCAGCAGCTCCAGCAGCGCTTTATCCACTTCGTCGATTTGATCGCGCAACGCGGTCAGTTCAGCCACCATAACTTACTACTCTCCAGTGCGTGCCGTCAGCGCAGCGCCGAGTTCCTGGTGCATATGGCGCAGCAGCGTCTCTGTACTCTCCCAGTTAATGCAGGCGTCAGTAACAGAAACACCGTAGCGCATATCTGCACGTGGCTGCTCGGAAGACTGGCTGCCTTCGTGCAGGTGACTTTCCAGCATAATGCCGGTAATCGAACGGTTACCCGCTTTGATCTGCTCAACCACGGACTCGGCAACCGCCGGCTGACGGCGATAGTCTTTATTCGAGTTGCCATGGCTGCAATCTATCATCAAGGATGGGTGGAGTCCCGCATCCTGCATCTGTTTTTCGCAAGCCGCAACGTGCTCGGCGCTGTAGTTTGGCGTTTTGCCGCCGCGCAGGATCACGTGGCCATCCGGATTACCCTGAGTTTGCAACAGGCACACCTGACCCGCCTGATTAATACCGACAAACCGGTGCGGCATTGCCGCTGCGCGCATGGCGTTAATTGCCGTACCCAGGCTGCCATCGGTACCGTTCTTGAAACCTACCGGCATTGACAGCCCTGAAGCCATCTCACGGTGAGTTTGTGATTCTGTAGTACGGGCACCAATCGCTGACCAACTGAACAAATCGCCCAGGTATTGCGGGCTGTTCGGATCCAACGCCTCGGTCGCCAACGGCAACCCCATCCCGACCAGGTCAAGCAGCAGGCGACGCGCGATGTGCAAACCTGCCTCAACGTCAAACGAACCATCCATGTACGGATCGTTAATCAGGCCTTTCCAGCCGACCGTAGTCCGCGGTTTCTCAAAATAGACACGCATAACGATATACAGCTGATCGCTCAATTCAGCCGACAGGGTTTTCAAATGACGGGCGTAATCCAGTGCCGCATCCGGATCGTGAATAGAACAAGGCCCGCACACCACCAGCAGACGGTGATCGCGCCCCTGCAGAATATCGGCGATGGTTTTGCGCGCAGTGGCGATTTCATTTTCATCGCTGGCGCTAAGCGGGAACTGGTTCTTCAGTTCTTCCGGAGTGATCAGAATTTGTTCTGCACTGATATGTACGTTATTGAGCGCGTCTTTTTGCATGATGCTATTCCTGTCGTTTTGCCGTTATGCGTAAGCGTGATGAGAACGTTGAGCGTTTCAGAGCCTTACCCTACCACGAACTGTAAAGTTTTCAATCCGAAATCCGTAAATAAAAAATTACCACCACACAACGCCACCAAAAACCCAAGATATCGCCAGTAACAAAAAACATTCATTATATTGATTTTAAATAAATAAAAATAAAATCAATCAACTTTTCCGGTTCTGATTTGCGGCCTATTGTTTTGAACACCTCAGGCGACAACCGTAAACATTAATGTACATTAAACATTACAGTGCATGACGGGCAGGAACAGAGCTTCAACGGGGCTATGACAGCCGGTTTTGTTGCCCACTGGCGACAATCTCGTCTAAAAACCCATCAGACCTTAAGGACACTTAGCATGATATGCCAACGGGAGGGGTTAATTAAGTAGAAGAAAAGTGAATAAGTGAGGATGGAAAATTTAAAACTTAAGCTAATCACGGCTATTTTTGTCGCAATGCCGAATCGTTATAATGTGACCGTTATCACCTATAATCACTCTTAACAACTGGATCCAAAATGCTCTCTTTACGCGCTCGTCGCGCTATTCCACTATTCATTAGCTGTTTGACTGCCTTCACCAGCGTTTCAGCCTTTGCCGACAATACGCTTTTCACTGCGATGGACGACCCGGCCACCGCCAAAAAACCGTTTGAAGGTAATGTCCAGGCCGGATACAACTCCCAGTCAGGCAACTCGCAAAGTTCGACCCTGTTGGCCAATACCAGCATGACCTGGTTTAACAGCGATGCTGCCTACAGCCTGTGGGGAGCGGCCAACAACACCACGTCTTCCAACGTGCGCTCATCGGAAAAGTATCAGGCCGGCGGCCGTACCCGTTATAACCTGTCCGATCGCAACTATCTGTTCGGTCAGGCAAGCTGGCTGAGCGATCGTTTTAACGGTTACGATTCTCGCTCCACTGCAACCGGCGGTTACGGTCGTCAATTGCTCAACGGGCCGCTCAGCGATTTACGGGTAGAATTTGGTCCGGGTGTGCGCCACGATGAATATCACGGCGGCGGCCGTTCAACGAAAGCGCTGGCCTACGGCGCAGCCAACTATTCGTACCAGTTGACCGACACCACCAAGTTTTCTGAAGGCGTTTCGGCACTGGCTAACGAAGAAACCACGCTGAACTCCGAAACCGCATTGAGCGTTGCGATCAACGACAAGTTCTCGCTGCGCCTGGCTTACACCGTGACTTACAACAGTAAACCACCGGCGTCTGCGCCGAAAAATACCGACACCACCACCTCGGTGTCGCTGGTTTACGGCCTGTAATCCTTCCAAGCCTCACTCGACCAAGCCCATCATTGATGGGCTTTTTTTATGCTTGCGGGCTCAGCGTCAGCCAGACTATGCCCAACGCTTTCAGTGCATCGGGAGAACATTGAAAATCCGTATGACCTCCACTCACCTGCACCTGATTACCCGGCAGACGTGCGATATCATAGACGTCCAGGTTGCCGTCGATGTCGATCAGCCAACGGCCATTGGCAATGTGCGTCACCGACAAATCCACCAGCCAGGATAACCGCCCGCCGTCGATATAGGCCGGTTGCGCTACACTGGCCGGGATCAAGGAACTGTCCGCCACCCATTCGCCCGCGTCTTTCAACTGCCCGGCGATCAATCGATATTTAGGCAAGATTCGCCCTTCTGCAGGCGCGGCTTCAGCCCCTTTGTCGGCCCACATCTCTCCCTGGCCGGTCGCCAGCCACAACAAAGACACGCCGGTATCCAGAGCGCAGGTCACCACGATATCCCCAGGGAAATAGTTACGGCGCACCCAGGTGCTCATCGTGCCCGAAGAAATCCCCAGCAGATCCCCCAGTTCTTTTTGCAGACTGAAGCCATAGGCATCGAGAATACGACGAAGCACGCTCTTCCCACCCGAAGCAAGCACCCGATCATAAAGCGCTTTACCTTGCGCAGGCTGCACTGGCTTGTGGGTGTTTTTTGTTTTTGCAAGTTCGCCGTTCATTAACCAAGCCAAATCTGCACCGGTGGCCAATGCACAGCTGATGATCACATAGCCGGGCACGCTGCCGCGCTGTTGCCAGCTGCTGATGTTATTTGGGGCTATCCCGAGGATTTCGCTCAGCTCCTTTTGCGTACTAACGCCATAAGATGAAAGGATCCTTTCAATCACTGCGCCCACAGAGGCATTATCACTCACAGTCTCTTCACGCATATCATCACCGATTAAAATCAAAATTTGCATTTACAAGTCGCATTTTGCGATCTAAAGTAGCATCATATCGTTTGAAAAACGATTTTCATGTCACTTTAGTTAAGATGATGCGACATGACTGACGAAAATGCAAACACCGCATCATGCCAATAGCAAGTCTGTAGGTATCGGGTTCGATACTCTGTATTGCAGGTGCCCGGTGAGAATCTGACCTTGCTTTTGCAAGTAAAACGTCAATTCGCATGCCAAGGAGGTTGTCATGCTGCTGGCCACTGAAGAGCAACGGGCTATCGGCCTGCGGCGCATTGCAGAAATCCGCCGTACGCTGTTTGCCCGACAGACCAACCAGGCTGAGGAGATCTACAACACGGCGCCGCTGCATTTACGCCACACGTTGTGTTTTCACGCCGGCTTGACCGAAAGTCACTCGTTGCTGCCGTTGTTCCACGAAATGAGCTATTCCCAGCGACAGAAAATTGTTGCTGCGCTCAATGAATTTATTGCGCTGGGCAAGTCGCTGCCGCGCTATATCAGCGAAGAAGACTGCCAGCTAACTCAGAAAAAATAACCGTTGGTCATTCCAGGCGTGCAATCCGCCGGATGCCTCTCGGCCCAAATTCGCCCCTTGTCAGGAGAACATACCTTGGCTGACACCATTGATATGGCGCAAGAGCGCCAAGCGCTGATGCTCGAGAAGCAAATCGCGCACGCCAGACCGGCAATAACACAGACCTCGGCACTGTTTTGCATCGAATGCGAAGCCGCGATCCCGACGGCACGGCGCATCGCCATTCCCGGCGTAAGCCGCTGTGTGGCCTGTCAGGAAATCGCAGAGGCCCAACAACGTCATTTTATTCGGCGCTAAAAGCCATGCTCTCCTTCCTCGTGCCGGTACGGGATCACCCCGCGCCACCCTATATTTGCGGGCGCAGTTCACCGAACGCCACCGGCAGCGGCTGAACCCACTGGCGCCATGGGGACTCGTTTCGCACGCCAGTTATGGACACGCATTCAGCAACGGCAAGTCCTGCTCAGAAGGCGAACATTGCCTTCAAGGCCCCTCTCGTACAATTTCTGCTAATCAATGACTGGGCATATTTTTACTGCACAAATGATAAGTCTGACCATTGACGCCTTTAGCGTTTTGCTTAATACTGTATAAATAAACAGTATACTTAATAGAGGGTAAAAACAGTGAATGTCATGGATAAACAACAAGTAACACTGTCCCGAATCCAGTTCATCGCCGATGTTTCACAGGCTGCGCAATGCAGCTCCACCGAGTTACTGATCGCCATGTCACTGATCTCGGATCTCGCCGGCCAAGTACTGCCAGACAACGATTATCAAGAAATATTTTACCCGGCCGACAGGCAGGCCCCCCGCTAGGCCATCGCCTGAATACGCCTAAACGCCCCTTTTTCCAACACCCGCAACCAGCGGGTGTTTTCGTTTCTGTCGCGCACATTTTTCGCTTTAGTTGTGCCACCTCATCCACAACGCCATTGCATTGCCGGCTCTTACCGCACGCGGGAAACTGATGAGCATTCGGGGGCCAGCCCCCCTCTCACCCACTCACATCGCAGGATGGTAATGATGAAAATTTATGCACAACAGGGCGACACCATTGACGCGATTTGCTGGCGCTATTACGGCCGTACACAACGTCTGGTAGAGCAGGTCTATCTCGCCAATATCGGCTTGGCCAACGTTGGCCCGCTGCTTCCGCACGGTCACCCGATCGAGCTACCGGACCTGCCGGCGGCGGCGCAACGCGAAACCGTCAAACTCTGGGACTAAGCGATGGAAAAATTCACATCAACCTTCGCCTACATAGTGGCAGCCGGCCTGGCCTGGCTCGGACGACACTCTGCACAGGATATCGCCATTCTGGTCGGCGCAGCGGTCGGTGTCGGCACCTTCGCGGTGAATTGGTACTACCGGCGCAAAAGCTATCAGCTGTTGGAGTCATTAAAAAAAAACGGCCTGAAACCCGGAGTCTACGATGAACTCACTCGCTAAACGCTGCAGCGTGGCCGTTATTTTGGCGATCGCCGCCTTACTGCCGCAATTCGATACCCTGCAAACCTCCGAACAAGGATTGCGCCTGATCGCCGATTTTGAAGGCTGTCAGCTCGCCCCTTATCAGTGCAGCGCAGGCGTCTGGACCAGCGGCATCGGCCATACCGCCGGCGTGAAACCGGGTGCCGTCATCAGCGAACGTCAGGCGGCCGCCAATCTGCTCGACGATGTCCGCAACGTCGAACGCGGCATAGCTCGCTGCATCAATGTAGCGATGCCGCAGCAGGTTTATGACGCAGTCAGCGCCTTCGCCTTTAACGTCGGCGTCAATGCCGCCTGTAATTCCACCCTGGCCACCTTTATTAAACGCCGGCAATGGCAGGCAGCCTGCGATCAATTACCGCGCTGGGTTTATGTCAACGGCGTCAAAAGCAAAGGGCTGGAACGCCGCCGCAACGCCGAACAAGCGTTATGCCTGCAGGGAAGCCGTTCATGACTACGGCTTCTGGCGTTGCTTTCTTCTATTCATCCCCCCAAGCAGGCCCCGCCTGCCAGGAGACATATCATGTTAAAACCCGAGCAGTTGCGCACAGCGCTGGTCAACGCTCTGCCTGCTCTGCAGGCGTACCCCGACAGGCTACGCCTCAGCCTCGATAACGGCCGCGTGGTTTCTACGCTGGGCGCTTCGCTGTCGTTCGAATACCAATACCAGCTCAACCTGTCGTTGAACGAACCGACAGCCAATAACGATCTGGTGATGGTCACCGTGCTGGCCTGGCTGCGCAGCCACCAACCGGACCTCCTCGCCAATCCCGAAAAACGTAAAAACGGCTTTGCATTCCAGCACGACGTCGCCTCCGCCGGTCAACTCGATCTACAGCTACAGCTGACCGAACGCATCCTGGTTGAACAACGCGACGGCGCGCTGCACATCACACCGCTGGCGGAACCGCCTGAGCCGGAGAACGTCATGCGATTCACCCAGGTTTATCTGCACGGTGAGCTGATCAGCCACTTTCAGCAGCCATAAATTTACCAGAGGAGCGGCTTCGGTTGTGCTGGCGTCAGCTAAACGCCGCGGCGTTGTCGCCCTCTTCACCCAACGGCATTCTTGAGAGATGAACACAGACAACTTCGATATTCAGCGCCTGGTGCGCAACCTGATACGCATCGGCACCGTCAGCGAGGTCGATCTCGACCGCGGGCGCTGCCGCGTCGCCACCGGTGGCAACCTCACTGACTGGCTTAATTGGCTGTCCGGCCGCGCCGGTGGTGCCCGGACCTGGTGGGCGCCCAGCGTTGGCGAACAGGTGCTGGTGCTGTCGCTGGGCGGCGAACTCGATACCGCTTTCGTGCTGCCCGGCATTTTTTCCGATGCCAACCCGGCCCCCTCGGCTTCGGCGCAAGCGGCGCACATCATCTTTCCCGACGGCGCGGTGATCGAGTACGAACCGGCTGCGGGATCACTGAAGGCTATCGGCATCAAAAGCGCCACTATTGATGCCACTGAACAGGTGAACGTCACCGCGCCGGCCATCACCTGCCGCGCAACGAGCAAAATTACGCTGGATGCTCCCGAGGTGGAATGCACCCAGTTATTAACCACCGGAACCATCGCCATCCGTCAAGGCGGCTCGATGACCGGCGATCTCAACCACTCCGGCGGCAGCATCAGCTCCAACGGCATTGTAGTCCATACCCACACCCACGGCGGTGTGCAGAACGGCGGAGGCCAAACGGACAAACCAGCATGAACAACGCGAAATATCTCGGCATGAACCGAGGCTCGGGCCGCACGGTCACCGACCTCGAACATATTCGCCAGTCGGTGAGCGACATTCTGATCACCCCGATTGGCTCACGCACCATGCGCCGCAGCTACGGCTCTCTGCTGTCCGAACTGCTGGATCAACCGCAAAACGACGTGCTGCGGCTGCAGATTATGGCCGCCTGTTACAGCGCACTGCTGCAGTGGGAACCACGCATTCAACTGAGCGGCATCACCTTTAGCACCACCATTGACGGAAAAATGGTGGTCGACATCACCGGCAATCGCACGGATACGCCGGATACCTTTTCTCTTTCTGTTTCAGTGAGCTGATACCATGGCAACCATTGACCTGAGCTTATTACCCGCCCCGACGGTGGTGGACTCTCTCGACTACGAATCGCTGCTGGCCGAGCGTAAGGCCACGCTGATTTCCCTCTACCCGGAAGAGCAGCGTGAAGCGATTGCGCGCACGCTGACGCTGGAATCGGAGCCAATCGTCAAACTGCTGCAGGAAAACGCCTATCGCGAGCTGATCCTGCGCCAACGTGTCAACGAAGCCGCACAGTCGGTGATGCTCGGCTACGCCGGCGGCAGTGACCTCGATCAGCTTGGTGCCAACTTCCAGGTTCAACGCCTGGTGGTGCAGCAGCCTGACGATACGGTCATCCCGCCGACCCCTGCGATTATGGAGTCCGATAGCGATTTCCGCGTGCGTATCCAGCAGGCGTTTGAAGGACTGAGCGTCGCCGGCTCCAGCGGTTCCTACGAGTACCACGGCCGCTCAGCCGATGGCCGGGTGGCCGACGTATCCGCAACCAGCCCCAGTCCGGCTAACGTGCTGATCTCAGTACTGTCGCGCGAAGGGAATGGCACCGCCAGCGCCGAGCTGATAGCCATCGTCGATAAAGCCTTGAATGACGAAGATGTACGCCCCGTGGCGGACCGCGTCAGCGTTCGCTCCGCTACCATCGTCAATTACAGTATCGAGGCCACGTTATACCTCTACCCCGGTCCGGAAGCAGAACCGATCCGGCGTGCCGCCGAAGCCAAGCTAAAAAACTACATCAGTGCCCAACACCGCCTGGGACGCGATATCCGTCTGTCGGCAATTTATGCGGCATTGCACGCCGAAGGGGTTCAGCGGGTGGAGCTGAAAAGCCCTCCTGCCGACATCGTCTTGGATAAAACCCAGGCGTCATATTGCTCCGACTATCAACTGACCGTAGGGGGTTCAGATGAATAACCGTCTTTTGCCGGTTGGCTCATCAGCGCTGGAAGTCGCCGCAGCGGCCGCCTGCGCCGAGTTGGCCACAATGCCGGTACCACTGCGCGAGTTGTGGGATCCTGCCACCTGCCCGCTCAACCTGTTGCCCTATTTGGCTTGGGCGTTTTCGGTGGATCATTGGGATGAAGACTGGACGGAAGAAGCCAAGCGCAACGTCGTCTCCTCCGCTTTCTTCGTACACCGCCATAAAGGCACCATCGGCGCTATTCGCCGCGTGGTGGAGCCGCTGGGTTACCTGATTAAACTGCGCGAATGGTGGGAAACCAACGGCGAACCCGGCACTTTCTCGCTGGATATCGGCGTGCTGGAGAGCGGCATTACCGAAGAAATGTACCTGGAAATGGAGCGGATGATCGCCGACGCCAAGCCAGTCAGCCGCCAGCTGACCAACCTTGCGCTGAATCTGGAAGCATCCGGCAACATTGAGGTAGCCGGCGGCAATTATGACGCAGAGATCACCACCGTGTATCCAGACTACGTTGAATTTGCCCGGCAGATGCTGGAAAGCCATTACCAGTTTTTACAGCGCAATACCGGCACCACCCTGGATTCGACCAAGCAGCATTTTGTTCTCAATGAAGAACATGTTCTGGCCGACTCACGTCATGAACGAGAACTTTCCCGCATGGCGGGATTGCCCAACGACGCCACCACCGAAGGGCAGTCGCTGCAGATCCTCGGTTATGCCCATGCCTATCTGGCGACCAAACAGCAGAAGTACCTGGATCAGGCCATCGCCTGCTTCGACGCCTACGTGACGCATTTTTACGACGGTTCTCCCATCCCGGACAAGCCCCGGCGCTGGGTGGCTAACTGGATTGTCAATGCCAAGGAACCCGTACCGGCTAACTGGCCGGTAGACAACAAGGATCCGACGCATAGCGGTTTCAAAGGCGTGTCGATGACCTTCAACAAAGGCAAAACCCAGATCCCACAAGGCGCGCCTTACTGGGGAGAATATCTGGATATCGCCACCTTCGCCTTTGACGGCACACTGGCATGGGACGCCATCAATGCGAAGGTGCATGCGACTGACGCCGCCGGCAACGTTGACTGGAGCAGCGATGGCAAACGCTATGACGTGGCGTGGATCATCAACTGGCAGGGGTATCAAATTAATGCCGACGGCGACATTCTCGCCAAAGACTTGCCCGCAGCTCAGTTCGGCACCGTGCAATTGGAAGACGCCACGCTCGACGGCAGCCATAAGCTGAACTTTGCCAATCGCCAGCCGGTCGAACACGGCGGCGTAATGATTGAACGCAATCAGATCCAGCATAATCGTCCGCTGCACGTCCCGGTACCGCACAACGCCATGGGCAATGCGGCAGACGCCGAGCTGTGGTTCGCTGACGCCTGTTATCTGCTTTACAAAATCACCGGCGAACAACGCTATTTCAAAGCGTGGAAAAGCGTTGAGTTCACCGCCATCGAATACACCGACATTGATGCGCAGGATAAATTCTTCCGCCAGAGTCTGCATGCCAATACGCCATTCACCGACGGTATCTCCTATGACTGGTCATACCCTGCCGGCGCGCCCGTCAGCTATGCACGCAATGCCGATGGCATGATCACCCTGCGCAAAGAAGTTGCGTCACAGCAGTCACTGGAACAGCAATCCGTGTGGTTCCGCGTTGGCAAACAGTCAAAAGTTCGCACCACTTTCGGTGGTGTTGATGACCTGAATCAGCCTATTTCCTGCAAACTGCAGTTGTCCATTGCACCGGAAAAAGAGGCTGCGCAGGCCACCGAGTGGGGAATAGGCTTGCCGCAATCCACCCTTGCACAGGTGAAAACGTACGATATCGCACTCAGCAGTCTGGCGGCGCTGACCCGCGAAGACGGCAGCGATTATCTACTGGCCGACCAACGCGCGGTGACCGACTACGGTGGTTGCGTGATCGGCAGTCTGTTTGAAGAACAGGTTTACGATAGCCGCAGCGCAATGGTGATCAACGCCCGCTTCCCCAATGATGATGCCGGCATGGTCATTGGCGCCTGGCTGACTGCCCAAGAGCGCTTCCCTGTCACTCAATTGGTTTACCGCGCCGACGCCGACTTTAACCTGCGCCTGGAAGATGACGACAAATGGCGCTGGTACTGGATGCTGCCTGCCACCGACGGCAAGTGGATGTTGGCAACCTTTTCCCCGGATGCAGCGGTGCTGAGCGGTTACCAACCGGATCATCAAGATGGCGATGTAAAACCCACGCGCCCCAACGTCAGCACCGTTGAACAGATCACCATCCTGCAGGATGGCAACGTGGCGGACGCCAATTTCAGTTATTACGTATTGAACGATATTCCCCCCACCTTTAACGCTGATGACGGTTACACCATCAAGTACCGCATCACGTTGCAAGCGGAAAACCCTTATACCGCCCTGCTGGGGGATTGCACCATGCTGGATCATCGTCAGGACAGCCTGTTCTGTACGCCTGGGGTGATTCCGTTTTCCAATATCTACCAGGCCGACAGCCAACAGTTTGACGGCTGGCACGGCATGCCTTATCCGGGCTACCAGTATCCCTTTATTTTCGTCCATGCCGATGCCGACCCCGACGACGTGATGCTCAACAATATGGTCGAGTTCCTGTGGCAATCGCAACAATGGTATCAGCAGCAGTTCGGCGTATTAGGTCCCGGTGCTTCCGCCTATATCTGGAATCGCTGGGATAACCTGAGCTACGGCAGTGCGGACAGCTGGACCATGTACCACTGGGGTAAGGGTACTGCATGGGCCGGCTATCAGCCACGCGCTTTCTTCGGTGCGGCCCGCGCCTGGTATGAACTGAAACTGGCGGGTAAAACGCCGCCGGACAAACTGGTTGATTATGTCGAAAACTGGCTGCGCTGGCTGATCGGTTTTACCCAGGATTCCGGTGGCATCACGCCGACCGATTTCCCGATGACCGGCGTTCCGCAACCCGACCAACACGACTTCACCGGCCATATGTGCGGCCTGTGGCTGGCCGGCGCAGTAATGGCAAAAATGGCCGGTTGCTCGGTCAGCGACACAGATCACTTTATTGAGCAATGCGTAACAGAGTTACAGAAGAACTATCTGGCCACTGGCGACGTGATGGATGGCGCATGGTCGCCAGCACCGCGTCCCGGTACCGACAATGGGATGTTCTTCGGTTTTTGGTCGGGTGAAATCCTGCGCGGATTGAGCCTGTATGTGATGTACAAGAGCGGCCTTAACTATCTGGTCGACGAACAGAAGAGAGCAACACTATGACAGCAAAATACCGCGCCCTGCTCACCGATCAGGGCAAAGCACTGCTGGCTAACGCCGCAGCAACCGGCCAGAAGCTGGAAATCACTCAAATGGCAGTGGGTGACGGCGGCGGTTCAGCCACCATTCCCAGTGAAAGCCAGACCGAACTGGTGGGCGAAAAACGTCGTGCCGCGCTGAACTCGCTGCAGGTTGATGCCAACAGTAATAATCAGGTGATCGCCGAGCTGGTGATCCCGGAAGACGCTGGCGGCTGGTGGATCCGCGAATTAGGGCTGTACGATAAAAACGGCGTGCTGGTGGCGATCGCCAATACCCCAGATACCTACAAACCACTGTTGGCCGAAGGCGCCGGTCGCACCCAGGTAGTGCGCATTGTGCTGCTGGTCAAAGGTGACGCCAGCGCGATGATTGTGGCGGACAAAACTGCCGTGCTGGTTTCCCGCGACACGCTGGATGCGGCAATCGCCGAGCATGCCCGCTCACGCAATCACCCGGATGCCACTCTGCTGGCCAAAGGCTTTATCCAATTAAGCAATGACAGCAACAGCAACAACGAATCCCTGGCGGCAACACCAAAGGCGGTGAAGGCGGTGAATGACGCCTCGCTAAAAATCACCGCAAACCTGAAAGATGTGGCGGATAAAGGTGCTGCACGAAGCAATCTGGGTTTAGGCAGCGCAGCCACACGCAACGTGGGAACTGAAGCTGCAAACTTGATGGAAGTTGGCGCGTTCGGTCTCGGTTCAGGATCAATGCATCGTGCCGACGCCTACGGCAATATTGGTGAAATCTATCGGGTCAATGGCACATCGAAAAACGCACCGGGTTCAGGAACTTATGGGGTAATAAACCTGCCATGCGATGGCGGCCCTTCAAGTGGTTATCTGGCAATCCAAAATAGCGCAGCCGCTTATATCGGCAGCTCCAGCACACCGGAGAAACCACTGTCGTGGTACCGAATTTACACCACTGCCTATAAACCTACAGCGGCAGATGTCGGTGCTTACAGCAAAGGCGAGGCCGACGGCAAGTTTGTTAAACAAAGCGGCGATACCATTAGCGGTGGTCTAACGGTTAATGGCGCCATCGAAACCAAATCGGGGCTGACTACGCCGTCATTAACTGTGAATGGTAACTCAGTTATTTCAGGCCAGTTGACGGCCAAAGCCGGCATTGAACTATTTGGCGCTTCTCCTTATATAGATTTTCATTATGCCAACACGTCTGGAGATTATGATGTTCGCATTATTAATGAAAATCCAGGGAAGCTCACTCTGGGAGCCAAAGTTGTTCGAGTTAATGAAAATTTTTCTGTTGGTTTTGATGCCTATATCGATCGCACATTATATGTCACAGGGGAATGCCGGGCAGGCAATACTTTATATGCCGGCACTGCCGCCTTTCAAACCAATGGTGATATCAACGGTAGCATTTGGGGAGGCTATTTAAGTAATTACCTTAATCAAAACTTCGTTCGCGACGTTCGCTTGGGCAATGTAGAAAGTGCTGTATCCTGGAACGGCCCTGGTTATACAGACAGCGCCGGTTATGTTTTGACCGGGGCAGTAAATAACAATAAAGACGAAGTTATTGATATTGTTTTTCGCCGTCCGTTACAAAAATTCATTAACGGTACCTGGGTTACCGTCTGGAGCGTTTAATATGAAAAACATAAAAAATTTCACTATCACTGAACCAGAAACTGCGGATCAAAAATCGCTGGCAGCTTCACATGGCGTTCTATTCTTAAAGTCTGAAAGTGGTGATGATTGGTATGAGTGCCAAAAAAACTTCCGCAATGACACTATAAAAATAATGTATGACAACAATGGAATAATTCGCTCAATCACCAACAAATCGAATGCCGAAGGTCATTATGACGTTTCAGGTTTTTTCCCGGAAAACATGAGCGTTGCAGAAATAGACCAACTGCCCGAAGGTGCTGATATCGATGGCCGCTGGTTTTTTGATGGGATACAGGTTAAACCCAGAGAATATTCATCCGCGGAACTGCAACAGCAAGCTATGAATAAAAAACAGGATCTGATGAAACAGGCCACACTTCAAATAGCAACGTTTAGCGATGCCATCGAATTGGGAATAGCGAGTGATGAAGAACAACGGCGTCTGACCGACTGGAAAACCTATCGCGTTTTGCTTAGCCGGCTAGATCCTGGCACAGCCCCCGATATTGATTGGCCGCAGCCGCCGCAGTAACACACTCAACGCCCCGCTCGGGGCGTTTTTTTTATCTTTATTTTTCCTGCTGTTGTACCAAATCCCATACATACCCAATGACGTGCGCCGCCGCACCGTGACGGGCATCCTGTAACTACCAACCACAAACGGAGTAATACTATGGGTGATTATCACCACGGCGTGCGTGTCCTCGAAATCAACGAAGGCACCCGCGTAATTTCCACCGTCTCGACGGCAATTGTCGGCATGGTTTGTACCGCAGAAGATGCCGATGCAACCTTGTTTCCCCTCAACACCCCGGTGCTGATCACTGACGTTCTGGCCGCCAGCGGCCAGGCCGGGAAGAAAGGCACTCTGTCACGCTCGCTGCTGGCGATTGCCGAGCAGGCCAAACCGATTACCGTCGTAGTGCGCGTGGCGGAAGGCAAAGACGAAGCCGAAACCACCTCCAATATCATTGGCGGTGCCGATGAGAACGGTAAGTATACCGGCATGAAAGCCTTGCTGGCTGCACAGGCCGAACTGGGTGTGAAGCCGCGTATCCTGGGTGTACCAGGCCACGACAACCTGGAAGTGGCTACTGCATTGGCCGGCATCTGCCAACAACTCCGTGCTTTCGGTTATATCAGCGCCTACGGCTGCAAAACCGTTTCCGACGCCATCAAGTACCGCGCAGGCTTCAGCCAGCGTGAATTGATGTTGATCTGGCCGGATTTTGTCAATTGGAACACCACCACCAGCAGTAGCGACATTGCCTTCGCCACTGCACGTGCGCTGGGTCTGCGTGCCAAAATCGACCAGGAAACCGGCTGGCACAAAACCCTGTCCAACGTCGGTGTGAACGGCGTGAGCGGCATTTCGTCCAGCGTGTTCTGGGATCTGCAAACCGTGGGTACCGACGCCGATTTGCTGAATCAGGGCTGCGTCACCACCTTGATCCGCAAAGAGGGTTTCAAGTTCTGGGGCTCACGCACCTGCTCCGACGATCCGTTATTCCAGTTCGAAAACTACACCCGCACCGCGCAGGTATTGGCTGACACCCTGGCTGAAGCGCACCTGTGGGCGATTGACCGCCCGGTTACGCCTACGCTGATCCGCGACATGATCGACGGCATCAAAGCCAAGTTCCGCGAGCTGAAATCTGCAGGATTAATCATCGACGGCGACTGCTGGTATGACGAAAACGCCAACGATAAGGACACCCTGAAGGCAGGCAAACTGTTTATCGATTACGACTATACCCCGGTTCCACCGCTGGAAGATTTGACCCTGCGCCAGCGCATTACCGACCGTTACCTGGCGAACTTCGCCGCGTCCGTGAACAGCTAAGGAGACCTGAATCATGGCACTGCCAAAAAAATTGAAATACCTGAACCTGTTTAACGACGGCTTCAACTACATGGGCGTGGTCTCAGCCATGACCCTACCGAAACTAACCCGCAAGCTGGAAAAATTCCGCGGCGGCGGCATGAGCGGTGCGGCGTCCGTGGACTTCGGTCTGGACGACGATGCGCTGGTTGTTGAGTGGACCATGGGCGGCATCGATGAGCTGGTGCTGAAACAGTGGGGCCGCGTAGATGCAGTGCCGCTGCGCTTTACCGGCTCTTTCCAGCGTGATGACACCGGCGAAGTTTCGGCACTCGAAGTGGTGATGCGCGGCCGTCACAAGGAAATCGACAGCGGCGACTTTAAGCAAGGCGAAGACACCGAAACCAAGGTCTCTACAGACTGTACCTACTTCAAGCTGAGCATCGACGGCAAAGAGCTGATCGAGATCGATACCGTCAACATGATCGAGAAAGTCGACGGCGTGGATCTGCTGGCGGCTCACCGTCGTGCCATTGGCCTGTAATTCATAACTTTAATGGCCAGCCGTGCGCTGGCCTTCTTTACCTGACTGATAATTGGAAATCCCATGGAACTGAATGCATCCCCAGAAAATACCGTTGTACTGGAAACCCCGATCAAGCGTGGCGATAGCGAAATCCGCGAAGTGCAAGTCACCAAACCCAATGCCGGCAGCCTGCGTGGCATCGGTTTGGCGGCCCTGGCCAACGCCGACGTTGACGCCCTGATCACCATCCTGCCGCGCGTCACCTATCCGAATCTGACCAAGGAAGAGTGTGCGCGCCTGGAACTGCCGGACCTGATTGCACTGGCCGGCCAGGTGATCGGTTTTTTGTCGCCGAAATCGGCCGAATAAATATCGACCCCGTTCTGACCGTGGACGATCTGATGGCGGACATCGCAGTGATTTTTCATTGGCCGCCATCGGAGATGAGCGGCATGACGCTGACAGAGCTAATAGGCTGGCGCCACAGGGCGCTGCAACGCAGCGGAGTAAATACAGATGAGTAATACCGACAGCAAAGAGGCGTTGGCGAAAGAGGACGCCGCAGTCAGAAACCTCAGCAAAAAGCGGAGGTTAGAGCAGAAGAATTATTCTCAGTTAACCCAGTTACTGAAAATAAAAGAAGCACAGTCAGATATATTCCAGAAACTCGAGGAGATTAAAAATACCCGTAACACCTTGCCCAAATTTCTATCTTCGCCCGAGGATATCGAAACAACACAACAAGTTAATCTGAATTACGTTGTGCAAAAGGCCCGTGGCGCCATCGCGTCATTCCAACAAAACCGGCTTGAACGACAACTACAGGCAAAAGGAATAGATACTGCGGATTTAGTCGGAGCCCAACAACAAGCCAAAAAAAAATCGGACGTGACTCAAAGTTATATTAACCATCATCGCGGTACCGGCCAAAAACTGCGTCAACAAAGACGCACTGAGGTACTTGATGATTTTCAAACCCGTCAGAATGGAATTGGAAAAATTCGCGACGTCAGTTCGCAAGGCTTTGGCCTGGCCAACAAAGCCTTCGACACCGGTAAAAAATTACTGGTACCGGGGATAAAATTTGAACAACAAATATCCGGAGTACAAGCGCAGCTGGGATTAGATAGCGGCGATCAACGGCTGATCGCCCTGCGTCAGCAGGCGACCAGCAGAGCAGCCAAGGGGCAATCCGCACAGGATGTCACTCAGGCTCAATCCGCTCTGGCGAGCGCCGGCTATAACCCACAAGACGTTCTGGCTGCCGTTCCCGCCGCGCTGAACCTGGCCAAGGCTAGTGGTAGCAGCATTGATGAAGCAGTAAAAGCGCTGTCAGGCATCCAGCAGGCTTTTCAACTGCCTGCCGATCAGGCGGAAAACATCGCCGATGTGATGGCCAAGGCCAGCAGCAGTTATCAGTTGAGCCTTTCCGATCTCGATAAAAAAATGCAGGCCGCCGCTCCGGCAGCCCTAAAGAACGGCATGGGGCTGGAGCAAACCGCCGCGCAATTGGCGCCTCAGGGGCGTAGCCTGGGGAAAGTAGACGGTGCCGCTCAGGCTATCGTCACCGTCAGGGGTGACAATCTGGATGGCGATATCAAGAAGCTGTTCGCCTCATGGGACAGTATCCGCATCGATCTGTTTACCGGCCAAGACTCGTCCCTGCGTCAGCTGACGCAGACCGCGACCGGCTGGTTAAACACCCTCGCTCAATGGTCGACAGAAAACCCCGCATTGGCCAACAGCTTAATGACGGTAGGTATTGCCATTACCGCACTGCTTGGCGGCCTGTCGACTATTGGCACCTTTATCGTCCCGGCATTGAGTGCCATCAACATGTTGATGGCCGGTGCTGGCCTGCTGGGCAGCGTATTTACCTCCGTTGGTACGGTTATTGCCGGTGCCTTTGCCGCTCTCAGCCTGCCGATTGTCGCCGTAGTGGCGGCCATTATCGGCGGTGCCGCTTTAATTTATAAATATTGGGAGCCTATAAGTGCCTTTATAGGGGGAGTAGCAGAAAGTTTCAGCGCGGCTATGGGGCCGATCAGCGATGCATTTTCTCCAGTTATTGCCGCTTTCAACAGCGTGATGGATACGTTAAGGCCAGTATACGACTGGTTCAAGGCCTTGTTGACACCAATCAAAAGCACGCAAGAAGAACTGGACACCGCTGCAGCTTACGGAAAGAAGCTGGGTGAATGGCTGGCCTGGGCCTTTAGGTTGCCCGGCGATGCGCTTAACCAACTCATCGGCTTAATAGGTAAGGCAAGGGGGTTTATCGATAAAGCCATCGGGTGGTTTGGCAATGAAAAAGCGGATCCTACTTCACCAGAATACGACAGCAGCCTTTCTCCCAGCGGCGGTGTGTTGAGTCTGGGGAACGAAAACTATCGTGCCGTTCGCCCAACGAGTGGCCCTGTCGTTACCGATCACAGCGTGCTGACCAATAACGTCGCCATCAGTGTACCTGCGGGGAGTACGCGTGAGGAAATGGAGCACATCGTCCGTACCGCCATGATGGACGTCGAGAATACCCGCCGTAATCAAAACCTCAGCGCTTATGCGCTTACATAAGGAGCCAGACTCATGATGCTAACATTGGGGTTGTTCGTATTTATGTTACGTACCCTACCCTACCAAAGCATGAACCGCCAGTTGAGCTATCGTTGGCCGACAGGGAGCCGCGTAGGCCAACGGCCCAGTGCTCAGTTTCTGGGGATGGACGCAGAAACAATCACCCTGAGCGGACAGTTGCTGCCTGAACTGACCGGTGGTCGACTTTCGTTGCTCGCCCTGCAAACCATGGCAGAACAAGGACGGGCCTGGCCACTTATCGAAGGTACCGGCACTATTTACGGCATGTTTGTGATCGAAAAAATCACGCAGGACAACAAACAGTTTTTTGCCAACGGTCAGCCTCGCGAAATCAACTTCAGCATTACTTTGAAGCGTGTGGATGAGTCGCTGTATGCCATGTTCGGCGATTTACGTCAGCAAGCCGGCGATCTGTTGAATAAAGCGCAAAAAGCGACGGGGATTTCATTATGATCGCCGATGTATTTCAACCAATGGGGGCCAAGCCGGCTCCCGATTTTATCCTGACTCTGGCTGACAAAGATATTACCAGCGATATCCGTAACAGGCTTATTTCACTGAATATGGTGGATAACGGTGGCCTGAGCGCGGACCAATTGAGTATTTCCCTGGACGACAGCGATGGCCTGATGGCCCTGCCCACAAGGGGAGCCATTCTAGAACTGTTCCTGGGGTGGGAGAACTCGGCGCTGGTTGGCCAAGGAAAATTCATCGTCGATACCGTCGTCCATTCAGGTGCCCCTGACATGATCATGATCACGGCGCGCAGCATCGATTTTCGCGGCTCACTGAACGAATCCCGCACCCAGTCCTATTCAAATGCAACCTTTGGCGAAATAGTGCAACAAATCTCAACCCGTAATGGGCTGCGCGAACCCTATTTAAGCAATGAGCTGGCGGCAACCCGAATCCCACATGTCGACCAAACGGATGAAACTGACGTTCAGTTCCTTTCCCGGCTGGCTCTGGCAAACAGTGCCCGGGTGACCGTCAAATACCAACGCCTGCAGTTTATCCGCCCCGGATACGGCCGCAGCCCTCGGGGAGAACCAAACCCGTTTAAAACACTGACCCGCAACGACGGAGACAGCCATCGCTTTGAACTAAAAGATCGCGGCAGTTACACCGGGGTCAGCGCCAGCTGGCTAAATACCGAACAGCCTGAACGGGCAAGCAGCAGCGTACAAATTGAGCGAACAAATCGCTTGGAAAATGCCCGCGTCACCCAGCATCCCGCTGCCAGGCCAAGTAACCATGCCACAACCGAACAGCAGCATACCAACAGCTATATGGTCGGTAAGGAAAAACAGGTCTATCACATTGCCAAGATCTTCAGTGACAAAGAAACTGCCATGCGGGCGGCAAAATCGTTGTTTGAACAGTTGCAAAGGGGAATAGCCACCTTCAGCATCACTCTGGCTACCGGCCAACCCGATTTGTTCCCGGAGACGCCCGTCAAGGTATTCGGTTTCAAAGAAGCTATCGATCGACAGCTCTGGGTGGTAAATAAAGTCAGTCATACCTTAAGCAACGGTGGCTTCTTCAGCAACCTGGAGCTCAATGTCTACATTGAGGGGATCGATATCGCCACTAAAGAAACCTGAGATCTCTTTCATCACATTAACTTGCTTTTGCAAGTTAATGAGTTATTATAAGTCACATAACTTGATGCAGTCGAAAGGGGGATTCAACTATGATGCACTGTCCACTATGCGGTAACGTGGCCCACACTCGCTCCAGCCGCTACCTGAGCGAGTCGACCAAGGAGCGCTATCATCAATGCCAGAACATTAACTGCAGCTGCACCTTTGCCACGCACGAGTCCGTCGCGCGGGTGATCGTAAAGCCCGGTGATATCATCCCGGCTCAGCCGCACACGGAAAAAGGCAAACAGCGCGCTGCCGCACTCTAATGCATAGCCTGCGACAGCAGGCTTTTTTATATCTTCCAAATACAACCTGAATATCGCATTTGCGAAATAAAATCTTGTATATGAAACTCAAAAACAATAAACATAAAAAAAGGGGTTGGCATATTGCCAACCCCTTCATAGCTATTAACTTTTGGATGCAGCGTTAGCCGACGCGGTTCAGACGCTCTTTGATACGAGCAGACTTACCAGTACGCTCACGCAGATAGTACAGTTTGGCTTTACGAACGGCACCACGACGTTTAACAGTAATGCTGTCGATTACTGGGGAGTGAGTCTGGAATACACGCTCAACACCTTCGCCGTTGGAAATCTTACGAACAGTGAATGCAGAGTGCAGACCGCGGTTACGGATAGCGATAACCACGCCCTCGAATGCCTGCAGACGTTTTTTGCTACCTTCAACGACCCATACCTTCACTTCCACGGAATCACCCGGACGGAATGCAGGTACGTCTTGCTTCATCTGCTCTTGTTCAATTTGCTTAATAATGTTGCTCATAATATGTCTCTTACCCTAGGTAAACTGATATATCGGTCCCGTCGAGCCAAATGCTCAGACGTTCCCTTCATAGTCCTGCTGCTTGGCCTGATGTTCCCGTTGGAACTCAGCCAGCAACACCGCTTGCTCGTCAGTCAGAGCTAGGCTTTCCAGAAGTTCAGGTCTTCTAAGCCAGGTACGGCCCAGCGACTGCTTTAAGCGCCAGCGACGTATCTCGGCATGGTTGCCCGACAGTAAAACCGGCGGAACCTCCATCCCTTCCAACACCTCAGGACGGGTATAGTGCGGGCAGTCCAGCAATCCATCGGCAAAAGAATCCTCTTCTGCTGAAGCCTGATGGCCCAGTACACCCGGTATAAAACGGGCGACAGAATCGATCAGGGTCATTGCCGGCAGTTCCCCACCGCTGAGAACATAATCGCCGATTGACCATTCTTCATCAATTTCGGTTTGGATTACGCGCTCGTCTATCCCTTCATAACGGCCACAAACCAGAATCATCTTCGAGTTGGCCGCCAGTTCGCACACGCCGGTTTGATCCAGCTTGCGCCCCTGAGGTGACAGATAAATCACCTTTGCTCCCTCGCCTGCCGCTGCTTTTGCTGCATGAATAGCTTCCCGCAAGGGTTGCACCATCATCAGCATTCCCGGGCCGCCGCCATAAGGGCGATCGTCCACGGTACGATGCCGGTCGTAGGTGAAGTCACGCGGACTCCAACACTGCACGCTCAGCAGGCCATTTTTTACTGCCCGGCTAGTCACCCCGTAATCGGTGATCGCGCGGAACATCTCAGGAAACAGGCTTACAATACCAATGAACACAAGCCAATCCCCATACCGTTATTCCACTTGTTTCGACCGTTTAATTCGGAGGTCAAAAACCAGGATCCCAATCTGCCTCAATCACGCGAGCAGTGAGATCGACTTTCTTGATAACCTGCCCATGAAGAAACGGGACCAACCGCTCCTTCATGCCGAACGCATCCTTCAGGTTAGCTTTCACAACCATCACGTCATTCGAACCGGTTTCCATCATATCGACGACTTTACCCAGCTCGTAGCCGGTGGTAGTGACTACCTGGCAGCCCATAAGGTCTTTCCAGTAGTAATCATCACCTTCCAGCTCGGGAAGTTGTTCGGAATCCACGACAATCTCGCGATTGGTCAGTAGATTCGCAGCATCCCGATCGTCAACGCCTTTGACTTTGATGATCAGGTCCTGACTGTGGCGCTTCCAGTCTTCCAACTCGACAAGCTGCCATTGACCCGCCTGCTGGATAAACCAGGGCTGATAGTCAAAAATGCTTTCGGCATTCTCGGTGGATGAAAATACTCTGAGCCAACCACGGATGCCGTAAGTAGACCCCATTTTACCGAGTACAATCGGCGCGATCGGTGCTACCGGTTTGAGTTGCTTGCTCATTGCCACCACCGCGACAGATTAAGCTGCTTTCTTAGCGTCTTTGATCAGCGCGTGAACGCGATCAGAAACGGTTGCACCCAGGCCGACCCAATGTTCGATGCGGTCCAGGTCCAGACGCAGTGCTTCAGCCTGACCAGATGCGATCGGGTTGAAGAAGCCTACGCGCTCGATGAAGCGACCATCACGAGCATTGCGGCTGTCGGTCACTACTACTTGATAGAACGGACGCTTTTTAGCGCCGCCACGTGCCAAACGAATTGTTACCATAACATCCTCTTTAGTTAATAAAACAGCCGGGCCCCATTGAGGGAACGGGGCCCGGTTGCAATATAAAAAGCCCGAAAATTTTACTCATTTTGGCGCAAAAAGCAATCTAAAGCGTAGATCACCGTCAACAACTTTTTTCGGCCAGCACTATTTCGGGCGGTTTTTGCCGCGAACGGCAAATGCTTAAACACGCTCACCCCAGGGGGCAAGCGCCTGTCAGCGGCCTGGGAAGCCCGGCGGCATCATACCTTTCATGCCGCGCATCATCTTCGCCATCCCGCCTTTCTTCATCTTCTTCATCATGCGCTGCATGTCGTCGAACTGCTTTAACAAGCGGTTAACATCTTGCACCTGCATGCCGGAGCCCATCGCGATACGACGTTTGCGCGAACCTTTGATGATTTCCGGTTTGGCGCGCTCTTTCAGCGTCATCGAGTTGATGATCGCCTCCATGCGCACCAGCACTTTATCGTCCATCTGCGATTTCACATTGTCCGGCAATTGGCCGGCACCGGGCAATTTGCTCAGCATGTTCGCCATGCCGCCCATGTTACGCATCTGCTTCAACTGCTCCAGGAAGTCGGTCAGATCGAAACCGTCGCCCTTCTTCAGTTTGTTAGCCAGTTTTTCCGCTTGCTCGCGGTCAACCTTGCTTTCGATATCTTCGATCAGCGACAACACATCGCCCATGCCGAGAATACGTGACGCTACGCGGTCTGGATGGAATGGCTCCAGCGCATCGGTCTTCTCGCCCACACCGAGGAACTTGATCGGCTTGCCGGTGATGTGACGGATAGACAGCGCGGCACCGCCACGCGCGTCGCCGTCGACCTTGGTCAGCACTACGCCGGTCAGCGGCAGCGCCTCGTTAAAGGCCTTGGCCGTATTGGCGGCATCCTGACCGGTCATGGCATCGACCACAAACAGGGTTTCCACCGGCTTGATCGCCGCATGCACCTGTTTGATCTCGTCCATCATCGCTTCGTCTACGTGCAAGCGGCCGGCGGTATCGACGATCAGCACGTCGTAGAATTTCAGCTTGGCCTGCTGCAATGCACGGTTAACGATGTCGATCGGTTTTTCTTTGACATCCGACGGGAAGAAATCGATGCCGACGCCTTCCGCCAACGTTTCCAACTGCCTGATCGCCGCCGGACGGTAAACGTCCGCGGAAACCACCAACACTTTTTTCTTCTGTTTTTCTTTCAGGAATTTACCGAGCTTGGCGACGCTGGTGGTTTTACCGGCACCTTGCAGGCCCGCCATCAGCACCACGGCCGGTGGCTGCGCCGCCAGATTCAGCTCGGTATTCACTTCGCCCATCGCGGCAATCAGCTCGCTCTTGACGATCTTGACGAATTCTTGCCCCGGCGTCAGGCTCTTGTTGACTTCATGCCCCACCGCACTCTCTTTGACGCGGTTGATAAAGTCGCGCACTACCGGCAGCGCAACGTCCGCTTCCAGCAACGCCATGCGCACTTCACGCAGGGTTTCCTTGATATTCTCTTCGGTCAGCCGCCCACGGCCGCTGATATTGCGCAGTGTGCGCGACAATCGATCGGTTAAATTTTCAAACATCGTCTCATGCTCAACGTGTAATGACAGGCCGCTTTGGCGACACAATTGCGGCGATGATAACACGAAGCGTACAGGATCTCTGCCTCAGCGTTGGAGATCGGTTGGAGTGGAACGCGCTCAACGCTATACTGGCAATCCAATTAACCATGCCGAAGCAAAATTAAACGCTATGCCAGTTTTCTCCATTGTGGCTTTGATGGCCTACCTGCTCAGCCTTGGACTGATTATTCCCAGCTTGTTGCGGAAGAACAGCGCATACCGTCGGCTTGCTATCGTCTCGGCGGTGGTGGCGCTAGTTTGCCATGCCATCGCACTGCAGCAACGTATCTTTGACGTCAGCGCCGGGCAAAATCTCAGCCTGCTGAACATCGGTTCCATCGTCAGCCTGATCATTTGTTCGATCATGACCTTTGTCGCTTCACGCAATCGCGGCTGGTTCTTGCTGCCCATCGTTTATAGCTTCGCGATGATCAATCTGGCCTTCGCCAGCTTTATGCCGGGCGAGTTCATCACCCATCTGGAAGCCAGCCCGGAGCTGATGGTGCATATAGGTCTGGCGCTGTTCTCTTACGCTACGCTGATTATTGCCGCACTGTATGCGCTGCAGCTTGCCTGGTTGGACTACCTGCTAAAAAACAAAAAGTTGTCCTTCAGTGCCGACATGCCGCCGCTGATGAGTATCGAACGCAAAATGTTCCACATCACCCAGATCGGCGTAGTGCTGCTCACGCTCACACTGTGCACCGGTCTGCTTTATATGGATAACCTGTTCAGTAAAGAGAACGTTCATAAAGCCGTGCTGTCCATTATGGCCTGGTTTGTGTACATCGTTCTGCTGTGGGGCCATTATCATGAAGGTTGGCGCGGACGCCGCGTCGTTTGGTTCAGCTTTGCCGGCGCTTTCTTGCTGACGCTGGCCTACTTCGGCAGCCGTCTGATTCAACAAGTCATGGTGCGCTAAGCCGCCTCAGGCCCTCTTTTCCCTTATATAAGGAATACCGCGTTGGAGCACGTTTCGACAGGGACCCTGATCATTATTCTGGTGATCATGATTGTGGTCTCCGCTTACTTCTCAGCATCCGAAACCGGCATGATGACGCTCAACCGCTATCGTCTCCGTCATCTCGCCAAGCAGGGTAGCCGCTCTGCCCGCCGGGTCGAGAAATTGCTGCAAAAACCGGATCGCCTGATTGGCCTGGTGTTGATCGGCAATAATCTGGTGAACATTCTCGCGTCGGCACTGGGGACCATCGTCGGCATGCGCCTGTATGGCGACCTCGGCGTAGCCATCGCTACCGGCATATTGACATTCGCCGTGCTGTTGTTCGCCGAAGTGCTGCCAAAAACCTTCGCGGCGTTGTACCCGGAACGCATCGCCTTCCCCAGCAGCTTTTTACTGGCACCTCTGCAGAAGGTGATGTTCCCGCTAGTGTGGCTGCTCAATGGCATCACCACGCTGATATTGCGCGTGTTCGGCATTCGCACCAACGTGCGCGTCAGCGATGCGGTGAGCAAGGACGAGCTGCGCACCATCGTCAATGAATCCCACTCGCAGATTTCCCGCCGCAATCAAGATATGCTGATCTCGGTACTGGACCTGGAAAAGGTGACGGTCGATGACATCATGGTACCGCGCAACGAAATCGTCGGTATCGACGTCAACGACGACTGGAAGTCGATCATGCGCCAGCTTACCCACTCGCCGCACGGCCGCATCGTGCTGTATCGCAGCTCGCTGGATGACGCCATCGGTATGCTGCGGGTGCGTGAAGCTTACCGGCTGATGACCGAGAAGAAAGAGTTTAACAAAGAGAATTTGCTGCGCGCCGCTGACGAAATTTACTACGTGCCTGAAGGTACGCCACTCAATGTCCAACTGGTCAAATTCCAGCGGAATAAAGAGAAAGTCGGCATCGTGGTGGACGAGTACGGTGATATTCAGGGGCTGGTAACGGTGGAAGATATTCTGGAGGAGATCGTAGGTGATTTCACGACCTCCATGTCACCCACGCTGGCGGAGGAAGTTAATCCACAGAGCGACGGCTCCGTACTGATAGACGGTACTGCCAACGTGCGCGAGTTAAACAAGGCGTTCAACTGGACACTGCCGGCCACCGAGGCTCGCACCATTAACGGCATGCTGCTGGAAGAGTTGGAAGAGATCCCCGAGATCGGTACCCGTGTGCGCGTAAGTCACTACGACGTCGATATCCTCGACGTGCAAGACAATATGATAAAACAGGTGCGGGTCACACCGATAAAGTCGCTGCAATCCAGCGTTCAACAGCGCTGACTGCCCGCCAGAAAGAGAAAAGACGCGAACCTCGCGTCTTTTTTTATCGCTGTAGCCTGTGGCTGTGAACTAGATATGCAGTTCCTGCAGCTTTTCTTTCGGCAGCGCCAGCTCTTCGTTGTGGTTCACTACCACGTCGTGATCAAGAATGTGCTTGGCGATTTCCTGCGCCTCTTCCAAAGAGTGCATGTGATAAGTCCCGCACTGGAACTCATTCAGCTCAGGAATTTTGCGCTGGTCAGTCACTTTCAGCACGTCGGACATCGCCGCTTTCCACGCATCGGCAACGCGCTGCTCTTCCGGCACGCCGATCAGGCTCATGTAGAAACCGGTGCGGCATCCCATCGGGGAGATATCGATAATCTCAACGCCCTGGCCGTTCAGATGATCGCGCATAAAGCCGGCAAACAGGTGTTCCAGCGTATGAATGCCGCGTTCTGGCATCACTTCCAGGTTCGGCCGACAGAAGCGCAGATCGAACACGGTGATGGTATCGCCATGAGGAGTTTTCATGGTTTTCGCGACGCGGACAGCCGGGGCTGCCATGCGGGTATGGTCTACGGTGAAGCTATCCAGCAGTGGCATTTCGTTACCTCCTCGTGAAAGAGTATTTATTTCGAAACTTTTTTAACTAACCAGGAAACCTTTTCCAACCCAGCGAGTCTGAGTATGTGAAAGACGCGCATTTGTTATCATCATCCCTGTCATCAGAGATGCATATTTGGCCACATTGATGTGGCCTTTTTCTTTTTCAGCCCCCGCCGTGTTGCTTCAGGAACTCCTCAAAGCTTAGCGTATCGCTGGCTTCTATGTCGCGTTGACGCTGCCATGAGGCTTCCTGTTCCTTCGCCAGATCGGCTTCGGTCAGAATTTCCAACGGCTCTTCCATCAGCATCTGACGGTACTGCTCGGCCAATTGCAAGCCCACACGGCCGGTTCCCTCTTCCTTCATCGCTTTCAGGATTCGAGCAGAGAACGTCAGCTCCGGATCGTCAAACGCCGCAACCAGTTCATCGCAAACTTGCTGATACTGGCGATCGCCGGCTTCGCTATCCAGCACCTCAGCTACGCGTCGCAGATCGTCAAACAACGCCTTACCGACTTTCTCCAGCGGCTCACGGCTGTCATCACAGCCCATACCGATGGTTTGGCCAGGCTTGCGTCCTTCGAGGATCACCCGATTCCAGTTTTTGCGCGTGCACAGCAGTTCATCACTGTTCATCTCTGGCGCATCGGCCAGTACACACCACACCAGGAACAGGTCCAGGAAGCGCGCCTGCACCGCATCCACGCCGATTGGCGAGAACGGGTTGATGTCCAGCGAACGAACTTCGATATATTCGATACCGCCGCGCAGCAGCGCATCTGACGGCGTCTCACCGCTTTTGGTCACGCGCTTCGGCCGGATCGGCGCATACAGTTCATTTTCAATCTGCAGCACGTTACTGTTCAATTGCAGGTAACGATCGCCGTCCTTTACACCCAATTCGGCGAACTCTTCGGAAGGCGTGACAATCGCCCGCTTCAGACCGGCGACATAACTTTGCAGATCGTTGAAGGTAATGCCCAGATTGCTCTGAGATTTATTGGTATAGCCCAGGTCGCTCAATCGCAGCGAAGTGGCATACGGCAGATAGCACATCCCCTGTTCAGTACGCTCGAACGGCAATGCGGTTTCACGCCCTTTCAGGAACGAGGAACAGATCGCCGGCGACGCGCCGAACAAATACGGGATCACCCAGCCAAAACGGTAGTAATTGCGGATCAAGCGGAAGTAGCCCGCAGAAATCTGCTCTTTACCGCTTTCTGCGTCTTGAACGCCGGCCCATGCCTGCCAGAACTCCAGCGGCAGCGAGAAATTGTAATGCACGCCGGAAATGGTCTGCATCAACGCACCGTAGCGATTTTTCAATCCTTCACGGTACAGCGTTTTCATGCGGCCAATATTCGACGAACCGAACTGCGCCAGCTCAATGTCTTGCTCGGCTTCAATAAAGCACGGCATGCTGAGCGGCCACATGCGTTCATCACCCAGATTACGCGCCACGTGACGATGGATATCGCGCAGGAACGTCAACAGATGGTCGAGGTTATCGTCAACCGGCGTAATAAACTCTAACAGCGCCTCGGCAAAGTCTGTAGTAATCCAATGGTGCGTTAATGCCGCCCCCAACTTTTCCGGATGTCCGGTTGTCGCCAGTTTTCCGTCCGCAGTGACACGCAGCGTTTCACGCTCAATGCCGCGACGAATACCTTTTAATGCATGGGGATGGGCTTCCAACCAAGAAAGCGCCTGTGATACGTCCGGGATCAAATTGACCTCCCGCTTCTAAAAACAATAACTCGTAAGCATACTGAATCTGCACCCGAGTGAATATTGAGTTATATTCACTTCGTTAATGCCACCAGGCCATTCCCTGTAACGTTATCATAGTCAAAATGATGTAACGCAGCGCCTTTCCGATACACAGAAACAGCGCTACAGGGCCCCAGGGCATGCGCAGCCAACCTGCCAACACGCACAACAAATCGCCCACTACCGGCACCCAACTGAGCAACAGCGCAGCCGGGCCAAAGCGCTTCATCCACCCGAGCGCTGTCTCCAGCCCACGCTGCGGTTTCAACGCCGGCAACAAGCGTCCTATAATGACATTGGTCAACCCACCGAGCGTATTCCCCAACGTCGCGGCCAACACCAGTAATTCCGGTGAGACACGGCTGTTGGTCAGCAAGGCAACCAAAACAATCTCTGAATTTCCCGGCAGCAGCGTCGCACTGAGGAAGCTGCTGCCGAATAACGACATAACCGCCAGCGTACTACTCAAAGCGTGCGAACGTCTACGACAGCCATATTGGCGCTTTTCGCCGCCTGAATACCGAAATCTGCGTCTTCAAACACCACGCATTTTTCCGGCGGCACACCCATCAGCTCGGCGCAACGCAGGAAAGTATCGGGTTCGGGCTTGTACCGCAGTACGTCATCGGCACCCACGATCGCATCAAAACAGTGGAACAGGCCCAAATGGCGTAGCAAAGACTCCGCCATACGGTGTTCGCTGCCGGTGCCAACCGCCATTGGACGACGGCCGTGATAGGCTTTGACTACCTCAATCAGCGGCAATGGGCGCACGGTATCCAGCAGCATAGTTTCCACCGCACGGGTTTTCTCCGCAGCCAGTTGATGGGGATCGAGATCGGCCTGATGGCGGGTAATAATCGACTGGGCAATGCGCCAGCTCGGAGAACCGTTCAGCGCCACCATAGCCGCTTCATCAAACGTCATACCGTAACGGGCCAACACCTCATGCCACGCTTTACGGTGCGTCGGCTCGGTATCAAGGATAGTGCCGTCCATGTCGAAGATCAGACCCTGATAGCGGTCGTACATCGTTACTCCATGATCGTTGAGGAAAGAAAACTACTTTAGCGTAAAGCCGGAAGGTTGTCGCTGATCGCGTAATGGCGGAATGTGCTCTGCGAAAAGTCCGGTGAGAAGAGAAGTGCTGAAAGTATTTTGCCAAAGCCGGAAAAGCGAAAAACCCGCCGAAGCGGTTTTTTCTTAGATGGTGCATCCAGGAGGATGATTCGGCTGCGCCTCTCCCTGCGGGCCGTTGCTGAAGCAACGTTGTCTCGCTGCGCTCGGCTCGAACCTCCAACCGCTCTCCTAGCGGTCAGAAAAGCGAAAAACCCGCCGAAGCGGGTTTTTCTTAGATGGTGCATCCAGGAGGATTCGAACCTCCGACCGCTCGGTTCGTAGCCGAGTACTCTATCCAGCTGAGCTATGGATGCATTACTATTTTTGTTTTGTCTGCTTGAAGAAACAAGTTTGACAGAAAGAATGGTGCATCCAGGAGGATTCGAACCTCCGACCGCTCGGTTCGTAGCCGAGTACTCTATCCAGCTGAGCTATGGATGCATTACTATTTTTGTTTTGTCTGCTTGAAGAAACAAGTTTGACAGAAAGAATGGTGCATCCAGGAGGATTCGAACCTCCGACCGCTCGGTTCGTAGCCGAGTACTCTATCCAGCTGAGCTATGGATGCACAGGAATTCTTTTTTGATACCGTATGGTACGTTTTACTACCCCACCATACTGCAAAATATGGTGCATCCAGGAGGATTCGAACCTCCGACCGCTCGGTTCGTAGCCGAGTACTCTATCCAGCTGAGCTATGGATGCAAATGGCGGTGAGGCGGGGATTCGAACCCCGGATGCAGCTTTTGACCGCATACTCCCTTAGCAGGGGAGCGCCTTCAGCCTCTCGGCCACCTCACCATACGCTTCTTTCGAATTGTGCCTAACTTGCTTTAGAGAAGCTCATCGGCACTGCGTGGCGCACATATTACTTTCTCCGACTTTTAAGTCAAACAATTTTTCCCAACTCACGTGCGTTTGAGCAATTCACGCTCAACATGGGCAATTTCACGGCAAAACGAGTGTTTTATCAACAGGCAACCAGGGTAAAACCGCAAACAAAGCGAATGGCTGCAATCGGGAAATGAGAAGAAGAAAGCGGGAAAGGATAATGATGGGCACAAAAAAGCACAGTAGCGTCTCGCCAAGCAACGAGACGCTGCTTCGAAATCAGAAGGTCGTCTGTTGAGACTTCTCTGCCTGAATGCGCTGATAGATTTCTTCGCGGTGCACTGACACCTCTTTAGGGGCATTCACACCAATACGAACCTGGTTGCCCTTGACCCCTAACACTGTGACAGTGACCTCATCGCCAATCATGAGGGTTTCACCAACTCGACGAGTCAGAATTAACATTCTTTGCTCCTTGAAAGATTAAAAGAGTCGGGTCTCTCAGTTTCCCCGTCATTATCCATCATATGCTGCGAAAACGTAAGCCATCTAACCCACAATAAGTGTAAGCAGGCTTGGTCTCACCTCAGATAATAATAAGTTTAGCCGACCTGAAAAACTTTGTTCCCGGAATTGTAACTAAATTGTGTTAGCACAGGCTAAAAACGCCATAATCAGCAATGAGTTATGGCGTTTATAAGTGCTATTTATTTATATTCACAGTTTCGAAGCCACCCAGGCCTCTACGCTGTTTAAGGCCGCAGGCAGGGCACCGACATCGGTACCCCCGGCCTGCGCCATGTCGGGGCGCCCACCCCCTTTGCCGCCAACCTGCTGCGCTACGTGGCCGATCAACTCGCCGGCTTTCACCCGGTCGGTCAAATCTTTGGTCACGCCGGCAATCAGGCTAACCTTATCGTCAGCCGTAGTGGCCAGCACGATAATTGCGGAACCCAGCTGATTTTTAAGATCGTCAACCATGGTCCGCAGCATTTTCGCCTCAACGTTATCAAGCTGGCTGACCAACAGCTGCACGCCATTGACTTTTTTCGCCTGGCTGGACAACGAAGCGCTTTCCTGCGCAGCCTGCTGATCTTTCAACTGCTGCAACTCTTTCTCCAGTGCGCGAGTACGATCCAGCACCGCACGCACCTTGTCCGTCAGGTTGCTATTGTCACCTTTCACCAGCTGCGCAACGTCCTGTAACAGATCGTTTTGCTGATGAAGGGTCGCAATTGCGCCCTCGCCGGTTACGGCTTCAATACGGCGAATACCCGCTGCGGTACCTGATTCGGTCAGAATGCGGAACAGGCCGATATCACCGGTACGGCTGGCGTGAGTACCGCCACACAGTTCGGTAGAGAAGTCACCCATGGTCAGTACACGTACGCTGTCGTCGTACTTCTCGCCAAACAGCGCCATCGCGCCCTTCTCTTTGGCATCGTCCAGCGCCATCACTTCGGTTTGCACCGGCAGGTTACGACGCACCTGCTGGTTAACCAAATCTTCCACAACGCGGATTTGCTCCGGTTTCATCGCTTCAAAATGCGAGAAATCGAAACGCAGATATTTATCGTTAACCAGCGAGCCTTTCTGCGCCACGTGCTCGCCCAGCGTCTGACGCAATGCGGCATGCAGCAGGTGGGTAGCTGAGTGGTTCAAACGAATACGGTTACGGCGGGCGATATCAATCTGCGCATCGACGCGATCCTTCACCTTCAGCACGCCATGGGACAACTTGCCCTGATGCCCGATGGCCTGGCCGTATTTCTGCGTATCGCTAACCACAAAGTCCGCGCCGGCGGCTTTCAGCACGCCTTTGTCACCAACCTGACCACCTGACTCACCGTAGAATGGCGTTTCATCCAGTACGACAACAGCCTCTTCGCCCGCGTGGATCTCATCCACCGGCTGGCCGTCGCGGAACAACGCCGTCACTGTAGCCTGCTGTTCCTCGTGGTCATACCCGCTGAACTGGCTGGCGCCATCAACGCGGATCATGCTGTTGTAGTCAGCACCGAAGCCGCTGGACTCGCGCGCACGGCGGCGCTGCGCTTCCATAGCTTGTTCGAAGCCGGCTTCATCCACTTTCAAACCGCGCTCACGGCACACGTCTGCGGTTAAATCGACCGGGAAACCGTAAGTGTCATACAGGCGGAAGGCGGCTTCTCCATCCAGGGTATCGCCCTGCAGATTGGCCAGTTCTTCATCCAACAACGCCAGACCACGCTCCAACGTACGGGCAAACTGGTCTTCTTCGGTTTTCAACACTTTCTCAACCAGCGATTGCTGACGCTTCAATTCGTCGGCTGCCGGGCCCATGACTTCGATCAGCGGCGCAACCAGTTTATAGAAGAAGCTCTCTTTCGCGCCCAGCATGTTGCCATGGCGGATAGCGCGACGGATGATGCGACGCAGCACGTAGCCGCGGCCTTCGCTTGACGGCATTACGCCGTCTGACACCAGGAAGGCGCAGGAACGGATATGGTCGGCGATAACACGCAGGGATTTGTTATCCAAATCAACCGCGCCGGTCACTTCCGCCACAGCGGTAATCAGCTTGCTGAACAGATCGATTTCATAGTTGGAGTTCACATGCTGCAGCACCGCGGCAATGCGTTCCAGGCCCATACCGGTATCTACCGAAGGTTTTGGCAGAGGCAACATAGTACCGTCAGATTGACGGTTGAACTGCATGAAAACGATGTTCCAGATCTCGATGTAACGATCGCCATCCTCTTCCGCGCTGCCTGGCGGGCCACCCCAGATGTGATCGCCGTGATCGTAGAAGATCTCGGTGCACGGGCCACATGGGCCGGTATCGCCCATTTGCCAGAAATTGTCGGACGCGAAGGCCGCCCCCTTGTTGTCGCCGATACGGATAATGCGTTCCGCCGGTACGCCAATCTGCTTCTGCCAGATGTCGAAGGCTTCGTCATCGGTTTCATAAACGGTCACCCACAACCTTTCTTTCGGCAGGTTAAACCAGTTTTCGCCGGTCAACAGTTCCCATGCGTAGCTGATGGCATCGTGTTTGAAATAGTCGCCGAAGCTGAAGTTACCCAGCATTTCAAAGAACGTATGGTGACGCGCGGTATAACCGACGTTCTCCAGATCGTTATGCTTACCGCCCGCACGCACGCAACGCTGTGAGGTAGTGGCGCGGGAATAGGCACGCTTGTCCAGCCCCAGGAAAACATCTTTAAATTGGTTCATGCCGGCATTGGTAAACAACAATGTCGGATCATTGTTAGGTACCAGGGAGCTGCTCGCTACAACCTGGTGGCCTTTACTATGAAAGAAATCGAGAAACGCTTGACGGATCTCAGCGGTGCTCTTGCTCATAATTTTCCCGGAAAGGCTAGAATAACGACACGTGAGCAAGAGCGCGGCATCCTGACGATGGCATCTGGCTCACGAACAAAAAGTGGGGATAAGATAAATTTTCTTCAGAGGGAAGTAAAACCCCGTGTGCGCTCATTGCGCAAAATCACGGTAAATTGACTGAATTTCTTCCTGAAAGAAGCCCCGATAGAGCAGATAACGCTGCACTTTGGCTTTCTCTTTCCAGTCCGTTGGCAGCTCGTCGCCAAATTTACGCTGCGCCACCAGTTTGGCTTGTTCACACCAGTCGATATCACAGTCTGCCAGCGCCGTCTGAGTCAGCTCTTTATCCACGCCCTTTTGCATCAGTTCCGAGCGAATGCGCTGCGCGCCGTAACCTTTACGGCTGCGACTGCCGATATAACTGCGGGCAAAGCGTTGATCGTCCAGCCAGTTGTGCTGGTAACAATAGGCAATAACCTGTTCGATAACGGCGGGATCTACGGGTTCTTCAGGAGGAGGTGCTGAGGGGCTGGGGGTCTTGGAGCCGAATCTGGCTTTCGCCATAAATGGCTGCGCCGCAAGTTTGCGGCGCAGTTCAGCTTCACTATGATCGCGTTGCGACAGCAGGCGCATTGCGCGGCTCAGCAAATCATTCATTATTCAAGCCTGATTTAATCGACGCTGGTGCTGCCTAAACGGCACGCACCAGCCTCAACAGCGATTAAAACTCTTCGCTGGTTTCAGCTTCGCCATCATCGAAGCTTTCATTGGTAGCAGTAACCAGTTCACCGTTGCTGTGCAGCAGCAGATCGCGCAGTTTTTTGTCCAACTCAGCGGCAACAGCCGGGTTTTCTTTCAGGAAGTTGCAGGCATTCGCCTTGCCCTGACCGATTTTATCGCCGTTGTAACTATACCAGGCGCCGGCTTTCTCGATCATCTTGTGCTTAACGCCCAGATCGACCAGTTCACCGCGGCTGTTGATGCCTTCACCGTACAGAATTTGGAACTCAGCCTGCTTGAATGGCGCAGCGATTTTGTTTTTCACCACTTTAACGCGGGTTTCACTGCCCACCACTTCATCGCCTTCTTTAACCGCACCGATACGGCGGATATCCAGACGAACGGAGGCATAGAATTTCAGTGCGTTACCGCCGGTGGTGGTTTCCGGGTTACCGAACATGACACCGATTTTCATACGGATCTGGTTGATGAAGATCAGCAGCGTGTTGGCGTTTTTCAGGTTACCGGCCAGCTTACGCATCGCCTGGCTCATCATACGTGCCGCAAGGCCCATGTGTGAGTCACCGATTTCACCTTCAATTTCCGCTTTTGGCGTCAACGCCGCTACGGAGTCAACGATGATCACATCAACCGCACCAGAACGGGTCAAGGCATCACAAATTTCCAGAGCCTGCTCACCGGTGTCCGGCTGGGAACACAGCAGGTTGTCGATATCGACGCCCAGTTTTTTGGCATAAATCGGGTCCAGCGCGTGTTCGGCATCGATAAATGCGCAGGTTTTGCCTTCGCGCTGTGCGGCAGCGATAACCTGCAGCGTCAGAGTGGTTTTACCGGAGGATTCCGGGCCATAAATTTCAACGATACGGCCCATTGGCAGGCCGCCCGCACCCAGTGCAATATCGAGTGACAGTGAGCCGGTAGAGATCGTTTCTACATCCATAGAACGGTCTTCACCCAGACGCATGATGGAGCCTTTGCCGAACTGTTTCTCAATCTGGCCCAGTGCCGCAGCTAACGCCTTTTGCTTGTTCTCATCAATAGCCATTTTTGCTCCTTCGTTTCGCAATGCCGGTGTTACCCCACACTGCCACGGAATGTATGTTGTGCAGGAAATGTCGCTAATTATACTGTATGGTCATACAGTATCAAGCCTAATTTTACAAAAATTCGTCAAGTGCGGTTTGCAGCGCGAAGATCGTCGCCTGAAGCCGCACTGCATCACGATCGCCGGCAAATTGCATCTTGTGCGCCAACACCTGCCCAGAGCGTTCGGCGAAACCAAACCATACGGTACCCACCGGTTTTTCCGCACTGCCGCCGTCCGGGCCGGCAATGCCGCTGACCGACAGCGCCAGGCTGGCCTGCGCCGCGTGTAATGCCCCCTGCGCCATCTCGCGAACCACTTCCTCGCTCACGGCACCGTGGGCGGCAAGAGTCGCTTCAGCCACGCCCAGCAACTCGTGTTTCGCCGCGTTGCTGTAGGTGACGAACCCACGATCGAAGTAGGCGGAGCTGCCGGCAATGTCAGTAATGGCTTTGGCGATGCCGCCGCCGGTACAGGATTCCGCACAGGTGATCCACAGACCTTTGGCCTTCAGTTTTTCCCCTACGGCAATGCTGAGTTCCCGCAGTTGATTTTCACTCATAACCCCTCCATAGCGAATCAGGTATATGCGCCCGATAGTAGCACTTATCAATGCCTGGCCGACGGCGCGATGACATAAATGCGCAGTGCTTCGCAGGAGAGGCAGTGTTAAGCCGTGGGTCAAACTGCTAGTATCAAATGTAACGCGCGGGTTACGAGAGGCGTTTCCAGATGAGGGATCTCACAGGGCTGTCTATGCTGCCGGCATGGCTGGCCCCAGGCAAACCAGGACAAAAGATTAGGATGATAGAGTGAAAAAAACGTTAGGCGTCTTCTTTCCGTTGTATACCACCACCCTGCTGATGTTGCTGGGTTCAGGGTTGCTCACCACTTACATCTCCCTGCGCTTAACCTCAATCCACGTCACCGGCGCGCTGATCGGCGCGATTATCGCCGCCAACTACATCGGCCTGGTGATCGGCGGTAAAGTCGGTCATTTCCTGATTGCCCGCGTCGGCCATATCCGCGCTTACGTCTCCTGCGCCGGCATCATTACCGCCGCAGTGCTGGGGCACGGCCTGACGGAATACATTCCGGCCTGGGTGGTGCTGCGCCTGATTATCGGCCTGTGCATGATGTGTCAGTTTATGGTGCTGGAGAGTTGGCTGAACGACCAATCGGAATCCAATCAGCGCGGTAGGGTTTTCGGTTTCTACATGGCGGCTACCTACCTGGGCATGTCGCTGGGCCAGGTGGTTCTGATGCTGCAGACCAATCTCGGCATCACCACTTTGTTGGTGATCGCACTGTGTTTTGCACTCTGTCTGGTGCCAATCGCCCTCACCACCCGCACCAATGCGCGTCATATGTCACCGGCGCCAATGGAACTGCGCTATTTTATCGGCGCCATTCCCAAGGTACTGGCGACCACGCTGGTGATCGGCATGGTCGTCGGCTCTTTCTATGGGCTGGCACCGGTCTACGCCAGCATGCAGGCGCTAACTACCCAACAAACCGGCCTGTTTATGGCGATCTCCATCTTTGCCGGGCTGGTGGCGCAGTTCCCGCTCAGTTGGCTGTCAGATCACTATAACCGTACGCTGTTGATGCGCATCAATGCCATTTTACTGATCGTGGCGGCGCTGCCGCTGGCTCTGGTGCCACACATTGATTTTCCGGTGCTGCTGGTGGTGGGGTTTATCGTCAGCATGCTGCAATTCACGCTGTATCCACTGGTCGTGGCATTGGCGAACGATCTGATCGAACCTGAGCGACGCGTATCGTTGGCAGCCTGTTTGCTGATGGCATTCGGCGTCGGCGCCAGCATCGGGCCACTGGCGGTCGGTGCGCTGATTCAGCCCCTGGGCGGCAACATTCTGTATGCGTTCTTCTCGCTTTGCGGCGTGCTGTTGGTGGCCTTTAGCCGTACGGTAAAAGAAGACGAATCGCAGTTTGTGCAGGATGCGCCGTTACCGCATATTCCCCTGCCGGACAGTCTGACCAGTTCGCCGCTTTCCCCGGCACTGAACCCAACCTTCGATGAGCAGATCATCCACGATACCATGCCGCCTCCGGAGGCCGCACCGGATCCGGTAGATGATCAACCCAGCGAAACGCCGGCAGCGGAGGAACCCATCCCGCAGGGCGCAGACCCCGATGAAGATACGGGGTTGAAAAAGGCCCACTCGATGCTTTAATCATCGGCCCCTTCTTGAAGCCGGTATCCGCGCATCACAGATCCAGGAAGGATCCCAGGCGGTAACCGCGCTCCGCAATCGCGTTTTTAATGCCTGATGCGGTCAATACCTCCACCTCCGCAAGCCGCGGATAGCAGTATTTGCTCTCCAACAGAGTCTTATCCAGGAATGCCGGGTGGCACATCAACTCTACTGAGCCGACGCCACGTTCGTCGGCCCGGTCAAGCACCTGCAAAAACAGGGCTTCGGATATAGCCTCGCCATAAAAACCCGAATCAAACCACTCGGTGCTGCGATCACAACGCAACGGAATTCCTTGTCGATCCACTGCCTGGCGGTCAATACGCAGCGGAATGGATTTGGACTGAGCGAAGGCTTCCACCAACGGATAGATCTGCGGCAGCATGTGCGCATGATGGTGGCTGTCGATATGAGTCGGCGCTTTACCGAAAACGGCCGTAAACTTGTCGTACTGCCCTACCAGCTCATTGTAGATTTCGTCCAAATCCAACATTGCAGACTCGGCCCTTTCCCACAGCCACTTACCCAATTCCCCCCGCTCATTGACCAATGACGGCATGACGGTCAAGGGGCGCCCATGAGTCAACACAAAGTGCAGCCCCACCTGCAGCCCAGGAAAAATCCTGTTTAACTGCGCCGCGTGGTGTACATCCTCGCCATTCACCATGGCGGTAGTTGAAGAGACCACCCCGTAGTGAAACGCCTCGATAATGCCGTAGTTCTGGCCCTTGCTCAGGCCAAAATCGTCGGCGTTCACTATCAGTAACTTTTCCATTTTGGCATCCATTTAACAAATTTTTGGCAAGGGGAAGCCGTCTGTCTGGTACGACAGGTCCCCTTCACGTCTACAAAGAAACTTATTTCGTCAGGCTATGAGTGGCCTGAAAGGTATTCGGAATATCGGCGTTAATGCTTATCGGGAGCGGCCCTAAATAGGGCCGTAGAACTTTTTTCGGTAATTGCCCGGGGTGACTTCGGTGAGTCTTTTAAAGTTTTTAATAAACAGGCTCACGTCACCGTAGCCTGAATCGAAGGCAATATCCGACACGGAATAGTTCGTCACCTCAAGCTGCGTTTTGGCGAAATTGATGCGGATTTCATTAATCACCTGCATCGGCGTTTTATGGTAGTAACGCCGCATCGCCCGGGTCAGGTATTCCTGCGTTTTCCCCGACAGCTCAACCATATTCAGTAGCGCCTTTTCGCCAAACATCGCTTTATCATGCATGCCCGCCAGCGTGTTCTTCAGCCATTGGGGAATGTCATCGCCTTCGCCGCACTCTTCCTTGTAATGACGGATGCGGCTGACGATATAAAAAGTCAGCGTTTCCAGGAACTCGGCAAAGTCATCTTCGCGAAACTGCGGTGAGCCGACCACCGACTCGATATAGGCCAAAAACTCGTTCTTGAGGCTATAGGCCTGCGAGGCGACAAAACAGCGCGGTAAAAGCTGCAGGTAATGCTCCTCAAAGAAGACCTTGCCGACCGCCACGTTGAAAATTTTCGCGGCGCCAAACTCGTAAAAACTTTGGTGACGTGAGCCGATAGGGATAAAAACAAAGTCTCCCCGCTCCAACAGCACCCGCTTGCCGTTGATCTCCTGATAGCATTTACCGCTCAGGACAATGGTGAACTCATAGTAGTCATGCTGATGCAGCCCGGTCGCGCTCTCCACCTTGTTATAGATAAACAGATGAAAGTCTTTGCAGTTAAAAAAATCCTGCTCCCGAATCAGCTTAACGTCGTTCGCATTCAGCGAAACCTGATTATCAGTCACCGCATACGCTCCCATTAGTCGAAACCGTTTTGTCTGGCCGTTTCGGCAAACCAGTAGCCGCTCTTTTTAAGCGTGCGCCGTTGGTTTTCCCTATCCAGCCTGACTAGTCCGTAGCGATTCTTATAGGCATTGAGCCAGGACCAACAGTCAATAAAGGTCCATAAGTGATACCCTTTGCACTGAGACCCCTCTGCCAGCGCCTGATGCAACCATTTGAGATGATCGCGTATAAAGTCGATGCGATAGTCATCCTCCACCCGGCCGGAAGCGCCGATAAAGGCTTCCTCCCCCTCTACGCCCATGCCATTTTCTGAAATATAGCAGGGAATATTGCCGTAGTTTTCTTTCAGGTCCATCAGAATGTCATACAGCCCTTTTTCGTAGATCTCCCAGCCCCGGTGCGGGTTAATCTTCCGGCCCGGCATCTCATAGTAGCTGAACAGATCTTCCGGCATCGTCACCCTATCGGTGGTCCGAAAACCTTCTTTCGCTTTAACCCTGCGAGGCTGGTAATAATTGACGCCCAGGATATCCACAACCCCGTCGGTAATCAGCTGTGCATCCTCAGGCTCGGTCTGTGGTTGCAGCCCGTTGGCTTTCAGCAAATCCACCAATTCTTGCGGATAACGCCCTTTTGTTACTGGATCGAGGAAGCTCTTGTTCAGCAACAGATCCGCATAGTTGGCTGCCAGGAGGTCTTCCTGGCGGGTCGAGCGGGGATAGGTCGGACTCAGGTTCAAAATAATGCCTATCGTGCCCTCGTTACCCAGCGCCCTGAAATGACTCACCGCTTTGGCGTGCGCCAGAACGCTGTGGTAAGCCACCACGACGGCCCTTTTGAAATCGACCACGCACGGATAATGCAGGTCGTTCAGATAGCCCGCCTCAACCGGCACAATCGGCTCATTGAACGTGAACCAGTGGGTGACTCTGTCGCCGAACAGGGTGAAGCAAGTTTTGGCGTAGCGAGCATAGGCTTCGACCACAGCCCGGCTTTCCCAGCCGCCTTTCTGCTGCATGCACAGCGGCATATCGAAGTGGTAGAGATTGATAAATGGCGTGATGCCCTGCGCTAACAGGCTATCAATCAGCGCATTGTAGAAGGCGACCGCTTTAGGGTTCACTTCGCCATCGCCCTCCGGGATCAGCCGGGACCAGGAGATGGACGTTCTGAAGGTGTTATGCCCAAGCGTTTTTAACAGCAGGATATCGTCGCGGAAATTGTCATAAAACGTGGACGCCTCGGAGGGACCCACCTGATGATGAAAACGTTCGGGAGCGGTCTCATGCCAGTAATCGAAGATGTTCCGGCTCTTGCCATCCCGCACAGAGGCCCCTTCCGACTGTGGCGCAGACGTGGCGCTTCCCCACCAGAAATCGTCAGCAAAGTGATATTTCATTCAAACGCCCCTAAAACCGGGGCAGCAGACGCTGCCCCATTCCGACAGTTAGAATTTCAGCGCCTTGGCGATATCTTCTTCGCTCTCGGTCGCCTGATCGATCTGGCTTTGCGCCTTGTTGGAAATCATTACGAACGGCAGGTAAATCAAGGTCGCAACGCCCAGGTTGAAGAAACTCAGCAACATGGCGACGATGCTGCCGTTGGTGTTGAAGAACGCTCCCAACCCGACCGGCATGGTCCAGGGCGCAATGTTGGTGATGGGCGGGATCATCCCGGTGTAATAGGCCACCGTGGTGATAATCGTCAATACCGGTTGAACCAGGATGAACGGAATAAACATCACCGGGTTCATAATCACCGGCAGACCAAACAGAATAGGTTCATTGATCTGGAAGATGCCCGACGGGGTAGCCAGCTTGGCAACCTGACGATAGTCTTCGCGGCGTGAGGCGATAAAGATGGCGATAATCAGCCCCAGCGTCGAGCCGGTCCCGCCAAGGTAAATGTAAGAGTCGACGAACGGCTTCGCCCACATGTGGAACTCTTTGCCCGCAGCAACCGCCGCCTCGACGGAACCGTACTTGTTGTAAAGCTCCACGTTCTCCAGCGCGAATGGCGTCATGATGCCGCTGTCCAACGCCGCCAGCGCCATCGAGCCATGTACCCCAAAGAACCACAGCAGCGAGGAGAACATCACATACACCCACCCCACCACGCTGCCCATTTTCGCCAGCGGAGCCGAGATGCTGTCCATAATGATTTGGTGGAAGTTGGTGCCCCACAGCGTCAGGCAGTAAGCCAGCACGCCCATAATCGACAGGATAATAAAGCCGGGGATCAACGCGGAGAAAGAGCGTGATACCGAAGAAGGTACACTGTCCGGCAGGCTGATCACCCAATTGCGGCGCACCACAAAGGCAAACATCTCCGCCACCACCAGGCCGATCACCATACCGGAAATGATGTTGGCGCCCCCCAGCCAGTTCGCCCCCACGGCGTAGGCTTCACCCACGCTGAACGGCGTTACGGTCATGAAGGCCGCAACGGCCAACAACGCGGCTGCCAGCGGATCAACCTTTCTTTCCTCAGCTAACGCCATACTGATAAAAAAGGGCGTCATCAGGGACATGATCCCCAGGGTGCCGTTATACACGCTGCCGCCGATGCTTTTCAGGCCATTCAGCGTTTCAATGGTGGATGCATCCAACCGCACTCCCAGGGAGAAGAAGAACGATCCCTCACCGAAGCTGAGAAACACGTTGTTGATCAGAACGAACATCGCCCCGGTCAGCGTCAGCGGCATTAACCGGATAAACCCGTTTTTGATGGCATTAACATGGGGTTGCTTACCAATTTTCACGGCAAAGGGCAGAATGACCTTTTCCAACGAGGCAATTAACGTATTCACGGCAACGCCCCTTATTGGTTAGCTTTTTTTATTGTGGCAACCGCCGCCTTCAGCACCCCAAGGCCATCGAGTTTGCCGTACAAAACGGAGTCGATCACTTCGACCGGCTTATGCGGCAACTGTTTCTGCACTTCGGCAAGCGTGTAGGCAATCTGTGGCCCCAGCAGGATCACATCTGCCTCAGCGCCTTTCTCCGCAGCCAGAGCTTCGGGATAAGCGGCAATGATCACCGGCACCTCGTACTTCTCCGCTTGCGCTTTCATTTTTGAAACCAGCAGAGAGGTGGACATACCGGCAGAACAGAACAGATAGATTTTTTTCTTTTCCATACCAAGCACCTTGAGATAATCAAAAAAGCCACATGTCATTTGTATGCCAGATGCAATGACGATTGCCCTACGCACTTTCCTTGTGAAGACTCCATGAATGTTGCCCTGGTTGCGAACAGTATACGGAGCCGCGGGCGCGGATAAGTAATTCACCGCTCTACATAACCGTCTCTCCTTGACCTGACAGCTTGACCCTCTTCACATTTCGGGCAAAAAAATTATGTGATCGGCTTAACAAATAAATACACATGACGAAATAAAAACGAAGATAACCATTAAATATTATATATAAACAATAAGTTGTAAATACACATGCTATATATATGCCTTATCGGCGGCTTTGTCTTATAGCCTTCAAGGTAACAGTATAAAATAGTTCATAGTTGATTATGGCGCGGTACAGGGAGCATCCGAAAATCTGTAGCGAACGGGCATGCGCCAACGGAAAGGGAAAGTAAAACAGCGAAGGGAAAAATCATGGAACTTTGGTGCCGACCGGCAGATTGATCTGCAACTTCATCCTTTCATTGCAAGCCAACTTTGCGCAAAGCTTCCAATTTTTACCTGTGACAGCGGATTGCCCACTGGGCTAGTATAGCGGTGGAAAAAGGTCCTCTATTCGTAGCGCTTCAAGTAACACGCAAGCCTCATCATCTTGATGACCCGGGCGACAAAAATTTGCCAGCCTGTTTGCCTGTCATATAAGCTCCGTTTTAGACCAACTGATTGATTTACATGAGCTATCGTCTATTTTGCTCGCAACCCACAGATTTAGTGATTTTTTGTGAAACGGCGTGATACCTAATGATGACAATGAAGATCACAATTAACTTTAAATTCAATGGATTGGAAACGGTAACGTTATGACCAGCACCGATAAACTCGATTCACACACGCCGATGATGCAGCAGTACCTGCGCCTTAAAGCGCAGCATCCCGAAATTCTGCTGTTCTACCGCATGGGCGATTTCTATGAGTTGTTCTACGATGACGCCAAACGCGCTTCTCAACTGCTGGATATTTCGCTGACCAAACGCGGCGCTTCGGCGGGTGAGCCAATCCCAATGGCCGGCGTGCCGCACCACGCGATCGAAAACTACCTTGCCAAGCTGGTTCAGCTCGGCGAGTCCGTCGCCATTTGCGAACAAATCGGCGATCCGGCGACCAGCAAAGGCCCGGTCGAGCGCAAAGTCGTGCGTATCGTCACGCCCGGCACCATTACCGACGAGGCGCTGCTGCAGGAGCGCCAGGATAACCTGTTGGCGGCGATCTGGCAGGACGCAAGAGGCTTTGGCTACGCCACGCTGGACATCAGCTCCGGCCGTTTTCGCGTCGCCGAACCGGAAGACATTGAAACCATGGCGGCCGAGTTGCAGCGCACCAATCCTGCCGAGCTGCTTTATCCGGAAACCTTTGAACACATGGCGCTTATCGAGAAGCGCCACGGCCTGCGCCGTCGTCCATTGTGGGAGTTTGAACCCGAAACCGCACGACAGCAGCTTAACCTGCAATTTGGCACCCGCGATCTCACAGGTTTTGGCGTGGAACAGGCCCATCAGGCATTGCGCGCCGCCGGCTGTCTGTTGCAGTACGTCAAAGATACTCAGCGCACGGCATTGCCGCATATCCGCGGCATCACCATGGAGCGTCAGCAAGACGGCATCATCATGGATGCCGCAACGCGTCGTAATCTTGAACTGACCCAGAACCTGTCTGGCGGCAGCGACAATACGTTGGCGGCCATTCTCGATCGCTCCGTAACGGCGATGGGCAGCCGTATGCTCAAGCGTTGGCTGCATATGCCGACCCGCGACATCAAGGTACTGAACAACCGCCAGCAGGCGATTGGCGCACTGCAGGATCTGTATGCCGATCTGCAGCCTTCGCTGCGACAGGTGGGCGATCTGGAACGCATACTGGCGCGTCTGGCGTTGCGTACTGCCCGTCCGCGCGATTTGGCACGCATGCGCCATGCATTCCAGCAATTGCCGGATATTCACGCTCTGCTCCAGGGTGTGGAAACTCCGCATGTGCAACATCTGTTGTCGCAAGTCGGCCAGTTTAATGAACTGCAGGATCTGCTGGAACGAGCGGTGGTTGAAGCCCCGCCTGTGCTGGTGCGCGACGGCGGCGTCATCGCCCCCGGTTACAACAGCGAGCTGGATGAGTGGCGCGCATTGGCCGACGGCGCCAGCGACTATCTCGACCGGCTGGAGATCCGCGAACGCGAAAAGCTGGGGCTGGACACGCTGAAGGTGGGGTTCAACGGCGTGCACGGCTATTACATCCAGGTCAGCCGCGGACAAAGCCACCTGGTACCGATCCACTACGTGCGCCGCCAGACGCTGAAAAACGCCGAACGCTATATTATTCCTGAACTGAAAGAGTATGAAGACAAGGTCCTGACCTCCAAAGGCAAAGCGCTGGCGATCGAGAAAGGCCTGTATGACGAACTGTTCGATTTGCTGCTGCCGCACCTCGGGGAATTGCAGCAAAGCGCCGCTGCGCTGGCTGAACTGGACGTACTGGCTAACCTGACGGAGCGTGCGGAAACGCTGAACTATACCTGCCCGACCATGAGCGAGCAGCCGGGCGTGCGCATTACCGAAGGCCGACACCCGGTGGTGGAGCAGGTGCTGAGCGAGCCGTTTATCGCCAACCCGCTGTCACTGTCGCCTCAGCGTCGAATGCTGATCATTACCGGCCCCAACATGGGCGGTAAAAGCACCTATATGCGTCAAACGGCGCTGATCGTTCTGATGGCGCACATCGGCAGCTACGTGCCGGCAGCCAAAGCCGTTATCGGCCCGGTGGACCGTATCTTTACCCGCGTTGGCGCCGCGGACGATCTGGCCTCCGGCCGCTCTACCTTTATGGTGGAGATGACCGAGACGGCCAATATTCTGCATAACGCCACCGAGCACAGCCTGGTATTGATGGATGAAATCGGTCGCGGCACGTCGACCTACGACGGCCTCTCCCTGGCCTGGGCTTGCGCAGAAAACCTGGCCAGCCGCATTAAGGCCATGACGTTGTTCGCCACCCATTACTTCGAACTGACGACCCTGCCGGAGAAAATGGAAGGTGTGGTTAACGTTCACCTGGATGCACTGGAACATGGCGACACCATCGCCTTCATGCATAGCGTGCAGGACGGCGCGGCAAGTAAAAGCTATGGTCTGGCGGTTGCGGCGCTGGCCGGTGTGCCGCGCGAGGTGATCAAACGCGCACGCCAGAAGCTGCGTGAGCTGGAAGCCATCTCCAGCCATACCGCCTCCGGTACCATTGACGCCACACAGATGACGCTGCTGAATGAAGAAACCTCGCCGGCGGTGGAAGCGCTCGAGGCGCTGGACCCGGACTCTCTGTCGCCGCGCCAGGCGCTGGAGTGGCTTTACCGCCTGAAGAAAATGGTGTAAATCCGCCAGCGCTACGGGCATAAAAAAACGGTGAGCATTATGCTCACCGTTTTTATTTTGATGCGATTCAACTGCCGACGTTATTCGCGGAACAGCGCCTCAATGCTCAGGCCCTGCAACTGCAGAATTTCACGCAGGCGACGCAAACCTTCAACCTGGATCTGACGAACGCGTTCGCGAGTCAGGCCAATTTCACGGCCCACATCTTCGAGCGTCGCCGCTTCGTAGCCCAACAGGCCGAAACGACGAGCCAGCACTTCACGCTGCTTGGCGTTCAGTTCGAACAGCCACTTAACGATGCTCTGTTTCATGTCATCGTCTTGCGTGGTGTCTTCCGGACCGTTGTCTTTCTCGTCAGCCAGAATGTCCAGCAGCGCTTTCTCTGAATCACCGCCCAACGGCGTATCGACGGAAGTGATACGTTCGTTCAGACGCAGCATACGGCTGACGTCATCGACCGGCTTGTCGAGTTGCTCGGCAATCTCTTCAGCGCTCGGTTCATGATCCAGTTTATGAGAAAGCTCGCGCGCCGTGCGCAGATAGACATTCAGTTCTTTAACGATATGGATAGGCAAACGAATGGTTCGGGTTTGGTTCATTATCGCCCGTTCAATCGTCTGACGGATCCACCAGGTTGCGTAAGTTGAGAAACGGAAACCGCGTTCCGGGTCAAACTTTTCCACTGCACGGATCAGACCGAGGTTGCCCTCTTCAATCAGATCCAGCAGCGCCAGGCCGCGATTACTGTAGCGACGGGCGATTTTCACCACCAGCCGCAGGTTGCTTTCGATCATTCGGCGGCGGGACGGCACGTCACCGCGCAGTGCACGCCGCGCAAAATAAACCTCTTCCTCTGCGGTAAGCAGCGGAGAATAACCGATTTCACCCAGATAGAGCTGCGTCGCATCCAATACGCGTTGGGTAACGCCTTGAGACAGCAACTCTTCTTCCGCTAAATCACTCTCACTGGCCTCTTCTTCGACCAGTGCTTTTTCGTCGAATGACTCCGCTTCCGTTGCGTTCTCGTCGAAATCCGCATCATCCTGTAACTCGTTAACTTTCAGCGTATTTTGGTTCATATGCTGCTCCTACCCGTGATACCGCGAGCAGAATATCAGCGTATTCTGCCCAATCTATCGCTGCGGAAGAAAACGCAGCGGGTTTACGGATTTCCCCTTGTAACGAATTTCAAAATGCAAACGTACTGAACTGGTTCCGGTGCTACCCATGGTGGCTATTTTTTGACCCGCCTTCACTTCTTGTTGTTCCCGGACCAGCATTGTGTCGTTGTGAGCGTAGGCGCTCAGGTAATCATCATTGTGTTTGATGATGATCAGATTACCGTAACCCCGTAAAGCGTTGCCTGCGTACACTACGCGACCATCGGCGGTAGCGAAGATAGGCTGCCCACGGGAGCCGGCGATATCGACACCTTTATTCCCACCTTCTGATGAGGAAAAGTTATCAATAATCTTACCGTCAGTTGGCCATCTCCAGCTACTCACTGGCGAGCTGTTACTGACGGTGCTGCTCACTGGTGGAGCAACGACCGGTGCGGTAACAGGTGCTGCTGCGGTGGTTGCCGCTACTGCACCCGCTGCAGGTAACATTTTACCTACATTCTGTTTACCCGAATTATCAGAATACGCGTTAGTTGATGGAGAATCAACCGTTGCAGTTTGTATCTGCGTAGTGGAAGGCGGCTTCGGAACACCGCCGCGGGTTGCGTCTGTCGCCGCCAGCATGCCACCGTTTCCGTTCGCAGAACCATTACCAAGCTGAATGCTTTGACCCACATTCAAACTGTATGGCTCAGGAATATTATTACGTTGCGCCAGGTCACGGAAATCGTTCCCGGTGATCCACGCGATGTAAAATAGCGTGTCGCCTCGTTTTACCGTGTAGGTATTACCGCTGTAGCTCCCTTTGGGGATTGAATTGTAACTGCGGTTGTAAACGATACGCCCTTCAGGGCTGGCGTTTGCTCCGGCGTTGCCGGATGCAGCGGCTCCGCCACCGCCCACACTACTGATAGGGGCTGATGTCGATGCATCATTCGTACAACCCGCCAACCACAAACTCACCATCGTACACACCGCAACCCGGCGTAAAGTAATCATTGGGCTTCCCGTGCTCATGCTTCCCCCATGACAGCAATATCAGCGATATATCCAAAATACCCTTTACATCGTAGCTGAGCTTTTACCACTCTCTCAGTTTCTGCGATGAAAGGTGCCCGCGGCCGATCCCTGAATGCCAGGAAATCTCCTGCCGGAGCCTCAAAACAGCGCGCCAATGCTAACCACATTAGCGATGCCGCACCATAAGACAACTACGCAGAAAGGCAATTGTATTGAAAATTAACTTTATTGAAACGTTAAAACCTTAACCAGGCGTGATGAAAGTGCAACAGATTTCGTTTTACGCCTAAAATTCAGACAATCCTTAGGCCAGCTCACCCTTCACCAGCGGCACAAAACGCACCGCTTCGACGGTATCGATGACAAAATCATTACCCTGACGTTGAATACGCTTGAGAGTTTGGGTCTGTTCGCCCACCGGCAACACCAGAATGCCGCCGTCGTCCAGTTGCTCCATCAGCGCCGGTGGGATCTCCGGCGGCGCTGCAGTAACGATAATGGCATCAAACGGGCCGCGCGATGCCCACCCCTGCCAGCCGTCGCCATGACGCGTGGACACGTTGTGAAGATCGAGCTGTTTCAAACGGCGCTTGGCCTGCCATTGCAGCCCTTTGATACGTTCGACGGAACAGACATGTTGCACCAGATGCGCCAGAATAGCGGTTTGATAGCCGGAGCCTGTACCGATCTCCAGGACTCTCGACGTTGGCGTCAGATTCAACAATTCGGTCATTCGCGCAACCATATAAGGTTGGGAAATGGTTTGGCCTGAGCCGATAGGCAGCGCAGTATTTTCATAGGCTTTGTGTTCAAGCGCTTCGTCAACAAAGCGTTCACGCGGTACCGCCTCTATCGCTTGCAGCAACCGTTCTTCCTGGATCCCCTGTTGACGCAGTTGCGTCAGCAATGTTTGCATACGCTTGTTCACCATTCCCCGCCAACCCCTGCTTTGGTTAACCACGTTTTTACCACGTCCTGGGCCGCATAGGCGGTTAAATCCACCTGCAATGGCGTTATCGCCACATACCCTTGCTCCACCGCGGCGAAATCCGTGTCTGGCCCGGCATCAAACTTATCACCCGGCGGCCCAATCCAATAGAGGTTTTGCCCACGCGGATCTTGCTGGCAGAACACTTTGTCGGCCGGGTGACGGCTGCCGCAGCGGGTCACGCGAATGCCTTTGATCTGGTCCAGCGGTAAATCCGGTACGTTAATATTCAGAATTTTTCCCGTTCGCAACGGTTCACGCTGTAAAGCGCGCAGCACGCGGCAGGTGATAGCAGCTGCAGTAGCGTAATGCTGATGGCCATTCAACGACACGGCCAACGCGGGCAAGCCCAAATGGCGCCCCTCCATGGCGGCCGCTACGGTGCCGGAATAAATAACGTCATCGCCAAGATTGGGGCCGGCGTTGATGCCGGAAACCACGATGTCCGGCGCAGGCTGCATCAGGGCATTCACGCCCAGATACACGCAGTCGGTCGGCGTTCCCTGCTGCACTGCAATGTCACCATTGGGCAACGTCAGGGTACGCAGCGGTGATTCCAGCGTCAGCGCATTCGAAGAGCCGCTGCGGTTACGATCGGGCGCCACAACCTGCACCTCAGCGAATTCCCGTAGCGCCGCCGCCAGCACCTGGATACCAGGGGCGGTAACACCGTCGTCATTACTCAGCAATATCCGCATAAGAGGTTGTCTTCTTTTATCTCTCTCACCCACGCAGCGTTTCACGCAGCCTGGCATTTAAATACTCGCAATAGCCGCCCAAAAGGCGGTACTTAACCAGCAGATATTATGTTTACTCCCCCCGGCGTGTCCAGTAACCAAGGGGAAAGACGAATTTTGACCGCCCAGCCACTGGCAGGTCAAAAGCCCCCCAGTTTCACGGTCACCCTTCGCCAGACGAAAAAAAACCTGCCTCTGCAGGTTTTCTTTATTACTCGCTAATGTCCGCGTCACTGCTCTCTTGCCGCATGATTTCGCGTACCACGCTGGTGGCAAAACTGCCGGCCGGCAGCCAAAAGCGCAATTCAACGGTGGCATCGTCCCACCAATTCCACTGCATCTTTTGCGGCTGCAGCAACAACGCGCGACGAGCCGGATCAACGCGTTCCCGCTTTAACAACGCCATCAGTTCCGGCTGTTCCGCCAAACATTGCTGTTCAACGTTCAGCGCTTCCCCGGCGGTGCCCGGTTCGCCGTCGCCCGGCAACGGTGCGGTAATCAACAGTTCACCGGCATCCAGCCGCTGCTGCAACTCAGCCAGTTCGTCCGGTTTGGCGACAAACCAACTGCCGCGGCCGGTAAGTTGCAGCGCATCCCCTTCCAGCACCGTGCGGTGCAGTTGATTGGCCAAGCGTCGGCTGGCGATCAGGTTAAACAGCGCGCTGCGGCTGGCGGAAAGGTAAAAACTGCGCTTGCTGCGTTCTTTAACCCGGATCTCATCATTCGCCCAGCGGCGCGCCATGACCAGGTTATTGCCACCGCGACCAAAACGCTGGCTGCCGAAATAGTTCGGCACGCCACCCGCCGCAATGGCCTGCAGGCGCTGTTCCACATCCTGACGATCGGAGATCTGACGCAGCACCAGAGTAAAAGCATTGCCTTTCAGCGTACCGATGCGCATTTTTCGCAGATGGCGGGCACTGGCCAGCACTTCGCAGCCCTCCAGCGAGAACTGACTGAAATCAGGCGTTTCTTTGCCCGGCAGATGCAGGCAGAACCATTGTTCGGTCACCGCATGGCGATCTTTCAGGCCGGCGTAGCTGACCGAACGGGCGTGAATGCCGGCGAAACGCGCCAGATAATCGGCGACAAACTGGGTGTTACATCCGTTCTTGCGGATGTTCACCAGCACATGTTCGCCTTCTCCGTCCGGCTCAAAGCCCAGATCTTCCACCACCACGAAATCTTCCGGGCTGGCTTTCAGCACGCCTGTACTTTGCGGCTGGCCGTGCAGCCAGGTCAAATTAGCCATATCCATGCGTTATTCCTTGATCAACAAGGCAACCGCTTCGCAGGCAATGCCCTCGCCACGCCCGGTAAAACCAAGCTGTTCGGTGGTTGTGGCTTTCACGTTAACGTCGTCCATATGGCACTGCAGGTCTTCCGCCAGGAAAATGCGCATCTGCGGAATATGCGGCGCCATTTTGGGCGCCTGGGCAATAATAGTGATATCCAGGTTCCCCAGACGATAACCTTTGGCGCGGATGCGTTTCCAGGCTTCACGCAGCAGCTCGCGGCTGTCGGCGCCTTTGAAGGCCGGATCGGTGTCCGGAAACAGCTTACCGATATCCCCAAGCGCCGCCGCCCCCAGCAGGGCATCCGTCGCCGCATGCAGGGCCACGTCACCGTCCGAATGGGCCAGCAAACCTTTTTCATAAGGGATGCGAACACCACCGATCACCAGCGGCCCTTCGCCACCAAATTTATGTACGTCAAAACCGTGACCGATACGCATGATGCGCTCCTTAATCGTCTAACTGGGTTAAATAGAACGCCGCCAGTGCCAAATCCTCCGGCCGCGTCACTTTAATATTGTCCGAGCGCCCGGCAATCAGCAGCGGGTGATAACCGCAATGCTCCAGCGCAGAGGCTTCATCGGTGACCGTCGCCCCGTCGTCCAGCGCGCGCTGCAAACAAAGCTTGAGCAATTGCAGCGGGAAGAGTTGCGGCGTAAGCGCATGCCACAGGTCCTGACGTTCAACGGTATGGGAGATAGCTGCGTGGCCGGGCTCCGCCCGCTTCATGGTGTCGCGCACCATTGCCGCCAGAATGCCGCCAACGTTGCTGTGTTCGGTGATCGCCAGCAGACGATCGAGATCTTCTGCATGCAAGCAGGGGCGTGCGGCGTCATGCACCAGCACCCAATCAGCCTCGCCCGCCAGTTGCAACCCGGCCATTACCGAATCGGCGCGCTGCCGGCCGCCAACGGTCACCCGTACTCGAGGATCCTGGGCAATAGGTAACTGGCAAAACTGCCGATCCTCAGGACCGATCGCCACAATCACCTGCGGAATGCGCGGATGACGCAGCAGCGCGTGGATCGCATGTTCGAGAATGGTTTGCTTACCGATGGTCAAATATTGTTTCGGGCAATCCGCCTGCATGCGGCTGCCGATACCGGCAGCGGGCAGGACGGCAATCACCGAGGGAAAGGTGCCTGCAGAGTGATTCATTCGTTACTTTTGTACGTTATTTTGCGAGGAGGACGCCGCGTTGCGTCTTGATTGATCAGGAACCAGACGATAGAAGGTTTCACCGGGCTTAATCATGCTCAGTTCATTGCGCGCACGCTCTTCGATCGCTTCCTGACCACCGTTCAAATCGTCGATTTCGGCAAACAACTGATCGTTACGCGCTTTCAATTTAGCATTGCTGCCCTGTTGGAGCGCAACATCCTCATTGACCCGCACGTAATCGTGAACACCATTTTTACCCAGCCACAGTGAATACTGTAACCATCCGAGCAATGCCAGCAATAGCAGCGTAAGTTTTCCCATCTCCGCCCCCTGAAAAACCGACCAATCATCCCACAACTTTTCGTTGGACTCCACACTGAGAGCGGCATTCACCGCCAAATTCAGAGTAAGGATGAGAATTTACTGAGTTTATAACCTAAATTCGCGCTGAAAGCGGTAAAAAAAGCCCATTTCATCTCAGAAAAAACCTATCGACCGCACGGTTTTTTCTCCTGTTATGCTTTTGGAGGTGATGCAGCAAGAAAAATGGGGTGGCAGTCTTACTCTGTTTGCACCGCTGGCAATGCCGGAAAACAGCATTTTAGCGCAGATGGGGCTAAATTCACCGTTCGGGGCGTGATTAAGAGGAAAGGTTGCCGCAGCAGATGTTCACCCACCCGCCCCAACCGCGCATTCAGGCGTGTTAAGCAAAGTTTTGTAACCTTCAGCACCGCTTTGCAATGCTTAGGGCACGCTGGTTTGGCGCCCGGCAGCTCACCAGCCGGTCAGGAAACTGAATACCAGCCAGAACAGGCACAGCACGATCACGCCGGTCAGCAGCAACGTCAGCAGCAGCCTATCGCGCAGCAACATGCTGAGCGTGATGCCAATCAGCACCGAAACCGGCATCAGAGCCAGGAAGAACGGCCAGGTGTAGAGCAGAAAGAACAGGGTGTTGGAACCGTAAACCAGAAACGGCACAGCGAACGCCAGCCAGTAGAAAATAAAGCCGCAGACGCCGCCCAGGAAAGAATACGAGGGTTCCTCTTTTTCAAGCGTAGAGTCGATCAAGACAGGCGAGACATTTTGCATAGTAATCCCTGGTTATTCGGCGCGCTCTGCGGCGAGCTTAGCGTAAAAAGCGTATGGCGCAAAAACGCCACACGCTTTTTTGAATTCAGGGTTTGATAATAGCCCGACCACGCAACACGTCTAACAATTGCGCAATCAAATTTGTTACCAATTGTTGGCCATCAAGGTGAATATCAGGCTGCTGCGGCGCCTCGTAAACCGAGTCGATCCCGGTGAAATTACGCAGCTCGCCGGCACGTGCTTTTTTGTACAATCCCTTAGGATCGCGCGCTTCGCAAATCGCCAACGGGGTATCGACAAACACCTCGATAAAACGATCGCTATCGAGCAGTTCACGCACCATTTGCCGTTCGGCGCGATGCGGTGAAATAAACGCGGTCAGCACCACCAACCCGGCATCCACCATCAGCTTTGCCACTTCGCCCACGCGGCGAATATTCTCACGCCGATCGTCATCGGAGAAACCCAGATCGCGGCACAAGCCGTGACGCACGTTATCGCCGTCCAGCAGATAGGTGCTGACGCCAAGCGCATGCAGAGCCTGTTCCAGCGCGCCGGCAACGGTAGATTTTCCCGAGCCGGAAAGCCCGGTAAACCACAGCACCACACCCTTATGGCCGTTGCGGGCTTCGCGATCCGCACGCGTTACCGCATGCGGATGCCAGACCACGTTGTCATCATCCGGCCCGGTGGGCCGTTGTTGATCCTCGGTCACGTTATTTGCCCCCAAGCAGGTCGCGCGCACCCCAATGCGGGAAGTGCTTGCGTACCAGGGCGTTCAGTTCCAGCTCGAACGCGCTATGGTCCCCCGCCAGCGCCTGCGCACCTTGCAAGGTTTCGCGGATCAAGCCGGCGCCGACCGTAACGTTGCTCAAACGATCGATAAAGATCAGCCCGCCGGTATCATGGTTGCGCTGATAGCTGTCCAGCACCAGCGGCTCGTCAAAGGTCAGTTCCACCAAACCGATGCCGTTCAACGGCAGGGTATCCGCCTGATGCTGCGCCAGCGAGTTGATTTCTACCTGGTGGCGAATGCCTTCCACGCGCGCTCGGGTCTTTTTGCCCGCGACTTTGATGTCATAGCTCTGGCCCGGCAGCAGCGGCTTCTCAGCCATCCACACCACGTCGACCAGCGCGCTTTGCGCCGCCTGCAAGGTTTCCCCGGCATCGACCAGCAGATCGCCGCGGCTGATGTCCACTTCATCTTTCAGCACCAGCGTAATGGCTTCGCCCGGCACCGCCTCCTGCAAGTCGCCATCAAAGGTGACGATGCGCGCTACGGTGGATTCCACGCCGGAAGGCAGTACCTTCACACGTTGGCCCACACGCACCACACCGGCCGACAGCGTGCCCGCGTAGCCGCGGAAATCCAGATTCGGTCGGTTGACGTATTGCACCGGGAAGCGCAGCGGCTGCGCTTCACGCTCGCTGATCACATCCACGGTTTCCAATACCTGCAGCAGCGTAGGGCCGCTGTACCAAGGCATATGCACGCTTTCGGTCGCGACGTTGTCGCCGTCGAGTGCCGACAGCGGCACGAACTTGATGTCCAGATCGTTCGGCAACTGCTGCGCAAAGGTCAGATAGTCCTGCTTGAACTGCTCGAACACCGACTCTTTATAGTCCACCAGATCCATTTTGTTGACCGCCACCACCAGGTGACGAATCCCCAGCAGCGTAGCGATAAAGCTGTGTCTGCGGGTTTGATCCAACACCCCTTTGCGGGCGTCGATCAGCAGGATCGCCAGATCGCAGGTCGAAGCGCCAGTCGCCATATTGCGGGTGTACTGCTCATGTCCCGGGGTATCGGCGATGATAAATTTGCGTTTTTCGGTCGAGAAATAGCGATAAGCCACGTCGATGGTGATGCCTTGCTCGCGCTCGGCCTGCAGGCCGTCCACCAGCAGCGCCAGATCGAGTTTCTCGCCCTGAGTGCCGATGCGCTTGCTGTCACTGTGCAGCGTTGACAGCTGATCTTCGTAGATCTGGCGGGTATCGTGCAGCAAGCGGCCGATCAGGGTGCTTTTACCGTCATCGACGCTGCCGCAGGTCAGGAACCGTAACAGGCTTTTATGTTGCTGCGCGTGCAGATAGGCTTCTACTCCGCCCTGGTCAGCGATTTGCTGGGCAATTGCCTGGTTTTGCGAAACTATAGTCTTCATCCGGCGGCTCCTTAGAAATACCCTTGACGCTTCTTCAGCTCCATCGAGCCGGACTGATCGCGGTCGATCATCCGTCCCTGGCGCTCACTGGTGGTAGATACCAACATCTCTTCGATGATCTCCGGCAGCGTTTCCGCCTCCGATTCCACCGCGCCGGTCAGCGGCCAGCAGCCCAGAGTGCGGAAGCGCACCATGCGTTGGCTGATCTCTTCGCCCGGCTGCAGATCGATACGATCGTCGTCCACCATCAGCAACATGCCGTCACGCTCTACCACCGGACGCGGTGCCGCCAAATACAGCGGCACGATGTCGATTTTTTCCAGGAAGATGTATTGCCAGATATCCAGCTCGGTCCAGTTCGACAGAGGGAACACGCGAATGCTCTCACCCTTGTTGATCTGGCCGTTGTAGTTGTGCCACAGCTCCGGGCGCTGGTTTTTCGGATCCCAGCGGTGGAAGCGGTCGCGGAAGGAATAGATGCGCTCTTTGGCGCGCGATTTCTCTTCGTCACGGCGCGCCCCACCAAAGGCGGCGTCGAAGCCGTACTTGTTAAGCGCCTGCTTCAGACCTTCGGTTTTCATGATATCGGTGTGCTTGGCGCTGCCGTGCACGAACGGGTTGATGCCCATCGCCACGCCTTCCGGGTTTTTGTGTATCAGCAGTTCAAAGCCGTATTCTTTCGCGGTGCGATCACGGAATTCGTACATTTCGCGGAATTTCCAGCCGGTATCCACATGCAGCAGCGGGAAAGGCAACGTGCCTGGGTAGAACGCCTTACGCGCCAGGTGCAGCATCACGGAAGAGTCTTTGCCGATGGAATAGAGCATCACCGGGTTGCCGAATTCAGCGGCGACTTCACGGATGATATGGATACTCTCCGCCTCCAATTGCCGCAAATGAGTGAGTCGTTTTTCGTCCATAACAGATCCTTAAGCCAAATTCACGACGGCTGGGCGTGATACCCCTTCCGTCTGCGGTTGATGCCCAAACCAGGCGATTTGATGATGCAGTTCCACCACTTCGCCGATCACCAGCAGCGCCGGTAACGGTGCCTGTTGAGCCAATTGTTCGAGTTGTTGCAAGGTACCGATCTGCACCTGTTGGTCCGCACGCGTACCGCGGCTGATCACCGCGACCGGCGTGCTGGCCTCGCGGCCGTGAGCAATCAGGCGCTGGCTGATATCCGCCGCCTTCATGGTGCCCATGTAGATAGCCAGAGTCTGTCGCGCACGCGCCAGATCGGCCCAATCCAGCCCGTCGCCGTCGGGACGACAGTGGCCGGTAATAAAGGTCACGCTCTGCGCGTGGTCACGGTGCGTCAGCGGAATGCCGGCATAAGCCGTCGCCCCGGCCGCTGCAGTTACGCCAGGCACAACCTGGAATGGAATGCCTGCGGCTGCAGCCACTTGCAGCTCTTCGCCACCGCGGCCAAAGATAAAGGGATCGCCCCCCTTCAGCCGCACCACGCGTTTGCCCTGTTGCGCCAGTTCCACCAGCAGACGGTTGGTTTCCTCCTGAATCACCGAGTGCGCCCCGGCACGTTTGCCCACGCAGATGCGTTCGGCGTCGCGACGCACCAAATCCAGGATTTCATCGCTAACCAAATGGTCATACAGCACCACATCGGCCTGCTGCATCACCTGCAGCCCGCGCAGGGTCAGCAACCCCACGTCGCCGGGGCCTGCGCCCACCAGCGCAATTTCACCCTGGGTGCCTTCGCGCCCCAGCGCAAACTGTTGCAAATCCTGCTCCAACTGCTGCTCCGCCTGCGCCTGCTGGCCATTGGCCACCAGCGTGGAGAAGCGACCGCCGAAGGTTTTCTCCCAAAAGCGACGACGTTCGCCGATCGAACTCAGCCGTTGCTTCACCTGGCCGCGCCAGCGCCCGGCCACTTCCGCCATCTGCCCCAGGCTGGCAGGCAACAGCGCTTCGAGCTTTTCGCGCAGCATGCGCGCCAATACCGGCGCCTGGCCGCTGGAAGAAACGGCCACCACCAGCGGTGAGCGATCGATAATCGACGGGAAAATAAACGAGCAGCGCGGCTGATCGTCGACCACATTAGCCAGCACCCGGCGTTTATCCGCCTCGCTAAACACCTGGGCATTCAGCACGCTGTCGTCGGTTGCGGCAATCACCAGGAAAACGTCATCCAGCTGTTGCGCGGCGAAAGCCTGCCCCAGCCAGCGGATATGCCCCTGCTGACGCTGATGTTCAAGTTCCGGTGAGAGCGACTGCGCAACTATCCGTATTTCAGCCCCGGCGCGCAGGAGAAGATCAACTTTGCGCGCAGCCACTTCGCCGCCGCCAACGACCAACACCGGGCGTTGTTTCAGGTCGGCAAATATAGGTAGATAGTCCACAACAGCCTTTTCGTAATGCGGGAAGATAGTGTGACTATACGGGCTGAGATTTAGCCTCTGAAATGACGAAAAGGAATTAATAGTTCCTTTATGGAATATAGGCCGCATTGCATGGCTCAGGCGGTGATAAGCAGGGTGAAAGTTTGCGCGCCGACACCAAAATTAGGAGCCGAAGAAATTGTGTAATGCCGCGCGTCGTCTCATACTGGACACCGCAAAAAATCATCGGTATCGCCGATATCAAAGAAGGATTTTTCGGTATGTTCTCCCGCGTTTACCTGAAGACCGGCCTGCTGGCAGCAGCGCTCAGCGGCGTTTTCAGCGTTTCGGCCGCTCTCCCGGCAGTGAAAGAAGCCCCCGTGGGGAAATTCGCCGCCGACCAGATTCGCCATATCGCCACCTATTTCCCCGGCCGCATGGCGGGCAGCCCGGCAGAATTGCTCACGGCAGACTACCTCAAACAACAATTCGGCAAGATGGGCTATCAGAGCGATATCCGCAGCTTCAACACCCGCTATCTCTACACCAGCAAAGACGGTAAAAAGAACTGGAATAACGTCACCGCCAGCTCGGTGATCGCCGCCAAAAATGGCAGCAGTCCGCAGCAGATCCTGATCGTGGCGCATTTTGATACTTACACCCCGCAAAGCGATACCGATCTGGACAATAACCTTGGCGGGTTGACGCTGCAGGGCGTCGACGATAACGCCTCAGGCGTCGGCGTAATGCTGGAGTTGGCGGAACGCCTGAAGAACATCCCCACCGCTTACGGCCTGCGCTTTGTTGCCACCAGCGCCGAAGAGATCGGTTCGCTGGGCGCACAGAACTACCTGCAACGCATGAGCGCGGAAGAAAAACGCAACACCGTACTGGTGATTAACCTCGACAGCCTGGTAACCGGCGATCGTCTGTACTTCAACGCCGGTCGCAATACGCCGCCGAAGATGGCTAAGCGGAGCCGCGATCGCGCCCTGGATATCGCCCACCGTTACGGCATCGCCGCCGCCATTAACCCTGGCAGCAAACAGCGGCCGAAAGGCACCGGTTGTTGTTCCGATCAGGAGGTGTTTGATAACGCAGGTATGCCGGTGCTTTCGGTCGAAGCCACCAACTGGTCTCTGGGTGATAAAGACGGCTACCAGCAGCGCGCCGTCAGCCCCCATTTCCCGCAAGGCATGACCTGGCATCGCCCGCAGTACGACAACCTGCAGTATCTGGAACGTTATCTGCCGGGCAGGATCGACAAGCGCAGCCGCGAGAGCGTGCAGATCCTGCTGCCGCTAATCAAGGAACTGGCGCAGGCGCATCCGGTTAAAGCGCAGAAAAAGTAATGTCCAGCAGAAATAACAAGGCCCGACAAACGTTGCCGGGCCTTGAGCGGGTTAACTGCAAAATTAGCCTTCGTGCAGACCGCACTCACGCTTGAGGCCGAAGAAGCGGGTTTCTTCTTCGCTCATGCCCGGCTCCCATTTCTGCGTGGTATGGGTATCCCCGACCGACAGATAGCCTTGCTCCCATAACGGGTGATAACTCAGGCCGTGGTCGGTGAGGTACTGATAAATCTTGCGGTTATCCCAATCGATAATCGGCAGGATTTTGAATACGCCACGCTGCACCGCCAGCACCGGCAAGTTGGCGCGGCTGCCGGATTGCTCACGGCGCAGGCCGGCGAACCAGGTCTGCCCGCCCAGGGTCTCCAGTGCGCGATTCATCGGTTCAACCTTGTTGATCTGGTTGTATTTCTCGATACCTTCCACGCCCTGCTCCCACAGTTTGCCATAGCGCGCCTCCTGCCAGGCAGGCGACTGCTCGGCACGGAACACCTGCAGATTCAGCTTCAGCTTGTCGACCAGTTGATCGATAAACTGATAGGTTTCAGGGAACAGATAACCGGTGTCGGTGAGGATCACCGGGATATCCGGCTTGATCCGGGTGACCAGATGCAGACACACCGCCGCCTGAATGCCAAAGCTTGAAGAAAGCACAAACTCGCCGGGCAGATGTTCCAATGCCCATTCCACGCGTTGCTCGGCGGAAAGGGTTTCCAGTTGGCCGTTGACGGCCCCCAGCTTCAACGCCTGTCCGGACTTGGGCAACGCATTCAGCGCCGCCAGATCGAATTCAGCCATATTGCCTGCCTCCTGATTCTTGAACTCTACCGCGCTCACTTGGCCCCTCCAAAGAGGGGCCAAACGGCGTCAGTCCCAGAAATCCTGCGCCGGATCCACAACCGGCCTGACAATGCCCGCGCGGATGGTGAAATCGCCAAAACCTTCGCCCACAGTGCGCTCTTTCGCCCAGCGGCCAACCAGTTGGTCGATCTCCTTGAGAATTTCTTCTTCGTTAATATTTTCACGGTACATGCGTGGAATGCGCGTGCCTTCACGGTTACCGCCCAAATGCAGGTTATAGCGACCTATCGCCTTGCCCACCAGGCCCAGTTCCGCCAGCAACGCACGGCCGCAGCCGTTCGGGCAGCCGGTGATACGCAACACGATGTGCTCATCACCCACGCCGTGCTGGTGCATGATCCCTTCCACCTTGGTGACGAACTCCGGCAGGAAGCGCTCGGCCTCAGCCATCGCCAGCGGGCAGGTAGGATAAGACACGCAGGCCATCGAGTTTTTACGCTGCTCGCTGATCCCGTCGTCGATCAGACCATGATCGCGCGCCAGGGCTTCGATCTTCGCCTTCTCGCTTTCCGGCACGCCGGCGACGATCAGGTTTTGATTGGCAGTCAGGCGGAAATCCCCCTTGTGGATGCGGGCGATCTCGGCAACGCCGGTTTTCAACGGGCGACCCGGATAATCCAGCAGGCGGCCGTTTTCAATAAACAGCGTCAGGTGCCATTGATTATCAATGCCTTTTACCCAACCGATACGATCGCCGCGCCCGGTGAATTCGTACGGGCGGATCGGTTCAAAGGTAATGCCGGCGCGTTTTTCCACTTCGGCGCGGAAGGTATCCACACCGACGCGTTCCAGCGTGTATTTGGTTTTGGCGTTCTTGCGATCGGTACGATTACCCCAGTCGCGCTGAGTGGTCACCACCGCTTCGGCTACCGCCAGCGTGTGTTCCAGCGGAATGTAACCGAATTCGCTGGCCTGACGCGCATAGGTCTTTTTGTTGCCGTGTTCAATCGACAAGCCGCCGCCCACCAGCAGGTTAAAGCCCACCAGCTTGCCGTTCTTGGCGATCGCCACAAAGTTCATGTCATTGGCGTGCAGATCGACGTCATTCTGCGGCGGGATCACCACCGTAGTTTTGAATTTACGCGGCAGATAGGTGGCACCGAGGATCGGCTCTTCGTCGGTGGTCGCCACTTTTTCCTGATCCAACCACACTTCCGCATAAGCGCGGGTACGTGGCAGCAGATGCTCGGAGATCTTCTTCGCCCACTCGTAGGCTTCCTGATGCAGCTCGGACTCCACCGGGTTCGAGGTGCAGAGCACGTTGCGGTTCACGTCGTTGGCGGTAGCCAGCGCGTCCAACCCCAGACGGTTCAGCAATTGATGCACCGGCTTGACGTTGCCCTTCACAATACCGTGGAACTGGAAGGTCTGACGGTTGGTGATGCGAATGCTGCCGTACAGCGTGCTTTCCTGCGCGAACTTATCGATGCCCAGCCATTGCTGCGGGGAAATAATGCCCCCCGGCAGACGGCAGCGCAGCATCATCGCATGACGCGGTTCCAGCTTCTGCTCGGCGCGCTCGGCGCGGATATCGCGGTCGTCCTGCTGGTACATGCCGTGGAAACGGATCAGCAAGAAGTTATCGCCGTTGAAACCGCCGGTCAGGCCGTCCTTCAAATCTTCGGCGATAGTGCCGCGCAGGAAGTTGCTTTCTTTCTTCAAACGCTCGGCATCGGCCAGTTTGCCTTCAACCACCAGAGGCCCCGGGTGTTTATCACTCATCAGTAAACATCTCGCTGATAACGGCGCTCAAGGCGCAGCTCACTTAAAAATTCATCCGCCAGCTCGGTATCCATGCCACCGTGCTCGGCCACCAGTTCCAGTAATGTGTTTTCCACGTCTTTCGCCATGCGGTTCGCATCGCCACAGACGTAAATGTGCGCGCCTTCCTGAATCCAGCGCCACACTTCAGCGCCCTGTTCGCGCAGCTTGTCTTGCACGTAAACTTTATGTTGCTGGTCACGCGACCAGGCCAAATCAATGCGGGTCAACAGGCCGTCTTTGACATAACGTTGCCACTCAACCTGATACAGGAAATCTTCGGTAAAATGCGGATTGCCGAAGAACAACCAGTTCTTGCCGCTTGCACCCTCAACGTCACGCTGTTGCATGAAGGCGCGGAACGGGGCAATGCCGGTGCCGGGACCGATCATGATCACCGGGGTTTCCGGGTTGGCCGGCAGGCGGAAGTTGTCGTTATGCTCAATGAAAACCCGTACGTCGCCGTCCTCTTCCAGGCGATCGGCCAGGAAGCTGGAAGCGCCGCCGGCGCGGGCGCGGCCGTCGATGTCGTAACGTACGACGCCAACGGTGACGTGCACTTCGTTTTCGGTCTCAGCCTGCGAGGAGGCGATGGAATACAGACGCGGCGTCAGCGGGCGCAGCAGGCCAATCAACTGCTCGGCGCTGAGATCTGCCGGGGCCTGGCGCACCATGTCGACGATCGGCGTATTGTGCGCGTAATGCTGCAACGCGGCTTTATCCGCCAACAGGCCAATCAATTTCTCGTCACGCGACAGCGCGGCATATTTATCGACAATCGGCGTGGTGTTTTGCGTCAGCTCGAAGTGGCTGCGCAACGCTTCAGCCAGCGGCAGGGTCTTGCCCTCCACTTCCACCGGCTCATCACCCTTCAGCCACAGCAACTGAACCAGTTCGTCCACCAACGCAGGATCGTTATCGAACCATACGCCCAGTGCATCGCCCGGTTTGTAGCGCAGACCGGAATCGCCGAGATCGATCTCGATGTGCCGCACGTCTTTATCGGAGCCGCGGCCGGTAATTTTTTGCTTCACTGCCAGTTGTGCAGTCAGCGGCTGTTCTTTGCTGTACGGGCTGCTGTCGAGCAGGTCAACAGCGCCACTAGCCAGCACGCCCGGTGCGGCGTTTTCCGCCGGCGCACGCGCTTTCAGCACCTCCACTACCTGCTTGCGCCAGGCCGTGGCCAGCTCCTGATACTCCACATCGGCGTCAATGCGTTCTACCAGACGCTCGGCACCCAACTCGGCCAGCTTGCCGTCGAAATCTTTACCGGACTGACAGAAATTCTCGTAGGAAGTGTCCCCCAGCCCAAATACCGCAAACGCGGTCTCGTTGAGTTTGGGGGCTTTCTTCGAGAACAGGAATTTATGCAGCGCAACCGCCTCTTCCGCCGGCTCGCCCTCCCCCTGCGTGGAGGCGACGATCACCAGCAAACGTTCCTGGGCAATCTGCTTGAACTTGTAGTCGCCGGCGTTCACCAGCGTGACGCTCAGCTTGGCGGCCAGCAGATCGTCACGCAGCTGCTCCGCCAGGCGGCGCGCATTGCCGGTCTGGGAGGCAGAAATTATCGTGATGTTGGCGGCAGCGGATGCAGCCGGCGCAATGGCTACGGCTCCAGGTTGTTGGTTAACCATTCCCCAGAAATAGCCTGACAGCCACGCCAGCTGCGTCGGTGAATATTCACCAATCGCCGCTTGCAGGCGCGCCAGCTGTTCGGGCGTCAGCGGGAGCAAAGATGTTGGAGGAGCCTGAGTCGTCATCGCAGTACTTATTTCCTTACTTATAGCCTATTAATTTCAAGCTGCAGCCGGGCGGCCAACTCGCTCACTCCAGGCGCTTACTTAGGTAAGTCACCAGGGTGAACGAGTGCAGGTAACAACGCTGCAGTTTGAAAGGCAACGGGTATGGCACCTATCCAGCTAGGCGCTCGCCAATGTCAGTCGCTGTCTTTTCGTTCAGTCTGGGGTCCTGAAAAGATCAGGAGAGTTTGTAAGGTTACCGAGCACAATAGCAACGATTAAATAAGGGATAGCAATAAATAATAACCAAAATGACTAAGCGGTTTTTCTGGTAAGGGATAACGGTTAAAACGCTAAAGCGCGTTTTTTATCCTTTTGAAAATAAACCGGTTTTTTTGGCGATTTTTGAATGAATCGCATTTACCGCTGATTACCCCATCCGATAGGTGCGGCACGGACCAAACAAAAAAAGTGCTAACGCCGGTTTAACGGCGCGCGGCTAGACTAAAGCAGTATAAATGGCAAGCAGGCGAGCTTTCCGGTACTATGCGGCGGTTTTTGAGTCAATGAGGCCGTAATAATGGCAACCACGCTGTTTAAAGATTTTCAGTTTGAAGCCGCACACCGTTTGCCGCATGTGCCGGAGGGCCATAAATGCGGCCGTCTGCATGGGCATTCGTTTATGGTGCGTCTGGAAGTGACCGGTGAAGTGGATGCACACACCGGATGGGTGATGGATTTCGCCGAGCTTAAAGCCGTGTTCTCCCCGATTTGGGAGCGCCTGGATCACCATTATCTGAACGATATTCCAGGATTGGAAAATCCCACCAGCGAAGTGCTTGCCGCCTGGATCTGGCAACAGCTTAAACCCCAGTTGCCGGAACTGAGTGCGGTAATGGTGAAAGAAACCTGCAGCGCGGGATGCGTCTATAAAGGTTGAAGAAAGGGCGCTGTATAGCGCCCTGAGTTTTTATGCAATATTCAAATACTTATGCGTCTGCATCGACAAGCGCCAGTTGCGCGCAATGCAGGTTTCAATGCACAGGCGAGTCGCCTCTTCCTTTTGACTGATTGGCTGCAACGCGATAATCCGCGGTTTTTCATCGTGCAGCGTCGCCAATAGCGCATCCAGCGCTTCAATATCACGCTCGCGTCCAACAGGATGCTTCACCTCGTCTGCACGTTGCAAAGCCTGATCCAACACCTTCATGCCGCCGCGCATATTCACCTTGGGGGAAACCGTCACCCAGGTTTTCGCCGAGCACCGAACCTCATGGGTACCGCTGGTTTCAATCTGGCAGCCATAGCCGTTGTCTTCCAGCAGTTGGGTCAGCGGGGTCAGATCGTAAATGCACGGCTCGCCGCCGGTGATCACCACGTGACGTGCGGTATAGCCCTGCTGGCGCATGACGGCCAGCAGTTGCTCCGCGCTGGCGCTGCCCCAGGCATCGCTCTCTTCGGTTTTTACCAGGATCCGCTGCATATCCACTTCCCGATTGGCTTCCTTTTCCCAGGTATGTTTGGTATCGCACCAGCTGCATCCTACCGGGCAGCCCTGCAGGCGGATAAAAATGGCCGGAACGCCGGTAAAAAAGCCTTCGCCCTGCAAGGTTTGGAACATTTCATTAATCGGGTACTGCATCGGTTTCTCAATCAGGATAGGGAAAAAGCGATTATCTCAGATTACGGCCCGGCAACCAAACCGGCTAAATTGTATTAAATTTTATCTTCTGCCCGCGGTTCAGCCTACCCCACCGCATATCTGCTTCATTTATTACGTTTATCTGCGTCAACGGCCGCATTGGCGATGCATCCTGCAGCGCAAAAACAACATCCAGATAACAAATCGGACAAATATATTTGACATGAATTGCCGCGACGCAGATGTATATACAGGCAAGCACAAGCCGGACATCGGTTCCGGCAGTGCATCCACCAACATCACATCTGCGTTTAGAGGGTGCCATGGCTCATTCCACCGAGTTGAATATTCAGCAAGCCATCGACGACAGCAAATTCTCGCTGTTCCATTGGACTTTGATCATTTTGGGATTTCTGATCCTTGCCATTGATGGCTTTGACACTGCGGCAATGGGCTATATCGCCCCTTCGGTCGCCAAAGATTGGGGAATTGTGAGACAGGATCTCGGCCCGGTACTGAGCGCCGCGCTGCTGGGGCTGTCACTCGGTGCACTGGTGGCCGGACCGATCTCCGATCGCATCGGCCGCAAGCGGGTGCTGGTGTTTTCGTGCCTGTTCTTCGGCCTGTCCAGCCTGGCCACCGCCTATGCCGGTTCGCTCAACAGCCTGACGCTGTGGCGTTTTCTGACCGGGCTGGGCTTGGGTGCGGCGATGCCGAACGCCATCACGCTGATTTCCGAATATGCGCCGCAGCGCTGCCGTTCAATGGCGATTAACACCATGTACTGCGGGTTCCCGCTGGGTGCGGCCGGTGGCGGCGCTATCTCATCGTGGCTGATCCCGGCCTACGGCTGGCACAGCGTGCTGTTGTTGGGGGCGCTTGCCCCGTTGATCCTGACGATACTGTTGATCCTGTTCCTGCCGGAATCGGTGAAATACATGGTGAACCGCGGCAAGGACGCGATGAAAATCAGACGCATAGCCCAGCGTTTTATCAGCCAGAATATTGATAACGTCACGCGTTTCTATCTGTATGAAGAGAAGCTGGCGCAATCAAAAACCAGCGTCGGCCTGCTGTTTACCCGTCCTTATCTGGCCGGCACGTTGATGCTGTGGCTAACCTACTTCATGGGGCTGGTGATTTATTACGTGCTGCTTAGCTGGATGCCGATCCTGATGCAGGGGTTGGGTTACCAGCTTGAACAATCGGCCATTCTGACCTCGCTGTTCACCTTCGGCGGCACCCTCGGCATTCTGGCGGCCGGCTGGCTGATGGACCGCTGGAACGCCCATAAGGTGGTATCAAGCGGCTTTGTGGTCACCGCCCTGTTGATTGTGGCGATGGCAACCGAGGACAGCCACATCGTGTTGCTGGGCACCTTTATCTTCCTGATGGGGATCACCATGAACGGCGCGCAGTCGGGCCTGCAAACGTTGGCCGCCACCTTTTACCCCACCCACAGCCGCGCCACCGGTATCGCCTGGATGCAGGGCATCGGCCGCTTTGGCGGCGTGGCGGGCACCATGATGGGCGCGCAACTGCTGGCCATGCACTGGGAAGTGCAAAGCATCCTGATGTTCCTGTGCGTACCGGCGCTGATCGCCGCCATCGCTACGGTATTCAAAATGACCCGAAGAGCGGCGCTGCAACCGACGGCATAAGGCAACCCCCCGCCATAATGGGACACATGGATGTGTCCAATCCTTTAGGCCGACTGGACGTCGTTCCAGCTTGCTCCCTGCAAATGGGTCGGCGGGCGTTTTGCTGTCGGCGATATGATTTTTTTATCGCCACCGCTAACTTGTAATGGGTATGTAAAATTATTGTGATTTGACGCTCAAAAATGACCCATTTTTAATTCATTTTTGTTGAATAGCTCACTATTCTTCTGCCCCAACCTAATGATCTCAGCTCCATAAACAACATCATATTATTGATAATAAACAAAAATAACTTTCTCTTATGCCATTTACGGCATCCACTGGTCAGTGTTGCATATGCTTGTACATACAAGTATATGTTAATAAACCCTACGCATTGTTATGGCGTGATGATTAACCCCACCGCGTCATGGAATCTGCACCGATACTGTTTGAGGAAAATGCTGTGACTGCAAATAACAAAGTTCGCCATGTCGATGTACGCGCACCACGCGGCACACAATTAAATGCAAAAAGCTGGCTGACCGAAGCGCCGCTGCGCATGCTGATGAACAACCTCGATCCTGAAGTAGCGGAAAACCCACATGAACTGGTGGTGTACGGCGGTATTGGCCGCGCCGCGCGTGACTGGGACTGCTACGACAAAATTGTCGCCACCCTGAAAACGCTGGAAGACGACGAAACGTTGCTGGTGCAATCCGGCAAGCCGGTCGGCGTATTCAAAACCCACAGCAACGCGCCGCGCGTGCTGATCGCCAACTCCAACCTGGTGCCACACTGGGCTACCTGGGAACACTTTAACGAACTGGATGCCAAAGGCCTGGCCATGTACGGCCAAATGACCGCCGGCAGTTGGATCTACATCGGCAGCCAAGGCATCGTCCAGGGCACTTACGAGACCTTCGTGGAAGCCGGCCGTCAGCATTACGACGGCAGCCTGAAAGGCCGCTGGGTGCTGACCGCCGGTCTGGGTGGCATGGGCGGCGCACAACCCTTGGCCGCCACGTTGGCCGGTGCCAGCTCGCTGAACATCGAATGCCAGCAGAGCCGCATCGATTTCCGGCTGAAAACCCGCTACGTCGATGAACAGGCGACCGATCTGGACGACGCGCTGGCGCGCCTCAAGAAATACACCGCCGAAGGCAAAGCCATCTCTATCGCCCTGTGCGGCAACGCGGCGGATATCCTGCCGGAACTGGTACGCCGCGGCGTGCGTCCTGACATGGTCACCGACCAGACCAGCGCCCATGACCCGTTGAACGGCTACCTGCCGAAGGGCTGGAGCTGGGAAGAATACCGCCAGCGTGCGCAGACCGAACCCGCTCAGGTGGTCATCGCCGCCAAGCAGTCAATGGCCGAACACGTGGAAGCCATGCTGGCCTTCCAGAAGATGGGCGTGCCCACCTTCGACTACGGCAACAACATCCGCCAGATGGCGAAAGAAATGGGCGTCAGCAACGCCTTCGACTTCCCGGGCTTCGTACCGGCCTATATTCGCCCGCTGTTCTGCCGCGGCGTCGGCCCGTTCCGCTGGGCTGCGCTGTCCGGCGATCCGCAGGACATCTACAAAACCGACGCTAAAGTTAAAGAGCTGATCCCGGACGACGAGCATCTGCACCACTGGCTGGATATGGCGCGCGAGCGCATCAGCTTCCAGGGGCTGCCGGCACGTATCTGTTGGGTCGGTCTGGGCCAGCGCGCCAAGCTGGGTCTGGCGTTCAACGAGATGGTACGCAGCGGCGAGCTGTCCGCACCGATCGTGATTGGCCGCGACCACCTGGACTCCGGCTCGGTCTCAAGCCCGAACCGCGAAACCGAATCGATGAAAGACGGTTCAGACGCCGTATCCGACTGGCCGCTGCTCAACGCACTGCTGAATACCGCCAGCGGCGCGACCTGGGTTTCTCTGCACCACGGTGGGGGGGTCGGCATGGGCTTCTCGCAGCATTCCGGCATGGTTATCGTTTGTGACGGTACCGATGAAGCCGCCGAGCGCATCGCCCGCGTCTTGCATAACGATCCAGCCACCGGCGTAATGCGTCATGCCGATGCCGGTTACGACATCGCCATCGAATGCGCCCGCGAGCAAGGTCTGAACCTGCCGATGGTCGCCGCCACTCAAGGAGACAAAGCATGAAAGCGCTGACTATTCGCCCTGGCCAACTGACGCTGGCGCAACTGCGTGAGGTTTATCAGCACCCGGTCAACCTTCAGCTTGACGACAGCGCCTATGCCGCCATTCAGCAAAGCGTTGCCTGCGTAGAGCGCATCGTTGAAGAAAACCGCACCACCTATGGCATCAACACCGGTTTTGGCCTGCTGGCCTCCACCCGCATCGCCCGTGAAGATCTGGAAAACCTGCAGCGTTCGATCGTGCTGTCCCACGCCGCCGGCGTTGGCGCCCCGACCGACGACAGCCTGGTGCGCCTGATTATGGTGCTGAAAATCAACAGCCTGTCGCGCGGCTTTTCCGGCATCCGTCTGGAAGTGATCCAGGCGCTGATGGCACTGGTGAATGCAGAAGTTTACCCGCACATTCCACTGAAAGGCTCCGTTGGCGCCTCCGGTGACCTGGCGCCGCTGGCGCACATGAGCCTGGTGCTGCTGGGTGAAGGCAAGGCCCGCTATCAGGGCGAATGGCTGCCTGCCACCGAGGCGCTGGCCAAAGCGGGCCTGAAACCGCTGACGCTGGCCGCCAAAGAAGGCCTGGCGCTGCTGAACGGTACGCAGGTTTCCGCCGCCTTTGCCCTACGCGGCCTGTTTGACGCGGAAGACCTGTACGCTGCAGCGACGGTCACCGGTAGCCTGACGGTGGAAGCCGCTCTGGGTTCACGCAGCCCGTTTGACCCGCGTATCCATGCGGTGCGCGGCCAGCGTGGCCAGATCGACGCCGCTGCCGCCTACCGCCACTTGCTCGGCGAACGCAGCGAAGTGTCCGATTCGCATCGCAACTGCGAGAAAGTGCAGGATCCTTACTCCCTGCGCTGCCAGCCGCAAGTCATGGGCGCCTGCCTGACGCAGATCCGTCAGGCCAGCGAAGTGCTGGAGATCGAAGCCAACGCCGTATCCGACAACCCGCTGGTGTTCGCCGAAGAGGGTGACGTGCTGTCCGGGGGCAACTTCCACGCCGAACCGGTCGCCATGGCCGCCGATAACCTGGCGCTGGCGTTTGCCGAAATCGGCTCGCTGTCCGAACGCCGCATCTCGCTGATGATGGATAAACACATGTCGCAGTTGCCGCCATTCCTGGTGGACAACGGTGGGGTGAACTCGGGCTTTATGATCGCCCAGGTGACCGCCGCGGCGCTGACCAGCGAGAACAAGGCACTGGCCCACCCGGCCAGCGTCGACAGCATCCCGACCTCCGCCAACCAGGAAGACCATGTCTCCATGGCACCGGCCGCAGGCCGCCGCCTGTGGGAAATGGCGGATAACGTGCGCGGCATTTTAGCCGTCGAGTGGCTGGCCGCCTGTCAGGGGCTGGATCTGCGCAAGGGCCTGAAAACGTCGGAAGCCCTGGAGCAGGCGCGCCGCACGCTGCGTGAACACGTCAGCTACTACGACAAGGATCGTTTCTTCGCCCCCGACATTGAAGCCGCCAGCCTGCTGTTGGCGGCCGGTCACCTGACATCGCTGATGCCAGCAGCGCTGCTGCCTAGCCAGGCATAAATAAAACCTCTACCCAAAGTAGTTGGCGTTGCCGCTAACAACGCGGCGACTTCGAGTAAATAAGGGTTATACCACGCAGTTTGTTCTGTCCCGCCGGGTGCTTTCCACCCGGTGCGGATAGCGCGTGCCTGTTCGGCAATAAAAACTCAACGGGAAGCAACATGCGTAATGAAACAACACAACTCAGACGCGGATTAAACGCGCGGCATATCCGCTTTATGGCGCTCGGTTCTGCCATAGGTACCGGCTTGTTCTACGGCTCCGCCGGGGCGATCCAACTGGCCGGCCCAGCCGTGCTGCTGGCTTACCTGGTCGGCGGCGCAGCGGTATTTATGGTCATGCGCGCGCTGGGTGAAATGGCGGTGCATCAACCGGTATCCGGTTCGTTCGGCCACTACGCCAGCCACTATCTTGGCCCGCTGGCCGGTTTCCTCACCGGCTGGACCTATACCTTCGAAATGGTGATCGTCGCCCTGGCGGACGTCACCGCCTTCGGCATCTATATGGGGCTGTGGTTCCCGGACGTCGCCCAGTGGGTGTGGGTGCTCAGCATTATCATGTTTATCGGCGCGCTCAACCTGTGCAGCGTGAAAGTGTTCGGCGAAATGGAGTTCTGGCTGTCGCTGATCAAGGTCGCGGCTATCGTGGCGATGATCGTCGGCGGCGCGGCGGTGATGCTGTTTGGTTTCGGCCAGACCCAGCACGCCACCGGCTTTAGCAATCTGTGGCAGCACGGTGGCTTTATGCCTAACGGCATCGGCGGCGTGATCGCCTCACTGGCGGTCGTGATGTTCGCCTTCGGTGGCATCGAGATCATCGGTATCACCGCCAGCGAGGCGAAAGACCCGGCGAAGGTGCTGCCGAAAGCGATCAATGCGGTGCCGGTGCGCATCCTGCTGTTTTATGTACTGACGCTGCTGGTGTTGATGGCCATCTATCCGTGGAACAGCATCGGCCAGAACGGCAGCCCGTTTGTGGAGATCTTCAGCAATCTGGGCATCAGCTCCGCCGCCAACGTGTTGAACGTGGTGGTGATCACTGCCGCTATTTCCGCCATCAACAGCGACATCTTCGGCGCAGGCCGCATGATGTACGGCATGGCGCAGGATGGTCAGGCACCGAAAAGCTTCTCCAAACTGACCGCCAACGGCGTGCCCTGGATGACGGTGCTGGTGATGTCTGTCGCCCTGCTGTTGGGTGTGGTGCTTAACTACCTGATACCCAAACAGGTCTTTATGATCATCGCCTCCATCGCCACCTTCGCGACCGTCTGGGTGTGGCTGATGATCCTGCTGTCGCAGGCAGCCATGCGCCGTACGCTGACGCCGCAGGAGGTCAGCAAACTGAGTTTCCCGGTTCCGTGGTGGCCGATAGCACCGGCGCTGGCGACGGTATTTATGCTGTTCGTCATCGGCCTGCTCGGTTACTTCGAGGATAGCCGCATCGCCCTGTACGTCGGGCTGGTGTGGGTGGCTTTCCTTACCCTGGCATACTGGTTGTGGGTGCGTAAAAAAGGTGGGGGTTCCCCCGTCACAAGCTCGCCTCAGTATTAACGCTTAAACCCGCCACAGGCGGGTTTTTTATCACACCTGCGCCAGCGCCTGTTCGATATCGCCGCACAAATCCTCTATGTCTTCCAGGCCCGCCGACAAGCGAATCAATCCATCGCTGATATGATGCCGCTGACGCTCTTCCGCGCTGTAAGCGGAATGGGTCATGCTCGCCGGATGCTGCGCCAGCGTTTCGCAATCCCCCAGGCTGACGGCACGCAAGATTAACTGCAAGGCATTGAGGAAACGAATACCCGCCGCCATACCGCCCTTGAGTTCAAAAGCGATCATGCCGCCAGGACGCGTCATCTGCCGCTGAGCCAAAGGGTACTGCGGGAAAGTCTTCAGCCCCGGATAATACACCTGCTCTACCGCAGGATGCTGATCCAGCATTTCAGCCAGCCGTTGAGCGTTACCGCAGTGGCGCTCCATGCGCAACGGCAAGGTCTTTAAGCCGCGCAACAGCAACGCCGCATCCTGCGCCGACAGCACCGCCCCGTTCATGTCCTTCAGCCCGACCAGCCGGATAGTTTGCGCCAGATCCTGAGTGGTCACCACCAGTCCGGCCAGCAAATCCCCGTGGCCCCCGATATATTTGGTGGCGGAATGCACCACGATGTCCGCACCAAGCGCCAGCGGCCGTTGCAAATAAGGAGTGCAATACGTGTTATCCACCAGCAGCAGCGCCTGCTGCCGGTGGGTAATCTCCGCCACTGCGGCGATATCGATCAACCGCATATTGGGGTTGGCCGGCGTTTCGCAGTACACCAAACGGGTATGTGGCCCTATGGCTGCGACCAGTTTTTCCGGCTGCGTCAGATCGACGTGCGTAACCTTGACGCCAAAACGCGCCAGACCCTGATGAAAATAGCTGAAAGTGCAGCCATAAATGGTTTCATCGACGATCAGCTCATCTCCCGGCGCCAACAGCGTCCAGCAACAGGCGGTTATCGCCCCCATGCCGGAAGAAAACGCCACCGCCGCCCCCCCGCCCTCCAGATTGGCTATCCGCTGTTCCAGCAGATTTAGCGTCGGGTTGGCGATGCGGGAATAAAAATAGCCCGGCTCGCTGCCGGCAAAACAGGCGCCGCCGTATTCTGCCGTGGGAAAGGCAAAGGTCGAACTCATAAAGACCGGTGGACAAAGCGCCCCCAGATATTGCTGAGGATTGTAGCCGTGGTGGATCGCACGTGTGGCAAAGGCGTGTCGGATAGTGTCAGACATAACAACTCCTTACCTGATCGAGTAAAACAATTCCCGTTATTCATCAGCGGCGTCAGGCGGCAGCGTGCTCACGCGCATACGCCCACCGATGATTTGCAAGGTACGCAGCACCAACATCAGGCCCAACAAGGTATCCGGCTGGCGCAATAAGGCATACAGTGAACGAAAATTGGCAGGCGGCGGATCCAGCTGCAGTTCCGTGTGTGCCATTCGCAGCGCCATGCCGCCTTCCCATCCTGCGGCTACTACGCCTTCAAATTTACCGGCCAGCTTTTCCACCAGCGCGTTATCTGCGATATCCACCCCATCTGACAGCAACGACAGCAGATCGACTACGTTATCGAGCCGCCCACCGGCCAGCAGCGGTGCCAGCTTCTCCAGCAGTGCCGTCAGGGGTTCATTTTCAGGTGCGTTCATCAGTACCCCTCGCTATATCAGCCCGCGAACCGTCGCCCAGTAGAGGCCGCGGTTAAACACGTTGCGCAGCATACCGCCCACCTTGGTCGGCGGCGTCGGCAACACATCATGCCGGTAGTCATAAACTAGCGGCATACCGGCGTGCAGCCCCATCTGAGCAATTGCCTGCACCTTGCCGTCGTAGTGGCTTACGGTCTGGCCCAGCCTCAGTTCAGCCACAATGTTATCGGCGATCACCGGCGCCTGATTGTGGCAGGAGCCGCCGGCTTTGCTGACGGGCAAATCCACGGTATCGCCAATCACATAAACCCCCTGCTGGCCGTAGACCTGCAGCGTCTGGTGATCGGTCGGCAGCCAGCCTTCTCCATTTTTAATATCGCTCAGCCCGGTATTGCGCACCGCCTCCACCGCGCGAATGGGCGGCGTCGCCATCAGGATATCGAAAGGTTGCTCCTCGCCCTCGGCGGAGTAAGCCACCTGTCGCTGCGTATCCACCCGGTTGAGGGTAAAACCACGTTGATGGCGAATATCTCGCGCCGCGAAAATCGCGGGTAAAGCTTCGGCGGTAGGGCGCTGTAGAAACAGGCAATTACGCAGCAGCTGTGAAACGCTGGGATAGGTATAAACAATCTCAATCGCCTTACGCACACCGCGCCGACGCAGGTAATCATCCAGCATCAGCGTGGTCTCAATCGGTGCGATACCACATTGATGTGGCACGTTGGGCGTTTCAGGGAAGGAGACGGTAATAAAAATGCGGCCTTTTTCGATTGTCGCCAGCTTTTGTGCCAACTGCCGGGCCGCCTGATACTGATAGAAGTGATCCCCCGCCTGTGCCAACCCCTCGATACGCTCGGGCCAAGGCACGCAACCGGTAGCAAACACCAGAAAATCGTACGCGTACTGTTTGCCGCTACGGGTATGGATCACCCGCCGAGATAAATCGAACCGCTCCGCTTTATCCACAACAAACTTAATTTCCGGGCTCAGCAAACTTTGTTGTGGGCGCATTAACTCCTGTTTAAAAAAGGCGTTAAATGCCACATACATAAATGCCGGTTTATAATAATGAATCGGAGAATCCGAAATCATTAATAACTCAACCTTATTATTCACTATCTCCCGATGTAATTTAGTGGCCAGTAAATTGGCCAATATCGTCCCACCGGTTCCACCGCCGACAATCACAATCCTGTTCCGCATCAAGCCCTCACCCAGCCGCCCATAGAGCAGCGATTCTGTTAGGAAACTCAAAGAGGCAGGACAGCGGGTAATAGCTCTGCCTTACAGGCAGTCTAGTAACTAAAAAATATAAAGCAATTAAAAATGGAATTTATAAATGGGAATTTTGTTATTACAATTAAATTATAGAGTTAAAACACTGCTGGAAGATTAATCAAATATCAATAAATAACACACTATTACTCACGTAAATAATGAATACTGAAAAATGGCGATAAAAAAACCCGCCGCAGCGGGTTTTTATTCAACAACGAACCAAGCCGTTATTACTGACCTTTAACTTCTTTCAGGCCGTTGAACGGTGCGCGGTCGCCCAGCGCTTCTTCGATACGGATCAGTTGGTTGTATTTAGCAACGCGGTCAGAACGGCTCATGGAACCGGTTTTGATCTGGCCAGCCGCAGTACCTACCGCCAGGTCGGCGATGGTTGCGTCTTCGGTTTCACCTGAACGGTGAGAGATCACCGCGGTGTAGCCTGCGTCTTTCGCCATCTTGATAGCAGCCAGAGTTTCGGTCAGAGAACCGATCTGGTTGAATTTGATCAGGATGGAGTTAGCGATGCCTTTATCGATACCTTCTTTCAGGATCTTGGTGTTGGTAACGAACAGGTCGTCGCCCACCAGCTGGATTTTGTCGCCCAGCACTTTAGTCTGGTATGCGAAACCAGCCCAGTCAGATTCGTCCAGACCATCTTCGATAGACACGATTGGGTACTGTTTGGTCAGGTCTTCCAGGAAGTGAGTGAACTCTTCGGAAGTGAAGGCTTTGTTGCCTTCGCCGGCCAGAACGTATTTACCGTCTTTGTAGAACTCGGAAGCTGCACAGTCCATCGCCAGGGTCACGTCTTTGCCCAGCTCGTAACCTGCCGCTTTTACCGCTTCAGCGATAACAGCCAGCGCTTCGGCGTTGGAACCCAGGTTTGGCGCGTAGCCGCCTTCGTCGCCTACAGCGGTGTTCAGGCCTTTGGCCTTCAGCACTTTAGCCAGGTGATGGAACACTTCAGAACCGATGCGAACGGCTTCTTTCAGGGTCTTCGCGCCAACCGGCTGAATCATGAATTCCTGAATGTCGACGTTGTTGTCAGCGTGCTCGCCGCCGTTGATGATGTTCATCATAGGCAGTGGCATAGAGAATTTGCCTGGGGTGCCGTTCAGTTCAGCGATGTGCTCATACAGCGGCATGCCTTTGGAAGCAGCAGCCGCTTTGGCAGCAGCCAGGGAAACCGCCAGAATGGCGTTTGCACCGAATTGGGATTTGTTTTCAGTGCCGTCCAGGTCGATCATGATCTTGTCGATGTTAGCCTGGTCTTTGGCATCTTTACCCAGTACTGCCTGAGCAATCGGGCCGTTTACTGCAGCAACGGCTTTCAGTACGCCTTTACCCAGGAAACGAGACTTGTCACCGTCACGCAGTTCCAGTGCTTCACGGGAACCGGTAGAAGCACCTGACGGCGCAGCAGCCAGACCTACGAAACCGCCTTCCAGATGCACTTCGGCTTCAACAGTCGGGTTACCGCGGGAGTCGATGATTTCACGACCGATGACTTTAACGATTTTGGACATTAGGTTTTCCTCAGTACAAGTTAAACTAAAACTCCAGACAAACAACGCGCGGTTCTCACCGCGCGCCGCTTACCAAATATTTTATTTCACCTGGCGCTTCTGGTGCTCACCAGCGGCCTTCACAAAGCCGGCGAACAACGGATGACCATCACGCGGCGTTGAAGTAAATTCCGGGTGGAACTGACAAGCGACAAACCACGGGTGATTCGGCAGTTCAATAATCTCAACCAGCTTGTTGTCTGCAGAACGACCGGCAACGAGCAGCCCGGCGGCTTCGATCTGCTTCAACAGCATGTTGTTGACTTCATAACGGTGACGATGACGTTCAACAATGGTCGGTTCGCCGTACATCTTGCGTACCAGGCTATTGTCTGTCAGGTGGCATTGCTGGCCACCGACACGCATCGTGCCACCCAAATCGCTTTCTTCAGTGCGCACTTCGACGTTGCCGTCTTCGTCACGCCATTCGGTGATCAACGCCACCACCGGGTACTTGCAGTCTGGCACAAACTCGGTTGAGTTGGCGTTCTCCATACCCGCTACGTTGCGGGCGAACTCCATCAGCGCCACCTGCATACCCAGGCAGATGCCCAGATAAGGGATGTTGTTTTCACGCGCGTAACGCGCGGTCATCACCTTGCCTTCTACGCCACGGTAGCCAAAGCCGCCTGGGATCAGAATCGCATCCAGACCTTTCAGCACTTCCACACCGCGGGTTTCGACATCCTGCGAGTCGATCAGCTTGATGTTCACGGTCAGACGATTTTTCAGACCGCCGTGTTTCAAGGCTTCAATCACCGACTTATATGCATCCGGCAGTTCAACATATTTGCCGACCATGCCGATGGTCACTTCGCCGCCCGGATTGGCTTCTTCAGAGATCACCTGTTCCCATTCGGCCAGGTTCGCTTCCGGTGCGTTGAGGCTGAATCGTTTACAAATATAATCATCCAAGCCCTGAGATTTCAAGAGGCCTGGAATTTTATAAATAGAATCAACGTCTTTCAGGGAGATAACCGCTTTTTCCGGCACGTTGCAGAAAAGTGCGATTTTCGCACGTTCGTTAGCAGGAACGGTGCGATCGGAACGGCAAATCAGCACATCAGGCTGAATACCGATGGAAAGCAGCTCTTTAACGGAATGCTGAGTAGGTTTGGTTTTCACTTCACCGGCGGCAGCCAGGTACGGCACCAGCGTCAGGTGCATGTACAGAGTGTGCTCGCGGCCCACTTCTACCGCCATCTGGCGGATAGCTTCCAGGAACGGCAGCGATTCGATATCGCCGACGGTACCGCCCACTTCAACCAACACCACATCGTGGCCTTCGCCACCTTCGAGAATGCGTTCTTTGATCGCGTTGGTGATGTGCGGGATAACCTGTACGGTGGCGCCCAGGTAGTCGCCACGGCGTTCTTTACGCAGAACGTCGGAATAAATGCGACCCGTGGTGAAGTTGTTGCGGCGCGACATTTTGGTGCGGATGAAGCGCTCGTAGTGACCCAAATCCAGATCGGTTTCTGCCCCGTCTTCGGTGACGAAAACTTCCCCATGCTGAATCGGGCTCATGGTGCCCGGATCCACGTTGATGTACGGGTCCAGTTTCATGATGGTAACGTTGAGGCCACGGGCTTCGAGAATAGCCGCCAGAGAGGCTGCGGCAATGCCTTTACCCAGAGAGGATACGACCCCGCCGGTCACAAAAATATAATTAGTTGTCATGCTGAACCTGAGAGTTTAGGTTTAAAGACGATGGAAGTACCAAGACGGGAAAGTAGTATACCCGAACCTCTCCAGACCTACAAACGATCGTTTTACTGTCCATCATCTCTGTCACCACCGGGAGTTCATCAGGGTTTAATCCGCGGGCACCTTGCTTACTGTCTTTTTAAAACAATGAGTTAGCATGGAAAATTTTCTTTTACCGCCGTTTCATGGCACTAAAACGCCTTAAATTTCAGTTTGTTGGCATTTTCTTGCCGTTCTCTCGTCGTTCAGCAAACCAGGGCTCTGAGCTTAACCGTTTCAGCTTGAGCGAACCTTGTCGCCGATCAAGATTACGACCCTCGCCGAACAACTTTAGGACAACGCCGAACGGGATTAGTTTTCCTGACGTTTAACCTGTTGCCACGCCTCTTCCATCTGCTCCAGCGTAGCCTCCTCCATCTGCAGCCCGCGCTGTTTGACAATCTCTTCCACCTGCCGGAAACGGCGTTCGAACTTGCGGTTGGCCGCCTGCAGCGCGTTTTCCGCCTTGTGCCCGAGATGGCGCGATAAATTCACCGTAGCGAACAGCAGATCGCCGATTTCCTCTTCCAGCTTCTGTTCATCAACCACCGCTTGTTTGGCTTCATGCATCACTTCGTCGATCTCTTCGTACACCTTGTCCAATACCGGCCCCAGGGTATGCCAGTCGAAACCGACCGAGGCGCAACGCTTCTGGATTTTGTGCGCCTTCATCAGCGCCGGCAACGCCTGCGGGATATCGTCCAGCGCGGAATGCAGCGCCTTCTCGGCGCGTTCGCCGGCCTTCAACTGCTCCCAGCGGGCCGCTACCGCTTCGCTATCCGCCGCTTCGGCATCGCCGAAGATGTGCGGGTGGCGGCGTTCCAGTTTGTCGCTGATGGCGTTGCACACCTCATCGAAGTCAAACAGCCCCTGCTCCTGGCCCATCTGGGCGTAAAACACCACCTGGAACAGCAGATCGCCCAACTCATCGCGCAGATCGGCGTAATCCTGGCGCTCAATGGCGTCCAGCACTTCGTAGGTTTCTTCCAGCGTGTAAGGCGCGATGGTGGCGAAGGTCTGCTTGCGGTCCCATGGGCAACCGTTCTGCGGGTCGCGCAGCGTTTTCATGATGTTCAGCAGGCGCTGCAGCGGGGTGGATTGGGTCATAAAAAGATCTCTGAGAAAGAATGGGAGCGCATTTGTGCGTCAGCCGGATTAGTCGCCAATGGATTTCGGGCCGTATCGGTGTTCGCTTGCAGCCAACACCGATGCGGCTCGAAAGGCGCAGGGGATTTAGCTGCCGTGCAGGCGCTTGGCGTCAATCACGTCCGGCAACTGATTCAGCTTGGCCAGCACCCGGCCCAGCACCTGCTGGTTGTAGATTTCGATGTCCATGTCGATGGTCGCCAGTTGCTTTTTGGTGTCGCTCCGGCTGGCCACGCCCAGCACATTGACCTTTTCATTGGCCAAAATGGTGGTGATGTCGCGCAGCAGGCCGCTGCGATCGTTGGCCATCACACGCACGACCAGCGAATAACCGCTGGAATAGCTTTCGCCCCACACGGCGTCAACGATGCGTTCCGGCGCGTGCGACTGCAAATCCACCAACTGATCGCAGTCCGCACGGTGGATGGAGATACCGCGCCCCTGGGTGATAAAGCCGACAATATCGTCGCCCGGGATCGGCTGGCAGCAACGGGCGATGTGGTGCATCAGGTTGCCTACCCCTTCCACCACTACCCGGCCGTTGTCCTTGCTGCGGGTCGCCGGCGGCGCTTTATGCTGCACCAATTGGCGCAACGCTTCGCGATCCTGCTCCTCGGCGCTCGGTTTGTTGAACTTGCCTTGCAGGAAGTTCACCATCTGATTCAGGCGGATATCGCCGCCGCCAATCGCCGCCAGTATTTCATCCAGCGAATTCATGTTGTATCGCGGGATCAGCAGCTTCTCGGCCTCTTTCAGGCTGATGCCGAGGTGCTCCAGCTCGCTGTCCAGCATCTGGCGGCCGGCAAGGATGTTCTTGTCGCGATCCTGCTTGCGGAACCAGTTATGGATTTTGGAGCGCCCACGGCTGGTGGTGACATAGCCCAGGTTCGGGTTCAGCCAGTCGCGGCTCGGGTTCGGCTGCTTCTGGGTGATGATTTCAATCTGATCGCCCATCCGCAACTGGTAGGTAAACGGCACGATGCGCCCGCCAATCTTGGCGCCGATGCAACGGTGGCCGACGTCGCTGTGAATATGATAAGCAAAGTCGAGCGGCGTGGAGCCGGCCGGCAGATCCACCACATCGCCTTTCGGGGTAAACACGTAAACGCGATCGTCGAACACCTGGCTGCGAACCTCGTCGAGCATCTCGCCGGAGTCCGCCATCTCTTCCTGCCAGGCGATCAGCTTGCGCAGCCAGGCGATGCGTTCTTCATAGCCGGAGCGAACCGTCGCTACCGCGCCTTCTTTGTATTTCCAGTGCGCGGCCACGCCCAGTTCGGCATCTTCATGCATCTGCCGGGTACGGATCTGGATTTCGAGCGTTTTGCCCCGCGGGCCCAGCACCACGGTGTGGATAGACTGATAGCCGTTGGGTTTCGGGTTGGCGACGTAGTCGTCGAACTCATCCGGCAGATGGCGGAAGTGGGTATGCACAATCCCCAGCGCCGCATAGCAGTCCTGCAAACGCTCGACCACCACGCGCACCGCGCGCACGTCAAACAGCTCGTCGAAGGCCAGCGCCTTCTTCTGCATTTTGCGCCAGATGCTGTAGATATGTTTAGGGCGGCCGTAGATATCCGCTTTGATGCCCTCGTCGCCCATCGCTTTTCGCAGCGAGGCGACGAAGTCGTCGATAAACTGTTCGCGATCGATGCGGCGTTCGTGCAGCAGCTTGGCGATGCGCTTGTATTCATCCGGGTGCAGGTAACGGAAGCAGAAATCCTCCAGTTCCCATTTCAGTTGCCCGATGCCGAGGCGGTTGGCCAGCGGCGCATAGATATTCGAACACTCTTTTGCCGCCAGCACGCGCTCGTCTTCCGGCGCATCCTTCACTTCACGCAGGTGGGCGATACGTTCCGCCAGCTTGATCACCACGCAGCGGAAATCCTCCACCATCGCCAACAACATGCGGCGCACGTTGTCGACCTGTTCGGAGGCCATGGAATCGTTCTGGGTGGCTTTCAGTTGGCGGATGGCGTCCATATCGCGCACGCCGTGCACCAGGTAGGTGATGCCCTTGCCAAACTCTTCGGTCAGGGTTTCTTCCGGCACGATGCCGGCGTCCACCAGCGGGAACAGCAGCGCAGCGCGCATACTGTCGTTGTCCATGCTCAGCGTGGAGAGGATTTCCACCATTTCCAGCCCGCGCCACAACAACAGCGGTGCGTCGGGATGGTTCTGGGTCTGTTGCTCACAGTAGCGCCAGGTTGCGGCTAATCGCTCACATGACTGCGGGTTAGGTAGCCCCAAGCTGGCAATCCACTCGTCGAGAGCAAATTCACCAGCCGTGTTCAGATGTGCACTTCTTACCGCAACCATACCCTCTCCCTACTTTGCAGCGACCCCAGGCGTGTTGTCGTTAATAAACAGCGCCATTGACTCAAGATGCCCCGTATGCGGAAACCTATCCAACATCCACACACGTGCAAGACGATAACCGACGTCCAGCAATATTTTGCTGCCGCGTGCCAGCCTGGTAGGGTTACAAGAAACGTACCCCTCCCCGTTCTGGCGCCAGTTTTACACTATGTGACATCGCGCCGACCGCACCCGCACGGGCAAGGTCCAGCATCACTTTATCAAATCCTTGTGCTGCTCAAGGTTGCCGCTCAACGTCCTCTTCCAGATTTTCATGGAAGGAAAGTAAGGAGGCGTTATTCAGTTTATTCTTATGTGCATTATATTGCCCATTCGCTACCAGCGTGGCAATACCTTCTATCCCCAACACCGCGGCGGCAGGGTAACGTTGGCCCATGCCGCAGAACAGGTCCAATACCCGATCATTGGGCTGAATGTCGAGCCATTCAAGGGCCTGCGCTGCCATTTGCTGATTTACTGTGTCATTTACCCCAATAAAGCCACGCGGACTGATGTCTAAGCGTAGCCCGTCGACCTGATAATACGGAGTTTCGCCGCACAGTTTTTCGCCCCTGTCGCTGTCGGGTGCCCAATAAACGGTTACGTTTTTTGGCTGCGCAAAGGCCGGTAACGCCTGGCGATCCTCATCTTTTTTCTTCCGTCAGCTGGATTTCCGCCAGCCAGCCCAGCAAGACTCCCCCGCACAAACGCGTCTTTGCCGTTGTGGCGTGTCACGCCTGCCCAAAGGGATCGAGGTCGCTCACCCTTGCGATTAACATTTGCAGACTTTGCCGGGTCGTCAGGCGGCGTTTGGGAGAGTAGAATTGCACCATATTTGCCGATTGCGTGCCGGCTCATTAAAGTAGAGTGAGTTCGGCAATTCTCCCACATTGGAATCCCATGACCAAATACAGCTTGCGTGCGCGCATGATGATCCTGATTCTGGCCCCAACGCTGTTGATTGGTCTGCTGCTCAGCACCTTCTTCGTGGTGCACCGTTACAATGAGCTGCAAGAACAGCTGGTTGACGCCGGCGCCAGCATTATCGAACCCTTGGCGGTAGCCAGCGAGTACGGCATGACATTCCGCAGCCGCGAGTCGGTCAGGCAGTTGGTCAGCCTGCTGCACCGCCGTCATTCGGATATTGTGCGTTCAATTACGGTGTTCGATGCGCAGAATAATCTGTTTGTCACCTCCAATTATCATCACAATTTCGCCCAATTGCAGTTGCCGAAAGGTGTGCCAATGCCCACCGATCTGATGCTGACGCGGCGCGGCAACTCACTGATCCTGCGCACGCCGATCCTTTCGGAGAGCCAGTACCCGGATCAAAACGCCACCGACCCGGTTCCGCAGGACAACAATCTGGGTTATGTGGCGATCGAACTTGATCTTCAATCGGTGCGGTTGCAACAGTATAAAGAGGTGTTTGTTTCCACCCTGCTGTTGCTGCTGTGCATGTGCATTGCCATCCTGTTTGCTTACCGTCTGATGCGCGACGTGACCGGCCCGATCCGCAATATGGTGAACACCGTTGACCGCATCCGCCGTGGCCAGCTCGACAGCCGCGTTGAAGGCTTTATGCTCGGCGAACTGCATATGCTGAAGAACGGCATCAACTCGATGGCGATGTCGCTGACCGCCTATCACGAAGAGATGCAGCAGAATATCGACCAGGCGACTTCGGACCTGCGCGAGACGCTGGAGCAGATGGAGATCCAGAACGTCGAGCTGGATCTGGCGAAAAAACGCGCTCAGGAAGCGGCGCGTATCAAATCCGAGTTTCTGGCGAACATGTCGCACGAGCTGCGCACCCCGCTCAACGGTGTGATCGGCTTTACCCGCCAGATGCTGAAAACCGAGATGAGCGTCACCCAGACCGACTATCTGCAAACCATCGAGCGCTCGGCCAACAACCTGCTGACCATCATCAACGACGTGCTGGACTTCTCCAAACTGGAAGCCGGTAAACTGGTGCTGGAGCACATTCCGTTCTCGCTGCGTGAAACGCTGGACGAAGTGATTGTGTTGCTGGCCCCCAGCGCTCACGAGAAAGGGCTGGAATTGACGCTGGACGTGCATAATGACGTGCCGGAGCAGGTAATCGGCGATTCGTTGCGGTTGCAGCAGATCATTACCAACCTGCTGGGCAACGCGATCAAATTTACCGAAACCGGCAACATCGATATCCGCGTAGAGCTGCGCGGCCTGCAGGAGCGTCAGGTCGAACTTGAAGTGCAAATCCATGACACCGGCATCGGTATATCAGAACGGCAGCAGTCGCAGTTGTTCCAGGCGTTCCGCCAGGCGGACGCCAGCATTTCGCGCCGCCACGGCGGCACCGGTCTGGGGTTGGTGATCACCCAGAAGCTGGTAAAAGAGATGGGCGGCGATATCTGCTTCCACAGCCAGCTGAACCGAGGTTCAACCTTCTGGTTCCACATCACCCTCGAGCTGCACGAGGGCATGTTGTCGTTGCCGCCGAGCCTGCCGGACCTGCGCGGCAAGACGTTGGGGTATATCGAAGCCAACCCGATGGCGGCGGAAGCCACGCTCAACATGCTGAGCGTCACCCCGCTGGTGATCACCCATTCGCCTACGCTGGCTCAACTGCCGAAAAAAGATTACGACTTCTTGCTGGTGGGGGTGCCGATCCCGTTCCGCGACAACCTGGCGCAGCACGAAGGCAAACTGATGGCGGCGCTGAAGATCGCCGACCGGGTGATTCTGGCGCTACCCTGCCAATCGCAGATCAACGCCGAGCAGCTTAAACAGCAGGGCGCTATCGGCTGCCTGATCAAGCCCATCACCGGCAACCGCCTGTTCCCGCTGCTGCGCATGGAAACGCCGCAGCGCCTCATCGCCGCGCCGGAACCCAAACGCCTGCCATTGACGGTGATGGCGGTCGACGATAACCCGGCCAACCTGAAACTGATTGGCACCCTGCTGGCTGAACAAGTGGAAAAGACCCTGCTGTGCGAAAGCGGGGAAGAGGCGCTGGCGCTGGCTCGCGATAACGTGCTGGATCTGATCCTGATGGATATCCAAATGCCGAATATCGACGGCATCCGCACCAGCGAACTGATCCGCCAACTGCCGCACCACAACTCTACGCCTATCGTCGCGGTTACCGCCCATGCGGTGAGCGGTGAGCGCGAGCATTTGCTGCAAGCGGGAATGGATGACTATCTGGCCAAGCCGATTGATGAAGCTATGCTGACCCGCGTGCTGGCCCGTTATTACAGCGGCGAACCGGCCGCCGAGCCATTGCTGTCGTTAGACTGGCCACTGGCGTTGCGCCAGGCGGCGAACAAACAGGATTTGGCGCGCGATCTGCTGCAGATGCTGCTCGACTTCCTGCCGCAAGTCAGCGAACGGGTGCAGGCGGTGCTGGACGGCACCCCAGACGACAGCATTCTCGATTTGATCCATAAATTGCACGGCAGTTGCAGCTACAGTGGCGTACCGCGCATGAAGCAACTGTGCTTCTACCTTGAACAGCAGTTGCGCAAGGGCGTCGGCAACGACGAACTGGAGCCGGAATGGCTGGAACTGCTGGATGAGATCGAACTGGTGAGCCAGGCAGCCCGCAGCCATCTGGAGAGCGATCGCCCAGCGACAAGCTGAGGGTGCCCCCCTCAGCATGATTAGCGGAACCTATATCTTCTGCGACAGCCTTATGGTCGCCGCAATATTGCGTGCGGTCATGCGCACGTTGTCGGCGGCATTCTCCAGCGCTTCCTCGAGCGTGCAGATGCTGTACAGCACGCTGAACACCGCATCCAGCCCGTGCTCATGCACCACGCCGACGTCGGCCGTCAGGCTGCCGGCGATGCCGATCACCGGCTTGTTGTAGCGCTTGGCGACGCGCGCCACGCCGATAGGCACCTTGCCGTTGATACTCTGACTGTCGATGCGTCCTTCGCCGGTGATCACCAGCGTCGCGTCGCGCACCAACGCGTCCAGCCCCAGCGCTTCGGTGACGATCTCAATCCCCTGACGCAGATCGGCATGGCAAAACGCCAACAACGCGGCCCCCATCCCGCCGGCCGCACCCGCACCGGGTACTCCGCCCACCTCAATCGCCATATCCTGCGCAATCACCTGCGCATAATGCAGCAGGCAGCGATCGAGCTGCGCCACCATCTGTGGCGTAGCCCCTTTCTGCGGGCCGAAGATCGCCGAAGCGCCCTCTTTGCCGGTTAACGGGTTAGTGACGTCACAAGCGACCTCGAATTTGCACTGGGCAATGCGCGCATCCAGCCCGCTGACGTCGATCGCGACGAGGTGTTCCAACTGCGCACCGCCAAAGCCAATGTCGTCGCCGTTTTTATCCAGCAGCCTCGCCCCCAGCGCCTGCACCATGCCGGCGCCGCCGTCGTTGGTGGCGCTGCCGCCGATGCCGATAATGCAATGTTTTACGCCGTGATCCAGCGCCGAACGGATCAGTTCGCCGGTGCCATAAGAGGTGGTGTTCAGCGGGTTGCGCTGCCGCCCCGGCACCAGTTCCAACCCGCTGGCGGCGGCCATCTCGATAAAGGCGCTCTGCTCATCGCCGGACAGGCCGAAAAAGGCTTTCACCTTTGCGCCCAGCGGCCCGGTGACGTCGACATCCACTTTACGCCCGCCGGTGGCGGCCACCATCGCCTCCACCGTACCTTCCCCGCCGTCGGCTACCGGCAGTTTGATGTACTCGGCATCAGGAAATATCTCGCGAAAACCCGCTTCAATCTGGGTCGCCACTTCCAGTGCCGACAGACTTTCTTTGTATGAGTCCGGCGCGATCACTATTTTCATATACGGTCCGTTTCCTCGACTGCACTCGTCCTTTGATTCGCCAACCGGCGCGTTGGCACCCGCGGTAGAGGCAGAGCCTGCTCACCTGACCAGGTCGCCCCCTATCGGCTCACTTCCGCCTTGGCTAATTTCTCATAATAGCAGGCCAGCGCACTGTGATCCGACGCCCCCAGTCCATCGGCCCGCAGCGCCTGCATCATTTCCATTACTGCAGCGGTGAGCGGCAGCTGTGCGCCGACGCCGTGCGAGGTATCCAGCGCGTTGGCCAAATCCTTGATATGCAGTTCAATGCGAAAGCCCGGCTTAAAATTACGATCCATCACCATCGGCGCTTTGGCGTCCAGCACCGTGCTGCCGGCCAGCCCGCCGCGAATGGCCTGATAGACCAGATCCGGGTTGACGCCCGCCTTGGTTGCCAGCACCAGCGCTTCGGACATCGCGGCGATGTTCAGCGCCACAATCACCTGATTCGCCAGCTTGGTGACATTGCCGGCCCCGATCTCCCCGGTGTGCACGACCGAACCGGCCATCGCTTTCATGACCGGCAGACAGCGCTCGAATACCGCCTTGTCGCCGCCAACCATCACCGACAAGGTCGCATCGATGGCCTTCGGCTCACCGCCGCTCACCGGCGCGTCCAGCATGGCAATCTGTTTTTCCGCCAGCGCGGCGCTGATTTCACGGCTGGCAAGCGGCGCAATTGAGCTCATGTCGACAAGCACGCTGCCCGGCCTGGCGCCTTCGATAATGCCGTCCTTGCCCAATGCAACCTCTTGCACCTGCGGCGAATTCGGCAGCATGGTGATCAGGATATCGCTTTGCTCAGCCACCGCTTTCGGCGTCTCGGCGGCGGTTGCGCCCAGCGCAACCAGCTCGGCGGTGGTCTGAGGATGATGATTGAGCACCACCAGCGAATAACCGGCTTTCAGCAGATTTTTACTCATGGGTTTGCCCATGATACCCAAGCCAATAAATCCAATTTTCATAAGGTTAACCTCTTTGCAAAGTGGAAAGCAGAACGTTATTTTTTAAACCTGTCGCACAGCGCCAGGGTGGCTGAGCGGAACACCCCAAGATCGCTCCCAACCGCGACAAACGTGGCCCCCCATTCCAGGTAGCGGCGCGCATCGGCCTCCGCCGGCGCCAGTATGCCGCTCGGTTTGCCGTGCGCCTTGGCGCATGCAAAGATATGGCGGATCGCCGCCTGCACCTGCGGATGATTGGGCTGGCCTAGGTAGCCGAGCGCCGCCGATAAGTCGCTTGGGCCGACAAAGATGCCGTCAACGCCGTCCACGGCGGCAATCTCATTCAGGTTATCCACCCCGGCCTGGTTTTCTATCTGGACCAGTACGCTGATGTTGTCGTTGATGGTGGTGAAATAATCCGCCACCGTGCCGTAACCGTTGCTGCGATGAGAGACCGACACGCCGCGAATGCCCGCCGGCGGATAACGGGTGGACGCTACCGCCAGCCGTGCCTGTTCCGCGTTTTCCACAAAGGGGATCAGGAAGTTGTAAAAGCCGATATCCAGCAGGCGCTTGATAATCACCGGTTCGTTGCACGGCGGCCGCACCACCGCTGCGCTGTCGCTGTCTTTCAGCGCCATCAGCTGCGGCACGAAAGTGGTGATGTCGTTAGGCGCATGCTCGCCGTCCAGCACCAGCCAGTCGAAACCGGCCAACCCCAGCACCTCGGTAGATATCGGATTGCCCAGCGCCGACCAGCAGCCAATCAGGGTTTCGCCCTGCAACAGGGCCTGGCGGAAGCGGTTGGGGAGAAGGCTAGTCTTCATGGCGTTTCCTTGGGTTAAGATTGAAATGTTATGCACCGGGCGTTAACGCACCAGGCATGGGCGCTTGGGATCAAAAACCCAGTCCGGCACCAGATACTGCATGCCCTGAGCGTCGTCTCGCGCACCCAGTCCGTTGGCCATATACAACTCATGGGCCTTCATCAACCGATCGCGATCCAGCTCTATGCCCAGCCCCGGCTTCTTCGGCACCTCAATGCGGCCGCCGACAATCTGCAAGGGTTCGCGGGTCAGGCGCTGATCGCCCTCCTGCCAGATCCAATGGGTATCGATGGCGGTGATTTTGCCCGGTGCGGCGGCGGCGACATGGGTAAACATCGCCAGCGAAATATCAAAGTGATTATTGGAGTGAGAACCCCAGGTCAGCCCGAACTCGTGGCACATTTGCGCCACCCGCACCGAACCTTGCATTGTCCAGAAATGCGGGTCCGCCAGCGGAATGTCCACCGACTGCAATTGCAGCGTATGGCCCATCTGCCGCCAGTCGGTAGCGATCATGTTGGTGGCGGTCGGCAGGCCGGTGGCGCGGCGAAACTCCGCCATCACCTCTCGGCCGGAAAACCCTTGCTCGGCGCCGCAGGGATCTTCCGCATAAGCCAGCACGTTGCGCAGTTGCCTGCCAAGGGAAACCGCTTCGTTCAGCGACCAGGCACCGTTGGGATCAAGGGTAATGCGCGCCTGCGGAAAACGCTCGGCCAGCGCGGTCACCGCCTCAGCTTCCTCTTCCCCGGCCAGCACCCCGCCCTTGAGCTTGAAATCGTTGAAACCGTATTTTTCATAGGCCGCCTCCGCCAGCCGCACCACACTCGCCGGCGTCAGCGCCTCTTCATGCCGCAGTCGGTACCAGTCGCAGCGCTCATCCGGTTGGCTGCGATACGCCAGCGGCGTCTTATTGCGGTCACCGAGGTAGAACAGATAGCCGAGCATTTCCACCGAATCACGCTGTTGGCCGTCCCCGAGCAGCGCCGCCACCGGCACGTCGAGAAACTGCCCGAGCAAATCCAGCATCGCCGCCTCGATGCCGGTCACCACGTGAATGGTGGTGCGCAGATCGAAGGTTTGCAGGCCGCGACCACCGGCATCACGCTCGGCAAAGCGGTTGCGTACCGCCGCCATCACATTTTTGTATTCTCCCAGGGTTTTGCCCACCACCAACGACCGGGCCTCTTCCAGCGTCTGGCGGATTTTCTCGCCGCCCGGCACTTCGCCCACGCCGGTGTGGCCGGCATTATCCTGCAGGATCACGATGTTACGCGTAAAAAACGGCGCATGAGCACCGCTCAGGTTTAGCAGCATGCTGTCATGGCCGGCGACCGGCACGATCTGCATGGCGGTTATTTTGGCTGCGGCACTAAGTGAAGTCATAAGGTTATCCTTTAAAAAAATCAGCGACCAAAGGCCGGGCGTTTGGCATCGAACTGCCAGCCGGGGACCAGGTATTGCATGGCAACCGCGTCGTTGCGAGCGCCCGACGGAAGCTGCTGGTGCAACCGATGCGCCTGTTCCAATGCGGCCCAATCCAGATCAACGCCCAGCCCCGGTCGATCCGGCACGGCAATGCGGCCGTCGACGATTTGCAACGGGTTTTTCGTCAGGTGCTGGCCCTCCTGCCAGATCCAATGGGTGTCGATGGCGGTGGGATTACCGGGTGCGGCGGCGCCGACATGGGTAAACATCGCCAGTGAAATATCGAAGTGATTATTGGAATGGCAACCCCAGGTCAGCCCCCAATCGTTGCACAGCTGGGCTACCCGCACCGCGCCGTGCAGGGTCCAGAAATGCGGATCCGCCAAGGGGATATCCACCGCTTGCAGCATCACCGCATGGCACATCTCGCGCCAGTTGGTGGCGATCATGTTAGTGGCGACCGGCAAGCCGGTGGCGCGGCGGAACTCCGCCATCACTTCACGGCCGGAGAATCCCTGTTCGGCACCGCAAGGATCCTCGGCATAGCTCAGAATGCCCCGCATGCCCTTGCACAAAGCGATAGCCTCGTCGAGCAGCCAGGCACCATTGGGATCGACGGTGATGCGGGCATCCGGGAAATGCTTAGCCAGCGCACAGACCGCGTCAATTTCCTGTTCGCCCGGCAACACACCGCCTTTCAGCTTGAAATCCCGGAAGCCGTAACGATCCCTGGCTGCCGCGGCCAGTTCGACGATCGCCGGCGTGTCCATTGCCTGCTGATGTCGCAGCTGGTACCAGGGGTGTCGGCCGCGTTGAGCGGGTTGATAGGGCAAATCCGTTTTCCCGGCGTCGCCGATATAAAACAGGTAGCCAAGCACCGCCACCTCGTCACGCTGCTTGCCGGGGCCGAGCAGCTCCGCCACCGGCACGCCGAGGAACTGGCCGAGCAGATCGAGCAGCGCGGCCTCCAAAGCCGCCACCGCGTTCACCCGCAGCTCAAAGGTCCAGGCCCCCTGAGCGAAGGCGTTAAAATCGGCCTCCTGATTGCCGCTGTGAATGTCGTGCACCAACCGGTTCATGTGCGCAACCTGCTGGCCGATGACCCGGGGAATAACCGCCATCAGCGTGCGATAAATCACTTCGCCGCCCGGCGCCTCCCCAACGCCGGTATGCCCTGCGCTGTCGGTCAGCACCACAACGTTGCGGGTGAAACAGGCCCCGTGCGCGCCGCCGATATTCAGCAGCATGCTGTCGTACCCGGCCACCGGGATAACGCGCATTTCGGTGATCACCGGCGTGCTTTGCGTGTTGCTCATGCTGATTTCCTCACCCGTGCAAGGGTTTCAATTCGATGCGTTTGATTTCGCCGACAATGAACAGGTAGCTCGCCACCGCCAGCAGGGCGTGGATGCCGACATACACCAGCGCGCCGTTAAAGGATCCCGTGGTGCCGATGATGTAGCCGATAGCGATCGGCGTGACGATGCCGGAGACGTTGCCGAACATATTGAACAGCCCGCCGCTCAGGCCACTGATCTCTTTTGGCGCGGTATCCGCCATGACCGCCCAGCCGAGCGCCCCCACCCCTTTGCCGAAGAACGCCAGCGCCATGATGCCGACCACCATCCATTCGGTATCGACGTAGTTACAGAACACCATCGTCATCGACAGCAGCATGCCCAGCACAATCGGCGCCTTGCGGGCGAAGGTCAGTGACTGTGTGCGGCGCATCAGGTAGTCGGAGATCACGCCACCGAGCACGCCGCCGACAAAACCGCAGATGGCCGGCACCGAAGCCACCATCCCGGCCTTAAGGATCGACATGCCGCGCGCCTGCACCAGATAGACAGGGAACCAGGTGATGAAAAAATAGGTCAGTGCGTTAATGCAGTATTGGCCGATATACACCCCGACCATCATGCGCGACTGCAACAGCTGTTTGATCTGGTGCCACTTCTCGCCTTTCACCTTCACCTGCTGCGACCGCGGTTGATCCATGTTGATCAAGGCACCACCGGCCTCGATATAGTCCAGCTCGGCCTGGTTTACGCCGGGATGCTCCTTAGGGTTGTGCAGCACTTTCAGCCAGATGAAGCTGAGCACGATGCCAAGCCCGCCCATAAAGAAGAACACGTGCGACCAACCTACCGCGTGAGTCAGCCAGCCCATGATCGGCGCGAAGATCACCGTGGCGAAGTATTGCGCCGAGTTAAAGATCGACACCGCCGTGCCGCGCTCGTGCGCCGGAAACCAGGCGGCGACAATGCGGCTGTTGCCGGGGAAGGACGGCGCTTCCGCCAGCCCCACCAGGAAACGCAGGGCGAACAGCGCCACGACGATGCCAAAGCCGCTGAAGATATCCACGAACCCCTGCAACAGGGTGAACAGCGACCAAATAAAGATGCTCCAGAAATAGACGCGCTTCGATCCGAAGCGGTCGAGCAACCAACCGCCGGGGATCTGGCCGATTACGTAGGCCCATGAGAAAGCCGAGAAGATATAGCCCATCCCAATGGGATCCAGCCCGATATCCTTGGCCATCGACGAGCCGGCGATCGACAGGGTGGCGCGATCGCCGTAGTTGAACGAGGTAACGATAAACAGCATCACCACGATCCAGTAACGCGCATGGGTTCTTTTAATCGAACTCGTTGCGGAGCTGATGGTAGACATTGTGTTCTCCTGAATGATAGCGGCTTGCTATATTCATCCTGAACCACAGATATATCCCCTATGGATTTCAAGTGGCCGCCAATCGGCCAATTCGCACATTCCATGCAATTGAAATACAACGGGCATGTAAATATCTCAGAACGAAATCGATTAAATTAGATTGCGCCAACAATGAGCAGTGCGATTAATACGCCAGCGGCAATATTTAAATCCAATGAATTTCACTACGCAGAAAAGTATATGCGCCGTAAATTCATATCTCATCAGGCAATACAACAAGGATTACGGGGATATCACGGGTAATTTATGGCATTTGCCCAATGCCGTGGCGACTGGCTCACGAAACGCCGCTCACGAACCTTTCCTGCCCTTTAGCTTTAAATCTGCAACCCGGCCGCTGCTTAAACGTAAGGAGTATCCGTGAGCAGTCTCACAGCCGACTGGTCCGATGCCAAATAATCCATGCCGAATACCCGCTAATCCCGGTCATTTGCATAATGCCACTCAGCCGTACCGCACTTATACTGCTTAATGAGCAACCGTGCCGGTTATTACCCACAGCCTACCCAAAATAAATCTACTCAGGATAATAAGCATGTCCGATATAAACGAGACGCCGCTTTATATTAAGGTTCACGACTCGGATAATGTCGCCATCGTGGTAAACGATCGCGGCCTGCCGAAAGGCGCATTATTTTCCTGCGGGCTGCAATTACTGGAACATGTACCGCAGGGGCACAAGGTCGCGCTGGAAAACATTGCCGCCGGCGGCGAGATTGTCCGCTACGGCGAGATCATCGGTCATGCGCAACGTGCCATTTTACGCGGCTGCTGGATCGACGAATCGCTGGTCTCACTGCCGGAGGCCCCCGAGCTGCAGCGCCTGCCGCTGGCCAATAAGGTTCCGGCCCCGCTGCCGCCACTCGAGGGTTATCGCTTCGAGGGCTACCGCAATGCCGACGGCAGCGTCGGCACCAAAAACTTGCTCGGCATTACCACCAGCGTGCAGTGCGTCGCCGGCGTGGTTGATTACGTAGTGAAAATCATTGAACGCGATCTGCTGCCGCGTTACCCCAATGTGGATGGCGTGGTCGGCCTCAACCATCTTTACGGTTGCGGCGTGGCGATCAACGCGCCGGCGGCGGTGGTGCCGATCCGCACCATTCACAATCTGGCGCTGAATCCCAATTTTGGCGGCGAGGTGATGGTGGTCGGCCTGGGCTGCGAAAAACTGCAGCCGGAACGCCTGTTGCAGGGCACACCGGACGTGCAGGCGATCTCGCTCGACGAGAGCCACATTGTCCGTTTGCAAGACGAGAAACATCGGGGTTTCAGATCTATGGTTGACGACATTCTGACGCTCGCCGAGCGCCACCTCCAACGCCTGAACCGTCGCCAGCGCGAAAGCTGCGCAGCCTCAGAATTGGTGGTCGGCATGCAGTGCGGCGGCAGCGATGCGTTTTCCGGCGTGACGGCCAATCCGGCGGTGGGTTTCGCCTCCGATCTGCTGGTGCGCTGCGGCGCGACGGTGATGTTCTCTGAAGTCACTGAAGTGCGCGATGCGGTGCATCTGCTGACGCCGAGAGTGGCGGATGAACAGGTTGGCAAGCGCTTGCTGGAGGAGATGGCCTGGTACGATGCTTATCTCGAGGCGGGGCAAAGCGATCGCAGTGCCAACCCGTCCCCGGGCAATAAAAAAGGCGGGTTGGCCAACGTGGTGGAAAAAGCATTGGGGTCGATCGCCAAATCAGGGACCAGCGCTATTGTAGAGGTGCTGTCCCCCGGCCAGCGCCCCACAAAACGCGGCCTGATCTACGCAGCCACGCCCGCCAGCGACTTTGTCTGCGGCACCCAGCAGCTGGCCTCCGGCATCACTATCCAGGTATTCACCACCGGACGCGGTACGCCCTACGGCCTGACGGCGGTGCCGGTGATTAAAATGGCGACCCGCAGCGCGCTGGCGGATCGCTGGTACGATTTAATGGACATCAACGCCGGCACTATCGCCACCGGCGAAGCCACTATCGAACAGGTGGGCTGGCAGCTGTTTGAACTGATTCTGGATATCGCCAGCGGGCGCAAGCAAACCTGGTCGGATCAATGGGGGCTGCATAACGCGCTGGCGGTATTTAATCCGGCGCCGGTGACCTAGATCAGGCGTCAGCATCCAGTTGCAGCCCGATATACAGCAGCAGGCGATCGTCAAAACTGGCGAGGTTCAACCCGGTCAGTTCTGCAATGCGGTTGAGCCGGTATTCCAGCGTATTACGATGAATATACAACGCCTTGGCGGTGACGGTCGGTTGTACGTTATGCAAGAACCAGGCAGCCAGCGTACGGCGCAGCAGGCCATTGCCGTCCATCGCCTTTAGCTTCGCCAGCGGGCGGGCCAGCTCATCCGCCTGCCAGCCGCCGCGCAGGCTATCCAGCAATACCGGCAACATCAGATCCTGATAGTAATAGGTGCGTTGCTCCCCCATCCGCTGCTTGCCGACCACCATGGTGGTACGCGCGGTGCGATAGGAACGGGCGATGCTGCCCGGTCCGGTGAAATAATTGCCGAGTGCGATGCGCACCCGCAACCGGCTGCTCTCATTCATCCTCGACAACAGGTTATCCACCCGTCGCCGGTGATCTTCCGCATCCCAGCGCCCATAGCCATTGAGCGCAGGTTTCAACACCACCATTTCGCTCAATGAAACGATGGCGATCAAGTTGTCGCGTTCCGGCATGGTCAGCAACGTCTGCAATTGCTGCAGTTCGGCCATTGCACTGTCAACGCCAAGCTGGCCGCTGTCCACCTCCACCACCGCCGCGACCCGTGGCTGGCTGGGATCAATCCCCAGCCGCTGCGCCCACTCCATCAGCGCCGGAGTGAGTTCGTCGGTACGGATCAGGTTCAGCACCAATTCTTCCCGCAGCCGGCTGTCCTGCGCCAGCATATGCAACAGCCGAGCCTGCTCCAGCATCATTTCGGCGGTCATGCAGACCAGCTCGCCATACTGCCGCAGTTGGCCAGGGTTACCGGTCAGGCCGATGACCCCGACGATGCGCCCGTCAATGCGCAGCGGCAGATTAACGCCGGGGCGCACACCATGCAGGTGACGCGCCACCGCTTCGTCAATATCCACCACCCGCGCCTGTGACAGCACCAGCAGCGCGCCTTCGTGCAGTTCCCCCACCCGCTCACGATCGCCGCTGCCGATAATCTTGCCGCGCGCATCCATCACATTGACATTGCTGTCGATGATTTGCATGGTGCGCGCAACGATCTCTTGCGCCAGCTTGCCATCGAGATGGTATTCCGACATGCCGTTTTCTCCTGCCCGGAAAGGTGCCAATTCTTCAGCATACCGACGGCGATCCTCAGGCACATTGTGCAGTTGCACAAAGCTTGGTGACCATTGCTGAAGTTGCGGCGAGGCTCACAGTTTTCGCGACGTAAAAAAGGCACGCCGTAGCGTGCCTTGAGAGTGGTAGACCGTGAAGAACTTACTGCATCAACAGATACAGCTGGGTATCGCCGCGTTGGATGTTCAACGCCAGCACCGACGGCTTGCTGTCGAGAATTTTGCGCAGTTCGCCCAGGTTCTGAATAGGCTGCTGGTTAACCCCGAGGATAATATCGCCTTTTTTCAGGCCGATGCGCGCAGCGGCACTGCCGGCTTTGACGTTATCCACCTTCACGCCTTTCTGGCTGCCGGCCTGGGCATTGCTCAGCTCGGCCCCTTCGATGCCGGTGTAGATATTGCCGGACTCCACCTGAGTCTGGGCGCTTTGCTCCAGCGTGACGTCCACAGTGACCGGCTTGCCGTCGCGGATGATGCCCAGCGACATTTTGCTGCCGACCGGCAGCGTGCCGATTTCCGCACGGAACGAGGCAAAGCTGGAGATGGCTTTACCGTTCATGGTGACGATAACGTCACCGGCCTTGATGCCCGCCTTGGCGGCGGAGGATTTCGGCATCACCTGGCTGACAAAGGCACCGCGCTGGGCGTCCACCTTCATCGCTTTCGCCAGTTCGGAGTTCAACTCGGTGCCCATAATGCCCAGTTCGCCGCGTTTCACCTGGCCGAACTCAACCATTTGCGCCGTCAGGTTTTTCACCATGTTGCTCGGGATGGCGAAACCAATACCGATGTTGCCGCCGTCCGGCGCCAGGATCGCGGTGTTAATACCGATCAGTTCGCCGTTCAGGTTAACCAGCGCGCCACCGGAGTTACCGCGGTTAATCGCCGCATCGGTCTGGATAAAGTTTTCGTAGTTTTCGATATTCAACCCGCTGCGGCCCAACGCGGAAACGATGCCGGAAGTCGCGGTTTCGCCTAATCCGTAAGGGTTGCCGATCGCCACGGTATAATCGCCGACGCGCAGTTGCTCGGAATCCGCCATTTTGATTGCCGTCAGGTTTTTAAAGTCTTTCAGTTGGATCAACGCGATATCGGAACGCGGATCCTTGCCTATCACCTTGGCGTCAAACTTGCGGCCGTCGCTCAGTTGCACCTGAATTTTATTGGCGTTATCCACCACGTGATTGTTGGTCACTACGTAGCCTTTGGCCGCGTCAATCACCACCCCGGCGCCCAGCGCCTGGAATTTTTCCTGGGTGCCCTGACCCGGTGCGCCCTGCCCGCCATCAGTGCCGCCCTGGCACATTGGCGAAGCCTGGAACGGCGAACCGTCCTGGCAGAAAGGCGAATCTTCGCCAAAGAACTGCTGGAACTGCGGCGGCATCTTCTGCGCGTTGACGGTGGTACTGCCTTCAACGTTAATACTCACTACGGAAGGCATCACTTTTTCCAGCATCGGCGCCAGGCTAGGCAGCTGTTGGGTGCTTGAAGAAGCGGTTTCTGCGGCGCCGGCCGTCATCGGGCCCAGTGCCATACCAATACTGAAAGCCAGGGCGCTAAGAACTAATGCGGTTTTTTTCATCTGTGTGTCTCTTATAAAGTCGTTCAGAAAGTATTGCGTTCTTTGTGCATAGTCAGAGCTTATTAATAGCCCGAAGTTCCGGCGCAGGTTATTGGTAATAGTAAACAAATATTGTCCGTCTTTACAAAACTCGAAATACTCACTGCGACCTGCAACGCATGCGTTCAAATAATATTTATTAACTGAATGAATTATTCAGCTGCCATTAGTTTTCGATATTCGTCGTAGGCATAAAGATCGGTCATGCCGCTGATATAATCTTGCAGCAAACGCGCGCGGAAATAATATTCCCGGATCGCCAATTGCTCGGGCGACAGGTGTTGCAACCCTTCAACCGCTTCGACATACGCCAACCGATGTTTGGTGGATAGCTTGTGGAACAGGCGCGTTTCTATCGGGTAAGCGCGATGGCTGTCTTCTCGCACCAAGCGGGTAAAATCCGCCAGCGACATCGCCAGCAAGGGGCTGTAGATGTCCAGCAAGCCGCTGATCACCCGGTAGCCCTGCAGCTCAAGCTGCTCCACTTCGGGGTGGTTGAACACGTGCTTCAAAGCCACATTTTTGAAGATCTTCAACAGTTGGAACGCCGGGCTGGAGTCTTCCAGCAACGCCTGATTAAAGTTGCCCCGATAAACCGCATCCAGATTATCAATAAAACGCTGCGCCGCATGCGGCACCAGCCGCGCCACGGTGAACACCCGCAAATACATGAAGAACTGATCTTCGCTGCTGCGCCGCGCACCGCCGCGGTCGATCTTGCGAAAAGCGCTGGCCACGGTTTTATCAAACAAATCGCCCGGCGATACCTCGCCCCATTCCTGAGTTAAATGCTGATAAAGTTGTTCAACGGTGAAAATGTTTTTTTCCACCGCGTCTTCCAGATCGGCGACGCAGTAAGAAATATCGTCCGCCGCCTCCATGATATAAGTCAGCGGGAAGCGATCGAACTCGCCCATATTCAACTCGCGCCGCAAGCGATCGACAAACGCCTCTTCCGCCAGATAAAAGCCCGGTTTTTTCATCAGGTAGCTGTGGCTGGCGGGGATCTCGCTCGCCCAGTACGCCGGACGGGTATATTTCAGAATGCAGCCCACCTGCGCATAGGTCAGATTGAGCTTCAGTAACGTATGCACCAGCCGAATCGCCTGGGCATTGCCCTCGAAATGGCTGAGATCGTGGCGGATGCGGCTGCGCAGGCGGTTGAGATCGCCTTCGCCTTCGTGCAGGCGCAGCACGCCGATCTGGCAACGATCGTTGCTGGCGGGCTCGCTCCCGCAACTGGCGGGATCGAGCCGCTGGGAAAACCAGTCGTTAATCGCCGACTCGCCGAAGTGCCCAAACGGCGGGTTGCCGATGTCGTGCATCAGGCAGGACATCTCAACTATGCTTTCAAAAGGATCGAGCAGTTTGGTCAGGCCGAGCGCGTCGATCCGCCGTTCCTGTTTGAAACGGTTGAGGATCTCTTTTGCAATGTGCCGCCCGACCTGCTGCACCTCCATCGAGTGCGTCAGACGGCTACGCACCGCGGCGTTGCGCTCCAGAGGGAACACCTGGGTTTTTTGCTGCAGACGGCGAATGGCGGCTGAATTGACGATACGCCCGCGATCGCTCTCAAACTGCCGCACGATGTCATATTCTTCCTCAGCCTCGATAGGCTTACTGAAAGGCCGCTGGAAGCTGATTTTTTGCTTAAAGTCGATCCCGGACATCTGTTTCTCCTCCGTTGCGCCCAGCCTCCGTGATAACAATTCCCGACGGCATATGCAACGGATTATCTCTCTATGAGAGCCATGATAGACTATGGCGCAATTCCCACACCCAATCAGCGAGTGTTATTTATGAAAGTAGGCATCATCGGCGCCATGGAACAGGAAGTTACCCTGCTGCGCGAACAAATTGAAAACCGTCAGACCATTCAACGCGCGGGTTGTGAAATCTATACCGGCCAGATCGGCGGCGTTGACGTGGCACTGCTGAAATCCGGTATCGGTAAAGTTTCTGCGGCAATGGGCACCACCCTGCTGCTGGAGCACTGCAAGCCGGATCTGGTGATCAATACCGGTTCCGCCGGTGGTCTGGCCGCTACGCTGAAAGTGGGCGATATCGTGGTTTCCGAAGAAGTGCGCTATCACGACGCCGACGTCACCGCCTTTGGTTATGAACCAGGCCAGATGGCCGGTTGCCCGGCGGCCTTCGTGGCGGACGAAGCGCTGATTGCGCTGGCGGAAAGCTGCATCAAGCAGCTGGATCTTAACGCAGTACGCGGTCTGATCTGCAGCGGCGACGCCTTCATTAACGGCGCAGAACCGTTGGAACGCATCCGCACCACCTTCCCAACCGTTGCCGCAGTAGAAATGGAAGCCGCCGCCGTCGGCCACATTTGCCACCTGTTCGGCACGCCGTTTGTGGTGGTGCGTGCCATCTCTGACGTCGCCGACAGTGAATCGCACATGAGCTTTGACGAGTTCCTTGTCGTGGCCGCCCAGCAATCAACGCTGATGGTCAACGCGATGCTGCAAACCCTGGCCAAGCGCGGTTGATGTGAAGCCACGCTTTTCAGCTCTGTTGTGGCTGCTCATGCTCTGGGCGGCTCTGCCTGCCGGCGCCGCTCAACGCGTGATCAGCCTGGCGCCCAATGCCACCGAGCTTGCCTACGCCGCCGGCATGGGCGATACCCTGCTGGCGGTGAGCGCCTTCTCCGATTACCCACCGGCGGCCAAGAAGCTGGAACAGGTGGCGTCCTGGCAAGGGATCAACCTTGAGCGGGTACTGGCGCTGAAGCCGGATCTGATCCTCGCCTGGCGCGGCGGCAATCCGCAACGGGTGCTGGATCAGCTCGCCGCCTTCGGTATCCCGATTTTTTATGCGGATGCCACCACGCTCGATGACATCGCCCAGTCGCTGGATGACCTGGCCAAATACAGCCCGCATCCGGAGCAGGCACACCAGGCTGCGGGCACCATGCGCCAACAGATCGCCGCGCTGAAAGCAAAATACCCGCACAACCAGCCGCACCGGGTCTTGTTGCAATTTGGCACCCAGCCGCTGTTCACCAGCTCCGGCGCCACTCTGCAAAGCCAGGTGCTGTCACTGTGCGGAGCGGAGAATATCTTTGCCGACAGCCGCATGCCGTGGCCGCAAATCAGCCGCGAGCAAGTGTTGGCCCGCCACCCTCAGGCCGTAGTGATTACCGGCGACGCAAAAGAGATTGCCAGCGTGAAAGCCTTTTGGGCGCCACAGCTGCAAGTGCCGGTGATTGCGCTGAACGGCGACTGGTTCAACCGCGCCGGCCCGCGCATCATGCTGGCCGCACAGCAACTGTGCAGCCAACTGGCGGAGCTCCCCTGATGCTGGTGTTTTGGCTGGATATTCTGGGTACCGCGGTTTTCGCCATCTCCGGCGTATTGCTGGCCGGCAAGTTGCGCATGGATCCGTTCGGCGTGTTGGTGCTCGGCGTGGTCACTGCGGTCGGTGGCGGCACCATCCGCGATATGGCGCTGGCCAATGGCCCGGTATTTTGGGTGAAAGATCCGACCGATCTGGTGGTGGCGATGATAACCTGCGTGCTGACGCTGCTGCTGGTACGCCAACCGCGACGCCTGCCGAAATGGATCCTGCCGGTGCTGGATGCCGTCGGGCTGGCGGTGTTCGTCGGCATCGGCGTCAATAAAGCCTTCGCCGCCGATACCGGTCCGCTGGTGGCGGTGTGCATGGGGGTCATTACCGGGGTTGGCGGCGGTATTATCCGGGACGTCCTGGCGCGGGAAATTCCGATGATCCTGCGAACCGAAGTTTACGCCACCGCCTGTATTGTCGGCGGCATTGTCCACGTTACCGCTTTCGCTACCTTCGGTATGCCGCTGCAGCAGGCGATGATGCTTGGCATGGGCATAACGCTGGCGATCCGGCTGGCGGCCATCCGCTGGCATCTGAAACTGCCCGCGTTTATCCTCGAACGATAACGACTGCCCACCGAAGCAAACCCGGTTCGGATCAGCATGACATGGCGACCATAAAAAAACCCGCAAACCGGTGAGGTTGGCGGGTTTTATGCTGCTGCAGGCGGTATCAGACGCTGAACGAAGAACCGCAGCCGCAGGTGGTTTTGGCGTTAGGGTTGGTTACCACGAAACGTGAACCTTCCAGCCCTTCGGTATAATCGACCGAACCGCCCACCAGATATTGCAGGCTCATTGGGTCAACCACCAGCGCAACGCCCTGCTTCTCGATGGTCATATCGCCATCGTTGACCTTGTCGTCAAAAGTGAAACCGTACTGGAATCCGCTGCAGCCGCCACCGGTAATGTAAACCCGCAACTTCAGATTCGGATTTTCTTCATCAGCAATCAGGACCTTAACCTTGCTTGCTGCTGCCTCGGTAAATTGCAGGGGCAGTGCTGTTTCATCACTCATACTCTTTACTCCCAACATTGTTCTGCATCAGGCCGCTACAATGGCAGTCTGATTAATGTTTTTGATTATCCAATACCTGAGTGCTGCGTTCAAGTATTCACCGCATTTGTTGTATTTTCTTTACCTGTTTTATCTGCCGCCTCGCGCGCCTGCAGCGCTTCCTGTCGTTGCAACGTACGGGCCAATATCGACGAATACAACGGCTTACCCCCGAGGAACTGCGCCACCAGCGTAGCACCAAGGCAGGTAATGATCATTGGCAGTATGAGCTGATAATTATCGGTCATCTCCAACACCAGCACGATCCCGGTCAAGGGTGCGCGCACCGTGGCGGCAAACAACGCGCCCATTCCGGCAATGGCGAAAGTACCGGCCTCAATGCCGTACTGTGGAAACAAGTGCGCGCCGGCCAGGCCAAAAGCGGTGCCAAACAGCGTGCCCAGCGCTAGCATTGGCGCAAAGATCCCGCCCGGCGCACCTGAGCCAAAGCACAGCAGTGTGGTGATCACCCGTGCGATGAAAATAAACAGCAGCATACCGACGCTGTAATTGCCGGCAGCAGCAATCGGGATCAAACCAAAGCCGCCACCCGCCGCTTGCGGCTGGATCAGCCCAAGAATGCCGCACGTACCGCCGATCAGCCCACCAATCATCAGGATGTTACGCATTTTCCCGCCATGGAAACGGGCAAACATATCTTGAGTGCGAAAAATCAGGGCGTTAAACATCACCCCAACGGCGCCGAACACCGCCCCCAGCACCAAATACAGCCACAGCGTGTTGATCGGCGCGGAGGAAAGCTTGCCTACCTCAATCACCGAGTGCTCACCATTGAACAACTGAAACACCACGCTCGACATGATCACGCCGATAAACACCGCTTTAATCGAGATCAGGTTATAACGGAACTGCGGACGCATTTCCTCAATGATAAACAGAATGCCCGCCAGCGGCGCATTGAAGGCGGCGGACAGCCCGGCGGCCGCGCCGGTGGCCAGCAACGAATGACGCGCTTCGGCGCCGCGCATGCGGAAGATATCCAATACCATACGCCCGACGTTGCCCCCCATCTGCACCGTAGGCCCTTCACGGCCGAGCACCATGCCCGCCCCCAGCGTACCCATGCCGCCGATAAACTTCACCGGGATAACCCGCCACCAACGTACCGGACGCAGCTCTTCCAGTGCCCCTTCGATCTCCGGTATGCCTGAGCCGCCCGCTTCCGGCGCAAAGCGGCGCACCAGGTAGTACCCCAGCACCGCCAACGCAGCAGAAAGAATGAAAGCCAGCGGCCAAACCAGGATCCAGGAATCGGCGACCTGCGCCAGCGCGGATAACCGCCGCTGCTGCACCCAGTCCACCGCCTTATCAAAGGCTACGCCGAGCAATCCCGCCAGGGTGCCCACCACCGCCGCCATAAACAAGATGGCCACCGGCGTTTTGTCTCGGCGGATAAACTGACGCACCGCGTCACTGCGTTTCAGGCGTGGAGCCCGCGCCACCGGCGGCTGTTGCTGCAATTCAGTCATAATGGGGTATTCATTAACGGAATTAAATGTAATACAAATAGGGAAGCCGATTATTCTAACGCACCCACTGAGCGACCGCCCCCCAAAATAGGTATCTGACTGTGATCGTTTCATATCGACGAACACTTCTCTAGAATAGCGCGATTAAATCATTCGAAAGAGAATCCAGGAGCCGATTTATGAGCTTACACAGCAAGTCCGAAAGTCTGTATGCCCAAGCGCAACAGGTGATCCCAGGTGGGGTTAACTCTCCGGTGCGTGCATTCACCGGCGTTGGCGGTGTGCCGCTGTTTATCGAGCGGGCGGACGGGGCTTACCTGTTCGACGTCGACGGCAAAGCCTATATCGACTACGTCGGTTCCTGGGGCCCCATGGTGCTGGGGCACAACCACCCGGCGATCCGCAACGCGGTCATCGAAGCGGCGCAGCGCGGCCTGAGTTTTGGCGCTCCCACCGAGATGGAAGTCAAAATGGCGGAGTTGGTCACCAAACTGGTGCCGACCATGGATATGGTGCGGATGGTAAACTCGGGTACCGAGGCCACCATGAGCGCTATTCGTCTGGCGCGCGGCTACACCAATCGCGATAAAATCATCAAGTTCGAGGGCTGCTACCATGGCCACGCCGACTGCCTGCTGGTAAAAGCCGGTTCCGGCGCGCTGACCCTGGGCCAACCGAACTCGCCGGGCGTGCCTGCCGATTTCGCCAAGCACACTCTGACCTGCACCTACAACGATCTGGATTCGGTCCGCGTCGCGTTCGAACAGTATCCTGCCGAGATCGCCTGCATCATCGTCGAGCCGGTCGCCGGCAACATGAACTGCGTGCCGCCGCTGCCAGAATTCCTGCCGGGCCTGCGGGCACTGTGCGACACCTACGGCGCATTGCTGATTATCGATGAAGTGATGACCGGCTTTCGCGTAGCGCTGGCTGGGGCGCAGGCCTATTACGATGTGGAGCCGGACCTTACCTGTCTGGGTAAAATCATCGGCGGCGGCATGCCTGTGGGCGCGTTCGGTGGCCGTCGCGACGTGATGGCGGCGCTGGCGCCAACCGGCCCGGTCTATCAGGCAGGAACGCTGTCCGGTAACCCGATTGCGATGGCGGCCGGTTATGCCTGCCTGACCGAGGTTTCGCAGGTCGGCGTCCACCAGACGCTGACCGAATTGACCGATATGCTGGCGGCAGGCCTGCAGGATGCGGCCAAAGAAGAAAACGTCGCGCTGGTCGTCAACCACGTCGGCGGCATGTTCGGCCTGTTCTTTACCGATGCCCCGGCGGTGACCTGCTACCAGGACGTGATGCAGTGCGATGTGGAACGCTTTAAGCGCTTCTTCCATCTGATGCTGGATGAGGGCGTTTATCTGGCGCCTTCCGCCTTTGAAGCCGGCTTTATGTCCGTTGCGCACAGCAAGGAAGACATTCAGCGCACCATCGATGCCGCACGCCGCTGCTTCGCCAAGCTGTAATATTTCGCGGTCAAACAAAAACGGGCGCCAGTGTGAACTGAGCGCCCGTTTTTATTTTGTTAGAGCAAGGTACCGTAAATCGTCAGCAGCGCCACTACCACCACGATAACCATCGTCACCTTACGCGCCAGAGTGACCGCCGCACGCGGGGTTTGTACCGGATCCCTATGCGGATCGCGCGCCAGAGAGAACTGCGCCAGGCGAGTCAGTACCTGGTATTGCGAGGTATGACGATCGCCCAGCGACGCAAACCATGCCGGCAAGGCTTTTTCACCGTGCCCCAGCAGCGCATAAGCTACGCCTGCCAGGCGTACCGGGATCCAGTCCAGCCAGTGCAACAGATGATCGATGCCGGATTGAGAACGCTCCAGCGGAGTATTGTGACGCGCCAGCCAGGTTTGATAAGCACGCAGGAAAGCATAACCCGCCAATGCGATTGGCCCGTATGGCCCGCAGACCACAAACCAAAACAGCGGTGCCAGATAATAACGGAAGTTAGTCCACAGCAGCGCATTTTGCAGTTCGCGCAGGCGCAGCTCTTCGCTGCAATTCGCCGGCAAGCCGTGGATCAGCGCCAGTTCCTCCGCCATTTGATCGCTGGCATGGGCATCCCCCTGCCGCGCCGCCTTAAGATAGGCCCGATAGTGTTTGCGCTTGATACCGGCGCCCACACACAGCAAATCGATAATAATCCACAGCAGCAGCGTCACCACGCCGAACAACAGCCCGTGAGCCAACCACAAAATGCCCCACACCACCACCATCCAGGCGACGGTCAGCAGCAGCGTCTGCGCCAGCGAAAATCTATGCAACCGATGGAACACCACTTCCAGGCGATGATCCAGTTGCCAGTGCTCCCCCAGCTTGAACAAACGTTCCCACGCCAGAACCAGTAACAGCGTAAACAGCGTCATTAGCGACTCCTCTCCCTTTCCATTTTCCCAAGCATAGCGCCATCGGGCTCGCAGGGTTGTTCCAGAGATGCCAGATAAAAGTCCCAGTCAAACGCCGGGCCTGGATCGGTTTTGCGGCCAGGGGCGATATTACTGTGCCCGGTAATGCTTGCCGTCGACATCGGATAATACCTGATTAACAGCGCGGTCACCGCTTTCAGGCTCTGATATTGCTGCGGCGTGAACGGCAGTTGATCGGTACCTTCCAGTTCAATGCCGATCGAAAAATCGTTGCAGCGTTCGCGCCCCTGATACTCGGAAACGCCGGCGTGCCAGGCGCGCTTGTCGAACGGCACATACTGAATGATTTCACCCTCGCGGCGGATCAGACAATGCGCCGAGACCCTAAGCTGATGGATGCCGGAAAAATAGGGGTGTTCTGCGGGATCGAGGGTGCCGGTAAACAGCTGATCGATATAGGGGCCGCCAAACTCGCCGGGCGGCAGGCTGATATTGTGGATCACCAGCAGCGAAGGGGCTTCATCATTCGGGCGAAGATCGCAATGCGGCGAAACGACCCGTTTCACCCCGACAATCCAGCCATGCTCTAACTGCATCAGACACCTCTCTGCGGTGGTACTTATCACGGCAACAGAGTAGCATGTTCCCCCTACGATCTTACCGTCCATTTCGGAGTTTTCTATGCCGACACGCCGCTACGATGCCGACAGTCGCCGCACCGAGCTTCTTGAACGAATTGAAAGCGATATCCCCTATGCCGTTGCCCAGGCGCTGCGCGAAGACCTGGGGGGTGAAGTCAATGCCGAGCACGATATTACCGCGCAATTGTTACCGGCCGACAAGCAGGCAGACGCCACCATTATCACCCGTGAACCCGGCGTGTTTTGCGGCCGGCGCTGGTTGAGTGAGGTCTTCATCCAGTTGGGCAACCAGGTGAAGGTGGAATGGCTGGTGGCGGATGGCGATCGCCTGGTGCCTGACCAACCGCTGTGCAAACTGAGCGGGCCGGCGCGGATACTGCTGACCGGCGAGCGCACCGCGCTGAACTTTGTGCAGACGCTTTCCGGCGTAGCGACCGAAGTCAGCCGTTATGTGGCACTGCTGCAAGGGACGCAAACCCGCCTGCTGGATACGCGCAAAACCCTGCCGGGACTGCGCACCGCACTGAAATATGCGGTGCTGTGCGGTGGCGGCAGCAATCACCGGTTGGGATTATCCGATGCCTTCCTGATCAAGGAAAACCACATCATCGCCTCCGGCTCGATCAAGAATGCGGTCGAGAAAGCTTTTTGGCTGCATGCCGACGTGCCGGTCGAAGTGGAAGTAGAATCCCTCGATGAACTGCAACAGGCGCTGGATGCCGGCGCCGACATCGTCATGCTGGATAACTTCAGCGTCGAGATGATGCGTGCCGCGGTTGCGCAGACCCAAGGCCGCGCACAGTTGGAAGTCTCCGGCAACGTGACCAGCGAAACACTGCGCACCTTCGCCGAAACCGGCGTGGACTACATCTCCGTTGGCGCGCTGACCAAACATGTGACCGCACTCGATCTCTCAATGCGCTTTAAATAATCTCTGCCTTTCACATCGTCCTGGCCAGCCAGGACGGTGCTTTTTCGTCAAAACTGCGAATCCCGCCGCAACTATTTTCATACCGCTGCAAGCAGAACAACTTGCCGTGGAAGCGCGCCGCAGAACACTGACTCCCCGCTAGAAGCCCGCTGTACGAGCCGTTACCGTTACCTCCACATTCACAGGGAGGCAATAACAAATGGAAACACAGCGCGGTTTTACTCTGATCGAACTGATGGTGGTGATCGCCATTATCGCAATATTGAGCGCCATAGGCGTACCCGCCTACCAACGTTATATTCAGAAAGCGGCGATGACTGACATGCTGCAAGTCATGACCCCTTACAAGCTGGCCGTTGAGCTATGCGTGCTCGATGGCGGCGCACCGGCAGGTTGTAATGCCGGCAGTAAAGGCATTCCTGCCGGCGGCACCTCACGTTACGTCAGCGCCGTTAAGGTCAGCCAAGGCGTGATCTCGCTGACCGGCACGCAAACGCTGCAAGGTCTGACCGTAGCGCTGACGCCCACCCAGAACGCCAGCGGCCTGACGCGTTGGACACGCCAGTGCACCAGCGACAACGTCAATCTGCAGGAGACCTGCCAGGAAGTCTTCCGCTTTGACGATACGGCGAAGGGGGCATCTCAATGAACATCGGCATCAGCGATGAAATTCACGCCCTGTGCCAGCGCTACCAGTCGCTGGCACTCAGCGAAGACGACGACAGCCTGACCGTTGCCCTGAACGCGGAAGTACCGCAGGGGCTGCTGCCGGCCCTGCGTTTCGCCACCGGCAAACGTATTCATCTGGAGCAGTGGCCTGCGGCCCGACTGGAACTGGAACTGAACCGCCGGCAAATGCAGGGTGACAGGCTTGGACAAAGCGCGCCGGAAGCCGAGCCGGACGCCTCCTCATTAAATGACGACAGCGACGCGCCCGTGGTGCAGTTTATCAACCAAACGCTGCGCATCGCCATACAACGACGCGCGTCGGACATTCATTTCGAACCTTATCTGCAGACACTGCGTATCCGGCTGCGCATCGACGGCGTATTGCAGGCCGTAGCTTCACCGCCTTTCCCCCTGGCCGCACGCCTTATCGCCCGGCTGAAGATCATGGGGCAGTTGGATATCGCCGAGCGCCGTCTACCGCAGGATGGGCAGCTCAGCGTACAATTGGATAACGCCAGTTATTCAATGCGCATCGCTACCTTGCCGACACTGCACGGTGAAAAAGTGGTGCTGAGGATCCTGCAAACCGAACGCCAGGAGCTGCCGTTGGATCGGTTAGGCATGAGCCAAATGGCGCTGGCGCAGTATGCTGAGGCACTGTCCTGCCCCCAGGGCATGATCCTGGTCACAGGCCCGACCGGCAGCGGTAAAACCGTCACGCTATACAGTGGCCTGCGACAATTGAATGACGCGCAAAGCAATTTGTGCAGCGTCGAGGACCCGATTGAAATTCCACTGTTCGGCGTCAACCAGACCCAGATAAACCCCAAAACCGAGCTGGATTTCTCTCGCGTGTTGCGCGCCTTGTTGCGCCAGGATCCGGACGTCATCATGATCGGTGAGATCCGCGACCGGGAAACGGCGGAAATCGCAGTGAAAGCGGCTCAAACCGGTCATCTGGTCCTCTCGACGCTGCACACCAACTCCACCAGCGAAACCCTGACGCGTCTGACCCATATGGGTATTCCGGGTTATCTGATCGCCGCCTGTCTGAAGCTGGTCATCGCCCAGCGGCTGGTGCGCAAGCTGTGCAGTCACTGTCGCTACCAACAGAACCTGCCCGTTCACTTTCCCACCGCCATTTGGGCCACCCCCCTGTTGCCCTGGCAGGCTGACGGCTGCGAACACTGCTTTAGCGGTTATTACGGCCGCACAGGGGTTTATGAGCTGCTGATGATCACTCCAGAGGTGCAAGCCGGTCTGCTGCAAGGCGCAGCCCCCGGTCAACTGGCCGATATCGCCCGACAACAAGGGCAGATAACGCTGCTGCAAGCCGGATTAACGCTGGTTTCTCAAGGCCTCACCTCGTTGGAAGAGGTATATCGCATTGTCGGTATCACCGCCGAAAGCGGAGCGACGCCGTGAAAGCACAGCGTCTTTTCCTGTGGCAAGCAGTCGATCCTCACGGCCAGTTACGCCAGGGGGAGCGGATGAGCAACGAAAAACACGTGGTCAGCCAGTGGCTCATTGAGCAGGGGTTGCAACCCTGCCAGATTAATAGTGGGAAACGCATTGCCCCCGCTCAGTGGCGGGGCGAACCCATGATCCAATTCACCCGCCAGCTCGCCACCCTGCTGCAAGCCGGGTTACCGCTGGTCAACGGATTGCAACTGTTGGCGGAGGAACATCCGTCTGCCGCCTGGCGCTGCCTGCTGCGCGAGATAACCGAGCAGGTACGGCAGGGCCAGCCCTTCTCCGACGTTATCGCCGGGCAACGCGCCATCTTTCCGCTCATCTACCGTCAATTAATCGCTATCGGGGAACTGACCGGCAATCTTGACGCTTGCTGCCTGCAACTGGCTCAACAGCAGGAGGCGCAACAAAAACTGCAAAAAAAAGTGATTAAGGCACTGCGTTACCCGCTGTTTATCTGCGCAGTAGCGCTGTTGGTAAGCATTCTGATGCTGGTGATGGTGCTTCCGGAGTTTGCCGGCGTCTACCAGTCGTTCGATGCGCCATTGCCCTGGTTTACCCAAGGGCTATTGAACCTGTCCGCGATCTTGGTCCACAGCGGTCCCTGGCTGGTGTTGATAATGGCCGGAGCGGTGTTTTCCTATTTCCGCTGGCTGCACCCAAAACCGCAGTGGCGCAGGCGCGAACAGGCGACGCTATTGCGCTTGCCGCTGATCGCGCAGTTGATCAAAGGCGGCAGCCTGAGCCAAATATTCCGTATTCTGGCCATGACTCAGCAGGCAGGCCTCACCCTGGTTGAAGGCCTGAACGCCGCGGCGCTGTCGGTGGACAGCCTGTTTTACCGCCAGGCGATTGAGACGGTTCGGCAACAGATTGCACAGGGACATACTTTCTACAGCGCCCTGGGTCAACAGGCTCTGTTCCCCCCATTATGCCAACAATTGGTGCGGGTGGGCGAAGAGTCCGGCTCGCTGGACACCTTGCTGGGCAAGCTGGCGCTGTGGCATGAGCAACAAACCTTTGAACTGGCCGATACGCTGGCGCAAACGCTGGAGCCGATATTGATGCTGGTGGTGGGAGGAATAGTCGGGGCGCTGGTGATCGCCATGTATCTACCGATATTTCAGCTGGGAAATGTTTTGGGGTAAACAGAAGGATCCGGGGCACAGCAAAATGTGAACTGCCCCCCGGGGAGTGGCTTTATTATCGGTTACTTAGCACCGAATACGCGGTTTTCCTGCTCCGCAACGCGGATAAAGGTGGTGCGTTTGGTCAACTCTTTCAGGCGTTCTGCGCCGACATAGGTGCAGGCTGAGCGCAACCCTCCGAGAATATCACGGACGGTGAACTCAACCTCGCCGCGCAGAGGCAGCTTCACGGTTTTGCCCTCAGCGGCACGGTATTCGGCAACACCGCCCACATGGCGCTTCATCGCCGACTCTGAGCTCATGCCGTAGAACAGCATGAATTTTTCGCCGTTCTCTTCCACTACGGTGCCTTCACACTCGTCATGACCGGCCAACATACCGCCCAGCATGACAAAATCAGCGCCGCCGCCAAAAGCTTTGGCCACGTCGCCCGGCACAGAACAGCCGCCATCGCTGACGATTTGTCCGCCGAGACCGTGTGCCGCATCGGCGCACTCAATCACCGCAGACAACTGCGGATAACCGACACCGGTTTTTACCCGGGTGGTGCAAACCGACCCCGGGCCAATGCCGACTTTTACGATATCGGCGCCAGACAGGATCAATTCTTCCACCATTTCGCCAGTAACCACGTTACCGGCGCAGATCACATGGTTCGGGCAAGCTTCGCGCGCTTTCTGCAAGAAGGCGACAAAATGCTCCGAGTAACCGTTGGCCACGTCAATGCAGATAAACTTAAGACCCGGAGACAGCGCCAGAATCTGCTTCATCTTCACAAAGTCAGCCTCAGAGGTGCCGGTTGAAACCATAACGTGGCGCAGTACCGATTCCGGTACGCGCTGCACGAATGCGGCCCATTGTTCAACGGTGTAGTGTTTGTGTACGGCGGTGAGAACGTCGAAGGAAGCCAGAGCCTCTGCCATGCTGAAGGTGCCGACCGTGTCCATATTGGCGGCAATAATCGGCACACCGGACCAGTTCCAGCCAGAATGTTTGAAGGTAAACTGACGCTCCAGTTCAACCTCAGAGCGGCTTTTCAACGTGGAGCGCTTTGGGCGAATCAACACATCTTTAAAGCCTAACTTCAAATCTTCTTCAATACGCATGACTTATGATTTCCTGGTTTTTGGCGACGGATCGCAAGAACGCAATGGCTTGAAAAGCGACGGGGTATACCCTAAATAATTCGAGTTGCAGGAAGGCGACAAGAGTGAGAGTCCCGATGAGCTTACTCACGTAAGTGATTCGGGTGAACACTCGCAGTCAACACACCTGCAGCTTGAAGAATGACGGGTATAGATTAATGCCAGTTCCAGTGACGCTATGATACGCGCTAATAATCGCCGGACAAGACTGCGAATTCACCTTTATTTGCGTTACAATCCGACAAATTTACCTACGCACACGCGGCGTGATTCATCGCTCATTTTCCTTTCCCTGTCGCGCTTTTTATCGCCGTACAACGCAACCTGCCGGGCTAGCGCTCCCTACTGACTTGCACTTCTGCACGATCGCTTTATGATTCGTCTATTATTTTTTTATGAATATCGAGTGCATTTTATACCATGGCCTACATTGTAGCGTTGACAGGGGGTATCGGCAGCGGCAAGTCCACCGTAGCAGAAGCCTTTGCCCGCCACGGCGTGGAGATTGTCGACGCTGACGTCATTGCACGGCAGGTTGTCGAACCCGGCACCCCAGCTTTAGCCGCTATCGCCGAACGTTTTGGTAATGAAATGTTGCTGGCTGACGGCACGCTTAACCGCACGGCACTGCGGCAGCGTATATTCAGCACCCCGGATGAAAAGCGCTGGCTGAATCAATTGCTGCACCCGCTGATTCATCAGGAAACCCAACGCCAGTTGGCGCAGGTCGCCAGCCCCTATGCGTTGTGGGTTGTGCCACTGCTGGTGGAAAACAACCTGCAAGCGCGCGCAGATCGCGTGCTGGTGGTCGACGTCGACAGCGAAACACAGTTGGCGAGAACCATTACCCGCGACGGGATCAGCCGCCAACAGGCACAGAACATAGTGTCCGCACAGGCCACGCGTGAGCAGCGCCTGGCCGCTGCAGACGACATAATCGATAATAGCGGTGCCGCTCAGGGGATAGAGCCATTTGTTGCCGCACTGCATCGCCGCTACCTTGAACTGGCGGCATCAGCGACCCGACAGGATTAAACTGAATGAGTGATGTTTCCCCAAGCGTTCTTTTTGAACATCCGTTGAATGAAAAAATGCGCACCTGGCTGCGTATCGAGTTTTTACTGCAACAATTGCATGGCCAGCGGGCACTGAGCGAAACCGCCATTGCACTGACCTTCTTCCGCACTGTTGCGGACCTGCTGGACGTATTGGAACGCGGCGAAGTACGCACCGAACTGCTGAAAGAGTTGGAGCGTCAGCAACAAAAACTGTTGGCATGGACCGATGTACCGGGCGTCGATATGTCTCTGATGGACCAGCTACGCGGTCAACTGAAGGTGCGCGCAGCAGCGCTGATGTCCGCTCCGCGTCTGGGGCAGGCACTGCGCGAAGATCGGCTGATAAGCCTGGTGCGCCAACGTCTGAGCATTCCCGGCGGCTGTTGCAGCTTTGACTTGCCCACATTGCACATGTGGATGCATGCACCGCAGCAAGAACGGGACGCCGACGTCGCTGACTGGCTGCAGGCACTGGAGCCGTTGAATCTGGCGCTGACTATGGTGCTGGATCTGATTCGTCAGGCTGGCCCATTCCGCAACCAGATCAGTTTGAACGGCTTCTTCCAGGATAACGCGGAAGGCGCAGACCTGTTGCGTTTGCGCATTAGCCTGACACATCAGCTTTATCCGCAGATTTCCGGCCATAAGACGCGTTATGCGATCCGTTTCCTGCCCCTGGACAGCGAGCTTGGCGTGGTGCCGGAACGGTTAACCTTTGAGTTAGCCTGTTGCTAACCCAATGACATAAAGACCTTTCACGCGTTGGAAGGAAGTAAGGAAAAGAGATGACTACCGTAGTGAAATGCCCAACCTGTGGCAAAGGCGTGGTGTGGGGTGAAGTGAGCCCGTTCCGCCCATTTTGCAGCAAACGCTGCCAGTTAATCGATCTCGGCGAATGGGCCGATGAAGAAAAACGCATTCCCAGCAACAGCGATCTGTCGGAAAGCGAAGAATGGAGTGAAGGACAAATCGGTCCGGAACCGATTTGAACGCTGCTTGCAGCGGCCCTGTAAGGGTGAGACTCATGGACGAGTCGCATAAGACGATCGCTGATTGTCTCTCTTTCGGCCTGGCGCCAGCCAGGCCGCCCGCCTTATTGCGCAGCGTTCGCCTGCGTCACCAACAGCTTGATAATACTGACATTGGCCTCGGGAAATTCGTCCTCCCGCAGTTCAGCCTGCTTCACCCAACGCATAGGCTGGCCTTCACGACCGAAGGGTTCCCCTGCCCAACCTTCCACCAGATAAAAATTTAGCGTCACGATACGATCGCTAAAACGGTGCTCCAGCACCTCCAACAGCTCAGCCCGTTCAGTTTCAATCCCGGTTTCCTCCAGCAGTTCACGATTGAGCGCCTGCTCCGGGGTTTCCCCTTGCTCAATTTTGCCGCCGGGAAACTCCCAGAAACCGGCCATATGTGAATCTGCGGCACGACGGGTAATAAAAATTTCCTGCTGGGCATTGCGAATGATACCGACGGCGATGTTCAGATGTTTCATCGCATCCTCCTGATTTATTCATAAGGGCGCGGACTCTGGCCCTAAAAAACAGGGGCTCAGCATGCTGACCCCCTGGGTTTGACTCGTTAAACGCTGCCGGGCTTACTTATTTCTGCAGACGGCCGTGGCACTGTTTGTATTTTTTACCGGATCCACATGGGCAAAGATCGTTGCGGCCCACCTTGCGCTCCGCGCTTGCAGGAGCATTTGGCTCTTCGGTAACCAACGCATTTTCTTCGTAGTGGCTCAGCTGTTGCTGTGCTGCAAGGCGCTCCGCTTCTTCGCGACGCTGCAACTCCATCGCTTCAACCTCTTCCGGCATCCGCACCTGAACTTTACTCAGCACGCTGATCACTTCGTATTTCAGCGATTCCAGCATGGTCGCAAACATATTGAAGGATTCACGCTTGTACTCTTGCTTAGGATCTTTCTGCGCGTAGCCACGCAGATGGATGCCCTGGCGCAGGTAGTCCATTGCCGCCAGATGCTCCTTCCACAGGGAATCCAGCGTTTGCAGCATCACGCCCTTCTCGAAGTTGCGCATCATATCCGTGCCAACCACTTCTTCTTTGCGCAGGTAGTCTTCCTTGGCCTTTTCCAGAATACGCTCACGCAGCGTTTCTTCGTGCAGATCCGGCTCTTTATCCAGCCATTCGGCGATTGGCATATCCAGATCGAAGTCGTTTTTCAGGCGCTCTTCCAGGCCCTGAATATCCCACTCTTCTTCCAGCGACTGCGGCGTGATGTAGCTGTCAATGGTGGTTTTGAAGACGTCTTCACGGATGCTGGCGATGGTTTCGCTCACGTCGGACACGTCCAGCAGTTCATTACGCTGGCTATAGATAGCGCGACGCTGATCGCTGGCCACATCATCGTATTCCAGCAGTTGCTTACGAATATCGAAGTTACGGCTTTCCACTTTACGTTGCGCGTTGGCAATCGCCTTAGTGACCCATGGGTGCTCAATGGCCTCACCCTCTTTCATACCCAGTTTACGCATCATGCCGGAAACGCGATCCGAGGCGAAAATACGCATCAAGGCATCTTCCATCGACAGGTAGAAGCGGGATGAACCGGCATCGCCCTGACGACCGGAACGGCCGCGCAGCTGGTTATCGATACGGCGTGATTCATGGCGCTCGGTACCAATGATGTGCAAGCCACCCGCCTTCAATACCGCTTCATGGCGGATTTTCCAGTCTTCTTTAATCGCCGCAATTTGCTCTTCGGTTGGGTCTTCCAACTGGGCAATCTCTGCCTGCCAGCTGCCGCCCAACACGATATCGGTACCACGGCCCGCCATGTTGGTGGCGATAGTCACCGCACCGGTCTGGCCGGCCTGCGCCACAATGTCCGCTTCCATGGCGTGGAATTTGGCGTTCAGCACTTTGTGATCAATACCCGCTTTCGCCAGTTCGCGGGAAACGACTTCTGATTTTTCGATCGAGATCGTCCCCACCAGCACCGGCTGGCCGTTGGCGGTACGCTCGCGGATATCTTCAATGATGGCGCCAATCTTCTCCAGTTCGGTCATATAGACCAGATCCGGCATGTCTTTACGCAGCATTGGGCGGTTGGTCGGCACCACGATGGTATCCAGCTTGTAGATGGAGCTGAATTCAAACGCTTCGGTGTCGGCAGTACCGGTCATACCGGCCAGCTTCTCGTACAGGCGGAAGTAGTTCTGGAAAGTGATGGATGCCAGCGTCTGGTTCTCGTTCTGGATTTCCACGCCTTCTTTGGCTTCCACCGCCTGATGCAGACCATCGGACCAACGACGGCCCTGCATGGTACGGCCGGTATGTTCGTCAACGATGATCACTTCACCGTCTTTCACGATGTAGTCAACGTCGCGGGTGAACAACACGTGCGCGCGCAGAGCGGCGGTCACATGGTGCATCAACATGATGTTGGTCGGTGAGTACAGTGACTCCCCTTCTTCCATAATGCCAGCTTCCACCAGCATTTCTTCGATCAGGATCAGGCCGCGTTCGGTCAGGTGCACCTGGCGCGCTTTCTCGTCTACCGAGAAGTGGCCTTCGCCCTGGAAGGAGTCTGAATCCTCTTTTTCCTGACGGATAAGCTTTGGAATCAGCTTGTTGACCTTAATGTACATTTCTGAGCTGTCTTCGGCCGGGCCGGAGATGATCAGCGGAGTACGGGCTTCATCGATCAGGATGGAGTCAACCTCATCCACCAGCGCATAGTGCAGCTTGCGCTGAACGCGCTCTTCCGGGCTGAACGCCATGTTGTCGCGCAGATAGTCGAAGCCGTATTCGTTGTTGGTACCGTAAGTAATATCGGCGGCATAGGCTTCACGCTTGGCCGGTGCAGGCATGCCCGGCAGGTTGATGCCGATGCTCAGGCCAAGGAATTCGAACAGCGGGCGGTTGTTTTCGGCGTCACGCTGTGCCAGATAGTCGTTGACGGTCACCACGTGTACGCCGCGGCCGCTTAAGGCATTCAGGTAGGCGGGCAGGGTTGCGGTCAGAGTCTTACCTTCACCGGTGCGCATTTCTGCGATGCAGCGGTCGTTCAGTACCATACCGCCCAGCAGCTGCACGTCGAAATGGCGCATACCGAATACGCGTTTGCTCGCCTCACGTACCACGGCGAAAGCTTCCGGCAGCAGGTTTTCCAGCACTTCACCCTTTTCCAGGCGTGCGCGGAACTCGTTGGTCTTGGCTTTCAGTTCGTCATCGGACAGCTTTTCCATGTCCGGTTCCATGCGGTTGATCAGTTCAACCGACTTACGCATGCGGCGCAGTGTACGATCGTTACGGCTACCAAAAACTTTGGTCAATAATTTCACTAACATGATGTTTAATATCTCTGTCATGACAGCCAACATAGGCAGTCAACTTGCTGTTATTTTTAGGTTTTTTTCGCCCAAAGGGCAATGAATCAGCTTAACGCTACTGGCCCGGCGCGAATGCCCTGCACCTGCGCGAGCCACAAGCCGGTCTGGTGCTGCGCAAAGGCAGGCAACACGGCATGATGGGTACTGCGAATGATGGTCGGCGGCTTTGGCTCATGCGTCAGCAGCGCGTTGAGTGTGGAAAGCAGCGCAAGTTGCGCCACCTGCAACGGGGGTTCTGCGACTTCCGCCTCGCTTTCCTGCACCCGCGCGTAGACTGCCTGCGGTGCAAGAGCAAAAGAGAGGTGACGAATGACGGTACGAAGCGCATGCTGGTGCCAGTAGTCGACGCTGAAGGTCGGGCGGCGGTGCGCTTCCTGCAGCAACGCCAGGCTATTAAAGGCGCCGCTGGCGGAATTTTGCCGGTTCAGGCTGGACGAGGTGCTCGGCAGAGCGGCTTGATCGGAGTTGCCTGACAGATTTGAAGGTACGCCAAGCGTGGCCGCGACCATCCCTAACAGGAGATGGGGCCAGAAATAACGTCTGCCAAATTGTCGCCAACGATTTAGAATACCGATCACGAGTTTATAATCCGCCGGAGCCCATTATGCGCGATAGCCGTCCACAATTATTAGATGTCCTGTTCGACGACGCGTCTGCAGAAGACAAAGGGCCGCTGCATAACGTCCAACAACGCGCTGTGGCGCTGCTTAAGCTTAACCGTGCAGTGAAAGGCGTCTTGCCCGTTCAACTGCATCCCTGGTGCCGCGTCGCGAATTTCCGACAGGGTATTTTAGTGCTAGAAACGGCCAATGCCAGCTGGCTGATGCGCCTGCGCTACGAACAACCGGCTTTATTATCTGCACTACGAGCGCAAATTCTACCATCATTGTCGTCGATCGACATCAGGATTAATCCGGCCTTGATGGCAAAAGGGAGCAACCTTGTGCAGGACGCCGCAAAAACCTTGGGGAATACGCAGACAAACGTGCCGATGCGGCATCTGAGTCAGGAAAGTGCTGAGGAATTAAGAGGTTTGGCGAGCCGCAGTCCGGAAAAACTGCGCAAGGTATTGGAACGACTGGCGTCGCTGGCCGGAGAGAGTGCCAACGCTACCAGTCGTAAGAAGTAATCAGCAGTATCGACTTATGCCAATACGGTGGACGGGGCTTTGAATGCCAACGGCATTTCGGCTTCGTCCTGGAAGGTGACGTATTCCCACGCTTCCTGTTTCGCCAGAACGGCTTGCAACAGTTTGTTGTTCAGCGCATGGCCTGACTTGTACGCGGTAAACGCGCCAATGATGTTATGGCCGCACATGAACAGATCGCCGATGGCGTCCAGCATTTTGTGGCGTACGAATTCGTCTTCAAAGCGCAGGCCGTCTTCGTTCAGAACGCGGTAGTCATCTACCACGATGGCGCAGTCAAAGCTGCCGCCCAGGGCCAAACCACGTGACTGCAAATACTCGATGTCACGCATAAAACCGAAGGTACGCGCACGGCTGATTTGACGCACGAACGAGTCGGCGGAGAAATCCAGACGATAGCGTTGCGTACTGGCGTCGATCGCCGGGTGGTTGAAGTCGATGGTAAAGTCCAGACGGAACCCGTTATGCGGGGACAGCTCTGCCCATTTATCGCCATCTTCAACACGTACGGTGTCTTTCAGACGCAGGAATTTCTTCGCTGAGTTCAGTTCTTCGATGCCGGCATCCAGCAACAGGTAGACGAACGGACTGGCGCTACCGTCCATGATTGGGATCTCGGCGGCGTCAACTTCAATAATGATGTTGTCGATACCCAGCCCAGCCAGCGCAGCATTCAGATGCTCAACGGTAGAAATACGCACGTCATGCTCATTGACCAGGCAAGTACAGAGCATGGTATCACGCACGGATTTTGCATCAGCCGGAAAATCAACCGGTGGATTCAAGTCAGTGCGACGATAGATGACCCCGGTATTAGCCGACGCTGGGCGCATTGTCAGCGTGACCTTTTTGCCGGTATGCAAACCGACTCCAGTCGCCTGAACAATACGTTTTAATGTCCTTTGTTTGATCATCGTTTTATCTCGCAATGTTATCCATCCTACCGACCAAGCATACAGCATGGCCGGCGGGACAGTTTAGCACAAAGAGCGGAGATTCCAAATTCTCAGGATATTCTTAGTCTGCCTGCTTGCGCAGGAAGGCAGGAATATCAAGATAGTCGGGCTCTTTATTAGGCTGCGCAGTCGGATCGTTGACCACCTTGGCGGCCGGTTTCACTTCCTGCGGCAACGGCGACATGCCGTGCTGCTGGTAGCGATGATCCATCACTGGCTGGCTAGCCTGTTTATTGGTCACCAGAGTGATTTCAGGACGTTTGTCCATGCCGATACCGGTCGCAACCACGGTCACGCGCAGTTCGTCGTTCATTTCCGGATCCAGCGAGGTACCGATAACCACGGTGGCGTTGTCGGAAGCGAAAGCACGAATGGTGTTACCCACGGTTTCGAACTCATCCAGACGCAGGTCGAAGCCGGCGGTGATGTTGACCAGAACGCCGCGAGCGCCGGACAGGTCGATGTCTTCCAGCAGTGGGCTGGAGATCGCCATTTCCGCCGCTTCTTCAGCGCGGTCTTCACCACAGGCAACGCCGGAACCCATCATCGCGTAGCCCATTTCGGACATCACGGTGCGCACGTCGGCGAAGTCGACGTTCATCAGGCCCGGACGGGTGATCAGCTCGGCGATACCCTGCACCGCGCCTTTCAGCACGTCGTTAGCCGCGCCGAACGCGTCCAGCAGAGAAATGCCGCGCCCCAGAACTTTCAACAGCTTGTCGTTCGGGATAGTGATCAGTGAATCCACATGTTTGGACAGCTCTGCGATACCCTGCTCAGCGAACGCCATGCGTTTCTTGCCTTCAAAATTGAAAGGCTTGGTAACCACGGCCACTGTCAGAATACCCAGATCTTTAGCAACTTCAGCCACAACAGGTGCTGCACCGGTACCGGTACCGCCGCCCATGCCGGCTGCAATGAAGACCATGTCTGCGCCATCAAGTGCGGCACGCAGGGCTTCACGGTCTTCTTCCGCTGAATTGCGACCCACTTCAGGGTTCGCGCCTGCACCCAGACCTTTGGTAATACCGCTACCGATCTGGATGGTTTGGCCAACTGCCGTTTTACGAAGCGCCTGAGCGTCTGTATTAACGGCGAAGAATTCAACACCTTCGATGCGCTCGCGCACCATGTGTTCAACGGCGTTGCCACCGCCACCGCCGACGCCGATGACTTTAATCACCGCGTCATTGGTTAGTTCCATTGGTTCAAACATAGTTTCTCTCCGTTTTGTGCCTGTCGCTGCGAGATCATAAAAAGATTACTCAGCATGATCTCTTTGTTGAAACATTAAAACTCTTTTCTCAGCCAGCTATTGATACGTTTAAACCAATTGCCCACCGAGGCGCGTTTTTCTACTTCTGCCTCACCGCTCAGGTGAGACTCTTTTCCATAGTGCAGCAGACCTACCGCAGTTGAGTAGTAAGGCTCCTGCGCATAATCCGTCAGACCCGTGATGTTCAAGGGTTGGCCGATGCGTACCTGGGTGTGGAACACCCGTTGCGCACAGGCTGCCAGGCCATCAATTTGGGCGGCGCCACCGGTCAGCACAATACCCGCTGCCAGATGATGCTTCACCCCTTGCTGACGCAGTTGCTCCTGCAATTGCAAAATTTCATCGTTAACCAGATTCAACAGTTCGGTGTAGCGTGGCTCAATGACTTCAGCCAGTGTCTGTCTTTGCAGACTACGAGGAGGACGTCCCCCAACGCTTGGCACCTCTACACTTTCATCCTTGCTAACAATCGACCCAAGCGCACAGCCGTGTCGAACTTTGATCGCTTCCGCGTCTGTCGGCGGCGTGCCGAAGGCGTAAGCGATATCGCTGGTGACCACGTTCCCGGCGTAAGGGATCACTTTGGTGTGGCGCAGAGCACCGCCGGTGTACACCGCCATATCCATGGTGCCGCCGCCGATATCCACCACACAAACGCCAAGTTCGCGCTCATCTTCGGTCAGAACCGCATAGCTGGCGGCCAGACCGGCGAAAATAAGTTGGTCAACTTTCAGACCACAGCGTTCTACCGCTTTAACAATGTTCTTTGCCATATCGTTATGGCAGGTAATCAAGTGCACCTTGGCCTGCATACGCACGCCGGACAACCCAACCGGGTTCTTGATGCCTTCCTGATAGTCGATGGCGTATTCCTGAGGGATAACGTGCAGGATGCGGTGTTCGTCACGTACGCGTACCGATTTGGCGGTATGCACCACGTTCTCCACATCTTCCTGCGTCACTTCCTCTTCGGAAATAGGAACCATCCCTATTTCGTTCTGACAGCTGATGTGTTTACCCGACAATGCGAGGTAAACCGAAGAAATCTGGCAATCCGCCATCAGCTCGGCCTGATCGATAGCGCGTTGTACGCATTTGACTACCGACTCCAGGTCGTTAACGCCACCCTTATCCATACCGCGAGACGGGCAACTGCCCACCCCGATAATGTTGACCATGCCATCGGGCAGAACTTCCCCTACCAATGCGGAGACTTTTGCAGTACCGATCTCCAGTCCAACTACCAGTTTTCTGTCCGTCGACTTGATCATTGTTGTTTTGCCTGTGCCTGATTCTGTTGCTGATTACTGTTCTGCTGACCGCCTACCGCCTGCGGGTCGATCAATATCGGCGTCCAACCTACCGAGGCGCCGGATTCATAGCGCAAATCGACATAGTTGACGCGCTTGCTTTCCGCCTGCCCTTGTTGCAGCAATACCGGATAGAGCTCGATAAACCGCTGCAGGCGTCCGGTACGATCGTCACGTCCCAGCTCCAGCCGAACATCATTATCCAAAGCCAGCTGCCAGGAATGGCGAGCGCTCATGGCCGCCATTTTCAGCGTAAACTTGCTGGCCGCTAACATGTTGCTCATGGCCTGATAACCTTCCAGAACATCCTGTTCGCTCCCTTCCGGGCCATAGAGCAGCGGCAATTTTTGTTTGCCAATTCGTTCTGCCGGCACGCTGAAGGATTTGCCTTCGGCGTCCACCATGTGTAAATCATTCCAACGCGCAATCGGGACATACTCGACCAGGTGGATCTTCAGCTCATCCGGCCACTGCTTGCGCACGCTGGCCTGCTTGATCCACGGCAGGCGTTCAATCTGCTGCTGGATGACATCAACATCCTGCGTCATGAACGTGCCCGGCGCACCCAGCGCCAGAATCGCCTGGCGAATATCATCGTTGGTGGTGTAGTGGCGTTCGCCGGTGACCACCAACCGTGAGAGCGGCAGCCGACTGGCGTCTTTCATCCAGCCAATCACCATCCAGCCACTCCACAGCACCGTTCCCAGCACCATCAGCAGGAAAACCATTCCCGCCAATTGAGTTCCATTGCTGCGGCGCGGGCTGTTATCCACCTCGCGTTCACGCGCATTCAGGGCAGCTTGCGACATATCAGTCGGCCAACTCCAAAATTCTCGCTACCAGCTGCGAGAAGCTTAAACCAGACTGGCGCGCTGCCATCGGCACCAGGCTATGACTGGTCATGCCCGGCGAGGTATTCACCTCAAGCAGATAGAAGCTGCCATCGCTATCCTGCATCACATCCACGCGGCCCCAACCGCTGCAGTCCAGTCCACGGTAGGCGCGTAACGCCAGTGCGGCCATTTCGGCCTCTTGTTCCACACCCAGGCCACTTGGACAGAAATACTGGGTATCGTCCGAAATGTACTTGGCCTGATAGTCGTAAAACACGCCGGCCGGTTGAATGCGGATCGAAGGCAACACCTGGTCGCCCAGCATCGCTACGGTATATTCAGGGCCACTCAGCCACTTCTCCACCAGCACGTCGTCGTCATGGCGGAAACCTTCTTCCAGCGCGGCCTCAAGGGCATCGCGTTCGGTTACCTTGCTCATGCCAACGCTGGAGCCTTCACGGCTCGGCTTGACGATCAGCGGCAGGCCCAAGGCCTCCACGCGAGCAATCAGGCTCTGTTTCTCTACACCGGCATACTGCCGGCGGTTAAGCGCCACATAAGGCGCGACCGGCAGCCCCATCGACTGCCACACCATCTTGGTGCGCCACTTGTCCATGGTCAGCGCCGACGCCATCACGCCGCTGCCGGTATAAGGCAGCTCAAGGAATTCCAGCATCCCCTGCAGGGTGCCATCCTCGCCGCCGCGCCCGTGCAGCGCGATAAACACTTTGGTAAACCCATGCTCTTTAAGCTGGGTTACCGGGAAATCGCGGATATCGATACCATGGGCGTCGATACCGGCTTCCCGCAGCCCTGCCAACACGGCAGCACCGGATTGCAATGACACTTCACGTTCAGCGGAGGTGCCACCCAGCAGTACGGCAACTTTATCAGCCATGATGTTCCTCCTCTTTTTTCTGTGGCTGCAGCTTCAGCTCAGCCAGTTTGCGGGCGATTTTGCCCACGTTGCCAGCGCCTTGCACCAGCACCAGATCGTCGGCCTGCAGCAGTTGCGCCAAGGTTTCCGGCACGATGTCCGCATCGGAAACCAGGATCGGATCCAGCTTGCCGCGGCTACGGATGGTGCGGCACAGCGAGCGGCTGTCCGCCCCCGGGATCGCCGTTTCGCCCGCGGCGTACACATCGAGCATCAGCAGCACATCGACCTGTGACAGCACGTTGGCGAAGTCGTCGTAGAGATCGCGGGTACGTGTGTAACGGTGCGGCTGGAAAATCATCACCAGACGCTTATCCGGCCAGCCGGCGCGTGCAGCTTTCAGCGTGACGTCGACTTCGGTCGGATGGTGGCCATAGTCATCGACCAGCATCGCGGTACCGCTTTTGCCGTTCACCGGCTCCAGCGGGAACTCGCCCAGGAAATCAAAGCGGCGACCGGTGCCCTGGAAGCCCGCCAGCGCGCGCAGGATATCCTCGTCGTCAATGCCTTCTTCCGTCGCCACCGCCACTGCCGCCGCCGCGTTCAACGCGTTGTGACGGCCCGGAGCGTTCAGGGTCACCGTCATCAAGGGTTTATCCTGGCGGCTCAAGGTAAAGTGGCCCTGCGGCCCAACCTGGCGATAGCTCTCAATGCGCACATCGGCATCTTCGCTGAAACCGTAGGTAGTGATATGGCGGCCCACGCGTGGCAGCAGTTCGCGCACCACCGGGTCATCAACACACATCACTGCACGGCCGTAGAACGGCAGGTTGTGCAAAAAGTTGATAAACGTCTGCTTCAGGTTCTCGAAGTCGCCCTGGTAGGTATCCATATGGTCGGCTTCGATATTGGTGACAATCGCCACCATCGGTTGCAAATGCAGGAACGACGCATCGCTCTCATCCGCTTCCGCGATCAGGTAACGACTGGAACCCAGACGCGCATGGGTACCGGCCGCTTTCACCAGCCCGCCGTTGACAAAGGTCGGGTCCAGGCCGGCTTCGGCGTAAATGCTCGACACCATTGCTGTCGTCGTGGTCTTGCCGTGCGTACCGGCGACGGCAATGCCGTGACGGAAACGCATCAGTTCGGCCAGCATCTCCGCGCGGCGGATAACCGGGATACGCGCTTCACGGGCGGCGACGATCTCCGGGTTGTCGGCGGAAATCGCGGTGGATACCACCACTACGCTCGCATCCAGCACGTTTTCCGGGCGGTGATGGAAATAAATCGTCGCCCCGAGCGCGCTCAACTGTTGGGTTACCGGGTTAGGCGCCAGGTCGGAGCCGCTGATCTGATAACCTTCGTTAGCCAACACTTCGGCGATACCACCCATGCCGGCGCCACCGATGCCGACAAAGTGAATGTGCCGGACGCGTCGCATCTCGGGCACGATAGTACGTAGTTTCGCCAGTTGTTGTGTATTCATCACTCTCTCTAATCCGGGTCCGGCATGCCGGGCCCCTACATGACATTTCTTTGATTCAGGCTCGGCGTACCGAACCCCTGCATTATTTATTTGGCAACCCGCACCAGTTCTGCCGCCACACGCTCGGTGGCGTCGGGAATAGCCACTGCCCGCGCTTTTTCGGCCATCGCCAGCAACTGCGGGCGATCCCAACTTGCCAACAGATCCGCCACGGTATCGGCGTTGAACTGCGGCTGTTCGATAATCTTCGCCGCGCCGGCTTCTTCCAGCGGGCGGGCATTCCAGTACTGCTGCCGGTCTTTATGCTGGAACGGCACAAATATCGCCGGCAGGCCCGCCGCGGCGATCTCGCTGACGGTCAGCGCGCCGGAGCGGCACACGACAACGTCGGCCCAGGCGTAAGCGGCGGCCATGTCATCGATAAACTCGGTCACCTTATGCTGCGTCTGCCCTACCCTCTCGTAGTCGCGCAACACGTTTTCCAGCGCACCTTTACCTACCTGATGCCAGAGCGTAATTCTATCGCCCAATCTCGCCGCGACTTCAGGAACTGTCTGATTCAGCACCCGCGCGCCCTGACTTCCGCCAATCACCAGCACGCGGATGGGGCCTTCACGCCCGGTCAGTCGCTCCGCCGGCAGCGGCAGCGCCAGTACGTCGGTACGTACCGGGTTGCCCACGACGTCCGCATTCGGGAACGCGCCGGGGAAGGCCTGCAATACTTTTTTGGCGATACGGGCCAGCCAACGGTTGGTCAGCCCGGCAATGCCGTTTTGTTCATGCAGCACCACCGGGATGCCGCACAACCACGCAGCCAAACCGCCGGGACCGGAAACGTAACCGCCCATGCCCAGCACCACGTCTGGCTGGTAGCTGCGCATAATCGCCTTCGCCTGGCGTACCGCATGCCAGATACGCAGCGGTGCGCTCAGTTGGGCCTTCAGCCCTTTACCGCGCAGGCCGGAAATACGGATAAAATCAATCTCGATCCCGTGCTTTGGCACCAGATCGGCTTCCATTCGGTCTGCGGTTCCGAGCCAGCGCACCTGCCAGCCCTGCGCCATCAGATGATGCGCGACCGCCAGCCCCGGGAACACGTGTCCGCCGGTACCGCCTGCCATCACCATTAAACGCTTAGGTTTCCCGCTCATCCCTTACCTCTTCACAAACGCCTGGGCTTTGGCCAGACGCGTTTCATAATCAATACGCAGCAACAGCACGATCGCCGTCGACATAATCAACAGGCTCGAACCGCCGTAACTTATCAACGGCAGCGTCAGCCCTTTGGTTGGCAGCATGCCGGCTGCGGCGCCGACGTTGACCAGTGCCTGGAAGCTGAACCAGACGCCGATCGAGCAGGCCAGAAAGCCGGAAAAGCGCTGATCGATCTCCAGCGCGCGGCGGCCAATCGACATAGCGCGAAAAGCGACGAAGAATACCATTAACAATGCTAAAACCACACCGATATAGCCCAGTTCTTCGCCCAAAATCGAGAAGATAAAGTCGGTGTGCGCTTCAGGCAAATACTCGAGTTTCTGTACCGAGTTCCCCAGCCCCTGCCCCCAAAATTCACCGCGGCCAAACGCCATCAGCGACTGGGTCAACTGGTAGCCACTGCCGAACGGATCGGCCCACGGGTTCCAGAACGACGTCACGCGGCGCATACGGTAAGGTTCGGCAATGATCAACAGCACCACCGCAAAGGCACCGGAGCCGATGATCGCTAGGAACTGCCACATTTTGGCGCCGGCCAGGAACAGCATTGCCAACGTCGTGATAAACAACACCACCACGGTACCGAGGTCCGGTTGCGCCAGCAGCAATACCGCCAGCACTACCATTACGCCCATCGGCTTGCAGAAGCCCCAAAAGTTGGTACGCACTTCTTCTACCTTGCGCACCAGATAGCTCGCCAGATAGCAAAACAGCGACAGCTTGGACAGCTCCGCCGGCTGAATACGTAACGGGCCCAGCGCGATCCAGCGCGATGCGCCGTTTACCGAGCTGCCGACCACCAGTACGATCAGCAGCATCACAATCGACAACAGCAGCATCACATTGCTGTAGCGCTGCCAGACTTCCATCGGGATACGCAGCGTCACCATCGACAAGCCAAAGGCCAGCCCGAGGTACAGCGCGTCACGCTTGGCAAACAGGAAAGGATCGTCCGCCAGACGCTGGCCGATCGGCATTGACGCCGAAGTCACCATGACAAAACCGATAATGGCCAACCCGAAGGTCAGCCACAGCAGGGTACGGTCGTACAGCACCATATTGACCGAATCGCTCTCGCGCGATCCCATCACCCAGTCTTTCAGTCTTTCGGTCAACCCGAACGTCGGCACCCGTAATTTCATCCGCCAAGCTCCTGTGCCAGACGGGCAAACTCGTCGCCACGCACTTCAAAGTTACGGAACTGATCCAGGCTGGCGCACGCCGGTGACAGCAGCACCATATCGCCAGGTTGTACCCGGCCCGCGATCGCTTGCATCGCCTGTTCCATCGTGTCGGTCAGCGTGGCAACTTCCGGCCGCAGCTCCGCCAATTGTTCGCCATCGCGGCCGAAGCAATACAGGCGAACATTATCGCCCTGCAGATAGCGCCCCAACGGGGAGAAATCGGCAGACTTGCCGTCGCCGCCCAGCAGCAGATGCAAAGTGCCGTCCACTTGCAGGCCATTCAACGCCGCTTCGGTGCTGCCGACGTTGGTGGCTTTCGAATCGTTAATCCAACGTACGCCGTTGTGTTCCCACGCCAGTTGGAAACGGTGTGCCAACCCGGTAAAGGTAGTTAGTGCCTTCAGGCTGGAGGCGCGCGGGATATTCACCGCATCGGCCAGCGCCAACGCCGCCAGCGCATTGGTATAGTTGTGGCGGCCAGTCAGCTTCATCTCGCGGGTATTCAGGATTTTCTCACCGCGCACGCGCAACCAGGTTTCGCCCTGCTGGCGGTTGAGGTGGTAGTCGCCCACGTCGGCCCCGAAACTGATGCAGCGCTGGTCTGCGCCGCGTACCGGCATGGTCAGCGCGTCATCTGCGTTAACCACGCACAGGGCGGCATTTTCATAGACGCGTAGTTTGGCGGCGCGATACTGCTGCAGGCCAAACGGGTAACGGTCCATATGATCTTCTGTCACGTTCAGGATGGTCGCCGCCGCCGCTTTCAGGCTGAAGGTAGTTTCCAGTTGGAAACTTGACAGCTCCAGCACATACAGCTGGCATTCCTGACGCAGCAGGCTCAGCGCAGGCAGGCCAATATTACCGCCCACACCCACCGCCCAGCCGGCCGCTTTCGCCATCTCGCCCACCAGAGTGGTTACGGTGCTTTTACCGTTGGAACCGGTGATCGCTACGATCGGCGCCTGGGCTTCGCGGCAGAACAGTTCGACGTCACCGACAATCTCCACCCCCGCATCCGCCGCAGCGCTCAACGCCGGGTGAGCCAGCGCCATGCCCGGGCTGGCAACGATCAAATCCGCCGCCAGCAACCAGTCCAGATTCAGGTCACCCAAATGCCGTTCAACGCTTTCAGGCAGCTTGTCCAGCCCCGGCGGCGAAATACGGGTATCCATAACGCGCGGCGTTACGCCACGCGCCATAAAGAAATCAACGCAGGACAGGCCGGTGAGGCCTAACCCGATGATGACCACTTTTTTACCCTGATAATCCGCCATAATTACCGTACCTTCAGCGTCGCCAGGCCAATCAGCACCAGCATCAGCGAAATAATCCAGAAGCGCACGATCACGCGCGGTTCCGGCCAGCCCTTCAATTCATAATGGTGGTGGATCGGCGCCATGCGGAAAATACGTTGCCCGCGCAGCTTGAACGATCCCACCTGCAGGATCACCGACAGCGTTTCAACCACGAACACGCCGCCCATAATCAATAACAGGAACTCTTGGCGCAGCAGTACCGCGATGGTGCCCAGCGCGCCGCCCAGTGCCAGTGAGCCGACATCACCCATAAAGACCTGTGCCGGGTAGGTGTTGAACCATAAAAAGCCCAGGCCGGCGCCAACGATGGCAGTACAGACGATCACCAGCTCACCCGCATGACGCAGATAAGGAATGTGCAGGTAGTTGGCGAAATTCATGTTACCGGTCGCCCAAGCCACCAGCGCAAAGCCCGCCGCCACGAACACCGTTGGCATGATCGCCAGGCCATCCAGCCCATCGGTCAGGTTGACCGCGTTGCTGGTGCCGACCACCACAAAGTACGCCAACAGCACGTACAACAGGCCGAGCTGCGGCATGATGTCCTTAAAGAACGGCACAACCAGCTCGGTGGCTGGCGTGTCTTTTCCTACGGCATACATGGCGAAAGCGAAAATCAACGCAATCACCGACTGCCAGAAGTATTTCCAACGGGCTATCAGCCCCTTGGTATCTTTACGCACCACTTTGCGGTAGTCATCGACGAAGCCGACGATGCCGTAGCCCACCAGCACGAACAACACGCCCCACACGTAAGGGTTGGACGGGTAAGCCCACATCAGCACCGAAATGGTGATGGAGGTCAGGATCATGATGCCGCCCATAGTCGGCGTGCCGCGTTTGCTGAAATGCGACTCCGGGCCATCGTTACGCACGACCTGACCGAAGGACATCTCCTGCAAGCGTTTAATCACCCGCGGGCCCATCCATAAGGAGAGAAACAGCGCGGTGAGCAGGCTGACAATGGCCCTGAACGTCAGATAGGAGAAGACGTTGAAGCCGGAATAATATTTGACCAAATGCTCGGCCAGCCAAACTAACATGGTGCTTTCTCCTGTAACGCGCGTACTACCTGCTCCATTGCGGCACTACGTGAACCCTTGATTAACACGGTAATTACCGCATGTTCCGACAGTAACTCCGCCACGCGCGCGATCACTGCTGCCTTGTCCTGAAAATGTTCGCCGCTACCGGAAGCCGCGCACAGCGCCTGGCTTAACGGACCGATACCTATCACTTTATCGACGCCGGCCAGCCGGGCCGCTTCACCCACCTGGCGGTGACACTCTTCGGCATCCGCCCCCAGCTCGGCCATATCGCCAACCACCATTACGCGGTAGCCCGGCATCTCTGCCAATACCTGCGCTGCGGCGGTCATCGAGCCGACGTTGGCGTTATAGCTGTCATCGAGCAGCAGCTTGTTTTCGGTAAGCGCAATCGGGAACAAACGCCCCGGCACCCCCTGCAACTGTTTCAACCCCTGGCGCACGGCTTCGAGCGAGGCACCGACCGACATGGCCAGCGCCGCTGCGGCCAGCGCATTGGCCACGTTATGGCGGCCCGGCAACGGCAGCGCTACCGTCGCGGTGCCGAACGGGCTGTGCAACGTAAATTGCGTGCCTTTGGCGTTCACCAGCACGTCGCTGGCGAAGAAATCCACGCCTTCCGCCGCCTGCGGCGAGAAGCGCCAGACGGTTTTATCGTTCAGCATGCTCTGCCAATGCGGCCAGTCGTTATTGTCGGCGTTGATGATCGCCACGCCGTCAGCCGGCAAGCCGGTAAAAATTTCACCTTTCGCCTGGGCGACGCCGGCTAAAGAGCCAAAACCTTCCAGGTGAGCAGCCGCCAGGTTATTCACCAGGGCGGTCTGTGGCCGCGTTAATGCGGTGGTATAGGCAATCTCGCCAATATGGTTGGCACCCAGCTCAATCACGGCAAAATCATGTTGCGGTTGCAAACGCAACAGCGTCAGCGGCACGCCGATATCGTTATTGAAGTTGCCGGCGGTATACAGCACTTCACCGCATTCACGCAAAATAGCGGCAACCATTTCCTTCACCGAGGTCTTGCCCGATGAACCGGTTAACGCCACAACGCGGGCCGGCACTTGCTGGCGCACCCAGGCAGCCAGTTGCCCCAGCGCCAAACGCGTGTCTTTCACCACCAGTTGCGGCACGTCCACCAATAAGCGCTTACTCACCAGCAGCGCCCCAGCGCCTGCGGCTACAGCATCGGCAGCGAAGGCATGCGCATCAAAACGCTCGCCCTTCAGCGCCACAAACAGGCAACCTGCGGTTACCTGGCGGGTATCTGTCGTCACCTCAATGATTTGGCAATCGGCGCCGATCAACTCAGCGCTCAATACATCGGCCAGTGCCTGAAGGGAGACAGGAATCATGCTATTACCCCCAGCAGACGCGCAACGGTGGTGCGATCGGAGTAATCCAGACGGCGGTTCCCCACCAGTTGGTAGTCCTCGTGGCCTTTACCCGCCACCAGCACCACATCTTGTTCTTTGGCTTGCATAATCGCGCTGGTTACCGCTTCGGCACGGCCGTGGATCACCAGCGCACGCCCGGCATCCAGCAGACCGGTAAGGATATCGGCAATGATCGCCTGCGGTTCTTCGGTACGCGGGTTGTCATCGGTCACCACTACGCGATCGGCGAACTGCTCGGCGATGCCACCCATCAGCGGGCGCTTACCTTTGTCACGATCGCCGCCGCAACCGAACACGCACCACAGCTGTCCCTGGCAGTGCAGGCGCGCAGCTTCCAGCGCCTTCTCCAGCGCGTCCGGGGTGTGGGCGTAATCCACCACGACCGTCGGTTTGCCTGGCGCGTTGAATACTTCCATACGGCCGCATACCGGCTGCAGCTGATTGCCGGTTTCCACCAGTTTGTCCAGCGGATAGCCCAGTGACAGCAGCGTCGCCAGTGCCAGCAACAGGTTGCTGACGTTGAAAGCGCCCATCAGGCGGCTCTCAATTTCGCCGTCGCCCCAGCTTGAGCTGAAGCGGACAGTGGCGCCATTATCGTGATAACTGACCGCAGTGGTTTTCAGCCAGCGGCCATGACAACCCAGCTGCAGGTTATCCTGCATGGTGACCGCCACCGCATCCGGCAATTTGCTCAACCAGCGCTGACCCACTTCGTCATCGGCGTTGATGATCGCCTGCCCCACTTCGTGGCCGGCAAACAACGACCATTTGGCCGCTTCGTAATTGGCCATATCACCGTGGTAATCCAGGTGATCGCGGCTCAGGTTGGTGAACACCGCTGCGGCAAATGGCAGCGCCGCCACGCGGTTTTGCACCAACCCGTGAGAAGAGACTTCCATCGCGGCGAAAGTTGCGCCCCGATCGACCAACTCGTTTAATACGTGTTGAACATCCACCGCAGAACCGGTGGTATTCTCAGTCGGGCACACCTGGCCCAACAGACCGTTACCGACGGTGCCCATCACTGCGCCGGTTTCACCCAACAGTTGGCTCCACTGCGCCAGCAGTTGCGTGGTGGTGGTTTTACCGTTGGTGCCGGTCACGCCAACCAGACGCAGGCGCTCTGCCGGTTGATGGTAAAAACGCCCTGCCAATGCGGAAAGGCGCTGGTTAAGCTGGCTCAGATAAATCACCGGCACACCGTGCATTTCCGTGATTGCGCCGTCTTCGGCCTGACCTTCAGCTTCGGCAATCACGGCTGCAACACCCTGCGCAATGGCCTGCGGAATATAGCGGCGTCCATCTGTCTGATGGCCAACAACGGCGACAAACAGATCCCCGGCAGCCGCAATACGGCTGTCTAATGTCATTTCCCGCAGCGCGCGCCCGGGCGCCGTCGGCACCCATGGAGCGAGTAAATCGCGCAAATTACGATCTGCCACCTGAACCCTCTTTTTTGTTAATCACTAATTCGCTTTTATCAGCGGTGGGCAACGCGTCCGGTTCGACGTTCATGGTGCGCAATACGCCGCCCATGATGGCGCCGAACACCGGTGCGGAAATTGCACCGCCATAGTACTTCCCACCCTGAGGATCGTTGATCACCACCACCAGAGCAAAACGGGGATTACTGGCCGGCGCGACGCCGGCGGTATAAGCGAGATATCGGTTGACGTATTTGCCATCCGGGCCGACCTTTTTGGCGGTACCGGTTTTAATAGCGATGCGGTAACCCTTGATGGCGGCTTTCACACCGCCGCCGCCCGGCAGGGCCACGCTTTCCATCATGTGCACCACGGTGCGCACCAAAGGTTCAGGGAAAATGCGTTCGCCGGCAACCGGAGGGTCAACCTTGGTGATCGACAATGGGCGATACACGCCCAGGCTGCCGATCGTTGCGTAGACTCGCGCCAACTGTAACGGAGTTACCATTAGCCCGTAGCCGAAAGAGAAGGTGGCCCTCTCTATGTCAGACCACCGTTGTTTTTTTGGGTATATGCCACTGCTTTCTCCGACCAGCCCCAAATTGGTCGCTTTTCCCAGTCCAAAACGAGAGTAAGTATCTACTAACGCCGAGGACGGCATCGCTAACGCCAGCTTGGTAACGCCAACGTTACTCGACTTCTGCAAGATCCCGGTTACCGACAGCTCCGCATAACGCGCCACGTCTTTAATCTCGTGGCCCTGAATGCGGAAAGGAATGGTGTTCAGCACGCTGTTTTCTTTCACCACACCGTTATGTAACGCTGTCATCACCACCATAGGTTTCACGGTGGAGCCAGGCTCAAAAATATCGGTAATAGCGCGGTTACGCATGGTGTCTTTCGGCGTACCGGCCATATTATTCGGGTTGTAAGATGGGCTGTTGGCCATCGCCAGCACTTCGCCGGTGTTCACGTCGATCAGCACCGCCGTGCCTGATTCAGCCTTGTTGAACGCCACCGCGTTGTTCAGTTCGCGATACACCAGCGCCTGCAGGCGCTCATCGACGCTCAATACCAGGTTATGCGCCGCTTGGCTGTCGACCGAGGAGATATCCTCGATCACCCGGCCATAGCGGTCTTTACGCACGGTTCGTTCACCCGGTTGCCCGGTCAACCAGCGGTCAAAGCTCTTCTCGACGCCTTCGATGCCCTGGCCGTCAATATTGGTCACGCCGATAATGTGCGAGGTGACCTGGCCGGCAGGGTAGTAACGGCGCGATTCCTGACGCAGGTAAATCCCCGGTAGCTTCAGCTTGCGAATGTAATCGCCTACCGCCGGGTTCACCTGGCGAGCCAGGTAAACAAAGCGCCCTTTCGGGTTGGCGTTAACACGGGTAGAAAGCTGATCCAGAGGGATATTCAGCGCGTCGGACAGCGCCTTCCAACGGCTATCCAGCGTAATGCCGCCACGCTCGTTCAGCTCTTTAGGATCCGCCCAAATGGCGTTGACCGGTACGCTCACCGCCAATGGTCGGCCGGCGCGATCGCTGATCATGCCGCGTGAGGTCGGTACCTCCTGCACACGCAGTGAACGCATGTCGCCTTCTTTCACCAGGCGGTCCGGATTGATGACCTGCAGATAGGCCACGCGCAGCATCAATCCCACCAGCGCCAGCAAAATACAGCCGCACAGCAACGCAAAACGCCAGCTTACAAAGCTGGCCTGATTTTCCGGGCGTTTCAACTTACCGGGGCGTGCTGCTTTCATGCGTTCCCTTTCTTCTCCGTGTCATGATTTCAGTTAAACTGTTCATTGTTTAACGATGATATTTTCCTGCGATGGATCAACATGTTGCATCTGCAGTTTTTCGGTGGCGATACGCTCGACCCGGCTGTGGTCGCCGAGGGCGTTCTCCTCCAAAATCAGGTTGCGCCATTCAATATCCAGAGCATCCCGCTCAAGCACCAACTGCTCGCGCTCAGCGGTCAGCAGGCGGGTACGGTGTGCGGTAGTCACCACAAAAATCGCAGAAATCAGTGAAGCGACCAGTAAAATCAATGGGATCTTGGCGTTACGCAGCAGATCGCCGCCAATCACCCCAACCAAACCGTGGCGTTCATTACCAATCACGCGGGCATCCTCTCGGCAATGCGCAGCACTGAACTGCGCGCGCGTGGATTTTCCGCTACTTCATCTTGCGAAGGCATCATCTTGCCCAGCGCTTTCAGCGTACGCCCGCCCATGCCACGCAACTGCTCTTCAGTCAGCGGCAGACCTGCCGGCACCTGAGCACCGCGGCTATGGTGGCGCATAAAGCGTTTGACGATACGATCTTCCAACGAGTGGAAACTGATGATCGACAGGCGGCCCTGCGGGGCCAGCACTTCCAGCGCGCCGTCCAGCGCACGCTCAATCTCTTCCAGTTCACTGTTGATGTAGATACGAATGGCCTGGAAACTGCGCGTTGCCGGGTGCTTGTGTTTTTCCCGGAACGGGCTGGCATTAGCGATCAGGTCAGCCAGCTCTTTGGTGCGCGTCATCGGTTCGACACGGTTTCTTTCCACGATGGCGCGTGCAATGCGCTTGGCGAAACGCTCCTCACCGAAGGTTTTCAGCACCCAGGCAATGTCGTCCGCTTCCGCTTTCAACAACCATTCAGAGGCGGACTGGCCGCTTGATGGGTCCATACGCATATCCAGTGGGCCGTCACGCATGAAAGAGAAACCGCGTTCTGCATCATCCAACTGCGGCGAAGAAACGCCCAAATCGAGTAAGACGCCATCAATCTGCCCCACCAATTCGCGTTCCCGCACGTAGTGTGACAAATCAGAAAATGGGCCGTGTACGATGGTAAAACGAGGATCTTCAATAGATTTGGCGGCTGCAATCGCCTGTGGATCGCGGTCAATTGCCAGCAAACGTCCTTCCGGCCCCAGTTGGGACAGAATCAGACGAGAATGGCCACCGCGACCAAAAGTACCGTCGATATATATGCCGTTACTGCGAATATTGAGGCCATTGACCGCCTCATCCAACAGTACGGTGGTGTGTTTATAGTTTTCCAACATGCTTATAGCGACAAGTCCTGTAGCCGCTCAGACAACGGTTCCTGAGTCGACTGTTCTGCGTCAATATCATCCTTGACTTGTTGATACCAGGTCTGTTCATCCCACAGTTCAAACTTGTTGAACTGCCCGACCAGCATCACTTCTTTTGTAAGCCCGGCGTGTTGACGCAGCGTAGTAGCTAGCAACAACCGACCGGCGCTGTCCATCTGACACTCACTGGCATGCCCCAACAATAAGCGCTGAACGCGGCGCTCTGCGGGATTCATACTCGACAGACGGGATAATTTTTGTTCAATAATTTCCCATTCGGGCAATGGGTAAAGCAGCAGGCAGGACTGATGGAGGTCAATGGTACAGACCATTTGGCCTTGCGATTGCTCGTTCAGCAAATCCCGATAACGGGTGGGTACGGCAAGCCGCCCTTTGCTGTCGAGATTAACCATCGTTGCCCCACGGAACATTCCTGAGCTACCCCTTCATGACCGTTTTCACCACTTTACACCACAAATTCCCACATAAGGGAGTTTACGGAGGGTATGAAAACCTTGTCAAGCCAGAGCGGCGGCGCTTTGGCAATATTTCTCCCGTCATTTTGGGAGCTGACTCGCGAAAGGAACGCTATTTATTCGATGAGTTAAAATTAACATCATGATAAACGGGGATAATTTTCTGAGCGGAAAGAGGGTGATTAAAAACCTGACAAATTGGCGATTAATTAACTCATTACTTCCTTCTGCAATCGATGTCTCATTTTTTAGCTCGGCAATCACAACCCTGTAACCCGCCGTAACCCGCACCGGTCAAGGCTCGCCGTTAACTCCGGTCATTGGTGAAATACGGTATAAGCCATTGAGTTAATAACGCTCAACGGTTATTGCACTTCAGGTCGGGCGCTATTTTACTTCAATTAAAGCGTCAGTGATAAGCCAGATGAAAAAATAAATTACTCGGATATTACGAGTCGAATTATTTTCGATTTAAATCAGCTTGGTAAGATTATTCTCAAAATACCTGTTTACAATTATGGTTTCATTTCCTTACATCATTTATTCCCACAATTTTTGCTGTGAAAATGCACTTTATAATGAAAAAATTCGTAACCATATGTTTTAAATCAAAAAAGTAAAAACCCTCCCGTTTTAATCCCTTCGCGCCAGATTCTACCGCTCTTCCTCAGGATAAAAATCAGCCAAGGGCAATAAATAAAAATATTCAGCTATCCAATAAAAACAAGATAGAGGAGTAAACTATAAAAAACGCAAAAACCAAGAATCAACAACCACAATCATCAAATTTAACAGAATATTAACCAACACTTAAGGAGATTGCACCATGCTTTCGCCTGTCGCTTATTGGCGCAGCGCCGCCGCCGATACTTTTGCACTGGTGGTGTACTGTTTCATCGCCGGAATGGCGATAGAAATTCTGGTTTCCGGCATGAATTTTCAGCAATCGCTCTCCTCCCGCCTGGTGTCGATCCCGGTGAATATCCTGATCGCCTGGCCCTATGGACGCTACCGCGACCTGTTTATTCGCCTTGCGAAACGCTCTCATCACGGGCAATGGTTGCTGCGTAACCTCGCCGACTTGCTGGCGTATGTCAGTTTTCAATCGCCGGTGTACGCCGCCATATTGTGGAGCGTAGGTGCAGATGGGCAGCAAATTATGACCGCGGTGGCCGGAAATGCCGTGGTCTCGATGGCGATGGGCGTGATATATGGCTACTTTCTTGAATACTGCAGAAAGCTGTTCCGGGTAACCGGCTATGTGTAAAGCGGGGAGACAGGCAGGAAACAGCGTCGCCGCCCCGCCCGTATTATTTATTTCCGGCTCAGACTACCGCGACGGAACAGATTGCGGCGAATACGCGTCAGGCCCGGTTTAGGTTTACGCGGCTCATCCAGGCTGGCCAACACCAGTTCCAGTACCCGTTCAGCCACATCACGGTGGCGCTGCGCTACCGCCAGCACCGGGCACTCAAGAAAGTCCAGCAGCTCGTGATCGCCGAAAGTGGCGATCGCCAGATCGGTCGGCAAGCGACCCCGCTGTTTCAACGTCACATCCATCACCCCCTGCAACAGAGAGAACGAAGTGGTGAACAACGCCTGCGGCATCGGATGTGTTTTCAACCATTCTGCAAACAGTACGCCGGCAGCCTCGCGTTCATAGCTGTTGGCATACAGATAATCGACAGGCCGTTCGTCGCCCTCCCACGCCTGGCGGAATCCTTGCTCACGCAGGAAACTGACGGACAGCTCAGGCAGTGCGCCCAGATACAGCACCGACTCCGCCGGAAAAGTGCGAAGCTCCTGCGCCAGCGCGAAGGAATCCTCTTGGTCGGCCCCCACCACGCTGATGAAATGCTCGCGATCCAGTGCCCGGTCCAGAGCGATGATCGGAAATGGATCTTTGGCCCAGCGCTGATAGAACGGGTGCTCCGGCGGCAAAGCGGTGGAAACGATAATGGCGTCGACCTGGCGTTGCAGCAGGTGTTCGATACAGCGCATTTCGTTATCCGGCTGATCTTCCGAACAGGCAATCAATAGCTGATAACCGCGCTGACGCGCCTGGCGCTCCAGGTAGTTGGCGATACGGGTATAGCTGGTGTTTTCCAGATCCGGTATCACCAGGCCGATAGAGCGAGTTCGTCCGGCGCGCAATCCTGCAGCGACGGCATTCGGGTGATAGTTATGCTCCCTGACCACAGCCATCACTTTTTCGACGGTTTTATCGCTGACACGATACTGCTTCGCTTTGCCGTTGATGACATAACTGGCCGTGGTGCGCGAAACGCCAGCGAGACGCGCGATTTCATCCAGTTTCACGTTAACCCCTTAATGACGCTGAAAATAGAAGTGAAAGCTATGCTCGGATTAACCATCGCATCCCGTGCGGTTATTCAATCCAGCCTCTGCGATCTAACAGCAGAAAACACTGCCGAGCAACCGCTTTTGCCGAAAGGTGCCAGCAAACAGGCAAAAAACACCGAAAAACAAAAGGCGCAGCCATGCCGCGCCCTCAGATTATGCCAATATCACGTTTCAGCGCATGATTTTATCGCCGCGCGACACGCCGACGACGCCGGAACGCGCTACCTCGACAATTTCAGCCACTTCGCGCACTGCATTTAGAAACGCATCCAGCTTGTCGCTGGTGCCGGCCAGCTGAACGGTGTAAAGCGTAGCCGTGACATCGACAATCTGCCCACGGAAAATATCGGCGCAGCGTTTCACCTCTTCACGGCCATAACCGCTGGCCTGCAGCTTCACCAGCATGATCTCGCGCTCAACATGCGCGCCCTGCACCAGCTCGCTAACGCGCAGCACATCCACCAGCTTATGCAGCTGCTTTTCGATCTGCTCCAGCACTTTCTCATCGCCGACGGTTTGGATGGTCATACGCGACAAGGTGGGATCGTCGGTCGGCGCTACCGTCAGGCTTTCAATGTTGTAACCACGCTGGGAGAACAGCCCCACCACACGCGACAACGCGCCGGATTCGTTTTCCAGCAATACAGATAAAATACGCCGCATGATCAGGTCCTCTCCGTTTTGCTTAACCACATTTCGTCCATGCTTCCGCCGCGGATCTGCATTGGGTAAACATGTTCGGTCTCATCGACGGTGACATCGACAAACACCAGTCGTTCTTTCTCGGCCAACGCCTGCGCCAGTTTGCTTTCCAGTTCATCCGGCGTGCGAATGGCGATGCCTACGTGACCGTAGGCCTCCGCCAGTTTGACGAAATCAGGCAGGGAATCCATATAAGACTGCGAATGGCGACCGGAGTAGATCATGTCCTGCCACTGCTTCACCATGCCCAGATAGCGGTTGTTGAGGTTCACCACTATCACCGGCAGGTTGTATTGCAACGCGGTGGAAAGCTCCTGAATGTTCATCTGGATACTGCCATCGCCGGTTACGCACACCACGGTCTCATCAGGCAACGCCAGCTTCACGCCCAGCGCAGCCGGCAGGCCGAAGCCCATGGTGCCCAGCCCACCGGAGTTGATCCAGCGGCGCGGCTTGTCGAACGGGTAGTAGAGCGCGGCAAACATCTGGTGCTGGCCCACATCGGAGGTGACGTAAGCATCCCCCTTTGTCAAACGATGCAGGGTTTCGATCACTGCCTGTGGTTTGATGGTACCGCTGTTTTTGTCATAGCCCAGACAGTCGCGCGCGCGCCACTGTTCAATGGACTGCCACCAGTCGCGCAACGCATCGAAGTCCTGCGCCTTATCGTCCTGCGCCAACAGTTCCAGCATCTGGGTCAGCACCTGTTTGGCATCGCCCACGATCGGAATATCGGCATCGACCGTCTTGGAGATCGAGGTGGGATCAATATCGATATGCAGTACGGTGGCATCCGGGCAGTATTTTGCCAGGTTGTTGGTCGTGCGATCGTCAAAACGCACGCCGACGGCGAAGATCACGTCGGAATGGTGCATGGTTTTATTGGCTTCGTAAGTGCCGTGCATGCCGAGCATGCCGACGCTCTGGCGGTGCGTACCGGGGAAGGCGCCCAGCCCCATCAGGGTGCAGGTCACCGGCAGATTCAGCTTTTCCGCCAGTTCCAGCAGTTCTGCATCGCAGGCCGAGTTGATCGCCCCGCCGCCAACGTACATAACCGGTTTTTTAGCCGCCAAAATGGTTTGCAGCGCGCGCTTTATCTGCCCGCGGTGGCCCTGCACCGTTGGGTTATAGGAGCGCATGCTCACTTCCTGCGGATAGGCGTAAGGCATTCTGACCGCCGGGCCAACGATATCTTTCGGCAGGTCGATCACGACCGGGCCAGGACGGCCGGTTGAGGCCAGATAAAAGGCTTTTTTCAAGATACCGGGGATATCCTCGGTGCGCTTCACCAGGAAACTGTGCTTCACCACCGGACGAGAAATCCCGACCATGTCGCACTCCTGGAAGGCGTCATAACCAATCAGCGAGCTTGGAACCTGGCCGGAAAGCACCACCATCGGGATCGAGTCCATATAGGCGGTCGCAATGCCGGTAATCGCATTGGTCGCGCCGGGGCCGGAAGTCACCAGCACCACGCCGACCTCACCGGTAGCGCGCGCATAGCCATCGGCCATATGCACCGCACCCTGCTCATGACGCACCAATATGTGATCGATTCCTCCGACCGTATGCAGGGCGTCGTAGATATCGAGTACCGCCCCGCCCGGATATCCGAATACATGCTTAACGCCCTGATCGATCAACGATCGGACGACCATCTCGGCTCCTGACAACATCTCCATGGGTTTGCCTCCAGGCTTACTTATTCTTGTCTGGCGCCGGAACGTAGCGCCTGTTGTGGGGCAATGCCCCAAAATTTTTGTGTATTGATTCTAACTGGCTAACATAACGTCAGAGTATTGAGCAGGCAAACGACAAAAAGACTTAAAAACAGAGTGGTTATTGTCATGCAACTGAGGATCGGGGGTTTACAAAAACAATGCACTAGCCGCTGGCGGATCAGGCTAGGCATTGTTTCGGGCAGACAGGGAATTACAGAACTATATTAGGCAAGAATTATGCTGTTTTTTTAGCCGGGTATACTGCCCGGCGGCATCCTTATGCCTGATCCTGGTACATCGAGTCAATTTCATGCTGGTAGCGCTGTAGAATCACCTTCCGGCGCAGCTTCAGCGTGGGGGTAAGTTCACCCAGCTCCATCGAAAAGGCCGCCGGCAGCAGGGTAAACTTTTTCACCTGCTCAAAGCGCGCCAGCTCTTTTTGCATGTCGCGCAGACGGCTCTCGAACATTTCTATAATGTGGCTATTACGCAGCAGCTCAAGCCGATCCTGGTATTTCAGGTTAATGGATTTCGCATACTCTTCCAGCGACTCAAAGCTGGGTACGATCAGGGCCGAAACGAATTTACGCGCATCGGCGATGATCGCCACCTGCTCGATAAAACGATCCTGAGCCAACGTGCCTTCGAGCATCTGCGGGGCGATATATTTGCCGCCGGAGGTTTTCATCAAATCCTTCAGTCGCTCGGTAATGAACAAGTTACCCGCCTCGTCAATCGCGCCGGCGTCACCGGTTTTCAGCCAGCCGTCCCCGGTAAAAGAAGCGGTGGTTTCCAGCGGCTTATTGAAATAGCCACGCATCACGACGGGGCCACGTACCTGAATCTCGTTTTCCTCGCCAATACGCACCTCAACCCCCGGCAACGGCTTGCCGATAGAGCCAAAGCGGAAATTCCCCTCTTCCCAGCAGGAGACGGTGGCGCAGGTCTCGGTCATGCCGTAACCATATTTGATATTGACGCCCATCGCCTGGAAAAACAGGATGACATTGTCGTCAAGTTTGGCGCCCGCCGCCGGCAAGAAACGCACCTTCCCGCCGAGGATGCCGCGCAGCTTGCTCAGAACCAGCTTGTCAGCCCAGCGGTGGGAAAGGTTGAACAACTTGCCCAGCGGCTTACCGGCGCGCTCCTGCAGGAACTTGCGTTCACCACAGACGATCGCCCAATGGAACAATGCACGACGCAGCCAAGGCGCACGCGCTACCTTTTCATGCACCGCGCTAAAGATTTTTTCGTAGAAACGGGGGACCGCGCACATCAACGTCGGGCGTACCGCCGTCATGGCTTCACGCACCCAGTCAGTATTCGGCAGATACACGTTCTGCGCGCCCGAGTGCATGATGAAGAAGCTCCAGATGCGCTCAAATACGTGTGATATCGGCAGGAAACTGAGGGAGACATCCTCTTCGTTCACCGTTAGCCGCTCGTCGTGCAGATAGAGCTGCGCGGCCAGATTACGGTAATCCAGCATCACCCCTTTTGGCTCGCCGGTAGTGCCGGAGGTGTAGATCAGAGTGAACAGATCCCGCAGATCGCAATCTGCAATACGCTCCCGCCGTTGAGGTTCAAAGGCATCAACATCGGCCCCGCGCTCAAAGGCGCTCAGATGCCGGGCAATATCGCACCCGCGCAGATCGGCTGCGTCATCGAACACGATGATATGATTCAACTGCGGGCACACGCCGCGCAGCGCAATGGCTGCATCCAACTGTGCCTGCTCGCCGACGAACAGGATGCGAATATCCGCATCATTAATAATAAATGCTGCCTGGGCGGGCGTGTTGGTGGCATACAAGGGTACGCTCACCGCCCGAAGTTGCAGGATAGCCAAATCCGCCAGCGACCAAGCCATGCAGTTATTGGCAAAAATCGCGATGCGCTCCTGCACTTCGGACCCCAACGCCAGCAGCGCGCTGGCGATGCGGTTAATGTGGACGTCGGCCTGTCCCCAGGTCAGTTGTGTCTCGCCATCAGGAGACCATTGGCGAAAAGCTGTGCGATCGGCACGATGGGAAATTTGGTGCTGTATACGATGAGTCAGATGGTATTGCAGCAGATTATTGATCATAGCGCTCTAAGCCTGAAATGAATCAAACAGTTAACCTCGAACAGAGCCTCTGGCCCCGAATCTCAGCTTACACGTGTTTACTTTTTTTCGCGCAGTCTACCTACTCTCAGGCAGCGGGAAAAGAGTTTTCAGCGTAGAAGTGTGAGCCAAAACGCAGGCTAGCTTCACCACACCCTCAGGTTGGACAGAGCGGCGTTAAAAAGGTTTTATGTCGGGGACAAAATGCGGCCCCTGCGGGCCGTCCATTCAAATCAGTTTAAAACACCAATAAAAATTAAAAAATCAGAATATAAATTCATGGCTATTATTTTTCATAAAATAATCATAACAGCTATAGAAAAGTTATTTTATCGCAAAAAAACCAGAAACATCTTAATAAAAACCAAGATAGTTCTTAGCTTTTTATCATGCAAAAAACCTGCTCATATAAATATTATCTTTCTTCAGGGAGAGTATTCCATGGATTTACTCTGGGTTGCCCGCCTCAGTCAGAACGGATTTCATCCATTGATGCCCTTTATCGCGTTCGGACGATTCGTGCCAGGAAAGATAACATGTCGCTTTGTTGTCTTCCGCACACAAAGGCACCGCTTTTATCTTCAGTGAAGTGGCCTGTTGCCGTACCAGCCATGCCGGTGCGATAGCCACCATTTCCGTCTGGGAGACCATATTTAACACGCTATATAAATCGGTGCACTGCTGAGTCACGGCACGCTGCATGGCTTCTTCGATATAATAAGGCTTACTGAAAGATCCAAAGCTTTCCAGCGAGACCACTGCATGTTGCTCAAATAAAGCTTGCTCCGGTGTAAGACCCGCAGTCATTCTCGGGTGCGCCTGCGCGACTGCCAGCACCAGTTCATCGTCGAACAGCGCCAAACTGCGAAACTCCGCTGACTCAAATCGACTGTAGCCAATAACGAACTCAACATCCTGATAACGCAATTGATGCTCAATATTATTGTTAATATATGACTTCACTTGCAAATTAAGCTGTGGGGCTATCTGTTTGACGTGGTTGATTATCTTGGCTCCCAACCGTAAGTCGAGCGGGCTGCAGAGGGATAGCGAGAAAGCCCGTATACTGGTAAAGGGTTCGAACTCTGAGCCGGGCAGTTCATTTTGTACCAATTGCAGCGCCTGACGTACCGGCCCGAATAACTGTCTGGCCCGCATCGTGGGCTGGATCCCCCGCCCGCTGCGCACAAACAGCTCATCATTGAACATCACCTTCAGGCGCGCAACCGCGTTGCTCACCGCCGGCTGCGACATCCCTAATGAAGTAGCGGCTCGCGTAATATTCTGCATTTGCATCACGGCGTCAAAAACAGTCAGCAAATTAAGATCGACGCTGCGCAAATGAATGTCCGCAGGCTCTTTAACCATGGCAATTTCTGAATCATATTCAGCCATATATCACTCCACTAAATCCTGTGTAGATAATCTTATCGCTGTGCAAGACAAACAATGTGAAGCCGTATTGTTTTATTCCCGCAAGACAAGATCAGTTATTCCTTCAATCAAACGACAGAAACCCTTGCTATACCGCCGTGGCGAGAACCGCATATGAGGTGCGTATCAGAGACTTCCACCGTTACGGGGGAAGAACGGCGCCAACACAGTACTAATAAATAGGTAGATAAAATAATGAATACTGTTTAGCAACGAAGTTTCGATTATAAGCCAAGCGATAAAAACATATCACAACCGTCTAGAATATACGTTTAGCCGATGCAAAAATGCACTATCTTGTTATCTGTCCTTTCTACCAATAAATAAATTATATATATTTAAATTAAACCATTTACAAAAAAAATGGTATGCACGTTGTCCTCCGATTGTCAGACATCTTTATCGCTTCAACGCAAATTTTAACCCAATGAGATACAGAAGCAATTGCCGCCGCATATATTCGATTAATTTATGCTAAGCAATGCGCAAAACACCCCCCGCTTTTCCACTAACCCGGCGAATTTTTTCCGAATTATCCTCTGCAACCACTTTTACCCAATTTCCTGACAAGGGGATCGCCCTCTATTCAATCAGATGTTGACATCGCCAGGCCAATAACGTATCAAATTAGGAACGACACAATTTTAAGAGAAGCTGAACCCTCATGATCCGTACTCACCGTCTACTAAGCCTACTACTTAACGCATCTTCTTTGCGCGGTATGCTGGTGGACGGAGTTCAGAGCTGATTCAGTCCCTCACTCATAACAAACCCGCGCTACTGCGCGGGTTTTTTTTTACCCGCTTAGCGTGAAATAAACACGATAAGGAACGCCCTGATGAGCCAACAAGTCATTATTTTCGATACCACGCTGCGTGATGGTGAACAAGCGCTGCAAGCCAGTCTGAGCGTAAAAGAGAAGATTCAGATAGCCATGGCGCTGGAGAGAATGGGCGTCGACGTAATGGAAGTCGGTTTCCCGGTCTCCTCTCCGGGTGATTTTGAATCGGTGCAGACCATCGCCCGTCAGATCAAAAACAGCCGCGTATGTGGCCTGGCCCGCTGCGTGGATAACGATATCGACGTCGCCGCCGAAGCGCTGCGCGTTGCCGAGGCCTTCCGTATTCACGTGTTCCTGGCTACATCCACTCTGCACATTGAATCCAAGTTGAAGCGCTCTTTCGATGAAGTGCTGGAAATGGCGGTACGCTCGGTGAAGCGCGCCCGCAATTACACCGACGACGTGGAGTTCTCTTGCGAAGACGCAGGCCGGACGCCAATCGATAATCTGTGCCGCGTAGTGGAAGCCGCCATCAACGCCGGCGCCACCACCATCAATATCCCGGACACCGTCGGCTACACCACGCCAAACCAGTTCGGCGGCATCATCACCACCCTGTATGACCGCGTACCGAACATTGATAAAGCCATTATTTCGGTCCACTGCCACGACGATCTGGGCATGGCGGTCGGCAACTCCATCGCCGCCGTGCAGGCGGGCGCTCGTCAGGTTGAAGGCACGCTGAACGGCATCGGTGAACGCGCCGGCAATACCTCGCTGGAAGAAGTGATCATGGCGATCAAAGTGCGCCAGGACATCATGAACGTGCACACCAACATTAATCACCAGGAAATCTTCCGCACCAGCCAGTTGGTCAGCCAGCTGTGCAACATGCCGATTCCGGCCAACAAAGCGATCGTGGGTTCCAATGCCTTCGCCCACTCCTCCGGCATTCATCAGGACGGCGTGCTGAAGAACCGTGAAAACTACGAAATCATGTCGCCGCAGACCATAGGTCTGAAAGACGTGCAGTTGAACCTGACCTCCCGTTCCGGCCGCGCTGCGGTAAAACACCGCATGGAAGAGATGGGCTATAAGGAACAGGACTACAACCTGGACACCCTGTACACGGCGTTCCTGAAACTGGCCGACAAGAAAGGCCAGGTATTCGATTACGATCTGGAGGCTTTAGCCTTCATTAACAAGCAGCAGGAAGAGCCGGAGCATTACAGCCTGGGCTATTTCAGCGTGCAGTCCGGCACCAACATCATGGCCACCGCCTCGGTGAAACTGATCTGCGGCGATGAAGAAAAAGCCGAAGCGGCAACCGGCAACGGCCCGGTCGACGCGGTTTATCAGGCCATCAATCGTATTACCGACTACCCGATCGAATTAGTGAAGTATCAACTGACCGCCAAAGGCCAGGGCCGCGACGCTCTGGGCCAGGTTGATATCGTGGTGTCCTACAACGGCCGCCGCTTCCACGGCGTGGGTCTGGCGACCGACATCGTGGAATCCTCCGCCAAGGCGATGGTTCACGTATTGAATAATATTTGGCGCTCCCAGCAGGTAGAAAAAGAAAAACAGCGTCTGCAGCAAAGCAAACATCAAAATAATCAGGAAACGGTGTGAACATGACGAAGACTTACCATATTGCCGTCTTGCCCGGAGACGGAATCGGCCCGGAAGTAATGGCTCAGGCGCACAAAGTGTTGGACGCCGTGCGTCAGCGCTTTGATATCCGCATCACCACCAGCGAATACGACGTCGGCGGCATTGCCATCGATCGCCACGGCAGCCCGTTGCCGCAGGCCACCCTCAGCGGGTGCGAGCAGGCCGATGCGATCCTGTTCGGCTCGGTGGGCGGCCCGAAATGGGAACACCTGCCGCCGGCAGAACAGCCTGAGCGCGGTGCATTGCTGCCGTTACGCAAGCACTTCAAACTGTTCAGCAACCTGCGTCCGGCCCGCCTGTACCAAGGGTTGGAAGAATTCTGTCCGCTGCGCGCCGACATCGCCGCCCGCGGTTTTGACATCCTGTGCGTGCGTGAGCTGACCGGCGGTATCTACTTCGGTCAACCGAAAGGCCGTGAAGGCCAGGGCATGCAGGAACGCGCTTTCGATACCGAGGTGTATCACCGCTTCGAGATCGAACGCATTGCGCGCATCGCCTTTGAGTCCGCACGCAAACGCCGTAACAAAGTGACCTCTATCGATAAGGCCAACGTGCTGCAAAGCTCCATTCTGTGGCGTGAAGTGGTGAACCAGGTTGCCAAAGACTATCCGGACGTGTCGCTGTCGCATATGTACATCGACAACGCCACCATGCAGTTGATTAAAGACCCGTCGCAGTTCGACGTGTTGCTGTGTTCCAACCTGTTTGGCGATATTTTGTCCGACGAATGCGCGATGATCACCGGTTCGATGGGCATGCTGCCTTCCGCCAGCCTGAACGAACAGGGCTTTGGTCTGTATGAGCCTGCGGGCGGTTCTGCGCCGGATATCGCGGGTAAAGGCATCGCCAACCCGATCGCCCAGATCCTGTCCGCCACCCTGTTGCTGCGTTACAGCCTGGGGGCCTCTGAGGCTGCCGACGCCATTGAACGCGCCATCAACCAAGCGCTGGAACAAGGTTACCGCACCGCCGATCTGGCCGGTGAGGGTAAAGCCATCAGCACTGATGAAATGGGTGACATCATCGCCCGCTTTGTAGCTCAGGGGGCATAACATGTCGAAAACGTTATATCAGAAATTATACGATGCCCACGTGGTGTACGAAGCGCCGAACGAAACGCCGCTGTTGTATATCGATCGCCATCTGGTGCACGAAGTCACTTCTCCGCAGGCGTTCGACGGCCTGCGCGCCATGGGCCGCAAAGTACGCCAGCCGGGCAAGACCTTTGCCACCATGGACCACAACGTGTCCACCCAGACCAAAGACATTAACGCCAGCGGCGAGATGGCGCGCATTCAGATGCAGGAACTGATCAAGAACTGCGCTGAGTTCGGCGTTTCGCTGTATGACCTGAACCACCCGTTCCAGGGCATCGTGCACGTTATCGGCCCAGAGCAGGGCATGACGCTGCCGGGCATGACCATCGTCTGTGGCGACTCCCATACCGCCACCCACGGCGCCTTCGGTTCGTTGGCGTTTGGGATCGGCACCTCGGAAGTGGAGCACGTGCTGGCGACCCAGACCCTGAAGCAGGGCCGCGCCAAGACCATGAAAATCGAAGTGACCGGCGTCGCAGCGGAAGGCATCACCGCCAAGGACATCGTACTGGCGGTGATCGGTAAAACCGGCAGTGCCGGCGGCACCGGCCACGTGGTGGAGTTCTGTGGCAAGGCGATTGAAGCGCTGAGCATGGAAGGCCGCATGACGCTGTGCAACATGGCGATCGAAATGGGCGCCAAAGCGGGCCTGGTCGCGCCGGACGACACCACCTTTGATTATCTGAAAGGCCGCCAGTTTGCGCCTACCGGCGAGAACTGGGAGCAAGGCGTCGCTTACTGGCGCACGCTGAAATCCGACGACGATGCCAAATTCGACACCGTAGTAACCCTGCGCGCCGAAGACATCGCGCCACAGGTGACCTGGGGCACCAACCCTGGGCAAGTGATCGCCGTCAATCAGGCGATCCCGGCACCGGAATCCTTTAGCGATCCGGTCGAGCGCGCCTCGGCCGAGAAGGCGTTGGCCTATATGGATCTGAAACCGGGCATCAAGCTGACCGAAGTGCCGATCGACAAAGTGTTTATCGGCTCCTGTACCAACTCACGCATCGAAGATCTGCGCGCGGCGGCGGCGATTGCCAAAGGGCGCAAAGTCGCCAACGGCGTTCAGGCCATCGTGGTGCCTGGTTCCGGCCCGGTAAAAGCGCAGGCGGAAGCCGAAGGTCTGGACAAGATCTTTATTGAAGCCGGTTTTGAATGGCGTTTGCCGGGTTGCTCCATGTGCCTGGCGATGAACAACGACCGCCTGAATCCGGGCGAACGCTGCGCATCCACCAGCAACCGTAACTTCGAAGGGCGTCAGGGCCGCGGTGGGCGCACCCACCTGGTCAGCCCGGCAATGGCCGCTGCCGCTGCCGTTGCCGGCCATTTCGCCGATATCCGTGATATTCACTAAGGGGCACTACCGTGGCTAAATTTACTCAACATACCGGTTTAGTGGTGCCTTTGGATGCGGCCAACGTCGACACCGACGCCATTATTCCAAAGCAGTTTTTGCAGAAAGTGACCCGCACGGGTTTCGGCCAGCATCTGTTCAACGACTGGCGCTTTTTGGACGACGCCGGCCAGCAACCGAACCCGGAGTTCGTGCTGAACAAGCCGCGCTACAAAGGAGCCAGCATCCTGTTGGCGCGTGAGAACTTCGGCTGCGGCTCCTCACGCGAGCATGCGCCCTGGGCGCTGACCGACTACGGCTTCAAAGTGGTGATAGCGCCAAGCTTCGCCGATATCTTCTACGGCAACTCATTCAACAACCAGCTGCTGCCGGTGACACTGAGCGAACAGGACGTGGATACGCTGTTCAAGCTGGTGGCTGAAAACGAAGGTACCGAGTTTGTGGTGGATCTGGAAAATCAGACGGTGAATGCCGGTGGAAAAAGCTATCCGTTCGAGATCGACAGCTTCCGCCGCCACTGCATGATCCACGGGTTGGACAGCATCGGCCTCACGCTGCAGCACGAAGCGGACATTTCCCGCTACGAGGCACAGCAGCCGGCGTTTCTGAACTGATCGCCTTCTAATACCTTAAATAATTGGAGCTGCGGCAAGGCGGCAAGTGAGTAAATCCCCTGGAGCTTGGCTAACCAAGCGACCGGGGGCGCTTACTCAGCCAACACAGCGGCAGCTCCAAGTATGACGGGGTTACCAGTAACCCAGCCACTTCCACCACGCCCCGCCGATCAGGATCCAGATCAGCAGGTTAACCACGCTCACCACAAAGCCGGTTTTCCACCATTCTCCCAGCGTCACGTAACCGGAGCCAAAGACAATAGGCGCGGTGCCGGTACCGTAATGGGTCAGCGACATCATCAGTGAAGAGGCGAACGCCAGAATCAACCCCAGTAGCGCCGGCGGTGCGCCCAATGTCATTCCGGCGGCCAGGAAGGCAGCAAACATAGCGGTAACGTGAGCGGTGGCGCTGGCGAAGAAATAATGCGAATAGAGATAGATGGCGGTTAGCAAGATGGCGCCGCCCACCCAGCTCATGCCCATGTGGTCGATACCGCTGCCGACGGAGTGCGACAGCCAGTCAATCAGCCCCAGCTTACCGAGGAAACTGGCCATCATGACCAGCGCGGAGAACCACACCACCGTATCCCAGGCCCCCTTGTGCTTCAGCACGTCCTCCCAGCTCAGCACGCCGGTCGCCAGCAGCACCGCCAGGCCGATCAGCGCCGCCGTGGTCGGGTTTACCAGCCAGGCTGGGCCAAAGATCATCGCCGGAATGCCGGCCCACAGCACCAGCAGCAGGGCAAACACCCCTAAAGTGATTTTCTCCGGCAGCGTCACCGGACCCAACTCTGTGAGTTTTTCCCGCGCAAAACGCGGTGCGTCCGGGGTGCTTTTAATCTCCGGCGGGTACAACAGATAGAGCACCAGCGGTATCGCCGCCAGCGAACAGAGCCCCGGCACCAGTGCGGCGAGCGCCCACATTGACCATGACAGTTCCAGGCTGCCGCCGGTGCCTTTGGCGATCAGGCTGACAATCAGAGGGTTAGACGCGGTGGCGGTAATGAACATCGCCGAACTCACCGGGTTGATATTGTAATTCACCAGCGCCAGATAACGGCCAATCTTGCCGGAACTGTTCAGCTCAGGCCGGGATCCGAAGCTGTCGGCGATCGACTTCATTATCGGATGAATAATCCCGCCGCCACGGGCGGTATTGCTCGGGGTCACCGGCGCCAAAGTGAGTTCCGCCAGTGTCAGCGCATAGGCAATGCCCAGCGTCTTTTTACCGAACAGGGAAATAAAATAGTAACCGATCCGCGAGCCCAACCCGGTTTTGTTGAGACTAAAGGAGATCATGATCGAGAAGCCAATCAGCCAAATCAGCTGATTGGAGAAGCCGCTCAGCGCATCCTCCAGCGCTGCACCCGGCTTGCCGGGATTAGTCACCCCGGTGATGGCCACCAGCGCGATGGCCACCACCGAAACGGCGCCGATCGGCATCGCCTTGCCGATGATGGCGATGATGGTGCCGATAAACAGCGCCAGCAGATGCCAGGCGTTGGGCGCAACCCCTTCAGGTACCGGGATGACAAACCAAATAAGCAAAACGGCGGCAACGGCACACAGAGAGGGGACGGGTTTGAGCGGTGTTAGTTTGTCCATGGCATACCCAAATGGTCTAAACGGATCGGCATCTCAGCAGCAAGATGGGCAAGAGCGCCGCAATCGCGCTCCGGGTCCGTATAGCTTGAGGTTCTGGCGTAATGTTCTCAATGACATGCGTCAATGTTAATGACGTTAGCGTTTACACTTCTCGTACCCGAATACTGATCCACAGCGCCACCACCGCCAGGGCCGTCGCCAGCCAGTAAACCGCATAGTGCCCCAGGTTTTCTACCAGTGCGCCTTGCAGCACGCCGGCCAGGATCACCCCGGTGGAAATGCTGTTGGTAAACAAGGTCGTCGCCGCACCCGGCCGCCCTGGCATCAGATCCTGGAAATAGAGCATGCCGATACCGGCGATGATACCGATAAATATGGCGTTGAACAGTTGCAAGACCATCAGCGCCAGCTTGAATTTAAACACCGCCAATCCGGCATAAAACAGGATGCCGGCCACCACGGCAAACAGCATCATATTGCGCTTGCCGAAACGTTTGACGTAATAACCGGCCAGCAGCATCGCCGGGATCTCCAGCCCGGCGGCCGTGCCCATCAACAACCCCGCAAGGTTTTCCGGCAGGCCCAGATCGGCGGTGATGTACAGCGGCATATCGATGATGTACAGGGTGTTGCAAGTCCACATCAGCATAGAGGCGATAAACAACAACCGCACATCGCGGTTTCGCCAGGCGCTGGCGGACGCTATCGGGGCCGAAGGCACACCGTCCAGCGCATCGCCCTGCTCCGCCGCTTGGGTGCGCGGCACCGAAGGCAAGGTAAACCACACCAGCAAGGCACAGATCGCGAAGGTGGCGGCGGCGATCCCAAACATCCAGGTAAAGCCGTAGTTCAACGCCAGCGTGAACGCCAGAGGTGGACCTATCACCCACGCCAGCGACAGCTGCGCACGCATGACCGAGCTGAACATTACCACTTCGCGCGCCGAACTATCGGCATACTCCCGCGCCAGCGCGAAAATCTGCGGCATGGCGGTATTGGCAATCGCCGACATCAGCACCCCGGCGGTGATCAGCGTCAGGTAGTCGCGGTTGAAGGCAAACAGCAGGCAGTTGCCGACCGCCATCAGGCAGCACACCAGGATCAGCGTACGCCGGTCACCCCGCGTATCTGAACGCTTGGCCAGCAGAAAGCTGACGACGATGCCGGCAATGGCGTTGACGGTGTAGAACAACCCCACCCAAAGCGGCCGCACCTTGACTTCAGTGGTGAGGAACAGGCTCAGCGTCGGTGCCATCAGCGCTCCGGCGATCCCGGAAAGAAAAGCAATCAGCAGGAATGCGGCAAAGATGGGATTAAAGCGGCGCGGCAACCCGTACAGTCGTTTCATATCTTCGTCCCTGCCCCTAAAGCGGAAGACAAAACCTTAGGCTACGGTGAAAAAATTGCAAGAACATCACCGCGACCAATAATAAAAAAACCAGTGGGTATGACCCCACTGGCTGGTGAACAACACCATTACTCAGAAACATTTTTGCTACCGCAACCTCAGAAGTGCTCGCGGTATTGCTTGTCCGTCATATCGAGGCTACCCCCCACCGTTGCACGTGAGCGCCGCTGGCGGTCATTTGGGCGTGCAGCAAGGCGCGTGTCGTGAGGTTTGGTGGGCCAAATAAGCGGCGCGCAACACAGATGTACGCTCAAATGGCCCCAGCCCTTCGGGTCGCGCCCCAAAAACCCGTTTTCTGTGTTGGCGGGCTTGCCCATAGCCCACTATGGGCTGCTCCCTTCGTCGGGATAACGGGCTTTTGGGTCTGCGACGGCACCACGGTCAACGGTGGGGGGTAGCCTAAGATCCCACTGGGTCAGGTGAGCCAGCATCTCCAGCCGGGCTTGTTCAGGCACAAGGCCCAGCCAGTCGGCATGCTGGCGGCGCACCGCGCTGAAGTAGCGCTGATAGAACTGTTTTGACAAGAATGCTTTCATCATTCGCCCTCCCCCTTTCATTGATGAAAATTATCGGCGTAATATGGGGAAAGATAAATTGATGAGTTGATGCCGGAGTGTTCCTCTTTTATGTCTACCTCACGTTTGCAACAACAGTTCATTCGCCTGTGGCAGCGCTGCCACGGCGAGACCACCGACACCACGCTGCAAGAGTTGGCCGAAGTGCTCACTTGTTCGCGCCGTCACGTGCGTTCATTGCTCGGCGCCATGCAGCAACAAGGGTGGCTGACCTGGCAGGCGGAATCGGGGCGCGGCAAGCGTTCGCGGCTGACCTTCCACTATACCGGCCTGGCCCTGCAGCAGCAGAGAGCGGAGGAACTGCTGGAGCAAGACCGCATCGATCAACTGGTACAACTGGTCGGCGATAAAAACGTGGTACGGCAGATGCTGCTGTCCCAACTTGGGCGCAGCTTTCGGCAGGGTAAACACATCCTGCGCGTGCTCTACTATCGCCAGTTGTACAACCTGCTGCCCGGCTCGGCGCTGCGCCGTTCGGAAATTCACCTGGCCCGGCAGATTTTCAGCGGCCTGACGCGGATAAACGAGGAAAACGGGGAACTTGAATCGGACCTGTCGCATCACTGGCAGCCGCTGACGCCTTTGCACTGGCGTTTTTATCTGCGCCCGGCGATACATTTTCATCACGGCCGCGAGCTGGAAATGGACGATGTGATTAGCTCCCTCACTCGTCTGATCCCTCAACCGCTGTTTTCGCATATCGAGAGCGTGACCTCACCGACGCCTTTCGTGATTGACGTGCACCTGCACAGCCCCGATTACTGGCTGCCCTGGCTGTTGGGCAGCGTGCCTGCCATGATCCTGCCGCGCGAGTGGCAAAGCATGCCGGAGTTCTCGCGCCATCCGGTGGGCACCGGGCCGTACAGCGTGGTGCGCAACCACCGCAGCCAGATGAAAATCCACGCCTTCGATGACTACTTCGGCTATCGGGCACTGATTGATGAGGTGAATATCTGGGTGTTGCCGGAGCTCACCGAAGAGTTGGTGCATTCCGGCGTGCAACTGCAGGCGGATGACACCGGCAACAACGAGCTCGAAAGCCGGCTGGAGGAAGGCTGCTATTTCCTGCTGTTCGATCAACGCTCTCCTTTGGCGGCCGATCCGGCCATTCGCAGCTGGCTGTGCGAGCTGATTAACCCCATCTCGCTGCTGAGCAACGCCGGGCCGATTTATCAACGCTATTGGTCACCGGCCTATGGCATCCTGCCGCGCTGGCATCACAATCGCGCGCTGGCGCAACAACCCAAGCCGGCCGGGCTGACCGAGTTGACGCTGACCTACTACAGTGAACACTCGGAATTCCACGCCATTCGACAGGCAATTGAACCGCTGCTGGCATTGCACGGGGTGCGACTTAACGTGCAGACGGTGAGCTACGACGCCTGGCATAAAGGGGAAGCCACCAGCGATCTGTGGCTGGGTAGCGCCAACTTCTACCTGCCGCTGGAGTTCTCGCTGTTCGCCACCCTGTATGAGTTGCCATTGATGCAGCATTGCATGAATGACGATCTCGCCGCAGATGCGGCGCTGTGGCGCGCCAATGCCCTGCCGCTGGCGGATTTTTGCCAACGGTTGGTCAACGGTCACCAGTTACACCCGCTGTTTCATCATTGGCTGCAACTGCACGGCCAGCGCAGCATGCGCGGTGTGCGAATGAACACCCTTGGCTGGTTTGATTTTAAATCCGCCTGGTTTGCGCCGCCGGAAGCATAAGCGCCTTTCGCCGGCGCCCGTTAATCTCTACAATAGCGCCGTCTCAACGGGGTGCGAAACGGCGGCGGCGTGATGAAAACGCGGCGTGCAGGTTTTGCTGAGAACAAACCCGTCGAACCTGATCCGGTCAATACCGGCGGAGGGATTTGAGCATAGCGACCCGGTTTAATCACCTCGCCCTCAGATACCTTTGCCCCCTTATCTTTCAGGAGTGCAAAGTGGTCAAAAAAAGCCTGCCCTTATTACTGTTGTTGTGTGCCGCTTCAGCGTTTGCCAAGCCCACGTTGACGGTCTACACCTATGATTCCTTCGCGGCCGACTGGGGCCCTGGCCCGGCGGTGAAAAAAGCGTTCGAAGCGGATTGCAACTGCGAGCTGAAATTCGTCGCGCTGGAAGACGGCGTTTCGCTGCTTAACCGCCTGCGCATGGAAGGGAAAAACAGCACCGCCGACGTGGTGCTGGGGCTGGACAACAACCTGCTGCAGGCCGCGCAACAAACCGGTTTATTCGCGCCAAGCCGCGTTGACGGCGCCAAACTGAGCGTGCCGGGCGGCTGGCAGGATAAAACCTTCGTGCCTTATGACTACGGCTACTTTGCCTTCGTTTACAACAAAGACAAGTTGAAGAACCCGCCAAAAAGCCTGCAGGAACTGGTCAACAGCGATCAAAACTGGAAGGTGATCTACGAGGATCCGCGCACCAGCACCCCAGGCCTGGGCCTGCTGCTGTGGATGCAGAAAGTGTTTGGCGATAACGCGCCAGAAGCCTGGCAGAAACTGGCGAAGAAAACCGTCACCGTCACCAAAGGCTGGAGTGAAGCCTACGGCCTGTTCCTGAAAGGCGAAGGCGATCTGGTGCTCAGCTACACCACCTCCCCGGCTTATCATCTGATCGAAGAGAAGAAAGACAGCTACGCCGCGGCCAACTTCAGCGAAGGCCATTATCTGCAGGTGGAAGTGGCAGGCAAACTCAAGGCCAGCAAGCAGCCTGAACTGGCGGAGCGCTTCATGCAATTTATGGTGACCCCGGCGTTCCAGAACACCATTCCAACCGGTAACTGGATGTACCCGGTGATCAAAACTCAACTGCCGGCCGGCTTTGAGCAAATGACCGTACCCCAGACCGCGCTGCAATACAGCGCCGGAGAGGTCGCCAAACAACGCGGTAGCTGGATTCGAGCATGGCAAACCGCCGTCAGCCGCTGATCCCGCACTGGCTCTGGCCGGGGCTGCTGGCCGCCGGCCTGATCCTGACCGTCGCCGCGCTGGCGATGGGCTCGCTGTGGCGGCACGCGCCGGAAAGCGATTGGCGCGGCCTGTGGCAGGACAGCTACCTGTGGCACGTAGTCCGCTTTACCTTCTGGCAGGCGTTGCTGTCTGCGCTGATCTCGGTGCTGCCCGCCATCGCGTTGGCACGTGCGCTATACCGCCGCCGCTTTCCCGGCCGGCTGTTGCTGCTGCGTCTGTGCGCCATGACGCTGGTGCTGCCGGTCTTGGTGGCGGTATTCGGCCTGCTCAGCGTGTATGGCCGACAGGGCTGGCTGGCATTGCTGTGCGGCTGGCTCGGCATCAACTACAGTTTTTCCCCCTATGGTCTGCAGGGCATCCTGCTGGCGCATATGTTCTTCAATCTGCCGCTGGCCGCCCGCCTGTTGCTGCAGGCGCTGGAAAACATTCCGGTCGAACAGCGCCAACTGGCAGCTCAGCTCGGCATGAATGGCTGGCAACAGTTCCGCTTCGTCGAGTGGCCGGCGTTGCGCCGCCAAATACTGCCGAGCGGCGCGCTGATCTTCATGCTCTGTTTCGCCAGCTTCGCCACCGTGTTGTCACTGGGCGGCGGGCCGCAGGCCACCACCATAGAACTGGCGATCTACCAGGCGCTGAGCTATGACTACGATCTCAGCCGCGCCGCCCTGCTGGCGCTGATCCAGTTGGCGTGCTGTCTGGGCCTGGTCGTGCTCAGCCAGCGGCTGAGCCAGGCGCTGCCGGTCGGTAGTACCCAGGCCCACATCTGGCGCAATCCCGAAGACAGCCTGTGGCGTCGCGCCAGCGATTTTCTGCTGATCGCCGCCGCCCTGCTGTTGCTGTTGCCCCCGCTGCTGGCGGTGATTGCCGATGGCGCCAATCAGACGATGGTCAGCGTCCTGCAACAGCAGGTGCTGTGGCAAGCGCTGTTCACGTCACTGCGTATCGCCCTCGGTGCCGGCGCGTTGTGCGTGGTGTTGACCATGATGCTGCTGTGGAGCAGCCGAGAACTGAAGCTGCAACAGCGGTTGCGCTGGGGCCAAACGCTTGAACTGAGCGGCATGGTGATTCTGGCGATGCCGGGGATCGTGCTGGCCACCGGTTTTTTCCTGCTGTTGAGCGATACTGTCGGGTTGCCGCAATCGCCCTATGCGTTGGTGATCCTCACCAATGCGCTGATGGCGGTACCCTACGCCCTGAAAGTGCTGGAAAACCCGATGCGAGACCTGGCAGAGCGTTACAACCCGCTGTGCCTGTCGCTGGGTATGCACGGCTGGCAGCGGCTGCGCTGGATCGAGCTGAAAGCGCTGCGCCGCCCGCTGGCGCAGGCGCTGGCTTTCGCCTGCGTGCTGTCGATCGGCGATTTCGGCGTGGTTGCCCTGTTTGGCAACGAGCAGTTCCGCACCCTGCCTTTTTACCTGTATCAGCAGATCGGCGCCTATCGCAGCAATGACGGCGCGGTCACCGCACTGTTGCTCCTGCTGCTGTGCTTCCTGCTGTTTACCCTGATCGAACGCTTACCGGGGCGCTCTGCCCAATAGATTTCAAGCTGCAACAAGGCGGCGACTGAGCGCATTCCCAGGAGCTTAGTCCACTAAGTGACTGGGATAAGTGAAGAAAGCCAACACAGCGGCAACTTGAAAGATGAAGGACATATGCTGACGCTTGAAAAACTGACCTATCTGTATGAACACCTGCCGATGCGCTTTGATCTGCGCATCCGGCCGGGCGAACGTGTCGCGGTGCTCGGCCCCAGCGGCGCGGGTAAAAGTACCTTGCTCAGCCTGATCGCCGGTTTCCTGCCGGCCGCCAGCGGCAAGTTGCTGCTGAACGGCAGCGACCACACCGGCACGCCGCCGGCCAAAAGGCCGGTCTCGATGCTGTTTCAGGAAAACAACCTGTTCGCCCACCTGAGGGTGGCGCAGAACATCGGATTGGGCCTTGACCCCGGGCTGCGGCTTAACGCGGACCAGCAACAACAGTTGGCGCAGATTGCCCGCCAGGTGGGGTTGGAGGAGCATCTGCAGCGCCTGCCGTCGCAGCTTTCCGGCGGCCAACGCCAGCGCGCAGCCCTGGCTCGCTGCCTGATCCGCCAGCAGCCCATCCTGCTGCTCGACGAGCCTTTCTCGGCGCTCGATCCCGCGCTGCGCAATGAGATGCTGCAATTGTTGCAAGAGGTTTGCGACCAACGCAACCTGACGCTGCTGATGGTGTCGCACAACCTGGATGACGCCGCACGCATCGCGCCTCGCACCCTGTTGGTGGTCGACGGGCGTATTTATTACGACGGCTCCACGCAGGCGCTGCTGGACGGCAGCGCGCCGGAAGCGCGGGTGCTGGGCATTTCGCACAAACCGTGATCTGCAGCGCGTTTTTTATGCTGGGCAAATAAACCTGTTGTGCGAATTTTTCGCCTGTGGTTTTATAAAAACCTGACTTTTATTACTGATGATAAGGTTCCCTGTGATCGCATCCTCGCTGACTTCGACCCTACTAGTTACCGCGCTACCAGCCGCGGTGATGGTCGTCGTGCGTGTGGTGGTGGTCGTCGGCAATGCGCCGTAGGGTCCGAATCAACGCATCGATTCCCAAACCCCGCCGGCGCAAACCGGGCGGGGTTTCTTGTTTTAGCCCCCTGCCCAGAAAAGCGAACCGGCCCTGAGAAAGGATAGGAACATGGCAATTTCGGGCACGCCACATCAAGGCCAACGCTTCACCGGCGCAGAACTGATCGTTCATTTGCTGGAGCGCCAGGGCATCACCACCGTAGCCGGCATTCCCGGCGGTGCGGCACTGCCGCTGTATGACGCGCTGAGCCAAAGCACTCGCATTCACCACGTGCTGGCACGCCACGAACAGGGCGCGGGCTTTATGGCGCAGGGCATGGCACGCGCCAACGGCAAGGCGGCGGTCTGCATCGCCTCCAGCGGGCCGGGGGCGACCAACCTGGTCACCGCCATCGCCGACGCCAAACTCGATTCCATCCCGCTGGTGTGCATCACCGGCCAGGTGCCCTCTTCCATGATTGGCACCGACGCCTTTCAGGAAGTGGATACCTACGGCATCTCGATTCCCATCACCAAGCACAACCACCTGGTGCGCGACATCCGCGAACTGCCGCAGGTGATCTGCGACGCATTCCGCATCGCCGAATCCGGCCGCCCCGGCCCGGTATGGATTGACGTGCCGAAAGACGTACAAACGGCAGTGATCACTCTGGATGAACTGCCGCCCGTCGCGGTGCCTGACGCAGCGCCGGCCTTCGAAGCCGCAGCAGTGGCGCAAGCCGCCGCAATGATCAACCAGGCCAAGCGCCCGGTGCTGTATCTGGGTGGCGGCATTATCTGCGCCAATGCTTACCAACAAGCGATTGAGCTGGCCGAACGCGCCAACCTGCCGACCACCATGACGCTGATGGCGCTGGGCGCCATGCCGGTGCAGCACCCGTTGTCACTGGGCATGCTGGGGATGCATGCGGCCCGCAGCACCAACTTTATTCTGCAGGAAGCCGATCTGCTGATCGTATTGGGCGCACGCTTTGACGATCGGGCGATTGGCAAAACCGAACAGTTCTGCCCTAACGCCAGCATCATCCACGTGGATATCGACCGCGCCGAACTGGGCAAGGTAAAGCAGGCGAATATTGCCATTCATGCCGACGTCGGCCAGGTGCTGCAACAGCTGTTGCCGCAGATTGAGGCGCAGCCGCGCAGCGAGTGGCTGGACACCGTCAACGGCCTGAAACGCGAGTTCCCGTTCAGCATGCCAAACGCCGAAGATCCGCTGAGCCACTACGGGCTGGTGCTGGCCGCCGCACGCTGCGTGGATGAAAGCGCCATCATTACCACCGACGTGGGCCAGCATCAGATGTGGGTGGCCCAGGCCTATCCACTCAGCCGGCCGCGCCAGTGGCTGACCTCCGGCGGCCTGGGCACCATGGGCTTCGGCCTGCCGGCGGCTATCGGCGCGGCGCTGGCCGAACCGCAGCGCAAAGTGCTGTGCTTCTCCGGCGACGGCAGCCTGATGATGAACATCCAGGAAATGGCTACCGCCGTCGAACACGATTTGGACGTGAAGATTATCCTGATGAACAATCAGGCGCTGGGGCTGGTGCATCAGCAACAAACCCTGTTCTATCAGCAGCGCATCTTTGCCGCCGCCTACCCGAAACGCACCGATTTTATCAAGATTGCCGCCGGGTTCGGGCTGGACACCTGCGATCTGAACGCCGCAGAAGATCCACAGGCCGCGCTGGCCGAGGCGATCCAACGCCCTGGCCCGTGCCTGATCCACGCGCTGATCGATATCAATGAAAAAGTCTTCCCAATGGTGCCGCCGGGCGCCGCCAACATCGACATGATTGGAGAATAAGCCATGTCAGAACAACACAATAATCCACAGGTGATCCTTGAGCTGGCGGTCCGCAACCATCCCGGCGTGATGTCGCACGTGTGCGGTCTGTTTGCGCGCCGCGCCTTCAACGTGGAAGGCATCCTGTGCATGCCGCTGAAAGACGGCAAGCAAAGCCGGATCTGGCTATTGGTGGCGGACGATCAACGGCTGGTGCAGATGATCAGCCAGGTAGAAAAACTCGAGGACGTGCTGCAGGTGAAACGCCACAGCGAAGACGTGCGGGTGTTTGAGCAGTTGGAAGCGTTCTTCCAGTAATGTGGACAAGCGCCAAAGCCTTATCCCCGATGAATTTCACGCGACAGCATTGTTCGCTGCCGCGTGAAAAACGACGGGGATATCAACCGGCCAGTACTTTCCACAACAGGTGACGATACACCGGCATCAACGGCTGTTGGTATAGGGAATAAAAAGCGCCGAAAGCAAGCACCCAACTCAGCACGCAGGCCATCCGCAACCGCACCGGCGACAGCCAGGCGCTCAGCCGATCGGCGCTGCGCTTGCCTTCACGCCACCAACGCCAGCTCAACCAGGCGGCCAGCCAAATCAGCACCACCACCGCAAACAGCAACCATTTGAATAACGCGCTGTTGGCGCTGGCAGGAATGTCTATCGCCACGCCGGCCAAAATACCCGGGAAGAAATAGACCGGCGGCCAGGTGATGCAGCCGATAATGTTAGGCAGGGCGAATTTGTACGGCGGCAGATCGAGCATCCCGGCCACCATCGGCACCAGTGGACGCGTCGGGCCGACAAAACGGCCAATCAGAATGGTCGCCATACTGTGTTGATGCAGCGCGTGCTCGGTCTTGTCCAGCATCGCCTTGTTCTTTTTTAGAAATGACCAGCGGTGCAGCGGCCCCTTGAAAGCGCGGCCGATAAAGTACGAGATCCAGTCCCCCAGCAGGCAACCGAGGATCCCCGCGCCCCAGGCGTAATAGAAATCCACCTGGCCGCTGCCGATCAGCGCGCCGATGCTGGCCATCATTACCGTGCCGGGCAGTAACAACCCCACCAGCGCCAGCGATTCCAGAAACGCGACAAACATGACGACCATCAGAGTGAAAGCCAATGACTGGGTGATCAGATGCTGCAAATAGGCTTCCATAAACCTCTACTCGTTATCAAAAGCGCGTGGGCGTGGGATTGTCCGGTGCGGCCGGAAGTGAGTCAACCGATGAATTGTATGCGTTTTTAGCGGAACCGCCCGGCAATGGACAATGACTGTATAAAAACCCATACTGTAACTTATGCCTATCCCCTTTCAGTTTAGCTTCTCAGGAACCGCGTGATGTCACTCCAACAGGGTTTTCTGCTCACCCGCCACTGGCGCGATACGCCCGCAGGTACCGAGGTGGAGTTCTGGCTGGCGACCGACCACGGGCCGCAGCAACTTCGCCTGCCACCGCAAAACTCCGTAGCCTTTATCCCCGCCGAACAGCGCCAGCGCGCTGAGCTGTTGCTGCGTGAAGAGCGGCAACTGGAGCTGAAAACCCTGCCGCTGACCGATTTCCATCACCGCCCGGTGCTGGGGTTGTATTGCCGCCAGCACCGTCAATTGATCAAACTGGAAAAGCTGCTGAAAGACGGCGGCGTCAATGTCTACGAAGCCGATATCCGCCCGCCGGAGCGCTACCTGATGGAGCGTTTTATCACCGCGCCGGTGTGGTTCAGTGGCCGGCCCAATGGCAGCGGCCCACTGCTCGACGGCCAGATGAAACCGGCGCCGGATTACCGCCCGACGCTGAAAATGGTCTCGCTGGACATTGAAACCACCGCCCACGGCGAGCTGTATTCAATAGCGCTGGAAGGGTGCGGTCAACGCCAGGTGTACATGCTGGGGCCGGCCAACGGCGGCAATGAACCGCTGGATTTCGAGCTGGAATACTGCACCAGCCGTCCACAGATGCTGGAACGGCTGAATCAGTGGCTGGAACGGCACGATCCGGACGCCATCATCGGCTGGAACCTGGTGCAGTTCGATTTGCGCGTGCTGCAAAAACACGCCGAGCGCTACCAAATCCCTCTGCGGCTGGGCCGTGGCGGCAACCTGCTGGAATGGCGCGAACACGGCTTCAAGCAGAATCACTTTTTCGCCTCTGCCGCCGGGCGGCTGATTATCGACGGCATAGAAGCGTTGAAATCCGCCACCTGGAACTTCCCTTCTTTCAGCCTGGAATACGTAGCGCAGGCGCTGCTGGGAGAAGGCAAATCCATCGATAACCCCTACCAGCGGATGGCAGAAATCGATCGGCGCTTCGCCGAAGACAAACCGGCGCTGGCGCGCTACAACCTGAAGGACTGCGAGTTGGTCACGCGGATTTTCGCCAAAGCCGAGCTGCTGACCTTCTTGCTGGAGCGCGCGACCGTCACCGGGCTGGCGGCGGACCGCAGCGGCGGTTCGGTGGCCGCGTTCAGTAATCTGTATATGCCGCGTATGCACCGGCTGGGTTTTGTGGCGCCCAACCTCGGCGAGCAGCCGGAGGAACACAGCCCCGGCGGCTTTGTCATGGATTCCCAACCCGGCCTGTATGACTCGGTGCTGGTGCTGGATTACAAAAGCCTGTACCCGTCGATCATCCGCACCTTCCTGATCGATCCGGTCGGGCTGGTGGAGGGCATGCAGCACCCGGGCGATGCCGATTCGGTACCCGGTTTTCGCCACGCGCGTTTCTCGCGCGGCAAACACTGCCTGCCGGCGATCGTCGAACAGATCTGGCAAGGGCGCGAAGCGGCAAAGCGCCAACAGAACAAACCGTTATCCCAGGCCTTAAAAATCATCATGAACGCGCTGTACGGCGTGTTGGGATCGAGCGGCTGCCGCTTTTTCGATCCCCGTCTGGCGTCGTCGATCACCCTGCGCGGCCATGAGATCATGCGCCAGACGCGCGAACTGATCGAGGCACAGGGCTATCAGGTGATCTACGGCGACACCGATTCCACCTTCGTCTGGCTCAGGCAACCGCACAGCGAACAGCAAGCGGCGCAGATTGGCAGGGCGCTGGTGCAGCAGGTAAACCAATGGTGGCAGCAGCATCTTCAGCAGCAATTCGGGCTGGAGAACGCGCTGGAACTGGAGTTTGAAACCCATTACTCGCGCTTCCTGATGCCCACCATCCGCGGCGCCGAGCAAGGCAGTAAAAAGCGCTATGCCGGGTTGATCGTCAAACCCGACGGCAGCGAAGAAATGGTCTACAAAGGCCTGGAAACGGTGCGTACCGACTGGACGCCGCTGGCGCAACAATTCCAGCAGTTGCTGTACCAGCGCATATTCAAACAGCAGCCGTATCAGGATTTTGTACGTGAATACGTCAGCAAAACGCTTAACGGCGACTTTGACGATCGGCTGGTCTACCGCAAGCGCCTGCGCAGGAAACTCGACGAGTATCAGCGCAACGTGCCGCCGCACGTCCGCGCAGCACGTATCGCCGACGACTATAATCGTCAACAGGGTCGACCGCTGCAATACCAGAGCGGCGGCTGGATCAGCTACGTCATGACCGTGGCCGGGCCGGAACCCCTGGAGACCCAGCAGTCGGCAATAGATTACCAACATTATCTGGACCGCCAGTTGCAACCGGTGGCAGACGCTATACTCCCTTTTCTGCATGACGATTTTACCACGCTGGTCACCGGGCAGATGGGGCTATTCTGACATTGCGTCCGCCATGCGGGCTTTGGCGAAGGGTTAAGAAAAATCATCGGGTTTTGCAGGTGACGAACGCGCCGCCTTCCATTACCATAGCGCCCTTCCCAAATTCTGAACCACGCTGCGCCCATGCCGTCTCGCGACGCCCGCATGGCGTGAACAGCTATTGCCCGTCAAATTAAAATAAACCGGGATTAGCAAACGTTTGATACAGGTGCCGCGGCCCTTCCCGCCCGGTAACAAGACTTACTTAAAAAGAATCGAGCCAACAACATATGCCTTTTACACTTGGTCAACGCTGGATCAGCGATACGGAAAGCGAATTAGGTCTGGGAACCGTCGTGGCGCTGGATGTGCGCATGGTTACCCTGCTTTTCCCCGCCACCGGTGAAAACCGCCTCTATGCCAGAAGTGACTCGCCAATCACCCGCGTGATGTTCAATCCGGGCGACACCATCAGTAACCACGAAGGGTGGGAGCTGCAGGTAGAAGAGGTCAAAGAGGATAACGGCCTGCTGACCTATATCGGCACCCGCCTGGACACCCAGGAAAGCGGCGTGGCGATGCGCGAAGTGCTGTTGGACAGCAAGCTGACCTTCAGCAAGCCGCAGGACCGTCTGTTTGCCGGCCAGATCGACCGTATGGATCGCTTCGCCCTGCGTTATCGCGCGCGTAAATACCAAAGCGAGCAGTATCGCCTGCCGTTCGCCGGCCTGCGCGGCATGCGTGCCAGCCTGATCCCACACCAGTTGCACATCGCTTATGAAGTCGGGCAGCGCCATGCGCCGCGCGTACTGCTGGCGGATGAAGTCGGTCTGGGGAAAACCATCGAAGCCGGGATGATCATCCATCAGCAACTGCTGGCAGGCCGCGCCGAGCGCGTACTGATCGTGGTGCCGGAAACGCTCCAGCACCAGTGGCTGGTCGAAATGATGCGCCGCTTCAACCTCTATTTCTCGCTGTTCGACGACAGCCGTTACTCGGAAGCCAAACTCGACAGCAGCAATCCGTTTGAAACCGAACAGCTGGTGATCTGCTCGCTGGACTTCGTGCGCCGCAACAAGCAGCGCCTGGAAGAGCTGGCGGACGCCCAGTGGGATCTGCTGGTGGTCGATGAAGCCCACCACCTGGCCTGGAGCGAAGACGCGCCAAGCCGCGAATACCAGGTCATCGAACAGTTGGCGGAACACATCCCCGGCGTACTGCTGCTGACCGCAACCCCGGAACAACTTGGCCAGCAAAGCCACTTCGCTCGTCTGCGCCTGCTGGATCCGAGCCGTTTCCACGATTACCAAGAATTCGTCAGCGAACAGCAAAAATACCGCCCGGTCGCCGATGCCGTTACCCTGCTGCTGAGCGGCGAGCGTCTGGCCGATGACAAGCTGAACATGCTGGGCGAACTGATCGACGAGCAGGACATCGAACCGCTGCTGAAGGCCGCCAATAGCGACGCCGAGGGCGCCGAGCAGGCGCGCCAGGAGCTGGTCACCATGCTGATGGACCGCCACGGCACCAGCCGCGTGCTGTTCCGCAACACCCGCAACGGCGTTAAAGGCTTCCCGCATCGCAATCTGCACCAGATCAAGCTGCAACTGCCGACCCAGTACCAGACCGCCATCAAAGTGTCCGGCATCATGGGGGCGAAGAAAACGGTTGAAGCGCGCGCGCGCGATATGCTGTACCCAGAGCAAATCTACCAGGAATTCGAAGGCGAGAACGCCACCTGGTGGAACTTTGATCCGCGCGTGGAGTGGTTGCTGGACTACCTGGTGGCCAACCGCGATAAGAAAGTGCTGGTGATCTGCGCCAAGGCCGACACCGCGCTGCAACTGGAACAGGTGCTGCGTGAGCGTGAAGCGATCCGCGCTGCGGTGTTCCACGAAGGGCTGTCGATTATCGAACGTGACCGCGCCGCCGCCTACTTCGCTTCAGAAGAAGACGGCGCCCAGGTGTTGCTGTGCTCGGAGATCGGTTCCGAAGGCCGCAACTTCCAGTTCGCCAGCCACCTGGTGATGTTTGATCTGCCGTTCAACCCGGATCTGCTGGAGCAGCGTATCGGCCGTCTGGACCGTATCGGCCAGATGCATGAAATTGAAATCATGGTGCCGTACCTGGAAAACACCGCTCAGGCGGTGCTGGTGCGTTGGTTCCATGAAGGGCTGGATGCCTTTGAGCACACCTGCCCGACCGGCCGCACCATTTATGACAGCGGTTACGAGCAGTTGATCGGCTTCCTGGCTGCGCCGACCGAGCATGAAGGGCTGGACGAATTCATTCACGCCTGCCGCCAACAGCACGATCACCTCAAAGCGCAACTGGAGCAGGGCCGCGATCGCCTGCTGGAAATGCACTCCAACGGCGGCGAGAAAGCTCAGGCACTGGCGGAGGCCATCGCCAATCAGGACAACGACGTCAATCTGGTGGGCTTTGCGCTTAACCTGTTCGACATCGTCGGCATCAACCAGGACGATCGCAGCGACAACCTGATTGTGCTGACGCCGTCCGATCACATGCTGGTGCCGGACTTCCCTGGCCTGCCGCAAGACGGCTGCACCGTCACCTTCGATCGCGAACAGGCGCTGTCGCGTGAAGACGCGCAGTTCGTCAGTTGGGAACACCCGATCATCCGTAACGGCCTGGACCTGATCCTGTCCGGCGATACCGGCAGCTGTGCGGTGTCCCTGTTGAAAAACAAGGCGCTGCCGGTCGGCACCTTGCTGGTCGAACTGGTGTACGTGGTGGAGGCGCAGGCGCCGAAACACCTGCAACTGACCCGCTTCCTGCCACCGACGCCAATCCGCATGCTGATGGACCGCAAAGGCACCAACCTGGCGGCGCAGGTCGAATTCGAAAGCTTCAACCGTCAGTTGAACGCGGTCAACCGCCATACCTCCAGCAAGTTGGTCAACGCCGTACAACAGGACGTACACGCCATGCTGCAACAGGCGGAAAGCCTGGTTGAAGACCAGGCGCGCGCGCTGATTGAACAGGCGAAACAAGAAGCGGACGACAAGCTGAGCACCGAACTGGCGCGTCTGGAAGCGCTGAAGGCGGTTAACCCGAACATCCGTGATGACGAAGTGGAAGCGCTGGAGTTCAACCGTAAACAGGTACTGGTCAACCTGAATGAAGCGGGATGGCGTCTGGACGCTATCCGTCTGGTGGTGGTCACTCACCAGTAACCTGCGGCACGGGGAACTCCGGTTCCCCGTACGGTCACTTTCAGCGGAGCCAAGATGGAACCCTACAATCCCCCTCAGGACCCGATGCATATTCTGTATCAGGATGAGCACATTATCGTGGTCAACAAGGCCAGCGGCCTGCTGTCGGTGCCCGGCCGCGCGCCGGAAAACAAAGACAGCCTGATGACGCGCATTCAGGCGGACTTTCCGGCGGCCGAATCGGTACATCGTCTGGACATGGCGACCAGCGGAGTGATTGTGGTGGCGCTGAACAAGGCCGCAGAGCGTGAGCTCAAGCGTCAGTTCCGCGAGCGCGAGCCGAAGAAATCCTATATCGCCCGCGTGTGGGGCCATCTGGAGCACGATGAAGGGCTGGTGGATTTACCGCTGATTTGCGACTGGCCGAACCGGCCGCTGCAGAAGGTGTGTTTCGAAACCGGCAAAGCGGCGCAAACCGAGTATCTGGTGTTGTCGCGCGATACCGATGGCAGTACGCGGGTAAAACTGACGCCGATCACCGGCCGCTCTCACCAGTTGCGAGTGCATATGCTGGCGCTGGGCCACCCGATCCTCGGCGATGGGTTCTATGCGCATCCCGAAGCCAAGGCAATGGCGCCGCGATTGCAACTGCATGCGCAGGAACTGCGCATCACCCACCCGGCATTCCTGACGCCGATGCATTTCCGCGCCGAACCGGATTTCTGAATCGCATTTAAAACGGGCCCAGCATGCTGAGCCCTTTTTCTTATTTGAAGCCTTTCTCGCGTTTGATCAGGTCATACGCCGCCTGAATCTCCTGCGCTTTCTGCTTGGCCATTTCCATCATTTCCGGCGGTAAACCTTTCGCTACCAGTTTATCCGGATGGTGTTCGCTCATCAGCTTGCGGTAGGCGCGCTTGATGGTGGTGGCATCGTCACTGCTGCCGACGCCCAGCACTTTGCAGGCATCCTCCAGCGTCGGTCCGCGTTGCGCTTGCTGATAGCCGCCCTGCTGTCCGCCGCCAAACTGGCGCCCGCCTTCCATCATGCTGAGGAACTGATCGAACTGCGCGCGTGAAATGCCCAGTTCTTCAGCGATCACATACAGCACCTGACGTTCGTTCGGATGCAGCGAGCCGTCGGCAAACGCCGCCTGGATTTGAATTTCCAGAAACATCCGAATCAGGTCAAAACGCCCGAAACAGATGCTGCGGAACTGCTGCAGCGTCTCTCTCAGCGGGAACTGGCTCTGTTTGCCTTCGCGAAACGCCTGCTGCGCCGCCGTACGGGCTTCCCCGTGCAGTTGCAGACGATCCATAAACAGGCTGGCGATCTGAATATCCGCCTCGGTAACGCGCCCTTTTGATTTGGTCAGGTGACCCATCACCTGAAAAGTGGTGCGGAAAAACAGCGTTTGCCGCGTTTGCTGATCGGCGAAAAAGCCCCGGCTGCGCTTGTTGCTGCGCGCAGTGTCGATCATATGACCGACAATCAGCCCCAAAACTACACCCCAGAATCCCGCGCCAGCCCAAATGGCAACGATGACCCCGAGCAGTTTTCCCCAATACTGCATATACTCCTCAATTATCATGCCGAAAGCCGCCGGCTCCCTTGTGTCTTAGATAAGGGTTAAGGCGATTTTTCCCAGGATTTGGATTATCATACCTGTCATTTATCTTTGCGCCTAACGACGACGCAAGTAAACGGCAGGATTTAACACTAGCGCAACGCAGATGAGTGATATAGTCTCTGACCGTTTGCCGGACATGACGCCTCTGATGACGGAACACCAAAACCGCGTATGAAAAAAAGTTTCCCAACACTGCTGGCCACAATGATTTGGACGGCACTCTACAGTCAGCACGCGCTGGCTGATCTGGCCGAGCAATGCATGCTTGGCGTCCCTGTTTATGACAAACCGCTGGTCAGCGGCGATCCGAACAGCCTGCCTGTCACTATCAATGCGGATGACTCTAAAGCAGACTATCCGAAAAGCGCCCTGTTCACTGGCAACGTGAATATTGAACAAGGCAACAGCACCCTGACCGCCAAGCAAGTGGAACTGAACCAGACGCAAACTCCGGGGCAGGCCGAACCGGTGCGCACCGTGACTGCGACTGGCGACGTGCACTACAGCGACAATCAGATCAAGCTGAAAGGCCCGAAAGCCTGGTCAAATCTGAACAACAAAGATACCGACGTCTATGAAGGCGACTACCAAATGGTAGGCCGTCAGGGGCGTGGCGACGCCGATAAAATGAAGATGCGCGGCGCCAACCGTTACACCATTCTGGAAAACGGTACCTTCACCTCTTGTTTGCCTGGCGACAACAGCTGGAGCGTCGTCGGTTCAGAAGTGATCCACGACCGCGAAGAGCAGGTGGCCGAAGTCTGGAACGCCCGCTTCAAAATCGGTGGCGTACCGGTGTTTTACAGCCCGTACCTGCAATTGCCGGTCGGCGATAAACGCCGTTCAGGTTTCCTGATCCCGAATGCAAAATACGGCAGCAGCAATGGCTTTGAGTTCATGTTGCCGTATTACTGGAACATCGCACCTAACTTCGACGCCACCATCACACCGCACTACATGTCCAAACGTGGCCTGCAGTGGCAGAACGAATTCCGCTATCTGGTGCAACCCGGCCTGGGCCTGATGGAGTTCGACTGGTTGCCGGACGACAAGGAATACAGCAAGGATAACCCTGACGACAGCACCCGTTGGTTGTTCTTCTGGAAACACAACGGCGTGATGGATCAGGTGTGGCGTTTCAACGTCGACTACACCAAAGTCAGCGACTCCAAATACTTTACCGATCTGGACTCGAAATACGGCTCAACCACCGACGGTTACGCAACGCAGAAATTCAGCGTCGGCTATGCCATCGACAACTGGGATGCCACCTTAAGCTCCAAGCAGTTCCAGATCTATGACGACACCGACCGCAGCCAATCGGATTCGTACAAGGTTCAGCCGCAGTTGGACCTGAACTACTATAAAAACGATCTCGGTCCGTTCGATTTACGCATTTACGGCCAGGCGGCCAAGTTCACCAGCGTTAACCCCTACAGCCCGGATGCGACCCGTTTGCACCTGGAGCCGACGCTCAATCTGCCGTTGACCAACGGTTGGGCCAGCCTGAACACCGAAGCCAAACTGCTGGCCACCCATTATCAGCAGGATATTCCTGACGGCTTTGCCAACAACTACAAGAGCCGTACCGGCAACGACGCGCCAGACCTGCAAGACTCGGTCAACCGTGTGCTACCGCAGTTCAAGGTCGACGGCAAGCTGGTGTTCGAGCGCCCGATGATCTGGACAGAAGGCGCTACCCAGACCCTCGAACCGCGCTTCCAGTACCTGTACGTGCCTTATCGCGACCAAAGCAACATCTACACCTACGACACCACGCTGCTGCAGACCGACTACTCCGGCCTGTTCCGCGACCGGACATATAGCGGCCTGGATCGCATCGCCTCGCAGAACCGTGTATCCACCGGTTTAACCACGCGAATTTATGATGACGCGCTGGTTGAACGTTTTAACGCTTCCGTGGGTCAAATCTACTACTTCAGCCGTTCGCGTACCGGCGACCAGACGACGAACTACGACAACAACGATAATACCGGCAGCCTGGCTTGGGCTGGCGATACCTATTGGAAGATTGACGATCGTTGGGGACTGCGTGGCGGGCTGCAGTATGATACGCGCCTGAACAGCATTTCATTGGGCAACGGCGTGCTGGAGTACCGCCAGGACGCTGAACGCGTTCTGCAGTTGAACTACCGCTACGCAACGCCGGAATATATCCAGACGGCGCTGAACACCCGGCAGGTTCCAGCCTATCAGGACGGGATCTCTCAGGTGGGCGTAACCGGCAGTTGGCCGATTGTCGATCGCTGGTCAATCGTGGGCGCTTATTACTACGACACCCGCGCGCAACAGTCCGCCGATCAGTTGCTCGGTCTGAAGTACAACACCTGCTGCTGGGCGGTGACTCTGGGCTATGAACGCAAGATCACCGACTGGAACAACAGCAACCAAAGCAGCGTTTATGACAACAAAGTTTCATTCAATATCGAACTGCGTGGCCTGAGCAGCGATCACAGCCTGGGCTCCGCGGAAATGCTGCGTTCCGGCATTCTGCCTTACCAGCGTGCGTTTTGATACTTTGTAACACTTTGAAAACGACAACTTTCACCCGCATTTGCGGATTACAGAATGGGAAATGTATGAAGAACTGGAGAACGCTTATTCTCGGATTGGTGGTTTGCGCCAATACCGCGTTCGCAGCACCCCAAGAAGTGGATAAAGTCGCCGCCGTCGTGGATAACGGCGTAGTGCTTGAGAGCGACGTTAACAGTCTGTTGCAGTCGGTGAAGCTCAACGCGCAACAGGCCGGCCAGCAATTGCCGGATGACGCTACGCTGCGTCACCAGATCCTCGAACGTCTGATTATGGATAACATCCAGCTGCAGATGGCCAAGAAAATGGGGATCGCCGTTTCCGACGCCGATCTGGACAAAGCCATCGGCAATATCGCCGCACAGAACAAAATGAGCATCGACCAGATGCGCAGCCGCCTGGCGTACGAAGGGCTGAACTACAACACCTATCGTTCCCAGATCCGCAAGGAAATGCTGATTTCTGAAGTGCGCAACAACGAAGTGCGCCGTCGCGTCACTATCCTGCCTCAGGAAGTCGACGCACTGGCAAAACAGGTTGGTGCCCAGAACGGCAGCGATACTGAGATGAACATCAGCCATATCCTGATCCCGTTGCCGGAAAACCCGTCGCAGCAGCAGGTTGACGAAGCGGAAGCCCTGGCCAAAAAGCTGATGGGTGAAATCAACGGCGGCGCCGATTTCGGCAAACTGGCGATCTCTTATTCTGCCGACTCACAGGCGCTGAAAGGCGGCAACATGGGCTGGGGCAAGCTGCAGGAAATCCCTACCCTGTTTGCCGAAAGACTGGCTACCGCCAAAAAAGGCGACGTGGTCGGCCCGATCCGCTCCGGTGTCGGTTTCCACATTCTGAAAGTGAATGATATCCGCGGTGCCAACCAGTCCGTGTCCGTCACCGAGGTTCATGCACGCCACATTCTGCTGAAACCTTCTGTGGTGCTGACCGACGATCAGGCTCGCGCCAAGCTTCAGGCAGTAGCCGAAGCCATCAAGAGCGGTAACGCCAAGTTTGCTGACGAAGCCAAACAGCTGTCTCAGGATCCGGGTTCTGCGTTGCAGGGCGGCGATCTGGGCTGGGCTTCTCCGGACATTTACGATCCGGCCTTCCGCGATGCGTTGATGAAGCTAAGCAAAGGCGAAGTCAGCAAACCGGTGCACTCCTCCTTCGGTTGGCACCTGATTCAGTTGCTGGATACCCGCCAGGTGGACAAAACCGACGCCGCGCAGAAAGATCGCGCTTACCGCATGCTGTTCAACCGCAAGTTTGCTGAAGAAGCGCAGACCTGGATGCAGGAACAACGTGCACAGGCTTACGTGAAGATCCTCGACGGTAATGCACAACAATAATCGCATAGTCATCACCCCCGGCGAGCCTGCCGGGGTTGGGCCGGATTTAGTGGCAGCGCTGGCGCAACAGGATTGGCCTGTTGAACTGGTGGTGTGCGCGGATCCGGCCTTGTTGCTTGAGCGCGCCCGGCAGTTGAACCTGCCGTTGCAGCTTCGCGACTATCAGGCGGGCCACCCCGCCCAGCCGCAGCGCGCGGGTACCCTGACGGTGCTGCCGGTCGCCACCGCCCAGCCGGTGGTCGCGGGCGAGCTGAACGTGGGCAACAGCGCCTATGTGGTGGAAACCCTGGCACGCGCCTGCGATGGTTGCCTGAACGGCGAGTTCGCCGCGCTGATTACCGGCCCGGTGAACAAAGGCGTGATCAACGACGCTGGCGTGCCCTTTATCGGCCATACCGAATTCTTTGCCGATCGCAGCGGTTGCGATCGCGTAGTGATGATGCTGGCAACCGAAGAACTGCGCGTAGCGCTGGCGACCACTCACCTGCCGTTATTGGCGGTGCCGGGCGCCATCACTCGTCAAAGCCTGTTCGAAGTCATCCGCATACTCGACCAGGATCTGAAAACCAAATTTGGCATCGCCCAGCCGCAGATTTATGTCTGCGGGCTGAACCCGCACGCCGGGGAAGGCGGCCACATGGGGCGCGAAGAGATTGATACCATCATCCCGGCGCTCGATGCGCTGCGGGCTGAAGGTATTCATCTTATCGGCCCGCTACCGGCGGACACCCTGTTCCAGCCCAAGTATCTGCAACATGCCGATGCTGTGCTGGCGATGTATCACGATCAGGGTCTGCCGGTGCTAAAATACCAAGGGTTCGGCCGGGCGGTAAATATTACCCTCGGTTTGCCTTTTATCCGTACCTCGGTCGACCACGGTACCGCTTTAGAACTTGCAGGCACCGGCACCGCCGATGCGGGCAGTTTCAAAACGGCCTTGAATCTCGCCATTAAAATGATAATTAATTGTAATGAATAATAAAGTCCACCAAGGGCACTTTGCCCGCAAACGCTTTGGACAGAACTTTTTAACCGATCAGTTTGTCATCGATAGCATTGTCTCCGCCATTCACCCGATGCCGGGTGAAGCGGTGGTTGAAATCGGCCCCGGCCTGGGCGCACTGACCGAGCCGGTAGGCGCACGCATGGACCGCATGACGGTGATTGAGCTGGACCGCGATCTGGCGGCCCGCCTGGCAAACCACCCGCAGCTGAAAGACAAACTGACCATTCACCAGCAAGATGCCATGACGGTGAATTTCGCCGAGATGGCCGAGCAGGCCGGCCAACCGCTGCGCGTGTTTGGCAACCTGCCGTACAACATTTCGACGCCGCTGATGTTCCACCTTTTCAGCTATACTCAGGCCATTCGCGACATGCACTTTATGTTGCAAAAAGAGGTGGTCAACCGCCTGGTTGCAGGCCCGAACAGCAAAGCCTACGGGCGTTTGACCGTGATGGCGCAGTACTACTGCAACGTGATTCCGGTGCTGGAAGTGCCACCCACCTCGTTCACGCCGGCGCCGAAAGTGGATTCCGCCGTGGTACGTCTGGTGCCGCACCAGGTGAACCCAAATCCGGTGGGTGATGTGCGTATGCTTAGCCGCATTACCACTCAGGCATTCAACCAACGCCGGAAAACCGTTCGCAACAGCCTGGGCGATCTGTTCACCCCAGAGCAGTTGACGGAATTAGGTGTCGATCCGACGTTAAGAGCAGAGAATATTTCTGTGGCGCAATACTGTAAGCTGGCTAACTGGCTTTCAGCCAACCCCACGCCGCAGCAATAAGGAGTAGTGGTCATGATTGATTCGCCCCGTGTATGTATTCAGGTACAAAGTATCTACGTGGAATCACAGTCGATACCTGAAGAAGAACGTTACGTCTTCGCTTATACCATCACCATCCGCAACCTGGGGCGTTTCAACGTGCAACTGCTCGGCCGTTATTGGCTAATCACCAACGCCAATGGCCGCCAAACCGAAGTTCAGGGCGAAGGCGTGGTCGGCGAACAGCCGCTCATCCCGCCCGGCGGTGAATTCCAATACACCAGCGGCGCGGTTCTTGAAACGCCGTTGGGTACCATGGAAGGCCATTACGAGATGGTTGATCATCAGGGTCAGCCATTCCGCACTGCCATTCCCGTGTTCCGCTTAGCTATCCCAACGCTGATTCACTAACTATGTCGACATATCTTATCGGCGACGTTCATGGTTGTTTTGATGAACTTCAATCGCTATTGGCCCAGGTGGCTTTCGATCCTCAAAGCGACCGACTGTGGCTGACCGGCGATCTTGTCGCCCGCGGCCCCGGCTCGCTGGACGTGTTGCGCTACGTGCGTTCGCTTGGCCCTGCGGTACGCATGGTGTTGGGCAACCACGATCTGCATCTGCTGGCCGTCTATGCCGGTATTAGCCGCAACAAACCCAAAGACCGCATTACCCCGCTGCTGGAAGCCCCGGATGCCGATGAGCTGATCAACTGGCTGCGCCGCCAGCCGGTGCTGCAGGTGGATGAGGAACTCAAACTGGTGATGGCGCATGCCGGCATCACGCCGCAGTGGGATATTGAAACCGCCCAACTGTGCGCCCGCGAAGTAGAAGCGGTACTGAGCAGCGACAGCTATCCGTTGTTCCTGGATGCCATGTACGGCGATATGCCGAACAACTGGGCCCCGGAACTGAGTGGGTTGGCGCGCCTGCGTTTCAGTACCAATGCCCTGACGCGCATGCGCTACTGTTTCCCGAATGGCCAGCTCGACATGATCTGCAAAGATGCGCCGGGCACCGCCCCTGCGCCGCTGAAGCCCTGGTTTGAATTGCCGCGTTTAGTGGATCCTGAATACACCATTATCTTTGGTCATTGGGCGTCGCTGGAAGGTAAGGGCACGCCAGAAGGCATTGTCGGCCTCGATACCGGCTGTTGCTGGGGAGGCGATCTGACCATGTTGCGCTGGGAAGACCAACAGTACTTCACTCAACCTTCGAACCGCCGCGATATACTCGACAACGCGAATACGCTGGCAGCGTCATAATAAAACCGGGGCGGTTCGACGCCGCCCCGGCCTTTTCCGTTTAAGCTTAAGCGCCAATCACCCCGCCATCCTCACGCGTAATCATCAAGACTGACGAACGCGGACGCGGGCTGTTGTTCGGGAAATGGGAGTCGCCTTCTTCCCCCGGATGCTGCACGTTGACGAACATCGTCTTGTAATCCGGCGTGAAGGTGATGCCGGTCAGCTCGCACGATTTAGGCCCAACCATAAAGCGGCGGATTTCACCGCTCAGCGGGTCCCCCACCAGCATTTGGTTATTCCCCTGCCCGGCATAATCGCCCTTGTTACTGTACTTGCCGTCGGTGAGGATCCACAGGCGCCCAGCCTTATCAAAACCCAGCCCGTCAGGGCTGTTAAAGGTATTATCTGCGGTGATGTTCGGCGTACCGCGATTGACCCCTTCCGGATGCGCGATCGGGTTGCCGCACAGCGCATAAATATCCCAGGTAAAAGCGGCTGCGGTGGCGTCGCCGCCCTCATCCCAGCGGATAATCTGGCCGTAAACATTGTTCGGTCGCGGATTGGCGGCGTTCAGCGGCATGCCTTCTTCACCGCGCTTGCTGTTATTGGTCAGCGTGCAATAAGCGCGCCCGTCATGCGGGTTCACGGCGATCCATTCAGGGCGATCCATTTTGGTTGCCCCCACCTGCGCCGCTGCCTTGCGTGCGAAGATCAACACTTCCGCCTCATCACGGAAGCCGTTTTCCGGCGTCAGGCCGTTTTTGCCGAATTCCAGCGCAATCCAGCGCCCAGTCCCTTTCAGCGGCGTACCGCCGGCGTCACCGTCAAACTGCGCCACATACAGCGTGCCTTCATCCAGCAAGCTGCGGTTATTGGCCGGATTGGCGATGTCAACCAGGCCTTTAGAGACGTACTTGTAGATATGCTCGCCACGCTCGTCGTCACCCATATAGACCACCAGACGCCCATCTTTAGCGACGGTCACCGCGGCATTTTCATGCTTGAAGCGACCCAGCGCAGTGTGTTTGATTGGCGTTGACGTAGGGTTCATCGGGTCGATTTCAACGATCCAGCCGTGGCGGTTGAATTCGTTCGGGTTCTTCGCCACGTCAAAGCGCTCATCATAGTCCGGCCAGTTGCGCTCAGGTTCGCTGACCTTCAGCGTATAGCGCTTCTGTTCTGCCGTAGTTTGATAGTCGGCCTGGTGGGTGCCGAAATAGGTATCGAAATTCTCTTCGCAGGTCAGGTAGGTGCCCCAGGGCGTTTTGCCGTTAGCGCAGTTGCCGAAAGTACCCAATACTTTGCGTCCGGTGGGATCGGCCGCGGTTTGCAGCAGCGGATGACCGGCGGCCGGGCCGCTGAACTGCATTTCGGTGTTGGCGGTGATACGGCGGTTGTAGCGCGAAGGGCGCTCCACCTCCCAGCGTTGGCTATCGCCGGCGCGCTTCACCGCCACAATGGAAACGCCATGCGCCGCCTGGGATTTACGTACGTCCTCCAGGCTGGTGGCCTTGCTGCCGCCGTGGGCGAACAGGTACTGCTCATTCACGTATTCGTTGTTGATGGCCATCACACCGTGATTGTCATCAATCGGGAAGAAGCTCATGCCGTCATTGTTGTCGCCAAACTGCTTCTCCTGATCGGCGGCGCTGTTGTTGCCCTGGGCGTCAAATGCGGCGGCGCCCTCCACCAGCGGCTCCCCCCAGGAGATCAACACCTCGGCGCGATACCCCGGCGCAATCACCACTTCGTCGGCGGTGGAGGCTGCAATGCCTTTAAAGCCCAACAGCTTGTTCGGCGGCAAATCCTCGGCCAGCGCCTCGGCGGAAACCGTCCAGATGCCGCCGCCAAGGAATCCCGCCAGGCCAACAGCGCCTGCGCTGCCGAGCAGCAGTTTACGACGGGTGGGATCGGTCAGGCGGTCGGCGTCTAGTTGCTCAATTTTGCTCGTCATGTGTCTGCTTCCTTTTTAAATGGCGCCGCGATCAAGATTCACCAGAGTTGCCGGGCGCTCGAAGTTGAGCTTCATACTAATCAGGAAGTGTGACGAAAATGTTACAACTAAGCGGCGCAAAAACGACAAAGGGCACAATCTCTTGTGCCCTTTGGGAGGAGGTAGCTAACGCCCGAAAATCAACGGCGTTCTAAAATCTCAAAGCAGTAGCTGTGAGAGTTCAGCTCGTCAGCATCGTGGAATTCGCTGAACGAAGTTTCCCATTCGTCCGGCTCATAGTCCGGGAAATGGGTGTCGCCACCGACTTCGGCGTCGATATGCGTCAGATACATACGGTCAGCACGCGCCAGGAACTGGGTATAGATATGCCCACCGCCCATGACCATGACTTCTTCCACATCACCGGCCGCGGCCAGCGCCTCGTCCAAAGACGTAGCCCAGGTCACCCCGGTTTCACTGCCGGGACGGCTGCTTAAAACGATGTTATGGCGGCCCGGCAGCGGGCGACCAATGGACTCGAACGTTTTACGGCCCATAATGACCGGTTTATTCAGCGTGTTACGTTTAAACCACGCTAAGTCCGCCGGCAAATGCCACGGCATGGCGTTTTCCATACCAATAACGCGATCCGCCGCCAAGGCAGCGATCAGGCTGATAATCATTGTTAAACCCTGTGTAGGCAGCAAAATTGCTCACACTATACGTAAAGGCCTATCCGTCGTCGATAGGCTAATCAAGCAAGATGAATATATAAGATAGCTCTTATCAGTATATCTAATAACCAGCGTTTACGGCTGCCAGGTTTCATACCCCTGGACGTTTTCGATACAGCCACAACCCCGGCAATGACAGCCCTATCGATAGCGCGCCGACGATGAAACTGGCCTTGAGAAAATTGGTGACCATGGTTTCCATCAAGGCTTCGCTATAGCCCAGATGCGAAATCTCCACCACCGTGATCATCGCGGTATAGGCGGAAATGCCGGGGAACATCGGGATCACCGCCGCTACGGTAAAGACCTTCGGGTGCGCCAACAACCAGCGCGACCAATAGATGCCGATGATGCCGATCAAAATCGCCGCCAGCAGCGACGCCCACTCGATATTCATGCCGGCGTGTATCATCAACATGCGTGAACCCCGGCCCACTGCGCCGAGCAGGGCGCAATAGCGCAGCGCGCGCAGCGGCACGTTGAACACCATGGCGAAACCCAGCGCCGGCACCGCCGCCAGCAGCATTTCCAGCAACAAGGCCCACAACAGGCTCATGACCACCCCCGCAAATCCCACAGCGACATCGCCATCACCACGCCGATACAGGTAGCCAAAGTCAGCAGACTGGCCATAGCCCAGCGCGCCAATCCGGTATTCACATGGCCTTTAAACATGTCCGCCACCGCGTTGATCAGCGGGAATCCCGGCACCAGCAGCAGCACGCTGGCGGCCATCGCCACGCTGGAGGTGTCGCTGAACGCGGGTAACCGCAGCAACAGGCCGGAAACCGAAGTAGCGACAAACGCCGTCAGACAAAAGTTGATCAGCGGATTCATATGGCGGGCAGTGAGCATCTGGCGTACCAGCATCGCCACACCGCTGGCGATAAAGGTGACCATGAACGCATCACCGCCGCCGCCGTTGAGCATGCTGAAACAGCCACACGACAGCCCCACCATCACCACCACCAGCCAACGCGGGTAGCGCAGCGGACGAATTTTCTCGAAACGCCGGGCAACATCGCGCGCATCCGCCAGCCGGTGCTCCGCCAGAATGACGATATGCTGTACCTCGGTCACCATCTGCATATTGATGCCCCGATCGATGTTCTTGCGCGTGGTGGTCAGGCATTCGCCATGGCTGATGGTCGTCAGCACCACCGCATTGGCCGAAATGGAGCTTTCCACGCTGTCCATGCCCAGCGCTATTCCCAGCCGGGTCGATAACTGTTCCACCACCATGCTTTCAGCGCCATGCTGCAACAGCAACAAGGCGCATTGAATGCACAGGCGGGTGATTTCACGCTGTTGCCGGTGCGGCTCCGGCATATCGGTCGTTGTGGTTTGATTCATAATGTCCCGTGGTGTGCCCTGAATAAAAGTTCATCATATTGCCTAACGGGGTCTCAATGGGTTGATGCTAATCAGGAGAAGCAGCGTTATTATCAGCGCAATTACGCCTTTTGTGCAGAGACTCAAAACCATGCTTGAAACTTCGCTGTTCGTCGCCGGTATTGTCGCCCTGGGCATGCTGTCACCCGGCCCGGACTTTTTCCTGGTGATCAAGAATGCCGCTCGCTATCCGCGCCCCGCAGCCATGATGACCGCCCTCGGGGTGATCTGCGGCGTCGCGACCCACATGTCTTACTGCGTTGCCGGGTTGGCGGTGGTGATCACCACTACGCCGTGGCTGTTCAACGTGCTGAAATATGCCGGTGCGGTCTACCTGATCTGGGTGGGCATTCAGGCGCTGCTGTCGCGCGGGGGCAGCAAGATGAACGTCAGCCATCTGCCGCAGCAGCAGGTGAGCCTGAAAAGCGCTTTTGTGCAAGGCTATCTGTGCAATCTGCTCAATCCCAAAGCCACGCTGTTCTTCCTGGCGGTCTTCACTCAGGTGCTGCAGATCGACTCCGGGTTGAGCGAAAAACTGTGGTATGCGGGGATTATCCTGGGCCTGTCCGCCGTCTGGTGGCCGGTACTGGTGTTCTTGTTCCAAAGCGGGCCGGTACGTCGCGGATTGGAGAAAACGCAGAAGGTGGTCGACAAGCTGCTGGGCGGCATGCTGATCGCGCTGGGCATCAAGGTTGCACTGAGCTGATTTACCCGTCATACCTGTCACCGCAGCTTTGTTGGCTGCGTACATTTACCCCGGTCACTTGGTTCACCAAGCTCCCGGGGATTCACGTACTTGCCGCCTAGCTGCAGCACCAGGCATTTTGGGTAAAGATCACCATGGTTAGCCTTTGGCTTCCACCACGTCGTCTTCCGGCGCCTTGCCGTCAATGCTGCCACGCCAGCCGGTTTGCGGTACCTGAGCCAACCGGTTTTGATCCTGCTGGATGGCGTTGCTGAGCATTTCCTTCGCCCGTTGCAGGGTAGCGATACGGAATTCCGTGTCCTCGTAATTTTCCATCATCGCTTCCAGCATCTGCAGGTTGTAACGCCGGAAAGTATCCGCTTTCTCCCGCGCCTCGTAGGCGTCCAGCCCCAGCAGCTCCAGCGCCTCACGGCCAATACGCAGCGAGCTTTCGAAGGTTTCGCGTTCCGGGCTTTCCACCCCCAACTGCCGCAACTGATACCAGTGATCGACATCGCGCGCACGCGCCACGATTTTCAGGTGCGGGAAGTGTCGCTTGGCCAGTTCGGTCAGTTGCAGGTTGGCTTCCACATCGTCGATGGCGTTAATCAGCACCTTGGCGTGCGCCGCGCCCGCAGCCTCCAGCAGATCGGCACGAGTCGCGTCGCCGTAAAACACTTTGGTACCGAATTTTCTCAGCGTTTCAATATGGTCCGGATCGTGATCCAACACCACGGTGTGGACACCGTTAGCCAGCAGCAAACGGCCGGCGATCTGACCAAAACGGCCGAAGCCGGCAATGATCACGCTGGCGTTTTCTTCATCAATCACATCCGCCGGGCGTTCGTCCTTCGGCGCATTTTTCTCCAGCCTCGCGGCCACCACCAGTAACAGCGGCGTCGCCGCCATCGACAGAGCCACCGCCAGAGTCAGCGATTTAGCCCAGTCTGGCGGCAACACGCCGGCCAACTGGGCGGCGCCGAAGATCACGAAGGCAAACTCACTGCCCTGCCCCAACAAAATGGCGAACATGCCGCGTTGGCGTTTTGGCACGCCCAGCCACGGCCCAATCAGCCACAGCAACGCCGCCTTGATCAACATAAAGCCCAATAACAGCGAGGCGATCAGCAACGGATGGTGGAACAGAGTCCCGAAGTCGATCGACATGCCGACACCGATAAAGAACAACCCCAGCAACAGGCCCTTGAACGGCTGGATGTCGCTTTCCAGCGCATGGCGATATTCCGAACTCGCCAGCAGCACCCCGGCGAGAAAAGCGCCCATCGCCATCGATAGCCCGGCCATTTCCAGCAGGATGCCAAAACCGAACACCAGGAACAGCGCCACGGCGCTGAACACTTCACGCATGCCGGACCGGGCGACAAAGTGCAGCAACGGCCGGGTTACGTAGCGCCCGAGCAGCACCACTATCGCCAGCGCGCCCACCACCTTCGCCGCAGACAGGGCGAACGCGCCCAACGTAGTGGTGGCGCCGCTGCTGGCCAGCAAAGGGATCATCGCCACCAGCGGGATCGCCGCGATATCCTGGAACAACAGCGCCGCGAACGAGCTGCGGCCAATCGGCGATGGCGTCAGGTTACGCTCGCTCATCGCCTGCATGGCGATGGCGGTAGAAGACAACGCCAGCGTCAGGCCAATCAGCAGCGCCACCTTCCAGTCCAGCCCGAGGAAATAACAAAAGGCGCTGAGCGCCAGCCCGCAGCCCGTCATCTGGATGCTGCCGCCGCCAAACACCGAGGCGCGCAGCGTCCACAGCCGTTTAGGATCCAGCTCCAGCCCGATGATAAACAACATCAGCACCACGCCAATCTCGGCAAAGGTGAGGATCGATTCGGCGTCGGAGACCAGCTTCAGCCCCCAGGGGCCGATAATGCAGCCGGCGATCAGGTAGCCGAGCACCGAGCCCAGTCCGAGACGCACTGCAATCGGCACGAACAGCGCGGCCGACCCCAGATAGATCAGCCCCTCGATCATCATGTTGTGATTATCCATGGTCGGCTCCTTGATCCGCAGGCTCACTGTGTTCCATCAGATACTCTACCAAACGCTGACGGTAGGCCTCGCCGGCGGCAATCAGCGTCGGCTCGTTACAGGTAAAGGTGTTATGCACGGCAAAGTAGGGTTGCCAGTTCATGCCGCAGTAGAGCGCAGTCGCCTGCAGCGGCTGCCCCAGCGCGGCGAAATTTGGGTAATCGCCCAGTTCGAAATGATGCTCGTCCCCGCCGCTGGTGACCGCCCACAGGCAATCTTTGCCCACCAGCGCATCGCCGTCATGGCCGTAAGCCCAGCCGTGCTCCAGCACTTTGTCGATCCACAGTTTCAGCAGCGGCGGCAGGCTGTACCACTGCATGGGATGCTGAAACACCACCATATCGGCACGCTCCAGCGCACGTTGCTCAGCGTTGATATCGATGTTGAAGTCAGGATACAGCTCATAGAGCGCGCGTACTTCCACGTCCGGAATGTCTTTTACCGCCTGCAGCAGACGGTGATTGGCATGCGAATGCCGGGGATACGGGTGAGCGTAAATAATCAGAATCATTGTTGTCGTCGTTCCTTTGTCCCTTGCCAATTTATCAAGCATATACCAATCACACAGCGTGACATTTTGCTGAATGATTGATAGCGGAAATTTCTAATTCAAGGCAACAAATTTGCTGAACAAGATAAAAAAATAAGGGCGCTGCATATGCAGCGCCCTTTGGCATTACGGCATCACTGAATTACTTGGTGATGCGAGCATGCAGCTCCTGCACTGAGGTAACTTGCTCGGTCGGATCCGCTTTCAGCGCCATCGCGGTGGCAAAGCCGCCGTTCAGGGTGGTGTCGTAATGCACCTTGTACTGCAGCGCGCTGCGGCGAATCAGCTTGGAGTCCTCAATCGCCTGGCGACCGGCCGTGGTGTTCACAATGTAGGTGTACTCGCCATTCTTGATACGGTCCTGAATGTGCGGACGGCCTTCATGCACCTTGTTGACCAGACGCGGGTTAATGCCCGCCTCGCCCAGCACGACCGCGGTGCCGTGGGTCGCGTCCAGCTCGAAGCCCTGTTTCAGCAGGCTTGCCGCCAGATCCACCACGCGGGCTTTATCGCCTTCACGCACCGACAGCAGCGCACGGCCTTGTTTCTTCATGCCTGACTGGCTGCCGAGCATCGCCTTGGAGAAGGCTTCCGCGAAGGTGCGACCCACGCCCATCACTTCCCCGGTAGAACGCATTTCCGGCCCCAGAATCGGGTCGACGCCAGGGAACTTGTTGAACGGCAGCACCACTTCTTTCACTGAGTAGTAAGGCGGGATAACTTCTTCCGTTACGCCCTGCTCGGCCAGCGTCTTGCCCGCCATGACCCGTGCGGCTACCTTGGCCAGCGGCACGCCGGTGGCTTTGGAAACGAACGGCACGGTACGTGCGGCACGCGGGTTGACTTCAATCAGGTAGACTTCATTGTTCTTCACCGCGAACTGTACGTTCATCAGACCGCGCACCTGCAGCTCGAACGCCAGTTTCTCGACCTGTTGGCGCATCACATCCTGAATTTCTTTGCTCAGGGTGTAAGCAGGCAGTGAACAGGCGGAATCCCCAGAGTGCACGCCAGCCTGTTCGATATGTTCCATGATGCCGCCAATCAGCACGCGCTCACCGTCGCAAATGGCATCGACGTCCACTTCTACCGCATCATCCAGGAAGCGGTCCAGCAGCACTGGCGCGTCGTTGGAGACGCTGACGGCGTTCTGGAAGTAACGGCGCAGGTCGATCTCGTCGTAGACGATTTCCATCGCACGGCCGCCCAGTACGTAGGAAGGACGTACCACCAGCGGGTAACCGATACCGGCCGCTTTCTCTACCGCCTGTTCGATGGTGGCAACGGTGGCATTGGCCGGCTGTTTCAGGCCCAGGCGGTGTACCGCCTGCTGGAAACGCTCACGGTCTTCGGCACGGTCAATCGCATCCGGGCTGGTACCGATAATCGGCACGCCTGCCGCTTCCAGCTCACGCGCCAGCTTCAGTGGAGTCTGGCCGCCGTACTGCACGATCACGCCTTTCGGTTTCTCGATGCGTACGATTTCCAGCACGTCTTCCAGCGTAACCGGCTCGAAATACAGGCGGTCGGACGTGTCGTAGTCGGTAGAGACGGTTTCCGGGTTACAGTTGACCATAATGGTTTCGTAACCGTCTTCGCGCAGCGCCAGCGAGGCGTGCACGCAGCAATAGTCGAACTCGATGCCTTGGCCGATACGGTTCGGACCGCCACCCAGCACCATCACTTTCGGACGGTCGTTGGTCGGGTTGGACTCGCACTCTTCTTCATAAGTGGAGTACATGTAGGCGGTGTCGGTGGCGAATTCCGCCGCACAGGTATCCACACGCTTGTAAACCGGGTGCAGGCCATAGCCGTGGCGCAGCTTGCGGATTTCGCTCTCGGCTACGCCGGCCAGCGTGGCCAGGCGCGCATCGGCGAAACCTTTACGCTTCAGGGTACGCAGGAATTCCTGGGTCAGGCCGTTGATGCCGGATTCCGCAACCTGCTCTTCCAGACGCACCAGCTCTTCAATCTGCACCAGGAACCAGCGGTCAACGTTGGTCAGGTTAAACACGCCGTCAACCGACATGCCGGCACGGAACGCGTCCGCGATGTACCAGATACGGTCGCAACCGGCATCTTTCAGTTCGCGACGGATTTTGGTCAGCGCTTCCGGATCGTCCAGGTTCACTTTCGGGTCGAAGCCGGTGGCGCCCACTTCCAGACCGCGCAGCGCTTTCTGCAGCGACTCTTGTTGAGTTCGGCCAATCGCCATCACTTCGCCGACGGATTTCATTTGGGTGGTCAGGCGGTCGTTAGCGCCGGCAAATTTCTCGAAGTTAAAGCGAGGAATTTTGGTAACCACGTAGTCGATGGACGGCTCAAAGGACGCCGGAGTGCGGCCGCCGGTGATGTCGTTCATCAGTTCGTCGAGGGTGTAACCCACCGCCAGCTTGGCGGCGATTTTGGCAATCGGGAAGCCGGTGGCTTTTGACGCCAGCGCCGAAGAACGGGACACGCGCGGGTTCATTTCGATGACGATCAGGCGACCGTTTTTCGGGTTAACCGAGAACTGCACGTTGGAACCGCCGGTTTCCACGCCGATTTCACGCAGCACCGCCATCGAGGCGTTACGCATGATTTGGTATTCTTTGTCGGTCAGCGTTTGCGCCGGAGCCACGGTGATGGAGTCACCGGTATGGATGCCCATGGCGTCGAAGTTTTCGATAGAGCAGACGATGATGCAGTTATCGTTCTTATCGCGCACCACCTCCATCTCGTACTCTTTCCAGCCGATCAGCGATTCGTCGATCAACAGCTCTTTGGTTGGCGACAGATCCAGGCCGCGCTCGCAGATCTCTTCGAACTCTTCGCGGTTATAAGCGATGCCGCCACCGGTGCCGCCCATGGTAAAGGAAGGGCGGATGATGCACGGGAAGCCAACGTCAGCGGCAACCGCCAGCGCTTCTTCCATATTATGCGCGATGCCGGAACGCGCAGTATCCAGGCCGATTTTCTTCATCGCCACGTCGAAACGGCGGCGGTCTTCGGCTTTATCGATAGCGTCGGCCGTGGCGCCAATCATGGTCACGCCGAACTCGGCCAGCACGCCCTGACGCTCCAGCTCCAGCGCACAGTTCAGCGCGGTCTGGCCCCCCATGGTCGGCAATACCGCATCCGGGCGCTCTTTTTCGATGATTTTACGCACCACTTCCCAGTGGATCGGCTCGATGTAGGTCGCATCGGCCATTTCCGGGTCGGTCATGATGGTGGCCGGGTTGGAGTTCACCAGAATGACCCGGTAACCCTCTTCGCGCAGCGCTTTACACGCCTGGGCACCCGAATAGTCGAACTCACACGCCTGGCCGATGACAATCGGGCCAGCGCCGAGGATCAGGATGCTTTTTATGTCTGTACGTTTTGGCATTTTTTTACTGCTCCTGATTATTTGGCGTTAGAACGGTAAGTCTCGATCAGTTCGATAAAGTGGTCGAACAGCGGCGCAGCGTCGTGCGGGCCTGGGCTGGCTTCCGGGTGGCCCTGGAAGCTGAACGCCGCTTTGTCGGTGCGGTGAATGCCCTGCACCGTGTGGTCAAACAGTGATTTGTGCGTTACGCGCAGTTCGGCCGGCAGGTTATTTTCGTCAACCGCAAACCCGTGGTTCTGTGCAGTGATCATCACGCAGTCGTTATCCAGATCTTTCACCGGGTGGTTACCGCCGTGGTGGCCCAGCTTCATCTTCACGGTTTTCGCACCGCTGGCCAGCGCCAGCAACTGGTGGCCGAGGCAGATGCCGAACACCGGAATGTCGGTTTCCAGGAACTGTTTGATGGCGGTGATGGCGTAATCGCAAGGCTCCGGGTCGCCCGGGCCGTTGGACAGGAAAATGCCGTCCGGATTCATCTTCAATACTTCATCTGCCGGGGTCTGCGCCGGCACTACCGTCAGGCGGCAACCGCGATCCACCAACATGCGCAAGATGTTGCGCTTGGCGCCGTAATCGTAAGCCACCACGTGGAACGGCAGCTCGGAGGCCGGCTTGGCTTCCGGCAGGTCGCCTTCAAGCGTCCAGCTACCCTGCTGCCAGCTGTAAGCTTCTTTGGTGGTCACTTCTTTCGCCAGGTCCATGCCTTTCAAGCCCGGGAAACCCTGCGCCTTGGCCAGCGCCAGCGCGGCGTCCGGTGAATCGGCGGCGATGATGCAGCCGTTCTGTGCGCCTTTTTCGCGCAACAGGCGGGTCAGCTTGCGGGTATCGATATCGGCAATCGCCACGATGTTATGACGCTTCAGATATTCTGACAGGCCTTCTTCGCTGCGGTAGTTGCTGGCAATCAAAGGGAGATCACGAATGACAAGGCCTTGGGCGTGTACCGCGGAGGATTCTTCGTCGGAAGCATTGGTGCCGACATTGCCGATATGAGGATAAGTAAGAGTAACGATCTGGCGAGAGTAGGAAGGATCAGTGAGGATTTCTTGATAGCCGGTCATCGACGTATTGAAGACCACTTCCCCCACTGCCGTACCCTCTGCCCCGATGGCCCGACCGTGGAATTGGGTTCCGTCTTCCAGAACCAATAGCGCTGACTTAATCAAAACACCCTCCGAGGAATAATCAATCACAATATCTGCATATTAATTCAGATATCGCGATCTAAATCAATGCAAAAACCGCCCTCAAGGCCAATTTTTGGCAAATTGGGCGCATTTTAATGATGAGTGCTCCACTTGTCTACCCAAAGCGCCATTTTTTCTCTTATTTTTGCACTTCTCAACGTTTAATAGGGTCAGCAGCCATAAAAACACAGCTAAACTCGGGTGGGTAAACGGTTGCGAGGAAGAATGACAAAAAATCACCTTTCCAAAGGTCTGTTATCGGGTGAAAAGTATCTATCAGGGAAATTACTCGCCATAAAACGCAAGTAAACAACAATAAATAATAATTAAGCAATAAAAAACGGATCAATCCTTCATTTTTAATGTTAAAAAAAAGGACAATAAAATTATTGTCCGTTAATCATAGCTTTATGATCAATACAACCACATCACGATGGTATTCAAATAGATTATAACTGGTCCAATCCGAGCACGTCCCGCATATCAAACAGACCTTTATCGTGGCTATGCAACCAAGATGCCGCCCGAACCGCACCGGCGGCAAAAGTCATGCGGCTGGAGGCTTTATGGGTGATTTCCACCCGCTCACCGATGTCGGCAAACATGGCGGTATGCTCCCCGACGATATCGCCGGCACGGATGGTGGCGAAGCCTATGCTCTTGGGATCGCGTTCGCCGGTATAACCTTCACGCGCATAGACGGCGCATTCTTTCAGGTCACGCCCCAGCGCGCCGGCAATCGCCTCGCCCATCGCCAACGCCGTGCCCGAAGGGGCATCCACTTTATGGCGGTGGTGCGCTTCAATAATTTCAATGTCGGTGTAGTCGCCCATCACCTGAGCGGCTTTTTCCAACAGTTTCAGCACCAGGTTGACGCCCACGCTGAAGTTGGCGGCGAACACGATGCCAATCTGCTGCGCGGCGGCGCGGATGGCCTCTTTGCCCGCATCGTCAAAACCGGTGGTGCCGATCACCATCGCCTTGCGATGTTCGACGCAGAAAGCCAGGTACGCCAGCGTGCTTTCCGGGCGAGTGAAGTCGATCAGAATATCGAAGTCATCGACCACCTTTTCCAGGCTGTCGCTGACGGTCACGCCCAGCGTGCCCACGCCCGCCAGTTCACCGGCATCGGTGCCGATCAGACTTGAACCCGGACGCGACACCGCAGCCCCCAACACCACGCCCTGCGCCTGATGTACCGCCTGGATCAATTGGCGCCCCATGCGGCCGCCGGAACCCGCAATCGCAATGCGGATTTGTGAATCAGTCATGCTTGCTCTCTTCTTGATTAGACGCCTACTCCATAGGCTATAGGTTTAGGGTAACTGCCCCATAGGATCACCGCCAGAAGATTCATTTCATAATTAGAAAATTATGATATCTCCCGCTTTTCATCAGTAATGTTGTCAATGGGTTAACAACCGGTCAAATAAAACCCGTTTTTCAATTGTACATAATCATGCAAATTTGATGAGAGAAACCTGCATAAAAAAGGCGCCGCAAAGGGCGCCTTGAGGAACTCGATGACGGCTTTCAGCCGGTTAAGGCTGCCACCTCTTCGGCAATCGCCGCCAATGCATCATGGCGGGCATAGTCGGCCTGTACCAGCGCCGCGCGTTGCCGATAAACCGGCTGCGACAGGATTTGCTGCACAGCCTGCCGCAGTTGCGCCTCATCCGGCTCGCTGGTATGCAGGTTAATCCCGCAGCCCGCGGCCACCACCCGAGAAGCCGCCTCGAGCTTATCCTCACCGGTCCCGGCAACAATCAAGGGCACAGCATGATCCAACGCGTAATTGATCGAACCATAACCGCCGTTGGTGATCAACAGCGCCGCCTGCGGCAGCCAGTGCTCGAAAGAGATAAACTCCCGTACTCTGGCGTTGTCCGGCAGTTGCGACAACACCCCATCAACCGGGCGGCCGCCGGTGGTCGCCAGCACCCGCACCGGTAACCCGGCCAGCGCTTTTAGCGTCGGAACAATCAGCTGGTGCAGATCGACATTCGCCAACGTACCCTGCGTCACGATCACCAACGGGCGAGGATCCGTTTCATCCCACTCGCCTGCGCCTTGCTGTGCCGCCGCCGCACCGCGCAACGGGCCGATAAATCGCACGCCTGCTGGCAGATCGTCACGCGGATACTCCAGCGCCGGGGTAGCCAGTTGCAAAAAGCGATCGCAGCCGTCTATCAACGCATCCGTGAACGGCTGTTGCAGCGGCCCGCCGCCGGATTGCGCCATCGCGACGTTGAAGCTCTGCTGTACCTCATCGATCAAGACACGCGTGGCTTCGTCCACCAATTGTTCACGTTGCAGTTCGCGCGGCAACAGCGCCGGGGGAATGCGCGGCCCGTAAAAGATGGAATCTTCGGACGAGAACGACAACGGCGTCACGCCAATGCCGATCACCGGCAGGCGGTCGGTTACCTGCAACAGCGGCAATACTCCGTAGAAGCAGTTTTCCACCATCAGCAGATCGGTCGCCTCGGCGGCTATCGCCGCCCTCAGTTGCCGATCCAGCAACGGGATCGGCGCGGCGAAGAAATCTTTCAGCGCCAGCGCCATCTGTACATTGCCCGGTGGTAGCGCGGCGCGTTCGGGAAAATGCTGTTCCAGGTAGCGATAATCGAAATCCACCTGCGCATCGAAAGGCACAAACTGCGCGCCCACCGCTTCGGCGCGTTCGCGGAACAGCGCACCGGTCATCAGCCGCACCCGGTGGCCCTGTGCAATCAGGTAGCGGGCAATCCCCAGCATCGGATAAACGTGCCCTGGAGTGGCGACGGCCGCCATCAGTATCCTTGCCATAATGTCTTGTTAAGCCTCTGCGTTGGCCGGCTTCAGCGCCAGGTTGGCGCACACCGGGTTGCTCTGAATATGCACGCGCTGCAGATGACGGGCGGAGCGGGCGGTGAAACCTTCGCGTCCGTGCAACAGCGAGAAGTTATCCGCTACCACCACATCGCCCTGCTGCCACTGGTGGGCGTAATAGTGGCGCGGATCGTAGAGATGCTGTTGCAGAGTCTGATGGAAAGTGTCCTGCTCTTCTTGCGGCACGCCATGATATTCAAGCGCATGCTGATTAAGGAACTTCTTGCCCTCCGTCGGCGGTTCGTTGTAACGCATGATCACCCCGCTGCCGCTCGGATGCGTCACCACCAGCGGCGAACAGACCTCGCCGCCATAGTGAACCACTTGCTTGATCCGATAAGAAATAGACACCTTCAGCCATTGCGCCAACAGCGACTCATCGGCATTGGCCAGCAGCCGCGTAGTATCGACAAAGGTGGTGCGCCCGCCCTCATCCTGCGACGGTGCCGCCACGCAGTGGAATAGCTGAAACTCGGGAATGGTCGGTTTGTACATGCCATCCCAGTGCAACGGGACGTAGCTGCTGTCGAAAATGTGATCTTTGGCGTCCGGATGCTCCTTCACGTCCAGCACAGCGCCGAACGGCCACATCATGATCTCTCCCCAACCGCCGGCATAGCGGGTCAACACCTGAGGATCGGTAAAGCCGGAATCGAAACCGCGCAGCACCAGCAGATGGTGCCTTTGCGCCAGCGCCCGCAGCGCCGCTACCGGTAGCTCGCTGATTGGCTGTCCGGGATATTTCGGGGTCAGCACTGCGCCAAACGGGGTATTCAGTTCAATGCGGCAGTTCAGTTGTTGATTGTCCATCAGTGACTCTCCTTGAAGCGAATTTGCTGCTCACACAGCAACAGTGCCGTTAAAAACACGCCCGCCAACGCTGCGGGCGCAACGTGGCGTGTTACGCCACCTGAGGCTGTTCGATCAGGTAATGGCTTGGCGTGCCGCGGATCGCCACCAGTTCACCCGCCAGTTGCTGCGCGTCTTTGCGCTTCATCAGCACGAACTGGCCGTTGACGTTTGCCGCCACGCCGTGCCACGGCGTCAGCCAGTCGTCTTTGGTCGGCATCATATGGATGCCCATTTTCAGGCTGTCAGCGGGTTGCGGGTGGATAGACAGGCGTATCGCCGCCGGGAAATGTTGGGCCAGCAGGTTGCCCCATGCCCAGCTGCGCTGTATTACGCCGCAGGCGCGCTGTTTGGCGTCTTTCTGCAACGCCGCATTGGAGCCGCTGTAACCCGGCAACTGGCTGTCTTCATACAGAAAACGAGTAATGGCGCGATACAGCTGCAATCCCTGCTCGTCCTGTATCAGTTGCTGCTTGATTGCCTCCTCCGGTTCGGCGTAGCCGTCGACCAGCAGTTGACGCAACAGGTCGTAGTCGTCGGTATGTTCCGCCAGCCCTTCGACGTCACCCAGGTTGAACACGCTCAGGTGCGTCGCCCCCACCTCGTTCAACAGGTTTTCAATTTCGCGCTGATAATGGTTGATGGCATCGTCGCTGACGCGGATCAAATCACCGAACACATGACCATCAGAGCAGATCACGATATGCGCTCCCGGCGGGTAATAAAGCTGGATGCGCTGACACAGAGAATTTAGGAATATCAACGATAGCCGTTCCGCCATGTCGGGCACCGCGCCGATCACTTTATTGGTATTGGGTGATTTTGTCGGGAAGGCCGGCAGTACAAATTCGATGCGCTGATTGTTTGCAATGAATGCCCGGATACGCGGCAATTGCACCTGAGAAACGACCTGTTCCTCCTCAGTATTTGAGGTTTCAAGGCCGGGAAAGCGACGCCGATATTGTAATAACTCATGGAGAATTTTTAATGACACGGTTTCAATATAGGCAATATCCACAATTAACTCCTGTTCAGATGTGGCATAAGAATTTTATTCGCAAACGCAATAAGACTTATCAAAAAGAGGAATGACGCGCAGGCAATAAGTCTCACCGTGCGTTTATCTGCTTCAGGCAATATAGAAGAGATAATGCTATATTATTAGCCCTTATAATTTGCAATCTTGGTTAAGTTGAACTTAACAAACTATGAGTAATATTCTAAAACGCATGGCTATTTTTTCTAAAGTTGTCGATTGCGGCGCGTTCAGCATGGCAGCCAAAGAATTAGGCATTACCACCTCAGCCGTCAGCCAGCATATCCGCCAGCTGGAAAACGAACTGGGCATTCAATTACTTTTGCGCTCTACTCGCTCACTGAGCCTGACAGAGGCCGGACAATGTTTTTATGAGGATTGCGTGCTGATGATCCATGCCGCCGAGCGGGGTCAACAGCGTATTGCCGCGCTGCGCGGCGAACTGGCAGGTGAACTGCGCGTCGCCACCTCCACGGAATTCGCCACCCATTATCTGGTGCCGGCGTTGCAAAGCTTTCTGGATGAACACCCGCGCATCACGCTGCGGCTGGAAATCCATGACGAGAAAATCGATCTGATAGGCCAACGGATAGATCTGGCGATCCGCGGCGGCGTGCTGGCCGACTCCAGCTACGTCTCCACCCGCCTGGCGCGCTTTCGCGAAGTGTTGTGCGCCTCCCCAGCCTACCTTGCCGACCACGGTGTGCCGGAGTCTCCACAGGCCTTAACCCGTCATCAATGGGTCACCTTCACCCCGTTGGGAAACCCGCAGTTTGTTCGGCTGAACCACGCGAATGGCGATGAGCACCGGTTGCGCATGACCGGGCGTCTATTTACCAATAACGGCATGGCGATGAAAGAATTGGCGCTGGCCGGCAAGGGGATTATCCGTAATTTCTTCGTCAATGTTGAACGTGAATTACGCAGCGGTGATTTAGTGGAAGTGTTGCCTGAATGGCGATTACCGGAGATTAATTGCTATGCGATTATGCCCCGCCGTGACAGCCAACCATTAAAGGTTCGCCGTTTACTGGAACATATGAAAATCCATTTAAAAGAAAAAGAACAAAATTCCGTAGACCAGTTACGCACTTAATTAAATAAGAAGTATCTGTAACACCAATTACTTTAGTTTTTTAACTTTTCAGCCGATTGCTGACCAGCACCAGAGCGTTATTTTTAGATTGCAGCCTAATGATATTATCCTTAATGACTTTATATTCGCCAATATAATCATTCCTGCAGGGTTAATTCAAATAGTCAGAACGAACCTGGCTTTAAGTAACAGAAAATTTGAATCAGCCCTTCTCAATTTTGCTATTTATCCCGCAGCGTATCCCCAAAATGCAAAACGGGGAGCCGTAGCCCCCCGTGGTAACACTTTTGCCAAAAAGCTTATTCGACCTGTCTGATATCAACACGCAGCTCTTTCGGCACTTCAAATACGATATTCTCTTCACGGCCGCTGACTTCATGCACATCCACACCGCCCATCGTTCTCAGGCGGCTGATGACATCCTGGACCAGCACGTCCGGCGCCGACGCTCCGGCGGTCACGCCGATGTTGCGGGCGTTTTTCAGCCAGGCTTCCTGAATATCCGCCGCAGAGTCGATCAGGTACGCCGGCTTGCCAACGCGCTGGGCCAGCTCGGCCAGACGGTTGGAGTTGGACGAGTTTTTCGACCCGACCACCAGCACCACGTCAGCATCGCCGGCCAGATTGCGCACCGCTTCCTGACGGTTGGTGGTGGCGTAGCAGATGTCGTCTTTGCGCGGCCCGATAATGCTCGGGAAACGCTGGCGCAGGGCGTCGATCACTTCTGAGGTGTCATCCACCGACAGCGTGGTCTGCGTCATAAAGCACAGGTTGCTTTCGTCCTTCACCTGCAGTTTCCACACGTCTTCCGGCGACTCCACCAGATACATGCCGCCCTTCGGGTTGCTGTACTGGCCCATGGTGCCTTCCACTTCCGGATGACCGGCATGGCCAATCAGGATCGCCTCGGTACCCCGGCGGCTGGCTCGCGCCACCTCCATATGCACCTTGGTCACCAACGGGCAGGTAGCGTCAAACAGCATGGTCAGATCACGGGCTTTGGCTTCTGCCCGCACCGCCTGGGAAACCCCGTGCGCCGAGAAGATCAGAATCGACCCGTCCGGCACTTCGGCAATCTCTTCGATGAACACGGCCCCGCGCTCGCGCAGGCTGTCCACCACGTAGCGGTTATGCACCACTTCGTGACGCACGTAGATAGGCGCGCCGTAAATTTCCAGCGCGCGCTCAACGATACTGATCGCACGATCAACCCCGGCGCAAAAGCCGCGTGGGTTAGCCAGCAATATTTGCATGCGTCTCCTCCTGCTGCGGGTCAATCTCCAGCACTTCGATATCGAAGCTCACAGGATGGCCCGCCAGTGGATGGTTGAAATCAACGGTAATCGACTCTTCCGCCACTTCACGCACCACACCCGGCATTTCGCTGCCGTCGATGGCGGTAAACAGCATGATGGTGCCCACGTCCGGCACCCCGGTTTCCGCGAAATCACGGCGTGAGAAGAACTGGACCAGATCCGGATTCTCTGCGCCGAACGCCGCTTCCGGCTGCAGGGTAAAGGCGCATTTATCGCCCGCACGCAGGCCGAGCAGTTGCTCTTCCAGCGGTGCCGACAGGCTGCCGTCACCCAGGCGGAACAACGCCGGTTTGCCGTTACCGCGGGTCGACTCTGCGGTTGAGCCGTCTTCCAGTTTCAGCGTGAAATGAACCAATACGGCGCTGTCACCGTTAACCTGAGCCGTCATATTACTCACCTTTACTCTTTGCGCCTTTGCTCGCCGGCGACAGGAAGCCTTCCAGCACAATCATCGCCGCCCCCACGCAGATAAAGCTATCCGCCAGGTTGAAGGTCGGGTAGTGCCAGTTGCCCACATAAAAATCGATAAAATCGACCACGAAGCCGTGCCAAAGGCGATCAAACAGATTGCCTAGCGCACCGCCGATGATAAAAGCATAGGCGATATTGTTCAGCTTCTGTTGCGCCTGGCTGCGGTACATCATCACCAGCAGCACCGCCACGATGGCGACAGCGATACCGGCGAAGAACCAGCGCTGCCAGCCGCCGTGATCGGCGAGGAAGCTGAACGCGGCGCCGTAATTGCGCGCATAGAACAGATTGAACGACGGGATCAACGGCTGGGACTGGCCCAGCACGAAGTTACCGAGGATCCACTGCTTGCTGGCAAAATCCAGCGCCAGCACCACTACCATCACCCATAGCCAACGCAGGCCGGTCGAACAGATTGGTTTACTCATCAGGCACTTGTTCTCAGGCGTAGTTACGCTTTTCGCCGTCGCCGGCTACGTTGATCACACAGCGGCCACAGATGTCTGCGTGGTCCGCCACCAGGCCGATGTCAGTGGTGTAATGCCAGCAGCGCGGGCACTTCTCGCCTTCTGCAGTACTGAAGGCAATCTTCAGACCTTTCACCAGTTCCGACGCCTGCGCATCCGCCGGCGCATCGGCCAGAGGCGCAACGCGCGCCGCCGAGGTGAGCAGCACGAAGCGCAATTCGTCTTGCAGGCTAGTGAGGCGCTCAGCCAGCTCATTGTCGGCATACAGCGTGACCGCCGCTTCCAGAGAACCGCCAAGGCGCTTATCGGCCCGCGCTTGTTCCAGCACCTTGTTCACTTCGCCACGTACTTTCAGCAGTTCGGCCCAGAAGGCATCGTTCATGCTTTCGCCTTCGGCCAGACCGAACAGGCCGTCGTACCACTCTTCAGTGAACACGTACTGCGCGCGCTTGCCCGGCAGGAAGCCCCAGATTTCATCGGCAGTGAACGACATGATCGGCGCCATCCAGCGTACCAGCGCTTCCGCGATGTGGAACAGCGCGGTCTGGCAACTGCGGCGGGCGATGCTGTCGCTCTTCGCGGTGTACTGACGATCCTTGATGATATCCAGATAGAAGGAGCCCATCTCGACCGAACAGAACTGCATCAGACGCTGCACCACTTCATGGAAATCGTAGTTGGCGTAAGCCTGCTCGATATCCTGCTGCGCCGCCAGCGCACGGCCGACCGCCCAGCGATCCAGCACCACCATTTCTTCCGGTGCCACGCAGTCGGTGCTCGGCTCGAACCCGTTCAGGTTGGCCAGCAGGAAGCGCGCGGTGTTGCGGATGCGGCGGTAAGAATCGGCGGAGCGTTTCAGGATTTCATCGGAAACCGCAATCTCGCCGGTGTAGTCGGTAGACGCCACCCACAGACGCAGAATGTCGCCACCCAGCTTGTTCATCACGTCCTGCGGACTGACGGTGTTGCCGATCGACTTGGACATCTTGCGGCCCTGACCGTCAACGGTGAAACCGTGAGTCAGCACTTCTTTATAAGGCGCTTTGCCCTTCATGGCGGTCGAGATCATCAGTGATGACATGAACCAGCCGCGATGCTGATCGGAACCTTCCAGATACATGTCGGCGCCGTGGCCGTTGAACTCAGGGCGCACGTCCACTACCGAAGAGTGGGTCGAACCTGAGTCGAACCACACGTCCAGGGTATCGGGCACTTTCATGTAGTCGGCAGCGTCAGCGCCGAGGATATCGGCCGCGTCCAAATCCCACCAGGCCTGAATGCCGTCCTGCTCAACGCGTTTCGCCACTTCTTCTATCAGCTCTACGCTGCGCGGGTGCAACTGCTCAGTGTCTTTGTGCACAAACAGCGACATCGGCACGCCCCAGGTACGCTGACGCGAAATGCACCAGTCCGGGCGGTTGGCGACCATGGTTTCGATACGTGCCTGGCCCCATTCAGGGATCCATTGCACGCCTTTGATCTCTTCCAGCGACTGCTGACGCAGGCCTTTCTGATCCATGCTGATGAACCATTGCGGGGTAGCGCGGAAGATGATCGGCGTTTTGTGGCGCCAGCAGCAAGGATAGCTGTGAACCAGTTTTTCCACGTGCAGCAGTGCGCCTTTCTCACGCAACAGCTCAACGATCAGATCGTTGGCCTTGAACACGAACTTGCCGTCCAGCAGCGGGTAGGTGCCAGTCAGGTAGCAGCCGTTCGGCCCTACCGGGTTGGCCACTTCCAGGCCGTATTTCTGGCCGATCACGAAGTCGTCCGGGCCGTGGCCAGGCGCGGTATGCACCGCACCGGTACCGGCGTCCAGCGTGACGTGATCGCCGAGGATTGCCGGCACGTCGAAGCCCATGAACGGGTGTTCGAAGCGCAACAGCTCCAGATCGGCGCCCTTACAGCTGCCCAGCACGGTCCACGCGCTGATGCCGGCGCGTTTCATCACGCTCTCGACCAGTTCGGCCGCCAGGATCAGGCACTGACCTTCAACCTGTACCAGCTGATAAGCAAACTCTGGGTGCAGGGAGATAGCGCGGTTAGCCGGCAATGTCCACGGCGTCGTGGTCCAGATCACCAGAGAAACCGGGCCGTTAAAGTGGGTCACGCCAAATTTGGCCGCCACGGCAGCCGCGTCAACCGCGTGGAAAGCCACATCGATTGACGGCGAAGTTTTGTCGTAATACTCAACTTCCGCTTCCGCCAGCGAAGAACCGCAGTCGGTACACCAGTGCACCGGCTTGGCGCCTTTCAGCAGGTGACCGTTGCTGATGATTTTGCCCAGCGCGCGGATAATGTTGGCTTCGGTTTTGAAGTCCATGGTCAGGTACGGGTGATCCCAGTCGCCCAGTACGCCCAGACGGATGAAGTCTTTCTTCTGGCCTTCAACCTGCTCAGCGGCGTACTCGCGGCATTTCTGACGGAATTCCGCCGGCGTCAGTTTCTCGCCCGGCTTACCGTACAGCTGCTCTACTTTCAGTTCGATCGGCAGACCATGGCAGTCCCAACCCGGAATATAAGGCGAGTCGAAACCGGACATCCCTTTAGACTTGATAATGATGTCTTTGAGAATCTTGTTAACCGAGTGACCAATGTGAATGCTGCCGTTCGCATACGGAGGGCCGTCATGCAAAATGAAGGATTTTTTGCCCTTTTTGGCAGTACGAATCATCCCGTACAGATCCTGTTCATACCAACGTTGCAGCATGCCAGGTTCACGCTTGGCGAGATCGCCGCGCATCGGGAACCCTGTTTCCGGCAAGTTCAGGGTATTCTTGTAGTCACTCATTAGATTCTCGGTTCCGTTTTCGGCTATAGAGATTAAACCGGTGTCTGTAGCCCGAAGAACTTCCGGGCCGTCACCACATCATTGGCGATTTGCTGCTTCAGCGCATCGAGCGAAGCAAAACGCTGTTCATTGCGCAATTTCGCGCGGAGCACCACGTCAATATGGCGCCCGTAAAGATCCATTGTGACATCCAGCAGATGGACTTCCAGCTGCTGTCGCACGCCGGCAACGGTCGGGCGCGTGCCGATATTGGCCACGCCAGGGAGCGGTTCAGGGCCCAGACCATAAACATCCACCGCATAAACCCCTTTCACCGGCGCAACCAGGCGCTTCAGCGGCAGGTTGGCGGTTGGGAAGCCAATGGTGCGGCCCAGTTCATCGCCGTGCACCACCCGGCCAGAAATGCTGTACGGATGGCCCAGCAGCGTTTCCGCCTGCGCCAGGTCATCATCGCGCAGCGCATTGCGAATGGCCGTGCTGCTGATACGCTGATCGCCTTCGCGGAAGGTCGGCGTACTGATCACCTCAAAGCCGTATTCTTCTCCGGCTTTTTGCAATAACGGAAAATCGCCCTGGCGGGCTGCGCCAAAGCGAAAATCATCCCCGACCATCAGGAATTTCACGCCAAGCTTTTCCACCAGCAGTTCGGCGACGAACGCCTGGGCGGTGTTGGCGGCGAAACGCGGATCAAACTTGACGCACAGCAGGTAATCTACCCCCGCCTGTGCCAGGTATTTGGCCTTGTCACGCAAACGCGTGAGCCGGGCCGGCGCCTTGTCCGCTGCAAACATTTCCAGCGGCTGTGGCTCAAAGATCATGACCATCACGGGCAACCCCAGACGCTGCCCTTCTTGCTTCAGCTGCTCCAGCAACGCCTGGTGACCGCGGTGTACGCCGTCAAAGTTGCCGATGGTGAGCACGCAACCATGGTGACGTGCCCGGATATTGTGAACGCCGCGAATTAGCTGCATAGCTGGCTCAAAACAGTGGAAATCGCCGGATTATACCTTGTACAGCGGTTAAGGTTAACCCGCGATTGGTGCCTTTATGTAATAGACATACCATACCGGAGATAATCTGCAGGTGAAACGCCCAGACCGCAGTTTATCCGGTGCTATAAACGCGATTACCGACTACAGCCAATGGCTTGCGACCAAGGCGACAAATCATTGGCGAATTTTCTCGCGAAAGACTGTATTCCCATGACCGAAGCTGGTAAAATCCTGCGCCATCACAACGTAGCAAGTGCCGCCCGTACAAACGGCGCTTATTTGCACAAATTCATTGACAAACGCAGGCCAAAAGGGCATATTCCTCGGCCTTCGAATTGTCCTCAATAGAATATATTTGGGAGTTGGACCTTGGCTAATATCAAATCAGCTAAGAAACGCGCCGTACAGTCTGAGAAACGCCGCAAGCACAACGCTAGTGGTCGTTCAATGATGCGTACCTACATCAAGAAAGTAGAAGCGGCAATCGTAGCTGGCGACAAAGAAGTAGCACAAAACGCATTCAACGTAATGCAACCAATCGTGGACCGCAAGGCTGCTAAAGGTCTGATCCACAAAAATAAAGCAGCACGTCATAAGTCAAACTTGTCGGCGCGCATCAACGCAATGCAATAAGCATCGTGTTGTCTGCTTGATAAAAAAAACCGGCTCAGGCCGGTTTTTTTACGTCTGCAATACCCGTTCTATCTAGTAAGCAAACAGCGCCGAGAAATCCTTGTTGCACACCCTTTGTACCGCCGGATGCTGGATCATTCGCTCGGCAAAGATAATGTAGTACTCTTCCTGCACGCTATCTATACGCCCAATCTCCACCACGTCATCATCGTTATAAGTGTCCTGCGCATACAAAGTCGGCGCAACGAAGATCGCGTTGTGGTACATGCCAAATGTCTTCATCAGTGCAGCATCATCAAACTCGCCCAGAATCTCCACCTGGATACCCTGGGTGTTAAACCAGTTGAGCAGTTTACGCCCCAGCATCGAACGGCGGCCGGGGATCAACAGCTTGCGCTGCTCCAGACAAGCAGGGAACGGCAGGTCCGGCGCCGGCTGGCGGCAGAAGAAGCTAATGCCACACTCGCCCAGCTTGAGCGAAAACAACCCTTCCTGCTGGCTGGAATCCACCGGGCAGTCTGACAGAATCATATCCAGTTTGTGCTGGCTGAGCTGTTCCAACAGCATCTCATGCGTTGATTCAAAGCAACGCAGGTGGATTTGCTCGTTGTCCACCACCACCGCCGTTTCCAGAACCTGACTCACCAGACGTTTTGACAGCGCATCCGCCACCCCCACGTCGAACAGCAGATTCGATTCTTTGCGATAGTTGACGATATCCAGCATTTCCTGGCTGAGCATAAACATCTTGTCAGCATAACGGAAAACCAGCTGCCCCAGCTCTGAAGGCACCAGCCCACGCCCCTGACGCTTGAACAGCTTGCCGTCCAAACGTTCTTCCAGCGCCTTGATCTGGCCGGTAATGGTCTGCGGCGTCAGAAACAACGCTTCGGCGGCACCGACCACCGAACCTTCTTTGCAGACCTGCCAGAAGTAGTAAAGGTGATTAAAGTTGATATGCGACATCCTCACGAGGTGCTCTCCTTAACGTTTCGCATCGGCAAAAGGCCTGCCGTGATGAGCGATTAATGTCCTTGTAATGTTTCAGACAACCTGTTGCTGCATTCGTCCTAAACAGAATGGTCGAAGTTGAACATATTTTATACTGAACAACTCCGACCAGCTATTGTAGTGTGTCCCCATCAACAGGGGATCCCCTAAAGGAGTTATCTGACTCGAGGTAACGACAGACGCAACAGACCGTATCCCACGACCGCCGCGGTGGTGGAACCCATCAGGATACCCAGCCGCGAGTAGGTGCTTAATGCAACATCCGCATCGCCAAAAGCCAGCGAAGCGATGAAGATCGACATGGTGAAACCAATACCACAGAGCACAGAAACAGCAAACACCTGTTTGAAACCAATTCCTTCAGGCAGACGGGCAATCCCCAGCTTCACTGCAAGCAGGCTAAAAGTGAAGATACCCAAGGGTTTACCGATAAACAGCCCCGCTGTAATCCCCATTGGCAACAGCGAAGTCAGCCCGCTCAGCGACACGCCCTGCAATGAAACACCGGCGTTGGCAAAAGCAAACAGCGGCAGTATCAGGAACGCCACCCAGGGGTGCAGCCCATGCTCCAGCGTCTCTGACGGCGACGGCCCCTTTTTCACATGCAGCGGTATCATAAAGCCGACGATCACCCCAGCCAGCGTCGCATGCACCCCGGACTTGAGGATCGCCACCCACAACACCAGGCCGACAAACATATAGAGCGAGGTTTTTCCCACGCCGCGCCAGTTCATCAACGCCAGCACGGCAATGGAAGCCGCAGCCACGCCCAGCGCCGTCATCGACACTTCATGGGTATAGAACAGAGCGATAATCACGATCACGCCCAGGTCGTCGATAATCGCCAGCGCCAACAGGAACACCTTCAGGCTGGTGGGAACGCGGTTCCCCAACAGCGCCATAACCCCAAGGGCGAACGCAATGTCGGTTGCCGCCGGGATTGCCCAGCCCTGACGGGTGACCTCATCCGCGCCGTTGAACATCAAATAAATCAGCGCCGGCGCCAGCATACCGCCCAACGCGGCGATCGCCGGAAATACCGCCTTGTCACGCCCGGCCAATGAGCCTTCCATCAACTCACGCTTAACTTCCAGCCCGACCACCAGGAAAAAGATCGCCATCAGGCCATCGTTAATCCACAGCAACAAGGGTTTGCCAACCTCCAGCGAGGAGATTTTCACCATGACAGGTAAATCGAGAAAAGCGTGATAAATCCCCTGAGCCGGGGTGTTGGCCATGATCAACGCGATAATCGCGGCCACAATCAGGATAATGCCGCCCGCGGCTTCCTGACGTAAAAACTGACGAATAATGTTGGTCACAATACGTCTCTCCACAGCATTGCGGGGCTTATAGAAACCGCCCCTCAGACAAAGTAATGGAATGAGTATAGACGCCGTTTTAACTCGATAAAACACGTTTATAAATGCTATTAACATCGTAAAAACCGAGTAATTAACGATGTAAGTCACATTCTAATGAGGGGACGTTGAGATCCGAAAATCAATAAAAAACCCCGGATTCGACGCCGGGGTTTTATGCATTACGCTAACGTAAACAGCAGGTTAACGCGTCAGGTCGTCAAAGAACTTTTTCACGCCGTCGAAGAAGGTCTTCGAACGCGGGCTGTTTTTGTCGCCGGATGGGCCACCAAGGCTCTCTTCCAGCTCTTTCAACAACTGCTTCTGCTTGTCGTTAAGGTTAACCGGGGTCTCCACCACCACGCGGCACAGCAGGTCGCCCTGGCTGCCGCCACGCACAGATTTGACGCCCTTGCCGCGCATGCGGAACAGTTTGCCGGTCTGGGTTTCCGCAGGTACCTTCAGCTTCACGCGGCCATCCAGCGTCGGCACTTCAATCTCGCCGCCCAATGCTGCCATCGCGAAGTTAATCGGCACTTCACAGTACAGGTTATTGCCTTCACGCTCGAAGATCGGGTGCGCTTTCACCTGAACCTGAACGTACAAATCCCCCGCCGGTGCGCCATGCTCACCCGCTTCACCCTCACCCGCCAGGCGGATGCGGTCGCCGGTATCTACGCCGGCCGGGATTTTCACCGACAGCGTTTTGGCTTTCTCTACCCGACCGTGGCCGTGGCAGCTGTTGCAAGGATCTTTAATGATCTGACCGCGGCCATGACAGTGCGGACAGGCCTGCTGCACGGTAAAGAAGCCCTGGCGCATTTGCACCTGGCCCTGACCATGACAGGTCGGACAGGTCACCGGCGAACTGCCGGGCTTCGCGCCGCTGCCGTGACAAACGCCACACTCTTCCAGCGTCGGGATGCGGATCTCTTTGGTAACGCCACGAACCGCTTCCTCGAGGGAGAGCTCCATGTTGTAGCGCAGATCGGAACCGCGGCTGGCGCGCTGACGGCGGCCACCACCGAAGATGTCGCCGAATACGTCGCCAAAGATATCGCTGAAGTCGGCGCCGCCGCCGCCAAACCCGCCACCACCACCCATACCGCCCTGTTCAAAGGCGGCATGGCCGTACTGATCGTAAGCCGCGCGTTTTTGAGCGTCGGTCAGGACCTCATAGGCTTCCTTAACCTCTTTAAATTGAGCTTCGGCGTCTTTCTCCTGGTTGCGGTCAGGATGGTATTTCATCGCCAGGCGCTTATACGCCTTTTTTATCTCACGCTCTTCCGCCGTCTTGGAGACGCCGAGAATCTCGTAATAGTCTTTCTTCGCCATTATTTCTCTTACCCTTAACATGCGTGCACGGGCGTAGAGTTGCCTCGACGCCCGTGCTGGTTTCCAGTAACGGCCTGACGGCCGTTACGTGCCCGCTTAAGGGCGATTATTTCTTGTCTTTAACTTCTTCGAACTCAGCGTCAACCACGTCGTCGTCTTTCTGCGCCGCGTTGTCAGCACCGGCATCAGCACCTTGCTGAGCCTGCTGCGCCTGAGCCATTTCCAGCAGCTTGCCGGAAACCTGCACCAGCGCCTGGGTCTTGGCTTCGATCTCGGCTTTGTCTTCGCCTTTAACCGCCACTTCCAGATCTTTCAGCGCCGCTTCGATAGCCGTTTTGTCTTCCGCCGGCAGTTTGTCGCCCGCTTCTTCCAACTGCTTACGGGTGCCGTGGATCAGGTGATCGGCCTGGTTACGGGTTTGCACCAGCTCTTCGAACTTACGGTCAGCTTCGGCGTTCAGTTCGGCATCACGCACCATTTTCTGGATTTCTTCTTCGTTCAGACCAGAAGAAGCCTTGATGGTGATTTTCTGCTCACGGCCGGTATTCTTGTCTTTGGCAGACACGTGCAAAATACCGTCGGCGTCGATGTCGAAGGTCACTTCGATCTGCGCCATACCGCGTGGAGCAGCCTGGATGCCGTCCAGGTTGAACTGGCCCAGCGACTTGTTATCGTTAGCGCGTTTACGCTCACCCTGCAGCACATGGATGGTTACCGCAGACTGGTTGTCTTCAGCGGTAGAGAACACCTGGCTGTGCTTGGTCGGGATGGTGGTGTTTTTGGTGATCAGCGGCGTCATCACGCTGCCCATGGTTTCGATACCCAGCGACAGCGGGGTAACGTCCAGCAGCAGAACGTCCTTCACATCACCGGCCAACACGCCGCCCTGTACCGCAGCACCTACCGCAACGGCTTCGTCCGGGTTAACGTCTTTACGCGGTTCTTTACCGAAGAAATCAGCGACTTTCTTCTGAACCATTGGCATACGGGTCTGGCCGCCCACCAGGATCACGTCCTGAATGTCGGAAACCGACAGGCCTGCGTCTTTCAGCGCAACTTTCAGTGGCTCGATGGAACGAGCAACCAGATCTTCAACCAGCGACTCGAGTTTGGCGCGGGTCACTTTGATGTTCATGTGTTTCGGGCCGCTCGCGTCTGCCGTGATGTACGGCAGGTTGACGTCGGTCTGCTGAGCGGAAGACAGCTCAATCTTCGCTTTCTCTGCGGCTTCTTTCAGACGCTGCATTGCCAGCGGATCTTTACGCAGATCCATGCCCTGTTCTTTCTTGAACTCTTCAACCAGATAGTTGATCAGACGGCTGTCGAAGTCTTCGCCACCCAGGTGGGTATCACCGTTGGTTGCCAGAACTTCGAAGGTTTTTTCGCCGTCAACGTCGTCGATTTCGATAATGGAAATATCGAAAGTACCGCCGCCCAGGTCATAAACCGCGATGGTGCGGTTGCCGACTTCTTTGTCCAGGCCGTAAGCCAGGGCTGCAGCAGTCGGTTCGTTGATGATGCGTTTTACTTCCAGACCTGCGATACGGCCGGCGTCTTTGGTCGCCTGACGCTGTGCGTCGTTGAAGTAGGCCGGTACGGTGATAACCGCTTCAGTTACCGGTTCACCCAGGTAATCTTCCGCCGTTTTCTTCATTTTCTTCAGCACTTCAGCAGAAATCTGCGGAGGCGCGATTTTCTGGCCTTTCACTTCAATCCAGGCGTCGCCGTTATCCGCGGCCACGATTTGGTACGGCATGATGTCTTTATCACGCTGTGCTTCTTCGTCCTGGAAACGACGGCCAATCAGGCGCTTGATCGCAAACAGGGTATTTTGTGGGTTAGTCACAGCCTGACGCTTAGCCGGCTGACCAACCAGAATCTCACCGTCTTGGGTGTAGGCGATAATAGAAGGAGTTGTGCGGTCGCCCTCGGCGTTTTCCAGCACGCGCGCCTTACCACCATCCATAATTGCTACGCAGGAGTTGGTAGTCCCCAGGTCGATACCAATAATTTTGCCCATCTAAACGTCTCCACTAATAAATTCATAATCGGTCAGGTTGCTAACCTATATGCGGGCGATTTTTTGCTTTTCAACTGCCCGCTATCTCAGTCTTTCCCGCGGTCAGCAACTGCGGTTGCAAATAAGATGGGGCCATCCCACTCAGCATCAAGGGGCAAGGTGAAAAAAATTTCTTTTTTATCGTCACTCAGATCATTGTTTCCTGCTCAGGGGATCATTATGATGCCGCGCGCTCTGATGGAAGTTACGGTTTTTTCGGCCATTCAGACCATTTATGAATTTACTTAGCTATTTCCGTTAATTTTCTGTTATCGCAGAGGACATATGCACACCAACAAGTTGGCAAATCCCGGCCCTCTCGGCCTGATGGGCTTCGGGATGACCACCGTCTTGCTGAACCTGCACAACGCGGGCTTTTTCCCACTGACTTCCGTCATCATCAGCATGGGGATTTTCTTCGGTGGCCTGGCCCAGATTATGGCCGGCCTGCTGGAATACAAGAAGGGCAACACCTTCGGCATGACCGCCTTTATCTCTTACGGCAGCTTCTGGCTGAGCCTGGTCGGCATTCTGCTGCTGCCACGCCTGGGCCTGGCCGAACCGACCGACGCTACCGTTCTGGGCATTTACCTGGCGCTGTGGGGCGTTTTCACCCTGTTCATGTTCTTCGGCACGCTGTGCGCCAATCGTGCGTTGCAATTCATCTTTGCCAGCCTGACGCTGCTGTTCGCCCTGTTGGCGATTGGCAACATCACCGGCAACCATGCGCTGCTGACCTTTGCCGGTTATGAAGGGGTGATCTGCGGCGCCAGCGCCATTTACCTGGCCATGGCGGAAGTGCTCAACGAGCAGTTTGGCCGTACGGTGCTGCCGATTGGCGCAGTGACTGCCAAAGGTGCGGAGCCTGTTCCGGCGACGGCGTAATTGCCTTTGGCCTGAAACAAAAAACCCTGCGTCGCAGGGTTTTTTTTTAGCTGTAGGAACCGGCGCGTTGCACCTTGGTTTCGCTGTTTAAATCGCGGTGCAGGTAGATGCCCAGCAGCAGCCCGATACCGGACAACGCCAGCACGTAGTAAGCGGGGGCTAACGGGGTTAACTTCATGATCAGCGTGACAAATATGGGGGTTAAACCGCCAAAAATAGCGTATGCGACATTGTATGAGAACGAAATCCCGGTAAACCGCACTTCTGCCGGGAAGGCTCGCACCATCACATAAGGCACCGCACCCACTACCCCCACGCTGAAGCCTACCAGGGCATAGCAAGCAAACAGCATTTCCGGGTGCACGCCCACCGTCTGATAGAACAGCCAGCTGCAACCGGCCAGCAATAGACTGCCGACGATAAAGGTTTTGCTGGCGCCAAAGCGATCCGCCGACAGCCCGGCGGCAATGCAGCCGGCAATCAGCATAATGGTGGCGATGCTGTTGGCCTGCAGCGACAGCGCCGGGGCGATGCCAAACTGTTTTTGCAGGTAGGTTGGCGTCATCAGAATGACCACCACGATACCCGCGGACAGCAACCAGGTGAGCAGCATAGACACCGCCACTTCCTTGCGATGATTAAGCACCACGGATTTTAGCGGCAGCTCCTTGGCCAGCGCTTTGCGCGCCTGCATCTCGATGAAGATGGGCGTTTCCTGCAGCCAGCGGCGCAAATACATCGCCACCAGCCCGAAGATGCCACCGAGCAAGAACGGGATACGCCAGCCGCCGTCGAGAATGGTCTGTTGGCTCAAGGTGGTGTTGATCACCGTCGCGACCAGCGACCCCAGAAGGATGCCGACGGTCAGGCCGGCGGTCAATGTGCCACAGGCGAAGCCGATACGGCGGCGCGGCACATGCTCGGCGACAAATACCCAGGCGCCCGGCACTTCACCGCCAATCGCCGCCCCTTGCAACACACGCATCAACAACAGTAACAGCGGTGCGGCAATGCCGATATTGGCGTAAGTGGGCAACAGGCCCATCGCCAGCGTCGGCAACGCCATCAACAGAATGCTCAGGCTGAACATTTTTTTGCGACCAACCCGATCGCCGAAATGCGCCATCACGATGCCGCCCAGCGGCCGGGCCAGATAACCGGCGGCGAAGATACCGAAGGTCTGCACCTGTCGCAGCCATTCCGGCATGTCCGCCGGGAAAAACAGCTCGCCCATCACCGCGGCAAAGAAGACGAAAATGATGAAGTCATAAAACTCCAACGCACCGCCGAGGGCAGCCAACGTCAGAGTTTTGTAGTCTTGCCGGTTTAACCGGCGATTATTGTCGTGAGGCATAGGGTACCGTCGGAAAAGGCTGTAGAAATAAAAGCCGCAGGCTTTCTGTAAACGAATTCTTACTATAGCGGCAAATTATTTTCACACCAGACGGACTGAAGCTAATCTCACAGATCGCTGAAATTTAGAGGTTTATCTCGCGGCGTGCGTTCTTCGGGCGAAATGCTGCTACCACCGCCGCCTGCGTTTCCACATAAGGCCCTTCGAGCAATTGGATGCAATAGGGCACGCTGGCAAAAATGCCGTGCACCACCGTCTTGCCCTGCTCATCCTTCACCCCTTCCAGCGTTTCCTTGATCGACTTCGGCTGCCCCGGCAGGTTGATGATCAACGCCTGTTTGCGGATCGCCCCGACCTGGCGTGAAAGAATTGCCGTTGGCACATAGTGTAGGCTGATTTGGCGCATTTGCTCGCCGAAGCCGGGCATCACGCGATCGGCTATCGCCAGGGTGGCGTCAGGCGTCACATCGCGCCGTGCCGGGCCGGTACCGCCGGTGGTCAGCACCAGGTGGCAGCCCATTTCATCCACCAGCTCGCACAGAGTCTGTTCGATAAGCGTCTGCTCATCGGGGATCAGACGGGTTTCCAGTTTAAAGGGCGAGACGAGTGCGGCGGTCAGCCACTCTTCCAATGCCGGAATGCCTTTATCCTGGTAAACACCGCCGGAAGCGCGGTCGGAAACAGAAACCAAACCAATACGTAATATGTCCATGCGTAACCTCTACAGCCTGATGGGTTCACTTCCCATCCTGTTATTAATCCTGAGAGTATAAAGTGTCTGGCCCACCGCCGGGCGCGGCGAGCATAAAAAAAGGCGGCCTAAGCCACCTTTTTCGCGCTGATTGCGGTAATTACAGCAGATCGGCGATCATTTTTTCCAGCTTGCCCTGGTCTACGGCAAACTTGCGGATACCGTCGGTCAGTTTCTCAACCGCCATTGGATCCTGGTTGTGCTGCCAGTAGAACTCAGGCTCGGTCAGCGCAGCAGGGCGCGCTTTTACTTCGCCGGTATAAGCCAGTTTACGCTCCAGTGCGCCTTCGCTCTCTGCCAGTTCTTTCAGCAGTGCAGGGGCGATGGTCAGACGGTCACAGCCGGCCAGCTCGATGATTTCGCCCACGTTACGGAAGCTGGCGCCCATCACCACGGTGTTGTAACCGTGCTCTTTGTAATACTGGTAGATCTCGGTAACGGAAACCACGCCCGGATCTTCGTTTGGCGCGAACTCTTTCTTGTCGCCATTGGCTTTGTACCAGTCGAGGATACGGCCAACGAACGGAGAAATCAGGAACACGCCGGCTTCAGCGCAGGCGCGCGCCTGAGCGAAGGAGAACAGCAGGGTCAGGTTACAGTTGATGCCTTCTTTTTCCAGTTGCTCCGCTGCGCGGATGCCCTGCCAGGTAGAAGCCAGTTTGATCAGGATGCGATCGTTGCTGATGCCGGCATCGTTGTACAGTTTGATCAGGCGCTTGGCCTTGGCAACGCTGGCGACGGTGTCGTAGGACAGACGTGCGTCCACTTCCGTGGAGATGCGGCCCGGAACCAGTTTAAGGATTTCCAGACCAATGTTGACGGCCAGCTTGTCGGCGGCATCGGCGATCTGCTGTTCGCGATCGCTGCTCTGCTCGCGCGCCCAGGCAATGGCTTCGTCAATCAGTTTACGGTATTCAGGAATTTGAGCTGCATTGAGGATCAGCGAAGGATTGGTTGTGGCGTCTTGCGGTTGATACAGCTTCATTGCCGCGATATCGCCCGTGTCCGCAACCACAGTAGTGAGCTGGCGCAGGGAAGTTAATTTATCGGTCATGTTGGCATTATCTCATCGTTTGTGCATGAACTTTTGGCATCGTTCAACCATGCCCTGCCCTGATAATAACATGCGCAAGGCCCGGTGCAAGGCTGGAAAATCGCGGCCAGACGGCGTTGATTTTTTCCTTGGGCGAGCAACCGTTTACGCAGATATCTTTCGTCATTCCCGAGCTAATGAAAAGGCAATAACGTGCTATCGATGAAATGAATTATGTTAAATTCGCGCCCAATGAGGCGAGAGATCCTGAGCCTTGAGACAAATCTCAATTCATCTGAACCCGGCTGATTTCAGCTAAGCTATTGTAAAAACTGACTCAATGTATTTTCACCCGCGGTGGATGCTGCGCGGTGTGCTGTAAATTTCATCAAGGAGGGATCCGTGACGGACCTGATAGATTTTATAAACACTGTTTTGTGGGATTCGGTACTGATTTATTTGCTGCTGGGTACGGGCATTTATTTCACCCTCCGCACCCGCTTTATTCAGGTCCGCCATTTCAGCCACATGTTCTCGGTGCTGAAGCACAGCAACAAAAGCGACAGCGCAGGCATCTCCTCTTTTCAGGCGCTGTGTACCACCCTGGCGGCACGTGTCGGGACCGGTAACCTGACCGGCGTGGCGATAGCCCTCACGGCCGGCGGCCCGGGGGCGATCTTCTGGATGTGGGTGGTGGCGTTTATCGGCATGTCCACCTCGTTCGTTGAAAGCAGTCTCGCCCAGCTCTACAAAACCAAAGACGATCAGGGCAACTACCGCGGCGGCCCGGCCTACTATATGGAAAAGGGCCTGGGCATGCGCTGGATGGGCGTGCTGTTCTCCCTTTTCCTGATCATCGCCTTCGGCTTGGTGTTTAATGCCGTCCAGGCCAACTCCATCGCCCGGGCTTCCGCTGTCGCTTTCAACGTGAAGCCGCTGCACGTGGGGATCGGCCTGGTGTTGCTGAGCGGCATCGTGATCTTCGGTGGTATACGTTCCGTCGCGCGCGTGGCCGAACGGGTGGTGCCGCTGATGGCCGGCGCTTATCTGCTGCTGGCTTTCTGGGTGATTGGCCACAATATTGAGCAGATGTCGACGATCCTAACGCTGGTGCTCAAGAGTGCCTTCGGGCTACAGGAAGCGGCGGCCGGTGCCGTCGGCTATGGCATTTCGCAGGCGATGGCCCAAGGCGTTCAGCGCGGTCTGTTCTCCAATGAGGCCGGCATGGGCTCCGCGCCCAATGCGGCGGCCTCCGCGTCACCTTACCCGCCGCATCCCGCCTCGCAGGGCTATGTGCAGATGTTCGGAGTCTTCATCGATACTGTCGTTATCTGCAGCGCCACCGCCGCGATAATTCTCTCGTCCGGGGTGCTGGATCAGCCGGTAGCCAGCGTCAGCGGCATCGATATGACCCAACGGGCGCTGTCCGCCGCCGTCGGCAGTTGGGGAGCCCCGTTTGTCGCCATCGCCATTTTCTTTTTCGCTTTCACCTCGATCATTGCCAACTATGCCTACGCCGAGAGCAATCTGGTGTTCCTTGAGCATAACCACCCGGCCGGGTTGACGATTTTCCGCTGCGCGGCACTGGGCATGGTGATGTTTGGCGCGCTGGCCGAGCTGCCGGTGGTATGGAAAATGGCCGACACCTCGATGGCGCTGATGGCGATCACCAACCTGACGGCGATCCTGCTGCTGTCGCGCGTGGCGCTGAGGCTGGCCAACGACTACCACCGCCAGCGCAAGCTGGGGCAATTGCCCACTTTCGACGCGAAGCGTTTTCCCGAGCTGAAATCCCAGCTTGAACCGGGCGTGTGGGATAAAGGTTAATTTTTACGGGCGCGTCTCGCCTATCAGACCCATTGCCCCTTTTTCTCGCGCTTTTTGCTACAGTATCCGCTCTTGGATAAACAGGATCTGGCCATGCTCGTTATTATTTCACCTGCAAAAACCCTTGATTACGAAAGCCCGCTGGCGACAGAACGCTTCACGCAGCCCGAATTGCTGGACAAGTCGAAGCAACTGATCAAAATCTGCCGCGAGCTGACGCCGGCGCAAATCTCCAGCCTGATGGGCATCAGCGATAAACTGGCCGGCCTGAATGCCGCTCGCTTCAGCGACTGGCAGCCTAAATTCACCCCAGACACCGCCCGCCAGGCGTTATTGGCGTTTAAAGGCGATGTGTATACCGGCCTGCAGGCGCAGGACTTCAGCGAAGAGGACTTTGATTTCGCCCAGCAGCACCTGCGGATGCTGTCCGGCTTATATGGCGTGCTGCGCCCGCTCGATCTGATGATGCCTTACCGGCTGGAGATGGGCATCAGGCTGGAGAATCCCAAGGGCAAGGACTTGTACAGTTTCTGGGGCGAGCAGATCACCAAAAAGTTGAACGAAGCGCTGGAACAACAGGGTGACGACGTAGTGGTCAATCTGGCTTCCGACGAGTACTTCAAGTCGGTGAAACCGGCCAAACTGCACGGCACGCTGATCAAGCCGGTATTTCTCGACGAGAAGAACGGCAAATATAAGGTGATCAGTTTCTACGCCAAAAAAGCGCGTGGGTTGATGAGCCGCTTTATCATCAAAAACCGCCTGACGCAGCGCGAGCAATTGGTGGATTTCAATCTGGAAGGCTATGTCTTTGACGAAGCCGGTTCCCAGGGCAATGAACTGGTGTTCAAACGCCCCGAACAGTAAAAAAGAACGCAAAAAAAGCCGTCGCAATGACGGCTTTCGTTTTTAGGCTGGGCGGTTTCAGGCCGGCAGAGCCATCAGGAATTTACGCAACTCGGCGAAACCGGCCGGCAGGCTGTGGGACAGCAGCGGCAAATCGGCACGCAGCGCCAGCGCCTTCGGCAGCGGCAACTCCTGGCCGAGGATCTCTTCTACGCTCTCTTTGAACTTGGCCGGATGCGCGGTGCCGAGGAACAAACCAAACTCCCCTTCCCGCAGTTGATCGCGCAGAGCGCGGTAAGCGATCGCGGCATGCGGTTCTGAGAGATACCCCAATTGCGCCAGTTCCCGCATGGTGTCCCTGGTGGTTTCATCGCTCACCGTAGCGTGGCCCAGATCTTTCAACTGCCAGATTTTACGGCGGAACAGCTCTTCCACCCGCGGCCAGTTGTTCGGCTGGCTAACGTCCATCGCATTCGACAGCGTCGCGACCGTAGCGTGCGGCTGCCACTGACCGTTGGTCAGGAAGCGCGGCACGGTGTCGTTGGCATTGGTGGCGGCGATAAAACGCTTCACCGGCAGGCCCAGCGACTTGGCCAGCAGACCGGCGGTCAGATCGCCGAAGTTGCCGCTTGGCACCGAGATCACCAGTTGATTGCGCGCTTCCTGCGGCAATTGCGCCACCGCTTCGAAGTAGTAGCAAATCTGTGCCAGCAGGCGGCTGATATTGATGGAGTTTGCCGAGTTCAGGTGCAGCGCCTCTTTCAGCTCCTGATCGTCAAAGGCCTGTTTCACCAGCGCCTGGCAAGCATCGAAGTCACCGTCGATCGCCACGGTGTGGATATTGCCGCCCAGGGTGCAGAACAGTTTTTCCTGCAGCGGGCTGATTTTGCCCTGCGGATACAAGATGACCACGCGTACGTTCTTCAGGCCGTAGAAAGCGTGCGCCACGGCGGCGCCGGTATCGCCGGAGGTCGCCGTCAGGATAGTCACCGGCTGATCGCCCGCCACTTCCGCCAGCATCTGCGCCATAAAGCGGCCACCGAAGTCTTTGAATGCCAGGGTCGGGCCGTGGAACAGCTCCAGGCAGGCAATGTCGTCTTCTACTGGCGCAACCGGCGCCGGGAATTCAAACGCCGCCGCCACGCGCTTATGCAGCGCCTCTTCCGATACTTCATCGCCGATAAACGCCGACAGGATGCGGGTGCTGCGGGTGACAAAGTCCTGCTCCAGCAGGTGATCGATTTCGGTCAGTTCGAACTCCGGCAGATCCAGCGGGAAAAACAGCCCTTGCTGTTTGCCCAGGCCCTGTTTGATCGCCTGTGCGAAGCTGACCTGCTCGTTGTGATCCTTAAGGTTGTACAGTTTCATGCGTTATCCCAGTAGTCGTGCGCCTGCGGTATCCAGACGGCAAATATGAACAAAACCTTCGTCGTTTTGCAGATAGTGATTGGTCAGCCAGTCGGCCATGCGTTGTGCGGTGGCGCCGTCGTCACAGACGGCGAACAGCGTCGGGCCGGAGCCGGAGATGCCGCAAGCCAGAGCGCCGATGTCCTGCGCGGCCTTGCGCGCGTCGGCAAAGCCCGGCAGCAGGCGGGTGCGGTACGGCTCGGCAATCACGTCCTGCATCAATTTGGCTGCCAGACGCGGCTGCTGGGTATGGCAGGCATGGATAAAGCCCGCCAGATAGCGACCATGGCTGATGCAGTCCTGACGGCGGTACTGCGCAGGCAGGATAGCGCGCGCTTCGGCGGTGGACACCTTGATGCCCGGGTAGGCCATCACCCACAACCAATCTTTAAAGCAGGGCACTTCCTGGCTGATGAACCCCTCTTCTTCCAACATCAGCTGCAGGCCGCCCAGGTAGCATGGCGCCACGTTGTCGTAATGCACGCTGCCGGAGATGCGGCCTTCCAGCTCGCCCATCAGGCCAAGCAGCGTCATTTTGTCCAGCGGACGATTGCAGAATTCATTCATCGCCATCAATCCGGCGACCACCGAACAGGCGCTGGAGCCCAGCCCGGAACCGATCGGCATGTTTTTCTCCAGCCGCATCGCCACCGGGATCTGCCGGCCTATCTCCTGGCAGAAACGCTCCCAGCACTGGTAGACGATATTTTCTTTCGGATCGTCAGGCAGTTTGCTGACGAAGCGGCCGGCGTTTTGCAGGCTGAACGTTTCGGCGGCTTCCACGCTGACGCAATCGCCCAACAGGGTGCCGTCGATCGGAGACACCGCTGCACCCAGAACGTCGAAGCCGACGCTGACGTTGCCAATTGAGGCCGGTGCATACACCTTAACCATATTAAACTCCCAACTTCCATGACAGTGTGCGCAACAGGTCGGCAAATACCCCCGCCGCAGTCACATCATTACCGGCGCCGTAGCCGCGCAACACCAGAGGTAATGGCTGATAGTAACGGCTGTAGAAGGCCAGGGCGTTCTCACCGTTCTTCACTTTATACAACGGATCGTTGCCGTCTACCGCATCAATGCGCACCTGACAGCGACCATCTTCGATCACGCCGACGTAGCGCAACACCTTACCCTGCTCGGCGGCGTTAGCCACGTTGCGCGCGTATTCCTTATCCAACTCCGGCAAGCGCGCCAGGAAGGTTTCCACATCACCGGAAGCGTCAAAGGACGGCGGCAGCGCCGACTCGACCTCAATGTCCCCCAGTTCCAGTTTGTAACCCGCCTCGCGGGCCAGGATCAGCAGCTTGCGGGCCACGTCCATGCCGGAAAGATCGTCACGCGGATCCGGCTCGGTGAACCCTTTGGCCTTGGCCTCCAGAGTCGCCGCCGACAGTGACATACCTTCGTCCAGCTTGCCGAAAATAAACGACAGCGAACCGGACAGGATACCGGAGAAACGCGTCAGTTCGTCGCCGGCATTCAGCAGATTTTGCAGGTTCTCGATAACCGGCAAACCCGCGCCGACGTTGGTGTCGTACAGGAACTTGCGGCGTGAGCCGGCAGCGGCGGTGCGCAGCTGTTGATAGTAGTTCATCGACGAGGTGTTGGCCTTCTTGTTCGGCGTCACCACGTGGAAACCATCGGCCAGGAAATCCGCGTATTGGTCGGCAACCGCCTGGCTGGAGGTACAGTCGACAATCACCGGGTTCAGCAGGTGATACTCCTTCACCAGACGGATGAGGCGGCCCAGATTGAACGGTTCTTTAGCCGCGGCCAGTTCCTCTTTCCAACTCTCCAGAGCAATACCGTGCACATTGGTCAGCATGGCTCGGGAATTGGCGATACCGCAGATGCGCAGATCGATATGCTTTTGCTTCAGCCACGGCTGCTGGCGATAAATCTGCTCGATCAAGGCACCGCCGACGCCGCCGACGCCGATGACAAACACTTCAATCACCTGATCGGTATTGAACAGCATCTGGTGGCAGACGCGAACGCCGGTGGTGGCGGAATCGTTGCTGACCACCACCGAGATGGAACGCTCCGACGAGCCCTGGGCAATGGCGACAATGTTGATATTGGCGCGCGCCAGCGCGGAGAAGAAGCGGGCCGAGATGCCGCGCAAGGTGCGCATGCCGTCGCCCACGACAGAGATAATCGCCAGCTTCTCCATCACGTCCAGCGGCTCGAGCAAGCCGTCTTTCAGCTCAAGATAGAATTCGTCTTCCAGCGCACGGCGCGCACGCTGCAGCTCGCTCTGCGGCACGCAGAAGCTGATGCTGTATTCGGAAGAGGATTGGGTAATCAGCACGACCGAAATACCGGTGCGCGACATCACGGCGAACACCCGCGCGGCCATGCCGACCATGCCCTTCATCCCCGGGCCGGAGACGTTGATCATTGCCATGTTGTTCAGGTTGGTGATGCCCTTCACCGGGGTATCGCTATCCACGTTTTCACCGCCGATCAGCGTGCCGGGGGCCTGCGGATTGGAGGTGTTTTTGATCAGGCAAGGGATTTGGAACTGGGCAATCGGTGTGATGGTACGGGGGTGAAGCACGCTGGCGCCGAAATAAGAAAGCTCCATCGCCTCCTGGTACGACATCGACTTCAGCAGCCTGGCGTCCGGCACGGTGCGTGGGTCGCAGGTATAAACGCCGTCTACGTCGGTCCAGATCTCGCAACAGTCGGCGCGCAGACAAGCGGCCAGTACGGCAGCAGAGTAATCGGAACCGTTACGGCCCAACACCACCAGTTCGCCCTTGTCATTACCGGCGGTAAAACCGGCCATCAGCACGATGTGATCCGCCGGGATAGCCGCTGCGGCGATGCGCAACGTGGATTCGGCGATATCTACGGTCGACTCCAGATAATGCCCCTGCGCCAGCAGTTTCTCTACCGGGTTAATCACCGTCACCGGGAAACCTTTGGCGCGGAATACGCCTTCCATGATGGCGATGGAGAGCTTCTCGCCACGGCAGATAATCGCCGCGTTCACGCTGTCCGGGCATTGCCCCAGCAGCGCTACGCCGTGCAGCACCTGCTTCAGTTGGGCGAACTCCTGATCGACCAGGGTCTTCAGGCGATCGTATTCGAAACCTGGCAGAGCCTGCGCCAGGCCGCTCAGCAGGTCGGCGAAGATGCGCTCCGCATCGCTCATATTTGGCAGAATGTCTTGCCCGGCCACCGTTTTTTCAATCATCGCCACCAAGTGGTTGGTGATCTTTGCAGGCGCGGACAATACCGTGGCTACCTGTCCCTGACGTGCGTTACTTTCCATGATGTCGGCAACGCGCAGAAAACGTTCTGCATTCGCTACCGAAGTTCCGCCAAATTTCAGCACTCGCATTTCTGATCTCTCCCGAATTTAAGCCGAAAAAAAAGCCCGCACTGTTTAGGTGCGGGCTTTTTTCTTTTGTTTCCTGTACGCGTCAGCCCGCCCCGTTACCTGTGGTTTCGGTGGTGGTAATAATTGTGATATTCAGGCTGATGTTTCGCATTTTTTCTGTCTGTCTCATTAAATACTCTGTCCCCTCTATTGGTTAAAGCAATCGCTTTCCCAAGTCAAATTATTTCTTGTTTTTGCCCCTTTTCCGCCCCGCTTGGCGAGTGGGCAATGCGATAGCAGAAAAGCCAAATGGCAGAACAAAAAAACAACCTGAAGGCAGTTTTGCAGTGGATCACACTGCATAATGACCAGAGCTTGCAGGTATCACTTTGTGAGCTTTTTTTCGATGTCATGCAGCAACCTGTGCAACATCGCCGTATCCCGTTGTGGCAGAACGCCCAGCCGCTGATGCAGCCAATCGCGCAATTTTTGGTCATCGCTGACCCCCAACGCGCCCAATAATCCTTCGGCGCGCTGACGCAATGCCCGCAACTGCCCTTCATTGGCCATCGTCTCCTGCGGCGCACTGACGTTCATCAGTTCCGACAGTTGATAGCAATACACCATGACCGCCTGGCCGAGATTCAGCGAAGGGTAGTCCGCCTGCATAGGTACGCCTGTCAATAGATCGGCCAGTTCCAGCTCTTCATTGGTCAAGCCGGAATCTTCGCGGCCAAATACCAGGGCAGCCTGATTCACCCACTGGCTGCGCTCGCCCAATTGCCCCAACAGTTGCTGCGGCGTACAGTAATAATGGAAACGCGCACGGCTGCGGGCCGTGGTGGCTACGGTGAAGTCCACGTCCGCTAACGCCTGAGCCAAGGTGGCGAAAGTCTGCACGCCGTCGAGGATCTCCCCCGCCCCATGAGCGACCCAGCGCGCTGCCGGCTGCAGGTGCGCTTCGCTGTCGACGATGCGCAACGAGGTGAATCCCATGGTTTTCATTGCACGCGCTGCGGCGCCGACGTTTTCCGGCCGTGCCGGAGCCACTAAAACAATATGAAGCTGCATCAATACTCCACAGAAAGAGGAATCGCGAGTTTTTGACTGTTCGGGATAGTCTGATTATATTTACAACTGCGCAACAAAAATCCCAAAAATTGCTACAGAGATGTATAAATAGGTTTTTTAACGGATAAATAGAGTGGAATAGATATTATTGCCACTTATGTTTTACTGTTCTTATTAATCAATACGTTAAAATAGCATTCTTATCAATAAGCCCATAATTGTAACCTATTAAGCGCAACAATGCTGAATCGTACACAGAATTTGTGGTTCTGTGACTTAAGCTGGCAGTTCTGTAAGTGTTTTTCACAAAACTGTTAACGTGCTACAATTGAATTTGATATATGTCAACAAAGCGTAGTTTTGTTGGGTGATGAATTCGGCACGCACTGTTATATTGCTGTTAATAGGGTTAGGATATCCGCCGTTTTGGCACCTTTGGGGTGTAAGGAATAACCGCCCCACCAAGCTAGCGATCTTGTTGACATTAGATGGAAAGTGCATCAAGAACGAGTTTACGTACTTTAGTCATTTGGTAAGAGGGAACGTGAGCGCTATCTCTGCCCTCGTCTAAGAAAGCAAAGACTTCTGTACTTCCTATTTTCTATTTTGTTGGCAATTTTAGGTAGCAAATATGCAGACCCCGCACATTCTGATTGTCGAAGACGAGTTAGTCACTCGTAACACCCTGAAGAGCATTTTCGAGGCGGAAGGCTACGTTGTTCATGAAGCCAATGATGGTGCAGAGATGCACAACATCCTGTCTGAAAATGATATCAATCTGGTTATCATGGACATCAATCTGCCAGGCAAAAACGGCCTGCTGCTGGCGCGTGAACTGCGCGAACAGGCCAGCGTCGCGCTGATGTTCCTGACCGGCCGCGATAACGAAGTGGATAAGATCCTCGGATTGGAAATCGGCGCTGATGACTACATCACCAAGCCGTTTAATCCGCGTGAATTGACCATTCGCGCACGCAACCTGCTGTCTCGCACCATGAACCTGGGCAGCGTCGGCGAAGAACGTCGACTGGTAGAAAGCTATAAATTCAACGGTTGGGAGCTGGACATCAACAGCCGCTCACTGATCAGCCCGGCGGGCGAACAGTACAAGCTGCCGCGCAGCGAATTCCGCGCCATGCTGCACTTCTGCGAAAACCCGGGCAAGATCCAATCCCGTGGCGAGCTGCTGAAGAAAATGACCGGCCGTGAGCTGAAACCGCACGACCGTACGGTAGACGTAACCATTCGCCGCATTCGCAAGCACTTCGAATCAACGCCGGATACGCCTGAAATCATCGCCACCATTCACGGTGAAGGCTACCGTTTCTGCGGCGATCTGGAAGAGTAATCTCTCCCGCGTTAAAAACGTCAGGGGTTCATTTGAACCCCTGATTTTATTTCGTCTCACCCCAAGGGATGATAGGCACCGCGCTCAGCGCATTTTTCGGTGAACCATCCACCACACGGTCTGAATAGCTCAGATAAATCAGCGCATTGCGGGTAGCGTCGTAGAAACGCACCACCTGCAGCTTTTTGAATACCAGCGACGTCCTTTTCTGGAACACCACCGTCCCTTCCGCCTTGCCGTTTTTGATTTTATCGTTCAGGGTAATCGGCCCCACCTGTTGACAGGAAATAGCCGCATCCGCCGTATCTTCCGCTAATCCCAGGCCGCCTTTGATGCCACCGGTTTTTGCCCGACTGATATAACAAGTTACATTTTTAACATCCGGATCGTCGAACGCTTCCACCACAATTTTGTGGTCCGGACCAAAGAGTTTAAATACCGTATCGACCGACCCTACTTGTTCAGCCTGCGCGCTGTTTACCGTTGCGCAAACTAAACCAAACAAAAATATCCATCCTTTTTTCATTCACTTAACTCCAAGAGCTACCACCTGGAAAAACAGGCTCAGCGATCAATATTGTTTATGTCTTAGGTCACAGAATCGGGATTTTTCTGGTCCGCACTCCTCTTTCTAGCACAGAGCGTGAAAAAAATCTTTGAGAGTCTCGGAGGAAAAAAATTGCTATTATGCGGCGTCGTTATTTCTTTGCGCCCGTTTAAGGTGTGCCCCTGTCCAACTCTTGCGCAACGTGCTGCAAGAAGCAAAGAGTGCTACGCAAAATGGCTCATGGATTGGTCTGATAGCGCAAGCACCTGCGTAATGAATAAACAGTTCGGGTTCCTACCCTAAAGCTCTACGAGGAAGATCTATGGATCAAGCCGGTATCATTCGTGATCTGCTTAGCTGGCTGGAAAGCCATTTGGACCAACCCTTGTCGCTGGACAACGTGGCGGCAAAAGCGGGCTACTCTAAATGGCATCTGCAACGGATGTTCAAAGATATTACCGGTAACGCCATCGGCGCATATATCCGGGCAAGGAGACTGTCTAAAGCTGCGGTGGCGCTGCGTTTAACCAGCCGACCGATTTTGGATATCGCCTTGCAGTATCGCTTCGACTCGCAGCAGACCTTCACTCGCGCGTTTAAAAAACAGTTTGCGCAAACGCCGGCGTTGTATCGCCGTGCCGAAGACTGGAACGCGTTCGGCATCTGTCCGCCAATCCGCCTAGGTGCCTTCACCCTGCCTCAGCCTGAATTCGTCACATTGCCGGAACAGCACCTGATTGGCCTGACGCAAAGCTATTCTTGCACGCTGGAGCAAATCTCCAACTTCCGTACCGAGCTGCGTTCACAGTTCTGGCGCCAATATCTGGGCGAAGCCGAGACGCTGCCACCGGTACTCTACGGGTTGCACCATTCACGCCCGAGCCAGGAAAAAGACGACGAACAGGAAGTGCTGTACACCACGGCACTGGAGCCGCACCACGTGCCGGATAAAGTTCAGGAAGGCCAGCCGCTGGTGTTGCAGGGCGGTGAATATGCGATGTTCAGCTATGAAGGGCCGGCTTCCGGTTTGCAGGACTTTATCCTGACGCTGTATGGCACCTGCCTGCCGGCGCTCAAACTGACGCGCCGTAAAGGGCACGACATCGAGCGCTTTTACCCCAAGGGTGACCGTCGGCCACCCCAACCGCCGACCGAGATCAACTGCGACTACCTGATCCCGATCCGCCGTTAACGCTGCAGTTCGTCCAGCGCGGGCATGTCCAGATGCGTGACATCGCCCGCCGTTTCCACGATCCAGCCGGAAGCCAACCATGGGCTCTGTTGATGATCAACACGCGACAACGAACAGTTACGCAAACGCAGGCGGCGCTCGGCATAGGCCGGCAACCCGAGCACGGTGCTGATCAGGCAGCCCAGGGCAATACCGTGGCTGACAATCAGCGGTTTACTGCCTTCAGGCAACATCAGGCAACTTTCCAGCGAGGCACGCATCCGTTCGCCCAGCTCGTTCATGGATTCACCTTGAGGGATGCGGCCGTCAGCAGTGCCATCGACCATCTGTTTACGCCACTGCTCTTCCTGCGGCGTCAGGCTGTCGATCAGGCGTTCTTCCAGCACCCCCATATGCAGTTCACGCAAACGTGGATCGTTAATCACCTCGCAGCCGCAAGCTTCCGCGATGATTTGCGCAGTGCGACGGGTACGCCCCAGATCGCTGGTGATAACGTGCGTGATGCCCTCTTTGCTGACACGCCGGGCAACCAGATGCGCCTGATGTTCACCCTTGGCGGTTAACGGGCTGTCGGACTGGCCCTGGATACGGCGAGCCGCATTCCATTCCGTTTCGCCGTGGCGAACGAGGTATACCTGTAACATTTTGCTTTTCCGTTATACTGCGTGAAACCTGAGTTTATCTTCGTCAGAAGCGGCTTACGCAAGCCTCTAACGCAGTGAATAGGCTCTTAGCTTAAGGATGCCAAACCCGTTATGTATCATGTTGTCGCTGCAACTACCAACCCGGCAAAGATCAAGGCTATTCAGTTGGCCTTTGATGACACCTTTGGCGCGGGCCAATGTCGCATTGAATCTGTCGACGTCGCCAGCGGCGTCTCACTGCAACCGATAGGCAATCACGAGACCCGCACCGGCGCACGCCAGCGCGTAATGGAAGCCCGTCAGGTTCGCCCGGAGGCCGACTTTTGGGTCGGCGTGGAAGCAGGCATCGAAGAGAATATGACCTTCGCCTGGATGACGGTGGAAAGCCCGCATACTCGCGGCGAATCGCGCTCAGCCAGCCTGATGCTGCCGGAGATAATTTTACAGGGAATTCGCGCCGGCCGCGAATTGGGCACGGAGATGGCGGCCATCACCGGCAATGTCGACGTGAAGCGCCAGGGTGGCGCTATCGGCATCTTTACCGATGGGCGATTGAGCCGCACCAGCGTTTATCATCAGGCTCTGCTGCTGGCGCTGGTGCCATTTCACAATCCTGTCTACCAAAGCCACAACGGCACGCCGAATAAATAACCCATGCCGGGCGCGGCGCTACTGCGCATCGCCCAGCAACTGCTGCTCCAGCCACTGTTTCAACGCCGGCGTCGCCGCTTTCAGGCTGTTCGAACCGCGAGTGATGGTGGCAATTCCCGCCCCCAGTTCGTTCTTCAGTTCCCGTTGGCTCATCTCACCGCGCATCAGTTCCTGAATAATCCGTACCCGCGTGCCTAAGGCCGTGCGCTCATCCGGCGTCAGCAACAGTTGCATCAAGGGCTGGTGCAGCTCCTGAGCGAACGAATTTTGCAGCAGCGCGACAAAGCGCAGCCAATCCTCATTGCCTTGTTCTGAAAGAGCCGGATCGTTAAGCGATAATTGCGTCATGGCAAGCCACCATACTATTTAACTAGTACAGCAGCATACCATAGCGCCGTCAAAATCAATAACGTCTCTGCCATTCGGCATCGGTCAACACTTTGGCCGGGCGGTGCATCAAATAGCGGTAAAACGCGTCGTAAGCCAACACGTTCTTCACGTAAGAACGGGTCTCCGAGAACGGGATGCTTTCAACAAACGCCACCGCATCAACGCGCCCTTCGCTGTTCCCCAACCAGGTATTCACCCGCGATGGGCCGGCGTTATAAGCCGCCGACGACAGGATGCGGTTACGGCCAAACTGCTGGTAAACGTACTCCAGGTAGCTGGTACCGATAGTAATATTGGTTTTCGGATCAAGCAGCTGGCTCGGGCTTGAGTAGCCGGGAATATTGTACATTTGCACGGTATGTTGCGCGGTCCGCGGCATCACCTGCATCAGGCCGCTGGCCCCCACCGGTGACTGCGCTTTCGGGTTCCAGGCGCTTTCCTGACGGGCAATCGCCATGGCGTAGCTCGGCGTGATCCCCTTGTCATCGGTAGCGCTGCGGAACTCTTGCGACCAGGCCACCGGGAAGCGCTCCTCGAGGTGATCCCACAGCTTGCCGACGATGGTTGCCTGCACGCTGAGATCGGCCCAATTCTGCTCGAATGCGAAACGCGCCAGCGCTTCCTGTTCAGGCCGGCTGCGGCTGGCAACGAACGAGCTCCACTCGCTGCGCGCCAGGTTATCCATGTTCCAGTACATCAGTTCACGTACGCGGGCGATTTCCGGCCCGTCCACCAGCGAAGCGCGGGGTTTGGCCGCCACCGCCACCATAACCGGATAAGGCGTATTCAGTTTCTGCGCCGCCACCATCGGGTAGAAGCCACGTTCGTTCATCAGGCTGCGCAGGATCTCTTCACCCTCGCCGCGTTTGCCTTCGTCCAGCAAGATGCTCGCACGCCAGTAACGCCATTCGTCTTTATTGCGCGATTCTGCCGGCAGGCGCGCAAGCCAGGTCGCCACGCCCTGACGATCGCCGTTGCCCAGCGCCATGCGCACACGGCGTTCCAGCAGCGTCGGAGACTGGCTACGCAGGATCACCTTATCGCGCCACTGGGTCTGCTCGAAGGTCGCATCGCTGCCCATCAGGCGCCACGCCACCGCTTCTTCCAGCCCCAACCGCTCGCTGTCGCTCATTTTCTGCAGGCGGGCGATACTCGGGATCATCGCACGGGCGTTTTCCGCATCCTGACGTGCCAGCCGCTCGAAAGCGATGCCGGTCGCCGCCCGGGTAAAGTCAGTCGGGCCAACGCTGCGGGCGAAAGCCTCTACGGTGGCGGGATCGTTCTGCAGGCGCACCAGCGCGTCACCCATGGTCTGATATTCGGACGGCAACTGGCGGTAAAGGCTGTTAACCAGGCCGCTGTTGCCCTCTTTTAACGCCAGCTTCATGCGCGCCAGGGTATTCAGCGGCGTTTGCTTGCCGGCCCCCTGCCAGACGTTGAACAGTTTGTCGCAGGTGCCCGGCAGCGTTTTACCGCTCATCCAGAGATCGTCCGCGCCGCTCCAGGCCGCCTGCTGATCGCCGGTGGCCCATTTGGCATAGTAATAATTACAGCGTGCGGCTATCGGTTTGGGGGCCTGCGGGCTGAAAGCCAGCAAAGTGCGCCAGTCCTCACGGCGCGCCAATTCATTGACAAAACGAGGCGCCAGCGACTTGGCGGGCGGCAGCGTCGGGTGCTGCTTGATAAAGTCATTCACCTCGGAGAAGCCGGCCTGGCTGAGATCCTGCGTCAGTTCGCGGTATTCCAGATAAGGGTAAAGCGGGTAATCACGCAGCGTCGGCATCAGTTGCGCCACGACATCCATCTGATTGCTGTCCCACGCCTGCTTGATTTGCAGGTAACGCTGACGCTGTGCGTCGAGAGAGTCCGCCAGTGCAGCACCCGAGAATGCCGTCAGGCACAACCCCACCGCCAACAGCCGCCATTTGTCTACCTTGACCATACTTACTCTTTCCTCGCTGGTTGTGTTGCCAGAACCCCTCCCCCTTGCCGCGTTACGCCAACGGTCAAGGCCCGGAGAAACCGGTTCTTCGAGTATTTCGCGCCCTGAAGTGGAATACACGCCAGGGCAAAAAGGTGTGCAGAGCGATAAGCTCAGGCATCTATCATAGACAGCGCAATCGCCTATCCATTCACTACTGTAGAAGAAGAAGTTTATCGTCATGGAGGGCGTCAGGTAAAAAACGTTTACCCTGGCTGACAAATTAACTACAGGCATGGCGCAAATCGCCGTACTGCCGACCCAATGCCGTTTTCTTTGCAGAAAACGCCTGGCCAACTCCCCGAGGCGTTTTATACTGTTAAAAAAAGATAGGATAAATCTGAGAAAATGGCACATAAAGCGCGCAACAGAGATATCTTATAATACAATCCGCGCCAATTATGGGTTAGATAGTGTTCATCACACAGTGCGATTAACAGTTCTTAGCATTACGATTATCCCCTCGGTCGGGTCAGGTTTCTCATTGTTGGATCACCGCTACCGTACTGCGGACGTTGGCAGGAATGGCAGATGAAGATGGCAAAAAATGCCGTGATGTTAGCAGCCAGCGCAAAAAGCTCACTCACGAGCTTCATTTGCGCACGTCTTGACGACGGCCGCCTGCTACCCTTCATTCTGGTCCTGTTGCTGGCGTTTCCCGGGCTGGCTCGTCCCGAGACGGGCAGCCGAACCCATGCCGTCACCACCGTCGTGGTCGGCATTATCAGCTATGCCCGCTGGCCCAGCGAGCCCAACCCCATCCGCCTGTGCGTAACGGCGCCGACCCAATATGCCGAAGGCCTGTTCGACCCTATTTTGCTGAGCGCTCCCCGGCCGATCAAAACCGAGCGAGTGCCCTTTGACAGCCCTTTGCTGAACACCGGATGTGACGTGATTTATTTGGGTAATATCAACGCCGGACAGAAACAAAACTTTATACAGCGCATTCAGGGTCATTCCATTCTCAGTATCAGCGAGAACGACGGTGAATGCTCTGCCGGCAGCGCGTTTTGCCTGCAGATTGACGGTGACCAGGCCAGTTTCAAAGTAAATCTGGACGCTCTGGCGCGCAGCGGCGTACGCGTTCACCCTAACGTGCTGCAGCTGGCGCGCAAACAGGCGCCGCCGCTATGATATGGCTGCGCAAGAACCGTTCCGGGCATTCGCGGCCCACGCTGGGCCGGGTGCTGCAACGGGCAAATCTTGGGCTGGCGCTGATTGCCGTCGGCACCGCCGGGATATTCCTGACGTTGGTAGCGCTGTTCGCGCTGCGCGCTTACGCCAACCACAACCTGCATCTGATTGCGCGCTCCATCAGCTATACCGTCGAGGCCGCCGTGGTGTTTGGGGATCGCCCCTACATTCGAGAGGCGATGGTGCTGATCGCTTCCAAAGAAGAGGTGTCGGAAGCCAAAATTCTGGACAACGGCGGCAACGTGCTGGTCAGTTGGCATCGTCCCAAGGACGGTCCGCTGCACGGTCTGGAGCAGATTGTCGCTCGCTGGGCGCTGCCGGAACCGGTGGTCTTGCCGATCTCCCACGAAGGCAAACAGGTCGGCAAAGTCTGGCTAAGCGGCAACGGCGGCAGCCTGCTGCGTTTCCTGCTGCGGGGTATGCTGGGCATGATCGCCTGCCTGGTGCTCAGTACCCTGTGCGCACTGGTGCTTTCCCGCCGTATGCTGCTGGGCATTGTCAGTTCGCTGGATGATATCGCCAAGGTGGCCCATGTGGTGCGACGCGATCGCACCTTTGGGCTGCGAGTACCGTCGGCACCCATTGCCGAACTGCACGAACTGAGCAACGACTTCAACGGCCTGCTCGATGAGTTGGAGGCCTGGCAGGCACACCTGAAGCAGGAAAATGATTCACTGACCCACCGGGCGACCCATGACAGCCTGACCGGATTACCGAACCGCGCCTTTTTTGAAGGCCGGCTGAGCCGCGCGCTGGGCGATATCGAGCCGACAGAAAAACTTGCGGTGTTGTTTATCGACGGCGATCGCTTCAAGGAAGTGAATGACAGTTACGGTCACGCGGCCGGTGATGCGGTGCTGACCACCATTGCCGGGCGGATTCGCGCGCAACTGCGTGAAAGTGACCTGGTCGCGCGTTTAGGCGGCGATGAGTTCGCCGTGCTGTTGGCGCCGGTTCACAATACGGAAGATGTGCTGCAAATTGCCGACAACATTATCGACTGCATGACCCAACCGATAATTTTACCGAACGACGAGGCGGTGACGACCTCTCTGAGTATCGGTATTGCACTTTACCCTGAACATGCAGTAACGCCTCAGGGTCTTTTGCACGAAGCTGACGATGCGATGTATCAGGCAAAGCATCGTTATAACGGAGGCTGGCGGCTGGCAATACAGAAATAAAGCCCCAGCTATAAAATTAAAACCAGGGATTTGATTATGATACAGCAAACACTGAAAAACCGTTTCTCACTGCTGGCGATGATGTTTGTCGCCCTGCTCGCCCTTGCCGGGTGTCAGAGCAAACCTCAGGGCCTGACGCCCGAGCAGGTCGCGTTGTTGCAGTCTCAAGGGTTCAAACTGACGGATAACGGCTGGGAATTCGGCCTCTCCGACAAGGTGTTGTTTGGCAACAACATCGGCAAACTGAATCCGGAAAGCACCGAAACCGTCCAAAAAATGGGCCGTGCGCTGATGAGCGTAGGCATCACCAAGTTCCGTCTGGATGGTCATACGGACAACTACGGTGAAGACAGCTATAACGACCAGCTTTCGCTGCGCCGCGCCAACGCAGTGGCCGATTTGCTGGCCAGCGTAGGCATCCCGCGCGCCAATATCGAAACTCGCGGCATGGGCAAGCGCGATCCGGTCGCCGATAATCGCACCTCCAGCGGCCGCGCGGAAAACCGCCGCGTCGCAATCGTCGTCACACCTTAATCTGTCGAGATGCGCCTGTTAAAGGCGCATAAAGGGTTATACTTAGCGATCGCTGATGATGTCTGGGATCCGTGTTCGAAACGGGCTACACTCCGCAGCCAGACATCCTATAAAAACTGATATAGAGAGGCTTAGAGCAACGTGGCTCAATACGTCTATACCATGCATCGCGTCGGCAAAGTGGTTCCGCCGAAGCGTCACATCCTGAAAAATATCTCCCTGAGCTTCTTCCCTGGCGCCAAAATTGGCGTGCTGGGCCTGAACGGTTCCGGTAAATCCACCCTGCTGCGCATTATGGCCGGTATCGATACCGATATCGAAGGCGAAGCGCGCCCGCAACCGGGGATTAAAATCGGCTATCTGCCGCAGGAACCGCAACTCAACCTGGAACACACCGTTCGCGAATCGGTTGAAGAAGCGATGGCCGAAGTCGTCGGTGCCCTGAAACGCCTTGACGAAGTGTACGCGCTGTACGCTGAAGAAGGCGCCGACTTCGACAAGCTGGCCGCTGAACAGGGCCGCCTGGAAGAGATCATTCAGGCCCATGATGGTCACAACCTCAACACCCAATTGGAGCGCGCCGCCGATGCGCTGCGTCTGCCGGAATGGGACGCAAAAATCGCCAACCTTTCCGGTGGTGAGCGCCGCCGCGTAGCGCTGTGCCGCCTGCTGCTGGAAAAACCGGACATGCTGTTGCTGGACGAACCGACCAACCACCTGGACGCCGAGTCCGTGGCCTGGCTGGAACGCTTCCTCCACGACTTCGAAGGCACCGTGGTGGCGATCACCCACGACCGTTACTTCCTTGATAACGTGGCCGGCTGGATCCTCGAGCTGGACCGTGGCGAAGGCATTCCGTGGGAAGGCAACTACTCTTCCTGGTTGGAACAGAAAGACGCGCGTCTGGCGCAGGAAGCCTCAACCGAAGCCGCTCGCCGCAAGTCGATCGAGAAAGAGCTGGAGTGGGTACGCCAGGGTGCCAAGGGCCGTCAGTCTAAAGGCAAGGCCCGTCTGGCCCGCTTTGAAGAACTCAACAGCACCGAATACCAGAAACGTAACGAAACCAACGAGCTGTTTATTCCACCTGGCGCACGCTTGGGCGATAAAGTGGTTGAAGTCAGCAACCTGCGTAAATCCTACGGCGACCGCCTGCTGATTGACGATCTGTCATTCGCCGTGCCCAAGGGCGCGATTGTCGGCATTATCGGCCCGAACGGCGCGGGTAAATCCACGCTGTTCCGCATGATGTCCGGTCAGGAACAGCCTGATTCCGGCAGCATCGCGCTGGGCGATACCGTCAAACTGGCTTCTGTCGATCAGTTCCGCGACAGCATGGACAACGCCAAAACCGTGTGGGAAGAAGTGTCCGGCGGCCAGGACATCATGCGCGTGGGCAACACCGAAATGCCAAGCCGTGCCTACGTCGGCCGCTTCAACTTCAAGGGCGTCGATCAGGGCAAACGCGTGGGCGAACTGTCCGGTGGTGAGCGTGGCCGTCTGCATCTGGCCAAACTGCTGCAGGTTGGCGGCAACGTGCTGCTGCTCGATGAACCGACCAACGACCTGGATATCGAAACCCTGCGCGCGCTGGAAAACGCCCTGCTGGAATTCCCTGGCTGCGCCATGGTGATCTCGCATGACCGCTGGTTCCTTGACCGTATTGCCACCCACATTCTGGACTATCAGGATGAAGGCAAGGTGGAGTTCTTCGAAGGTAACTTTACCGAATACGAAGAGTACAAAAAGCGTACTCTGGGTGCCGATGCACTGGAACCTCGTCGTATCAAGTACAAGAAAGTCACCAAGTAACATCAGGTTGGCTATCTATGCTCTCAAGCCCGCATCTTGCGGGCTTTTTATTATCCCCAATCCAGTGCCTGTGCATAGTCCACAAATACCGGATGCTGCAACACCACATCGATAAAACAGGCCAGCGCCGGTGAGTTAAGCTTGCGGCTGGGGTAAACCAAATACAGTTCATTCCCTTCCGCCCGCCATTCCGGCAGGACCTCCACCAGCTGTTTCTGCGCCACCACCTCGCGGCTGAGAAAGGCCGGCAGCAGAGTGATACCGGCACCGGAAATCGCGCATTCACGCGCGTACAACAGATTGTCAGTGATATGCAGCATCGGCAGTTGCCAGCGGTAATACTCGTCACCGCGGCGCAGGCTCCAGGCCGTCCAGGCGCGGTGCGCAATGCAGCGGTGCTGCTGCAACTGCTGGGGATGCAGGAGCGGCGGGAATTGCGCCAGATAGGCCGGCGCCGCCAGCAGATAACGCGGGGCATGCCCCAGGCGGCGGCCAATCAGCGAGGAGTCCTGCGGTTTACCGGTGCGCAACGCGGCGTCATAGCCCTCTTGCACCAGATCCACCATCGCATCAGACACCGAAACCTCCAGCGTAACGTCCGGGTACTGGCGCTGAAAATCCGCCGCCAGCCGCGCCACCAGCGTCGCCCCCAGCCCGGCGGGCGTCGAGATGCGCAACCGGCCGCTGGGGTTGTCACGCAGCCGCTGCAGCGCCAGATCGGCCCGTTCGGCGGCGGACAACATTTCCTGACAGTGCACCAGATAGCGTTCGCCGGCGAAGGTCAGATTGAGCTGACGGGTGGTGCGGTTGAGCAGCCGCAAACCCAGCGTTTGTTCCAGTTGGCTGATGCGCTGGCTGACGCTGGATTTAGGCAAACCGGCGCGGTTGGCGGCGGCGGTAAAGCTGCCGCACTCGGCCACCAGCGCGAACAACGCCATATCCTGCAGCTGTTTAAACATCATTGTTTACCTCAGACGAACACTTAGTTAGCTATTGTCCATCTTATCACTCTCCTCTGAGAGGTCTACACTGAGGGTATTCATTCTAAAGGAGCACAGTCATGCCGATTAAAGCCATAGCCGTAGACCCGAAAAACCCCACCGGTTTCATTGAAATCAGCCCGGAAAAACCGGCCCCAGGCCAATACGATCTGCTGGTGGAGGTCAAAGCGGCGTCGGTCAATCCGGTGGATACCAAAGTCCACGCCGGTCTGCAAAAAAGCGGCCTGCAACAGCCGCGTATCCTCGGCTGGGACGCCAGCGGCGTGGTGCTTGAGGTGGGCAGCGGCGTCAAAGGTTTCAAAGCCGGTGATGAAGTCTGGTACGCCGGTGATATCACTCGGCCGGGCAGCAACAGCACTCAGCAGTTGATTGATTCGCGCATCGTGTCACATAAGCCGAGCAGCCTGAACTGGGCGGAATCCGCCGCCATGCCATTGACCGCGCTGACGGCCTGGGAAGCGCTGTTCGAGCACCTGAAAATCCAGGACGCGGCGGAAGGGAAAACACTGCTGATTATCGGCGGTGCCGGTGGCGTGGGTTCGCTGGCGATCCCGTTCGCCGCCCAGTTGAGCAAGGTGAAGGTGATTGCCACCGCTTCGCGCCCCGAGTCGGCAGCCTGGTGCCGGGAGCGCGGCGCCGATCTGGTGGTGGATTACCGCGATCTTAAAGGGAATCTGGCGCAGCAGGGCATTGAAAACGTGGATTATATTCTTTGCCTGAACGATACCGATGGCCACTGGAAAGCGATCTCGGATCTGATTGCGCCGCTGGGCCACATCTGCACCATCGTGGAAAACCAACAGCCGCTCGATCAAAACGCGTTGAAGCTCAAAAGCGCCGCACTGCATTGGGAATTGATGTTTACCCGCAGCATGTTCACCACGCCGGACATCGCTCAGCAGGGTGAAATCCTCAGGCAGGTGGCGCAGTTGCTGGACGAAGGAAAGTTGAGCACCACACTGAGCGAAACGCTGCAGGGGCTGACGGTCGAGACCCTGACCGCCGCGCATAAAAAGCTGCTCGACGGGCATATGCAGGGCAAACTGGTGATTGTTTACTGAGGCAAGAGAGGCGCAGCACGCTGCGCCTCCGGCTTATTCCGTCGTGGCGCCCACCAGTCGGCTGGCATCGGCCGCCAACAACTGTTTTACCAGTTCGACGCAGCGCAGGAAGCGCTCCTCATAGTCGCTGGACTCCACGTGCGCATACTCGATATTGTTGGCACGCAGCATCTCTTCCAGCAGGTGCTGGAATGCCTTGCGATCGGTCGGCGCACCGAGGCTGCGCAGGCCATCCGCCACCCACGGGGTGTTATTTTCCAGCAGGATCACCAGATCAAACCGGTACTCGTCGATCAGCGCCTGCACGAAGGGGTGTTCGCGCCCTTCGTACTTTTTGCAGAACGCCTGGGTAGTGACGAAATCGGTATCGATAAACGCCACCTTGTTGGCGTATTTCACTGCAAAGTCAACGTACTGCGCCTGCCCCAGCGCAATCTTGTCGTAGTCGGAATACTGCAACGCCATCTCATCGCCGCCCAGGTGCGAGAACACATAGTCGCGGCCGTATTCCCAGGCGCTGGTGGTGTTAAAAATGTTCGCCAACTTGTTCACCAGCGTCGATTTGCCGCTCGACTCACCGCCGAGGATCGCCACGGTGCGTACAAAGAACGGCTTCACTTCGGTCGGAATGTAATCCCAATAGCGGAAAGGATCCTGACGGATTTGGCGGCCGCTGATATTCATGAATGAGCGTTCGGGATCGATCAGAATGGTTTCCGTCGCCAGGTGTTCGCGATAACGCGGGGCGTCCTGCGTTTCGCTGGAATAGATAAAACTCGGCACGATGCCCTTCTGTTCCATGAAGGCTTTCATCCCGTCGCTCCAAACGTTCCAGCCGTGCGGATAGGGTTCGATGCCCTGCTCGTCGAACGAATGAATATGAATGTTTTTCTGGTATTTGAAGGTCTGCAGAAGCCAGCGCAGACGGTCGCTGACCGTGGGCTGTTGCGACATCGAACTGTTCTCGAACAGTTCCCGGTCACGCGGTTCGTCGTGACACAAAATCACGTGCAGCTCATCCACCTGGCTGCAGGCGCGCTGGATCAGGTAAATGTGGCCGGTGTGCAGTGGGTAAAATTTACCAAACACCACACCGACTTTTTTCTCGCGGCGCGGGAACTCCAGGCCAAGAAAACGGTGTAACGCTTCGAGTTTCTGGGCGCTCGGGCTTTTGATTTTGTCGTTCAACAGCTGGCTAAGGTAGCCTTTGGTCATGCCGCTGGCATCCGCCACCTGCTGCAGGGTACAGTTCTTCTGCTTAATAGATGCTTTCAGGTAATCGAATTGCCGCATAGCCCCTCCGTTTAATATGCTAAACAAAATAGCATATTCTGCGCATCACATGGCAATTAATAGAATTGTTCCAGCACATCCAGGGCGTCCGCCAGTTTCTTCACGCCGAACACCTGCATATTCGCCGGCGGTTTTTTCGGTACGTTGGCATGTGGCACGATAGCGCGCTTGAAGCCGTGCTTCGCCGCCTCGGAAATGCGCTCCTGCCCACTCGGCACCGGACGGATCTCCCCCGCCAACCCCACTTCACCGAACACCACCAGATCGTTCGGCAGCGGGCGATCGCGCAGGCTCGACACCAGCGACATCAGCAACGCCAGATCGGCGCTGGTTTCGCTGACTTTCACCCCGCCAACCACGTTCACAAACACATCCTGATCCGACATCTGCAACCCGCCGTGGCGGTGCAGCACCGCCAACAGGATCGCCAGCCGGTTCTGCTCCAGGCCGACCGCGACCCGGCGCGGATTAGACATCATCGAATGATCCACCAACGCCTGGATCTCAACCAGCAGCGGCCGGGTTCCTTCCCAAACCACCATCACCGAACTGCCGGAGGTGACTTCATCGCCACGGCTGAGAAAGATGGCGGACGGGTTGCTGACTTCTCGCAGGCCCTGCTCGGTCATGGCGAACACGCCCAGCTCGTTCACCGCACCGAAGCGGTTTTTGTGGCTGCGCAGCGTACGAAAACGCGAATCGGCATCGCCGTCCAGCAGTACCGAACAGTCGATACAGTGTTCCAGCACCTTCGGCCCGGCCAGCGAGCCGTCTTTGGTGACGTGGCCGACCATAACAATCGCCACGCCGCGCGTTTTGGCGAAGCGCGTCAGGTAGGCGGCGGTTTCCCGCACCTGCGCCACACTGCCCGGCGAAGACTGGATATCCGCCATGTGCATCACCTGGATCGAGTCGATCACCATCAGCTTCGGCTGCTCTTGTTCGGCGATCAGGCAAATCTGCTCGATACTGGTTTCCGACAGCATGTTCAGGTTGCCGGTCGGCAACCCGAGACGGTGAGCGCGCATCGCCACCTGTTGCAGCGATTCCTCGCCGGTAACGTACAGGGTTTTCATCTGCTCGGACAGCTTGCACAACACCTGCAACAACAGAGTACTTTTACCGGCGCCGGGGTTGCCGCCGATCAGGATCGCGCTGCCCGGCACCACGCCGCCGCCCAGTACGCGGTCAAACTCAAGAAAGCCGGTAGAAAAACGCGGCAACTCGTCCAGGCTGATGTCCGACAGTTTTTGCACTTTGCTGATGCCGGCATCGCCGGCATAGCCGCTTAAACGCTCGGAGCGAGAAGAAGAGGACACCGCAGCCAGACGAACTTCTGTAATGCTGTTCCAGGCGTGACAAGCGCTGCACTGTCCCTGCCAGCGCGGATAATCTGCGCCGCACTCATTACATACAAACGCCCGTTTTGCTGCTTTTGCCACGTATTACCTCTTAGTCGATATATTTAGCGAACTTCGTGTTTCAGGCTGCCGGTCAGTACGCACAGCACGCCCATCAGGTCCGCATGGCGAATGGACACCTGCGCCTTGTCATACACTTTCGGTTTGGCGTGGTAGGCAATACCCAGCCCGGCCACCTGTATCATTTTCAAATCGTTGGCACCGTCGCCGATAGCCACGGTCTGCTGCGGCGGGATGCCCAGCTTTTCCGCCAGCGCGACCAGCGTATCGGCCTTGAACTGTGCGTCAACCACCGGCCCCAGCACTTCGCCGGTCAGCTTGCCATCGCGGATCCCCAGCTCGTTGGCCGCCACCGCCACCAGCTTCAGTTTGTCGCGCAGGTACTCGGCATAGTATGTGAAGCCGCCGGAAGCGATCGCCACATGCCAGTCCATCGCTTGCAACTTGCGCACCAGGTTGATCAACCCGGGCATCAGCGGCAGTTCATCACGTACCTGTTTGAGGATATTGGCATCGGCGCCTTTCAGCTTGCCAACGCGCTGACGCAGGCTGGCGGTAAAATCCAGCTCGCCGCGCATTGCGCGTTCGGTCACCTCCGCCACCTCATCACCCACACCCGCCAGCTTGGCGATTTCGTCGATGCATTCAATCTCGATCGCGGTGGAGTCCATGTCCATCACCAGCAGCCCAGGGGTGCGTAAATGAGGGATCTTGCCGAGTGGCGCTACATCCAGCCCGCTCTCCGCCGCCAGTATTTTGGCGCGCGCCGTGAGGGTGCCCGCCAGACGCACGACCTGATAATCCTCTACGCACCAGGCGGTGACGATCACCATCGCCGCACCCAGCTTGCGCTGGAAATGAGTAATGCGCGTTTTATCCAGTTCCCTGCCATATAATAGCCAACCGGTATGGCCCGCCCGATAGTCCAGCGGCATCACTTCGTCGCCGCTCAGCGAAAGGGGAAGACCCGGCCATTGAGAGATCTCTGCCGGGAGATCGCAATAGGTCAGACTATTCGACATCATTAACTCCTGAAAAAACGCTGCATGATAAAACGACGCATCAAGCTATCCTATCGCCATTGGTTCTGGCAACATAAAGTGTCCAAGATGCCCAAGGAACCTGAATGGCTCGCGCTAAACTGAAATTCCGCCTGCACCGCACCGCTATTATCCTGATTTGCCTGGCTTTGCTGGTGCTATTGATGCAGGGCGCATCCTATTTTAGCCTGAGTCACCAGTTGGCGCGATCCGAACAGGTGGAAGAACTGGCGCAAACGCTGACCAAACAGGTGGCCTCCAGCCTGGCGCCTTTGCTCGATGACGACAGCGACGTCGACAACCAGCGCGTAGACGCCATCCTCAAACAGCTTACCGACCACAGCCGCATTCTGGACGCCAGCGTCTATCAGTTGGACGGCACGCTGGTTTCCCACGCCGGTGAACAGATCAGTATACGCGATCGCCTGTCACTTGACGGCAAACGTGCCGGCAGCTATTTCAATCACCAGTTGGTGGAATCCATTCAGGGTAAAGACGGCCCGATAGGCTTTATCCGCATTACGCTGGACACCCACGTGCTGGCGACCGAATCCAAACAGGTGGATAACACCACCAACCTGCTGCGTCTGATGATCCTGCTGGCGCTGGCCATCGGCATTATTCTGGCGCGTACTCTGCTGCAACATCGCCGCAGCCGCTGGCAGCAATCGCCGTATCTGCTGACCGCCAATACGCCGCTGGAAGAAGGTAATACGGTGGAAGACGACGATGACGACAAGCCACAGGATAAAGAAGAAACGAAACGCCCTTAAGCCAGGCGCATAACTTGCTCGCCATTATTCATGTGTGAATAGATCGGTGAATAGATTACTGGTGCCAACTACCTGTACGGTAAAGCATTCGAAGAGAATCCTTGCGGAGGATGAATAGATTGGCACAGGGGCGCAACAGGATGCTGCGCCCGCAGTATTGTTACTCTTTGTCGCCCAACAGCACGGATTCCAGCGCGATAACGATCATCTCGTTAAAGGTGGTTTGGCGCTCTGCGGCGGTGGTGGCTTCGTGACGTAGAATGTGGTCGGAAACGGTACAGATGGTCAGCGCCTTACAACCGAACTCTTCATACAGCTCAGCCGCCACGCCGTAGATGCCGGCCGCTTCCATTTCTACACCCAGGATGCCGTACTTCTTCATCACCTGGAACATGTCCGGATCCGGCGTATAGAACAGATCAGCGGAGAAGATGTTGCCCACGCGCGCCGGGATACCTTGCGCCGCCGCAGCGTCTACCGCGTTACGCACCATGTCAAAGTCGGCAATCGCCGCATAGTCATGATCTTTAAAACGCATGCGGTTCACTTTGGAATCGGTGCAGGCGCCCATGCCGATCACTACGTCGCGCAGTTTGATATCGTCGCGCACTGCGCCGCAAGAACCCACGCGGATGATTTTCTTCACGCCGAACTCGGCAATCAGTTCACGCGCGTAAATGGAGCAGGACGGGATACCCATACCGTGGCCCATTACGGAGATTTTGCGGCCTTTATAGGTCCCGGTGAAGCCCAGCATGCCACGCACGTTGTTCACTTCCACCGCGTTTTCCAGGAAGGTTTCCGCGATGTATTTTGCACGCAGCGGATCGCCCGGCATCAGTACTACGTCAGCGAAATCACCCATTTCAGCATTAATATGCGGCGTAGCCATAATTCTCTTCCTTCAAATCGTATTAAATAAAAACGTTAAACGTATAAGCCTTTGGATGTCGAGTCGCAGCCAACAAGGCTGCGGCTCGAAAGACAAGGCTTAGAACATGGACTTACCGTAATCCATCGGTGACAGGCCAAAGTAACTGGCAACGGTCTGGCCGATGTCGGCAAAGGTTTCACGGTGGCCCAGCGAGCCCGGTTTCACTTTCGGGCCGTAAACCAATACCGGAATGTGCTCACGGGTGTGGTCGGTGCCCGGCCAGGTCGGGTCGCAGCCGTGGTCGGCGGTGAAGATAATGATGTCTTCGTCTTTCACCAATTTCAGCAGCTCCGGCAGGCGGCGGTCGAACAGCTCCAGCGCGGCGGCATAACCCGCCACGTCGCGGCGGTGGCCGTAAGAGGAGTCAAAATCAACAAAGTTGGTGAACACGATGGTGTTGTCACCGGCTTTTTCCATTTCGATCAGGGTCGCGTCAAACAGTGCGTCGATGCCGGTGGCTTTCACCTTTTTGGTGATGCCGACGTTAGCGTAGATATCGGCGATTTTACCGATCGACACCACTTCGCCGCCCTTCTCGTCCACCAGTTTTTTCAGCACGGTAGGTGCCGGCGGCTCTACCGCCAAATCGTGACGGTTGCCGGTACGCTGGAACTCACCCGGCTTGTTGCCGAGGAACGGGCGCGCGATCACGCGGCCGATGTTGTAACCGCCTTCGGTCAATTCTTCACGGGCGATTTCACACAGCTCATACAGACGCTCCAGGCCGAAGGTCTCTTCGTGACAGGCAATCTGGAACACCGAGTCGGCAGAGGTATAGAAAATCGGCTTGCCGGTTTTCATGTGCTCTTCGCCGAGTTGATCGAGGATCACGGTGCCGGAGGAGTGACAGTTACCGAGGTAACCCGGCAGATTGGCGCGCTCGACCAGCTTGTCCAGCAGTTCCTGCGGGAAGCTGTTGTGTTCGTCGCTGAAATAACCCCAATCGAACAAGACCGGCACGCCGGCGATTTCCCAGTGGCCTGACGGCGTATCTTTACCGGAAGACAGTTCGCTCGCATGCGCGTAGGCACCGATAATATCCGCATTGCTGTCCAGCCCCTGCGGGAAGGTGCCGGTGGATTCTTCCGCCGCTTTCCCCAGACCCAGACGGCTCAGGTTAGGCAGGGTCAGCGGGCCCTGACGGCCAACGTTGGCTTCACCGCGCGCGCAAACCTCGGCAATGTGGCCCAGAGTATCGGAACCCTTGTCGCCAAAACGCTCGGCGTCTTCGCTTGCGCCAATGCCGAATGAGTCTAGAACCATAATAAATGTGCGTTTCATCTGTGCTCTCCTGCGTGTTCTCACGCTGTGGGCGACAGCGAAAAGGCCGCTGCCGCTCCTGATTCGTTAATTATTCCGTGATGCGCTTATACACCACTGGCGTTTCTTCCGGCGCTTTGTCGCTCAGCACCATAGCGCTGCGTACCGCTTCGGCCGCCTGTTGCCAACTCTCTTCGTCGTTGGCGTGGATCACCGCCAGCGGCTGCTGGGTATCCACTTTATCGCCCAGGCGCGCCATGCCGGTCAGGCCGACGCTGTAATCGATACTGTCGGTCGCGCGGCGACGACCGCCGCCCAGCGATACCACCGCCATGCCCAGCGCACGGGTGTCCATCGCGCTGATAATGCCCTGTTTTTCGGCGTAAACCGGCTTGCTCAGGGTCGCGGCCGGCAGATAGCTGTCGTAGCGCTCAACGAAATCGGTCGGGCCCTGCTGCGCCGCCACCATGCGGCCAAACACTTCTGCCGCTTTGCCATTGTCCAGCACCGCCTGCAGCTTGGCGCGCGCGTCGGCGTCATCTTTCGCCAGACCGCCGGAAAGCAGCATTTCCACGCACAGCGCCATCGTCACTTCCAGCAGCCGCGGATTGCGGTATTCGCCGGTCAGGAAACGCACCGCTTCGCGCACTTCCACCGCATTGCCGGCACTGGAGGCCAGCACCTGATTCATGTCGGTCAGCAGCGCAGTAGTTTTGCATCCTGCGCCGTTGGCCACGCCGACGATCGCCTGCGCCAGATCGGCCGACAGCGCATAGGTCGGCATAAAGGCGCCGGAGCCGACTTTAACGTCCATCACCAGCGCATCCAGCCCTTCCGCCAGCTTCTTCGCCAGAATAGAAGCGGTAATCAGCGGGATCGAATCCACGGTGGCGGTGATGTCGCGGGTGGCGTAGAAACGCTTGTCCGCCGGTGCCAACGAGCTGGTCTGGCCGATAATCGCCACGCCAACGTCCTGAATAATTTTGCGGAAGGCGTTGTCGTCCGGGAAAATGTTAAAACCCGGGATCGCCTCAAGCTTGTCCAGAGTACCGCCGGTATGGCCCAGACCGCGGCCGGAAATCATCGGCACGTAGCCACCGCAGGCGGCCACCATCGGGCCGAGCATCAGCGAAGTGACATCGCCCACGCCGCCGGTGGAGTGCTTGTCGACCAAGGGCCCGTTCAACGACAGGCTTTTCCAATCCAGCACGGTGCCGGAATCACGCATCGCCATGGTGAGCGCCACGCGCTCCGGCATGGTCATATCGTGGAAATAAATGGTCATCGCCAGCGCGGCGATCTGACCTTCGGAAACCACATTGTCACGGATCCCATTGATGAAAAAGCGGATTTCCGCCTCGGTCAACGGCTGACCGTCACGTTTTTTACGAATAATTTCTTGTGCCAGGAACAAAGCATCCCCCTGATTGAGCGAATGTAGGGTGCAGGCAGGCGCTGCATCGCGCCTTGCCGACGTTATCGATCAGTAACCGCTGCCAGGCGCTGCGGTGCTGTGGCCCAGCGTCGTCAGCAGGCTGGCTAACAGACTGGAAGCGCCGAAACGGAAATGACGCGCATCGGCCCAGCCTTCACCCAGAATACGATCGGCAAGTTGCAGATAATGCAGCGCATCTTCTGCCGTGCGCACACCGCCGGCCGGTTTGAACCCCACCGTTTTGGCGACGCCCAGATCGCGGATCGCCGACATCATCAGCTCTGCGCTTTCCAGCGTGGCGTTGACCGGCACTTTACCGGTAGAGGTTTTGATAAAATCGGCACCGGCGTCGATGGCAATTTCCGATGCCTTGCGGATCAGATGAGCCTGCTTCAACTCGCCGGTTTCAATGATCACTTTCAGCAGCACATTGGCCGCCTGGCAGGCTTGTTTGCACTGCTTCACCAGTTCAAAACCGACCTGCTCATTACCGGCGATCAATGCGCGGTACGGGAACACCACGTCAACTTCATCGGCGCCATAGGCGATAGCCGCACGGGTTTCCGCCAGCGCGATGTCGATATCGTCGTTGCCATGCGGAAAGTTGGTGACGGTTGCGATGCGGATGTCCGGCGTCCCTTGCTCACGCAGAGTCTTGCGCGCCACCGGAATAAAGCGCGGATAAATGCAGATGGCCGCCGTATGGCCAGCCGGGCTGTTGGCCTGACGACACAGCGCGATCACTTTCTCATCGGTGTCGTCATCGTTCAGCGTGGTTAAATCCATCAGGGCCAGCGCACGTTGCGCTGCTGCGGTTAATTCGGTCATAAAACTCTCCAACTGCGAACCTGGGTGTTGGCGAGCGGACTTGGTTCCTTGAAGATAGCGCTGGGGAACGGGTTCCCACGGCGGCAACTGAGATCCTTCTCACCGCACTTGGCCCTGCATATCGTGCAGGGTCAGTAATAGCTATTTGAACACGATCGCCCGGGGCAATTCGCGCTCAGAGTCACACTATATGAAATAACACTGTAACAGGCCGGAATTATATGTGAAGAACATCACAAAATAACGCGATATCGTTCACAAATTCGCTAAAGAAACGGATGCAGACGACGAGCACGACATCGCGTGCCCGTCTTAGAGTATAGGCGGTGTCCCGCAATAGGGCTTGGCGCGCCATTGCGGAACCTTGCCTGGCTTACAGCGCCAAAAAGAACCCGGCGATGGTGGCGCTCATCAGGTTGGAGAGCGTGCCGGCCGCGACCGCCTTCAGGCCGAAGCGCGCGATATCGTGACGACGGTTCGGCGCCATGCTGCCCAGGCCGCCGAGCAGGATCGCCACCGATGACAGGTTGGCAAAGCCGCACAGCGCAAAGGAGATGATCGCCTTGGTATGTGTCGACAGCACCTGCAAGCCTTCCGCCGCCACCACGTCGTCCGGACGCAAATAGGCGCCGAAGTTCATGTAAGCGACAAATTCGTTGACGATAATCTTCTGGCCGATAAACGAACCGGCGGTCATCGCCTCATGCCAGGGGACACCAATCAGGAAGGCGATCGGCGAGAAGACCCAACCGAGCATCAACTCCAGCGACAGCTGCGGGTAGTCGAACCAACCGCCGATACCGCCGAGAATGCCGTTCAGCAAGGCGATCAGCGCGATAAACGCCAGCAACATGGCGCCGACGTTCAACGCCAACTGCATACCGGATGCCGCGCCGGACGCCGCCGCATCGATCACGTTGGCCGGGCGGTCATCTTCGGCGATCAGTTTCGTCGCATCGTCTTTATCGTGGGTTTGTTCGGTTTCCGGCACCATCAGCTTGGCGAACAACAACCCGCCCGGCGCAGCCATAAACGACGCCGCAATCAGGTATTCCAGCGGTACGCCCATCTGGGCATAGCCGGCCAGCACCGAACCTGCCACCGAGGCCAGGCCACCGCACATGACGGCGAAAAGTTCTGACTGGGTCATGGTGGCAATATACGGACGCACCACCAGCGGGGCTTCGGTCTGGCCGACGAAAATATTGGCGGTCGCCGACAGTGATTCGGTGCGTGAGGTGCCCAGCAGTTTGTGCAAACCGCCACCCAATACGCGGATCACCAGTTGCATGATGCCCAGGTAATACAGTACGGCAATCAACGAGGAGAAGAACACGATCACCGGCAACACGCGCAGAGCGAAGACGAAACCGCCGCCACCGAACACCTCGAACATCTTGTCGGACACCAGCCCGCCGAAGATAAAGGATATCCCCTGGTTGCCGTAGGCGATCACGTTAGCCACGCCGGCCGACATGCCGCCGAGAATGCTGCGGCCCACCGGCACGTACAGCACCAACGCGCCAATGGCCACCTGAATGATGAATGCCCAGACAACGGTGCGCAATTTGATGGCGCGACGGTTGCTGGAGAGCAGCACGGCGATGGCGATCAGTGCCGCCATTCCTACCAGGCTCATGATGAGTTGCATGCAAAGTATCCCTGTTGCGAAAAAGAAATGCATCCCTACCCGGTAGAAACGAGAGGGCCGCTGAAGAGTGATTTCGGGGTGCGATTATACGGAGCGGGGCAGCACCCGCACCGATTTATGTCACAAATATATACAACAGGAAGCAAATGAAAATCTTATAACGTGACATGAGTCACGTTTTTTAACTCATTTATCGTTCAGAAGCGAAACAGGGCGCGGGTGTTGTGTTGCAGGTGGGCGGCAATGTCATCAGGGGATTCCGGGCGCAGTTGGCACAATATCCGGAACACCTCTGCGGCACGTTCAGGCCGGTTAGGTTGCCCCTGGTAACCGGAAAGCGGCATATCCGGCGCATCGGTTTCCAGCAACAGGGAGGTCAGCGGCAACTGGGCCATCACGCTGCGGGTTTTCTGCGCTCGCTCATAGCTGATGGTGCCGCCGACGCCAATGTAATAGCCCAGACGAATAAACGCCTGCGCCTGAGACAGGCTGCCGGCAAAACCGTGGACCACGCCACGGCGCGGCAACGGCACGCGGCGCAGCGCGGCGGCCAGCTGATCGTGCGTGCGGCGGGAATGCAGGATCACCGGCAGATCATGCTGTTTCGCCAGCTTCAACTGGGCAATCAACAGCCGCTGCTGCCGCTCAAACTGCGGATTTTCCATGTACAGATCGAGGCCTATCTCCCCGACCGCCACCAGCTTCGGCGGCCGACTGGCCAGGAACCCGGCCAACTGCTCAAGCTGCGGCTCCTGATGCTGAGCAATATACAACGGGTGCAACCCCAGCGCGGCATACAGCGGCTGATGCTCGCGCGCCAGCTTCAACACCCGCGCAAAACGATCGGCAGTCACCGTCGGCACGATAATTCGCTGCACCCCCGCCTGTTCCGCCAGCGCCAGGCTCTCGCTCTCATGGCCGCTGAAGGGTGGAAAATCGAAATGGCAGTGGGTGTCGGTAAAATCGTGACTCACAGCGCGCCTCCTTCACCTGGCGGCACGTCGCCCGGCAGGATAATTTTCGGTGCGGCCAGGTTGGCCTCCGGTTGCGCAGTAAGGCCATGCGGATGATTGACATCGGTAATGATCGGCGATGGCATTCTGACATTTTCCGGCTGGAGCAGACGCCGCGACAGCGCCTTTTTCACTTTGACGCCGTCCCGTTCTTCTTGTTGCATCAGCCAATGGCCGACGGTCGCCAGGAAGTAGCGCCCGCAGCGGCGGCCCAGATGATAATCCTGATTCAGCGACGTCAAGCGACTGCCCAACGCATTGCTGGCCAGCGGTTTGGGCGGGAAAATCTCAAAGATGCGCAGCTTGCCCGGCGGTTTCTCAATAAACTGCTGGATGCGGTGATAGCTTTGCTCATGGTGTTGCAGGATGCGCACCATCTGCTGCAGGCTGCTTTCGCTCAGCCAGTGCTCCATGCGCTTCATCCACTGCGGCGTGTAATACATCTGAGAAGGCACGGTGCGGATCACCACAATGGTATCGGCACCGCGGCGGTAGGCCTCTTCGACCGGGATAGCGTCGCTGATGCCGCCGTCCTGATAGCTGACGCCGTCCAACTCTACGCCCATGCGGTAAAAGCCGGGGATGGCGCTGGAGGCTTTGATCGCCGGCAGCCAACTGTCGCGCAGCGCCGGCAGGTAAGTCGGTTCGAAGTCATCGCTGCGGCAGGCGCACATCAGGAATTCACGGCCATCGATCAGGTGCTTTTCCGCCACGTCCATCGCCAGCGGCAATTGCTGCGAAGTCGTGTCGATCAGCCAGTCGAGGTCAATCAGGTGCCCACCGCGCACAAAGCGCAGCGGATTAAAGAAGTCAGCGGTGGTGGTGTAGCGGGTGATGACCCGCCGTGCATAGCCCATCTGGCCGCAAATAAAGGCCGAGAGATTCTGCGCGCCGGCAGAAGTGCCGATCATCAGCTCAAAAGGGTTAAAGCGGGCACGCTGAAACTCGTCCAGCACGCCGGCGGTAAAGATGCCGCGCTGCCCGCCCCCTTCACATACCAACGCCATTTTACCGGGCCGGTACGGTTTATACGCCAGCGGTTCTATATTGCCGAGCGTGATGGGTATTCTGTATCCCAACCCTGTATCCTCAGTGAGACGTTTTTTCCGAGGATACCTCGTCTTGCTCTCTTCCGTAATCCTCTTGCAGTACGCCAGAGAGGCAGTCATTGCTTCCCATCAGCCAAATGCAGTCACTACCGGACCATTCCGCCACGGCCTGACATACCTGACCCTTCAGCTGTTTCCAGCGTCCGAGGATGATGTCGCTGTTCATGACGCACCTCCCTACTGCAAGAAAAGGAATGAAGCTTTGTTACACTTTGAGAAAAACTAAAGACGCCGGCGGCCGGTAAACAAGCTGACCAGGAACAGGATAATCCCCACGACGAAAACGATTTTCGCGGCCCATGCTGCGGTACCCGCCAGCGTCCCGAAACCTAACGCCGCAGCAATCAATGCAATGACTAAAAAGATAATGCCCCAACGAAACATAAGCCTCTCCTTACGTAGGGGCGCAATAGGTTGCGCCCGTGATGACCCAAAGAATCAATGGGTTCAGCATGCTGAACCCCTACCTGTAGAGCTTGGTTCTACCGTTGCTTCAATTAAGGCTTCACGACCAGGTCGTTCTTGACGCTTTTCACGCCGTCGATAGCCTTGGCGATGCTCTCTGCGCGTTCAGCCTGCGCCTGGGTTTTCACTTCGCCGGAAAGCTGCACCACGCCGTCGGTGGTCTCTACTTTCACGTTGCGCGAAGGCACGATGTCATCAGCCAGCAGTTTGGCTTTCAGTTCGCTGGTGGTTGCGGTGTCACCGGCGTAAGCCTTCACCGACTGTTTGGCTTCATCTTTCACGTGCAGCTTGTCGCTGACGGATTTGACGCCTTCTACTTTGCCGGCCACTTCAACCGCGTGCTCGGCCTGCGCCTGGCTGCCGACAAAACCGCTCAGGGTCACGGTGCCTTTTTCCGTTTTCACGGAGATGTCGGTGCTTTTGATGGTTTTATCGTCGACCAGCGCACTTTTAACTTTAGCCGTTGTTGCGCTGTCATCCATGTAGCCGTCGACTTTTTTCATGGAGCTATCGATTTTGGCACCCGCGCTGTCGGCGGCACTTGACGCTTTATTGAGCAGCGTATCTTCAGCCAGCGCGCTGCCACTAACCAGTACGGAACCCAAAACAACAGCCATCAGTGATTGTGCAAATTTGGTATTTTTCATCGATCTCTTCCTTTGGTTGCGGATCCAAATGATTGCGGATCCTTCAGCCGCCATGATGCGGCCCACTCAGTAAATACTTCACGACTTCTATACGATCAAACGTTCACGCTAAAACGATTGCTGTCACACAAGAATTATTGCAACACCTGTGCCAACCTTAAAATGTCGTTAAAAATCAATTATAAATAAAAAATAGCTCATTGTTTAACCTAAAATCTGTCGCCAATCAGCGACAATGACAACCTGTAAAAACAACACTTTAGCTATCTCACTGATCTTTAACAGATCGAGCTGTCTCCAATTGGCAACAACACCGAATAACTCTCTACCTAAAAAGTAAAAAGCAGTGAATTAAGCTTATTGGATACGCCCTCCCCTGTTAAATATAGACTATAGGGCGAAAAACGTAGGGAATACCGATGAAATCCTGGCGGCAGCGGGGGAAAGGGAAATTATTAGGGGGATTTATTAATTAGCAGAAGTAGGGTCGGGCAACATAACACAGGGCGCCCTAAGGCGCCCTGCTATTCTATCAATGTTCGCGCGTTTTGCGGAACACCACTTCCGGGTAGCGTTCCTGTGTGATATTCAGGTTAACCATGGTTGGCGCGATGTACGACAGATTGTCGCCGCCGTCCAATGCCAGGTTAAGCTCACACTTGCGTTTGAACTCTTCGAATTTTTTCACGTCACTGCATTCAACCCAACGGGCAGTCGAGACGTTGACCGACTCGTACAAGGCTTCCACGTTGTATTCGCTTTTCAAGCGCGCGACGACCACCTCGAACTGCAGCACACCGACCGCGCCAACGATCAGATCGTTGTTGGCTATCGGTCGGAACACCTGCACCGCCCCTTCTTCGGACAGTTGCACCAGGCCTTTCAGCAGCTGCTTTTGCTTCAGCGGATCGCGCAGACGAATGCGGCGGAACAGCTCCGGCGCGAAGTTCGGAATACCGGTGAACTTCATGTCTTCACCCTGAGTGAAGGTATCGCCGATCTGAATGGTGCCGTGGTTGTGCAAACCAATGATATCGCCCGGATAGGCTTCTTCCACGTGCGAACGGTCACCCGCCATAAAGGTCAGGGCGTCGGAGATCACCACGTCTTTACCGGTGCGCACCTGACGCAGCTTCATGCCTTTCTCGTAGCGGCCGGAAACCACACGCATAAAGGCCACGCGGTCACGGTGTTTAGGGTCCATGTTGGCCTGGATCTTGAACACGAAGCCGGTGAATTTATCTTCCGCCGCCACCACTTCACGGGTGCTGCTTTGACGCGACATCGGCGCCGGTGCCCAGGCCACCAGGCCGTCGAGCATGTGGTCCACACCGAAGTTGCCCAAAGCGGTACCGAAGAATACCGGCGTCAAATCACCGCTCATGAAAGCGTCGTGATCGAACTCGTGGGAGGCCCCTTTCACCAGCTCCAGCTCTTCACGCAACTGCGCGGCCAGATCTTCGCCCACCGCGACGTCCAGTTCCGGGTTGTCCAACCCTTTGACGATGCGCACTTCCTGAATGGTGTGGCCTTTGCCGCTCTGGTAAAGGTAGGTTTCATCCTTGTACAGATGATAAACCCCTTTAAACAGCTTGCCGCAGCCGATAGGCCAGGTGATTGGCGAGCAAGCGATTTTCAGCTCACGCTCAACCTCATCCATCACTTCCATCGGATCGCGGATATCACGGTCCAATTTGTTCATAAAGGTCAGGATCGGCGTATCACGCAGACGGGTGACTTCCATCAGCTTGCGGGTACGATCTTCAACGCCTTTCGCGGCGTCAATCACCATCAGACAGCAGTCCACGGCGGTCAGGGTACGGTAAGTATCTTCGGAGAAGTCTTCGTGCCCCGGGGTGTCCAGCAGGTTAACCAGACATTCGCGGTACGGGAACTGCATCACCGAGGTGGTGATCGAGATACCACGCTGCTTTTCCATCTCCATCCAGTCGGATTTGGCATGCTGGTTCGAGCCACGGCCTTTTACCGTACCGGCGGTCTGGATAGCCTGTCCGAACAGCAATACCTTTTCGGTAATGGTGGTTTTACCGGCATCGGGGTGCGAGATGATGGCGAAAGTTCTTCTTTTCGAGACTTCGCGGGCAAATTCACTAGGAGACATGTTTTTCAGATTCTACGGTTAGTCCGCCCTGCGACATCATCAGAACGCGCCGCGCACGGCGCCAGGCAAAGCGGTAAATAAAAGATAATAGCCGGGCATTTTCGCTGATTTGTCAACCGGTGACAATCAATGCTTTTCCCGGCGGGGGAATAACTTTGTTTGTCATTACAAACGGAAGTCGGATGAGAGCGAAGCCCAGTGCTGCCGCAATACGGATTGGTGCTCTGCCACCATAGGTAAGTTTTCCAACAAACCTGGCCATAAGGTGCGTGCTTTGTCGATGGCATCCAATAAATGTACCCGAATAGCCGGCCAGGGAATGCCGACGCGCTCCGTCCAACGCTCAAAAGTCTGCATGGAAATCATTGCCCAACGCTTTTCTCTCGCCATATTCAGCGCCACTTCTGATTCACCCGGGATATAAACCCGTGTAGTAACAATGTCATAAGCGGGAGAAAGCCGAACACCGGTTTGGTTGGGGTAGATCATGGACCAGTTTTTTACATGGGCATCGCCATTCGCCAACAAAATATTGGCCAATAAGCGGCGGGCCATCTGTTGCACATCGGCCAAAGGGTCACTGCCCCAGTCATAAATGTATGCCGCTATTTGCTCATAGTTTTTGCCACGATATTTATCGTGTGCATAGAGTTCAAATAGTTGGGCAAAATCTTCCGTATGCACGCGCCCGCTTTCGCTACGATCAAAACGACGAATGGCGTAAGCATAAGGTTCATCGACTAAGCGAATATCCGGTAAGTTATCCAGTTGCCCCAACGCAACCAGCTCAATATCAGGAATATCCACACCGATAGCTTGCGCCAATCGCATCGCCGTATATTCATTTGCAGGCACGTTACGATGAACCGTCGATGGCGTTTTGATAATCCAGCTATCAGCTCCCACCTGAGAAGAGATGTTGAAGCGCCCATCTTTACGCAGAGAGGAAAACTTCATCTGCACGCCTGCCAGAGAAAATTTCTGCGTATCCAGCCCGACGTCGATTTGCACCGCTTCCAGCTCGCCGCGCGAGGTTAATGCCCAAGCGGGGATCTCATTTGCGGCAAGCGCTCGTGCCTCAAGCGCCCCGGGCAGGTTGGCACCAGCCCAGGCCATCAAAGAAAACTCTTCATCAACATGCATTTTCAGAGATTGGGCCAACCAGCTACGCAATGCCCCTTCAGGCAGTAAATTGGATAAAACGGGAGGAAGACGCTGTGATGACATCAAAACCTGTTCAAGATAACCCGGGTGGGCCCGCTGTCTTAGGGTGAACAACGGACGACTGGCCTCCGGCAAAGCAAGATATTGCGGATCAAAGGTCAGGATATTTTTGCCACCGCTATAATGCGCCAACACACCAATGCGCACCTGGTGCAGCATCAGTGCCAATGCCTGTACCGATTCAACCTGCCGTTGCCCATTCATCAGCTAGTCCTCGAGATCTTTCAGTTTTTTTTCGAAGCTCTGCAATTCATCGGCTGCAGAAACCTTGTTCACCTCTTTTTGCAGCAAGCGCTCCACATCACGCACATCGTTTTTCGGCACGATAAGGTATTCCAAATCCATCGCCGCCAATATGCGTAGCAGGGTGCTCACTCGCATATCACTGCCGGATTCAATACGCTGATATTGCTGTTGGGTCATACCGATTTTCATCAAAAAGTCTTTTTGGTTCCAGCCCAGCTCGGTGCGTTTCTCTTTCAAAAATTTTGCTATCTCTGATGATTTCCGCATCTTTCACCTCAAAACAACTTATTGATTGTACCTACCGCAATAAACAACACATTAGTTGTTACACCAGGAAAAAACAACTTATTTGCTGTACCTGCATCTAAAAACAACCTATTAGTTGTAAATAAACAACAGAACAATAAATAAGCTGTTTTTTGTTCGAGATCAAGCCAGCGGCAGCGCCATCACTATCGCATCTTCACGCCCGTTGGCGCTCGGATAGTAATTACGGCGGAGAGTCACTTCGTTAAAACCGAGATCTTCGTACAGCGCAATGGCCGCACGGTTAGAGGCGCGCACTTCAAGCCACAGCGTGACGACGCCACGGGCTTCCAACTGCGCAATCAGCGCTTCCAGCAGAAAACGGCCGAAACCGCGACGCTGCCAGTCGGGATGAATCGCGATATTGAACAACGTCGCTTCGTCGAGCACGATCTGGGTAATGGCGAAGCCCGCCATCTGCCCTTCGGCATCCAGTTTCAGGTTAAGGTAACGATCGCCCTGATTGCTGGTAAAAGTGGCTTGCGTCCAGGGAAAGGCGTGGCTGGCCTGCTCAATCTTGAAGGCCGTGGCCAGATCGGCCGCCGTCAGGGTAGAAATAGTGTTCATGATGACAAATCTGCTGCCAGAGTGCGCGCTTGGCACTCGCGTCGAGGGAAAGCTCGGCCAGTGCCGGGCTGTGTAGTTGTGCGCCGGCCACCGCGAGCGGCTCCGCGACGCCCAGCCGCCAACTGTTGCATTCGGTATCCTCAGGCAGCATCGCTACCTGGTCCGGCGTCAGGCCGTAGGTTTGCGCCGGGGTCAGCCCCAGGCTGCGCAACACGTCGCAAAACAGCGGATCGTTATGCTCAGGCAGTGGCTGCGCCACCACCAGCAAACGCACATCGGGCGGCAGGCTGACCGCTACTTCGCCCTGCAACACGCCCGGGCGGCGCAATGTCCACTGCGTAATACCCAGTTGTTGTAACAGCCAGTCGCGTTTTGATGCCATGCCGATTCCTGTCAGGAGCTACCCGTTGTGGTGCGCCATGCCTGCCATGCGCCGCGCTATGCTAACAAACCCGCGCGGCCTGCGCCAACAAACCCGTCGAACATATCGCCACAAAGCTCTATAATCCCCAGCTTAATTTCCAGGAGCAAAAAACCGATGTCTGCATTAACCCCCGCCAGTGAAGTCATGCTGCGCCACAGTGATGAGTTTATTGAACGCCGCGTTCTGTTCGCCGGTGACCTGCAGGACAGCCTGCCGGCCCAATTCGAAGCCGCGGATGTACGTGTCCATACCCAACAATACCATCACTGGCAGTTACTGAACCGGGCGATGGGTGACAACGTGCAGTTCGGTCTGACCGTAGATGCCGAGTTTGTCGCCGAATGCGATACGCTGATCTACTACTGGCCGAAGAGCAAACAGGAAGCGCAGTTCCAGCTGTGCAACATTCTGGCGTTGCTGCCGGTAGGTGCAGAAGTGTTCGTGGTCGGCGAGAACCGCAGCGGCGTGCGCAGTGCGGAACAGATAATGGAAGATTACGCCACCTTGGTAAAAATCGACAGCGCCCGTCGCTGTGGCCTGTATCACGGTCGCCTGGATACCCAAACCGAATTTGATTTGGACGACTGGTGGGAAAGCTACCCGCTGCACGATCTGGAAGTGAAAACCCTGCCGGGCGTGTTCAGCCGCGATGGGTTGGACGTAGGCAGCTCACTGCTGCTGTCGACCCTGGAAAAACACATGAAGGGCAAAGTGTTGGATCTGGGCTGTGGCGCCGGCGTCATGGCCTCGGTGCTGTCTAAGCTGTCGCCTAAGGTGAAGCTGACGCTCAGCGACGTCAACGCCGCCGCGGTGGAATCCAGCCGCGCTACGCTGGCCGCCAACGGTATCGAGGGCGAAGTGATCGTCAGTAACGTCTATTCCGACATTACCGGCCGTTTCGACATGATCATCTCCAACCCGCCGTTCCACGATGGCCTGCAAACCAGCCTGACCGCAGCCGAAACCCTGATCCGCGGTGCGTTAAAACACCTGCCGATAGGCGGCCGTCTGCGCATCGTGGCCAACGCCTTCCTGCCGTACCCGGACATTTTGGACGCCACCTTCGGCAGCCACGAAGTGTTGGCGCAAAACGGCCGCTTCAAGGTGTATCAAGCCACCGTCGCCCGTGCGCCGCGCGATGCGAAGAAAAAGAAGTAACGGTTACCCGCCGAATATCATGACCAAAAGCGCAGCGTTTTCACGCTGCGCTTTTTTTTAGCCGTTGATGTAGGTCATCGACTCGGCGCCATAACGCGGGCCCGCCGCCGCCTGGAACGGGAACACCGCCTCAATCGCCGCCAGTTCTGCCTCGCTCAGCGTCAGCTCAGCCGCCGCGATATTCTCCTCCAGATAACGGCGACGCTTGGTGCCCGGGATCGGCACAATGTGTTCGCCCTGCGCCAATACCCAGGCCAGCGCCAGCTGTGACGGTGCGACGCCTTTACGGTTCGCCAGCTCAGCGACCTTTTCCACCAGCGCCAGATTGCGGGCAAAGTTCTCGCCCTGGAAGCGCGGATTACTGCGGCGGAAATCGTCGGCGTCCAGATCCTCCGGCCTCTGGATCGCCCCGGTCAGGAAACCGCGTCCCAGCGGGCTATAAGGCACAAAGCCGATGCCCAGCCGCGAGCAGGCCGCCAACGTTCCCTGCTCGGCATCGCGCGTCCACAGCGAATATTCGGTTTGCAATGCGGTAATCGGGTGCACCTTGTGCGCACGCTCCAGCGTGGCGACCGAAGCCTCGCTCAGCCCGATATAACGAATTTTACCTTCGCTAATCAGGTCCGCCATGGTGCCCACCACCTCTTCAATCGGCACCTCAGGATCCACACGATGCTGGTAGTAAAGATCGATCACATCCACCCCAAGCCGCTGCAGGCTGCCCTCCACCGAGCGGCGAATATATTCCGGCCGGCTGCTGACGCCCCGTGCGGCGGGATCGGTAGGATCGCGCAAAATGCCGAATTTAGTGGCCAGAAAGACCTGATCCCGTTTGCCCTTGATCGCTTTGCCAATCAGTTGCTCATTGGTATGCGGCCCGTACATATCGGCGGTATCCAGCAGGGTTACCCCCAGCTCCAGTGCCCGATGCAAAGTGGCAATGGCTTCTTTTTCATCGGAATCAGTCGAATAAAAGTCACTCATTCCCATGCATCCCAAACCCAGAGCGGAAACGGCCGGCCCGTTAAACCCTAATGTGCGCTGTTGCATTGTGCTGCCCTCTTGCTGTTTTTTTAAACCGGAGTGGTGTCGCAACAAAGTCTGGTTGTTTACCCTGTAAAGATAAATAATGCAGATTACTCATCACTGTTCAAAAATCGCTAACAATCACGGACGGTAAAATGGATCAGGTTCAGGCCATGCGTATTTTCACCCGTATCGTCGAGCTGGGCAGTTTCAGCCGGGCGGCCGAGCGCTTGCAACTGCCGCGCGCCACGGTCAGCAACGTGCTGAAGCGGCTGGAGCAGCGCCTCGGCGTACGGCTGCTGATCCGCACCACCCGTCAGGTGCAGGTGACCAGCGAAGGCACGCTCTATTATCAGCGTTGCATACAGCTACTGGGCGCGCTGGAAGAAGCGGATACGCTGTTCAGCCGCCATAAGCTGCAACCTTCCGGCAAGGTGCGTATCGATATGCCGCATTCGCTGGCACGTGAAATCGTTATCCCGGCGCTGGACGATTTTTATCAGCGCTATCCGGACATTACGCTGGCGTTAGGCGCCAATGACACTCACGTGGATCTGCTGCGTGAAGGCGTGGACTGCGTGCTGCGCGCTTGGGAAACCGAAGACGACAGCCTGGTGGCGCGACGCATCGCCATGCTGCCGCAGTTAACCTGCGCCTCTCCCGGTTACCTGGCGGCGTTCGGCGTTCCGCAGTCCATTGACGACCTGCGGCAACACCGCGCGGTGGGGTATTTTTCCCTCGCCAACAACCGTGATTACCCGCTGGAATTTTGCCGCAACGGGAAAGTGGAACGGCGCGAACTGCCCGCCAGGCTGAGCGTCAGCGGCGCCGATGCTTACACCAGCGGCTGTCGCGCCGGCATGGGGTTGATACAGGCGGCGCACTATTCGTTGGCACCGTGGCTGGAAAACGGGGAGTTGGTGGAAGTGCTGGCGGAAACACCACCGCCGCCGATGCCGATTTACATCATGTATCCGCCCGGCCGATTTCTCGCGCCACGGGTCAGAGTATTGATTGACTGGCTGATTGGGCTGTTTGAAAACCCTAAAAGCAGCGATATGGCTGTTTTTCCAGCAAACGCCCGCAAACAAGGGAAATAACTATTGACGTACCCGCCAAAATCTCTAGAATTCGCCTCCGTGGTAACGTTACTCCGGTAATGTTTCTGGTATGCGAAGGTGGCGGAATTGGTAGACGCGCTAGCTTCAGGTGTTAGTGTCCTTACGGACGTGAGGGTTCAAGTCCCTCTCTTCGCACCAAATAACCACATGATTTATATTGCACGCAGCATCGATGCGAAGGTGGCGGAATTGGTAGACGCGCTAGCTTCAGGTGTTAGTGTTCTTACGGACGTGAGGGTTCAAGTCCCTCTCTTCGCACCAAGCTGGCGACGTAATATAAATCTAAAAGTAACAACATCGACTGTGCGAAGGTGGCGGAATTGGTAGACGCGCTAGCTTCAGGTGTTAGTGTCCTTACGGACGTGAGGGTTCAAGTCCCTCTCTTCGCACCAATTGATGAGTTCCCTCCCGCAGTTCCTCTGAAGTTCCCCAAAAAAATAGCACCAAAGACTCTCCGCTCAAGCGGCTTTTTGCGTTTCTAACCGAAGCTGAAATTCAGGCTGACCGCCGCCAATCCACCGGCCAGCGCCATGCAGGAAGGCAGCAGCAAATAGTGACGCCAGCGGCTGTTAAACAGCATCACCAACGTCGCTAACATGGCGATCACGATTAGCGTGCGCAATTGCATCATATCCAGGTTGATCAACGCCAGTAACGGCATCAAGGCGCAGGGCAACAGAACGCCCCAGGCGCTGGCCAAACGGTTGCCCAGGCACCAGCTAACGCCCCACAAACCACATGCGGTAATCATGGCTGCAATCATGATAACCCTACCCTTTAAGTGATAATGATAACCAATATCATATAACACTTTTTTTCAACGCGCATCATTTTCACCGCTGCGGCCAAACGCGGATGACAGAACGGCGAAAAAATGATAGTTTGCGATAAGAAAATTCTTAGTCGCCGTAGCGTGCTAATAATTACAATTAAAAACCATGTAATACAGGTGTTTAATTCACGCTGAAAGAATCTTTCTAACCTTAATTTTTCGACAGATCGATATTGTAAAGAGTGAACTCCGTATGAACGCGCGTTCTTATCAGGAACTGCTGACTAGCAAGCACCGCTTATCATTGTTTTTGTTTTTATTGATGAACGCGGCCTCTTCTATATTTACAATATTGGTTCCGTTTCAGGGCAAACCCGCATTTACCCTACCTTTATTAGCCATACCGCTATTTTGTCTGGTTGCATTGTTATTTACCCTGCAATCCATGCAGCAATTCGTCAAAAAGCTTAATCTGTTTTCCTGTGTTATTGGCCTGCTGTGGGCGGCGCATATTTACATTAAAAGTCAGTATTATGCGCCGAATAACCAAGGCTTCTTATTACTTAGCCTGTTCAGTATGTTCTTTATCAGCGCCATTGCCTTAACCGATAACTTTATCGCTTTTTGTCTGCATGCCGTTCCGTCCGCGCTGGTCATTCTATTTCTGGATGGTATGCACAATACCGTGCGGATAGTTTTCACCACAGTGCTGCCGATTATCGCTTTCTCAATCCATCACCTCATGCTCAAGCGCAGCGAAGCCTTTACCAAGACGCTGGTGGCTAACCTGTATAACGAACGAGACAGGTTCAGTAATTTAAGCATGATCGATCCGTTAACCGGCCTTTATAATCGGCGTGGCCTGGAGAACAAGATCAATATGTTGCCGGAGTCCCAATCGGGTCGCCATTTTGTTCTGTTGCTCGATATTGACCACTTCAAAGCCTATAACGATAACTATGGCCACACCATGGGCGATCAGGCGCTGGTGCAAGTGGCTATCGCCATCCGCGACTCGGTGCGTTCGCGCGATATTGTGGTGCGCTACGGCGGGGAAGAGTTTCTGGTGCTGCTGACCAATGTCAGAGAAGATTACGCCGCGCAACTGGCTGAACGAGTGCGCCAGCGCGTGCAGGAATTGAAAATCCCCCACCGTTTTAACCAGTTAGAGATGACCAACGTCACGCTCAGCGCCGGCATCGCCATGCTGGACAAGCTTGACGTGGCCTCGGCGATCCGCGCGGCCGATGCGGCGCTGTATCTGGCTAAAAACAACGGCCGCAACAATATTCAACTGGCGGAAAACGTGCAGGCCGCGGTGACCCCATGACAAGCTGACCGCAGCCCTCCGTAATCACTTGCGGGGGGAAGCGAGAAACCTCATGCGCTCGTCGTCGGAGTGCGCAAAGGTTTCAACCCGTTCAGCAGCAGTTCCACCCCATCCAGTGCCTGCGCCAGCGCTTGCTTGTCCTCAGGGCGATTGGCGATCCAAAAAGCCGCGTCCATCAAACCGCCATTAATCAGATGCGCCAGCACTTCGGGCGAGGTCGGCGCAATATGTTTTTCTTCCATCAACGTCTTCAGCATGCGGGTCATCGAAGCAACGCATTGCAACTTGCCGGCCTGCAAATACTCCGCACCAAGTACCGACGGCGAATCGCGCAGCAAAATACGCTGCACTTCCGGCGCCATCGTCATCTCAAGATAAGCCCGGCAGCGCCCTTTGAATGCACTCCAGTTATCCGGTGCATGGGCGGAAATATCGGCCAGGCGCGCGTCCATTTCTGCATCGATTTCCTGCGCCACGGCAAGAAACAGCCCCTTTTTATCGCCAAAGTGGTGATACAGCGCGCCGCGCGTCATGCCGGCTTGCGCCGTGAGTTCATCCATCACCGTGTCGGCATACCCAACGCGGCCAAATTGCTGACGCGCGGTTGCAACCAGCTTTTTGCGCGTTTCCTCAATCATTTCCGTTCGTGCTTTACGTGCCATTTTGACGTTCCGGGCTTAGGGTCATGACGTTATAATTGACATACGTAGCGTATGTCAATTAGGTTTACATACGCCTTGTATGTCAATGAGGCCAAATATACCCATCAATACTCTGGAGTTTTTATGGCCAACCCTTACCTCGAGCTTTTCAGCACGCCGGGCACCAAGGCATTTTCCCTTGCCGGGCTCATCGCACGCCTGCCTCTCTCCATGCTCGGGATCGGCATCATCACCATGCTCGCACAGTTGCGGGGGTCTTATTGGCTGGCCGGCGCCGTAGCGGCGACTTTAGCGTTTTCCATGGCGCTGCTGGCGCCGCATATCTCACGCGCGGTTGATCGCCTGGGGCAGCGCCGCGTGCTGCCCTGCGTCACCGCGCTCAGCGTAGTCGGCGTGCTGTCATTGCTGCTGTGTACGCATTATCAGGCACCCGACTGGACGCTGTTCGTCTTTGCGGCGGTGTCCGGCTGCATGCCCAGCATGCCGGCCATGGTCAGAGCCCGCTGGACTGAGATCTTGCGTGGCACACCCCGCTTGCACACCGCATTTTCGTTTGAGTCCGTGCTCGATGAAGTCTGTTTTATTATCGGCCCCCCCATTTCAGTAGGCCTCAGCGTAGCGATCTTTCCAGAGGCGGGGCCATTGGCCGCCGCCATTTTACTGACGATGGGCGTCACGGCCTTTGTCTGGCAAACAGGCTCCGAACCGCCGGTTTATCCTGACGACGGCACGGCTCGCGGTTCCGTCATCAAGCAGGTGCCGATGCAGATACTGGTGCTGGCGTTAGTCGCGTTGGGCACCATTGTCGGCACCGTCGACGTCATCAGCGTCGCCTTTGCCGAACAGCTTGGGCAACCTGCCGCAGCCAGCCTGGTGCTGTCGGTTTACGCCATCGGTTCTTGCCTGGCCGGGTTGGTTTTCGGCGCCATGAAAATCCCGGTTCCTCTGCCCCGCCTGTTTTTATACGCCGCTCTGGCCACGGCGATGACCGCATTGCCCTTGCTGCTGGTTGAGGATATTTTCACCCTGGCAGCCACGGTATTTGTCGCAGGCCTGTTCTTTGCCCCGACCATGATCATTGCGATGGGGTTGGTTGAAAATATCGTTCCGCCCTCCCGGTTAACGGAAGGGTTAACCTGGATGATCACCGGGCTGGGGATTGGCGTAGCGCTCGGCGCCGCTCTGGCGGGATGGGTTGTCGATGAAGCCGGGGTAAAAGCCGGGTTCATCATTACGATATCTGCCGGCCTGGTGGTATTGCTGGTCGCCGTCGGCGGTTACCGTCTGCTGCAAAAATCCGTGCATGCGGCCTGACGGGAAATGGCCGGCTGGCGTCAGACCAGTTCCCAAATGGCCTTGCCGCCCCATCGGCTTTCTATCGCCCCCACGAATCGTTTCACTTTAGGCGACAGATAGCGCCGGGTGGGATAAACGGCGCATATGGGCGCTTCAGCCCGGCAATATTTCTCCAGTACCGGCACAAGCGTGCCGGCCGAGAGTTGTTCACCAACCAGAAAAGCGCCGAGTTGGCACAAACCCAAACCTGCAAGTGCCGAATCCCGCAATGCTTCGGTGTTGTTGAAACGCATTCTTCCGCCGACAGGTTCGTCGCGATGTTGTCCATTTACCTGATAGCGCCAGGGAACCGGCATTCCCTGGTGCGAGAACACCAATCGATGGTGATCAACCAGATCGTCCGGCGTCTGAGGCACGCCATGGTTCGCCAAATAGCGCGGTGAAGCACAGGTTATCAACCGGTGCGGTGCGAGGACTTTACGCACCAGCCGGCTGTCATCGTTACCGCCAATGCGGATAGCCAAATCGATCCCCTCGCGCACCAGATCGCTGTAGTCATCGGAGAACGTCACTTCTACATCCACTTCCGGCCATTGGAGCAGGAAATCCCTCAAAATCGGTAAAATATGCAAACGGCCAAAGGCGACGGGAAGATCGATACGCAAGCGTCCTCTGGGCGTTTGATGCCGCTGGTTTATCGCCGTTTCCGCCTCGTCGACCTCCGCCAGAATCCGCAGCGCATGTTCATAAAACACCAGACCTTCTTCGGTCAGGCTCACGCTGCGCGTCGTCCGGTGCAGAAGCCGGGTGACCAACCGCTCTTCCAGCCGATTAACGCTTTTCCCCGCCGACGAGCGGGATATGCCGAGCCTCTCGGCCGCCAGAGTAAAACTACGCGCATCAGCGACCCGCACAAACACCAGCAGATCGGACAGGTTATCAAGCGGCATCGCCATTAAATTAGCCACGCTTTGTCCCCAATGTTGCTCATTAAGGCCAGTTTATCACCCGATAGTGCGCGTATACACTGTGTTCTGTCCACCCATGGCCCCCTATCAAACCCAGTAAACGAGGACATTTAATGAGCACATCTCACCAGGCCGCCGGGCAATCGGCAAGCGTCCCAAGCCCCTGGTTGGCGGTATTTTCAATCGGGCTCGCCACATTTTCCGTCGTCACCACCGAAATGTTACCCGTCGGCCTGTTGAATCCCATTGCGGATACGCTAAACGCCACGGTTGGCCGGGCGGGCCTGATGATTTCATTGCCGGCCCTACTGGCCGCCTTTTTTGCTCCACTGGTCGTTCTCGCCTCCGGAGGGATTGACCGCAGGACGATCTTCCGCTGGCTTCTCGTGTTGCTGATTGCGGCTAATATTGCTTCGGCCACGGCAGCCAGCCTGAACGGGCTGTTGGCCGCTCGCGTCGTCGTCGGTTTCTGCATGGGCGGAATTTGGGCCATTGCCGGGGGCATTGCGGGGCGTTTGGTACCGCCAGCTTCCATAGGTCTGGCAATATCGATAATTTTTGGCGGCGTCGCAGCCGCTTCGGTATTAGGCGTGCCCTTAGGGGCATTTATAGGTGATGCATTCGGCTGGCGTACCGCCTTTCTGGCGATGGCTCTTTTAGCTCTGCTGGCGTTAATCTTGCTCATCAGATCGTTCCCATCGGTACCTGCGGAACACGCTGTCACTTTAGGGCAATTCGCCGAACAACTGGCAAACCCAAAGCTGCTTGCAGGGCTCCTGGTCACAGCCTTGTTGGTCGCCGGCCATTTCATGGCTTTCACCTTTATTCGACCGTTGCTGCAGAGGGTATCCCATTTTGACGACAACTGGATTGGCCCGCTGCTGTTCGCCTACGGCCTCGCCGGCATTGCCGGAAATTTTCTTGCCGGCAGCGCAGCGGCAAAACACCTTCGCCCGACGCTGGCGCTGATCGCCCTCGGGCTAACTGCCGCCGTCATCCTGTTTTCCTGGTGGGGAGCAACCGCCGTAAGCGGCGGTCTTATTACCCTGCTGTGGGGGCTTGCCTATGGCGGGGTTTCCGTATCGCTGATGACCTGGATGATGATCGCATCCCCCCGGTCAATCGAGGTCGCCACCTCTCTCTATATCGCCACCTTTAATATCGGTATTTCTCTCGGCGCCGTAACAGGAGGGCAACTTGTCGATAAATATGGTCTGGTAACCAACGCCCTGATGGCCGGCGCCACCACAGGTCTGGCATTGGTGGTTGTCGCGAGGGTAAAAATCAGGGCTGAACCTGCACCCTGATTGCCCCCTGCGGCCCGCCGCTGCCCGAGCCGGCGGGCCGTGGGTCTAGCGGCGGCGCTGCTGCATGCCGTAGACAAACACCACGGCAAAACACAGCAACGGCAGCAGGTACGACAGCGCCGTGCTGTACCTGTCCGCCAGCGCCCCCATAAAGTAAGGCATGATGGCACCGCCGACGATCGCCATGATCATAAAGGAACTGGCGCGCTTGGTGTGTTTACCCATATTTTTCACCCCCAGGGCGAAAATGGTCGGGAACATGATCGACATAAAGAAGAACACGCCAATCAGCGCCACCACCGAGATCCCGTCGATACTGAGCATCACCACGCCGCACAGCAGAATATTGATCAGCGAGTAAAGCATCAGCAACGTGGCGGGTTTCACTCTGCCCATCAGCCAGGTGCTGAAGAAGCGCCCAATCATAAAACAAATCATGGCGATGGAGAGCAGGTAGGAAGCGCTCTGGTTGGAAACGTCGCTCCAGTGTTCGGTGGCGTAGTTAATAAAGAACGCCCCCACGCCGACCTGCGCCGCCACGTAGAAGAACTGGGTAATCACCCCGCCGACAAAGTGTTTGTGCTGCCACAAGCCTTGCGCGATTTCGCCCTGTTCCGGCTGCTCTTCCTCACGGATATCCGGCAATCGGGTGCGGCTGAACAGCAAGGCAATCAGCAGCACCAGCGCGGCGATCGCCACATAAGTCACCTTCACCGCGCTCTGGTCACCGCCGCTTGCCCCCTGGGTTGCGGAGAAAAACAGCGTACCGCCGATCATCGGCCCGATGAACTGTCCCAGGCCGTTAAAAGACTGGGCGAGGTTGAGCCGCCGTTCCGCGCCCTGCGTATCGCCCAGCACCGTAGCGTAAGGGTTGGCGGCGGTTTCCAGGCAACCCAGGCCGCAGGCAATGACAAACAGCGCAAACAGGAAGGCGCCGAAGCTGTTGGCGGAGGCCGCCGGCACAAACAACAGCGCCCCCAGCGCATACAGACACAGCCCTACCAGAATGCCGGCCTTGTAGCCTTTCTTATCCATAAAATAGCCGGCGGGCAGCGCCACCAGGAAATAAGCGCCGAAATACGCCGCCTGCAATAACCCCGACTGCGCCTTGGTCACGTGCAGTGTTTCCTGAAAGTGTTTATTCAATACGTCCAACAAGCCATACGACAGCCCCCACATAAAGAACAGGCTGGTGACCAGGATAAAGGCCCAGCGTAAATTGGAGGTCGCCTTGACGCCCAGCTGTGGCGGGGCCGCACTTTTTTCAGCAAGCATTGATATATCCTCGGGTAGGGTAGTGAGATGTTGTTATTGCTGTTGCAAAGAGAATATCCGCTCCATCGCCACCCATTTTTCGCCCTGCGGCGTCCAGGGGGTGGCCACCTGGTATTTCCACATCAGGGCTTCCCAGCGCTGCACATGGGGATTGCTCAGACCGGCGGTATCAAACCGCCCGGCATCGAACGCCGGGCTGACCTCGACGATCATGAACAGCCGGGTGCCCAGCCGGTAAATCTCCATATCCAGGATGCCGTGCTCGTGCAGATGTTCGGCAATTTCCGGCCAGATGCGTTGGTGGTGGCGCTGATACTCCTCAATCAGCGCCGGTGAATCGACCAGATCGAGCGCCTGGCAAAAGCGCCGCGGCAAACCCGCAGTGCCGTTCATGTGAGCGCCCGATCAAGGTGCAGGTAGCCGCCGTCCACCGACAGCCACTGCCCGGTGGTGTGCGACGACCGCGATGAGATCAAAAACACCACGGTGTCGGCGATTTCCTGCGGCGTGGTCATCCGCTGTTCGAACGGAATGCGCGCGGTAATTTTCTCAAGCTGCTGCTCCGGCTGTTCGAAGGTATTGATCCAGCGCTGATACTGCGGCGTGATCACTTCCGCCGGAACTACGGCATTCACTCGCACCCCGTCATGGCGCAGCGATACCGCCCACTCGCGCGTCAACGCCAGTACGGCTCCCTTGGCGGCGGTATAACCGCTGGTGCCGCCCTGCCCGCTGAGCGCAGTTTTGGAGGCGATGTTGACGATGGCCCCCTTGCTGCTTTGCAACGCCTGCTGGCACAGGTGCGCCATCAGATAGTAATGAATCAGGTTTTTCTCCAGCGATCCGACAAACGCCTCTCGCCCCGCCTCCAGTCCGACGCCGTCGTTCACCCCGGCGTTATTCACCAACCCGTCGAGGCGGCCGAAGGTTGCCAGGGTTTGCGCCACCGCTCGCCGGCAGTCGTTTTCTTCACAGAGATCGGTGATGATCACTTCGCTCTGCGGCTGCAACCGGCGCAGTGCCGTCAGGAAATCCGCCTCCGGTTCCGCGTTGGTGACAATCACCGGAATCGCCCCTTCTTCCGCCAGCAGGCGGGAAATGGCCGCGCCGATGCCGGAACCGCCGCCGGTGACGATCACCACTTTCTCTTTCAGATACAAATCCATAACTCACTCCATTAATCCGTAGCTAACCCCTGGTCAGGCTGTAAACGCGGCTGGCCGTCCCGCCCCAAATTGCCGCCTGCTGTGCGGGGCTCAGCGCGGCGACGGCCTGTTCGCACAGGCGATAAACCTGGCCGTAATCGCCGGCCAGCAAACACACCGGCCAATCGGAGCCGAACATCAGCCGCTGCGGGCCGAATGCCTCCAGCGCCGCCTCAAAAAACGGCAACAGCTGCTGCGCCTGCCAACCGCCGCCTGGCGCTTCGGTAATCAATCCGGACAGCTTGCAGGCCACGTGGGGCAACGCCGCCAGCGGTTTGATTTGCTGCGCCCAATGCTGCGCGCCACGGGCGATATCCGGCTTGCCGAGATGATCCAGCACCAGCCAGTAATCGTCGTGCCGGGCGGCAAACTGCGCCGCGGCCGCCAGATCCCGGTGAGTGACCAGAATGTCGTAGACATAACCGTGCCGCTGCAGCGCCTGCATGCCGCACCGCACCGCCTGCCGCTCCAGCCAGGCCGCCGGTTGCGGCTCATCCTGAACCAGATGGCGCAGGCCGCGCAGCAGCGGCTGTTGGCGCAGTTCATCAAGCCGTTGCGGCAACCGTGGCGAAGCAATATCCAGCCAGCCCACCACGCCGGATACGCCACGGCTTTGCTGCACCTGCGCCAGCAGCGTCCGGGTTTCCTGCTCGCACTGGCGGGCCTGCACCACCAGCGCGCCGTCGAAACCGTGGCGTTCCAGCAGCGGTTCGAGCTGTGCCGGGCCGTAGTCTTGGCGCAGCACCGCCATCTGTTCGCTAATCCACGGATACCCCTGCGGCCGGTAGCGCCAATAGTGTTGGTGAGCGTCGATGCGCAGCATGCCGTGCTCCCGTTTCAACCGCGAAACCGGTACTGTTCGATCGACGCAGGGTGCATCTCGATCGAATAGCCAGGGTGTTGCGGCGGCATGTAGGCCGCGCCCCGGATGTCGCAAGGATGAATAAAATGCTCATGCAGGTGGTCAACGTATTCGATCACTCGCCCGTCGTGGGTACCGGCGATGCACAGGTAGTCGATCATCGACAGATGCTGCACGTATTCGCACAACCCCACGCCACCGGCATGCGGGCACACCGGCAGGTTGTATTTCGCCGCCATCAGCATCACCGCCAACACCTCGTTGACCCCGCCAAGGCGGCAGGCGTCGATCTGCACCACGTCAATCGCCCCGCGCATGATGAACTGCTTGAACATAATGCGGTTCTGGCACATCTCGCCGGTGGCGACCTTGACCGGATGGATTCCTTCGCGAATGCGGCGATGCCCCTCAACGTCGTCCGGGCTGGTCGGTTCTTCGATAAACCAGGGTTTGGCGAACGCCAGGTGCTTCACCCACGGAATGGCGTCGTTCACTTCCCACACCTGGTTGGCGTCGATCATCAGTTGACGATCGGGGCCGATCACCTCGCGGGCGATACGCACGCGGCGGATATCGTCTTCCAGGTCGCGGCCCACTTTCAGCTTCAGGTAGGAGAAACCGGCGTCGACCGCTTCCTGACATAGCCGACGCAGTTTGTCGTCCGGGTAACCCAGCCAGCCGGCGGAGGTGGTGTAGCACGGATAACCGTTCTCCAGCAGCCGCGCCAGACGCTGTTCTTTGCCCTCGGCCCGCTGCTTCAGCAGGTTGAGCGCCTCCTGCGGCGTAATGCAGTCGGTGATGTAACGGAAATCGATGCAGCGCACCAGTTCCTCCGGCGACATCTCCGCCACCAGCCGCCACACCGGTTTGCCCACGGACTTGGCCCACAGATCCCATACCGCGTTCACCACCGCCCCGGTCGCCAGGTGAATCGCGCCCTTGTCCGGCCCAATCCAGCGCAGTTGGCTGTCGCCGGTAAAACGCCGCCAAAACGCGCCCATGTCGGCGGCGATCTCCTCAAGCCGGACGCCGACAATCTGATGCTCCAGCGCGCGGATCGCCGCGCAGCAGATCTCGTTGCCGCGGCCGATGGTAAAGGTCAGCCCGTGGCCGCGCAGATCGGCGTGGTCGGTTTCCAGGATCACGTACGCCGCCGAATAGTCCGGATCCGGATTCATCGCGTCGGATCCGTCCAGCCCCAGCGAAGTGGGGAAACGAATATCTTCAACCCGCAGTGCGGTAATCGTCGTCATGGTGCGGCTCCCCATCAGGCCTGTACGGTTGTTTGACGTTGTTCACCCAATCCCTCGATGCCCAGACGCATCGTCTGCCCGGCCTTCAGGTAGATGGGTTGCGGCTTCTGCCCCATGCCCACGCCCGGTGGCGTGCCGGTGGAGATCACATCCCCCGGTTGCAGGCTCATAAAGCGGCTCAGGTAGCTGATAATGTGCGGAATGCGGAAGATCATGGTGCCGGTGTTGCCGTCCTGATAGCGTTTGCCGTCCACCTCCAGCCACAGGTTCAGGCGGTGAGGGTCGGCAATTTCATCGGCGGTGACCAGCCAGGGGCCGGTGGGGCCGAAGGTGTCGCAGCCTTTGCCCTTGTCCCAGGTGCCGCCACGCTCAATCTGGAATTCACGCTCGGAAACGTCGTTAATGACGCAATAACCGGCGACGTGGCGCAGGGCATCCTGCTCACTGATATAACGCCCGCCCTGGCCGATGATCACGCCCAGCTCCACTTCCCAGTCGGTTTTGACCGAATCGCGCGGAATTTGCACGTCGTCGTTTGGCCCCACCACCGCGCTGGTCCATTTGCTGAACACCACAGGTTCGCCGGGGATCGCCGCACCGGTTTCCGCCGCGTGATCGGCGTAATTGAGGCCAATGCAGATAAACTTGCCGATCTGGCCGACGCACGGCCCCAGGCGCGGTTGCCCCTCGACCAGCGGCAGTTGGTTGATATCCAAGGCACGCAGCTTTTCCAGTGACGCCGGCAGCAGCGCTTCACCGCTGACATCGGCGATATGCTGCGAAAGGTCGCGGATCTGGCCGTTATTGTCCAATACCCCCGGCCGCTCTTGCCCCGGTGCGCCATAGCGTAAAAGTTTCATAGATTCCTCAATCCTCCGTAGAAGCGCCTTCGTCGACGCCGCAAAACGTAAAAATCAGTTGCTCCAGCCGCCGTCGATAATCTGCACCGTGCCGGTGGTATAAGAGCTGGCGTCCGAGGCCAGATACAGCGCCAACTGGGCAATCTCGGCAGTAGTGCCGATGCGGCCAATCGGCTGGCGGGCGACAAACGCCTGATACACCTCTTCTTCGCTGCGTCCCTGTTCACGCGCCTGCTCGGCAATGCGCTGGCGCAACGACGGCGATTCCACCGTGCCGGGGCAGATGGCGTTACAGCGAATGCCCTGGGTAACGTAATCCGCCGCCACCGAACGCGTCAGGCCAATCACCGCCGCCTTGGTGGTGCTGTAAGCAAAGCGGTTCGGCACCCCTTTCACGCTTGAGGCGACCGAAGACATATTGATAATCGAGCCGTTTTTACGCGCCAGCATGCCGGGCAGGAAGGCGCGGATCATGCGGAACATCGCTGTCACGTTCAGCTCGTTGGCGAACGCCCACTGCGCTTCGCTGCATTCCAAAATCGATCCGCTGTGCACCACGCCTGCGCAGTTAAACAACACGTCGACGGGCCCGAGGGTTTCCGCCGCAGCGGCTATCGCAGCCGGATCGGTTACGTCAAGCGTCAGCGCCTGAATGCCGGGCAGCCCCTGCAGTTGGCCGATGTTGATATCGGTGGCGATCACTTCAGCGCCCGCCTCGGCGAACAGCCTGGCGGTGCTGAAACCGATCCCCTGTCCGGCGGCGGTGATCAGTACGCGTTTCCCGGTTAAATTCATTTTTGCTCCCTTGGCCCAAAGGTCTAATGGTCAGGCCATTAAAGGCGGTTAAAGGTCAGGCCTTTAACATGACAAAAGACGCTTTACGCGTTATCGTTTGGTGAGAATGTTATGAGACACAGTTAAAACAGCATTTTTGATTAACCAACTTTTTACACTTGATTAACCATTACTCAAGCAAGTTGACTAATAACTGTGCGCTGAATCACTTATCGCTAAACAGCTCAAGGTAACCCATGCCCATTACCCGACTGGAAAATCCTCGTATTTACAGACAGATAGCCGATCAATTAAAGCGGCTCATCGAAAACAACGAATTCCCCCCGGGCAGCCGCCTGCCGTCCGAGCGGGATCTGGCCCAGCAGTTACAGGTTAGCCGCGCTTCGGTACGCGAGGCGCTGATTGCGCTGGAAGTGATTGGTCTGGTCGACGTGAAAGTCGGTAACGGGGTAATCGTTCGGGCGCAGGCGCCGATTTTGGCCTCGCAGGAACCGGTAATGGCGCAGGCTGGGCGCGACCAATGGGCGGAAATCGATGACGAACTGAATATCGAGCTGGATTTTAACGCCGAGTTGCCGCCGTTCTCGCTGCTGCAAACCCGTTTGTTGATCGAACCGGAAACCGCCGCACTGGCGGCACGCCATGCCACCGACGAAGAGCTGGCGGGCATTCGGGCGGCCTATGAGCAAAACTGCCGCGATAACCGCGCCGGATCGGCCACCCACCCCGGCGACCGGCTGTTCCATATCCGCATTGCCCAGGCCAGCGGCAACCCCGCCTACGCGTTCGTTATCGGCCACCTGCTCGGCCACCGCTACGGCAGCATGTTCCGCGTGCTGCAACGTCACTATACGCCGGACGATATGCCGCACCGTTCAGAACAGGAACATAGGGCGATCCTGGAGGCGATCGAGGCGCGTGACGTGCGCGGCGCACGCAAGGCCATGAAAGCGCATCTGGATGAAGTGATCGCCATCTTTACCCGCGCGCAATAGGCCGTTTCGGTACGGCGGGGGCAAGGGTAAAAATTTTTGACGGACCGCTCTTTTTTCCACATGCAGCAGGGGCCAAGGCACATTACACTGGCAGCACATTGCACCCTATGGCTTTCAAGTTGCAGCGAGCGCAGGTAACAACGCCGCAGCTTGAAAGACGACGGGTATAGGCCGTGTTACGCCACGGCCCGGGCCCTCTCCCTGCAGCCTTTTAACATGGATAACGATCGTTGAAGAACTCTTTCCGCGCTTCATTGCTGGCGCTGAGCCTGTGCGCCGCGCCACTGGCCGCTCAAGCCGCCGACCCGCAACTGGCCTCGCAAATCGTCGACCAGTATGCCGAACACATTTTCTTCAACAGCGGCGCCACCGGCATGGCGCTGGTGGTGATTGATAACAATCAGGTGGTTAACCGCAGCTTTGGCGATACCAAGCCGGGCAACGATCTGCGCCCGCGCCCGGATTCGCTGATCCGCATCGCCTCGATCACCAAGCTGATGACCAGCGAAGTGATGGTCAAAATGGCGGCGGAAGGCCGGGTCAAGCTGACCGATCCGCTGCGAAAATACGCCCCGCCGGGCGCCTCCGTACCGGCCTATAATTCGCGCCAACCCATCACCCTGCTGAGCCTGGCGACTCACACCAGCTCGCTGCCGCGCGAACAACCTGGCCAAAAACCGGCGAAAACGCCGGTGTTCACCTGGCCGACCAAGGCACAGCGCTGGCAGTGGCTCGAACACGCCAACGTCACCGTGCCGCCGGGCGTGCGCGCCGCCTATTCCAACCTGGCCTATGATCTGCTGGCAGACGCTTTGTCGCGAGCGGCAAACAAACCTTATAGCGCTCTGCTGCGCGAAAAAATCACCGCGCCGCTGGGCATGGTCGACACCACCCTTACCCCCAGCGCCGAACAGTGCTCGCGCCTGATGGTGGCGGCGGCCGGGCCAAGCGCCTGCCGCGATACCACCGCAGCCGGCGGCAGCGGCGGGGTTTATTCCACCCCGCGCGACATGCAGCGCTGGATGCAACAGTTCCTCTCTTCCAACACCGCCGGCGCACGCAAATCGACGGCGGCCAGCGAACAAACCATGTACTTCCAACGCAACGATCTGGTGTCGCTGAAAGGCATGGACGTGCCGGGTGAAGCAAGCGCGTTGGGATTGGGTTGGGTGTATATGGCGCCGAAGGACGGCCTGCCGGGCATTATTCAGAAAACCGGCGGCGGCGGCGGCTTTATTACCTATATGGCGATGATCCCGCAGAAAAATATCGGCGTCTTCGTGGTGGTAACCCGTTCAGAACTGACCAAATTCACCAATATGAGCGATCCGGTTAACCGGCTGGTGGGGGATTTGGCGGCCAACAAAAGCTAGCGCCGCCGAATGAATGTCGGGGCGAGCCTGCTCGCCCCGCCAACACTCACGCCAGGGTCATTTCGTGCATCACCGGGTGGAAGTTGCGTTTGAAGTAGATCAGACCGTTACCGGCGGCGTTCACCAGGATCTGGCGGATCTGCACCAGATACACCTGATGGGTGCCGATGCTCTGGATCTGCGCGATCTCCCCTTCCAGGCTGGCCAGCGTATTGCGCAGGATCGGCTGGCCCAACGGGCCGCTTTGCCACTCCTCCAGCAGGAAGCGATCCTCCATGCTGACGTCGGTCATACCGGCGAAATGGCGTGCCATCAGCTCCTGCTCGTGGTTCAGCACGTTGACGCACAGCCGCTGATTCTCCTGGAAGACCGGGTTCATCGCGCTGTTGCGGTTAATGCATACCAGCAGCGTCGGCGGCGTGTCGGTCACCGAGCAGACCGCCGTGGCGGTGATGCCGCAGCGCCCCGCCGGGCCGTCGGTCGTCACAATATTCACCGCGGCAGACAGGTTGGCCATGGCGTCGCGAAACCGCAGACGGTGTTCATTTTCCTGAGACATACAACCCTCCTCCTGAATTACTTCAGCAGATTATCCAGCTGATTAATATCGCCATTGTTATGCAGGTGCGGCACTTTCCAGCCGTGCTGATCGTAATCGGACAGGCACTTGTCGACCATCTGCATCATCTGATCCATGGTGCCGGATCCCTGCGCGTGGCGCAGACACTGCAGGCGGATCTCATCCTGACTGCCGGCATAGTTGATCTCATACAGCTCATGGCGGCCACCGAACTCGCTGCCGATCGCATCCCACATCAGCTTGAGGATCTTGATGCGCTCAACGTGATCCATCCCATCGGATCCGCGCACGTAACGCGCCAGGTATTTGTCGATCTCCGGGTTGTTCATGTCGCGCACGCTGGACGGCAGATAAATCAGCCCGCTGGTGACGTTCTTTTCGACGATGTGTTTCACCTTGGTGTAGGCCATCGGCGCCATCACGCGGTAGGTCTGCAACGCGGCGGAATCCGGCAGATAGGCGCCGTTTTCCCATTTTGTGGACTCCGCGCACATCGCATCGCTCAGCGACCAGAACAGGTTGCGCCAGGCCACCACTTCGCCGAGATCGGCCTGCACGCCACGGAACTCCAGCACGCCGGTGCAGGACAGGCTCTTTTGCAGCAGCGCGGTGATAAAGTCCATCTTCACCGCCAGGCGCACGCAGGCCTGCAGCGGGAACAGCCGGGCGAAACCGCCCTGGGTGCTCCAACGGCGACAACGATCGAAATCGCGGTAGATCAGCACGTTTTCCCAGGGGATCAATACGTGATCCATAATCAGGATCGCATCGTTCTCGTCAAAACGGCTCGAGAGCGGGTAATCGAACGGCGATCCGGTCGCGCCGGCCACCAGCTCATAGGAGGCGCGGGAGATAAGTTTCACCCCTTCGGCATCCATCGGCGCCACAAACATCAGCGCAAAATCCGGGTTATCGCCCATCACCTGGGCGGAGCCGAAGCCGATAAAGTTGTAGTGGGTCAGCGCCGAGTTGGTCGCCACCACCTTGGCGCCGCTGACGATAATGCCGGCGTCGGTCTCTTTCTCCACCTGGATGTAAACGTCTTTCACTTCGTTGACCGGTTTGTGGCGGTCAATCGGCGGGTTGACGATGGCGTGGTTAAAGTACAGACCGGTTTCCTGAATGCGTTTGTACCAATGGCGGGCGTTATCGGCGAACTGACCGTAAAACTCCGGGTAAGCCCCCAAAGCGCAGCCGAAGGCCGCCTTGTAATCCGGGGTGCGCCCCATCCAGCCGTAGGTCTGGCGCGACCAGTCGGCGATGGCGTCACGCTGTTGGCGCATTTCTTCCGGGCTGCGGGCGTAGCGGAAGAACTTGTGGGTGTAGCCGCCGTTGCCGGTGTCGGTATTCCAGCACAAGCGATCCTGGCTGACCGGATCGTGCAGCGCATCGTACAGTTGGCCGACCGAAGCCGCCGCATTGCGGAACGCCGGGTGGGTGGTGACGTCCTTCACCCGCTCGCCGTAGATATAGATTTCGCGGCCGTCCTGCAGGCTTTTCAGGTATTCGGCGCCGGTGAACGGGCGTTTGCTGTCGGCACGAAAGTCTTCTGGTTTCATCGGGTGATCCTCGTCTGTGGATTCGTTTTTTGTTAAATTAATGTTTCTTTTTGGTTGCTTAATTGAAGCCCCGGGAACGGGTTTCGAGAAGAGACTTTTGCGGCAATCGCCGGTACTTTTCAGGCGGATTTGCCGCAATCGCTGCGAATTGTGATCCAGGTTACGAAAGGGGATGTTGTGCGGCGCGATAGGTCGAAGGCGAACAGCCTTCCAGCCGATTGAAAAAACGGGCGAAATAGGCCGGGTCCTTGAACCCCAGGCTATAGGCGGTCTCATGCACGGTACAGGCGCTGAACAGCAGCATGCGCTTGGCCTCGCGCAGCAGCCTGTCGAAGATCAGCCGTTTGGGGGGCTGGTTGGCGAAGCGGCGGCACAGATCGTTCAACCGTGATTCGGTCACCCCCAGCGCCCGCGCATACTCAGGCACCGGCAGGTGATCGCGGAAGCGTTCATCCACCATTTTGTTGAAGCGCTGGAACAATTTCAGCTCGCCGCGCACCCCGCTGGTGGCGGTATCTTCCAATGCGGCATTGCGCAGCAGCAGGGTAAACACCGCCTGCGCCAGCAGCGCCAGCGTCTGCTCGCGGCCGGCCAGTTGCTGGCCGAATTCACGGCGGATCAGTGCCCAGTAATGGCTCAGCGCCGCCAGCTCCTGCGGGGCGTCTGCCATCGACAGACAGATGCCCGGCATATCGAGCGCCAAATTGCTGCCGGGATACAGCCGCTCCAGCAGCGGCCAGATCAGCTCCTGGCGCACCGTCAGCACGTGGCCGTCACTGACCGGCTCGGTGAAGAACGCATGCGGTACCGAGGGCGGCGTCAGGATAAACAGCGGCGCCTGCACCGAATAGTGCTGGCTATCCAGTTGCAGCTCAATCTTGCCGGTTTCCAGGAAATGTACCTGGAAGAAACGGTCGTGCCAGTGCACCTGCATGTCGCGGCCAAAAAACGCCGCCAGCCCGGCGAAGGTTTCGTAATGCACCTCATCGGCGGCGTAGCGCGCATCGTACTCTTTGCAGATGTCGATATTGGCGATAAAGCCGGTACTTTTCTGCACAGCATCCTCCCTCAGCGATGAGATCAGTGATAAGCCTTTTATCAGGCTTCAGACTGCTGACAAAGCCCGTTATTAGGGAGAGCGCCCCTCGGTGCGCCAGGCCCGGGTATCTCGGGTTCAAAGACAACTTTGTCATCAAACTCAAGCCTTATCAGGCTTATGGCGTGGCCCGCGGACGCGAGCCCTGCATCGGAATGCGCCAGACGATCAACGCCCCGATGACCAACAGCGCCGCCACGAAATACAGCCCGGCGTTAAAGCTGCCGGTCAGATCCTTAAGCCAACCGATCAACAGCGGGCTGACCGCCGATCCTATATTGCCGGTGGCGTTGATCACCGCGATCCCTATCGCGCGCGCCTCCAGGCTGATGGATTGATCCGGCGTGGTCCAGAAGATCGCCATCGCGGTGAAAGACCCCACCGAAGCCATGACGATCCCGAGCAGTTGAATCAGGCTGTGATCGGTGGCGGAAGCCAGCAACCAGCCGGCGGCGGCAAACAGGTAGGGCAGCGCGGTATGCCGCTTGCGCTCCTGCAGGCGATCCGATCGTTTGCTCCACCACACCATGCCGGCGATGGTGCAGATCTGCGGGATCGCCGCCAGAATGCCGATCACGATATTGCTGCTGCCCTGGTTGAAGCTCTGCAGGATCTGCGGCGTCCAGATGTTGATGGCGCTCAGGGTGTTGGTCAGGCAAAAATAGGCCAGCGTGTACATCAGTACGACCGGGGTGAACACCTCACGCCACAGGCTGCGCTGCTGCATCGCCCGGTGGCTGCGTGGCCCGTTCGGCTGCACCAGTTGCAACTTGTCGGCGTCCATCATCGCCTTCAGGCTGGCTTTTTCTTCGTCGGTCAGCCATTTGGCCTTGGCCGGCGTATCGTCGAGATAGAACCACACCACCACGCCCAGCAACACCGAAGGAATGCCTTCCAGCAGGAACAGCCATTGCCAACCCTTGAGGTTCATCACCCCGTCCAGCGCCAGAATGTAGCCCGATACCAGAGAACCGATCGCCATGGTCACCGGCATGGCGATCATAAACAGCGCATTGGCGCGGGCGCGGTAAAACGCCGGGAACCAGTAGGTGAGATACACCAGAATGCCGGGCAGGAAACCGGCCTCGGTGATGCCGACGATCATGCGCAGCACGTACAGGCTGGTCGGGCCGGTGGCGAACAACGTGCAGGTCGAAGCTATGCCCCACAGCACCATGATGGTAGCGATCCAGCGCCGCGCGCCGACGATCCCGAGCATGATATTGCTGGGAATGCCGAAGATCACATAGGTGACGTAAAACAGCGTCGCCGCCAGGCCAAACATGGTCGAACTGAGGCCAAGATCCTTGCCCATCGTCAGCCCGGCGAAACCGATGTTGATGCGGTCGAGGAAAGAGAAAACAAACAGCACGAACAGGAAGATAATCAGTCGCCGAAACAGCTTTTTAATCACCGATTGCTCGGCGGCGGTTAACGCTTTATGTTGCTGCGCCGGGTTGGCCGGCGGCAGCGAATCGACGTTGCTCATGGTGGCTCCGATAGGGTTGTGTCCGGTAACATAGGCTGCGCCCATGAATTGCGTGAGCGTCGCTGGCGATCAATTAAGGGATACGGCCTAATAAACGCCCGGGGATGGCGGTTGCGCCGGCGGCAGATCCTGTTTAAAACGGCTCGCCAGGGATTCCGCCGCACGCGCCAGCAAGGTGGTGTCCACCCCAACGGCGACAAACAGTGCGCCGGAGGCCAGGTAATGCTGCGCCAGCTGCGGATTTGCCATCAGGATGCCCGGCGCTTTGCCGGCCGCGCTGATGCGCGCGATGGCGTCGTCAATGGTGCGTTGCACTTCGGGGTGCTGCGGGTTGCCGGCAAACCCCATGTCGGCGCTCAGATCCGCCGGGCCGATAAACACCCCATCGACGCCTTCCACCTGCAGAATGGCGTCCAGATTTTTCACCGCCTCGCGGGTCTCGATCTGCACCAGCACGCACATCTGCGCATCGGCCTGCTGCAGGTAATCCGGTACCCGATTCCAGCGAGAAGCCCGCGCCAGCGCACTGCCGACGCCACGTACGCCGTGCGGCGGATAGCGGGTGGCTCGCACCGCCTCGCGCGCTTGTTCGGCATTCTGAATCATCGGGATCAGCAGGGTTTGCGCACCGACGTCCAGCAGTTGTTTGATGATCACCGCATCGTTCCACGGCGGGCGCACCACCGGGTGGCTCGGGTAAGGCGCTATCGCCTGCAACTGGCCCAGCACCGTCTGCACGTTGTTGGGCGCGTGTTCGCCGTCGATCAGCAACCAGTCGAAACCTGCGCCGGCCAACAGTTCCGCGCTGTAGCTGCTGCACAGACCCAGCCACAGGCCAATCTGCGGGCGCTTTTCCTGCAAGGCCCGTTTGAAATGGTTGGTTAACATTGAACCCCCTTAAACGAACCGGCAGCTGATACAACCCATCGGGCCGTAATCGACGTGGAAGGTATCGCCGCGCCGCGCGGGCACCGGCCGAGTAAAGGAACCGCCGAGGATCACCTGGCCGGCCTCCAGCTCTACGTCATACGGGAACAGCTTGTTGGCCAGCCAGGCGACGCCGTTGGCCGGATGATTGAGCACCGCCGCCGCCACCCCGGACTCTTCGATCACCCCGTTGCGGTACAGCAACGCACTGATCCAACGCAGGTCCAGCGCGTCCGGTTTGATCGGCCGGCCGCCCATCACCACCCCGGCGTTAGCGGCATTATCGGAAATGGTGTCGAACACCTTGCGCGGCCGCTGGGTCTGCGGATCGACGTTATGGCTGCGCGCATCGATGATCTCCAGCGCCGGAATGACGTAATCGGTGGCGTTGTACACGTCGAATAGCGTGCAGTTCGGCCCGCGCAGCGGTTTGGCCAACACGAACGCCAGCTCCACCTCGACGCGCGGCACGATAAAACGATCGACAGGAATGTCGCTGCCGTCGTTGAAGAACATGTCGTCCAGCAGCGCGCCGAAATCCGGTTCGGTGATCTGCGAACTGACCTGCATGGCGCGCGAGGTCAGGCCGATCTTATGGCCCTTCAGCGTACGGCCTTCGGCGATCTTCAGCGCCACCCACTGTCGCTGAATGGCATAAGCGTCTTCAAGGGTGATCTCGGGATGATCCAGCGACAGCGCGCGGATCTGTTCGCGGCTTTGCTCCGCCTGGTGCAAGCGCTGCACGGCTCGGCTAATCAGCTCTTTATCCAACATTTACGGCCCCTTACTCTTTGCGAAATAGCGCATGGACATTGTTCTGCTTGTAATTCAGCACCGGATCCAGCTCTTCAAGGGTGAAGGACAGCGCCAGATAACGGCTGGCCATCAACGCGGCAAAGTGTTCCTTGATCAGCGCGAACAGCATCTCGCCGACCTGCTCGCGGCTTTCCAGACTGCGGCCGTGGCCGATCTTCAGCGTCATATGCACGAAGGCGTAATCCTGCTTGCCGTCGGCCATCTGCCAGGTGTCCAGCCAGAGGGCGCGGCTGCGTACCCCGGCCAGCGGGAAGATGCCGGTGTCCGCCAGCGCCTGATTGACCCTGGCGAACAGGGCGGGAAGATCGGCCTCTTCGCGGATGTTGTTGGTGCATTCAGCATAAAAATGCGGCATAGCAATCTCCGAACGGCGAATTTGCGCGGGCAAGCCGCCCGCGCGGCGGTGGTTACAGGGTGTTGCCGAGCTTGAAGCCTTTTTCCGTATCGCCCTCGCGGGTGTAGGAAAAACCGTCTGCGCCGATGGTGACGGCCATTTCGCTTGGCGCACTGCGTTCGATGACCGGCTGCGGCCGGCCGTCGAGATCCAACACTTGCGATCCTTCGGTGTACCAGCTCGGCACCACCGGGTTACCCCACCAGTCGCGGCGCTGGTTGTCGTGCACATCCCAGGTCACGGTCGGGTTATCCGGATCGCCGGTGTAGTAATCCTGGGTATAGATCTCCACCCGGTGTCCATCGGGATCGCGCAGATAGAGATAGAAGGCGTTGGAGACGCCGTGGCGGCCGGGGCCGCGTTCGATCAAATCGGATTTACGCAGCGCGCCGAGCTTGTCGCAAATGGCCAGAATGTTGTGCTTTTCATGGGTAGCAAAGGCGATATGGTGCATGCGCGGCCCGGCCCCGCCGGTCATCGCGGTATCATGCACCGTGGCTTTGCGGCGCATCCAGGCGGCGTAAACCACGCCGTTTTCATCGCGGATATCTTCCGTCACGCGGAAGCCCAGCCCCTGGATGTATTCCACGGCTCGCGGGACGTCGGGCGTAATTTGGTTAAAGTGATCGAGGCGCACCAGCGCGCCCGGCGTGTAGAGATCGTAACGCCAGGCCAGGCGTTCGACGTGCTGCACGTCGTAGAAAAACTCGTACGGAAAGCCGAGCGGATCTTCAACCCGCACCGAATCGCCGATGCCTTTGACGAAGCCCTTCACCCGGCGCTCGGTACGGCAGCCCAAGGCGTTGAAATAGGCTTCGGCGCGGTCGACGTCTTCCGGCGTGCGCACGCGGAAAGCAAAGGCCGCAACGGCGGCCACCGGGCCTTCGCGCAGCACCAGGTTATGGTGAATAAACTCTTCCATCGAACGCAGGTACAGGGTTTTCTCATCCTCGGCAGTGACCACCAGGCCAAGAATGTCGACGTAGAATTCGCGCGCCGCTTTAAGGTTCGTTACCTGAATTTCCATATAGGCACAGCGCACAACGTCGGGAGCAGGGACAGCATGGGTGGTAAGTTTTATCGTCATCGTTCTCATCTCTTTCGTTTTTGTTGTGGCCTGAGGCTTAGACGCCCCATTTCGGGATGGGGTGGTCCCCCATGGAAATGCACACGTTCTTCATCTCGGCGAACACCTCAAAGCTGTATTCGCCGCCCTCGCGGCCGGTGCCGGAGGATTTCACGCCACCGAACGGCTGGCGCAGATCGCGGACGTTTTGGGTGTTGACGAAAACCATGCCCGCTTCAATATTGCGGGCCAGGCGCAGAACCTTGCTCACATCCTGCGTCCAGATATAGGATGCCAGGCCGTACTCCACGTCGTTGGCCATGCGCAGGCCGTCTTCTTCCGATTTGAACGGCAGCAGGCAGGCCACCGGCCCGAAGATCTCCTCCTGCGCGACGCGCATCCGGTTGTCGACATCCGCCAGCACCGTCGGGCGCAGGAAGTTGCCGTGGCTCAGCCCGGCCGGTTTTTCCGGGCCACCGGCCAACAGGGTCGCCCCTTCTTCCACCCCCAGGCGGATATAGCCGGAGACTTTTTCCCAGTGCTGCGGGCTGATCAGCGCCCCCACCTGGGTGTTGGGATCCTGCGGATCGCCCACGCGCAGGCGGTTGGCGCGTTCGGCGAAACGTTTGACGAATTCCGGGTAAATGCTTTCCTGAATGAAAATGCGCGAACCGGCGGTGCAGCGTTCGCCGTTGATCGAAAAGATGGTGAACAGCGCGGCGTCCAGTGCGCGTTCGATGTCCGCATCCTCAAAAATCAGCACCGGCGATTTGCCGCCCAGCTCCATGGAAAATTTCTTCAACCCGGCGCTCTCAATGATACGGCGACCGGTGGCGGTACCGCCGGTGAACGACACGGCGCGTACGTCTTTATGGCGCACCAGCGCGTCGCCGGCGGTAGCGCCGTAGCCCTGCACCACGTTGAGCACCCCGGCCGGGATGCCGGCTTCCAGCGCCAGTTCGCCCAGGCGATCGGCGGTCAGCGGCGACAACTCGGACATTTTCAGCACCGCAGTGTTGCCCAGCGCCAGGCAGGGCGCGGTTTTCCAGGTGGCGGTCATGAAGGGCACGTTCCACGGTGACACCAGCGCGCACACCCCGACCGGCTGGATCAGCGTGTAGTTGAGCATTTTGTCGTCCACCGGGTAGGTGCGGCCGTTCATCTGCTGGCAGATTTCGGCGAAGAACTCGAAGTTGTGCGAGGCACGCGGGATCAGCACGTTTTTGGTCTGGTGGATCGGCAGGCCGGTATCGGCGGTTTCCATCTCGGCGATCTGCGGCACGTTCTCGTCAATCAGCTCACCCAGACGGCGCATCAGACGCGCACGCTCTTTCATCGGCGTATTGGCCCATTTCGGGAACGCGGCCTTGGCGGCGGCCACCGCCTGGTCGATCTCCAGTTGCCCGCCGGACGCCACCTCCGCCAGCACCTCGCCGTTGGCCGGGTTGCTGGTGGTGAAATACTCTTTGCTGGCGACGTTCTTGCCGTTGATCCAATGGTTGATGGTTTTCATCGCAGGCTCTCCTCGTAATCTTTTTCACTGATGATGTGGTTAACCAGACGGCCGATGCCCTCGATTTCCACCACTACCTCATCGCCCGGCTGCACATCGGCCAACCCTTTCGGCGTGCCGGTGGCGATCATGTCGCCCGGTTGCAGCGTCATAAATTCGCTCAGGTAGGCGATCAGGAACGGGATATCGAAAATCATGTCGGCGGTGCTGCCACGCTGGCGCAGCTCGCCGTTGACGTAGGTGCTGAGCGCCAGGCGGTGCGGATCGGCAATGTCATCGCGATCGACGATGTACGGCCCGATCGGCGTCAGGGTGTCGCGGCTTTTCACCCGCAGGTTCGGGCGGTAGTAATTTTCCAGATAGTCGCGGATGGCATAGTCGTTGCACAGCGTGTAACCCGCCACGTACTCCATTGCCCGTTCGCGGCTGACGTTGCGGGCGGTTTTACCGATCACTACCACCAGCTCGGCTTCGTAGTGCATATACGCCACGCCGGCCGGGCGTACCGACACCTGGCGGTGGCCGGTCAGGGTGTTCGGCGCCTTGAGGAACACCAGCGGCTCTTCCGGCGCCTTGAATTCCAGCTCGCTGGCGTGATCGGCGTAGTTCAACCCCAGGGCAAACACCGTGCCCTGCGCCGGCGGCAGCCACTCGACGTTTTGCTCATCCAGGATGTTGCCGTCCGGCAGGGTAACGCGCAGCTGCTCATCCACGCGGGCGTTAACAATCTGGCCATGATGGCGAATACGGGCGTGTCTCATGATAAGTCTCCTGCCTGCGTCACGCGGTTGGTCAGAGTGGGCAGACCGGCGGCACGCACCGTCACTTCATCCCCAGGTTTGATCTCCACCCGCTGGTGCGGGGTGCCAATCAGCACCGCGTCGCCCGGTTGCAGGGTAATGAAATCGCTGATGGCGGCGATCAGTTCCGGCACCGAGCGCACCAGATCGGCGGTCGACCAGCGATCCTGCTCCACGCCGTTGATTTCGGTGACGATCTCCAGCCTATCGGTCGCCGCCAGCTGGCCGATATCCCCCAGCGGGCAAAAACCGTCACGACACTTCGCCTTGATCGCCGGCCGGTAGAAGCTGCTTTCCGGCAGGCTGACGTCGTTGGCCAGCGCATAGCCCGCCAGATAGTCCGCCACCCGCTCGGCCGGTACCTTGCGGGCGGTATCACCGATCACCACCGCCAGCGTAGCGCCGCTTTGCACCTTCTCACCGGCCGGGAACGGGATCGCCCCGCCGTTGGCGAGGTGAGTATTGCGCGGTTTGATAAACCACACCGGGGTCTTGGGCGGGGTGTTATAGGGCGGCTGATGGAACGCCTGATCCCAGGCGTCAATCTGGCTGCGGTGGTTCAACGCGACGGAAAATACGGTGCCTTTCATGCAAACTCCTCTCGTGACAGAACATGACAACCGGCATTCATTAATATATTAACGATTAGTTTTATACGCTGTTTACGATTTACGCAACGCGGTTGGATTGATTTGTGATCCTGATAACAAAATATTCACAACCGCGGAACATTGGCGTTATTATTCAAAGTATTAATCATTTTTTGGCGTATTTTTACCCGCCAGCCGCTTTTTCGCTTTATACGTTGGGGTAAATCTGGCTATTATTAAGTTATTAATAAATCAGGCCTGGCAGGGGCGTACTCTATTGCGCTCGTGGGCTCAGCATGCTGAAGCCCCAGAATCAGAGCCGACATACCGAACACCTTGACACTAAAGGCCAAATCTATGCATGAATCCTTAACCATTGCCCTGTTGCAGGCGCGTGAAACCGCCATGGGGTTTTTCCGCCCGATCCTGAAAAGCCACAATCTGACGGAACAGCAGTGGCGCATCATCCGCGTGCTGGCCAACAGCCGTTCGATTGAATTCCACGAACTGGCGGCGGAGACCTGCATCCTGCGCCCCAGCCTGACCGGCATTTTGTCGCGCATGGAGCGCGATAAGCTGATTTTCCGCCTGAAGCCGGTTAACGATCAGCGCAAGCTGTACGTTTCGCTGACCCAGCCGGGCCAGGAGTTGTACGATGTGGCACGCCATCAGGTGGAACAGGGTTACCGCGAGATTGAAGCCGCGTTTTCGCAGCAGAAGATGGATCAACTGATGACGTTGCTGGACGAGCTGATCATCCTGGGCGACAAACTGCCGGCCAACGTGACGGCCCATCCCACCAAGAAATGATTCAATGAATCGGCATCCTCAAATGAACGGGCGTTGCAGCTAAATAGCTGTGTTTAATACCGCTACACCCTAAGCTTGAGGTTGGTGGGCGTCATGACAGGTTAGCCGACCGTTGAGCGCAGGGATGCGCGATACGAGCCCCCAGGGACGGGTTCACGGCGCGGCGGCGTTCTGCATGACCCCCACCTGTAGCACTATTCGGCGCAGCTAGTTACGCCTGCAGCCAACCACGCGCAGCGTCAAGTAAGAAGAGAATTCGCTTCCGGCAGCAGTGCGCCGCCGTCCACCACCAGCGTCTGGCCGGTGATATAGGCCGCCGCCGGTGAGGCGAGAAACACCATCGCCGCAGCGATGTCTTCCGGCTCCCCCAGCCGCCCAAGCGGGACGGCGGCGGCAATCGCCTGATTGACTGCCGCGCCGCCCAAATTGGCCATCGCCGGCGTGCGGATCATCCCCGGCTCCACGCCGTTAACCCGAATGCCCACCGGTGCCAGCTCCAGCGCCGCCGCGCGAATAAACCCGTTCACGCCTGCCTTTGAAGCGGCGTAGTGTGCCAGCCCCGGATAAGCCACCCGCGGCCCGGTCACCGACGAGGTCACCAGCAGGCAGCCGCCCTGGCGGCGCATCCACGGCAGCGCCGCCTGCGCCAGAAAGAACGGCGCCATCAGATTAACGCTCAGCGTGCGTTGCAACAGCGGGGCGTCAATGTCGGCAAACGGCGTCAGCGGGAAGTAGGCCGCATTGTGGACAACCACGTCCAGCCGCCGATACTGCTCCCCCACTGCCGCGACCCGTTCGGCAATCTGCGCCGCATCGGCCACATCGCAGGCCACGGCCTGCACCCGCCAACCTTGCCGTTGCAAAGTCTCCGCCGCGTCCTGCGCCTTGCGCAGTTGCAGATCGGCCATCACCACCGTCGCGCCCAGGCGGGCAAAAGCTTCGACAATCGCCAGCCCGATGCCCTGAGCGCCGCCGGTCACCAACACCACCTGGCCGCTGAAAGCATCGGCCGCATAGGTTGCGTTCATCGGCTTATCCCCTGGGATGGCGAGTGGTATTCAACACCTGCGCATGAGCGCCCACCGCAAAATTGCTCAGCGCACTGAAGTCGCTGCCCTGATAGCCGAGGATCTTGCCGTCGGTCCGCATCGCCTGCAAATCGATCATCACCACGCCCAGCGTCGGCACGATCTTTTCGCGCCACACGAACAGGTAAAGCTGCTCGGCAACTTTCACGTAATGGCAACGATCGACGTCCGCCAGCCCTTTCTCTACGCCGTCCAGACACTGCCAGGCGTAAAAATTGTCGTTCAGGTAAATGTGCTCGTAACGTTCGGTCGGGCTGTAAGTGTACATATTGCGCATACCGATCAATTCGTCGGTGAAATGCGGCAACGCGGCGGCCGCATTATCCAGCGTGCCGAAGCGGAATTCGGCGTTGACCGCCGTGAGCGGCAACCCTTGTTCAACGCGGCTAAACGCATCCAGCCGGGTTTGCCGTTCATCCGGCAATTGGCCGTACACCAGGGTGAAATTGCCCTGATTGCGATCGCACACCAGCGTCATGCTGGCGTTGTCTTGCGAGGGATCGAGAAAATCGATAAACAAAATGCCGGAGCGGATGCTGGTGGCGCGATAAGCGATACCCGCGCGCGCGCCCCAGTTCAGCGTTTGATCATCGGTAAAATGGCACTTCAGCGTTTCGCCCTCGGCAAAATGCAATGTCAGCGTGCTGCCGCTCAGCCCGAGCTGCCGTTCCAGCGTGTTGCTGTGCGGCGCAAAGCCTTCCGCCAGTGCGCCAACCTGAATAAATACCGCCTCTGTACTCATCTGATTCTCCTTAAAGGGAAGTAAAAGCCAACGTCGGCACGTCGACGATGGTGGAGCCGCCATCGGCTACCAGCGCCGCACCGGTAATGATTGACGCCTCGGCCGAGCAGAGAAAACGGCAGATGCCGGCGATCTCTTCCGCGCTGGCCGGGCGACGCAGCGGCACGTCGCGGCACACCATCCGGTAAGCCTGCGCCAGCGAGATCTGATGGGCGTCCATCAGCGGCTGCATCTCCTCGTCCGCCATCGGCGTAGTCACCCAACCGGGGCATACCGCATTGGCGCGCACCCCGAGCGGGCCATAATCGCGGGCGATGGAACGCATCAGCCCAATCAGCGCATGCTTGGCGGTGACGTAGCCGCACACCTCCGGTCCGGCGGCCAGCGAAGCGATAGAGGCTACAAACAGCAGGTTGCCGCCGGTTTTCACCAGTTCCGGCAGGCAGGCGCGCGCGCTGGCGAAAGCGCTGTTGAGATTGCTGTCCAACGCGCCTTGCCACTGCGCGTCACTCGTGTCGGTAATGCGCCCAACCCCCATGCCGCCGGCGCAGCCGATCAGGCAATCGATGCGCCCGCCCTGCCGCAAAATGGCCGGCAGCAAGGTGGTGTTCCAGCTTTCGCCGCTCGACGCGTCGCCCACCAGCGCCACGGCACCGATTTCCTCTGCCAGCAGCGTCAGCGGTTCGCGGCGGCGGCCGATGATAAACACCCTGTCGCCCTGAGCGACCAGCCGCCGGGCACAGGCAGCCCCCACGCCGGTGCCGCCGCCGGTAATCACCACCACTCTATTCATCCAGTTTCTCCATCAGTTGGCCGATCATCAGCAGGCTGCTCAGCAACAACCGCCGCTGTTCCGGCTCCAGCCGCAGGTAGCGACGGCCGGCAGGCAACCGGCTGACCACTTCAGACGCGGCAAAATGTTCGATATCCAGCCACCAGCGGCCGTCGGCCACCCTCAGTTGGATGCTGCGGAAATCGAGCTGCGTCAGCGTCTGGCCAATCTGCGGATAACGCTGCAAGGCGCCGATCACCCGCTGCGCCGTGGCATTGTCGCGGGTGGCGCGATAAACCACACCCCGCCGCCGCAGCCAACCTCCGGCGGTGATACGTAGCGTCAGCGGCTCGGCCAATGTGCTTGCCCCCTGCACGCGGAAGCGGTGGCTGACGATATGCGCCATAAACAGCGCGCTAACCCGTTCGCTGACCTCAATCACCGGCCCCTGCGGCAGCGTCAAGCGCAGTTGGCACGGCGCCAGGCGTTCGCAGGCATAGGGCTGAAGATTTTGCGCCAGCCGAGTGAGCGTCACCCCCGGCTGATAACCCGCCGGCTGCCGCCGCCACACGCGATTAAGTGAGGGAAGTAAGCCGATCAAACTGCGCCTCCTCGTTTTCCGTTTTGGCGAAGGCGGTTTCCAGCACCTGTTCGACCGGCACCGGTTTGAACGGGTTGACCTTCTGCACGCACAGCGTCCAGAACAGCGCATAGGCAGCGGTCAGGCCGATCATGATGCTGAAGGGGATATAGACGTCACGCGGGTTCATGCCCGGCGGAGTGATGTAGATAATCGCCAGCACAATGCCGATGCTGGAGACGATTTGCGGCAGCGGGAACCACGGCGATTTGTAGGCACGCGGCAGATCCGGCCGGCGGATGCGCAGGATCACCACCGAGCAGGTCACCAGCAAGTAGGCCACACCCCAGGCGCACACCGCCGCCAGCACCAGCGGGAGAATGCGCTCGAGATTGCCCTGAATGACGAAGGCGTGTACGCAGGGGATCAGCACCGCCACCAGAATGCCCACCACCGGGGTTTTAAAGCGCGGGTGCAGATAAGCGAAGATGCGCGGCAGCGCGCCGTCCAGCGCCATACCGTACAGAATGCGCGGCACCGCCGCCATCAGCGTATTAATGGTGGCGGCCCCGGCCAACAGCAGCCCGATACCGAGCCAATATTTGCCGAACTCGCCCATCACCTGCCCGGCAAAGGCCGGGATCGCCATCGGCGTGTCCAGCAAGTGAACGCCGTTGGCGGCATCCACCACCACGTTCTCCACCTGATGGCTGAGCGCGGCGCCGTAAAGCGCCATGCAGACCGCCACGCCGCACAGCCCCAGCGACATGGCGCGCGGGATCACGCGGGCGGAGCCTTTGATCTCCGGCGCCATCGGCGTCACCAGTTCGCAGCCGACAAACATAAACATCGCCATGCCGATCAGGCTGAACACCGCAAAGGGATCGCTCAGGCTCAGCGTGCTGCCGAACCAGCCTTCCAGCGGCACCGCATGCGGCGACAGCAGCCCGGCGATACCGAAAATCACCAGCGTGCTCCACATGGCGAAAGTCAGCACGATCTCCGCCTTGCCGAACGCCTCGATACCAAACGCATTGAGCAGACCGAACAGGATCACCAACCCGACGCCAATCATCCAGGAGGTGTTGTGGGTTTCCATCAGGGTGTTGAGGTGTTCGAAATTCACCAGCGCCATGATGCCGGAAAGAATGGTTTCGGCGGTGCCGGCAAAGATATGCACGATCAGATAGGCCGACAGCGCGCCGGTAATGGCAAAAAAGCGGCCCATGCCGCAGGCGATATAGTCATACACCGAGCCGGAGGTCGGCAGCATCGCCGCCGCCTCCGAGAAGGTGGTGAGCTGGGCTTGCATCATGATGAAGGCGATCAGCATCGCCAGCGCGAAGGTATCGCCGCCAATACCGAAACCGCTGGTGACGGTGAGGATCACCGGACTGGCCATAATCACCCCGACCGAGCTGGCCAGCGTAGTGGGGAATCCGACCTTGCCCCGTTCAAGGTGGGCATGAAGCCGCGACGACAGGTTCATGGGTAGTTCCTCTTATCGTTTGTGCCCTGGTGTTGTTTGTGCAGGTTTACGCCGCAGTTAGCGGTGATCTCACTATAGAGAGGAAAGGAAAATACTGGCTATCGTCCTTAAGGACGAGGCCGAACCATAGCTTTTTCCTCTTATCTTTTTAGCCCGGCCAACCGTTATGGTTTGAATCTCGCGGAGGGGATTTTCGAGTGAATGCGGGGAACAGCGCGTCTGTCCATCGTTCTTAGGAACGAGCCGCCGACAGCGAGCAAAAAGGGGTCGCCACCCGGCGATACACACAGCGCCGCCCCGCTGGCAGGGGAAATCACTTTAAATTCAGCGGGAAGGAAGCATGCCATTCGTTAATATATTAACTAAATATTGACGCAAGGCCACCCATTCCCCAGACAACGAGGGGTCGTTGCCTTGTTATTTATGTATTTTATTGCAATCAGGCTCACGTTGTTAATATGTTCTTATTGTGTTAGCAGATTGCTACAACTATGCTGGGATCGTTCATATATTGAACGACGCATTCTCCAGATCGCAGGGTAGGTAAAGGAGGGAAATGAATCATGTACAGCACATCATCCGATGCCTTTATCAACAGCTGTCTGACCACCATTGCGCATTTGATCCCGGTGTCCGCCGGGGTGTTTTACCTGGTCAATCAAGATCTGCGGCCAGACCACTATATTCTGCACGGCATTTCCGATAAGACGCATCAGCAGTATTTGACCCATTTTCAGCAGATTGATCCGCTCAAACCCGCCAATTTCCATCAGCAGGATATCAGCATGGTCGGCATGAGCCCGGCGGCGATCGCCAATAACCGCCATTATTATCATGACTTTATGCTGCCGAATGACATGCGCGATATGACGGAGATTTTTATCCGTCAGCGTAAACGCATTATCGCCGGGGTGTCTTTGATCCGCGATACGCCCTTTACCGAGGTGGAACGTGGCCGTCTGCGGGCGGTACTGCCGCTGATAGAACTGGCGACGCGCGATCTGCTGCCCGGCGGCGAGGCCCAGTTGCTGACCGCCAAGGAGCAGGAGATCGTCAATATGGTGCGCGAAGGGGCCAGCAATAAACGCATCGCCCTGAAGCTTGGAATTTCACTTTCGACGGTGAAAACCCATATGCGCAATATCTTTGCCAAAACCGAGGTAGCAAACCGCACCGAATTGGTGGCCAGCAGCTTTATTGCCCTGGGCTAATGAATACAGCCATAACGATGGCTTATAACAGGTAAAAATAAACTCGTTAATTATTCGCCATCCATGGCGTGGTTTCCGCCTGCCCAAAATACGGCATCGCGGCGATATCTGACTCAGGTTTAACCTGCGGGGATAATTATTATGTCCAGTGATTCAGTTTCTGTACCCTCAACCGGGGCGGCTATCCCCTGCCCGCCACGGCTGCTGACCGCCATTATTATTTTTGCCGCCATTGCGCCGGGCATCCTGATGACCGCCCCGGCGATAGCGGCGCAGTTAGCCGGCCAGTGGCAGCTCACCCCGGCGCAAATCGGCCACTTGTTTTCGACCGAATTGGGTGCCATGAGCCTGGCTACCTTGCCCGCCTGGTGGTGGATAAGCCGCGTTAACTGGCGCCGGGTCGCTGCGTTGGCGGCGGCGGTGTTTATCGCCGGCAATCTGGCCTCGGCGCTCATCAGTGATTTCACCCTGCTGCTGGGGCTGCGTTTTATCGCTTCGATGGCGGGCGGCACCTTGATGATCCTGTGCATCACCTGCGCGGGCGGCACCGCCAACCCCAGCCGGGTCTACGCCTTCTGGGTGTTGGGCCAACTGGTGCTGGGTGCGGTCGGGCTACTGGTGCTGCCCCCGCTGTTCGCTCATTTCGGCCTGATGGCGGTGTATCTGATTCTGGCGGCCATCATGCTGTGCTGCCTGCCACTGATCCGCGCCTTCCCAGCCGGGTTTCACCCTACGCACGCAGCGCTGCGCTCCGCCGCCTCTCCCTTGTTCCGCAAAGCTTTCGCCGTGCTGGCGGTACTGAGCTTTTATATCAGCCTGAGCGCGGTCTGGACCTTTATCGGCAGTATCGCCGCCGCGGCCGGCCTTTCGCCGGTCAACAGCGGCCAGGTGCTGGCTGCCGCCACCCTATTTGGCATCGTCGGTGCCGGCGGTGCCGCGTTTATCAGCGCACGCCGCCGTGGCAACGGACTGATTTGGCTGGGTTACGGCCTGTTGATCGCCGGCATTGCGCTGCTGATCCGTGACCCCTTGCTGCTGCGTTTCGCGGTGGCGGCGGTGCTGTTCAAGTTTACCTGGACCTTTGTCCTGCCGTTTATTCTGGCCCGCGTCGCCGGGCTGGATAATAACGGCAAGCTGATGAATAACATCAATTTGGTGATTGGCGGCGGCATGGCGATTGGCCCAACGCTGGCCGGCTACCTGATTGAATCTTCGGGTGGCTTCGACGCCCTGTTGATCGGCGCGCTGGGTTGCACGCTGCTGTCGCTGTTATTGATTTTGTTAGCTTCACCGCGCACGCCGCGCCATTGACCAGGAGTAAAAAGGTGAAAAGAAAAACCGGTTTCTTCTTTGATGAACGCTGTTTCTGGCACAGCACCGGCCTGCATGCCACTACGCTGCCGGTCGGCGGCTGGGTTCAACCCCCTTCGGGGGCGGGCCATGCGGAATCGCCGGAAACCAAACGGCGGATGAAAAACCTGATGGACGTCTCCGGCCTGTCGCACCGGCTCAGGCTGCTGAGCGCCGAACTGGCCACTGACGAAGACCTGCTGCGCATTCACCCGACCGACTATTTGCAACGTTTCAAACAGTTAAGCGACAACGGCGGCGGCATGCTGGGGGAAGAAGCCCCGCTGGGCCCGGGCAGTTATGAAATAGCGAAACTGTCCGCCGGGCTGGCCTGCGCGGCGGTCGAGGCGGTGCTGCAAGGTGAGCTGGACAACGCCTATGCGTTGTCGCGCCCGCCGGGTCACCACTGCCTGCCCGACCAGTCGATGGGTTTCTGCTTTCTGGCCAATATCCCGATTGCCATCGAGCGCGCCAAGGCCCAATACGGCCTGGGCAAGGTGGCGGTGCTCGACTGGGACGTGCATCACGGCAACGGCACCCAGCATATCTACTGGCAGCGTGATGATGTGCTGACGCTGTCGCTGCATCAGGACGGCTGCTTCCCGGCGGGCTATTCCGGCGAGCAGGACCGCGGCGCAGGCGCGGGGGAAGGCTGTAACATCAACATTCCGCTGCTGGCCGGTACCGGCGACGACGGTTACCTCTACGATATGCGACGGATAGTGATCCCGGCGCTGGAACAGTTTCAGCCTGAACTGATTATTATTGCCTGCGGTTACGACGCCAACGCCATCGATCCCCTGGCGCGCATGCAGTTGCACAGCGACAGCTTTCGCAGCATGACCGCGCTGGTGCAAGACGCCGCCGATCGCCTGTGCGGCGGCAAACTGGTGATGGTTCATGAGGGCGGCTACGCCGAATCCTACGTGCCGTTCTGCGGCCTGGCGGTGATGGAACAGCTTAGCGGTATTCGCACCGAAGTGCAGGATCCGCTGCTGGATTTTATCCGGCAACAGCAGCCGCGTGATGCCTTCAATCTGTTCCAACGCCAGGCTATCGATGCGCTGGCACAGCACTTCATTCGCTAAATATCCTGGGGCACCGCACGCAGTGCCCCTACCCATTCTCCGCTTTGCCGCTACGCTGAATATGACCCTTCCGATGAGAAAATACGATGTCTGAACAGAAGATCAGCTTTATCAAAGGTGGCCATGGCGATATTGCCGTGCATGACTGGAGCCGCGATCGGCCGCGCTTTTTGGCGCTGCTGGTACACGGTTACGGCGAGCATCTCGGCCGTTATCAGTACGTGGCGCGTACGCTGGCGGCACAGGGCGCACGCGTGTTTGGCCCCGACCATCTCGGCCACGGGTTGTCGCAGGGCGAGCGCGTATTGATTGAGGATTACGACGCCGTAGTCGACGACGTTCACCGCGTAGTAGAGCATTTTCAGCAGCTACACCCAGACGTGCCGCTGGTGGTCATCGGCCATTCGATGGGCGGCATGATCGCCACCCGTTATACCCAGCGTTATCGCGAAGGTATCCGCGCACTGGTGCTATCCGGCCCGCTGATCGGTGAAAGAACCCTGATCTCCGACTTGCTTGATCTGCCCGCTATCCCGAACGAACCGCTGGATACCGCCACTTTGTCGCGCGATCCGGCCGTTGGCGAAGCCTATCAGGCCGATCCTTTGGTGTGGCACGGGCCATTCAAACGGCCGACGCTGCGCGCCATGCAGCAGATCCTGGCAAAAATCAACGCAGGGCCGGGTTTCGGCGCGCTGCCTACGCTGTGGGTACACGGCGATGACGATCGGCTGGTGCTGATGGCCGAATCGCAGACCGCCATCGATCGGCTGAAGGGCAGCGATTTCGACGCCGTGATCAATCCCGGCGGGCGGCATGAGAGTTTTAACGAAACCAACAAAGATCAGATATTGAAGCGGGTCACCGACTTTATCGAGCGGGTGCTGGGATAGCGGATTTCCCCTCTCCCGGCGGAGAGGGGATAACGGTGAGATCAACCTTCGACGATGGCGAGATAGTGTTTTACAAAACGATCGGAGGTGATTTCCCAGCGCACCGGCGTGCCCTTCTCGACAAACCACGAATCCCCGGCCTGATACTGCACGGACTTCCCGGTGTTCTCATCGGTCAGCGTCGCGGTGCCTTCCCACACGGTGGCGTGTTCGGCAAACGGATACTCCATCACAAAGGTGCCGCGCGTACAGCTGAAAACGCCGCAGTTCAGGTTATCGGTCGGCTCACCGAAAAGAGTCGCTACCCCGACGTTGGGTGAACCTGCGATCACTCTGGCGCCCAGATTGCTGACGCTGCCAATCTCCAGCAGTTCAGGCAGCGGCTGCTTAAGCAGTAATGGTTTCATGTCTTTCTCCTCTGATAAGAATTAACGGCGGCCTTTCCAGTAGCCGGATGTCTGGTGCCAGGCCTTGCCGGCGGTGGTCATCACCCGGCGCAGTCGATCTTTGCCGAAGATGTTGACGTGCGGGATCGAACTCATCAGATCGTAACGATCGGATCCTTCGCTCATGCCCTCCGCCAGCACCTTGCAGACGATATGGCTTGGCGTTACGCCAAAGCCGGAATAGCCCTGTACGTAGAACACGTTGTCGTGCTGCGGCAAGGTACCGATCTGCGGGAACAGATTGGCGCTGCAGCACAGCGGCCCGCCCCAGGCCAGATCGATCTTCACGTCATGCAGGTACGGGAACACTTTCAGCATCAGGTTGCGGTTCCAGGCTTTGAGATCCGCCGGGATGTATTCGATCAAGCGGGTGGCGCTGCCGAACAGCAGGCGGTTTTCATTGGTGACACGGTAGTAATCGATCACCGGGCGAATATCGCTGTAAGCGCCGCGGATCGGGCTGATGCGCCGGATCAGCGCCTCGGGCAGCGGTTCTGTCGCCAACTGGAAAGCATAGGTGTTGATGGTTTTACTGTGGATAAACGGCTCCATGCCGTTGAGAAAGCCGTTGCACGCCCACAGCATCTTGTTGGCGCGCACCGAACCCATGGCGGTGCGGACCTTAATGCGCGAACCGTACTCGACGTTAAGCACGCTGCTGTTTTCGAAGATTTTCACGCCGTAGCCGCTCAATGCCTTGGCCTCGCCCAACAGCAGGTTGAGCGAATGTACGTGCCCGCCGCCCATGTGCTTCAATGCGCAGGTGTAGGCGTCGGATCCCACCACCTGCTTCACTTCCGCGCCGGTATAAAGTTCGATCTCTTCATTTGGCGATACCGCCTTGAACTCTTTCAGCCAGCTGCGCAGGGTTTTCTCCTGGCGCGCATTGCTGCCAAGGTAGCCGTAACCAAAGCAGAAATCGGCGTCGATAGCGTATTTCTTGATGCGCTCACGGATAATGCCGGCGCCGAGGTTGCTGATTTTGAAGATGGTTTCCAGCCCGGATGGGCCGACGTGACGTTTGATTTTTTCCAGATCGTGACCGATGCCGGCCATCACCTGCCCGCCGTTGCGCCCGGTGCCGCCGTAGCCCAGATGGCGCCCCTCCAGAATGGCGATGTTGGTGATGCCCCGCTCCGCCAGCTCCAGCGCGGTATTGATACCGGAGAAGCCACCGCCGATGATCACCACGTCAACGTCCAGATCTTCTTCCAGCGTCGGGAAGCGCAGATCGTACTTTTTGGTTGCCGCGTAGTAAGTTAACGATTCGATATTATTGTTCACTGCCGCACTCCCGAAGACCCTATGCCCTACAGCGGATTATCGGGAGCGGCCGGCCAAGCCGCCATGTCCCCTTAGGGACATTTGCTACAAAAAATTAACATTATGCGCTGCGGCGGTTCGGCCCGGCCAACAGCAGGTTGAACAGTTCGGCCTGCGAACCGATATCCAGCTTGCCGTAGATGTTCTTGCGGTGGTTTTTCACCGTCCCCAGGCTGATGAACAGCCGGTCGGCAATCTGTTGCGAGCCGCAGCCGCTCAGGATCAGATCGACAATTTCGCGCTCGCGCGGGGTCAACAGATAGCGCACCTGTCGGGTTTTGTCCTCCTCCGTATCCGGCGATACCGGCGCGGCGACCACTTCGCCATGCAGGCGCGCGATGCTTTTGAGCAGCGTCAACGCGCCCCTCAACTCTGCCAGTTGCGGATAGCGCATCCCCACCGTCTGGCGCGCCGAACCGAAAAACACCCCCAATCCGCGTTCCGGCGTCAGTGGCAGCAGCACGCCGGCCTCGTCGTGCCAGCCGGTTTTACGGTAAAAATTACGGTAATAGTCAGTGTGATAGAAACCGCATGGCGCCAACTGGCGCAGCGAAAACACCTCGCCGCTGCCGCCGCCGTTCAGCATCTGGTAAAAGGGATCCTGCAGGTAAGCGCCCCGCTGGTAGATTTGGTTGACCGCATCGCTGTTTTCTTGCTCGGTTTTGAGCAGGCAACGCGGCGCACGGCCACGTTCAAAGGCATAAACAATCGCGTTGTCGAAGGCGAAGAAAGCTTCCATCCAGGCCAGCAGGCTGGGATAAAACCTGGGTGTCGCAACCGCGTCAATCACCGCCGATAACCGTTCGACCTGAATACTCATATCCGCCCTCGCCATCATTAATAAATTAACAATCACCTTGTTTCGGATAAAACCGGCAGCGCCATGGCCCGCTTGTTATAAAAAGCATTCAACAGCGCCAAATGCAAGGTTTCGCTTGCTTGCATGTTAAACAAATCACAGCTTCGCCAGATTATGGCATCCCGTCACCCACGAGTCTGGTTAATATGTTAATGAATGGGTTTACGGTAGTGAAAAGCAGTGGTTCCTCCGACGAGGCTGGCTTATGCTGTGGTTTTACCGCGCCAAGGAGAGAACATGACCACCAGCCTGACGATCGCCAACCGGCATACCTGGTTCGGCCACGGCAGTATTAACCAACTGATCCCATTACTGGCCGCCGATCCCCAGCCGACATTGCTGTTCAGTTGCCGTTCATTCCTCAATGGCGCGGTATATTCCTCGTTGGCAGAGGCCCTGACGCCGCTGCTGATCGGCACCGAGATCGTCAGCCACGAAGCCTCGCCGCAGGAGATCGACGCCTGGGTCGCACGCTGGCGCGGCAAGGCATTGCGTGTGCTGGCCATTGGCGGCGGCAGCGTGCTGGATGCCGCCAAGGCGTTTGCCGCTTTAGTGGAACATCCGCTGCCGACGCTGCGCTATATGGAAAAGATCGGTGATACAAAAATCAGCGGTGCCACCCTGCCGCTGATCGCCATCCCGACCACTGCCGGCACCGGCAGTGAAGTGACCCAAAACGCGGTGATCACCGATACCCGGATCAGCAAGGTGAAAGCCTCGCTGCGCCATAACAACTTCGTGCCGCAGACCGCCATCCTGGATCCGCAGTTGCTAGAGGGCGCACCGGACAAGGTGCTGGCTTACTGCGCCATCGACGCCTTTACCCACCTGTTCGAAGCCTATCTGTCCAAAACCGCCAGCGCCATGACGCGCGAGATGTCGCTGACCGGCATCCGCCATTTCCTGGATGCCTGGCCAGCGCTCAACCGTAGCGATCGCGCCCGTGAAGCCATCATGCAGGCGTCGTACCTGGGGGGGCTGACGCTGAGCGCCGCCGGGCTGGGGGTGATCCACGGCATTGCCGGCGAGATTGGCGCGCTGCACGATTACCACCACGGCCAGGTCTGCGGCCGCCTGCTGTTGCCGTTCCTCGAACTGCTGGCGCAAAGCGAGCAGCCGCAACAGCGCGCGCTGATGAGCGATCTGGCCGCACGCCTGTTCCCCGAACAGCAAGACAGCCCGGAACGCTATCTGATCGAGTTTATTACCCGCAACGCCATCGCGCCGTTCTGGCAGGATGACCTGCCGATTTCCGGCGACGAACTGGCGGTGACGCTGGAAAAATCCAACAGCAAGAACTCATTGCTCGACTATACCGCCGCGCAACGGCAACTGATGATCGAAGGCGCATTCCGTGTCGAATGATAATATAATGAGATCAAAGCAATAGCGGGAGATCGGAAATGGGTATCATCAGCTGGATTTTCACCGGCATCGCCATTGGCATTCTGGTTGGCGTGCTGCTAAAGATCTTCGGTAAGAAGAAAAAGCAGTAAACGGATTTTAAAGGCCGGCAGCGCCGAAAGCCTGTTCGAATAAACCGTCTTTACGCAGCAGGTAACGGCGGTTTTGAGCAATTGATAGGCGATTTTTGGCAAGGTGCCGAAGGCCAGGAATAAGCGTTTATTCCCCCTCATGCGCCGCCAGCAGGCAGTCGTGGAATACCTTCACCACCCGTTGCGGGCTGGGTGAACGCCGTACCACGCAAGAATATTCACAGTGGTAGCGGAACAGCTCCGGTTTTATCGCCCGCATCATATTCTGCGCGACGAAAAACGCCGCATAGTGGTCGGGAAGAAAGCCGACATACTTGCCGGAGAGGATTAAGGTCGCTATCGATTCCTGAGCAAAACCCGTCGCCTTGCGCTGCAAATGCTGCTGCAAACTTAACGCCATATTCGGCGAATGGTAGCCCAATCCTGCAAAGGCATAATTGTGCAACAGATCCCAATTCAGCATGTCGTGATGAGCGGAAAATAACTCATGCTGCGCACCGCAATATAAGAACATCCTCTCATTGAATAAAGAACTATAAGATAAACTTTCCGCATTGCGGTGCATGGGAATAACGCCAATCTGAAACTGCCCGTCAATAACGCCGCGCTCAATGGTATTTATCGGCTCCACGTACATTTGCAAAGACACGTCCGGCGCACGCTCGCTGAATAACGCAATTGCCTGGCCGATGTGCGCCTGCGGATTACTGACCGTATGATCAAATATTGCCACGTGCAGCTGGCCGCCCATGCGTCGATGCACGTCATCCACCCCACGGCGAAAAGCCTCGGTGGCCGCCAGCAGGTTGATGGTTTCCTGGTAAATCAACAGCCCTTCGTCGGTGACGGCGAAGCCTTCCCGCCCGCGCTGGCACAGCGTCAGCCCCAGCCTTTGCTCCAGATCCTTGATATGTTTGCTGATGGTCGACAGGCTGATATTCAGCTCCAGCTCGGCGGCGCTCATTCCTCCGCAATCGACCACCGCTTTAAACACCCGCAGCAACCGCAGATCCATATCCGACAACTGCCCTAAAAGCGCGCGTTTTTTTACTTGCATAAAACCTTAAGTAAGTTTCGACATATGATTATTCACATTAGTGAAGAAGCGGAACATAGTCAATTTCACTCAACAATTCATTAACACGTTTATTTATACCCTATAGCTTTTAAGTTGCGGCCAGCTCGCTCATCCCCAGGCGCTTACTCAAGTAAGTAATGGGGTGAGCGCGTGCAGATAACAACGCTGTAACTTAAAAGATGACGGGGATATTTAATTAACCGCCCCTATTCTCCTACCCGGAGGGAAAAATGGCTGATTTAAATCACCGCGAAAATAAACCCGATCGTGAATGGTTAGAAGCACATTGGATGCCATTTACCGGCAACCGTAATTTTAAAGCCAACCCGCGAATGATAAGTCACGCTGAAGGCGCTTATTATACCAGCCAGGATGGGCGTAAAATCTTTGACGGTTTATCCGGCCTATGGTGCTGCGGATTAGGTCACGGCCGCCAGGAAATTGCCGATGCGGCCCACCGTCAACTTTCTCGGTTGGATTATTCCCCGGCGTTTCAATTCGGCCACTCATTGTCTTTCGAACTGGCGAATAAAATTAAGGCCATGACGCCGGCCGGGCTGGATTATGTATTTTTTACCGGCTCCGGCTCAGAAGCGGCGGACACCTCGTTAAAAATGGCGCGCGCCTACTGGCGGGCCAAAGGCCAGGCAGGAAAAACCTGTTTTATCGGCCGTGAAAAGGGCTACCACGGCGTTAACTTTGGCGGTATTTCGGTGGGCGGCATCGCCGGTAACCGCAAGGCTTTTGGCGCAGGGGCGGAAGCGGACCACCTGCCGCATACCCTGCTGGCCGGTAACGCCTTTTCGCGCGGCATGCCCGCGCAGGGTGCCGAACTGGCGGAAGAGCTGAACCGAATTATCGCGCTGCGCGATGCGTCGACCATCGCGGCCGTGATTATCGAGCCCTTCTCCGGTTCCGCCGGGGTGATAGTGCCGCCAATCGGCTATCTGCAACGCATCCGAGAAATTTGCAGCCAAAACAACATTCTGCTGATTTTTGACGAAGTGATCACCGCCTTCGGCCGCTGTGGCGCGTTGACCGCCGCCGAGGCGTTCGGCGTCACGCCGGACATCATGAACATCGCCAAACAGGTGACCAACGGCGCGCAGCCGATGGGCGCGGTGGTGGTCCAACCGGCGATTTACGATGCCTTCATGCACACCGACGAGCCAGAGTACCTGCTCGAATTCCCGCACGGTTATACCTATTCCGCCCACCCGGTCAGCTGTGCCGTGGGGCTGGCGACGCTGGATATCATTGAGCGCGAACAGATGATCGAACGGGTACAGGCATTGGCCCCCTATTTCGAACAGGCAGTACATGGCTTGCAAGGCTGCAAGCACGTCACCGATATCCGCAATGTTGGCCTGGCGGCAGGCATCACACTGGCGGCGCGGCCAGGGGAAGCGGCGCGCAGGCCGTATGAAGCGGCGATGCACTGCTGGGAAAACGGGTTTTACGTCCGCTATGGCGGCGACACCCTCCAACTGGCACCGCCGTTTATCAGCAGCGAAGCGCAGATCGACTCGCTGATCAACGCCCTGGGCGACGCCCTCAACGCAACCGAATAAGGAGCGAATGCCATGCCCATTTCACATTGGATCAACGGCCAGCCCGCCGCCGGCGGCACCCGCAGCCAATCGGTGTTCGATCCGGCTACCGGGCTGTCGCACCGGCAGGTGCTGCTGGCGGACTCCGCCACGGTGGAAAGCGCCATCGACGCCGCAGAACGGGCCTACCCAGCCTGGCGAGACACCCCGCCGCTGAAACGCGCCAGGATCATGATTCGTCTGACAGCGCTGCTGGAACAGCACGCAGAGCATATCTGCCGGCTGATTACCGCCGAACACGGCAAGGTACTCAGCGATGCCATGGGCGAATTGCAGCGCGGCATCGAGAATATCGAATACGCCAGCTATGCGCCGGAATTGCTGAAAGGCGAGCACAGCAAGGACGCCGGGCCGGGTATCGACAGCTGGAGCGAGTTCCAGCCGCTGGGGGTGGTGGCGGGCATCACGCCGTTCAACTTCCCGGCAATGGTGCCGCTGTGGATGTGGCCGATGGCGGTCGTGTGCGGCAATACCTTTGTGCTGAAACCGTCCGAACGCGTGCCCTCCTCCACGCTGTATATCGCCCAGCTGGCTTCAGAAGCCGGGCTGCCGCCTGGGGTGCTGAACGTCGTCAACGGCGATCGCGAAGCGGTAGACACCCTGCTGCACGATGCTCGCGTCAAGGCGGTGAGCTTTGTCGGTTCGACACCGGTAGCGGAGCACATCTACCACACCGGTTGCGGCCAAAATAAACGGGTGCAGGCACTGGGCGGCGCGAAAAACCACGCGGTGGTGCTGCCGGACGCCGACATCGCAGGCAGCGTCAACGCCTTGATGGGGGCGGCATTCGGCTCCTGCGGCCAGCGCTGCATGGCCATCCCGCTGGTGGTCGCCGTGGGGGATGACACCGCAGACGCATTGATTGCCGGGCTGCGGCAATCAATGTCCGCCATGCGTGTCGGCATCGGCAGCGACAACCGCAACGACATGGGACCATTGGTCACTCGACAGCATTATCAGAAGGTGAAAGGCTATATCGAACAAGGCGTTGAAGAAGGTGCAACCCTGGTGGTCGATGGCCGCACGTTGGCGGTGCGGGATGACGACGGACAAATCAGCCAGGGCTATTTCCTCGGCCCTACGCTGTTCGATAACGTGCGTCCCGGCATGCGGATTTACCAGGAGGAGATCTTTGGCCCGGTGCTGGGCGTGGTGCGCGTCGGCACGCTGCAGGAGGCGATGGCAATGATTGACGCCCACGAATACGGCAACGGCACCTGCCTCTTCACCCGCGACGGCGAGGCGGCGCGTTATTTCTCCAGCCATATTCAGGTCGGCATGGTAGGAATCAACGTCGCGCTGCCGGTGCCGGTGGCCTACCACTCGTTTGGGGGTTGGAAGCGATCGCTGTTTGGCGATCTGCACGCCTACGGCCCGGATGCCGTCCGGTTTTACACCAAACGCAAAACCATCACCCAGCGCTGGCCTTCGTCCAGTGACGCCCAACATGCCACCTTCAGCTTCCCGTCCGGGCAGGGGTAATTCCATCATAAAAATAATGATGTTATAGGGGCGAAGACATTCGCCCTCTTTTTCCACGCGCTCCATTTAATCAGGCCCGGACAACGACATGCCATCGCAATGTTCTATCGCACGATCGCCGTCCGCAACATCACTCACTTACGCGTTGTTAATGGGGTATTGAATGAAAGAGCCCACACCAGAACATAAATTCAAAGGCAATCTCAGCGTCCTCGACGTGGTGATGATTACCGCCTCCGGCGTCACGCCGGCCAGCTCGATCTTCGTCATTGCCCCCCTGGCGATCGCCAGCGCCGGCAGCGGCGCTTTTATCTCATTCCTGATCGCCGCCTTTATCGCCGCGACCATCGCTCTGTGTTATGCCGAGCTGGGTGCCGCCCATCCCAGCGCCGGCGGCGAATACAGTATTATCAAACGGCTGTTCGGCACCTTGTGCGGGCTGCAAACCTATTTGTTTATCCTCAGCGCCGCGCTGTTTGTGCCGGCAGTTCTGGCCACCGGCGCAGTGCCCTATCTGAACACCGCCTTGGGTACCCAATTTGACGCCTCCACCGCCGGCATGATCACCATCTTGATCGGCGGCGGCTGCGCTATTTTCAATATCAAAGCCAACGCCCTGCTGACCGGCACCTTCCTGGTGGTCGAGATCGCGGTGCTGGGTTTAATCGCCTGGCTGGGGTTCAGTCACCCGCACCAGAGCACGGAGATCTTCACCGCGCCGGTCATGCTGGACCCGCAAGGCGTGCTGGCGCCGGTCTCCATGCCCTTGATCGTCGCCATGGTCGGCGTCGCGCTGTTTTCCTACAACGGCTACGGGGCGGCGGTGTATATGGCGGAGGATATGCGTGAACAGGGCAAACCTATGGCAACCGCCATCATGCTGACGCTGGCGATCGTGGTGCTGGTCGAACTGTTGCCCTTCACCGCTTTGCTCATTGGCGCACCCTCGTTAGCCGACATGGCCAAACAGGCCGATCCGGTCGGCTATGTGGTCAGCCAACTGGGCGGGCCGACGCTGGCGCGGGTGGTCAGCGGCGCCATTTACCTGTCGGTGTTCAACGCCATTATCGCCATCGTGGCACAGTTCAGCCGCATGATGTTCTCCAGCGGGCGTGACGGTTTTTGGCTGCCGCAGGTGAATCGGGCGCTGAAAAAAATCCATCCTCGCTTCGGTACGCCGTGGGTCGCCACCCTGTTGTTCGGCATCCCCTCGGCGTTGCTGGCCTTTTGCTCCAACCTTGGCGATCTGACCTCCTTTACCGTGATCCTGCTGCTGCTGGTCTACATCATCATGGCGGTAGCCGCGCTGATCAGCCGCCGCCGGACGCGCTTCCACCACCCGTACCTGATGCCGCTGTGGCCGTTGCCGGTGGCGATCGCCCTGCTCGGCTGCCTGTACGTACTGTGGACAATTTTAATCGCCAGCAGCCTGAAAGACTTTATTATCATTGCCGGCATCCTCTGTTTTGGCCTGACGCTGAGCTACATGCGCAACCGGCAGGCCGCCCCCCTTGTTGAACCCTCGATTGAAGGAGAATAGCCATGTCGCAACGCGCTCAGGAGTTGGGTATTAACATCGGCCACGGCACACCCGGTCCGCTGAACGCCATCACCGACGTGCCCGGCGTGCGCGTAGGCCACGCCGGCATTCACGCCGATCTGGCCGATGGCCGCAGCGTCCGTACCGGCGTCACGGTGATAGAACCCCGTCCCGGCCAGGCGCGGCAGTCGCCCTGCTTTGCCGGCGTTCACGTGCTTAACGGCAACGGCGACGCCACCGGCCTGGAGTGGATCCGCGAAGCCGGCCTGCTCACCAGCCCGATCGCCTTCACCAACACCCACAGCGTCGGCGTCGTGCGCGACAGCCTGATCGCGCTGGAGCGCGAAGCCTTGCCGCCGGGCGACGACGCGGTGTACTGGAGCATGCCGGTGGTAATGGAAACCTTCGACGGCCTACTGAACGACATCAACGGTTTTCACGTCAAACCCGATCACGTTCGGCAGGCCTTGCAGGCAGCGCATGACGGGTTGCCGCAGGAAGGAGCGGTAGGTGGCGGCAGCGGCATGATCTGCCATGAGTTCAAAGGCGGTATCGGCACCGCTTCGCGCCGCCTGCCCGCCGAACGCGGCGGCTGGACGGTTGGCGCCATCGTGCAGGCCAACCACGGTAAACGCCTGTCGCTGCTGGTCGGCGGCTACCCGGTAGGCCGCCATCTGGGCCATATCTCCTCGCCGTTCACCCCGCAACTGCCGCACCCGGGCATGGGGTCGATCGTCGTCACGCTGGCTACCGACGCGCCGTTGTTACCGCATCAGTGTACCCGCCTGGCCCAACGCGCCAGTATCGGCATCGCCCGTACCGGCGGCGGCACCGAGGACTCGAGCGGCGATATCTTCCTCGCCTTCGCTACCGGCAACGACGGCCTGCCCCCCGCCGACTACGCCAACAAGGGCGCGTTCACTACCCCGTTGCGCATGGTGAATAACGATTACATTTCCGATCTGTTTACGGCGGCGGCCGAAGCGGTGGAAGAGGCGATTATCAATGCCCTGCTGGCGGCGAATACCGTTTCCGGCAATGGCCATCGGGCGGAAGGGCTAAGCGCGGAGCAGTTGCTTATCGCACTGGAGAAGGCCGGCTGGCGGCGGTGAAAGGGTATCGTGGACGCGGGTTGCCCGCGTCCACGATAAATCAGGATTCGCCACCCGGTTTGGGCGCCGGATAGTCGTAATCCAGTTTCAGCGGTTCGGCGTAAACGCTGTCCCACAGCTGGCTGTAAAGTGTGTCCAGCCGTTGGCTCATCGCCGGGCTGTGCAGCACCAGTTCCAGGTTGCGCGAATTGTCCAGATAGCCGCCGGTCCAGTTGCTGGTGCCTACCCAGGCGGTTTCGCCGTCGATAGTCATCAGCTTGCTGTGGATCACCCGCGCGAACGGGATAAACCCCTGGCTTGCCGGCGGAATGGTCACCACCTTTATCTGCACGTTCGGCACCAACGCCAGGCTTTTCAGCCAGGCGATATCGGGCTTTTTGGTGTTCCAGTTGGCCACCATCAGCTCGATCTGCACGCCACGCGCGGCGGCGCTGCGCAGGGCATTGTCGATGACCGCGTAATAAGGCCGGCTACGTTCAGGGCCGTAGGACAACGGCGCATAGTCCATCACCTGCACCCTCACCCGCTGTTTGGCGCTCGCCAGCAGACGCGGCAACTCAACCTGCGAGTCAATCACGCCGGCCGGGTTATAGGCGCGCGGGCTGGCGACCAGATAGTTGCCCTGCGGCGTTGCCGCCGTGGGCTGATACGCCAACTGCGGCACCGGTTTATCCGCCGTCAGCAACGCCTGCGCCCGCCAGTCCTGCTCGAAGATCGCCTGGATCTGCCCGACGACCCCGGCATCGCTGATGCGCAGCCCGGTTTCATGAATATGTTCCAGCGCCCGCCAGTCGAAGTTCTGGCTGCCGACAAACGCCTGCTCGCCGTCCACCAGCAGGTATTTGGCATGCAGGATGCCGCCGCTCAACCGCTGGTAAGGAATAATCCGCAGCTCCAGGTTGGGGATCGCCTTCAGCTGTTCCAGCGTCTCCGGGGTGGAGAGACGAATCCCCTTATCTTCCATCAGAAAACGGATTTTCACCCCGCGCTCGCCCGCCGCTTTCAGGTGTTGCAGCACGCCGTCCAGCAGCGAACCCTGTTGGTTCGCCACATAGAACTGACCCAGATCGATGCGGGTTTTCGCCGCATCGAACATCTGCTGCCACACCTCGGCGGTGTTGCGCAGGTCATCCGCCTGCAACACGGTTTCCACCGGCGCGGTATACACCAGCTCGTAGCCGGGAATAGCAAAACGCGCCGCCGCACTCTGGCTCAACATCAACAGACAGCCACCCCATAACGCAGTGTAAAGGCGGCCTAATGGCCGCCGTGGTTGACGGCCATTAGGCATAGCGCGGTGCCTCACTGTCAACCCATTGCTCGCGGCTGCCGTTTTCCGGGCGGCTGGCCGGCGCACCGGCGCGGATCAACAGCACCTTCAACAGTTCGTTGATGCGCTCCATGCGGCTTTGCAGGTAGTTGTTGCCCACCAGGCACAGCAGCGCAATGGCGATCCCCAGCCCGGTGGCGTACAGCGCGGTGCCCATGCCGGCAGACACCAGACTCGGCTCCGACACCCCGGAAGCGGCCAGCGCCTTAAAGGTTTCGATAATCCCCATCACCGTGCCCAACAACCCCAGCAACGGGGCGGCGGTGACGATGGTTTCCAACAGCCACAGGCCACGTGCCATCAGCGGTTTGCTCAACAGGTACTGCGCGTCGACCAAATCGCCTATCGCTTCGCGGTCACCGGCGCGGTGCTTCTGCTCCAGTACCGGCGCGATCACCGCCAGCGGCAGGCTGTTGCGCTGGGTCAGTTCGTCCGGCAGATCGGCGGCGCGATGCACGTCCGGCGTCAGCGCCTGCTCCAACCGACGGGCCTGGCGCTGGGTGTAAGCGAAATACAGCGCGCGTTCGATAATGATCACCAGCGCAATCGCCAGCGCGGCGTACATTACGTAGAAAATAATGTCGTGCAATAAATTGGCATTCATAACATACCCCTCAGATTAGTTAAAAGGTGGCTTCCAGCGACACGCTAAAGGTGCGCTCTTCCCCGACGTTGTAATACGGCGTACTGGCTTTCACGCCGCCATAAGGCGCGGCGTTAAAGGTGGTGGTACGCACCGAGGTCAGGTATTCCTTGTCAAACAGGTTGCTGACGCCAAAGCGCAGCGCTGCGCTTTTGATGATTTTCTTGTCCACCGGCAAATGCACCCCCGCCGCCAAATCGAACACCGTGCGGCCGCCGATCTTCTCGTCGTTGGTCAGATCGCCGTAGAACGAACTGACGTATTTGCCGCTGACGCTGCCGTAATACAGGCCGTCGTCGTAGCCCAGCGTCATGTTCAGCAGGTTTTTCGGCACGTTCGGCACCTCTTTGCCGGACGTCGGCAGCGGCAACCCGCCGTTGCTGACGATGTCGTTCTTCTGCTTCGACTGGGTATAGGTGTATGAGGTGTAGTAGTTAAAGTTGTGCGGCAGTTGGCCGCTCCACTCCAGCTCCAGCCCTTTGTTCTCCACGTTGCCGATGTTCATCATCTCGTAATCGCCGGACGAGTTGGTGGTGGAGACTTGACGATCGCTGTAGCGCATATAGAACAACGTGGCGCTCATCAGCATGTCTTCCTGCTGGAAACGCCAGCCCAGCTCGTGGTTCCAGCTCAGCTCCGGCTTGGTGCTGATCGAGTCGCCGACGTTGTACAGCACGTAGTTCGGTGGGGTGCGCATGTTGCGCGTCAGGTTATAGAACACCTGATTTTCCTGGTTCAGCTTGTAGCTGGCGCTGAAGTTAGGCAGGAATTCGTGGTAAGTGGCATCGCGCTTCTCCGGCACGTTGTACAGGCTGCCGCGGTTGTCCCCTTTACGTTCCACGTACTGATAGGCCAGCCCGCCGACGAAGGTCCAGTCCGGCGTGGCGTACCAGGTGTCCTGCAGCCACACTTTCTGCGCCGGGGTGATGGTGTATTGGTTACGCCCCTGCACGGTCTTGCCGTTGGCGTCCTGCACCTGATCGGAACCGCCCGGTTTGCCCGAAATCTGCGCCGGGTTGCCGTCATCCTTGATGCCGATAAACGGCTGGGTCTGCAACTGGCGCGCACGTTCATACCAGTAGCCGATATCCAGGCTGTGCTGATCGTTGATGTCCCACTTCAGCTTGGTGGTAATGCCGGGGCGCCAGGTCTGGGTCCAGGAAGGGCGGTAATAGGTGTTGGACTTCAGATTGCTCAGATCGTACTGGCCGGCCTTGTCCGACGTATTGGACAGCACCGACGCCGTCTGGCCGGTAAAGCTGCCGCCGTTGCCCCAGTAGTAATACGGCTGCAGGGTCAGCGACAGATTGTCGCGCAGTTGCAGCTTCTGGGTGAATGACAGCGTGAAGGTATCGAACGGGTTGCGGTTGAGTTTGTAGTACTTGTTCAACTGGCCCTTGCTGTTGTATTCCGGCGTGGTGGCGTAGTCGGTATCGCGCCCGTCGTTTTCGAACTGCGCCTTGCTCAGGGTGTTGTAGTTGACGTTCTGCTGGCGGTTGTACTTCATGATCAGATTACTGCTGTTGCCGTTGCCGTCTTCGTACAGCGAGTTCATTTCGAACTTGTTGGAATATTCGCGCCCTTCCCCGCGCCACTTTTTCGCCTCGGTGTGCGAGTAGGATAACCAGTTGCTGAAACCGTTGTACTCGCCGGTTTCCAAACGGGCAAAGGTTTTGCTCAGGTTGTTGCTGCCCAGCGTCTGCTTGACGAAGCCGCCGAAATCTTTTGCCGGGCGGCGCGTCACCATGCCGATATTGCCGCCGCTGGAGCCGATGTGCGGGCCGTCCGCCTCGGATGATCCCTGGGTGACGAACACTTCCTCCAGGTTCTCCGAATCGCCCAGCAGGTTCGGATAGACGGCATAGTTGCCGGAGTCGTTGATCGGGATACCGTCCATCGACAGGCCGATCTGATCCGAGTTCATGCCACGCATGGTGTAATCGACGCCGCTCAGGCCGCTGGCGTCGTTGCTGTTGACGTTCAGGCCTGGCGTGTATTTCAGCTTGTCGATGGCGTTGGCCGCCGCTGGCATTTTGTCCATCGCCTCTTTGGTGACGGTGGAGCGCGCCTTGGCGCTGTCGTCCTGCACCATCATGCCGCCGCCCAGCGACTGCCCCTTCACGCTGATGGTACCGACGTCGGTGGTGTCCGCCGCCAGCGCCGCGCCCGGCAGCATCGCCGACATCACCGCCAGATAAATCCCAGATCGATTGAAAGACTTCATTGTTTCCATCCCCTAAAAAATCAAACTGTTATGCCAGGGCGCTACGGCGCCTGATAATTGAACGTGGCTGAAAATCGTTTTGTTGTTTGCCCGGCAAAAGCGTCGCTCGGGAACGCCTTCACCTGGCTGATGCTTTGTAAACTGCTCATCGCCGCGCGGTTCAGCAGCATGCTGGCAGCCTTGTTGGCGATGCCGGAAGAGAGCACGCGGCCGCTGCGATCGACCTCCAGCCAGACCTCGACGTTGCCCTGCGGCCGTTCGAGCGAAGCCTGTCGTCCGCTCGGGTAGCGCTTGCGCTGTTCCAGTTCGTGGCGCAGTGCCTGCAAATAACCGTTTTCGATCGCCTGGGCGTTGACCTTCGGCGCGGCAGGTGCGGCCGGCGTTGGCGCAGGCTTGCTGACCAGCGCTTTCGGCGCAGGCTGTGCGGATACCGGTTTGGCCTTTTCTACCGGTTTGGCTTTCTCTTTCACCGGTTTGGGCTGCGGTTTGGGAACCGGCTTGGCCTCGATAATCGGCTCCGGGGCCGGCACCACGGGTTCAGGAACGGGTTGCGGCTCCGGTGGCGGGGGTTCGTGTTGCGGTGGGGTTTCCACCGGCGGTTCCGGCTGAGGCTGAGGTTCAGGCTCCGGCTCGACCAGCGCCAGTTCCATGGTAGTGTCGTCATAGCGTGGCTGGATTTTCAGCGCAGCCTGCTGGCTGGCGAACAGCAAACAGCCCGCCACGATCAGCGCCGGCAGCCAGCTGAAAAGGTGACGTGAACGATAGAGCAGATACATGTCACAGCTTCCGTGTAGCGATGGAGACGGAATAGAATCCGCCCTGGCGCAGGTTATCCATCACCGCCACCAGTCGCTCCACCGCAACGCCCTTGTCGCTGTTGACGATAATGGTGGTGGTCTGGTTTTCCTGCTGCTGCTGTTTGAGCGTGCTGACCAGTGCGTTAAGCGCCACCGGTTGGCCGTCCAGCTGCAATTGTTCTTCAGCCCCCAGCGTGATGATCGCTTTCTTCTGCGGCTTCAGTTGCTGAGCGCTGCCGGCAGACGGCAACTGGGTTTTCAGCCCCAGCGCCGGGATCACGTTCAGGCTAATCAGCACAAAAAACACCAGCAAAAACATCATCACGTCGATCATGGGGATCAACTCGATGTGCGCCTTGTTCTTTTTCGGTTCGTTCCAGTTACGCATGGCACTCCCTCCCAAAAGCAAAGCAGCCAATATAGGAGGCCTTTGTTTACCTTTCGTTACGCTTTTGTGATCTTATTATCACAGAGAGAGTATTTTGCGAGGATTGTTTCAGGCAGTAACTGGCCAGACGGGTTATATAACCAATTAATTAATTGATATTTTTTATTTGGTGATCGCAAGTGCGTCTGCAAGGCAGGAAAAATAGCGGCGGGTGAATGTGATTAACCTAACAGGCCATAGCAAAGCCGTCAGGCCCTGTTTTGACGAGAAGAAAACAACGGCGGCGCAGTACGCAAAATAGCGATTTACAGCCAAAAAAAAGACGCCCTAAGGCGTCTTTTTCACATCACTGAATCAATCAGTTCACTTTAACCGGCATACCGGAACGGGCTTTGATCGCCGCGTCCACTTCGCTCTGGTTAACGGCAGGATCCATCACCACTTTGCCCACTGGCGCAGAAAGGGTTAACGGCACCGGATCTTTGGACTTCAGCTCTTCTTCGTTAGCGGAAAGTGGGTTATGCACTTCCACGTAACGGGAACCGTCCGGCTCGACGGTGGCTTTCACCGGCTCGTTGATAAACTGCACGCGGGTGCCGACTGGCACGTTGTCGAACAGGTATTTGATGTCGTCAGCACGCAGACGCACACAGCCGTGGCTCACGCGCAGGCCGATACCGAAGTTGGCGTTGGTGCCGTGGATCGCATACAGGCGGCCAACGTACAGCGCATACAGGCCCATCGGGTTGTCCGGGCCGGCCGGGAATACCGCCGGCAGGATCTCGCCGTCTGCCGCGTATTCTTCACGCATCTTGGCGGTTGGCGTCCAGGTTGGGCCGTCTTTTTTGCGCTGTACCGAGGTAATCCAGTTCAGCGGGGTGTCTTTACCCAACTGGCCGATACCGATTGGCAGCACGATCACGGTGTTGGTGCCTTTCGGGTAGTAGTACAGACGCATCTCGGCGCTGTTGATGATGATGCCTTCACGCGGTGCGTCCGGCAGGATCAACTGCTGTGGGATGGTCAGGGTGCTGCCCGCTTTCGGCAGGAACGGATCCACGCCCGGGTTGGCTTCCAGCATATTGCTCAGGCCCATCTGGTATTGAGCGGCAAAGCTCTCCAGCGGCAGCTTGCTGTCTTCGGGTACGGTGATTTGGATGTTTTCACCGACCAGACGGCTGTCTTTGGCAGGCAAAGGGTATACGACGGCGAAGGCAGACTGGCTGAATGCAACCAGCGCCGTACACAGGGTTAATAACGCGCGAATGTTCATTTTCATCTTCGTGTTGGTCGTGGCCACTGGCAGATTATTGATATAGGTTATTTTCGGCCATAAATGACCGGATGCGCATTATATGTGCACATTGACCTAAGTGCGAAACATTCCCTGTGTCATGACGCACTTTTTTGTAACCTGCTGCGGTATGAAGATGACTTACTGTGAAAAACGCCGCTAAAGCGTGACGTCTGGCGGCGTCATTCGGCGTATGGGGATCAGGTATTCACAACGGATTGCCGTGCTTGCTCCGTTGCAAACGCCGCCCGCCGCCGGGTAAAAGCGCTCGATATCCTGCCCCGGCCGCCGCACCGCTTTCATCATCGGGATCGCGGTATCGTACAGGCGGGCGATAAAGTTTTGTAATTCCTCCACCCTGCCCTGATAAACAAAACTGGCGTAGTCGCCTTGCTCGATGAGCACCCTCTCGCCTTCCGCCTGTTCATCCGCCAGCGCCACGGTATAGACAATGCGCTTGCCGCCGCGTTGGCGGCTATCCGCCTCCAGGCTGGTGAGACCGTACACCACCGCTGGCGGCTCGGCTTGCGTGCTCACCATCTGGCGCCAGGCGTGTTGACGCAGCTCGTGTTTAGAATGCGGCAGTTGCCCCAGAGTGCAGTTGCCCCGCTGGGAGCGCCCCACCAGTTGCATGGCAGGCAGGGTAACGATGTCCGCCTGCGGCAACGGCCCTTCGCTCAAACGCAGCGGCGGTTGCATGCCGTGGCTGGCCCAATCCGGGCTGCGGCGATAACCGGCCGGCGGCAAACCGAACTGCTTCTTGAAGCAGCGGGTGAAGGTCTGCTGGGAATCAAACTGGTACTTATCGGCAATGCAGGCCACGCTGATGTGGGTGAGCCGCAACTCGCGCGCGGCGGCGCTCAACCTTCTGCGCCGGGCGTAGGTCCCCAGAACGTGGCCGGTTAACTGCTTGAACAGCCGCTGCAAATGCCATTTGGAATAACCGGATTTGGCGGCGATATCGTCCAGCGTCAGCGGCTGGTCGAGGTTTTGCTCAATCCAGGCCAGCAGCTGCGTTATCACCTGTTGCTGATACATGGATTCCCCCTTATTGACTCAGTAAAGCCAACGCCAGCAGGCGCGCCCGCGCCTCGTCGGCGGCCACCAGCACCGGATAGCCCCAAAATTTGGCGGCGTACTCGGCGAATTCTTCGGCCATCGCGCATTGCGCCTCGTCCGGCTCCAGCATGATCATGCCCTTCACCCACAGCTGCAGCGCTTCACGGTTGTCGCGCTTCCACAGCGCCACCTGGGTGCGTTGGTCGCGATCGGGTTGATCGCCGGCGTCCCCCACCCGGCGATCGGACAAAATGACAAAGGGCTCGGCACGCGCCAGCAGCGCGCTGAACTCGGCCAGTTCGGCCTGCGTATCGCGCCCGTTTTGGCGCATCCACACCAGCGGAAAGTTAACGGGATCTAGAGACATCATCGGCATCCTTGAAAAAGCGCTTGGCACAGGCGCTTACTTTATCGGCGGCGACGCTAGACCGCATTGCGTAATCAAGACATAATATTTTTCAATCACGCCAAATTGAGAATAATTCTCATGACAGTCCAGATCGTCCGGCCGCGCTTTGACATCGACCAGGTGCCGCGCACCATTTTCGCCGTACAAAGCTCGACGATTGATGAAGACTGGGAAGTCGCTCCTCATCGTCACCACAAGGCGCAGCTGATTTACACCGTGCGCGGCATGATCCGTTGCGAAGTGGCCAACGGGCTGTGGCTGGTGCCGCCGCAGTGCGCCCTGTGGATGCCCGGCAACGTGTTGCACAATGCCCAGGGCGCCGGTTCGACCGAAGCCTACTGCCTGTTTGTCGATCCCCTGGCTGCCGCTCACCTGCCGCAGAACTGCTGTACGCTGTCGGTATCACCGCTGCTGCGCGAACTGCTGCTGCAGGCCAGCACCTTCGATCCCTTTTACGACGAGCAGGGGCCGGAAGGACGGCTGACGACGGTGTTATTGGATCAGCTGGCGACCGCGCCGATAGAAAACCTGCACCTGCCGGTGTCCGACGATGCGCGCATCCGCCAGCTGATGGAGCGCATGCTGCAAAACCCGGCGGATAAATCCACCCTCAGCCAGTGGGCGCAGCGTATCGGCATGAGCGAACGCTCTCTCAGCCGCACGCTGCAACAGCAGATGGGCATGAGCTTCGGCCACTGGCGGCGCCAGCTGCACGTGATGCTGGCGCTGCAGCGGTTAACTCAGGGGGAAAGCGTGCAACGGATTGCGCTGGATCTGGGTTACGAGAGCGCCAGCGGCTTCGTCACCATGTTCAGGAAAGCAGTGGGCAAACCGCCGGCGCGCTATCTGGCGGAGAGAAACGCCTCGGGTCAGACGGCCGGCGGCATTATCACCATGTAAAAAAGCCGGCTTTCGCCGGCTTGAACGTTGCATCAGAAATCGTAGAACACCGTGACCCAGGTGGAATCCGGCTCTTTGTCGCTGGTGTGGGCCAGCGTGCGTTCGACGTACACCGACAGCCCGTAGCCGATGGTGGTGCCCGCGCCAAAGTAAACGTGATTGGCGTGGTATTCTTCGTCGCCATTCAGCTGCAACGAGTCCGCCGCTACGTAAGGCTGGATCGATTTCAGGTACGGCTTATCGATATTGAAGGTGTAGCCGACGAAGCCTTCCACCCCGTAACCGCTGCCGGCGAAATAATGCGACAGCGTGCGTTCGCGGGTGCTCGGCACATAGTCCTTGTAATAGCTGGCGGTGCCGACGATATACCAGTTATTCGGCTGCCAGGTCAGCGCAGTGCCGGACAGCTGCTGGTGATAGTCTTTCTCGTTATACAGGTTGTCTTTCATCTTCGCGTCGGTGTAGCTGTAGGCGGCGCTGAAGGTGAATTCTTTCGTTACCTTATAGTCGAAGCCCAACCCGCCGCCGCCCTTGCGGCGATAGCTGAGATTATCCGCGGTGTGCAGATCGTCTTCCGGTAATAAATAGTTGGCGTACAGAGTGACCGGCCCAAAATCATTGGTGTATTTAATGCTGTTCTTCGGTTTATTACCGCCGTCATAGTCGCCGGAAATACCGATGCCGGTGCCGCCCGCATGACCGTCGTTATCCCAGACGTCGCTTTTAATGCCGACCACGGAGTAATAAATACCGTACTGATGGCCGTAGGTTAACGTGCCGTAGCGGTCGTCCTTAAAGCCGGCGTACAGCTGGCGCTGGCGATCGCGCTGGCCGTCTTCGTTGTAGTGGCCGTCCCAGCTCAGCGCGTGCGCCAGATCGACGCCTCACTCGTAGTAACCGATGATCGAGGTGTCCTGCGTCAGCGCATAGTCGCCGCTGAAGCGGAAACGGGTGCCGCCGTCATGGCCATTTTTGTAATAACCCGGTTCCGGGCCGTTATTGAAGATCCACTCGGGGCGAATGCTGCCGCCCACTTTTAAACTGAGCGGCGCCAGCAACACATTGCTCTGCGGGTTTTTATCTAAAATGGTGATCTCAGCCTGCGCGCTGCCGGATAACGCCGACAGCACGACGCCGCCAATGAATATTGGCGTTGTTATATTTCTCATTATTACCCCTGCCCGAAAAAGTTATTTTTATTAATACGGTGGTCTTAAGCCACGTATAAACAATTACCCGATGTGCGCAAATGGCGCAAGAGTTAAAAATTCATGTCATAACCTATCTTTATCTTAAGCAGGATTAATTTTCGCCACAAAAGTATTCAACTGTAACCAAGAGAAAGTGGATGTAATATATCGCGCAATTAGTAAACTGCCCCACGCGATTTAATCGGAAAAACACCCAAGCTTTTACCCGGAAACTTTCATAGTTAATAACAAATAAATATTATCACCCCCAAAAAACCATCACTCGTGGGTATTATTTATGGCGGAAAAAACGGAGCGCAGCGGCGCGCTCCGGAGGGAAATTACTGCGCCAGCCAGCCGCCGTCCATATTCCAGGCAGCGCCACGCACCTGCACCGCCGCTTCGCTGCACAGGAACAGGGCCAGCTCGCCGAGCTGTTGCGGGGTAACGAACTCAAGCGAAGGCTGCTTCTCCGCCAACAGATCGTCGCGCGCCTGCTGCGGATCGACCCCGGCGGCGATGCGCTGGTCGATTTGCCGCTGCACCAACGGCGTCAACACCCAGCCGGGGCAGATGGCGTTACAGGTGATCGGCGTGCGCGCGGTTTCCAGCGCAAGGGTTTTGGTCAGCCCCACCACGCCGTGCTTGGCCGCCACATAGGCCGATTTGTCCTTCGAGGCCACCAGCCCGTGCACCGAGGCCACGTTGATAATGCGCCCCCAGTTGCGCTGGCGCATGCCGGGCAACGCCAGCCGGCTGGTGTGAAATACCGATGACAGATTGATGGCGATAATGGCATTCCACTTGTCGACCGGGAATTGATCCACCGGCGCCACATGCTGAATGCCGGCGTTGTTCACCAAAATGTCCACCCCGCCGAACTCGCGCCCGGCGTAGCGCATCATGTCGGCGATCTGCTCAGGATCGCTGAGATCGGCGCCGTGATAGCCGGGCGCCGTCCCCAGCCGGGCGATCTGTTCGCGCGCCTGCTCCACGTCGCCGAAGCCGTTGAGGATCACGCGCGCGCCGGCGGCGGCCAGACTGGCCGCCAGCCCGAGGCCGATGCCGCTGGTCGAGCCGGTCACCAGCGCGGTTTTGCCTTGTAAACTCATGGTATCGCTCCTTTAAACAATGCCGGTCAGGTAGAACACGCCGATCACGAACAGCACTGCGGCGCTCTTGATCAGGGTGATGGCGAAAATGCCGCCATAGGCCTGGCGGTGGCTGAGACCGGTGATCGCCAACAGGGTGATCACCGCGCCGTTGTGCGGCAAGGTATCCATGCCGCCGCTGGCCATCGAGGCCACCCGGTGCAGCACCTCCAGCGGGATCTGCGCCGCATGGGCAGCGGCGATAAAGCTGTCGGACATCGCCGCCAGCGCAATGCTCATGCCGCCGGAGGCCGAACCGGTGATACCGGCCAGCAGGGTGACGCTGATCGCCTCATTCATCAGCGGGTTGGGGATGGCCGCCAGCGCCTTCGACAACACCAGAAAACCCGGCAGCGCCGCAATGACCGCACCGAAGCCGTATTCCGAGGCGGTATTCATCGCCGCTAAAATCGCCCCGCTGACCGCCGTTTTACTGCCCTCCGCCAGTCGCCCGCGAATATTGCGGAAGCCGAAAATCACCACCAACGCAATACCCGACACCAGCGCCGCTTCCACCGCCCAGATGGCGGTGATCTTGCCGACCTCGGTTGTGATGGGTTTAGCCAGCCCCGGCAGCATCAGCTCATGGCTGGTGCCGTACCACTGCTGGATCCAGTGGGTAAAACCGAGGTTGAGCAGCCCGACCAGGATCAGCGGCATAATGGCGATCAGCGGATTGGGCAGGTTGATGTTGTCCGGGGTTTCCGGCTCGTTGAGCAGCTCGGTGCCGTAGCCTTCCCCCTTCAACTGCGCGTTGCGCCGCTGACGCTCAAGATACAGCAGCCCAACCGCGATGATGAACAACGAACCGATCAGCCCCAGCCAGGGTGCGGCCCAGGCATTGGTGCCGAAGAAACTGGTCGGGATGATGTTCTGGATCTGCGGCGTGCCGGGCAGGGCGTCCATGGTGAACGAGAACGCGCCGAGCGCCACCGTCGCCGGGATCAACCGTTTGGGAATGCCGCTCTGGCGGAACAGCTCGGCCGCGAAGGGGTAGACCGCAAAGGCCACCACAAACAGCGAAACGCCACCGTAGGTCAGTAGCGCGCACACCAGCACAATCACCGGGATGGCGTGGCGACGGCCGAGGATGTTGATCGCTGCCGCCACTATCGAACGGGAAAAGCCGGACAGCTCAATCAGCTTGCCGAACACCGCCCCCAGCAGGAACACCGGGAAGTAGAGTTTGACGAAGCCGACCATTTTTTCCATAAACAGCCCGGTGAAAGTCGGGGCCACCGCGCCGGGATCGGTCAACAGCACCGCACCCAGCGCGGCGATCGGGGCAAACAAAATCACGCTGTAGCCGCGGTAGGCGGCCAGCATCAGTAATCCCAGTGCCGCCAGGGCAATCAAAACGCTCATCATCGCTCCTCAATATCGTTGTTATTGTCAGGTACAGAAGTGAGAAGTTAAGGCTTCAGCGCGAAGCGCAGCTGGTGCGCCCGCCGTTGTTGAATTCGCTCCCTGCGGGCCTTATCCCAGAGATAAAACCCCTGGCCGCTACGCAGCCCGGTATTGCCCTGGCGCAGACGATCTGCCACCAGCGTCATCATGCTTTCGTTGGTCGCCAGCTCCGGCAACAAATGACGGGCGATGTCCGCCACCGTCTCCAGCCCGGTCATGTCGGCGGCCTCCAGCGGGCCGACCATCGCATAGCGCCGCCCCAGCGAGGCGCGCATCACCTGATCCACTACCTCGGCGCTGGCGATGCCGCTGTGTACGATATGCAGCGCCTCACGCAGCACCGCAAACTGCAGCCGGTTGCCGACAAAGCCCGGCGCGGCGCGGTCCAGCACCACCGCCTCCAGCGCCATGCCGCTCAACAGCGCCTGCACCGCCGCCAGATGACGCGGTTCGGTGGCGCTGCCGGGCACGATCTCCACCAGCGGGATCAGGTGCGGCGGGTTCCAGAAATGGGCGATCAGCAGCCGCTGCGGATGAATCATGCGCACCGCCAGCTCGTCCGGCGGCAACCCGCTGGTGTTGCTGGCGATCACCGCGTCGTCGGCGATCACCCCCTCCAGTTGCTCGTACAGCGCGTGCTTCAGCTCGAGCCGCTCGGGGATCGCCTCGATCAGCAACCGGGCGCGCGCCACGTCGTCAAGTTGGTCAGTCACACTCAGCCGAGCCAGCGCGGTTGGGCTATCGGCGGCGGCAAACAGCCCCACATCGCTCAGTTCCGCCAAAATGCTGCCCGCCACTGCCGGCACCTCCGCCAGCCGTCGCGGGTCCGGATCGTACAGCAGCACCGCGTGGCCGTGGCGGGCAAAGTGGGTGGCGATACCTACCCCCATCAACCCGGCACCCAGCACCACATAGTCAGGTGAACGCATCATGCTCTCCTCGGGTTATCCAACGCGCTCAACCGCCAGCGCCACGCCCTGCCCGCCGCCAATGCACAGCATCGCCAGCCCCTTGTTCACTTCACGGCGCTGCATCTCGTGCAGCAGCGTGACCAAAATGCGGCAGCCGGAAGCGCCGATCGGGTGACCCAGCGCTATCGCCCCGCCGTTGACGTTGACCCGCCCGGCATCCCAGCCCAGCGCCTTACCCACCGCCAGCGCCTGCGCGGCGAAGGCTTCGTTGGCTTCGATCAGGTCGACCTCGTCCAGCCGCCAGCCGGCTTTCTCCAGGCAGCGGCGCGCGGCGGGCACCGGGCCGATGCCCATGAACGCCGGCTCGACGCCCGAGGCGGCATAACCGGCGATGCGCGCCAGCACCGGCAACCGCAGATCGGCGGCTTTTTCGGCGCTCATCAGCAGTACCGCCGCCGCACCGTCGTTCAGCGATGACGCATTACCGGCAGTCACCGTGCCCTCTTTGCGAAACGCCGGGCGCAGCCGAGCCAGCCCTTCCAGACGGGTATCGCCGCGCGGCTGCTCATCGTGCTCGACGCGCTGCGGTTCGCCTTTCGGCTTCGGCACCGACACCGGGGTGATCTCCTGCGCAAAGTGCCCGGCCTGCTGCGCCGCCTGGGCCTTCTGCTGCGACGCCAGCGCAAACCTGTCCTGCTCGGCGCGACCGATGGCGTATTTCTCCGCCAGATTCTCGGCGGTGATACCCATGTGATAATCGTTGAAGGCATCCCACAGGCCGTCGTGGATCACGCTGTCGACCAGCTGAGCGTGGCCGAGGCGCAGACCGGCGCGCGCACCGTTCATCAGGTAAGGTGCCTGGCTCATGCTCTCCTGACCACCGGCGATGACGGCCTCTGCGTCGCCGCAGCGGATGGCCTGCACCGCCAGCTGGATGGCCTTCAGGCCGGAGCCGCAGACCTTGTTGACGGTCAGCGCCGGTACGCTGTGAGGCAGCCCGGCGTTCAACGCGGTTTGGCGCGCCGGGTTCTGGCCGCAACCGGCGGTCAGCACCTGCCCGAGGATCACCTCGTCCACCTGCTGCGGCCGCACGCCGCTGCGTTCCAGCAGCGCTTTCACCACCAGGGTGCCGAGATCCACCGCCGTCAGCGACGCCAGCGCGCCGTGAAAACTGCCCACCGGGGTGCGGGTGGCGGCCACAATAACCACTTCACGTTGTTGCACATTCACCTCCAGCTTCAGAAACGCATTTCAGGCACCGTCGGCGGCACAATCAGCCGACCGGCGGTTTTGGCGACGATCTCTTCCACGCTGACGCCGGGCGCGCGCTCGCGCAGCACGAAGGCGCCGTCTTCAATTTCCAGATAGGCCAAATCGGTCAACACCTTGCGGATGCAGTTGGCGCCGGTCAGCGGCAGCGTGCAGCGCGGCAACAGCTTGGATTCGCCGCCCTTCGAGGCGTGGGTCATCACCACGATGATGTTTTCCGCTCCCGCCACCAGATCCATCGCGCCGCCCATGCCCTTGACCATCTTGCCGGGGATCATCCACGAAGCGATGTTGCCCGCGACGTCCACTTCGAACGCGCCCAGCACGGTAAGATCGACGTGGCCGCCGCGGATCATGGCGAACGACTGCGCCGAGTCGAAGATCGACGCGCCGATGCGCGCGGTCACGGTCTGTTTGCCGGCGTTGATCATGTCGGCGTCCAGCTGTTGCTCGGTCGGGAACTCGCCCATCCCCAGCAGGCCGTTTTCCGACTGCAGCATCACGTCCATGCCCGGCGGCACGTAGTTGGCCACCAGCGTCGGGATGCCGATGCCCAGATTGACGTAGTAGCCGTCTTTCAGTTCCTGCGCCACGCGCTGCGCCATTTGTTCACGGGTAAGCATGCCTGTTCTCCTTATGCCCGCAGGGTGCGCTGCTCGATGCGCTTTTCGAAAGTGCCCTGGATCAGCCGGTCGACGTAGATGCCGGGGGTGTGGATCGCCGCCGGATCCAGCTCGCCAGGCGCGACGATCTCTTCCACCTCCACCACCGTGATACGCCCGGCGGTGGCCATCAGCGGATTAAAATTCTGAGCGGTATGACGGTAGACAACGTTGCCGAAGTGATCGGCCTTCCAGCCCTTGATGATGGCGAAATCGCCGGTGATGGCGGTTTCCATGATGTAGGGGCGGCCGTTGAACTCGCGCACCTCTTTGCCCTCCGCTACCGGGGTGCCGTAGCCGGTGGCGGTGAAGAACGCCGGAATGCCGGCGCCGCCGGCGCGGATTTTTTCCGCCAGCGTGCCCTGCGGCGTCAGTTCCACCTCCAGCTCGCCGCTGAGCGCCTGCTGTTCGAACAGTGCGTTCTCGCCAACGTAGGAGCCCACCACCTTGCGGACCTGACGGGTCTCCAGCAGCAGGCCGAGACCGAAACCGTCGACGCCGCAGTTGTTGGAGACCACCGTCAGGCCACGCACCCCGCGGCGGCGGATCTCATTGATCAGGTTTTCCGGGATGCCGCACAGGCCGAAACCGCCCGCCAGCACCGTCATATTGTCCGTCAGGCCGGCCAGTGCTTCCTGATAGCTGCCGACGCGTTTGTCTAGCCCTGCCATATCGTTGCCCCTGAATCCTGTGGCGCAGGGCGGTATGCCCTTGCTTGCGTCAGGGCATCTTCAGGTCACAAAAATGATTTGTTAATTTTGTTTTTATGCCCCATTCATTTAGAATTTTTATTAATCATCCGTTAACCTTAAATTTACAAAGAGTTAACCAAAACAAAAATGAAAATGAGCATCAAACAGTTACGCGCGTTTTTAGCGGTAGCTCACACTCTTAACTTCGCCCAGGCGAGCGAACGGCTGAATATTTCGCAGCCGGCGCTGAGCCTCACTATTCGCGGGCTGGAAGAGGTGCTGGGCGGCCAGTTGCTGTTGCGCACCACCCGCCGCGTGACGCTGACGCCAGAGGGCGAAAGCTTCTTCCCAATGGCGCGCCAACTGCTGGCAGACTGGGACAACGTGGAAGAAGCAATGCACCAGCGTTTTACCCTGCAACTGGGCAAGGTGTCGATCGCCGCCATGCCGTCGTTCGCCGCCAACCCGCTTCCGCCGATCCTCAAGGCGTTTCGCGATCGCTACGCCGGGATCAACGTGGCGGTGCACGACGTGATTAACGAGCAGGTGTTCGAGATGATCCGTGAAGGCCGGGTGGAAATGGGTATCGCCTTTGAGCCGGAACCGAGCGATACCCTGCACTTCACTCCACTGTGCAACGATCGCTTTGTGGCGGTAGTGCCGAAAGATTCACCGCTGGCGGGCAGGCCGCAGGTGAGCTGGAAGGAGCTGCTGACGCTGGACTTTATTACCCTGCAGCGCCCTTCGGCGGTGCGTTTGCTGCTGGAGCAGGAGTTGGCAAGAAGCGGGAGAAACCTGGAAGTGGCATTTGAAAGCCATCAGTTGGTGACGGTCGGCCGCATGGTGGCCAATGGGCTCGGTGCCAGCGCGGTACCGGCACTGTGCGAACAACAGATGGGCGAACTGGGCGCGGTGTGCGTGCCGCTGGTCGGCCCGATTATCGAACGGCGGGTCGGGCTTATCCGGCTCACCCAGCACCGCCTGTCTTCCGCAGCCCAGGCGCTTGCCGGGGTGATCGAAACGCGCATGGCCGCGGCCGCACGGCGTTAACCTCCTCCACACTGTGATTTCCCCCCCACCCCTGCCGAAATAGCTCCCCTTCGCCATGAATAATGATTACTATTCGCAAATACAAGGATCGGCGCGCAACGACGCGACCGGCCGGATTTTCCCTTTTATTCAATGTTGAGCTTTCCTGGCTCCAGGGCAACCGCCCTGTGGGCGATATGCTTTGTTAACTCCATGGAGAGGTTATGAATTCTGCAACCACCACCAGCCGCCGCTTTGGCGCACGCGCCACCTTCCCACTGCTGCTGCTCACGTCAATGCTGTTTTCCACCCCGCTGCTGGCCCAGGGCGAACCTGAGATGCTGCGTAAACCGGTCGGTAAAGGCGCTTATGAGATGGTCTACAGCCAGGGCGAAAACGCGCTGTACCTGGCGACCTCGCAAAGCCGTAAGCTGGATAAGGGCGGCGTGGTTTATCGGCTGGATCCCAAGACGCTGGACATCACCCAGGTGATTCACAACGACATCAAACCCTTCGGCGCCGCGATTAACGGACAGACCGATACGCTGTTCTTCGGCAATACGGTAAACAACTCGGTGACCGCCATCGACGCCAAGACCGGCGAAGTGAAAGGCCGCCTGGTGCTGGATGCCCGCCAACGCACCGAGACGGTAAAACCGCTGGCACCGCGTGAACTGGTGGCCGACGCCGCGACCGACACGCTGTACATTACCGGGCTGGGCGAATCCAGCGTGGTCTGGGTGGTGGACGGTAAAGATCTCACCCTGCGCACCACCATCACCGATACCGGCAAATACGGCACCGGCCTGGCGCTGGACGCCGCAGCCGGCCGCCTGTATGTGACCAACGCCGACGGCGAGCTGGTGACTATCGACACCAAAACCAACAAGGTGCTCACCCGCAAAAAGCTGGATGAATCCAAAGAGCACTTCTTCTTGAACCTCAGCCTGGATCCGGCCACCCACCGCGCCTTTATCACCGACTCCAAACAGGCGCAGGTGTTGGTTGTCGATACCCGCGACGGCACTGTCCTGAGCAAAATCGAGGTGCCGGAATCGCTGGCGGTGCTGTTCAACCCGGCGCGCAATGAAGTTTACGTGACCCACCGCAAGGCGGGCGAAGTGAGCGTAATTGACGCCAAAAGTTACAAGCTGCTGAACACCCTCAAGACGCCGACCCACCCGAACAGCCTGGCGCTGTCACCGGATGGCCAGACGCTGTACGTCAGCGTCAAACAGGCTTCCAGCCGTGAAAAAGAAGCCACGGCACCGGATGACGTGATTCGCATAGCATTGAAATAATCAAGACCGGGGGCGCTCGGCGCCCCCGCCTCTACGGCTTACCCAGAACCCCATCGGCTTCCTGAACCACCGCCTTTTGGGTCGCCCGCCGGTAGAGGCACAGTTCTTTGCCCGGCTTGTTCTTCATAAACGGTTGCGGGTAGCGCCCGCTGATCAACAGCGCCGAGTAGCCGACGTCGTCATCATAATGAATGATCGCCCCGGCGGCTTTGGCCGCTTTCAATCCGCTGGCCTTCAGGCAGGCCGCCTGCAGCGCTTTATCGCCCTTGGCCCAGGCCGCTTCGGACGAGGCTGCCGCGTTGAAGGCGGTGATGACGGCGGCAAATACGATAATGATTCTGAGCATGGCTCTCTCCAACTTGTTTTGTTCTCCGCAGTATATGCAGCCTTTTATTATTCAACCATCAGAGCAACGCGCATTATTTACAGCTTTTTTATTCTGCGCGGAAATAAAGTTACGGCGTTTTTACAGACAGTTTTCAGGGCCACGGATAACATCATTACATCGCCATTATGGCCTCACGAGACGGATGCCTCATGTGTTTATACCCTGCCTTGTTTATGACTGAACCCGCGTTTTTCATTAAGCTCGGGGGCCGCCATGTATTCTAATATTATTGGTTTTAACCCTCTGCTGGCGGATATTCCCGCTTCGCGGTCGCGCTCATTTCGCAAAGAAGTCGAACAGTATTTACAGCGCTATCCGGATACCGAACACGTCGATATTTACCTCAACGATCTGAATGGCCAGTTTCGCGGCAAGCGGCTGCCGGTTGCCGAACTGTTCTCGCTGGATAAGGGCTGCTATTTCCCCTTATCGATTTACGCTATGGATCTCGGCGGGCGGGTGATCGAAGAAAGCGGACTGGGCCAGCAGGCGGGCGAACCGGATCGCTTGTGCCTGCCGGTGCCCGGCACGCTGCGGCCCTGCGCCCGCGATCCGCAACGCCATGCTCAACTGCTGCTGACGATGAAAAATGCCGATGGCGACGCCTGCGAGCTGGAACCGCGTGTGGTGCTGCAACAGCTGCTCGGGCGGTTGCATGCCAAAGGCTATTACCCGGTGGTGGCGGCCGAGCTGGAATTTTATCTGCACGATCCACAGCAACTGCCCGCCGGGAGCAGCCACAGCCCAACGCAGAGTTTTTCTGTCGATGCGCCGGAGCGCCACCACGCGCTGCTCAATGAGATTGAGCATCAGGCCCGGCTGCAGGCGCTGCCGCTGACGGGGATCGTGGCCGAGGCGGCCTCCGGCCAATATGAGTTGAACCTGCACCACAGCGCACGGGTGCTGGAAGCCTGTGACCAGGTGCTGGCCCTGAAACGGCTGACGCGCCAGATGGCGGAAAAACACCACCAGCACGCCTGCTTTATGGCCAAGCCCTGCGCGCAAGCCGCCGGCAGCGGTCTGCATTTTCATATCAGTTTGCAGGATGAACAGGGCCACAACCTGTTGGCCGGCACGCCGGGTGAACTGAGCGCCACCATGACGCAGGCGATCGCCGGGATGCTGGCGCTGATGCCGGCCTCGATGGCGATATTCGCGCCGAACATCAATGCGTTCCGCCGTTTCCGCCCAGGCATGCACGTGCCGCTGCGCGCCTCCTGGGGCCACAACAACCGCACGGTGGCGCTGCGTCTGCCCTGCGCCGACAGCGCCAACCAGCGGATCGAATACCGGCTGGCCGGTGCCGACGCCAACCCTTATCTGGCGGTGGCGGCGATGCTGAGCGGCATGCTGTACGGGCTGGAGCACCCACTGCCGCTGCCCCCGGCGGCCTGCGGCAACGGGTATGAAAACGACGACGCGGCGGCGCTGCCGCTTAGCCAGCAAGAAGCGCTCACGCTGTTCCGGCAAAGCCTGCCGCTGCGCGAAACGCTCGGCCCGGCGTTTACCGCATTGTGGCACACCTGCAAAACCGCCGAATTGCGCCGTTTCGAAGAACAGGTCACCGAAGCGGAAATAAGCTGGATGCTGTAACGCCGTGGTTTCGTCACGGTGACGACTTTATTTATTGGCAATGCACAGAGGACGACGATGAAGCATCAACCTCGGTCGGTAATCGCCGACAATAATAATCAGCCGAACGCAGTAAATGATGGGCCGCTATTCACCTGGCATAAAGGCGCATTGACGATCAGCACCGATCGCCGGCTATTGGACATCGATTTTATTCATCACTTTCTCCGTCATTCGCACTGGGCGCAGGGGATCGACCGCGCCACGCTGGAGAGCGCCATTCGCCACAGCCTGTGCTTCGGCCTGTACCGAAAAAAACGCCAGATCGGTTTTGCCCGGGTGGTGACGGACCACGCCACCTTCGCCTGGTTGAGCGACGTGTTTATCACAGCCGAATACCGCGGCAACGGGCTGGGGCAATGGCTGATGCACAGTTGCCTGGAACATCCGCTCATGAGCGGGCTGCACCGCATCATGCTCTACGCCAGCCAGGCGCCGTGGCTGTACGCCAAGGTGGGCTATGAACCGGTCAACCAGCCAGACAGGGTGTGGACCATCACGCAGCCCGCGATTGATCAACCCTGCGGCGCACTCAATATCCCCCAGTCTGTGCACTGAGTAAGGAAAACACCATGTCCCGTTTGGTTTTGATCTCGAATAAGCAGTGTGACAGCAAGGATCTGGCCTGCGCCACGCAGGCCCTTTCGCCCGACGTCGCGAATGAGGCGGATCGGGGATTGTGGCTGGGCTGGAACGGCGACGTGCAGAACTTTGGCGAACGCCCGGTCTGCTATCGGCACAATGCCGGCTATGAACAGGTGACCTTCCCGCTGTCTGTCGATGAGTTTTGCCGCCACTATCAGGGCTATTATCACGATGGGCTGTGGCCGGTGTTCCACAACCAGCCGGAGAAAGCGCATTTCACGCCGGAGAATTACCGGGCTTACCGGCAGCTCAACCTGCATTTCGCCGACATCGCCTGCGAGTATGTTTGCCCAAGCGACATCATCTGCATCGATGATTACCAGTTGCTGCCCTGCGGCCAGGCGCTGAAGGAACAAGGGTTGCTGAACCCGTGCGCGTTCTTCTTTCACCTGCCGTTCCCGTCGGCGGCGCTGCTCAGGCAGATCCCCGAGCACCGCGGGTTAATCGAGTCGCTGTTTTTCTATGATCTGATCGGCTTTCAGACGCTCGATGACCGTAATAACTTCCTCAGCTATCTGGCCAACGAGTACCCGCTGGAGATGCTGCCCGACGACCAGTTGCAGGTTAACGGGCACATCTTCGCCACCGGCCTCTTCCCGGCCGGGATCAACGCCAGAAAGATTTACTGATTCAGGCTGCCGCCCGCTGGCGTTCCAGTTCACGCACCAGCGGGATCACTTCTCTGCCGAAGAACTCCACCTCTTCCTGGAAATGCAGGAACGCCAGCAGCATCAGGTTCACCCCGGCGTCTTTCAGCGCGATGATGCGCTCGGCGATCTGCTGCGGGGTGCCGATCAGGTTGGTTTTAAAGCCGTCGTTGTACTGCACCAGATCCTCGAAGCTGGATTTGGCCCAGTTGCCTTCGCCTTCCGGCGAGGACGCCCCGGCGTTCTTCACTTCATGCTCGAAGCCTTTCACCGCCGCCGGATTGGCGTTGTCGATGATCTCCTGCAACACCGCCTGCGCTGCTTGCTCGGTGTCGCGCGCAATGACAAAACCGTTCACCCCGACCTTCACGCGGTGATGGTTGGCCGTCGCCTTGGTCTGGAGATCGTCCACCTGCTGCTTGATGCCCTCGACGCTGTTGCCGTTGGTGAAATACCAGTCCGACACCCGCGCCGCCATGTCGCGCGCCGCCCGCGAGCTGCCGCCCTGGAAAATCTCCGGCAGCGGATCCAGCGGTTTGGGTTTGAGCGAGTAGTCGCGATAGCGATAAAAATCGCCGGCGAAGGTGAAGCTGGGTTCGGTCCAGATGCCGCGCAGGCAGCGGATAAACTCTTCCGAACGCAGGTAGCGCTCCTCGTGATCCAGCCAGGGCTCGCCGATGGCCTTGAACTCGCCGCGGAACCAGCCGCTGACGATATTGACCGCAATGCGCGCATCGGACAGGTGGCTGATGGTGGCGATCTGCTTGGCCGCCAGCGTGGGATTCCACGGCCCCGGCAGCAGCGCGGCGATCACCTTAAGCCTTGAGGTGGAATCCAGCAGCGCCTGCGAGAACGCTACCGATTCATGCTGATTATCCGCCCCGTAACCGGCGGTGAAGCGGATCTGGGTCAGCGCGTAGTCAAAACCGGCGCGCTCGGCGATTTGCGCCAGCTTGCGGTTGTAGCCGATATCCCAACCGGTACGCTGCGGGATGTTACTGATCACCAGCCCACCGGACACGTTCGGCACCCAGTAGGCAAACTGGATGGGCTGCTGCTCGTTCGATTTGGACATGCTTCCTCTCCCTTTTTCTGAATGTCGGTGCCGTTATGCGGCGTTTATATAACCATTATTGATTTATCGATATTGAATTACACAATTTGGTTATAAACCGATTAGCAGGATGCGTGCCAACCGCCTGATCATTCGATCTAATTGAAAAATAAAAGGTTAGCGAGATAAGTAAAACGGAGCCTGTTGCATTGGCAGCAGCGGCTGTCGGGTGAGTGTTGCCCATGCAGCAGCGAGCGACGCTCTCCGCCACTGTACGAAATATAAGCTATCTTGATTGAACGCCCCTTCCGGCGTGTTGATAGAGGACAGCGCCATGCCAGACCATAGCTATCGCCCGCCGACTACCGACCAACTGGATCAATTGCTCCAACAAGCCAGCGCCGACCAGACCGAGCCTTTCCCCGATGGGGTGGGGATTGCCATCTGCTGGGACGGCGGCGATCTCCCCGGCGCAGGCGGGATTTACCGGTACGGCAATCTGCGCGATTGGGATAACCATTCCATCGCATTCACCGATGACGTGCTGTTTAAAATAGCGTCCTGCAGCAAGACCTTTACCGCCACCGCCTACGCCATGGCCCTGCAAAAAGACATGATTGATGACGACACCACCGTCGCGGATATCGTGCGTCCTTCCACCCTCGGCAGCAATTATCTTGATATTCCCCTGCGCAGCCTGGTGAATTACACCTCGGGTTTTCCGGCCGATAATGTGCCGGACTCCGGCACCCTGCCGACGCCCTTTCCGGTTCCTTATGAGGTTGACGAGATGTTCGGGTTCCTGCGCGGCAATCCCTTTGAACCCGAAGGAACCACGGAGCGCTATACCTACTCGAATCTGGCTTTCTCTTTGCTGGGCTGGTTGCTGGCCGAAAAAATCGGCCATGCCAAATTTGCGCAGCTCATCGACGGCTGGATTTTCCACCCATTGGGGATGAACGATTCGCAGTACAGCCCGCCGTACATCAAGGGCACGCCCTCTACCGAGCCTAAACCGCCCGCTGCACCGAAAATGCTCCCTCGGTGCTATACCTATAGCGCGGGTGACAATGGCAATGACGGCACCTACGAGCTCGCATCGCCCAGTTCCGCCAACTTCGACGCGTATTACGGCGGTGGCGGCGTGATGACCTCACCACGGGATATGCTGGAATGGCTGAGATTTAATCTGGGCCTGAATAAGAACCTGCCGGATAGCGAAATCCTGCTGCAAAAACTCCATACGCCCACAACCGGTGTCACCGCCGGTACGTCACAGCTGTGCATGGGATGGTTCATGACCCCGGCATCCGCTCTGTCACCGGCAATGCTCTATAAGGATGGCGACCTGGCGGGCGCCAACAGCTATCTGTTGCTGATAGCCAGCGACGCCCCCGGCCAAATCGCTTCTCCTGCCGGGGTTAGCGTAATGGTGAACGTTGAGGGGTTGACGGTGAATGGCACCACTCTTGCCACCTGGCTCGCCAAAAAAGTGATGGCGATAATGAGCGGCGAGGAAACGCCGCCCGTTTGACTCAACCCATTAAGCTGCTGCATACGGCATCGGCTGCGCCCGATGCCGTTCACCCCGAACACGCCCCCCAACCGCTCACCTGCCGATTTCAACCGTTCGCCCAGCGCAGGGAACCGCTGACTGAAATTCACATGTCTTCCCCTCTCCAGACCCTTGATGATGAGCTGTTGCCAAACCTACGGCTCCACCGTTATTCGCACCCCGGCCACGCGCCTGAAACATCTTATAAGCGGATTAACTCACTCATTTTTTTGCAGATTAGAATATTAAGGACACCTCATGAACCGAGAGGGGATTTTAAAACACATTCCGTGGATGCTACTGGGGATACTCGGTGCTTCCTGCCTGGGCGTGGTTGCGCTGCGCCGTGGCGAACACATCAGTGCGCTGTGGATCATCGTCGCGTCGGTGGCGGTGTATCTGGTGGCGTACCGGTATTACAGCCTGTATATCGCCACCAAGGTGATGAAGCTGGACGCCTTCCGCGCCACCCCGGCGGTGGTCAACAACGACGGCCTGAACTACGTGCCGACCAACAAGAACGTGCTGTTCGGCCACCACTTCGCCGCCATTGCCGGCGCAGGCCCGCTGGTCGGCCCGGTGCTGGCGGCACAGGTCGGTTACCTGCCCGGCACGCTGTGGCTGCTGGGCGGCGTGGTGCTGGCGGGGGCGGTGCAGGACTTTATGGTGCTGTTCATCTCCTCGCGCCGCAATGGCGCTTCACTCGGCGAGATCATCAAAAAGGAAATGGGCCCGGTGCCGGGCACCATCGCGCTGTTCGGCTGCTTCCTGATCATGATCATCATTCTGGCGGTGCTGGCCCTGATCGTGGTGAAAGCCCTGGCGGAAAGCCCGTGGGGCGTGTTCACCGTCTGCGCCACCGTGCCGATCGCGCTGTTTATGGGCATTTACATGCGCTTCCTGCGCCCCGGCCGGGTGGGTGAAGTGTCGGTGATTGGCATTGTGCTGCTGGTGGCGTCCATCTGGTTCGGCGGCGTGATCGCCCAGGACCCGTACTGGGGCCCGGCGCTGACCTTTAAAGACACCACCATCACCTTCACGCTGATTGGCTATGCGTTCGTCTCCGCCCTGCTGCCGGTGTGGCTGATCCTGGCGCCGCGCGATTATCTGGCCACCTTCCTGAAGATTGGCGTGATTGTCGGGCTGGCAATTGGCATCGTGATCCTCAACCCCGAGCTGAAAATGCCGGCGGTGACGCAGTTTGTCGACGGCACCGGCCCGGTGTGGAAAGGCTCGGTGTTCCCGTTCCTGTTCATCACCATCGCCTGCGGCGCGGTTTCCGGTTTCCATGCGTTGATCGCTTCCGGCACCACGCCGAAGCTGCTGGCCAATGAAAAAGACGCGCGCTTTATCGGTTACGGCGCGATGCTGATGGAATCCTTCGTCGCCATCATGGCGCTGGTGGCGGCTTCGATCATCGAACCGGGCCTGTACTTCGCCATGAACACCCCACCGGCGGCATTGGGCATCACCATGCCGGACCTGCACCGTTTGGGCACCGAAGACGCGCCGATGATCATGGCGTCGCTCAAAGACGTGACCGCCCACGCGGCGGCGACCGTCAGTTCCTGGGGCTTCGTCATCAGCCCGGAACAGATCCTGCAAACCGCCAAGGACATCGGCGAGCCTTCGGTGCTGAACCGCGCCGGTGGCGCGCCAACGCTGGCGGTGGGCATCGCCCACGTGTTCCACCAGATCATTCCTGGCGCCAATATGGGCTTCTGGTATCACTTCGGCATTCTGTTCGAAGCGCTGTTTATCCTGACCGCGCTGGACGCCGGCACCCGTTCCGGCCGCTTTATGCTGCAGGATTTGCTGGGCAACTTTGCGCCCTTCCTGAAAAAAACCGACTCGCTGGTGGCCGGTATCGTCGGCACCGCCGGTTGCGTGGGGCTGTGGGGCTACCTGCTGTACCAAGGGGTGGTCGATCCGCTCGGCGGCGTGAAGAGCCTGTGGCCGCTGTTCGGCATCTCCAACCAGATGCTGGCGGCCGTGGCGCTGGTGTTGGGCACTGTGGTGCTGATCAAGATGAAGCGCACCCAATACATTTGGGTCACCGTGCTGCCGGCGGTGTGGCTGCTGATTTGCACCACCTATGCGCTGGGCCTGAAGCTGTTTAGCGACAACCCGCAGTTGGAAGGCTTCTTCTTCCAGGCCGGCGAGTACAAACGCAAAATCGCCGAGGGCGGCGCCGAGCTGAGCGCCCAACAGGTGGCGAACATGCAGCATATCGTGGTGAACAACTACACCAACGCCGGGCTGAGCATTCTGTTCCTGCTGGTGGTGTACAGCATCATCTTCTACGGGGTGAAAACCGCGATGGCGGCGTATAAAAACCCGAACCGCAGCGACCAGGAAACGCCGTACGTGCCGGTGCCCGAAGAAGCGCCATCCCACGGCGTAACTGAGGGGGACGTCAAAGTTTCGCCGCAGCACTGATGGTGATTTAACGGATACCCTGCATAATGAAAGCTAAGTAGTACCCAATGGATTTCGAGCCGCAGCAAGGCGGCAAATGAGCGCCCCCCAGGAGCTTACACAAGTAAGTGACTGGGGTTCGTGAGTGCAGCCAACACCGCTGCGGCTCGAAAGACGACGGGTACGCAGGGTAATTTTTTGGGAGAAGGCCATGTTCGGAAATCTCGGCCAGGCGGGGAAATATCTCGGGCAGGCGGCGCGCATGTTAGTGGGCGTGCCCGATTACGATACCTACGTCCAGCACATGAAAGACAACCACCCGGACAAGCCGGTGATGACCTATAAAGAGTTTTTCCGCGAACGCCAGCAGGCCCGCTACGGCGGCGACGGCAAAGGCGGCATGCGCTGCTGCTGATTTGAGTCAATAAGGACCCGACATGAAACCCATCGCCGTCACCATTTTGACCGGCTTTTTGGGCGCAGGCAAAACCACCCTGCTGCGCCATATTCTGAACGCCGACCACGGCTACAAGATTGCGGTTATCGAAAACGAATTCGGCGAAGTGCCGATCGACAACGCGCTGATCGGCGACCGCGCCAGCCGCATCACCACCCTGAGCAACGGCTGCATCTGTTGCAGCAAAGCCAACGAACTGGCAGACGCGCTGCTGGATCTGCTGGACGGCGTAGACAGCGGCCAGTTGGAGTTCGACCGGCTGATCATCGAATGCACCGGCATGGCCGACCCCGGCCCGATCACCCAGACCTTCTTCTCGCACGAGCTCATTTGCGAACGCTTCCTGCTGGACGGCATCATCACGCTGGTGGACGCCGCGCACGCCGACCAACAACTGAACCAGTTCAGCATCGCGCAGGCGCAGGTGGGGTACGCCGACCGCATTCTGCTGACCAAAACCGACGTAGCGCCGGACTGCGAGGCGCTGACCCAACGCCTGCAGCTGATGAACGCCCGCGCGCCGGTTTACACCGTGACGCACGGCGATATCGACCTGAGCCTGCTGTTCGGTATCGAAGGCTTTACGCTCAACGACAGGCTGAACCTGACGCCGCCCGCCCCGCTGTTCCGCCGCATTCCGCAGCCGCAGAACAACATCCGGTCGATCGTGGTGTACCACGACCAGCCGCTGGAACTGATGCAGATTTCAGAAGTGATGGAAGGCCTGCTGCTGGAATACGCCGACAGTCTGCTGCGCTACAAGGGCATTTTGTCGATCAAGGACGAACCGCGCCGGCTGCTGTTCCAGGGCGTGCAACGGCTGTATAACGCCGACTGGGACCGCGAGTGGCTGCCCGAGGAAGAACGGCGCAGTACGCTGGTGTTTATCGGTGTGGATTTGCCGGAGGAGGAGATCCGGGGACGGTTTGCGGCGTTGGGTTGAGAGTGCATGCGGCACGGTTGTCGCCGCGCACGACGGTCCACGCCAGCAGCAGCGCGCAGGCGCTGCTCGCCATCAGCACGATGCCCGGCCGCTGCGCCATCCCGGCCAGCACCAGCCCCGCCGCCAGTATCAGGTAATACATCAGGCCAAGAATTGCGCCCGCTGTGCCCATGCAATCCTTATAATTCCGCAGTGCCCGCGCCAGAATATTGGGGATCGCGATGCCGTAGGCCATCACCACCAGCATCATCGGCAGCACGAACCACAGCTTATCCTCCAACAGGAACACCAGGCCGCCGCCGATCAGCGCCAATACGCAGGCCAGCATCAGCAGCGGCGTAAACAACCACTGTTTGGCGATGAGAAACTTGTTGATTGCCGCGCCAATCCCGACGCCGGCGGCCAGCACCAACCCGGTATAGCCAAACCACTGCGGCGGAATGCCCAGCGCTTCAAACCGAAACGGTGCCAGCTGGTAATAGCTGAACATGCAGACGTTGAACAGGGCCACCAGCCATGCGCTGCGCCAGATATCGCCGTCTTTCGCCATGCGGCCAAACGTGCCGAAGAAAGAACTTTTCACCACCTGCGCCGGGCGCGTTTCCGGCAACTGCCATGCGGCATAGGCCAGCAGCAAGGCGGCCAACGCCGCCAGCCCGGCGAACACCCCCTGATAACCCCAGTAATGGGTCAACAGGGCACCGCTCAGTACCCCCACCGCGGGGCTGACCGCCATCGCAATCCCCATCACGGAAAACACGCGCGCCAGCTCATAGCCGTCGAACCGGTCGCGAATGGCGGTCTGGGTGCCTACCGAGCCCACCGCCGCGCCAAACGCCGCCAGCCCCCTTGCCACCAACAACAGGGTAAAGCCGGTGCTGAAGATGGCGATGATCGACGCCAGCAGATACAGCGCCAGACCGGCCAAAATGGTGGGGCGTCGGCCGATCACGTCACACAAACGGCCCCAAACGACCACCCCGAATGCAAAAGCGAAAAAGTAACAGGACAGGGTTTGCGCCGCGGCCTCCGCGCTGACGTGAAAACCGTCGGCAATGTGCGTGAGCGCCGGGCTATAGATTGTTTCCACAATCTGGGGAAACATCATCATCAGTGTCGCCAGGGTAAGGGTCAGTCTGCGTTGCATGGTACATCCCGTCTCCAAAAAGAAAGTAGGCCACAAAGTAGCACCTTCCCTACCCTGCCAATTACAATATAAAAGACAAAAAACTTATAAAATCGGACACATTTATGGCATGGCTCTGCGCACAGGACGAATTTGATCCCGATGCTATCAACAATAGCGTGTTAGGCATTGCGGCCGAGCTGGCGCAGCATGATTCCGGGCCGCACTGGCACCACATGGGGCAGTTGCTGTTCAGCCAGCGGGGCTGTATGCGCATCACACTCAATGAAAGCATTTGCCTCCTGCCGCCGGCACGCATTGCCTGGATCCCACCCAAGGTGGTGCACCGCGTTCAGGTTACCGGCGTGGCGGGCTATCGCTCGGTTTATCTCGACAACCAGCGCTACCCCGGCCTTTCGCCCCATCTGGAAGTGCTGTCGGCCTCTTCTTTGCTGCGGGAAGTGCTGGAGCGGATCGCCCTCGCCGACTTTGCCACCCAGTGGGAAAGCGGCCCCAGCGCCAATATTCTTGCCGTATGCCTGGACGAAATACGGCATGCGCAGCGCGAACCGACCTTATTGCCGCTGCCCAAGGACCGCCGCTTACGGCAACTAGCCGGCATGGAGGAGGTGCCGCCGCTCAATGAGCTGGCGCGCTACAGTGGGGCTTCGGAGAAAACCATCAGCCGCATCTTTCGCAAGGAGACCGGATTGAGCTACCAGCAGTGGCGCCAGCAATGGCGTTTGATCAAAGCCATCGAGCTGCTGGCGGAGGGATACGGCCTGTCGGATATCGCCGGTAAGCTTGAATTCTCCAGCGACAGCGCCTTCTCAACCTTCTTTAAAAATATGACCGGCAGCTCGCCGCGCGCCTATATGCTGATCCGCCGTTAATGGCCCGCCTTCTCTGCCGACAAATACGGCCCCGCCGCCACCGAATCGCGCAGGATCAGGCTCGCCGGGAAGGCCGGGCGTTTGCTCAGCTCGCCGCCGTCCAGCATCGATACCAGGCGGTTGATGGTTTCCTTAATCATCTCGGTCACCGGCATTTTCATGCTGGAGAGCGAGGGAATGGTGTAAGGCGCCAGCGGGATATCGTCGAACCCTATCACCGACACGGCGGACGGCACCGGGATTTGGCATTCCGCCAGCCGCTTCATGGCACCAATGGCCATTTCGTCGTTGCTGGCGACGATGGCGCTGAACGCGTGGCCGCCGGCCAGCAGCGCATCGACCGCCGCCATGCCGCTTTGCGCATTCCACTTGCCTTCGACAATCAACGCGTTGTTGACCGCAAGGCCCTGTTCCGCCAGCGCGGATTTGTAGCCGGAGAGCCGCTCCAGCCCGGTGGGCGAATCCAGCGAGCCGGTGATGAACGCAATATCGCGATGCCCCAGTTGGATGAGGTGTGCCACCGCTGCGGCACTGGTGGCGTGCTGATCGCTGAAGATGCAGTAGCTGTCGTTCAGCCTTAAGCGGCGGTTGATGACCAGGATCGGCTGTTTGTGTTGGGAGATGATCTCGTCCATTTGCGCGATGGAGAGAAAACGCGGGTAGATGATCACCCCGTCGCAGCGCAGATCCAGCAGGAATTGAATGGCGGCCTTTTCTTCTTCTGCGGTGTGCTTGCCGTCCGCCAGGATCAGCTGACGGCCATTTTCTTCCATGATGCGGGCGGACTGAGACATCAGTTCGCTGAAGTAGTTACCGCTGTACAGCGTGTTGGTGACCACCAGCCCGATGGTCTGAGTGGTTTTCGTCGCCAGATTGCGTGCCAGCAGGTTGGGCCGATAACCCGTCTCGGCGATGGCTTTATCCACCAGCGCGCGCTTCTCCGGGCTGACATAGCCGCTGCCGGACAACACGCGGGACACCGTCGCCTTAGAAACGCCGGCCTTTTTAGCCACCTCAAGTATTGTTGCCATCTGTGCGCCGTCAAAATCCATTGGATGAGCGCAGTCTACCCAAGACGCCCCCCGTTTGAAATGTTTTCACGCCCGCCGGTGCGAGCGCTCCTGATCTAAAAGTGACCAGCTTCACGAAACGAAAAACCAAAAAATCATAGTTCTTGCCAACGGCAAAATACACCTTCATGATTTTGTGAAACCGGTTTCTTATGGGCGTTTCATTGAGATGGAACGGCGGATCGCCCAGGCAGTAAAAATTCGCCTTTGGGCAATCCGAATTCATATCTTAAGAGACGATATTTCATGCCGAAGAACTACACAGAGATCTCGCAGGCCATCGTGAATGCGGTGGGCGGCCCCGGCAACATCGACGCCGTGACGCACTGCATGACCCGCCTGAGATTCGTTGTTAAAGACAAGGCGCTGATCGACACCCCCGCGCTCAAAGCGATTAATGGCGTGCTGGGCGTGGTGCACAGCGGCGAACAGTGCCAGGTGATCATCGGCAACGAGGTATCGAAAGCCTACCAGGCGGTGCTGGCGCTCGGCCTGCCGGGTAGCGCCCCCGCTGCCGCGCCCGCAAAACGCAAAATCACCCTGAAAGGCATTGGCGCCGGCATTCTCGATGCGCTGGTGGGCACCATGTCGCCGTTGATCCCCGCCATTATCGGCGGCTCGATGGTGAAGCTGCTGGCGATGATGCTGGATATGGCCGGCGTGTTCGAAAAAGGCTCCTCGACCCTGATCATCCTGAACGTGATCGGCGACGGCGCGTTCTTCTTCCTGCCGGTGATGGTCGCGGCCTCTGCGGCACTGAAGTTCAAAACCAACATGTCGCTGGCGATCGCCATTGCCGGCGTGCTGCTGCACCCCAACTTTATCGATCTGATGGCCAAAGCGGCGCAGGGCCAGGCCGTGGAGTTCGCCTACATCCCGGTGACGGCGGTGAAATACACCTATACGGTGATCCCGGCGCTGGTGATGACCTGGATCCTGTCGTATATCGAGCGTTGGGTTGACCGCATCACCCCGGCGGTGACCAAGAACTTCCTCAAGCCGATGCTGATTGTGCTGATTGCCGCGCCGATCGCGATTGTGTTGATCGGCCCGCTCGGCATCTGGATCGGCAGCGGTATCTCGGCGCTGGTGTACACCGTGCACGGCTATTTGGGCTGGCTTTCCGTCGCCATTATGGGCGCCATCTGGCCGCTACTGGTGATGACCGGCATGCACCGCGTGTTCACCCCGACCATTATTCAGACCATCGCCGAAACCGGCAAAGAAGGCATGGTGATGCCTTCGGAGATCGGCGCCAACCTGTCGCTCGGCGGCTCTTCGCTGGCGGTGGCGTTCAAAACCAAAAACCGCGAACTGCGCCAGACCGCGCTGGCCGCTGCCGCCTCCGCCATAGTGGCGGGGATTTCCGAACCGGCGCTGTATGGCGTGGCGGTGCGGCTTAAACGGCCGTTAATCGCCAGCCTGATCAGCGGCTTTGTCTGCGGTGCCGTCGCCGGTATCGGCGGGCTGGCCAGCCATTCGATGGCCTCGCCCGGCCTGTTCACCAGCGTGCAGTTTTTTGACCCGTCGAACCCGATGAGCATTGTCTGGGTGGGCGGCGTGATGGTGCTTTCCGTGGTGCTGTCTTTCGTGCTCACGCTGATTTTGGGCTTCGAAGACATTCCGGAAAGCGAAGCGCCCCCAACGGCGGCCACTGCGCCTGCGGCGAATACCGCTAACGCGACCCATTAACACACTATTTTTTACCCTAGATAATTGGAGTTGCATCCAGGCGGCAAGGCCGTACATCCCCAGGAGCTTAGTCAGCTAAGTGACTGGGGTGTGCGGGCGCAGCCAACACAGAGGCAGCTTCAAGTATGACGGGTAATTATTGAGGATTTCATGTCTGACTTAACATTCCCGCAAGGGTTTTTATGGGGCGGCGCCTTGGCCGCCAACCAGTCTGAAGGGGGTTATCTGGAGGGCGGGAAAGGGCTGACCACGGTCGACATGATCCCGCATGGCGCCAACCGCATGCCGGTGAAGCTGGGCCTGGAGAAGCGCTTTACCCTGCGCGAAGACGAGTTTTACCCGAGCCACGACGCGATCGATTTTTACCATCGCTACCGCGACGACATCGCGCTGATGGCGGAGATGGGCTTTAGCGTATTCCGCACCTCCATCGCCTGGAGCCGGCTTTACCCGAACGGCAACGAGCTGACGCCCAACCCGCAGGGCATTGCCTTCTACCGCGCGCTGTTTGAGGAGTGCCGCAAATACGGCATCGAGCCGCTGGTCACCCTGTGCCATTTCGACGTGCCGATGCACCTGGTGACCGAATACGGCTCTTGGCGCAACCGCAAGATGGTGGCGTTTTTCACCCGCTATGCCCGCACCTGCTTCGAAGCCTTCGACGGGCTGGTGAAGTACTGGCTCACCTTCAATGAGATCAACATTCTGCTGCACAGCCCGTTCTCCGGCGCCGGGCTGGTGTTCGAGGCCGACGAAAACCCCGAGCAGGTGAAATACCAGGCCGCGCACCATGAACTGGTGGCCAGTGCGCTGGCGACGCGCATTGCGCATGAGGTGAACCCCGCCAACCAGGTGGGCTGCATGCTGGCGGGCGGCAATTTCTACCCCTGGTCCAGCAAGCCGGAAGACGTGTGGGCCGCGCTGGAGAAAGACCGCGAGAACCTGTTCTTTATCGACGTGCAGGCCCGTGGCGCTTACCCCTCTTACTCTGCCAGGGTGTTCCGCGAGAAAGGCGTGCGCATCGCGATGGAGGAAGGCGACGCCGAGATCCTGAAGAACACGGTCGATTTCGTCTCCTTCAGCTATTACGCCTCGCGCTGCGCCTCTGCCGATATGAACGACAACAACAGCAGCGCCGCCAACGTGGTGAAATCGCTGCCGAACCCGCACGTGCCGCGCAGCGACTGGGGCTGGGGCATCGACCCGCTGGGTTTGCGCATCACCATGAACATGATGTACGACCGCTACCAAAAACCGCTGTTCCTGGTGGAAAACGGCCTGGGCGCACACGATGAGTTCAATGCCGCAGGCGAGATAGAGGACGATTACCGCATCAGCTACCTGCGGGAACACATCCGCGCCATGGCCGACGCCATCGCCGACGGCGTGCCGGTGATCGGCTACACCACCTGGGGCTGCATAGACCTGGTGGCGGCTTCGACCGGTGAAATGAGCAAGCGCTACGGCTTTGTGTACGTCGACCGCGACGACCACGGCAACGGCACCCTCGCCCGCACGCGCAAGAAATCCTTCTGGTGGTACAAGAAGGTGATTGCGAGCAATGGGGCGGATTTGGGGTAGGTTGTATTTGGTGGCAACAAGGGCCACTAAAGGCAATTGTTGCGAGCCGCATTCCAGACTTTGCAGTAAGCCCCTGTAATTCCATACAGGCTATTTTTTCACCTTTTTGCCAGCGCTATAGTCTCCTGGCTGCGGCACAATCCGCAGCCGGAGTTAGCGTTCCGAATCTGACATATACCGCGGCGTTGTGTAATAATGCCGCAGCTTTAGCTCACCCCAAATAATGGTGGCTCAGGCGGGGGCTTCGCAAGAAGCGCCGGTTCCTATGTCCCGGTGACGCTAACCCCGTCTGGGCTACCACCCGAGTTTAGCGTCTCTGGTGATAGTCATTATCTAATGACATATGGAGATGCAATCATGGCTGATACTTCCACCTTACAACCCACCACAAGTACCCTCACCCTCTATCGCGAACTGTTCAACCAACTCGATCTCAGCACTTTAAACTCATCACAGCTCTTAGACTTAGCCGCACTCTCCGCCGAACAGGCTGAAGGGTTATGTCATGGCCTGATGCTGTGCGGCAACCTTCTGCAAAAACATCCGCAAACCGATGACGCCGGATGGGAACAACTGAATCACTACCTCAATGCAACAGCCCACTTGGTGCCCGCCCTGTGTAACCTTTATGGCCGTGCACTGCGGGAGATGGAGTGCCAGGAGCTGGCGGGTTAAAAACAGATAAAAATGATAATAATAAGGACGGTATTAGTTTTGTGCCGTTCTTATCCCCTCCAGAAAATCCCATAGATTTCGATTACATATCACGATAAATACATTCACTAAGGTAGGCATTTTCCCCCTGGCCTGGCATAGTTAACGCATTCGATAAATCGATGAGCTAACTGCTGGATGACTACGTATGGCCACCGCCTACTGGCAGTAAGCCCACGCATTGCCCAGAACCTGTTCTGCAATGAGAGGGGGATGTTTTGACTATTAAGATAGAAACGTTATCTTCGAAAGAGGCTGTTTTAAAAGCCATTGAAGAATATAAAGCACTGGGTTGTGATGCTCTTCTGGAAAAATATAACGTCAAACGAATTAAAAAATGTGTACTTCGTTATAATAATGAAAATTACGACATCAGAGTCATCGCTGCGGCCGCTTATATTTATCAGTTCGGAAAACCACTAGAAAAAATAAGCTCTAATAGTGGTTCTAAAATAGCTATTCAAGCACTTAAAAATCTCGGTTTCAAGATCGTAGAAACGCCACACCCTATTGAGCACTTAGTAAAGGGTAAATTGTACACGCGTAAAGAGCTCATCGACCTCTACGGTGGGCAACTCCAGGGCGGCATCTGGACGCCGACAGAGTTCCCCGTCATCTTCATTTTCACCGGTGAAAGTGGCGAGGCTTATGGGTACAAGGATGGATGGTCTGCTGATGGCAGTTTCTCCTACACAGGAGAAGGCCAAAAAGATGACATGAAGTTTATTAGAGGCAATAAAGCCATCCGTGACCACAAAGAGAATGGCGAAGACATATTCCTCTTTGAAGATAATAAGAAAGATAAGGGTGTAAGATTCGTTGGAATGTTTGAATGTGATACTTGGGATTACATTGACTGCCTGGATTACAAAAAAGATAAAATGAGGAAAGGGATAGTTTTTAATCTATTCCCGGTATCTTCTGCTCGAGAAGTTGATCATGATATTGATACTTCAGAAGTAGCCCCGAAGAAAGAAACACTCGAACAGCTACGTGCCAAGGCGATAAAATCATCCATGATGACGGGCCAACGCCAGCAAGGCGACAGTAAGAAATCTTGGTTCAAACGCAGTGAGGACGTGAAAAAATACGTTCTGCAACGTGCGAATGGCATTTGTGAGTCGTGCGACCAGCCTGCGCCGTTCAAGAAAAACAACGGTGAGCCGTACTTAGAACCCCACCACACAAAACGACTAGCCGATGAAGGCCCCGACCACCCGCAATGGGTCGGCGCTATTTGCCCTACCTGCCACCGACGGATCCATAGTGGGGCTGATGGGATGGACGTTAACAAAAAGCTTATGGCGAAGTTGGAATTGAAAGAGGCTGATTTTAAATAGTTATTCTTTAAAAAAGCATTTGCGTAAAAGTATTTCACAGGTGATGTTTGAAGAGATGACCTTAGACAAAAGGATCATCTTTTCCCTACATCATCCTCTGTCCGCGCCTTGTTGTGATCCTGATAACCGTTGTTGCGAACGACGCATCTCATCACCACTGTTCCCGTCTGGCGGGCGAGTTTATATGAGTTGTAGAGGTATCCTCCGTTTCACATCCCGGAGAGGTCAGCTCTGAGGAAAGCACCACTTCAATGCCCAGCACATTAAACACCCGAAACAGGCGTTCCATACTTGCCGAAGTTGGGTTTGACTCCAGGCGTGCATAGGTTTGCTGGGTGACGCCCAGCCTTTCAGAGACGTCTTTTTGCGTCAGACCTTTTGCTTTACGAAACCCCACCAGCAAAGGGCGTAGCTGGCTCAGTGTTTTTAACGGATAGACGGTATTCATAGATAGCGGCTCGCTGCCTTATCGCTGTGTACAGATTATAAGCTGTATTGTTCACATTACACCCCACAGGCTGTAAATGCAAAATACAGCTCATAGGGTGTTTTAATACAAATACAGCCTAAAGGCTGTTATCTTGGCTAAATTTATCCCTAAAAAAATCCACGCCGGAACGTGGATTCAATTTCATCGCCAAGACCAGGCATCACGTTATTCGAAGCAAACGTCGGGGTTATCCGCCAGCGAAACGAAATTCTTCGTATTTTTATCCAGCGTGCGGATCTCGCCACTTTCGATGTCGTACACCCAGCCGTGCAGGCGCAGGCCGTTGTTGCGCAGGCCCACGGCAACGGACGGGTGAGTCTTAATATTATTTAGCTGGGCTATAACGTTCTCTTCAACCATAGCGTTAACTTTGTCGGTTTCGTTATCCCACGTTTTCTTCTCTACCACCGCTTTGGCCGCGTCCGCATAGTGTAGCCAGTGGGCAACGGCAGGCATCGGGTCAAGGCACTGGCAAGAAGCTATAGCCTTCATGGCGCCGCAGTTAGAGTGGCCGCAAATCACGATATCCGTAACTCCCAGTGCCACAACCGCGTATTCGATGGTCGCCGACACCCCTCCCGGCTCCGGGCCAAAGGAAGGAACGATGTTGCCTGCATTACGGATAACGAAAAGCTGCCCCGGCTCTTGCTGAGTCACAAGCTCGGGTACCAGGCGGCTGTCAGAACACGAAATAAAAAGCGCTTTAGGGTTCTGGCTGGAGGCAAGGCTGCGGAAGAGCTCCTGACGCTGAGGGAAAATCTCTTTCTGGAAGCTGAGGAAACCTTCAATGATATGTTGCATAACACGCTCTCTGGATCTGTAGTCTCGATAACATGATAAGCATCACTTCCCGTTAGTCCAGCACCTCGTAGGCAAAAAGGGGCATTTCAAGGGCTTACGGGGCAAGCCTACCAAGTGACGAGGTGCAGCATTCCATTGATGAAGATAAGTCTGGGTAAAATGAGGAAAACTCGTGAGGCCAAAATCGCAGGCACAAAAAAACCACCTTTCGGTGGCTTCTTGTTCGCGCTGTACTAATGGTGCCGAAGGCCGGACTCGAACCGGCACGTATCTCTACGGTTGATTTTGAATCAAAAACAAACAGGTAACTCAACCTACTAACAAATCAGCGTTTTTGCAGTGAAGTCCTTTTCAGACAACGAAAAAGGCACTGGTTATGAAAAACGCAGATGCACTAAGTTTACCCACGCTGATCGCCGCTATTCTCTCCACCAAAGGTGGCGTGGCGAAAACCACCGATACGGCTAACCTTGGCGGCTACCTGGCCGATTGGGGGCTGAAAGTCCTGATGATTGACGCGGATATCCGCCAGCCAACGCTCAGCAGCTATTATCCTCTTGATAATGAAGCCCCCGGCGGAATCTACGAACTTATCGCGCAGAACGAGCTGGATCCAGCAACAATCATTTCCCATACCACCATTCCCGGACTGGATATCATCATCTCCAACGATCCACGCGGCGAGCTGATGAGCCTGCTCCAGGCTGCGCCTGACGGATTGATCCGCCTGCGTCATCTGGTACGCCAGATCCCCGGTTATGATGTCATCCTGATAGACACCATTGGCGCACGCACCATTGCGCTGGAAATGGTGCTGTTAGCCAGCGATCTCATTATCTCCCCGGTTCTACCGGAAATGCTCTCCGCACGCGAGTTCCTGCGCGGTGCGCTGCAAATGTATCGGGATCTCCAGCCCTTCACCCGCTATGGCATTCCGCTGCCGCCGCTAAAAGCAGTTATCAACAAGCTCGACCATACCAACGACGCCCGTGAAATCCATCACAACCTGCTTCAGGTTCTCCAGCACAAACAAAAAGAACAGGAACTACTAGTACCCACCGAGATCCTGATGACGCCGGTTTACGCAAGCGTGGCCTATCGCCGCGCGGCATCGTTGGGGTTACTGGTACATCGACTCGATGCCTCCCGCGCCAAAGGCCGGGCAACGCCCTGCGCCGCTGAAACCATGCAGATGCTGGCCGAAGAACTATTCCCGCAGCTTCTCGCCCTGCCTCACCAGCAGATGGAGGGCATCGCATGAAGCGAAAAATCTGGCGAGCATTTTGCTCCTATTACGCCCGGTATCCATCCGAGAAAGACGATGAGGTAATCGTGTTCTTTGAAGCCGCCGATCGTGAAGAAGCGCGGGAAACACTGCCGGTGTTAATGTCGCTGCTATGGCATATCCCACCGGAAAAGGTGGACTGCTACAACCTGGAAGATGAGAACGAGTTACGGGATACGTCCGGTTCGCTAACCGCGCCCAGAGACTGGCCGCTGTTTGAAATCGGCTGGTCCAGTGATAAGCCCCTCTACTCCAGCGATTTGCCGCTTTTACTGCTACCGCCGCATCAACAGACCCGGTTGTGGGAAGCCTTTGTAGCCTGTCAGGAGGGTAATCGGGATGAGTAAGCGCAAGCGGCCACAACCGCCCCACTCCGTCGAAGCGGAGCAATCGGTGCTCGGTGGGCTGATGCTGGATAACGATCGCTGGGATGATATCGCCACGCAGATTTCCGCGCAGGACTTCTTTATCTCCGTGCACCGCACTATCTATAACCATATGCAAAGTCTGGTCGAACAGGGAAATCCCATCGACCTGATCACCCTGAGCGAATCGCTGGAGCAGCAGGAGCAGCTTGAACAGGTGGGCGGCTTCGCCTACCTGGCTGAGCTCTCTAAAAATACGCCCAGCACCGCCAATATCATTCCCTACGCGCAATATATTGCCAGCTACGGCGAGCTGCGCCAGTTGCTGTTACTGGGTAATGAACTGAGCAATATGGCAGGCCAACCGCGCAGCAATGTGGCCGATGTACTGAACTTTGCCGAACAAAAGCTGTTTGCCATTGCGCAGTCGCATCAGGATGGCGGCCTGACCAACATCAGCGCCCACTTTGATAACGTGCTGGCAGGCATCGCCCAACGCTACGAGGCCGAACGCGGTAGCCTCAGCGGTACACCATCCGGGCTGGAACAGCTCGATGCCCTGACCTGCGGCTTCCAGCCTGCTGATCTGATTATCGCCGCCGCACGTCCCTCGGTCGGCAAAACTGCTTTCGCCCTGACGTTATGCGTAAACGCGCTAATACTACGCTCCACGCAGCCAGTGCAAATCTACAGCATGGAAATGTCGGCAGAACAGTTGCTGTTGCGACTGGTTTCTCTGATTGGTCGTGTCTCACACACCCGGCTACGCAGTGGCGATCTCAGTGATGATGACTGGCATCAAATAGGCGTCAGCGCCAGTATCCTGATGAACGAATGGAAAGATCGCCTGCTGCTCGACGACTCCGGGATCCTCACTCCATCGCTGTTACGCAGCCGGGCCAGACGATCGCTGCGCCAGTACGGACTTCCTTCGCTGATCGTGGTTGATTACCTGCAACTGATGCGCAGCGGCGGCGCAGAAAATCGCAATCAGGAGATCTCAACGATCTCCCGCTCGCTGAAAGCGCTGGCGAAGGAACTAAACTGCCCGGTGCTGGCGCTGTCGCAGCTTAACCGGGCGCTGGAGTCACGCCTTAACAAGCGCCCCTGTAATGCCGACCTGCGCGATTCCGGCTCTATCGAACAGGATGCCGACGTGATCTTATTCCTCTACCGCGACGAACTGTACGACCCCAACACGCTGGATCGGGGCATTGCTGAAGTCATTGTCAGCAAACAGCGCAACGGCCCGGTTGGCACAGTACGCACCCGCTTTATCAGCGATCAAACCCGCTTCGAATCGCTCAGCCAACAGGGGGTGGGAACATGAACAACAAACTGACTTCGACGGAACTCCAGTCCCGCCTGCTACAGGGCAATTTTGATCGGGGAAGATCGCCTGATGAACGATTTGCCGATCCGCTGATGGAAACTTCGATGATCGTCACGCTGGAACAGCTTCGCCCTTACGATCACAACCCCCGGCTGATGCGCAACCCTAACTATGACGATATCAAGGCATCGATCCGTCATCGTGGCTTGGATACGCCGCCGCCGATCACCCGTCGTCCCGGTCAGGAGTGGTACATCATCGCCAACGGCGGTAATACCCGCCTGTCGATCCTCAACGAACTGTGGCGCGAAACGCATGACGAACGGTTCTGGCGTATTCAGTGTCTGTACAAGCCCTGGGCCGGTACATCCGATCAGCCCATGCTGGGCGAACTGCGCTGCCTGATCGGCCATCTGGCGGAAAACGATCTGCACGGCAAACTTAGCTTTATCGAGCGGGCGCTGGGCATCAACAAGGCGCGGGAACTGTACCAGCAGGTAGAGAAATGTCAGCTTTCACAGCGGGAGCTGGCGGAGCATCTGAAAAATGATGGCTATCCCATTAACCAGTCACATATCAGCCGAATGGAACAGGCGCTGGAATACCTGCTGCCCTGCATCCCCGAAGTGCTGTACGCCGGGATGGGCCGCTCGCAGGTGGAAAAGCTGCTGTCACTGCGGGCGGCATCATTACACCTCTGGCAGCGTCACTCGGATGGAGATACCGGTTCCTTTGATAATCTCTTTTCCTCCGCGCTGTCACTGTTCAACGACCAGCCTGAAGACTTTGCTATTGAGCGGGTACAGGATGAGCTGCTGGGGCTGATGAGCCAGCAACTGAACGTTGACTACAACCTGCTGTTGCTGGACGTCGATCCCTCTGAGCAAAAACGCCGGGCCGTACTCGGCCCCACGCCGGAACCACCGCCCTATATTCCACCGGAAGAACCCGAACCGCGCCCGGTAACACGCAGGCCTAAACCCGAAACTGAGGAAGATGGCATTGGTTCGCCAGCTTCTGTTCCTTTACCTGAGCCAGAAGAAGCACCATCACTATTGTGTGAAGGGACCGAACCCGTTACGGATATCTGGCGCATCCCACAACTGTGGGATACCACGGAGTCCCTACGATCGGTCAGCGATCGCCTGGCGTGGGATCTGGCGGAGCATTACGCCATCAATGATCGGGTGATTTCAGATGCTAGCGAAAATGGCATTGGTTTCCGGGTGATGCCATTCGCATCAGATCACCTCATGTTCACCCAACCACAGTCCCGTGCCTGCTGGGCGCTGCTGGCGGCACTCAACGAGATCCCGCTGACGGAAGAGCTGGCCTCTGCGCTGACGCCTGGGCTCTTTTTTCAACGCGATGCGGACGGCTTCTTCTTCAGCGATGAATTCCTTATTAAAGCATTCCGGCTGATCCGTATTGTCCGCCGGATCAAAGAATTACAGCAGGAGGCACAACATGCTGCCGACGATTAATCAGGCCGTTTTGTCACAGGTGATACAGGCCCTGAAGGACGGCAATGTGCGCTATTGCGAAGCGCTGGGCTTTGACCGCGAGGAGTTGAATGAACTGAACGCCCTGACCTTTGAGGAACTGATGCACATGGGTAACACCTCGGCACAGTTCCTGAAAATAACCATTAACCACGATGTACTGCGCAAGATGCTGGTTCAGGTACGTCAGGAGCAAAAATTCCAGCAGCTGCTCGGCCAGGCGGTGCAGCTTGGCGGCTCAATCGCGTTAATCAGCCACTACTTCGGGATCTCGACCGCTGAAATAAGCGCCCGACGCCGACTGATGGGGATCCACGTTCGTCAGGGGCGTAACCAGGTTCCCGGCGAAGAAGAAGAAGCCACACTCTGGAAACGCTGGCAGGAGATCAAAGTCGATAACATTGACTCTATTCCCGCACTGGAAGCCATGATGTTGCTGGCGCAGGAACGTTCGCTCTCACTGACCGTAGTCTGGAATCTGATCCGCCAGTGGGAAAAAAGCTGAGTGACCGAGGGGAAGATCATGACACCGTATATCCAGGCGCTGATCAACATGACCGGCGACAAACTCCAGCAACGGATGCAAAAAGATCCGACAGCCACTTCCGATAGCCTGCTGTTTATGGGCAATCAACATGACACGGTTCCGCGTCGCCTTTTGCAGGATCCGCTGTTATCGCCCAGAGATAAATTCGCCTGGCAGGTGATCCGAATGCAGGCGCAGGACAACGGCGGCGCGGTGTTCCCCTCCTACAGCGAATTGCAAATGCAGCTCTCGAACCGTCCGCAGGATGAAAAAGCCTCGCGCAGTACCGTCAGCCGGGCATTGCTGATGCTGCGCCTGACGCGCTGGCTCAGCCTGTGCCATAAGACGCGGGATCGGGTATCCGGGCGCATCCTCGGGAATGTCTATGCGTTACATGATGAGCCCCTGAGCGTACTGGACGCCGTGCGCTTTGATGCCAGCTATCTTCATTTGCTGGAGCACTGCTCGCGACATGAAAACAAAACTATTCGCGCTACTGCGCAAGGCATTCTGTACGACATTCGCCAGGACACCAGCCTGCGTTATTTATCCTCGCGCATTGAACTGCTGGAAGAACGCGCCCGCTGGCAGCAACGCCAGTCTCCTGAGGAGACTAAGCCAGAAACATCCGGTCTCAATACGGTAACAGGCAAAATTTCACCTGGTACCGAATCGGGACTAAGCCGGAAACCGGGGTCTGACGGCGTAGTCTCAAATCAGGACCAAGCTTCTGTACGTACTGTATCTACAGATATTTGTATTAGTACTACCGCGCGCGTGAACGACTCACCTCCGAACTGGCCACCGGAAATTCCGTTAACCCATCCCGAAAAGCAGCTTGTATTACAGGCCATGCAGTACCTGCCGCCCCCGCTGTGTCAGGAAGTGCTTGATGATGCAGCCCAACGCGTTGCCCGTGGCGGCATACAAAACCCACTTGCCTATCTGCTGGCGACGCTACGCAAGGCGCAGGACGGTGAGTTTAATCAGTATCGACGTGGCAAAGCAGCGGGGCCGAAATTTGTACCACTTGTGGTTTCAGACCCGGAAATACCGGCAAGGCCGCGTCAAAAACGGGATATCAGTAAGTTGGTTGCGGAGATTAGGGCGCAGTGTCTGGGCAGTGGTTGATACCAGCGGCATCGAATACGGATGCTGAATGTCCCTCACATGAAAAAACGCTGTGCGCTGAAACCGATAGAAAAATAACAATAATGCCAACAGCATCATGTTAACACCTATCAATCAGCCACTAAACAACAGGTAAAAGGGTGATGCCAGTGGCATCACCCTAACATCTATCAATCCACTATTCATTAACAGGCAATAAGAATGATTCAACGCAGGTGTAAGATCGATTCAGGAGCACCTTCAAAAATAAATGGGTTGAGGAATACTCTCCCCCACAAGAAGTTGCGATCAACTTCGCTCAATGAAGCCTCACGACATACCTCTGCCCAGTTTTCGTGAACCGTTCGGATACAGTGTGTAATAACGTCAATGGCTTCCTGCTCGCTCAGCAGAAATTTAGCCGCTGCCGACAGACAAACCGCAAGATTGCTCATTCGGTTTTCACCAATAATTAGCATTGCCTGCGTTGCTTCATTACCAGAACGGCCCTGAGGACAAATATCATAAGCGGGCGTTAGGCTCAGTTTTTTACCATCCCAAAATGCTGCATGATTTCTGGCGTGATCGTCAGTGTTACCGCAAATAATATTAAAAACCAGACGCCCGAACAGCTCTCGTAATGTCTCTTTAGGTGCATCGAAGCGCTGGCGGATAATATCCGTCAAATCCTCATAGCTCGCATATCTTGCCATCATCTCATCAAGACCAAAAATGGTCAGCGCAGAAACCATCAGGCGGCGCCGCCATCCTGCATGGCTTTGTATACGGTCAAAGCGTTCAATAAGTATGACGTCTTTACCCGCTGTATGGCGGAGAAGAACAGGTGCTACATTTAACCCAGCACAGGCAGCCAGGCGCATAGCGATATATTCAGCTTTAACAACATTATAGGTATCTGTGGAGGAGGAGAATTTTGCGATAAACTTACGATTCCCTGACTCAATCATTGCCTTTGGTCGCGCGCCGCCTAATGAACTACCGTGAAAAAGTGCTTGTTCCAGCTCCGGAGTTAGCGGTACGCCACTTTCAACCATTGATGCGGCCTGCATTAACTCTTCAAGAGATGCGCTTTGGGACGCACGCGGCACATACTCCGTCGCGGATCGCTGAAAATCGAGTCCTCCAATACGGTCTGAGCCAGACTCAAGCAAATATGTCATTTCGTCCAGTCTGTCAGGATCCGCATCCCTGCCCTGAGCCCCCATCAACCGGTTAAGGATAACACGACGCCCCCAGGCATCCGGGGCAGCATCACGTAATGCACTTGCCTGCTGTAGACCTGGTGCGGGAAAAATCGCCCCCCGTACCAACGGGAGTTCCGGCTCATAGACAGGGATAGCATCTTCCCGTTCCAGGTAACTGCGCCCGTAGTTGAAGATGAACCTGTTACCATCACGAGTTAGCGCACCTGCAACAATTGGTTGAGTTGCACCAGGCAACCAGATCCATACATATGCCAGATCGGGACTGTTATCAGAAGTCATCGTTTATCACCTTTTTGGAGTGATACACCGAGCGTGGCATCAGCGATAAAGTTTTCTCTGCGTTCGCGGTATGTAACGTCATCAATGCCTGGTCAGGTGTAAAAAGTGGAACACCGACAATGGTAGCCAGTTCAAACACCCCGCCAATTGCACACCCCATGTCCCCTTCTTCGGCACGATAAACGAGTCCACGCGATACACCTGCACGTTCAGCCAGTTCTTCAACGGTCAGTTTACGTTCAATACGCGCAGTACGAATCATCAGCCCCAGCAGTCGCGCTGCATCACGACTATAACGAGAGTAGGTTCGAGTAGATGGTTTTGCCATTACATACCTCTTTGTTCCATAAATAGATCATTTTGCGCAAGTATATCCTTTTTATAGAACAAGAAAAATTATTTGCTTCAGCGCCTATTAGATTTGTTCCATAAACAGATTCTTATCTTACTCTACGCTCTATTAATGGAACACATAAATCTCGCGCGCTTGATGCCAGCTATTGAGTATCGCAACTGGCATCGGGCGTCTGATATTAGCTAAGAGCTAAAACAAATCGCTTTCCGACGTGTTCCAGAACAGACGGCTATGGTGGCAACACAGTTGAAGTGTCTTTTGTGGAGAGATAACGATATCCCACCTGTAAACAGTGGTGGGGCGATGACACCGTTGGACTTAAAGCCCGGCTCCTGCAACTCCCGGCCCCGGGTATCTGGACGGCGTTTAAAAAAATCGGCCAGCCGCAGACAGTTTATGAAGAGGCCGTACTGCGCTCTCTGGTCAGTGAACGCAATATGCAGGTATCGCAGAACGGGCGTGTTTATCCCGGTTATGGCGGCAATGTCGATGGCACACTCATCAATGCCGCCACACGACTGACCTCCAGCACCGGAAATATTCTCGGTAGCATAGCGGCGTTCCCGGCGTTCGACAGCGTGCGCCAGGCACTGCCGATGGTACAGGCGCTACTGCAAATGGCGCTGGTGATCTGTATTCCACTGATAACACTCTGCTCTGCGTGGGACGTGAAGGCGGTGATTACGCTGACGTTTGTGCAGTTTGCCCTGTTTTTCCTCACCTTCTGGTGGGAACTGGCACGGTGGCTCGATAGCTGGTTGCTGGATGTTCTCTACAACAGCGATACCCACAGTAGCTGGAATCTGGCCGGGCTCCAGAATACGCAGGATGACGTGATTGTTAATCTGATAATGGGATCGATGTTTCTGGTGCTGCCAACTTTCTGGCTGGGCGCGATGACGTGGGCTGGAGTGAGGGTTGGCGTGGCGGTGAATGGCGCGCTGGCGGGCGGGGTTAAGGTGGCGCAGGATAGTGGGGCGAAGGGGGTGGGACGGTTGGTGTGATTTCTCCCATAATTCAGATCAAACTATAGATCCAGGCTAGCGCCATGTTTACGCAGCCACTCCTTACGCTCTCGCCAGTCAGGCATGACTTTATCAACTTCATTCCAGAAAGCGTCCGTATGATTACGATGGTGAAAATGGCATAGTTCATGAACCACGATATAATCTATGATCTTCGCTGGGGCCATCATACATTTCCAGTGGAAATTCAGCGTACCGCTATGACCGCAACTGGCCCAGCGATATCCCATTTCCTTCACCCGGATCGTTTCTGCTTTCACTCCGACTTTAGGCGCAAAAAACAAAGTGCGTTCTCTGATGCGCTGCTGGCCTTTAGTTATATAAAAGTCTTCAAACGCGCCTTTCGCTGCAGCTATGCCGCCTTTTTCAATAAGCTGCCGATTAAGGCAAAATCGCCCATCTCTGAGAAGTAGCGGCAAGTGCTGATCGGAAACCAGAGATAAGCGATACATGCTTCCCAGATAGAGAAAGGTCTCGCCGTTTACCCATTCACGCGCCACCGTAGTGGCATTAAGATCTTTCCACTCCGCCAGGTTACGATAAATCCACATGCGTTTCTGAAAAACAACGGTATCCGCCTGTTCAGGGGTGAAGTGTACTGGCGGGCGAACAATGACCTGACCGTCTCTTTCGATAACGATATCCGTTGTACGCCGGGTGGTACCTGGCGCGAGATGATAGTCGATGTCCTTCACCCGTCGGTGCATCATGGTTTTTTGCTCTCCGCTGAGTTCTGGAGTAAGGCATTATGTCGATTTTTTGCCAGCTTCATAATTTCTACCGCAATTCGTTCTCTTGCCTGTTTTAATTCAGGAACCCCGGTTAGCGTCAGAGCCGTTTTGATCTCACTGCGCGTTTTCTTTTGTTTGCTGCTGTTGCGCCAGTAGTCAATGCTGCCGATGCTTTGTTGCAGAAGTTCAACAATTGCTTCCATCAGCGCTCTAATTTTGGGTTTTATTGACACGGGTATCTCGCCACCCGGGAACGCTTCATGAGCAATATGTTCATAGAACGTAGTGGCCTCCCGGCTCATCCCCTCCTCCCCATCCTGACGCCCGGTAATCGCAACGTTACGCAGTTTCTCTAACTCTTCCGCCAGCTTCTTCCATTGATCCTGATACAGGTCGATCAATTGTTCCACTTTTTCCGAAAGGCTCTTATAAAAAGCTGGATCTTCATCATGGTGAACCGTGCAATGCTTACGAATTGCATGCTCCATTTCGCTGGCTTTCGCCTCATCATTGCCGTTTGTATGCTGATTTAACTGTTCAATGAAGTTATCTGAGAGCAGTTCAACGGGAGGAACCGTAGGGTTAATCCCCAGACTGATGAGGTGCTGATTAATCAGTTCGCGTACCTTCTGGCCGGCATCTCCCAAATCCAGCGAATCGTCTTTATAACGCTCTTTCGTCACTTGCTGGATATATCCCAGACGCTTTGCCGGAATACGGTAAATCTGGCCCGCACTATGCGGCAGGATGATATCCAGACTGCTGAGAAATTTTTTCAGGTACACATCAAAATCCGCCCGTAGCTTCTCGTCTTTCAGCAAACGGACAGCATCGTTCACTACGGCAGCTTCTGCTGCTATGTTAGGTAATCGTCCCTCAAGGAAATCTTGGATGCCATTAACCTGGTGATACGAGAATAAACTCAACAAGCGCTGATAGCGCTCCTGCAGCACCGGGACCTCTGAATTGATATTTTTTAATCCTTCGGCCAGCTCCTGGCACTCATCGCTGGCTGCGTAAAGAGTTAATGCCTCGGTAAGATGGTGAGTAAGGCCGATATAATCCACAACAAAGCCTCGTTGCTTACCTTTTTTTACCCTGTTAGTCCGGGCAATTGCCTGTAATAACGTATGCTCGCGGATTTTTTTATCCAGGTACATGACCTGCTCAATCGGTGCATCAAAACCGGTTAATAACATGTCACAGACAACCAGGAAGGCGATTCCTGTATAAGGTTTATCAGGGTCATCAAATGCAAATGGCTTACAGAAATTTTCTACCGCATTCCAGGCACGGGCTTGCTTGCGTGTCTCGGTAATAAATGCCGCTTCGTTGGTGCCATCACTGGATATCACGACCGCAGCTTTGAGGAACTTGATCCGATTAATTAATGCGTGGTCAGGTACGTCCGCAGATTCAAGCTCATCCACTTTCTCTTTTAATGCCTGATGGATAGCCTTCTGGTAACGGACTGCCGCCAGTTTGGAGTGACATACCACTTGAGCTTTAAAGCCATTAGGAAAAATATGCTCCAGATAGTGTTTCACTATATCGCACGCGATAGCGGCAATACGTTGCTCTGCTTCCAGAATATCGCCTGTGGCGCCATACTTTTTCTTAATAGCGTCTAATTCTTCTTCCGTTCGGTCTTTAAAGAGATTCTCAAACTCCGTTTCAAAGCCATGTTTATCATTCAGCGCGGCATCAGCAGTCCTGCCTTCGTAAAGGATCTGCAATGTGGTGCCATCTTCAACGGCATCCATTAATTTGTACTTATCGATATATTCGCCAAAGCGTTTGACGGTACGTTTCTCACCATGGCGCTCTGTAATCAGCGGCGTTCCTGTGAAGGCAATGCGGGCCGCATTAGGGAAGGCCTCAAAAATATTACTGCCCAGATCGGAGCTCTGGGTACGGTGTGCTTCATCGATCATTAACACAATTCGCGAAGAGGTATTCACTACGCCAAATGTTTTGCCCGTTGGAATAGCCTGGTAGGTTCCTAGCGCTTTAGCAACGGATACGGGGAGGCTTTCCTGCGCAACCAGGAACTTATGCGCCATCACCATATTGATATCGGAAGTGTTGGTGGCTAACTCTTTTCGTAGCGTATTATTGCTTTCAATAACATTGACTCGTCCACCAATCAGTTTTGCCGTCGCGGTTAGCTGCTCCTCCAGATCGAGACGATCGTTGATCAGTATGATTTTATAATCGTGAAGATCGTTTGAAACACGCAGCATTCGGGCAACAAAAACCATCGTCAGGCTTTTTCCCGAGCCCTGAGTGTGCCAGACAACACCACTTTTTTCTTCCGTGGTTTTACCTTCACGTAAACGCTGTAAGATCTTATTAGCGGCGCGAAATTGCTGATAACGGCAGACAACCTTGATGCGTGGGCCAGCATCGGTATCCATAAATACAGAGCATGTCCGCAGGATGGACAACAGATTCGTTTTATTTAACATGCCATTGATTAGCTGTTGCTGGGCATTCATATCGCTGGCAACATTATCTTCCTGCGGCCATTGTGTCTTCCAGGGATAAAAATGTTCTTCCCCGGAAGTAATCGTGCCGTAATCCGCTTCAACGCCTGTCGTTCTGACCGAAAATAAATTACTGTGGAATAAATGAGGCTCCCCCTCTTTTAACCCCTGCAGCGCTGTTGCTTTACGGTTATTCATATAACGCTGGAGCTGAAAATATGCCTCAGCCATAGGGTTAGAACAGGTAGGACCACCTTTTTTACACTCTACAACAATCAGAGGAATACCATTAATAAATAAAACAATATCGGGAATGATAAATTGTTTTACGCAGCCAGGAGTATCAATCCGGAACTGGTTTATTGCCAGAAAGTGGTTATTTTCCGGATATTCGAAATCGATTAATTTAACTATTTGGTCAGTCTCACCGGTGGCATTATTAATATCTACCTGTGTTTTGAACAATAGCTTTTGGATCGCCTCATTAGCTTCCAGTAGAGTACGGTTGGGTTGTCGCAGGAGCTGCTCTTGCAGATCCTGTAATTGCTTGTCTGTTAACCATGTTTTTCCGTCTGTTCCCGCATTTAAGTGCGCTACTGCATGAGTAAAAATCTGCGGCAGCAGCCACTGTCGGAAGCTGCTGCGCATACTTTTAGCCGGATCGGAGGGAATATCCTGTCCCTGGTCAATAATTGCCCAGCCCAGTGATTGCAATTGCTGCAGAAAGGGCTGTTCAACTTCCGTGTATTCAGACATGGGTAGCCTCTATTTCTTCTTGTTTTGACTGAACAGAAACTTTGCCAGTAAGAAGATCGCTCATAATACCATTTTTTTTACGTTTTATTTTCACCAAAGACAACTGAAGTGATGTTATCTTTTTCGTTATTGCATTTAAGGAAGCAGCTATCTTTCGTTGTTCACCTTTATCCATCGGATAAACTATCCATAGTTCTTTAATGTCACCAACCCTCACATGCCCTACAGTCGAACCACCTGATATCAGATCCAATCTTTTTTGAATAAAATCCGATTGTAGAACATATAAAAAATAGTCATTATCTATTTTTTCTTTGTCAGTACGGTACAGCATCATCCGCTGTCCTAAACATACGTCCGGATAATCACTTGGGATTTTACATACTTCCCCGACGGGAGCTTCTCGAGTGATAACAATATCCCCAGGAATAGGTTTTCCTCTAGCTGTCCACGATATAAATGATTGAAAATCAGTATAAACTAACCCTTCAGTTACAAACTCACCATTTCTTACATTTGGAGTTCTAATTACAGGATAACCTTCTTCTAACAGTGGAGGCGTTCGGTTTTTACAGTCAATAATTTTCTCACAAACATTACTGCAAGTGGAAAAGATCCAATCGTTGGGTATCCAACCCAGCGGTGTTTCTTTATACAATTCCGGAGATAGCTCTCGCTTAGGTCTTAACCTGCCATTAGTTTCAAGGCCACGAGTAAATAAATCATGCATCATGCCTTTTTTAATTCTTCTATATTTATCAATCAGAACCTCCGTCTTTTTAATGTTATTATCGATAGTCTTTAAAATATCTGAAATTTTTCTCTGAACATCCAAGGGAGGTAAATTTATTGTTGTATTAGCAATAGCTCCATTAGACAAACCGTAACGAGTAGAACCTGCCGCGACCCTTGAAAAATAAGAAGCAACATCTGGCATAGCCAATTTTTTTGCTAAGAAAACAGAATCTACTTTATTCTCATCTGGCCTTAGCTGAGCAAGATGATATCCACAAATTAAATTATCTATATCTTCTTCTACAACAGCAGGAATACCTATATCAAAAGGTGTTTCTGAGTCTTTTGTAATCAAAACATCACCTTTTGATACTGTAAATTTCGCAATCTCCATAATATTAGCTGTTGCTTCCATAAAGCTAATATCACGAGTAATGTAATCATTAGAATAAACATCCATGTAATTACATAGCATTACAGGTTTTTCGCCCTGATAGCTTTTTTTATCTACATTGCTTACTCTAATATCAGCAATTTTAGCTAGCGTTGTTTTGATCCACTTACTCATAACCCAGCTCCGCTAAAAATACCTTCAACTCTTCTGTCGATTTATCTCTTGCACTCTCAATTTCTTTCGCTGTTACTGCATACTTAATCCAGAGATTCTCAATTGCAGTAATACAAGCTCGCTGCTCTGCTCGTAGATAACGATCATAAGTGTTTAACAGTAACTGTTTTAATCGCGCAACAATAACCACACGAGCTTCATCCTGTGATATTTTCTCACGAGCGCTTAAAACCAGCTCATCGCGCTTATTTTCGATTGCCTTAATAACCTTTTTCAGCTCTTTAGCTTCGTCTTCTAGTACTTTATGACGCTTCAACTGTGCTTCGATTTGGGAGACCTTTTCCTGATACTCTTCAGCACTTCCCAATCCCGGATCGCGCTTACACAGCTTAACCATGCCTTTGGCATCTTTCAGCTTCGCTTTCAGCTCTTTCACCTGCTCAGAGGTCATCACACCAGTATCATCGGTATCTTCAAAGTCCTCATCATCCGCCGCGGCAAATAACGCCTGCAGCTCGGCTAAACGGGCCTGTGCATTAGCCTGCTCTTCCAGTACCTCAGGGAACTGGCTTTGCAGAATATCCTCGTCCGGAATCAGTTCTGCCCCCCAACCACTTGCAGCAATAGACTTGAAGTCCGCCTTCAGGTAATTCACATAGCTGGCGAATGCGCCACGAACCTGGAATGACGTTAATAAATTTTGCTGTGCAAATGCGTCATGAATGCTGTCCATCAACTGGCTGCGCATTACATAAACATTACGTGGCCGGGCCTGTTGATTGGCTGCATCAGGGGCTAGCGCTTCAACAATCGGCAGATTCTGCTCCCACCACGCATCCAGTTGCGCCAAAAACGCCTGATTCGCTTGTAGTACACCTGCATGTCGGTTAACAAACTCAGCAATATCACGCTTCTCCACCAAAGACGGGGAAAAATTCATATACTCAGCATCACGGGGCGCAAAAAAATCTGCGCGTAACCCGGCATAGTTTTGCCAGAAATGGCCAAGGCTTTCGATTTCCGACAGCGGAATACCGCCGTGTAAGTGCGCACGAACATCATGGGGTTCCGGCGGCGGCGCATTGTCCACGTAGCGACGAATATTACAGTTGTAATCTTCTTTGATAATCTCATCAGTTGGAACAACGCGCGCATATCCAGGGATGGTTTCCCCCTTACGATACGCGTTGATAATCTTATCAATATCTTCCGGACGCAGATGGTTCTGCGCTTTGTCTTCGCTGTATTCCCGATCTGCGTTGATAAACAGAACTGACTTACGTTTTGAAGCACCTTCTTTATTCATCACCAGAATACAGGCTGGTATCCCCGTACCGTAGAACAGGTTGCTGGGTAAACCGATGATGGCTTCCAGATAACCATGATCGATAAAGTATTTCCGTGCTTCGCGTTCATCACCGCTACGGAACAACACACCATGAGGCATAACGGTCGCCATACGCCCATCATGTTTCAGTACAGACAACATATGCTGAACAAACATCAGGTCCGCTTTCTTGCCTTTCTCTGGCAGCCAAACAGCAAAACGACCGGGGTGTTTAATATCCTTCTTGATATAGTTCTGGCTGAACGGCGGGTTAGCCACCACGCGATCAAAACGTCTTAACTCGCCCTTTTCATCCAGATGCTGTGGTTCACGCAGGGTGTCTTCCTGACGAATATCAGCATGCGAAATTCCATGTAGCAGCATGTTCATTTTGCAGATAGACCAAGTGGTACCTATCTTTTCCTGACCGTAGAGCGCGATTTCATCCGCATCACCGCCTTTTTCACGCAGGTAGTCACGCATCTGAATCAACATGCCGCCCGAGCCAACGGTCGGGTCATAAACGCTCATGCCCTCTTCAGGATCGCAGATCTCAACACAGATCCGCACGACTTCCGCCGGGGTATAAAACTCTCCAGCCTTTTTACCTGCGGAGTCAGCAAAGAATTTAATCAACCATTCATATGCCGCTCCCAACAGATCGGGGAATTCGAAGTCTTCATCTTTAAGCGGAATTTTCTCGAAGTTCAGCACAAAATCAGCCAGGGTATCGTCATCCAGAGTTCGCTGACCTATCTTGCGGTTGAAGTTGATGCCTTTCAGTACATCCTGTAAAACGTCGATATTGGCTTCTTCAATGGCTTCAAGTGCTTTATTTAATGCGCTGCCAACCCCAACTTTCACATGCTTCAGGGCCGGTCGGATGACCGCTTTTTTAGTGCCATCCTTCTCTTCTACAATCTCTTCCCATGATTCATTCCAACGAGCACGCGGAGGTACATAGAAATACTTTCCGGAGTAGTTGTCAGGATCTTCAAGCGCCAGTTCAATGTCCAGTTTGGACATCCCTTGATCTTCAAACTGCTTACGTAGCTCAGCCTGACGCTGATCGAACAGGTCGCTGGCACGCTTAAGGAACAACATGCCAAAAATATATTCTTTGTATTCACTAGCATCCATGCTGCCACGTAGGTCATCACAAGCGCGGAGCAGCAATGTTTCTAGCTGGGTAAGGGTTAATTTCATGTGTTTCTCAGAATACTGCCTCGTTAACTACGGTCTTACGTGCTTGTAAACCATAGCCTCATAAATTTATTGTTTAACTGCTATGAATTATTTGTTCCACAACGTCTTATGAATCTTTCCTGTCTGGTGGTATTCCCCCACCAGTTCAATAAAATCTTTAAAATCCCGATTCTCTTCCACCAGACGGTTTACTGACTGCCAGTCGACGCTGGTGCGCTCGCGAGCCGGGATCAACGTCTGGCTGTTACTGAAGTCATGTGGATCGAGGAGGATCACACCAATACCATGCAGCGCACAGAGCATCTGCAACTCACGCTCCACACTACGCTGCTTATCTTCGTTAATTTCAGTCGCCACCAAATAGCCGAAATGCGCCCAACTGGAATTGCTGACCGCCTGGAAGAAACATTCACGCACGTTGCTACGGTTTAGCTGCTTTTTCACCTCAAAAGACCACAGCCGTGTTAAACGTCCTTCACTATGACGAACGCAGTTTTGCACCACATCGTCCCATTCTTTATCCAGAGGCTCCAGTGCGACGATATCGGGATAAAGCCAATGGTTGCCACCCAACCCTTTGTTATTACTGGAGCGCTTTTCGTCAATACGACGGCACAGTAACCCTTCTTCCTGCGAGAGGTAATCAATCAGGATCGGATACAAGGAGTGCTCAGTAAGGCTGACAGTTTCAACCGTTGGCTCGGGTGCCACATTGGAATCTGTCTTTTCAACCACAGATTCCCCCCAGTAAAACAGGCGCGGCCTTGGCTTATCACGAGTCATCACCTGTGGACACATCGCCTTCGCTTTAACGGTCCGGCTGCCACCCACCTCTGCGGTAATCTGGCTCAAAAAGTCTTCATCGCTGGTAAAACGCGGATTTTTACGCTTTTCAGTCAGTTCTGCGCTGTAATGATCGATAATTTTCTGCGCCAGTTGGCGGGCCGTGAACTGCTTACCGGGATTAGCCTGTAACACGTTGATTATCATCTGGGGACGACTGGTCATATGCCTTCCTGCGTTTGTACGCACGGCTTTGCGTATCAGCTTTTAAGCGATGCGTGATTTACAACTCCTGTGGATGAGCTCAGTTTACCTTTCAGTGTTACAGACATAAAGCATCGATTAAATCCTCAACCTGGCACTGAACACCAGACCGGACTCCAGAGCAACAATCCCCGAACTTTCGCTCTGATAAGAGTGATGCTTGATTATTTTTTATACCGCATTAATCTGTACGAAGTTCAACCCGCAACCAGAGCCTTCAGGTTGCCACCTTCCCGGTGAGGCTCGCCTTTTCGTCCGCTCCGTATCATCCTAGCGGACAGCGCTCAGCGCCTGATACATCCTCTACCCCACCATGCAGGGAATCCCTCCCTGCCGGGCGGTGTTTCTCTGCTTTCATCACTGGAGAAACACGATGCCAACTTCATCCATTACTGAAGCAACATCCTTATCATTGTCTGTCTCATCTGAGGCCTGGGAAAAGGTAGTCAGTTTTCCACCCGCTCCCTCTCAGGAAGACGACCGTCTCGAAAACCTGATTGTCGCCACCATGCTGACATTCAAAAGAGCAGGCCTGGACCGTAAGAGCATTAATTTCGGCCTGTACTGTTTGCCTTCTGACGGCAGCAGCAATGTACCGCTGATGACGCCACTGCGCTTAACGCTTGAAGATAACCACCTGTTGATTACTGCCCTTCACACCTGCTGATTGCCTTAGCATCCTTCACTCCCCGTGCCGGGCGACTCCCGACCGGGAGCGCTGTACCCGGCTTCTTTATCATGAGGTTACGCTTATGAACAGAAGCAACGATCTTTACCAGAAAGTCACCAATGAAATTATCGCCGCGCTGGAGAAAGGTGTGATCCCCTGGGTTCGCCCATGGCGGGAAGGGGAACCGGTGGTGCCGATGAATGCCTTATCCGGGCGGTTTTATCACGGCATCAATATTCCTCTGCTCTGGAACAGCGCAGAACGACAGGGATACGAGAGCGATCGCTGGCTGACCTTCACACAAATTCGCAATGCGGGCGGTAATATACGCAAAGGCGAAAAATCGACACTGGCCGTGTTCTATCTGCCCCAGCAACGCGAGGTAGTGGACAGCAATGGGAACACGGTTCTTGATGCTGACGGCAACCCTAAAGTGACGTCTTATGCCGTGGTACGCGAGTTTCGGCTGTTCAACCTTCAGCAATGTGAAGGACTGCCGGAAGCGTTTTCACAGCCTGTGGTGATGGTCGTTGATCCCATCGCTGATGCTGAGCAGGTTGTCCGGCAAAGCGCGGTGACGATCACTCACCGACGCCAGAATCGGGCGTATTACTCGCCAAGACGCGACTGCATCATCATGCCGCATCCTGAGCAGTTCACTTCGCCTGAGGACTATTACGGCACGCTATTGCATGAGCTGACGCACGCTACCGGACATGCTTCGCGGTTGAGTCGCGACGGCATTACCACCGGAAACCATACCTTTGGCGATCCGACGTATAGTTTCGAAGAACTCGTTGCCGAAATGGGCTCTGCATTTCTCTGCGCCCATGTCGGCATTCAGGCAAAGCTACAGCATGACAGCTACATCGCATCGTGGCTGAAGGTATTGCAGCAGGACAAAAAAGCGATTTTCCGCGCCAGCGGGTTAGCGCGTAATGCCTGCGAATATCTGCTTGAACGGGCGCAGCAGCCGTTAGCGCTGAGCGCATGACCTTCATATTCACGGCGGAGCATCCCTGCTCCGCCGTTTTTCTTTACTCCAATAAATTTGCGCGGCCCAATAAACAATTTCGCCCCAAATCTGGCGGCACCAAAAGGCAAAATCCCAAAGGTTAAGGGGAAGAGAGTGAAGGGGTAACGGGCTTACCCGAAAAAGGGTCTTCCCTTCGTCTTTCGGGTTGCAGATGCATTGGCTTTCCTGCAACACAAAATTCATTGGGTATAAAGGGCCATTATGCGGATATGGCTGACGCGCAAACAACCAGAGACCACATCATCCGACGGTAAGCCAAACGCCACGGAGGGATGGCTGCAACCTGAATCTTCGCAAACACTACTGGCTGTCCCATCGCGCCAGCAGCTTATCCAGTTTATTCGCCAGAGCACCGCGCTCCCCACCTCATTGTTTGAACGATTTTGGTTAATACCGCTTCATCGTTTTGCGGAACTGGCGCAGTTGTTCCCGGCCTCGGAAAACCATCACCATGCCTATGCAGGCGGTCTGCTCGATCACAGCCTTGAAGCCGCCTGTTATGCCGCACGGCTGCGGCAGAGTTATCTTTTTCCACCTGATGCAGCACCGGAAGATCAGGCCGCGCAGTCCGAACGCTGGACAACGGTCATCATCTACGCTGCGCTGCTGCACGATGTGGGTAAACTTGTCACCGATATTGAGGTGGAAGATGCCAACGGGCAACGCTGGTTTCCATGGCGTGGTCCGCTGGCCCAGGCTTATCGGTTCCGTTATTTGCCGCAACGTGATTATCTGCGCCATCCGGCTGCGGCAGCCCTTCTGCTCACCCAACTTCTTCCACCCGAAAACCTCGACTGGCTCGCCGCCGACGCCGCTGCGTTATCCACTCTGCTGCACTGCCTGAACGGACAGTATCAATATGCCGGGCTGGCGGGTGAACTGGTGCAGAAAGCCGACCGGGCGTCGGTGGCGTTTAATCTCGGTGGCGATCCGGTCAAGGCGATTCATCGCCCGCAAACCTCGCTGCCGCAGCAAATAATCGCCGCCCTGCGCGACCTGCTGGCGCATGAATTCCGGCTCAATAACCCGAACGGCGGCTCTGACGGCTGGCTGACTGAAGAGGCTCTGTGGCTGGTCAGCAAGAACGCTGCCGATGCCGTGCGTGGCTGGCTGCTGCGTCAGGGTATTGATGCCGTACCGCAGCATAACGTGCGGCTGTTCGATGAGATGCAGGCGCATCAGTTACTGATCCCGTGCGTAGACAAGGCTATCTGGCATTGCCGGATTACAGCCAACGGAGGCTGGAGCAGTGAACTCACACTATTGCGCTTCACCCCCTCGCTGATTTGGGAGGATCCACAGCAATGTCCTGCAATCTTTAGTGGAACAGTTACGCCATTAACGGAAGCGCTAAAAGAGACAGAGGCCGTAGTTTCAGGAGACGCACCTGTGGAACAATCACCCACCGAACCAGATGACACGCCACTTTCGGGCGAAACATTCTGGCAGTGGCTGGTTGATAACTGCCGGGCGCAGCATCTGGAAATAAACGAACCCAACGCCCGGATCCACACCGTCGCCGGGACGGCGTTTCTGGTCACTCCCGGTATTTTTAAACTCTGGCTGGACGCCTGTGGCCAGAATGAACCTGCGGAGCGCTGGCGGGAAGTACAGAAAGGATTTCAGAATCTGCACCGTCACCGAAAAAGAAAAAACGGCCTCAACATCTGGCACTGCGCCGTTGTCGGTCCGCGCCGTAGCTCACGTCTGAAGGGATATCTTCTTGACGATCCCACGCCGCTTTTTGGAGATGACATTCCCTTCAATAACCCTCATCTCTTGCTCAGTGAAGGAGAAGATGCAAATGACCTTTGAAAAACTCCTGGAAGAGTATTTTTTTGCCCGACTGTTGCGCCCTGATACACAGGACTGCTATCGCACGGCGGTAAATCAGTTTACCCACTGGCGCAACGTCCTGCCCGCCGAAGTCACGCCTCATATGGTACTGGAGTGGCGCAGCTATCTGTTAAATGTGCGCGGTATCAAGCCGGTGAGCTGGAATCACTATATGCGCCATATGCGGGCATTGTATAACTTTGCGATTGAACAGGGCCTTCTGGAGCAGTTTATCAATCCGTTTCATAAAACATCGCTTCGGGAATCCCGCAAGAAAAAGAAAACCCTGTCCCGCGAGCAGATCCTCGCCTCACGCAAAATACTGAACCATTTTATTGAACAGGAGAATACACAGCGGGGCTACCGTTCACCGTTCTATCCTGCCTGGTTCTGGCTGGCCATGGTCGAAACGTTCAACTACACCGCTATCCGTCTGAACCAGCTTATTCATCTACGCGTCAAAGATGTCGATTTGGTATATGACACCCTGTTTATTCAGAGTGAGGGCAGTAAAAGCCATGATGAACATCTTGTTCCCATCGCCTCACGGCTACGACCATATCTGGAACATTTACTTGCCGAGGCTGAAACGCAGGGCATGCGGGCAGGCGAGCAGTTGTTTAATATCAACCAATTCAGCCGGCGGACGCTACGGCAGGGCAAAGTAATGACGGAAAATCAGGTCAGTTATTTCTTTGCTAAACTCAGCGATGCCTGCCACAGCCGCTTTTCATCGCACCGCTACCGGCACACCGTCGCCACAGAGCTGATGCAGAAACCAGAGCAAAATCTGTATGTCACGCAAAAACTACTCGGCCACCGCGATATTAAGGTGACGCTCAGCTATATTGAACACAATGTCGAGATGCTCAGAAGTTGCGTGGAGAGAGATTGACAAAACAGGAAGTGAGTGAAAAGATCCGGCCCGAGGCTTTATAAACAAAAAAGCCGGAGATGCGGCTATTTTGTAGTTGCCGTCAACATCCAGCTTCATTGTACAACGTATTGATTGTTGTAGGTTTTTCGATTACCCACATCGTTTTTGGTGCCGAAGGCCGGACTCGAACCGGCACGTATTTCTACGGTTGATTTTGAATCAACTGCGTCTACCGATTTCGCCACTTCGGCACTGCAAGTAGTATGCGGAAAACGGGTGCATTATACCTTTCAGCGATCCGCGTGCAACACTTATCCGTTGTTCAATGAGTTAAGTGCTGAAAAAATCGTCATAGTCGCTGTTTTCCCCTCCCTACCATGCTTTTCTGCAAAGAATGCGCGAGCTTTATCGCCCGCACATCCGCCGCTTCTACATGTCAAATGGCCGCGCCGCCTACCATAGGAGTGATAAAAACGGCTCATTCAGACAGCAGTCATGCCGAAGCGGCATCAACTCTGCGCAAAATGGATAAGCAACCAATCAATAGAAATTAATATGCACCCTGTTTTAGGGGCCAGAAAGTGGTATCGGTACCGTACAACTACGGGAGGGCGGTTGAGTTGGGGGGCATTTTGCACAGCAAGATGGCTGGTGTATGACCCACTATGCAGTAGCGCGCTATAGCAATATCACCCATGCCAAAAACCAGCAGAGAACACCTGCCTCTGCTGAGTTGATAGCTCTAAGTAAAATTTCCCTGGTGTTAGTTTATTTAGCAACCTGATTCAATATAGGTCAGGTTTTTTATTATTTTTCATCAAAATTTAATGGGGGAATTATATGGTCTTATAGCGTTAGAGGCTAGTTAGACTAAGGTATAGTACGGCACTATACCTTTATTTGTTTATGTGGCTTATTATTTCACACTAAGACTATCTGGCAATAGAACTATTTAAAAAAACGCTAATGAAGATTGTCCAGCCGTCAACCAGCAAGCAGCACTCTGTAAAATAATAATTTCTCACTATAGCGATCCGGTTATGAAATATTTTTCACGTCTCGCCCGCCTTTCTCTTTATTAACATTCATCTTCTCGACCGCAAACAGGATTATTATCATTCTGCATCCCTGGCACAGTAAATATCTTCTTAGGTATCCCGCACAACCTCTAAAGTCAGTGCCTGCGACTTTGTCCCCTCGGCTGCAAGACCAGCGGGCCCGTTCATGTATGCTGAAACCCGGCAAGGGGAATAATAAGGTTAACCAAATCCATTGAAAAGAATTATCATTATTGCGCCTGGCATGCGATTAATGAAACTTCACTGATGTTACCGGATAACTCTATTTTAATACAAGGGTAACATTATGTTTAATATCTATAGCGTTAACTACTCCTCAATGAGTAATGAAAATTCAGAAGACCTTTATATGCTAAGAAAGAACACGTTTAAAGACCGGTTGAAGTGGGCCGTAAACTGTTCAGACGGCAAGGAGCTGGATCAGTTTGATAATGAAAAGACCAATTACATTTTTGGCGTTAAGAATGGCGTAATCATTTGCGGCACTAGGATGATTGATATGAAACACGACAATATGTTGAACAGCGCATTCTCCTCATTTTTTAACGGCGCCTACATTCCAGAAGGGAACTTCATCGAGTCCACCCGCTTTTTCGTGGATAAAGAAAGAACCCATTCGCTGTTGGGGCGTCGATTCCCCGTTACCCTGGCTTTGTTCCTCTCGCTGATTAACTATGCGCGGCAGCACCGCTATGACGGCATTCTTGCCGTCGCCAGTCATCCGATGCTGCATATCATCAAGAGTTCAGGCTGGAATGTCTCGCTGCTGGAGACCGGTATTTCTGAAAAGAACGAGCCCGTTCATCTGTTGCTGGGTCATGTGGACGACAAAAGTCTGGAGGCGTTGAAAGCCAGAATATTCAGTAAGCTCAGTATGCCGGACGAAAGCATTCTGAACGCCTGGCCGCTGACGTCAGAGCCGGCAATCTAATCAACAAACCGGTTTAATCAGCTGAAGTTCCATACCCAGACGTATTGCATGCCGGGCATTCGCCACCCCCAGCTTTTTGACAATGTTGGACATATGAAACTTGATGGTGCAGGTCTTTATCCCCAGGATCATTCCCGTTTCCTGGTAGGTTTTACCCACGCTGGCCCAATAGAGGATCTCGTTTTCTCTTTCGGTAAAGCGGGAGTTTTTTTCCGAGTCGGCGGCGTTTTTTTCTGACAGTGAAGCCAGCGTAAGATACGTCTCATGCACTGACGCCAGCAATATCGTAATCTCGCCTTTATTCTCGATAAGCGCCTGCATTATTTCCGCCTTGCGCTCGCAGTTGAGCGTAAAGGACAGGGTGACAAGATTGTTGTTAAAGTCATGCAACACGAAGGTATAGCCATTAGCCACGCCAAACTCACGCGCCTTATCGAAAAGTTCAGGGAAGCGAAACCCTGCGCCGGCCATCAAATTTTCATCCCAGGCGAAAGGCGTCAGACGATTCAGCGCGGTAATCACCACCGGGTCGGTATACTGCAATCCTTTTTCTTTATATTGCTTTACCCATTCCCCCGGGTAGTTTGTTACGCCAAAGATGCACGACATATCTTTTTTGGATAAGACAACATATGCCCAGATAAGCTCGCCGAAATCAGCCAATACCGCTTCCAGACGCTTGCTGATAATGCTGCTGATATTGTCTTCATATTCCATTAACTGCCGGCTCCCGATAGCTAAAAAATACCGCTCAGCAGAATATACCAGAAAGAGGTACGCAGCCGGAACCTCCGACTCGGCTATCCGCTGACGAGTGGCCTAACAGCGCACCAACGCCCAACCCGCCGTAATCACGCTCCTCGCCCCCCCGCCAGGCCCCAGAAACAAAAAAGGCGCAACCCAATGGCTACGCCTTCTTAAACTGCCCGTAATGTCGCTACTTGCGTTTTAGCAGCATATACACGCTGATCAACAGGAACAGCATGCTCGGCAGCAGCGCGCCCAGCACCGGCGGCATGTTGTACACCAGGCTCAGCGGGCCGAAGATCTGATCCAGCACGTAGAACAGGAACCCGAAGCTGATGCCGGTCACCACGCGCACGCCCATCGGCACGCTGCGCAGCGGCCCGAAGATGAACGACAGCGCCATCAGCATCATCACCGCCACAGAGAGCGGCGAGAACACCTTGCTCCACATGTTCAGCTGGTAGCGGTTGGCTTCCTGGCCGCTCTGCTTCAGGTACTTCACGTAGTTGTGCAGCCCGCTGATGGAGAGTGAGGTTGGGTCCAGCGCCACCACACCCAGTTTGTCCGGGGTCAGGTTGGTTTTCCATTCGCCGGTCAAGGTTTGGGTGCCGGTCACCTGTTTTTCGTTGGTCAGGTCGGAAGTATCCACCTGCGAAAGCTTCCACACGCCGTCTTCAAAGCTGGCGGTGGCGGCATAGCGCACCGTCTCCAGCCTGCGCTGGTCGTTGAAGTGGTAGATGTTGACGCCGGAAAGCTCTTTCTCGCCCGCCACACGCTCGATGTAGATGAAGTCGTTGCCGTCCTTCGCCCACAGGCCGTTTTTGGTGGAAAGCAGCGAACCGCCGTACATCTGCTGCGCACGGTAGTTGCGCGCCATCTGGTCGCCCTGCGGCGCCACCCACTCGCCAATCGCCATGGTCAGCAGCACCAGCGGGATAGCGGTTTTCATCACCGAGCCGGCGATCTGCATGCGGGTAAAACCGGAAGCCTGCATCACCACCAGTTCACTGCGCGTCGCCAGTTGCCCCAGGCCGAGCAGTGCGCCCAGCAGGGCCGCCATCGGGAAGAACGTCTCGATGTCCTTCGGCACGCTCAGCAGGGTAAACATCCCCGCGCTCAGCGCCGAGTAGTCACCCTGGCCCACTTTGCGCAGCTGGTCGACGAACTTGATGATGCCGGAAAGCGACACCAGCATGAACAGCGTCATGATGATGGTGTTGAAAATCGTCTTACCGATATAACGGTCTAAAACGCCAAACATCAGGCCGCTCCTCTCAGGCGTGCGCGCAGCTTGCGCATCGGCACGGTATCCCACAGGTTTAGCGCCAGCGCGATCGCGAAGTACGCCGCGTTGACCACCCACAGCCAGATCATCGGATCCAGCTTGCCTTTGCCGCCGTTAGAGCGCAGCGAGGTCTGCAGCAGGAAGAAAATCAAATACAGCAAGATGGCCGGCAGCATGCTCAGTACGCGGCCCTGGCGCGGGTTCACCACGCTGAGCGGCACCACCAGCAGCGCCATAATGGCCACGGACAGCACCAGCGTCAGGCGCCAGTGGAATTCGGCGCGCGCGTCCGGATCGTCCGACTGCCACAGCGCCTGCATCGACATCTGCTCGGCCTGGTTGCCGTCAATAGCGACCGCACGGTGGCCCACCACGGCTTTATAATCGTTGAAATCGGTAATGCGGAAGTCACGCAGCAAGGCGGTGCCCTCAAAGCGGGTGCCCTTGTCGAGCGTCACCACCTGCGAGCCGTCTTTCATTTGGTTGATCTTGCCGCGCTCGGCCACCACCACGGAAGGGCGCTGGTTGCCGTTCGGCCGCAGTTGCGCCAGGAACACGTCGTTGAAAGTGCTGCCCTTGACGTTGCCGATAAACAGCACGGCGTTGCCGTCTTGCGAGGGTTTGAACTGCCCTTCCGCCAGGCCGGCGATGCTCGGGTTGGCTTTCGCCTCGCTGATCACCACGTCCTGATAACGGGAGGCCACCGGGCCGGCCCAGAACACGTTTACCGCCGCCACGGCGGAGGTGATTAGCGCCAGCACCATCGCGGCGATGATCAGGGTGCGTTTACCCAATCCGCAGGCGTGCATAACGGTGATTTCGCTGTCGGTATACAACCGCCCAAGCGTCATCAACAAGCCGAGAAACAGGCTTAATGGCAGGATTAGCTGCGCCATCTTCGGCACACCCAATGCAAGCAGTGAAAGGACTAAATTTGTCGGGACATTGCCGTCCACCGCATCGCCTAACACCTTGACCAGGTTCTGACAAAAGAAGATCAGAAGCAGGATGAAAAGGATCGCGATTTGGCTCTTTAGCGTTTCCCGTACCAGATATCTTATGATGATCACGCTTATTACGCCTGTGAAAACTTGTCTTTTTGCAGGAAAATCGATAGTTTCATCGCTAATCCGCCATTTATTCTCATCATATGGCAACCGTCATAGCTAAAATAGTATTACAACATCTAGCATTTGGGTGTCCTATAGGAACTTGCCTATAGTCGCCAAAACAGAGCAATTTACGCCGTTCAGGTTAACATAGTTAGTTAACTCAATGGCGGGAGTTCATTACGGAGTTGGGTCATTCTAGCCGTAGCTTCCGCCTTTGTCTTTAAGATTCAGGAGAGTGCATGGAGTTCAGTGTAAAGAGCGGTAGCCCGGAAAAACAGCGCAGTGCCTGTATTGTAGTCGGCGTTTTCGAGCCGCGCCGCCTGTCCCCTATCGCAGAACAACTCGACAAAATCAGTGATGGTTATATCAGCGCATTGCTGCGCCGTGGCGAACTGGAAGGTAAAGTCGGGCAGACATTACTGCTGCACCATGTACCTAACATTCTCTCCGAACGCATCCTGTTAATCGGCTGTGGCAAAGAGCGCGAGCTCGATGAACGCCAGTACAAACAGGTGATTCAGAAAACCATCAATACCCTTAACGATACCGGCTCCATGGAAGCGGTCTGCTTCCTGACCGAGCTGCACGTGAAAGGCCGCAACACTTACTGGAAGGTGCGCCAGGCGGTAGAAACCGCCAAAGAAACGCTCTACACCTTCGATCAGTTGAAAAGCAATAAAGTGGAGCCGCGCCGTCCGCTGCGCAAAATGGTGTTCAACGTGCCGACCCGCCGCGAGCTGACCAGCGGCGAACGCGCTATCCAGCACGGTCTGGCGGTGGCTTCCGGCATTAAAGCGGCGAAAGATCTCGGCAACATGCCGCCGAACATCTGTAACGCCGGTTACCTGGCCTCCCAGGCTCGCCAACTGGCGGACGCCTTCAGCACCAACATCGTTACCCGCGTCATCGGCGAGCAGCAGATGAAAGAGCTGGGGATGAACGCCTATCTGGCGGTCGGCCATGGTTCGCAGAACGAATCATTGATGTCGGTGATGGAATATAAGGGCAACCCGAACCCGGACGCTAAGCCGATCGTGCTGGTGGGCAAAGGGCTGACCTTCGATTCCGGCGGCATCTCGATCAAACCTGCCGAAGGCATGGACGAGATGAAGTACGACATGTGCGGCGCGGCCACCGTGTACGGCGTGATGCGCGTAGTGGCGGAGCTGAACCTGCCGCTGAACGTGATCGGCGTGCTGGCCGGCTGTGAAAACATGCCGGGCGGCAGCGCTTATCGTCCGGGCGACGTGCTGACCACCATGTCCGGCCAGACCGTCGAGGTGCTCAACACCGACGCCGAAGGCCGCCTGGTGCTGTGCGACACCCTGACCTACGTCGAGCGTTTCGATCCGGAGCTGGTGATTGACGTCGCCACCCTGACCGGCGCCTGCGTGATCGCGCTGGGCCACCACATCACCGGCCTGATGTCGAACCACAACCCGCTGGCGCACGAACTGATCGGCGCGTCCGAACAGGCCGGCGACCGCGCGTGGCGTTTGCCGATGGCCGACGAGTACTACGAGCAACTGGACTCCAATTTTGCCGATATGGCGAACATTGGCGGCCGTCCGGGGGGTGCCATCACCGCCGCCTGCTTCCTGTCGCGCTTCACCCGCAAGTACAGCTGGGCGCACCTGGACATCGCCGGCACCGCCTGGCGTTCCGGCAAGGCCAAAGGGGCAACCGGGCGACCTGTTGCGCTGCTGTCGCAGTTCTTGCTCAACCGTGCAGGACTGAACGGCGACGATTAAATCTGAGTGGTAATTCAGGTATAATCCCGAGGGGCACAGCATGCTGTGCCCCTACATTTTTTTATAGGCAGCGGTGAATCAGATGATCAAGCAGGCAACGTTCTATCTTATTGAACACGCGGAACCGGCAGGCGCGCTCAGCGCGCATGAGGCCGTGGCCTGCGCCGTTGCCGCCGAACGTTGGCGTTCCGGCAAGCGGGTGTTGATCGCCTGCGAGAGCCAGGAACAGGCCCAGCGGCTGGACGAAGCGTTGTGGCAGCGCGATCCGCACCAGTTCGTGCCGCACAACCTGGCCGGCGAAGGCCCGCACTACGGCGCGCCGGTAGAGCTGTGCTGGCCCGGCAAACGCGGCAACTCCCCACGGGATCTGCTGATCGCCCTGCTGCCGCAGTTTGCAGATTTTGCTACTGCTTTCCATGAAGTGGTAGACTTCGTCCCTTACGAAGACACCCTGAAACAGTTGGCGCGCGACCGATATAAAGCCTATCGCAGCGTCGGCTTCCATTTGACCACGGCAACGCCGCCAACTCACTGAACAACGATATAAAATGGAAAAGACAAACAGTCATCTCGATACCGCATACGACCCGAAAGAGATCGAACAGAAGCTGTACGATCACTGGGAAAACCAGGGTTACTTCAAGCCAAACGGCGATACCAGCCAGGAAAGCTTCTGCATCATGATCCCGCCGCCGAACGTCACCGGCAGCCTGCACATGGGCCATGCCTTCCAGCAGACCATCATGGACACCATGATCCGCTACCAGCGCATGCAGGGGAAAAACACCCTGTGGCAGGCCGGTACCGACCATGCCGGTATCGCTACCCAGATGGTGGTTGAGCGCAAGATCGCCGCAGAAGAAAACAAAACCCGCCATGACTATGGCCGCGACGCGTTCATCGACAAAATCTGGCAGTGGAAAGCGGAATCCGGCGGCACCATCACCCGCCAGATGCGCCGTCTGGGCAACTCCGTCGACTGGGAGCGCGAGCGCTTCACCATGGACGAAGGCCTGTCCAATGCGGTACGCGAAGTGTTTGTCCGCCTGCACAAAGAAGATCTGATCTACCGTGGCAAGCGCCTGGTGAACTGGGATCCGAAACTGCGCACCGCCATCTCCGATCTGGAAGTGGAAAACCGCGAGTCCAAAGGCTCGATGTGGCACCTGCGCTACCCGCTGGCCGACGGCGCCAAAACCGCCGAAGGCAAAGACTATCTGGTGGTCGCCACCACCCGTCCGGAAACCGTGCTCGGTGATACCGGCGTGGCGGTGAACCCGGAAGATCCGCGCTACAAAGACCTTATCGGCAAAGAAATCATTCTGCCGCTGGTTGGCCGCCGCATCCGCATCGTCGGCGACGAACACGCCGATATGGAAAAAGGCACCGGCTGCGTGAAAATCACCCCGGCACACGACTTTAACGACTACGAAGTCGGTAAACGTCACGGCCTGCCAATGATCAACATCCTGACTTTCGACGGCGATATCCGCCAGGAAGCGGAAGTGTTCAACACGCTCGGCGAAATCTGCACCGACTACTGCAACGAAATTCCGGCCCAGTTCCGTGGCCTGGAGCGTTTCGCGGCGCGTAAAGCGGTGGTTGCCGCCTTTGAAGAGCTTGGTTTACTGGAAGAGATCAAACCGCATGACCTGACGGTGCCTTATGGCGACCGCGGCGGCGTGGTGATAGAGCCGATGCTGACCGACCAATGGTACGTGCGCACTGCACCGCTGGCGAAAGTGGCGGTGGAAGCCGTTGAGCAAGGCGAAATTCAGTTCGTGCCGAAGCAGTACGAAAACATGTACTTCAGCTGGATGCGCGACATTCAGGACTGGTGCATCTCCCGTCAACTGTGGTGGGGCCACCGCATTCCGGCCTGGTACGACGTGAACGGCAAAGTCTACGTTGGCCGCAGCGAAGAAGAAGTGCGCAGCGAAAACAACCTGGGCGCCGACGTGGTGCTGACGCAAGACGAAGACGTGCTGGACACCTGGTTCTCTTCCGGCCTGTGGACCTTCTCTACCCTGGGCTGGCCAGAGCAGACCGACGCGCTGAAAACCTTCCACCCGACCAGCGTGATGGTCAGCGGCTTCGACATCATCTTCTTCTGGATTGCGCGCATGATCATGCTGACCATGCACTTCATGAAGGACGAAAACGGCAAGCCGCAAGTTCCGTTCAAGACGGTCTACATGACTGGCCTGATCCGCGACGACGAAGGGCAGAAGATGTCCAAGTCGAAAGGCAACGTGATCGATCCGCTGGACATGGTCGACGGCATCTCGCTGGAAGATCTGCTGGAAAAACGCACCGGCAACATGATGCAGCCGCAGCTGGCGGAAAAAATCCGCAAGCGCACCGAGAAGCAGTTCCCGAACGGTATCGAACCGCACGGCACCGACGCCCTGCGCTTCACCCTGGCGGCGCTGGCCTCTACCGGCCGTGACATCAACTGGGACATGAAACGCCTGGAAGGCTACCGCAACTTCTGTAACAAGCTGTGGAACGCCAGCCGCTTTGTGCTGATGAACGCGGAAGATCAAGACTGCGGCTTCAACGGCGGCGAGAAAGTGCTGTCGCTGGCGGACCGCTGGATCCTGGCCGAATTCAACCGCACGGTGAAGGCTTACCGCGAAGCGCTGGACACCTATCGCTTCGATCTGGCCGCCAACATTCTGTATGAATTCACCTGGAACCAGTTCTGCGACTGGTATCTGGAGCTGACCAAGCCGGTGGTGAGCAACGGCAGCGAAGCGGAACAGCGCGGCACCCGCCACACGCTGATCACCGTGCTGGAAGCCCTGCTGCGCCTGGCGCACCCGGTGATCCCGTTCATTACCGAAACCATCTGGCAGCGCGTGAAAACCCTGACCGGCGAAACCGCAGACACCATCATGCTGCAGCCGTTCCCAGAGTACGACGCCGCGCTGGAAGACACGCAGGCACTGAACGACCTGGAGTGGATCAAACAGGCGATCACCGCGGTGCGCAACATCCGCGCCGAGATGAACATCGCCCCAAGCAAACAGCTGGACGTGCTGCTGCGTAACTGCAACGCCGACGCCCAGCGCCGCGTGCAGGAGAACCAGAGCTTTATCGAGCGTCTGGCGCGCCTGGAGTCTATCGCCCTGCTGCCAGCGGGCGACAAAGGCCCGTTATCGGTCACCAAACTGGTGGACGGTGCCGAGCTGCTGATCCCTATGGCCGGCTTTATCGATAAAGACGCTGAAATCGCGCGTCTGTCGAAAGAGATGGGCAAGCTGGATGCGGAAATCGCCTCGATCGAAGGCAAGCTGTCGAACGAAGGCTTTGTGGCGCGCGCACCGGAAGCGGTGGTCGCCAAAGAGCGTGAGCGTCTGGCGGCTTGCAAAGAAGGCAAAGTGAAACTGCAAGAGCAGCAGGCGAGCATCGCCGCGCTGTAATCTGTCGGTTCGCTGCAACAGCTGAAAACAGCGGGGAGATCCCCGCTGTTTTTTTATCGCCGTTGCATCCGGCCCGGTTAAGATGTTATTACAAGGTATTAATGCCGCATGGACGCCGCCAGGGAATAAACCCGGCGCCTTTTGTGCTGCGATAAAAATGAAATTCCGGGGTTGTAATGACCCCTTCTATGGCGAGTGTAAACATGACAACAGCAACCCCAGTGCGTCTTCTGGTGCGCCCAATAACGGCTGACGACAATGCCGCTATTGCTAACGTCATTCGCGAAGTCTCCGCCGAGCACGGTTTGACGGCGGATAAAGGCTATACCGTTTCCGACCCCAATCTGGACGTCTTGTATCAGCTCTACAGCCTGCCGCGCAGCGCTTATTGGGTGATAGAAGTCGACGGTCAGATTGCCGGCGGCGGCGGCGTTGCTCCGCTGAAGGGCGGTGATGACGATATTTGCGAATTACAGAAAATGTATTTTCTGCCGGTTTTGCGCGGCAAGGGCCTGGCGAAGCGCCTGGCGTTGCAGGCGCTGGAGTTTGCCCGTCAACAGGGCTTCCGCTGTTGTTATTTAGAAACCACCGCCAGCCTGACGCAGGCCATCGGGCTGTATGAGCATCTGGGCTTCGAACACATCGACTGCGCCATGGGCACCACCGGCCACGTCGACTGCGAAGTGACCATGCTGAAAACGCTTTAATCTGGCTTCTGGGCAGGGGGCGAAGATGTTCGTCCCCTGTCATGGCAAGCGCCGCATGCGCTGGCGCTACTCAGAGGCCCGCACTTTTCCCCTCATCCCCCCGCTTTTGATAGCAACCTCAATCCGGCTCAGCACCAGGCTGGTGAGATACGACACCAGGATCAACAGCAGCAGCACCAGCGGCGTATAACGCGGCGCAAAAATCAGTTTCTGAGTGAAGTAATAGCAGTAGAAGCTGTGGGTCAGCCACATGTACATCGAATGTTTGCCCAGCTCAACCACCGCCTTGTTCACCCTGCTGCCCAGCCCGTCGGCGGTTTTCATCATCGCGATGATAAACAACGGCGTCACCAGCAGCAGCCCCGGATTATGGGCGACGATAAACACCGCCACAGTCACCACCAGCAAGATCAACGGATGGGTGCGGCCCAACGTATCAATCAGCTTCGCCAACCACGAGTCCACCGGGGCCCGCTGGGTACGGCCAAACACCATGCCAAAACCAAAAGGCAGCAGCCAGGTGCAATACTCGATGAGCATCTGCGGCGCCCAAGGGAAATACTGCAATCCCCTGCCGCACAGCGCCGCCGCAAACAGCAGCCCCAACAAGGTCGTCGTATTCAGTTTCGACAGCAGCGGCAGCGAGAGCACATACAGAACATAAAGTTTGAAGAACCACCACTCGCTGTTGTAGGTGGATTTGAGGCCAATCAGATTTTCGATAAACAGCGACGGCGAAAGGGAATATCTTTCACCCGGAAAGAAAATAATGCCGATCGGCACAAAGATAAACAACACTATCCAGTAGCTGATATATAAATTCTTCAGCTTGCCCCAGATATATTTAAAAGAAATGTCTTTTTTAAGCGAAAAACCGTAACCGGACAAGAACAGGAACATCGACACGCAAATCTTGCCGAACAGGCCAAGATACATCTCAATATTTATCCCGCTAACGATATAATATACCGGAATATCAGGGCTAATTCGGCTTGGATAGGCGAACAGGTGGTGGACCAACATCAGAATGATGGCAATCCCTTTTAAATAATTAGACTTATTAATTGAAATTTCCATATTTCTTAATATATTATCCGCTAACAAGTGTCGTCATCATATAGCAGCCCCACTTCCCTGACACTTTCTTTCTAATCAGATTAATCCCATATTTAATTTCCCGGTAAAAAACAAAGGCACAGCGATTTTATTAACGCATTTCTCCCACTCTCGCTACCGTTTTTTGCTGTCCCACGGCCCCAAAACCCCTCCCGAAGCGACGCATGCACAATCATTAACATGGTAATATTTTAATTTATTTATATAAAAACAATAAAATCAAAGTAGTAACAACAAATCAAAAATCAATTGTCATCTTTTTTGTGATATTCATTAACAAATTAACGATTACAAATTGACCTCTTGCCACCTTGCGATACTCTGCCCTGACAGGCTTATGCCGCATTCGCACGGAGAACGGTCATGTCGGAAAACGCTTTTGATTACATCATTGTCGGCGCAGGCTCCGCCGGCTGCGTACTGGCGGCGCAGCTGATCCGCCGCACCCAGGCGAGGGTGCTGCTGCTGGAAGCCGGCGGCGACGACAATAACCTGTTCATCAAGATGCCGGCCGGCGTAGCGAAGATCATCGCCAAAAAAAGCTGGCCGTATGAAACCGAACCGGAACCGCACGCCAACAACCGCCGCATGCAAATTGCCCAGGGCAAGGTGCTGGGCGGCAGCAGTTCGGTCAATGGCATGATCTACATTCGTGGCCAGCGGCAGGATTACGACGAATGGGCCGAACGTTACGGCTGCGTCGGCTGGGGCTATCAGGACGTGCTGCCCTATTTCAAACGCGCCGAGGCCAACGAGAGCCTGTCCGACGCTTATCACGGCGGCGAAGGGCTGCTGCCGGTCAGCGAGAACCGCTACCGCCACCCGCTCAGCATGGCGTTTATCCGCGCCGGCCAGGAGCTGGACCTGCCTTACCGCAACGATTTCAACGGCGACAGCCAGCACGGCGTGGGCTTTTATCAGACCACCACCCACAACGGCGAACGCGCCAGTACCGCCCGCACCTATCTGAAAGCGGTGCGTAACGAGCAACGGCTGGTGGTGAAACTGAACGCGCTGGTGCATCGGGTGGTGTTCGACGGCAACATGGCCACCGGCGTAGTGTATAGCCAGAACGGCGGCGGCGAAGTCACCGCGCATGCCGCAAAAGAAGTGATCCTCAGCGCCGGTGCGGTAGGCTCGCCGAAGATCCTGATGTTGTCCGGCATTGGGCCGCGCGAACACCTGCAACAGCTGGGGATCGAGCCGCGTGCGGACTTGCCGGTGGGCAAAAACTTTCACGATCACCTGCATATGTCGATCAACGTCAGCACCCGCGAGCCGGTCAGCCTGTTCGGCGCCGATCGCGGCCTGCAGGCGCTGCGCCACGGCACCGAATGGCTGGCGTTCCGCAGCGGCGTGCTCACCTCCAACGTGCTGGAAGGCGCCGCCTTCTCCGACAGCCTGGGCGACGGCCGGCCGGACGTGCAGATCCACTTTCTGCCGCTGCTGGACAGCTGGGACGACGTGCCCGGCGAGCCGTTGCCGGATATTCACGGCTTCACGCTGAAGGTCGGCTACCTGCAACCGAAGGCGCGCGGCGAAGTGCTGCTGCGCAGCCGCGATCCGCGCGATCCGGTCAAACTGCACGCCAATTACCTCGGCCACCCGGAAGATCTGGCCGGCAGCGTGCGCGCGGTGAAGTTCGGCCTGCGCTTCCTGCAAACCGCCGCCCTCAAGCCGATCGTCAAAGATCTGCTGATGCCGCAGCCGGCATGGTTGAACGATGAGGCGCAACTGGAGGAGTTCGTGCGTAACTTCTGCAAAACGGTGTATCACCCGGTAGGCAGCTGCCGCATGGGCCAATCGCCGCAGGACTCGGTGACCGACCTGCAACTGCGGGTACACGGGTTTGAACGGCTGCGGGTGATCGATTGCTCGGTGATGCCGCAGGTGACCAGCGGCAACACCAATGCACCGACCATCATGCTGGCGGAAAAAGCGGTGGATTTGCTGCTGGGCGCGCCGACGTGAAAACCGGGCGCCCGGCGATCAGGCGGCGGTGGGCACGCCGCTGTGGAAACGCAGCTCGCTGTCCGGCGACAGAATCAGCTCAGCTTCAATGCGGCCGAAGTGAGCCACCCGCTCGCTGATGTCGCCGCCGGCAATCTGCTCGGCCAGCGTCAGGTAATCCTGATAATGCCGTGCCTCGGAGCGCAGCAGCGAGACGTAGAAACGGTTTAACTCGTCGTCCAGATGCGGTGCCAACCGGGCGAAACGTTCGCAGGAGCGCGCCTCGATATAGGCGCCGCAGATCAGTTTGTCGATCAGCGTGGCCGGATCGTGGGTGCGAACCTCGCGAATCATGCCTTTGGCATAGCGGCTGGCGGTGATTTTCTTGTAGGGAATGCGCCGCGCCTGCATGATCTCCAGCACCTGCGAGAAATGGTGCAGTTCTTCTTTGATCAGCAGCACCATCTTGTCCGCCAGATCCTGCCCGTAGGCCGAACCGTTTTTCGGCAAGATTTTCCTGGTGAACTGGCCCTGGCGGAACAGCGCTTCCGGCTCGCCCTGCGCTTCATGCAGAAAAGCCTCGTAGGGCCTGAGCAGCGCCAGCAAGGCATCGCCGCTCTCTTTGTCCGCCACGTAGCGGCGAATCAGCCACATGCCGGTCTGCGCCGCCTTCAGCTCGCACACCATATGGTCGGTCAGCAACAACGGCAGGTTTTCCGGACGCCGCGCAGCGTCGATCCAGCCATCGGGCGTTTCGCAGTGCAGGAAGTTTAGAATCGGGGATAACAGGGATTGGTATTTCATCAGCTTAATAGCCCTATGGCTTTCAAGTTGCAGCCAGGCAACCAGCTCGCTCAACTCCAGGCGCTTACTTCAATAAGTAACTGGGGTGAGTGAGTGCAGACAACAACGCTGCGGCTTGAAAGACGACGGGAGAGGCCGGCTTGCGCCGGCCCATTGCATTAATCAGTGGCGTTTGCCGTCGTCATCTTCGTCGATCAATTCACCGTCTTCTTCATCATCCTCACCGTCTTCACCGTTCGGATCTTCATAGTAGGTGCCCCAACCGTCGTAATTAACGCCGCAACGTTCCGCCAGCGCCAACAACTGCTCTACCTGGGTGTCGATCAGTTCGGCGTTCAGGCCGACTTCGCTGATCACGTCGCAGCACATGACCAGCGTGCCGTCTTCCACTTCCAGCTCTTCGGCGTCGGTCACTTCGTAGCCCAGCTTGAAGGCTTCGACAGCAGCCTGCTCCAGCACTTCAAACTTTTCAGCAGAGAGGTGGTGTTCGATGGTGTAGAGCGCATCCGGATCGCTGCCGTCTTCCAGCAGTTCTTCGATGATCAGGCGGGTCTCTTCACGTTGTTCTTCCAGCTGTTCGCGGTTTGCCATGCCTATATCCTCAAGTCAAATGGCCTGTATTCCTTCTATTTTCACACACCGCCGCCATAGCTGCCACGATAAACGTGAAAGATTTCTGCTTCGGGGTTGAAATTGAATATTCATACATATAAAGTGAATTTTAATTCAATTAAAACGATCAGGACATGCGGAAATGAGTACGATGAACCCGTTCTACAAACGTCACTTTCTGAGATTAATGGATTTCACGCCGACAGAGCTGCTGGCGCTGCTGCGGCTTTCGGCCGAATTGAAGCAGGCCAAAAAGCAGGGTAAGGAAACGCGGCGTCTGCAGGGCAAGAACATCGCGCTCATCTTCGAAAAAGACTCGACACGCACCCGTTGCTCTTTCGAAGTTGCCGCTTTCGATCAGGGCGCCCAGGTCACCTATCTCGGCCCAAGCGGTAGCCAGATCGGCCATAAAGAATCGATGAAAGACACCGCCCGCGTGTTGGGCCGGATGTATGACGGTATTCAATACCGCGGTTACGGCCAGCATCTGGTGGAAACCCTGGCCACCCATGCCGGCGTGCCGGTATGGAACGGGCTGACCAACGAATTCCACCCCACCCAACTGCTGGCGGACCTGCTCACCGTGCAGGAACAGCTGCCGGGCAAACCCTTGAGCGAGGTGAAATTCGCTTACCTCGGCGACACGCGCAACAACATGGGCAACACCTTGCTGGAAGCGGCTGCGTTGGCAGGCATGGATCTGCGCCTGGTGGCGCCGAAAGCCTGTTGGCCGCAGCCGGAGCTGGTAGCCGAGTGTCAGGCGCTGGCGCAACAGACCGGCGCCAAGATCACCCTGACCGAAGACATTGCCGAAGGGGTGAAAGACGCGGACTTCCTGTACACCGACGTGTGGGTGTCGATGGGCGAACCGAAAGAAACCTGGCAGGAGCGGATCGCGCTGCTGAAACCCTATCAGGTCAATATGGCGATGGTGAAACTGACCGGTAACCCGAACGTCAAATTCCTGCATTGCCTGCCGGCGTTTCACGACGACCAAACCACCCTCGGCAAACAGATGGCGGAACAATACGGGCTGCAGGGCGGCATGGAAGTCACCGATGAAGTGTTCGAATCCGCGCACAGCGTGGTGTTCGATCAGGCCGAAAACCGCCTGCACACCATCAAGGCGGTGCTGGTCGCCACCCTGAGCGAAACGATTTAACGTATATTGCCGGGGCGCGTCACGCACAGGCAATGGGGCGCGCTCGCGCCCCAACCCCTTCCCCGCTCTGGCAACCCCCGCCGGAGCGCCTAATATATTCTTGTCATATCAAATAGCCGATTGACCTTTGCCAGCCTTGGGCAAAGGTTCTACCGTGGCAGACTAGCGGCAAAACTGCCGTGAAAACTAACGATAACAACTACTTCTCAGCACTGCCGCGCAGTGCCTTCAGGGGATACACATCGATGAAAGCCAAAGTCCTGCCGCTGTTAATGCTTGCCGCCCTGTCCGCCTCTGCGCTCGCCGCCACCCCGGCCAACACGCTGGTGGTGGTGCAATCGCTGGACGATATCGTCAGCCTGGATCCGGCGGAAGCCAACGAGCTGTCCAGCATCCAGACCGTGCCCAGCCTGTATCAGCGGCTGGTGCAGGCGGATCGCGATGATCCGGCGAAAGTGGTGCCGGTGCTGGCGGAAAGCTGGCAGGGCGATGCGGCGGCAAAAACCCTGACCGTCAAACTGCGCCCACAGGCGGCGTTCGCCTCCGGCAATCCGCTGACCGCCGACGACGTGATTTTCTCCTACAGCCGCGCGGTGAAAATGAACAAATCGCCGGCGTTTATCCTCAACGTGCTCGGCTGGCAGCCGGACAACATTGATGCGCACCTGAAGAAAATCGACGAGCACAGCCTGCAACTGAGCTGGACGGCGGACGTCAGCCCGGCGGTGGCGCTGAATATTCTCTCCACGCCGATCGCCTCGATCGTCGACGGCAAGGCGGTGCAGCCGAACGCCAAAGACGGCGACTACGGCAATGCCTGGCTGAAAATGCACTCCGCCGGCAGCGGGCCGTTCAAAATGCGCGTCTACCAGCCGCATCAGGCGATTGTGCTGGACGCCAATCCGACCTCGCCGGGCAACAAGCCGCTGCTGCACAGCATCATCATTAAAAGCGTGCCGGACCCGGCCACCCGCCGCCTGCTGATCCAGCAGGGCGACGCCGATGTGGCGCGTGAGCTTGGCCCGGACCAAACCGTGGCGTTAAAAAATCAACCGGGCGTGAAGGTGTTGGAAATCCCGTCCGCCGAGCAGAACTATTTAGTGTTCAACACCGGCAACGCCGCCAATCCGCTGCTGAAAAACCCGGCCTTCTGGGAGGCGGCGCGCTATCTGATCGATTATCAGGGCATCACCAAGGATCTGCTGAAAGGCCAGTATTTTGTGCATCAGAGCTTCCTGCCGGTCGGGCTGCCGGGCGCGCTGGAAGACAACCCGTTCAGCTTCGATCCGACCAAGGCCAAGGCGATCCTGGCCAAGGCCGGCATCACCAACGCCACCCTGACGCTGGACGTGGAGAACAAGCCGCCGTTTATCACCATCGCCCAGGCGTTGCAGGCCAGTTTTGCCCAGGGTGGCGTGAAGCTGGATCTGTTGCCGGCCGCCGGCAGCCAGGTGTATTCGCGGGTACGCGCCAAACAGCACCAGGCGGCGATCCGCCTGTGGATCCCGGATTATTTTGATGCGCATTCCAACGCCAGCGCCTTCGCCTATAACGACGGCAAAACCAGTACGGTCGCGGGCCTCAACGGTTGGCAGATCCCGCAGTTGAGCAAGCAGACGCTGGCGGCGGTAGCCGAAGCCGATCCGGCCAAACGCACCGCACTGTACACTGCCATGCAACAGGAGTTGCAACGCAGTTCGCCGTATGTGTTTATCGATCAGGCCAAAACCGAAGTGGTGCTGCGCGATAACGTCAAAGGCTACCAGCAGGGCCTGAACGCAGACATGGTCTACTACGATCGCGTCAGCAAATAACCGGCAAGCGGCTATCGCCGGCCAATCGATTGCGAAGCGGCAAAAATCGGCGTTTTAGCGCTTGCAGTGGCGAAAAGCGCGAGTATAATGCGCGACAATTTGCCAGGAGAAAGCATGAAAAACGCCATGTGTTTTGTTAGCCGCAACCGACAAAACCGACCGCCAATCGGCGGCCAACTGCCGTTGTTTCTCCTGTTGCTAAACCGATCGTTTCAAGCCCCTCGTTGAGGGGCTTTTTTTTGCCTTAAAAAGCCCCGCGCCACGGGCACGAGTCGAGGAGAGTGAAAAATGGCCAACCCGCTGTATCACAAACATATCATCTCTATTAACGATCTCAGCCGCGAGGATCTGGAGCTGGTGCTGCGCACCGCCGCCAGCCTGAAAGCCACCCCGCAGCCCGAGTTGCTCAAGCACAAGGTGATCGCCAGCTGCTTCTTCGAAGCCTCGACCCGCACCCGCCTGTCGTTCGAAACCTCTATGCATCGCCTCGGTGCCTCGGTGGTCGGTTTTGCCGACGGCAGCAATACGTCGCTGGGCAAGAAAGGCGAAACGCTGGCCGACACCATCTCGGTCATCGGCACCTACGTAGACGCCATCGTGATGCGTCACCCGCAGGAAGGCGCCGCGCGGCTGGCGACGGAATTTTCCGGCGGTGTCCCGGTGCTCAACGCCGGCGACGGCGCCAACCAGCACCCGACCCAAACGCTGCTCGACCTGTTCACCATCCAGGAAACCCAGGGCCGCCTGAACAACATCAATATCGCCATGGTCGGCGACCTGAAATACGGCCGCACCGTACACTCGCTGGCGCAGGCACTGGCCAAGTTCGAAGGCAACCGCTTCTACTTTATCGCCCCGGATGCGCTGGCGATGCCGGCTTACATCCTGAAAATGCTCGAAGAAAAAGGCATCGAGTACAGCCTGCACAGCAGCATTGAAGAAGTGGTGCCGGAGCTGGATATTCTCTACATGACCCGGGTGCAGAAAGAGCGCCTGGATCCTTCGGAATACGCCAACGTGAAGGCGCAGTTCGTGCTGCGCGCGGCGGATCTGGCCGGCGCGCGCGCCAATCTCAAAGTGCTGCACCCGCTGCCGCGCATCGACGAGATCACCACCGACGTGGATACCACGCCGTACGCCTACTACTTCCAGCAGGCAGGCAACGGCATCTTCGCCCGCCAGGCGCTGCTGGCGCTGGTATTAAACGCAGATTTGGCTCTTTAAGGGGGAACCGTCATGACTCACGATAACAAACTGCAGGTTGAAGCGATCAAGTGCGGTACGGTGATTGACCATATTCCGGCGCAGGTGGGTTTTAAGCTGCTGACGCTGTTCAAATTGACCGCCACCGACCAGCGCATCACCATTGGCCTGAACCTGCCCTCCAACGAGCTGGGCCGCAAAGACCTGATCAAAATCGAGAACACCTTCCTGACCGAGCAGCAGGCCAACCAGCTGGCGATGTACGCGCCGAAAGCCACGGTGAACCGCATCGACAACTACGAAGTGGTGCGCAAGCTGACCCTCAGCCTGCCGGACCATATCGACGGCGTGCTGACCTGCCCGAACGGCAACTGCATCAGCCGCAGCGAGCCGGTAGCGTCCAGCTTTGGCGTGAAATCCCGCGACGGCGAAGTGCATCTGAAATGCCGCTACTGCGAGAAAGAGTTCGACCATCAGGTGGTGCTGCAGGCGGATTGAAATATACCCATTTGCCGGGAACGACGCTGTTAATCCGCTCGTCACTCCCTATAATGAGTCCCTGAAGATAATCTACCCACGTTGCTACCCAATGGATTTCGAGCCGCAGCTAGGCGGCAAGTGCGAGAGTCCCCAGGAGCTGACTCAAGTCAGTGACTGGGGTGAGCGCACGCAGCCAACAACGCTGCGGTTTGAAAGACGAAGGGTATATCAGGAGAAAAAATGTCACGTAACATCAGCACTGAACTCGCCCCGGCAGCCATTGGTCCTTACGTGCAGGGCGTTGATCTGGGCAGCATGATCATCACTTCCGGCCAGATCCCGGTGGATCCGAAAACCGGCGAAGTAGCCGACGACGTTTCCGCACAGGCACGCCAGTCGCTGGAAAACGTTAAAGCGATCGTTGAAGCCGCCGGCCTGAAAGTCGCCGACATCGTGAAAACCACGGTGTTCGTGAAAGATCTGAACGATTTCGCCACCGTAAACGCCGCTTACGAAAGCTTCTTCACCGAGCACAACGCGCCGTTCCCGGCCCGTTCCTGTGTCGAAGTAGCCCGTCTGCCGAAAGACGTGAAAATCGAGATCGAAGCCATCGCCGTTCGTCGTTAATTTCACGACTACCGCGCCCAACGGTCAGCCATCGGCTGGCCGTTTTTATTTGTCCCGCCTGAAGCAACGATCCGTTAGGGTGCGCTATCAGGGATCATAGTTAACCCAACGCACCACAATTTCGCCCCATTTTAAGGCAACGCCCGCCGCGCCTGCACCCAAATCGCGCTTTCCCCTGCCTTTTTCCTGCTTTTTACGCCGGTTTTCGCCTCTTTCACATTTTGGCACATTTTATGCTCGATCTTGTTACAGCCTGCAATGTCAACGAGGTGACGATGCTAAATATCGACCTGTCCGCTTCACCGTTTTTTGATGAGATGCTTCTGGCTGAGGGTAAACACCGGGGCCATTACGAAGCTTACTGGCATTGGCTGCAACAGGCCGACCAAAAGGCTATTCAGCGTAAAAGAGAAGAGGCTGCACTGCTGTTTCACCGGGTGGGCATTACCTTTAATGTTTACGGTGAGGATGACGGTGCCGAACGGCTGATCCCGTTCGACAGCGTGCCGCGCATCATCCCCGCCAGCGAATGGGCGATGCTCGATCGCGGCATTCGCCAGCGTGTACAGGCGCTCAACGCCTTTCTGCACGATATCTACCATCAACAGCATATTCTGAAAGCCGGGATTATTCCGGCAGAACAGGTGCTGGCTAACGATCAGTATCAGCCCTGCATGCAGGGGGTCGATCTGCACCGCAATATTTACGCGCATATCGTCGGCGTGGATATGGTGCGCGGCGGCGACGGCCAGTATTACGTGCTGGAGGACAATCTTCGCACCCCGTCCGGCGTGTCCTACATGCTGGAAAACCGCAAGATGATGATGCGCCTGTACCCGGAACTGTTCGCCCAGCAGCGCATTGCCCCGGTGGAGCGCTACCCGTCGCACCTGCTGCAAACCCTGCGCGAAAGCTCGCCGATTAACGATCCTACCGTGGTGGTGCTGACGCCGGGCCGTTTCAACAGCGCCTATTTCGAGCACAGTTTCCTGGCTCAGCAGATGGGCGTGGAGCTGGTTGAAAGCGCCGATCTGTTCGTCAAGGACGGTGCGGTGTTTATGCGCACCACCGCCGGGCCGTGCAAGGTGGATGTGATCTACCGCCGGGTGGACGACGCCTTCCTCGATCCGCTGGCGTTCCGCCCGGACTCGATGCTCGGCGTGCCGGGGCTGCTTTCCGTCTACCGCGCCGGCAACGTGGTGCTGGCGAACGCCATAGGTACCGGCGTGGCCGACGACAAGTCGATCTACCCGTACGTGCCGGACATGGTGCGCTTCTATCTACAGGAAGAGCCGATCCTCAACAACGTGCCCACCTGGCAGTGCCGCCACAAGAATGAGCTGTCGTACGTGCTGGCTAACCTGGAGCAGATGGTGGTGAAGGAGGTTCACGGCGCCGGCGGTTACGGCATGCTGATTGGGCCGGCGGCGACCAAAGACGAAATCGCCCACTTCCGCGCGCTGCTGCTGGCCAAACCGCATAACTACATTGCGCAGAACACGCTGGCGCTGTCGACCTGCCCGACCTTTGTCAACGACGGCCTGGCGCCGCGTCATATCGACCTGCGGCCGTTCGCCCTGAGCGGCGCGGAAATTCGCCTGGTGCCCGGCGGCCTGACGCGCGTAGCGCTGGCGCAAGGCTCACTGGTGGTCAACTCGTCACAGGGCGGGGGAACCAAGGATACCTGGGTGTTGGAGGATGACGCATGCTGAGCCGAACTGCCAGTGAACTCTATTGGATGGCCCGCTATCTGGAGCGGGCGGAAAGCATCGCCCGGGTGCTCGACGTGACCAACAAACTGTCGATGATGCCGATCCGCGACAGCGAAGATCATGATCTGCAGGTGCCGCTCAACCTGACCGGCACCGGGCAACTGTACGCCGCCGCCTATCCCGATTTGACGATGGCCAATCTGGTGAGCTTTTTTGCGCTCGACAGCCGTAACCACAGCAGCATCTACAGCTGCCTGCAAATGGGCTGGAACAACGCCCATGCGGTGCGCGGCAGCCTGTCTTCCGAGGTCTGGGAATGCATTAACGCCACTTGGATCGAAATGAAGCTGATCCGCCGCCAGGGCATAGGGTCGGTGGGCGCCGACGGCTTCTTCGACTGGGTCAAGGAGCGCTCGCACCTGTTTCGTGGCGCGATGTTCGGCACCCTGCTGCGCAGCGACGCGATGTGCTTTATCCGCCTAGGCACCCTGCTGGAGCGGGCAGACAGCACCGCACGCCTACTCGGCGTCAAAAACGAGTTGCTGGATAACGACAACGATCCGGTGCGCGAGTATTACCGTATGGACACGCTGCTGCGGGCGGTCAGCGCACGCGAAGCCTATCACAGCATCTACAAGCAGCAGCTCAGCCGGGAAACCATTGCCGAACTGATGATCCTGCGTAACGAAATCCCACGCTCCCTGCTGGCTTGCGTCGGCGATATGGTGCAACAGTTGGAGCAGATTGGCGGCAACAGTGCCAATGAACCGCGCCGGCTGGCACACACGCTGCACGCCGAACTGCGTTTCAGCAGCATGAAGGATCTGAACAAGGTGGGGCTGAGCGACTGGCTGGGCTTATTCCTCGGGCAGATCAACGGCATCGCGGAAAGCATCCATCACACTTACCTGGAGGCGCAATGAAACTGAATATTGAGCACAATACCCATTACACCTACGCCCAGCAGGTGAAGCGCAGCACCCAGTATCTGCGTTTGACGCCGCAGGATTCGCAGCACCAGCGCATCATCTCCTGGCAGTTAACGCTGCCGGAAGATGCGGTGTGCACCACCGATGCCTTCGGCAATGTGCTGCATGTGCTGACACTGGATCACCCGCATCAGGCGATCACCATTCAGGCCCACGGCGTGGTGGAGATTGAAGACGGCGTAGAAGACCCGACGATGGGGCATCTCTCGCCGCTGGTGTTCCTGCGCCACAGCCCGCTGACCCAACCCGACAGCGCCATCCAGGCCTTCGCGCTGCGTTATTACCAACCGGAAACGCTGCTTGCCGGGCTGGAAAAACTGATGGGCGATCTGTTGCTGAAAATGCCTTACACGCCGGGTGCCACCGAGGTGACCGACAGCGCCGCCCAGGCGTTCGCTTCCGGCAACGGCGTCTGCCAGGATCATACCCACGTCTTTCTGGCCTGCTGCCGCAGCCTGAATATTCCGGCGCGCTACGTCAGCGGCTACCTTTACAGCGAAGATTCCGCCCACGTCGCCACCCACGCCTGGGCGGAAGCCTGGGTGGACGAACGCTGGCACAGTTTCGACGTTACCAACAACACCCGCCTGCCGAATCAGCACCTTAAGCTGGCGGTGGGGATCGATTATCTGGATGCCTGCCCGGTGCGCGGTATCAGGCTCGGCGGCGGCAGCGAGGATATGCAGACCATGGCGGCAGTGCAGATGATGCCGGCCAGCCAGGCTCAGGGGCAATAACATCCCCTTGCCGAACGCAGCGGTTTGCGGCACGCTGGGTTTTTCCGGCGTGCCGTCATCGAGCACGGTGTTAATTCGCGTTTGAAGGATTTTGGTATGACCTATTGTGTGGCCATGCGCTTGTCATCCGGGCTGGTGTTTGCTTCCGACTCCCGCACCAATGCCGGGGTGGACCATATCTCCACCTTCCGCAAGCTGCACGTGTTCCAGCAGGACGGTGAGCGCACGCTGGTGCTGCAAAGCGCCGGCAACCTGGCGACCACCCAGAGCATCATCAGCCTGCTGCTGCGCCGCAGCAAGGATGCCGATCGCCCCAACCTGCTCAACGTGCCCAACCTGTATGAAGCCGCCACGCTGGTGGGCGAAACGGTGCGTGAAGTGATCCTGCGCGACAGCGAAGCCCAACAGAGCGGCAGCACCACCGATTTCAGCTGCAGCCTGCTGCTCGGCGGCCAGATTGACGGCGAAGAGATGCGGCTGTTCCATATCTATCCGCAGGGCAACTTTATCGAAGCCACCCGGGATACGCCCTATTTCCAGATTGGCGAAAGCAAATACGGCAAACCGATTATCGATCGGGTGCTGAATTACGATACCCCGCTGGAGCAGGCGATGCAGTGCGCGCTGATTTCTCTCGACTCCACGTTGCGCAGCAACCTGTCGGTCGGCCTGCCGCTCGACGTGATGATCTACCCGCGCGACAGCTTCAGCAGCCAACAGCAGTACCGCATTACCGAAGATCACCCGCACTTCAGCGCCATTCGCAAAGGCTGGGGCGAAGGGCTGGTCAGCATTTTCAAACAGCTGCCGCCGTTGCAGCTGTAAGTTGTTTTCGGGCTCAGCATGCTGAGCCCTAAATCCCCCCTTATTCGATCGCGCAGGCACGCAGCAGCGCCTCCATCGGATAGACCGCCGCAATCACCACTTCGTCACGCACCTGTGCCGCGGCATCCAATTGCTGCTGTATCTGCCCGGCTTCGGTTTTACTCAACGGCTTACCCTGCTGATAGCGCTCCAGCAGCATCAACCCCAGCGTGGACAGCGCACCGACATCCTGCGCCACCGGTGCCAAATCCTGCAATACCCGGTTACCGGCGACAGTCGTTTTCACCGCTGCGGTGTTCAATTGCCAACGCTGCAAACGCTCGCGGATCGCCTGCGCCGCTGCGCGATCGTTTTTGTCCTTCAGCAGCGCCTCAACCTGTCGCCCCATCTCGCGCACCGCGTTGCTTTCCGGCGGCAGCGCGTCGGCAAAACGGTTCAAAGGCTCGAACTGATGATAATTACCGGCCTTGAATTTCAGATGCTGGCGAGTGTAGTACTGCCCCGGCTCCACCGCCTCGGCAAGAATTTGCAGCGGCAAGATCTCCACGCTGTTCGCCAGCCGGGTGAAGGCGCGGGCGGTTTCGGCATGCTGCTGCAAGCCCACCGACACCACTGACCAGGCATCCACCGCCGCCAACCGTTGGTACATGTTGTTTTCATCGGTCACATCCTGCGCCGACCACAGCCGCTCCGCCACCGCAAAGGCCCGCGGCCACAGCTTGAGATCGAGGATCGGCGCACGGACGTTTTCAGCCCACAGCGCCGCCTCGCCGCCGAGAATATTGGCCTGTTGCTTCGCCTCCGGCACCACCGGCATTTTGCCCGCCGGGATCGCCGCCAGCCTGCTGCCGCTGGTCGGGTAGCGCACGTTGCCGATCAGCGTATAGCCGCTCAGTTGGTCCTGTTGCAGCCTGAATACCGGGCGCGTCTCGCCCATCCAGCTGTCGAGGCGGAAGGTCACCTGCTGCGGCGAACGCCAGACGATATCGTGCAACGCGCGGCGGGATTTGCCGTTGAAGTCGATAAAACCACGCCAGCCCTGCTTGCCTTCGATCAACGTAAAACTGCCTTCTACTGCGCTGCCCTTCAGGCGCGGCATGCTGAACTGCCAGCTTTGCGCCTGCTCAGCGGGCTGCACCTCGGTATCTACCCCCAGCGGCTGGGGCAAAACTTCGTTGCGATAGTGATAGGCGGTGCTCTGCGGTTGGTCGAGGTAGAAACCGGTGGACAGAATGCCCTGGTAACCGTCCTGCGCACTGGCGCCAAGCGAATCCGGCCCCTGCCAGGACTGGATGACAATGGTACGCGGCAGCGACGGGTGATAAATCTCATCCCAGCCGACCATGCGCCGCTGGTGCTGTTCGAGGATTTTCTCCAGCTTCTGGTTGAAGTAGGCTTGCAGCGCATGAGTATCCGCCAGCTGATTTTTTTGCATAAACGCCTGAATCGAGGCCGATGCCTTCCACTGGCTGGCGTCGACCTCGTCACCGCCGATATGCAGGTAGGGATCGGGGAAAATCGCCGCCAATTCGCCGATGATCGCGTCAACGAACCGATAAACCTCGTCGCGGGTCGGATCGAGCGTCGGCTTGTGCACGCCCCACTCGCGCTCCATCGAGTACGGCCCCGGCGCGCTCATGAATTCCGGGTAAGCCACGGCGATGCTGGAGGCATGGCCCGGCAGATCGATTTCCGGCACCACCCGGATGCCGCGCGCCGTGGCGTAAGCCACCACCTGCTGCATCTGTTCGCGGGTATAGAACTGGCCGTCGCTGGCCAGCTGTTGCAGTTTGGGGTAGCGCTCAGAGGCAAAGCGCCAGCCTTGGTCATCGGTCAGATGCCAATGGAAGACATTGAGTTTGGCCGCCGCCATGCCGTCGAGCTGGCGCAGGATATCAGGCAGCGGCAAGAAATGGCGCGCCGAATCCAGCAGCACGCCGCGCCACGGGAAACGCGGCACATCGGCAATCGTCACCAGCGGCAAGAAGGTGTTTTGGCCGTCGGTCTGCATCAGTTGCAACAGGGTTTCCATGCCGCGCAGCGCGCCGAAGCGGGTATTGGCGGTCAGTGTGGCGCCCTGCGGCGTCACCGCCAGCTTGTAGCTTTCATCGCTGCCGGGCAGCGGCTGAGCGGCCACTTTGTCTTTGATATTCACCTGAATCGCCGCACCCTCGGCTTTTGCGGTTTGCGGCGCCAACGTCCAACCGGTCTGCAGTTCAATGCGTTGCCGCCAGCGCAGTTCCGCCTGTGCCAGATCGTCGCCCTGCACCTTAAGCGTGAGGCGGTGATCCAGCACCAGCCTGCCCGCCGGCTGCGTCAGTTCGACCTGCTGTGGCCAGGGCATCAGCGGCAGCGAGCCGGCCGGTTGGGCCAACGCGCCGAGGGAAAGCAATAACGATGAAGCCAGTAGCGTATAACGGAGCGGTCTATGCATCAGAAATTCCTCAAAGGAAAAAAATCAATAAAAACAGCGAAGCTGTCAATAAAGACTGAGCATAGTTCAGATGTCCAACCGCAAAGATGAAAAGCCGGGGTGGATCACGAATGCCCTCTCCCGCACTGCGGAGAGGGCTTGAGAGATTACTGCCAGCCGTAGCGGCGCACGAACCAGCCTTTCACGCACTGGGTCAGCACCATGTAACCGGCCAAGATCAGCACCAGCCACGGGAAGTAACCGAGCGGCAACGCCTGCAATTGCAGGAAACCTGCCAACGGCGAGAAGGTCAGGCCGATGCCGGTGGCGATCACCGCCAGCGTCATGATGCACAGCGGCCATGAAGGGCGGCTCTGGATAAACGGAATTTTGCGCGTGCGGATCATATGCACAATCAGCGTTTGCGACAGCAGCCCTTCCACGAACCAGCCGGACTGGAACAGCGTCTGCATTTCCGGCGTATTGGCCTTGAATACCCACCACATCAGGCAGAAGGTCAGCACGTCAAAGATCGAGCTTATCGGCCCAAAGAACACCATAAACCGCCCCAGATCGCTGGAGTTCCAGCGCTGTGGTTGGGTAATTTGATCGTCGTCGACGTTGTCGAACGGAATGGCGATCTGAGAAATGTCATACATCAGGTTCTGGATCAGCAGATGCAACGGCAGCATCGGCAGGAACGGCAAGAAAGCGCTGGCAATCAGCACGCTGAACACGTTGCCGAAGTTGGAGCTGGCGGTCATCTTGATGTACTTCAGCATGTTGGCAAAGGTGCGGCGCCCCTCGATCACCCCCTGCTCCAGCACCATCAGGCTTTTTTCCAACAGGATGATGTCTGCCGCTTCCTTGGCGATATCCACCGCCGAATCGACGGAAATGCCGATATCCGCCGCCCGTAGCGCCGGGGCGTCGTTGATGCCGTCGCCCATAAAGCCGACCACGTGCCCTTGCTGACGCAACAGCTTGACGATGCGCTCCTTGTGCATCGGCGTCAGTTTGGCGAACACCGTGGTACGCGCGGCCGCCTGCGCCAGTTGCTCGTCCGTCATGTGTTCGATTTCACTGCCGCACAGCACGTGATCTGCCGCCAGCCCGACGTCTTTACAGACCTTGGCCGCCACCAGCTCGTTATCGCCGGTGAGGATCTTCACCGTCACGCCGTTTTTCTTCAGTGCCGCCAGCGCCGGTGCGGTGCTCTCCTTTGGCGGATCGAGGAAGGCCACATAGCCTTCGAGGATCAGATCGGATTCGTCGGCCACGCCGTATTCATGCGCCTGCGCCGGCAGGATCTTGTTGGCCACCGCCACCACCCGCAGCCCCTGCTGGTTAAGATCGTCGGTGATGCGCCGAATGCGCGCCAGCAGCGCATCGCTGAGCGGGTGAACGTCATCTTCCTGACGCACGTGGCTGCAAATCGCCAGCATTTCCTCCAGCGCGCCCTTGCAGATCAGCTCGTGATATTCCGCGTCTTTGGCGACCACCACCGACATGCGGCGGCGTTCAAAATCAAACGGGATCTCATCCACCTTGCGGTAATGCTGTAGCGCATCTGGCTGCTGGTTCTGTTCCGCGCAGCTCAGCACCGCCACGTCGAGCAGGTTTTTCAGCCCGGTCTGGTAGAAGCTGTTCAGCCAGGCGTAACGCAGCACCCGGTCGCTGTTGGCACCGAACACGTCGGTGTGACGTTCCAGTACGATTTTATCCTGGGTCAGGGTACCGGTTTTGTCGGTGCACAGAATGTCCATGGCGCCAAAGTTCTGGATCGCGTCCAGGCGTTTGACGATCACTTTCTGTTGCGACAGTTTCACCGCCCCTCTGGCCAGGGTGGTGGTCACGATCATCGGCAGCATTTCCGGCGTCAGCCCCACCGCCACCGACAGCGCGAACAGCGCTGCTTCCCACCAGTCGCCCTTGGTGTAGCCGTTGATCAGCAGCACGATCGGCGTCATCACCAGCATAAAGCGGATCAGCAGCCAGCTGACCTTGCTGATACCGCTCTGGAAGGCGTTCGGTTGTTCATCCTGGCTGGTGACGCGCTGCGCCAACTGGCCGAAGTAGGTGTCGCCGCCGGTGCCGATCACCATCGCCAGCGCGGTGCCGCTCACCACGTTGGTGCCCATAAAGCACAGGTTCTGGCATTCCAGCGGATCCTCCGCCACCCCGTGCGGTTCGGCGATCTTTTCCACCGGCAGAGATTCGCCGGTCAGCGCCGCCTGGCTGATAAACAGATCCTTGGCCGACAGCACGCGCAGATCTGCCGGGATCATGTCCCCCGCAGCCAGCTTGATGATATCTCCCGGCACCAACTGGGCAATCGGCAGTTCAAGGTGTTCGCTTTTACCCGTCAACGCGTCGCTGCGTATGACCGTGGCGGTATTGCTGACCATCGCTTTCAGCGCGTCCGCCGCCTTGTTGGAACGCGCTTCCTGAACGAAATGCAGCAGCGTGGAGATCAGCACCATCAGGCCGATCACCAGCGCGCCGGTCAGGTCTTCGGTGGCGTAAGAGATAAGCCCCAGCACCGTCAACAGCAGATTGAACGGGTTGCGATAGCAGTGCCACAAATGGCGCCACCAGGACTCCGCCTGCTGGTTCTCAATCACGTTGGCGCCAAAGCGCTGACGCAGTTGCTCCGCCTCATGGGCGGTAATGCCTTCCGGGTGGCTGTGGAAACGTTCGTAAAGCTGGGTCGCATCGGCGACGGCGCATTCCAGCCGCTGCTGGGCCAGGCCTGCGGGCAGTTCATGCGCTGCGCCGCTGACGCCTTCCAGCAGGGGATCGCGCCGAATCAGGCGACGCGGCAAATTGCGGCTGAGCAGGCCCAGCAGCTGACGGGGGATATTTTTAAGTTTCATTATTCGCACCTCGTCACCCGCAGCCTCACAGCGGCGGGTAAACGCACAATTCGCCCGGACGAAGCTTTCGGACACGCCAAAAAGCCTCTGCCGGGGCAGATTCTTGTATTTTTAAAAGCAGCAGGAGCGAACGACAGAGCGCGCGCGACCGGTTACCGTTTATTCCACCGGTAAAACAGCAGCGCAAAGCGGAGAGGTTTTACCGGTGAGCCGAATGGGTGTCTATTGGGGTCGGATCGGGATCCATACGGGTAATAACCTCCGGTAAATAAAAAGATCGAACGACAAGAGCGGCCGTTCAGCGCAGTACGAAGATCCCCGCATTGCGCCAAGATCCGTACTGGAAAATAGGCTATGCTGACGGGCATTCATCGTAGGCCGCCAGATTACGCCTTTTAACCTAAACGATAAGTAAACCATGCAAAACCGGCTGACCATCAAGGACATCGCCCGCCTGAGCGGCGTGGGGAAATCCACCGTATCGCGCGTATTGAACAACGAAGGCAGCGTGAGCCCGCAAACCCGTGAACGGGTAGAAGCGGTGATCCGCCAGCAGGGGTTTACGCCGTCCAAATCGGCGCGCGCCATGCGCGGGCAGAGCGATAAAGTGGTGGGGATTATCGTTTCCCGCCTCGATTCGCCGTCGGAAAACCAGGCGGTGCGCACCATGCTACCGCTGCTGTATCAGCAGGGTTATGACCCGATCGTGATGGAAAGCCAGTTTGAAACCCGCCTGGTGGAAGAGCATCTGCACGTGCTGCAACAGCGCAATGTCGACGGGGTGATCCTGTTCGGTTTCACCGGCCTGACGGCAGCCATGCTCAGCCCCTGGCAGGAGAAAATGGTGGTGCTGGCGCGCGAATACGAAGGTTTTTCCTCGGTTTGCTACGACGACGATGGCGCAGTTCGGTTGCTGATGGAGCGCCTGCAACAGCAGGGCCACCGGCATATCAGCTATCTTGGGGTGCAACTTGCCGATGCCACCACCGGCATGCGCCGCCATCAGGCTTATCTCGACGCCTGCCGCCAGCAGCGGATCACCCCGAGCGTCGCCCTGGGCGAACTGAGCTACCAGAGCGGTTTTCAACTGGCCGCCGAAGTGATTGGCCCGCAGACCACCGCGCTGGTGTGCGCCTCCGACACCATCGCCCTCGGCGCCATCAAATACCTGCAACAGCAGCACATCGCCCCGCTACAGGTCTGCGGCATCGGCAATACGCCGCTGCTTAACTTCCTGTTCCCCGAGACGTTTTCGGTAGAACTGGGCTACGGCAGCGCCGGGTTGCAGGCCGCCCAACAGCTGCTGGGCCAGCTCAGCGACGAACAGGGCATCCGCCAAATCATCGTACCCAGCAAACTCGCCTGACGGCGGGGTTTACCCGCATAATTCCCCTATCCGCATCCTCGGTTCTTGCCCACATTCGGTGGGCATAAACTCATCGCCATTTTGTATCAGCCACCACACAACAACGAATAGCCTTTCCTGATTGACCTCTGTCGCCCATAGCAACAATATGCTGGTTAAACATACAGTAATTTATTGTGTGTTCCAGCGGTTTGGCAGCACACGGAACGTGAACACCGATAGCCATTAGCCAGAATGGGCGGAAGGATACCGGATGCTGTTAGCCATCAAATAACAGAGTGTCAAAAAGGAAGATTCATCATGGCTGAAGAAAAGAAAAATGCTCAAGTGCTTAACGGTATTAATGAAGACATCACTGAACTGAAATCACTGTCCACATTGCGCAAACGCGTTGTCAGCGACGGTGAGATTGTTTCCCGCTCCGAAATCGGTTTTCGCCTGGCAAAGGGCAATACCGGCGTGCTCCTGCGCAGTGACGGGCTAAACTTCTCCGCCCTGGTTACCCCTGACGGCCAGGCGCAGAACGGGCAGTGGAACACGCTGCGCCCCTTCTCCTTCAACCTCTCTACCGGCCGCGTGGCGTTGCGTAACGGCGTGGATGTCTCGGGCGGCGCGCTGGTATCGCATAACGCAGGCATTGGCGCGGTCACCACTGGCCCCGCTTCTCTTATCAACGGGCAGACGTACGGCGCACCGCCTGTGCATACCGATTTTACCAGCGGCAACGTCACCACCACGATGATGATGGGGTCACGAGTCGTCCCCGGTAAAGAAGATTACGGCATGCTCTCCTACCGGGATTGGCAGGGGCGCTGGAACGAACTTCAGGTAAGAGCCAACAGCGAGCTTTCAGTTGGGCAACTGACCAAACGCAACCCCGATGGATGGATTTGGGCGGCGGGAAACCGTAGCGTCGAAAATGATAAAGAACGTATTACCAATGGGTTGCATTTGCAAGGTCGTGGGGACCTGTATGCCAATTTCTATCACCATGAATTTGTCGGCTCTCACCATTCACTGGTATTGAACGTCGCCAACGGCGGCGCACAAGGTTGGTACGAATTCCGCAATGGCGGCAACGCCTACACCAACGGCGCCTGGCTCAGCAGCTCCGATGCCCGCATGAAAACGGAGATCGTGAAAATTGAGGGCGCGCTGGAGAAGCTGGGGAAAATCAGTGGCTATACCTACCTGAAACAAGGCGTTCCGGAGGCCGGCGTAATAGCCCAGGAAGTGGAGAACGTATTACCCCAGACAGTGACCACAACCGAATTAAAACTGAATGACGGCAGCGTTCTGAAAGATGCCCGTGGAATTAATATTAACGGCGTAGTCGCCCTTCTTATCGAAGCGCTTAAGGAAGAACGTGATGCCCGTCTTGAGCTGGAGTCCCAACTTCATGCATTGAAGAAAACCATGCTGCCAAACAAATAAAACAGTGAACAGATCACTACCGAATTTCTCAGAGCGAAATGCACTGAACGAATAGCATTACCGCGTATGGATAAATAAAGAGAATTATCTACAAGGAGTTTTTATGGCTATTGACGTAGGAAAGCTAACTGCTGCAGGTTATTACCTTAATGCATACGGTAGCTGGCAGCGAGGTTTTATACCAGGAGACAATTCAGGTGCGACAGAGCCGGCCATGGGCGTTGAGGCTTATGAAGGTGGAACAATCAGTGGAAATTTAAACACCATCAATAACGGATTAGGGATGTCGCTGGTATTCAGGCCAGACTCGATCTCTCAGACGGTGAATGCTTTAGATATGGCCAGAAACGTGGCTAAAATACACCAATATGAGCTCACCATAGCCGTTGATGAAATTCATCAGAAGCAACTGACCCTTGATGAAAGTCTGAGTGGCTTTCAGAATAAGAGGATAGATGCTGAGATAGCACTTAATAACAGCAAGAACTCTCCGGCACAAGAAAGGGCTAAGTTACTACTGGCATTACAGAATGCGATTAAAGGTGAAATAAATGCGAGAATATCCGCAGAGGAAAACGCAGTTAAATACATCGAGTACGATATTATACTAAATAATGGGAGAATATGGTGGCCTGTTAATGAAAGCGATGCAAATGATGCCAAGAATTATATAAAGAAAAGGGAGGTAGATAAGGGGAAAACGAACCAACTGATATCCGAAGATAAAAATAATCTTGCGATATCTATTGCCAATATTGAAAATACTAAAAAGGATATTGAAAGGATAAACCGCGGAGAGGTACTGGAAAGATATCGTCCGGAAAATGAGAAGGTAGCAGAGGCCAGGGCAAAAGCCAACGCAGAAGCCAAGGCAAGAGCCGAGGCGGAGGCTAGAGCGAAAACAGCGGAGTTAATGACCAAAGCTGGAGTAAAACCTACTCCGGTTTACACACCAGAAATGGTTAAATCGGCTCAAGCGTCCCTTGCAGCTGTGGGAGCGATGGTGCTAAATCGTGCCCCAGGGATGTTACAGCTATCAACCGCCGCCGAAGGTGTTTTGACCACCACCAGCGAGTTGGCGGGCTCGATAGCCGGGGCTGTGTGGCGAGGAGCTATTGCGTTAGCTGAAGCCGCAACCGTCAGCACCGCAGGGGCAACTGTTAGCGCTTTAGTTATGGGCTTCTGGCCCACAAAAGCAGGGGAAGGCAGCGACAAGCTTTACGGACGCGACATTGTCATGTTTGGCTTTCAGGCCAATCTAATCGCTGCCGGCAAAGTCAGCATTTCGCCGGAAATGCACTCTGTCGACTTACCGGTCCGTGGCTCTTTAGTTATGGAGAATGGTCAGCAACAGGTCAGACTGGTTAAAACGGGTATAGGTGGCGTACCCGCGAGCGTGTCTATTCTAAAGGCGGTACGTGATGAAAAAACCGGGTTGGATAGGATTACGCTTCCTGCGGTGGGAGGTGCACCGTCGCGAACCATCCTGGTTAACCCAGCTCCGGTCGGGCCGACAGCACCTCCTCATACCGGAAACAGTTCGCCTGCTCCCGTCACGCCAGTGCATACTGGCACGACAGTAAAACAGGCTGATAGTATAGTTACCACCAGCTTCCCGGCGGATGATATTAAAGAGCTGCAGGACTTCATCTACTGGCAACCGGATGCCACGGGGTCGGGTGTAGAACCTATCTATGTGATGGTCAGCAAGCCTTATGGGGAAAGCAATGCCAAAGGCAAGTACAGCGGGCGCGACTTCCATACGGAGAAAGCCGGCGGGCCTATCCAGAATCTGGACTGGAAAACCGCTAAAATTGACCGTGCAGGTGTAGACAAGGTAAAACTGCATACAGGACGGTTTACAGAGTCAGATGCCAACAAAGTGATGATTAACCGCTTGGAAAATATCCTGAAAGGAGAACTGCAGGCCACTGATACCGACAGGCGTTTTTATACACATGAGATTAGAGAGCTTGAAAGATACCGTAATCTAGATGTTGAGGATGGCAAACTTCCCTATAATTCTGGGGAGGTCTGGAATAATACTCATACGGCAACTTTAGAAGATTATCAATTAGGTAATGACGAAGTTCTGCTATATACGAAAGAAGCTTTAAAGGCTGCTGAAGAACAAGAGTTGAGGATGTTAAAATGATTGATCTAGATCGCTTAGCGAAAGAAGAAAATATTTCTGATGTCATTGCCTTTTTAGTAAGAGGCGAAGGTGGATTTGGTTATCCCCAAATGGACAGATTCTTTAGTCGTCACAATTTCTCAGTAATTGGAAATGGTGAGTTTATGCGAGTATTCGAACAGTTACGCCAGAATGGCATTGTGGTATGGGGGGATAAAATGCTTGTTAAAAAAGGCCCCAACTGGAAAGAGCCAAAATTTGTAGCCGAGAAAAAATACGGTATCGAATAACCTCCAGACTCTTCCGGTAAATTTAATTAAAACAACACCCAACAAATTCTCGTTTGTTGGGTGTTTTCGTTGATGGCATCTGTATCGTGCGTATGATTTATCGTCATACCGAAAACTGACGTTGAAACTATCTATGTAATACTGAGTGAGCTCTACCGGCAACGGTTCACGGTACCCAGGACACAGGTACATACCGGCACCGATGTCAGGCAGGCTGATAGTATCGTGATCACGACCTTCCCTGCGGATGTCGTCCAGGAGCTGCAAGATTTTATCTTGTGGCAGCCGGATGCAACGGAAGTCGGTGTTGAAGCTATCTATGTGATGGTCAGCAGCCCTCGATATACGCCAGGGAAAGTGACAGGCAAGGGACAACAAGTAGGTGACGGGTGGCTGAACGATGCCGGTAAGGAACTCGGCGCACCTATTCCAAGCCAGATTGCAGATAAGCTTCGGGGAAAGACGTTTGGGAGTTTTGATGCCTTCCGTAAAGCGTTTTGGGTTGAAGTCGGGAATGATCCAATGTTGTCGAAACAGTTTAATTCAAGAAACCAGTCTTTCCTGAAGAAAGGTTATTCTCCTTTCGTTCCTAACAGGGAAAAAGTTGGAGGTCGTGAAAAATATGAACTTCACCATGTTGAACCCATAAGTCAAGATGGTGCAGTATATGATGCTGATAACCTTGGCGTATTGACACCAAAACGTCATATTGAGATCCATTCAAAAAATGGAGGGGAATAAAATGACCGATAAAAAAACGATTTCAGATTATACAGAGAAAGAATTTTTAGATTTAGCAAAAAAAATATGCAGTGCCGACTACTCAACGGAGGAGGAAGCTGATAAAGCCGTGCACGAATTCATCCGTTTATCGGAGCATCCAGATGGAACCGATATTATTTTTTACCCTCCCCCAGATCAGGATGACTCGCCAGAGGGAATTGTGAAACAGATAAAAGAATGGCGTGCTAAAAATAACAAGCCTGGATTTAGGCAATGACAATAAGTTAGTGCATCCATGATTATTAAGAATTAGTGATCATTCCACCAACGTCCAGTAAATGAGAGTTTGCTGGACGTTTTCCTCTCAGGATGGAAAATTGATCCAAAGGAAGAAAACGGGAAAATATATTTAGAGACGGGGGTATTATGATCAGAATGAAATTGGTAGAGCTTGGAAAAAGTTTTATTGATAAAAAGATTAGCGCAGAAAAATTCGCGGAAGACATTGTAATTGAAAGGAGAAAGTTATATGGCATTGAGGAGCCTAATAAATCAGTAGATAAATGCGGCGGAGAACTGTTTATTTTAGCTGATTGTTATAACCCGGAACCCGATCGCGATGATTATGAACTGGATGAAGCTGGGTTAAGGAAGGAAGTGAAAGCGATTCTGGAGAAATTCAATCTGCTTTAATTCCCCTGCCTTTCTGCTCAGTAGAATTTAAAACAATGCCCAGCAGACGCAAGTTTGTTGGGCGTTTTCGCTGGTGGTGTCTGTCTGGTACGTATTATTTATCACAGAGGTGAGTACAGGAAACAGTTCGCCTGCCCCCGTCACGCCAGTACATACTGGCACGACAGTAAAACAGGCTGATAGTATAGTTACCACCAGCTTCCCGGCGGATGATCTTAAAGAGCTGCAGGACTTCATCTACTGGCAGCCGGATGCCACGGGGTCGGGTGTAGAAGCAATTTATGTGATGCTGAGTAGCAATCGCAAAGGCGTGAAAGAAAAAGGTCATGATTATCATCCCGCACCTAAAACCCAAGATATTAAAGGGTTAGGTGAATTAAAAGACACCAAACCTAAGACACCTAGGCAAGGTGGAGGTGGAGGTGATAAACGTGAGCGGTGGTTGGGGGATAAAGGCCGAAAAATTTACGAGTGGGGTTATCAGCACGCAGAGGTGGAAGGTTATCGTGCTAGTGACGGTCAGCATATTGGGGCGTTTGATCCGAAAACAGGTGAGCAGCTGAAACCTGCTGATCCGAAGCGTAACATCAAAAAGTATTTATAAGGGATTAACATCATGGGATTGAAATTAAAAGTTAATTGGTACGATAAAAAATCAGAGCTGTTGGTCGGTCAAGAATACTCCAAAGATTTTGGCGATGATGATTTTCTTATCAATGAAACAATCAGCCCGAAAGAAGATAACATCATCAATAACGGGATATTCGACTTGGTGAACGAATGGGTTACTCCACTTCAAAATCACATTACTCATAAAATTGACATGGGAAAATATGATTATTTCATTGCATTTGAGTATAACGATACATGGTGACCAAGACAGTTCAGGCGATCTGAGCTCTGAGTACAACGCTATCCGTCAGGGTAGCGTTTAAGCCTGTTTATAAATTTTTTTACCAGCCTGATTTTGAGATGTTGAGGGAAGTTTATATTTCGGTGACCATCGGAGCGATCAACTTTAATACGGTGGCAATTACACAGAGTTAAAGACAGACTCAAAATTAATTTAAAACAATGCCCATCAGACGCAAGTTTGTTGGGCGTTTTCGCTGGTGGTGTCTGTCTCGTACGTATTATTTATCGCCGCAGTCAGTACAGGAAACAGTTCGCCTGCCCCCGTCACGCCAGTGCATACTGGCACGACAGTAAAACAGGCTGATAGTATAGTTACCACCAGCTTCCCGACGGATGACCTTAAAGAGCTGCAGGACTTCATCTACTGGCAGCCGGATGCTACGGGCAGCGGCGTCGAGCCGATTTATGTGATGCTGAGCGATCCGCTTGATTCGGGCCGATTTACCCGCAAACAGTTGGACAAGAAATTTAAGCACGCCAGTGATTTTGGTATTGCCGATACGAAAAAAAATAGAGTAACGTTGACTCAATATCGTGATGCAGTTGAAGCACACTTGAAGGATAGAGACACTGTGGAAAAAGGAACTTATCGACGGGAAAAGGGATCTAAGGTGTTCTTTAATACTAGAACAAACAATGTCGTCGTTCTCGATAACAATGGTGAATTCATCTCTGGGTGGAATTTAATTCCTGGTTCCCCACAATATAACAGCTATATTAAAACAGGAGTTCTATGATGAGTCTTAAATTAATTGATCTAGCTAAAAAATTAGTGTCATCACAATTAACGGCCGATGATTTTGAGTCGCAATTTTTTAATTTATGGCGGGAAGAAGGGAAATCAGGGCAGTTAGCCAAAGTTAGTGAAAAGGTTGGCGAGTGTGCATCTGAGATTTTCATCCTTGCTGACTGCTATACATCCGATCCAGATCGAAGAGAAAGTGAATTGGACGCTGATGGGTTAAAGAAAGAAGTCAAAGCCACCTTGGAAAAATTCAACCTGCTTTGATCTTTCGTCATTTCTGAAAAACGTTATTTAAACAACGCCCAATAAACTCTCGTTTATTGGGCGTTTTCATTAATAGCGTATTTATCTATGCCATTCAAGGACGCCCTTCATAACCATCCCAGTAGGTGGCAACGGCAGAATCCAGCAGGATCTGCCGTTGTTTTTGCGGGTTATCCGTCGAATATTTGCGATTGATAAATATCCCTTTTTGCCCTACGTCACTAAGGAATTCAGGGCTGCGGAACTCGGCCTCCCTCTGCTGTGCCTGCTGGGGCGTCATGCCATTAGCCCGATCGGTTTTCCCTATCTGATAGAACTGGTCAAAAAACGGAATGGACGATTTTATCGAGTCCGAAATCTGCGTACGGGTATTGGGATCAAAGTGCACCTGGGCCAGTTGATGAATGGCATGCCGGGCGTGACGTTCAGGGCTGGTTTGCTGGCTGGCGCAAGCACTCAGGAACAGCGCGGAACACAAGATAAGGGTACGGCGGGCTATCAGATTCATTATTCTTCCTTGAAAAGTGTATTGTGATGCCGCTACCGGCATCACGTTGAAAAAGCAGTGAGTATTGATGTATTCAACCGACCTCTTGCCCGATAAGGGAAAGGCAACTGAATTTGATGACAAAGTTGTCTTTGAACCCGAGATACCCGGGCCTAGCGCACCGAGGGGCGCTCCGGCGGCAAGCCGCTACGACCCCTTCGGCACGCTCTCCCTAATAACAGGCTTTGTCAGCAGTCTGCAACCGACCTCTTACCCAATAAAAGAGAGGTAACTCTTTGTTATTCCGGTTCAGGATAATACAACCGACCGGAGTCTGCAGGATGTTTTGGCGGCTTTGCGGGCGCCCCTCTCGATCCGAGATTGTTGCCCCCCGGCAGAATGCATAATGCGGTCATTTTTTATCGTTTTGTGATCGTCGCCCCAAACCGGGAACGTTCCCATTCCATTAAAAAAGGGGAATGACTAAGCTTTGATCATTACTCAGCCAACACCTCTGCGCCTTACCCAAAAAAGGTACTTTATAATGAGCAAAGTTAAACAACAGGATATCGACCGCCTGATTGTGCTGGTGGGCGGACGCGATAACATCGCCACCGTCAGCCATTGCATTACCCGGTTACGTTTCGTCCTTAACGACCCCGCCAAAGCCAACCCGAAAGAAATAGAAACCTTGCCGATGGTCAAAGGCTGCTTCACCAACGCCGGACAGTTCCAGGTGGTGATTGGCCCGGAGGTCGGCGATTACTATCAGGCGTTGATCGCCACCACCGGCCTCAACGAGGCCGATAAGGAGCAGGCCAAGGTCGCCGCGCGGCAGAACATGACCTGGAGCGAGCGCGCCATCGCCCACTTCGCCGAAATCTTCTTCCCGCTGCTGCCGGCGCTGATCAGCGGCGGTCTGATCCTCGGCTTCCGCAACGTGATCGGCGACATCCCGATGTCCGGCGGCCAGACGCTGGCGCAAATGCACCCGGCGTGGAAAACCATCTACGATTTCCTGTGGCTGCTCGGTGAAGCGATCTTCATGTTCCTGCCGGTGGCCATCTGCTGGTCGACGGTGAAAAAAATGGGCGGCACGCCGGTACTCGGCATCGTGCTGGGCGTCACGCTGGTCTCCCCGCAGTTGATGAACTCTTACCAACTCGGGCAGCAAGTGCCGGAAGTGTGGAACTTCGGCTGGTTCGCCATTCAAAAAGTCGGCTATCAGGCGCAGGTGATCCCTTCCATGCTGGCCGGTATGGCGCTGGGCTGGATCGAAACCCGCTTGAAAAAGATCGTGCCCGATTATCTGTATCTGGTGGTGGTGCCGGTCGTTTCACTGCTGCTGGCGGTATTCCTGGCGCACGCGCTGATCGGGCCGTTTGGCCGCATGATCGGCGACGGCGTAGCCTGGGCGGTGAAAGCCGTCATGACCGGCAGCTTCGCCCCGATTGGCGCCGCGCTGTTCGGCTTCCTGTATGCGCCGCTGGTGATTACCGGCGTGCATCAGACCACGCTGGCCATCGATATGCAGATGATCCAGAGCATGGGCGGCACCCCGGTATGGCCGCTGATTGCGCTGTCCAACATTGCGCAGGCTTCTGCGGTATTGGGCATTATCATCATCAGCCGCAAGGCCAACGAGCGTGAAATCTCGGTGCCGGCGGCGATTTCCGCTTACCTCGGCGTTACCGAACCGGCGATGTACGGGATCAACCTGAAATACCGCTTCCCGATGCTGTGCGCGATGATCGGCTCCGCCTTCGCCGGCCTGATCTGCGGCCTGGACGGCGTGATGGCCAATGGCATCGGCGTCGGCGGTTTGCCGGGTATTTTGTCCATCAAACCGCAGTTCTGGCTGGTTTACTCGGCGGCGATTGTGGTGGCCGTGGTGATCCCAATGCTGCTGACCATCATGGTCTATAAACGCAAAGCCGCCCGCGGCGAACTGCCGGTCTGATTGAAATGTAGGGGTCGCAAATACCCAATAGCTTTCAGGCTGCAGCCAGGCGGCAAGGGTGCTGTACTCCCAGGAGCTTACTCAGGTAAGTGACTGGGGTGCAGCGCCAGCAGCCAACAACGCTGCAGTTTGAAAGATGAAGGGTATCGGGCCCGTTGTCACGATTCAAAGGTATAACTATGAGCAATCCAATCCCCTGGTGGCAGAACGGTGTCATCTACCAAATCTATCCGAAGAGTTTTCAGGACAGCACCGGTAACGGCTACGGCGATCTGGCCGGTGTGACCCAGCGGCTGGACTATCTGCAGGAGCTGGGCGTCGACGCCATCTGGCTGACGCCGGTGTATGTCTCCCCGCAGGTGGACAACGGTTATGACGTGGCGGATTACTGCGCCATCGATCCAGCCTACGGCACCATGGAGGATTTCGATCGTCTGATTGCCGCCGCCCACCAGCGCAGCATCCGCATCGTGATGGACATGGTGTTCAACCATACCTCGACCGAACACCCGTGGTTCCAGTCCTCGCAAGACCCTGACAGCCCGTTCCGCCAGTTCTATGTCTGGCGCGACGGCGAAGGTGATGCGTTGCCGAACAACTGGCGTTCCAAATTCGGCGGCAACGCCTGGCAGTGGCACGCCGACAGCGGCCAGTATTACCTGCACCTGTTCGCCACCGAACAGGCGGACCTCAACTGGGAACACCCGCCAGTGCGCGAAGAGCTGAAAAAGGTGTGCCGGTTCTGGGCGGACAAGGGCGTCGACGGCCTGCGTCTCGACGTGATCAACCTGGTCTCCAAGCAGCAGGATTTTCCGTCCGATCATCAGGGCGACGGCCGCCGTTTCTACACCGACGGCCCGCGCATTCACGAATTCCTGCAAGAGATGAGCCGCGACGTGTTCCAGCCGCGCGGCCTGATGACCGTCGGCGAAATGTCCTCCACCACGCTGGAACATTGCCAACGGTATGCGGCGCGCAGCGGCGAAGAGCTGTCGATGACCTTCAACTTCCACCACCTGAAAGTGGACTACGCCGGTGGGGAAAAATGGACGCTGGCGGCGCCGGATTACGTCGAACTGAAGCAGATTTTCCGCCACTGGCAGCAGGGTATGCATAACCGCGCCTGGAACGCGTTGTTCTGGTGTAACCACGATCAGCCGCGCATCGTTTCACGCTTCGGCGATGAGGGCGAACTGCGGGTGCCGGCCGCCAAAATGCTGGCCATGGTGCTGCACGGCATGCAGGGCACGCCGTATATTTATCAGGGCGAAGAGATTGGCATGACCAACCCGGGCTTTAGCGCCATCGGGCAGTATCGCGATGTGGAAAGCCTGAACATGTATGCCGAACTGAGCGCCCAGGGCAAGAGTGACGCCGAACTGCTGGCGATCCTGGCCGGCAAATCGCGCGATAACGGCCGCACGCCGATGCAGTGGAGCGCCGCGCCGAACGCCGGTTTCACCCAAGGCACACCCTGGATTGGCTGTGCGGCAAACTACCCGCAGATCAACGCCGAAGCGGCGCTGGCCGATCTGGATTCGGTGTTTTACGCCTACCGCCAGTTGATCACCCTGCGCAAGCAGTATCCGCTGCTGACCCACGGCGACTATCAGGATCTGGCGCCTGCGCACCCCGCTCTATGGTGCTACCAGCGCAGCTGGAACGGGCAGCGTTTGCTGGTGGCCGCCAACCTGAGCCGCGAACCGCTGGCCTGGGATGCCGAAGCCGTGGAACCTTCCAGCCAGTGGCGCCCGCTGATGGGCAACTACGCCGATGCGGCGGACCAACCGCAGGCGATGACCCTGCGGCCGTTCGAAGCGGTATGGTGGCTGCTGGAGGACTAAATAACTGCGTTTAATACCGCTGCACCCTAAGCTTGAGGCAGGTGGGAGCATTGCAGGTTAGCCGACCGTTGAGCGCAGGGATGCGCGATACGAGCCCCAGGGACGGGTTCACGGCGTGTCGGCGCCCTGCATGACCCTACCTGTAACACTATTCGGCGCAGCTATTTAGCAGCCACAATGTGGGCGCAGTGCGGCAACCCGCTGCGCCCTACAATTTTTGCAGCAGCTTCACCACCCCGGCTGCCTCTTGCGCCAGGCGTTCATCGCTCATATCAAACACCCCCTGCACCAGATGCGGCGGCAGATAATCCATGCCGGTCAGGTTGGCCATGGCATTGAATGGCCGCAGCAAGTCCGCCACCGGATAACGGTTGTAACCTTCCGGCGTATAGGCCTGCGGATTGCCGCCGGTCGTCACCACCAGTTGCAGCGGTTTGCCGTGCAGTTTGGTACCTTCACTACCATAGGCGAAACCGTAGGTTAATACCGCGTCCTGCCATTCGCTGAGGATCGCCGGCGAGCTGTACCAGTAAAACGGGAACAGCATCACTACCGCGTCATGGCTTTGCAGCAGATCCTGCTCGCGGGCCACGTCGATACGGTAATCCGGATAGGCGCGCATCAGTTCATGTACGGTAACGTTGGGCAGCGGGTTCAACGCCTCAATCAGCGCCTTGTTGACGCGTGAATCATCGGGAAAGCGGTGAGCGGTTAACGCTAAAATGCGTGACATAAGAGATCCTCGGTTGAAAATTGATATCGCATTTTTCCATTTCCTTCGCCCGGGGTGTAGGCTGTTCTCTGTCACTTCAATTTCAACCAAAAGTATCAACCATTATGTCGCTGCCCTTTGACGTGCATCGCCTGCTGCCGGCTTTTCTCAGCGCCGCCCAGGCGCAAAACTTTTCCGCCGCCGCCCGCCAGTTAGGCGTTACCCCGGCGGCGGTCAGCAAAAATATCCGCGTGCTGGAAGAGAAGCTGGCGCTGCGTCTGTTCCAGCGCAACACCCACAACGTGGTGCTGACCGACGAAGGCAAAGCGTTGCTGGCGCAGGTGGCACCGCTGTGGCAGGCGCTGTCCGCCACGCTGGAAAACGCCGGCGGCGCGCAGCAAGATCCCTCCGGCACCGTACGCGTCAGCATGATCCCCGGCTTCGGCCGCCAGATGTTGATGCCGTTGATCCCGCAGTTCCTTGAGCGTTATCCGCAGATCGACCTCGATCTTTCGCTGGATGCGCGGGTCGTCAATCTGGTGGGCGAAGGCTTTGACGTGGGCATCGGCAGCCGGGTCGATCCCGACAGCCGGCTGGTAGCGCGGCCGCTGTATCAAATGCAGATGGTGTTGGCGGCGTCCCCCGGTTATCTGGCGCAATGCGGCACGCCGCAGGATCCTGACGATCTGTTGCGGCATAACTGCCTGCTGCACCGCAATCCGGCCAACGGCCGCAGCGTAAAATGGCCCCTGCGGCAGCACGGCGAAACCAAAACCCTGGAGCTGCATGGCCGCCTGGTCGCCAGCCGGCCGGAGATGCTGCTGGATGCCGCGCTGGCCGGGCTGGGTATCGTCTGCCTGGCAAGCTGGTACGCAGAGCCCCATTTTGCGCAGGGCACGCTGCAACCGGTGCTGCCGGGCTGCTGGCCGCAGCCGACACAGCTATGGCTGTACTACGCCTCTGCGGATCTGCCGCCACGGGTGCGTGCCTGGGTCGACTTCCTGCTGGCACATTTTCGCGATCGCTCGTGAGCAGATTGACGTCTGTACAGGTTGCGCACGCTCTTCCGCTTTCCTTGTTCTACATCAAAAGACCCCCGCTAATATCTATATATAGTGCGTAAAGAAAGCAAATTACCTATATATAGTAGTTATCCACAAATTCATCCACACGCCGCCGGAGCCCTTGCGCGCTGCGGCGTTACCCTGTGGATAACCTATCCTTCGGGGAACAAGGAGTCGAAACGTGAAACCAGTAGTGATTAAACGGGACGGTTGTCAGGTCTCTTTTGACGAGGCACGTATTGGGCAGGCTATCGAACGGGCCGCGCTGGCCGTCGGGGTTGTCGATGCCGATTACTGCGCAACCGTGGCCCGCGTGGTCGCTCAACAGATGGCGCAACAGCCGCGCGTGGATATCCATGACATTCAGCAGGCGGTGGAAAATCAGCTGATGGCCGGCGAATACAAGCAGCTGGCGCGCGCCTATATCGAATATCGCCACGATCGCGACGTAGCCCGCGAGCTGCGCGGGCGGCTGAACCAGGAGATCCGCGGTCTGGTCGAACAAAGCAATATGGCCTTGCTGAACGAGAACGCCAATAAAGACAGCAAGGTGATCCCCACCCAGCGCGATCTGCTGGCCGGGATCGTCGCCAAACACTACGCCAAGCAGCACATTCTGCCGCGCGACGTGGTGCTGGCGCATGAACGCGGCGAGATCCACTACCACGATCTCGACTATTCGCCGTTCTTCCCGATGTTCAACTGCATGCTGATCGATCTGAAAGGCATGCTGACCAACGGCTTCAAGATGGGCAATGCCGAGATCGAACCGCCGAAGTCGATCTCCACCGCCACCGCAGTGACCGCCCAAATTATCGCGCAGGTGGCCAGCCACATTTATGGCGGCACCACCATTAACCGCATCGACGAGATCCTCGCCCCCTTCGTCAGCGAAAGCTTCGAAAAACACCGCCAGGTGGCCGAACAGTGGAAAATCCCGGACGCGCAGGGTTATGCGATGGCACGCACCGAGAAAGAGTGTTACGACGCCTTCCAGTCGCTGGAATACGAGGTCAACACCCTGCACACCGCCAACGGCCAAACGCCGTTCGTCACCTTCGGCTTCGGCCTGGGCACCTGCTGGGAATCGCGGCTGATTCAGCGGTCAATCCTGAAAAACCGTATCGCCGGGCTGGGCAAGAACCGCAAGACGGCGGTATTCCCCAAACTGGTGTTCGCCATCCGCGACGGCCTGAACCACCAGTACGGCGACCCGAATTACGACATCAAACAGCTGGCGCTGGAATGCGCCAGCAAGCGCATGTACCCGGATATTCTCAATTACGATCAGGTGGTTAAAGTCACAGGTTCCTTTAAAACGCCCATGGGCTGCCGCAGTTTCCTCGGCACCTACGAGGAAGATGGCGAACTGGTGCACGACGGCCGCAACAATATCGGCGTGATCAGCCTGAACCTGCCACGTATCGCGCTGGAAGCGGCCGGCGACGAGGCGCGTTTCTGGCGCCTGCTGGACCAGCGGCTGCTGCTGGCGAAAAAGGCGCTGATGACGCGTATCGCACGCCTGGAAGGCATCAAGGCGCGGGTGGCCCCGATCCTGTATATGGAAGGTGCCTGCGGCGTAAGGCTGAAGGCGGACGACAATATCGCCGACATCTTCAAAAATGGCCGCGCGTCGATTTCGCTGGGCTATATCGGCCTGCATGAAACCATCAACGCACTGTTCGGCAACGGCATTCACGTTTACGACAATGCCGCGCTGCGCGCCAAAGCAGTCGCCATCGTTGAACGCCTGCGCACCGCGACCGACAGTTGGAAAGAAGAGACCGGCTACGGTTTTAGCCTGTACAGCACGCCAAGCGAGAACCTGTGCGATCGCTTCTGCCGGCTGGACACCGCCGATTTCGGCGTGGTGCCGGGCGTGACCGACAAAGGCTATTACACCAACAGTTTCCATCTCGACGTGGAAAAAAAGGTCAATCCGTACGACAAGCTGGACTTTGAGGCGCCTTATCCGCCGTTGGCCAACGGCGGTTTCATCTGTTACGGCGAATACCCCAACCTGCAACACAATTTAAAAGCGCTGGAAGACGTGTGGGATTACAGCTACAGCCGCGTGCCTTATTACGGCACCAACACGCCGATCGACGAGTGCTACGAGTGCGGCTTTACCGGCGAATTCGCCTGTACCAGCAAGGGCTTTACCTGCCCGAAATGCGGCAATCACGAGCCGTCCAAGGTGTCGGTCACCCGCCGGGTGTGCGGCTACCTCGGCAGCCCGGACGCCAGGCCGTTCAACGCCGGCAAGCAGGAAGAGGTGAAGCGCCGGGTGAAACACCTCGGCAATGGGCAGCTCGGCTGAAAAGCGCCGTGCAGCCTATGCAGAAGCCTGTTCATCAGGCGTGATTGTCGCAGCCAGTTTGTCTTCGGCCAGCGCGCACAAACCGGAGCGTACACGCAGTACGTGAGGATTTGCAGCACTGCCCGGAGGCAAAATGGCCAGTAAAATAGCCTGATGGGCAGGTCTCACATGAATTATCACCAGTACTACCCTATCGATGTGGTCAACGGCCCCGGAACTCGCTGCACGCTGTTTGTCGCCGGTTGCGTGCACCGATGCGTCGGCTGTTACAACAAAAGTACCTGGCGGCTGAACTCCGGCCGGCCTTTTACTCAGGAAATGGAAGACCGGCTGATTGCCGATCTCAACGACGCACGCATTCCGCGCCAGGGGCTGTCGCTGTCCGGTGGCGATCCGCTGCACCCGGCCAACGTCCCGTCGATTTTGCAACTGGTGAAACGGGTGCGCGCCGAGTGCCCCGGCAAGGATATCTGGCTATGGACCGGCTACCGGCTGGCGGAGCTGGATGCGCAGCAGATGCAGGTGGTGGACCGGATTAACGTATTGATTGACGGAAAGTTTGTGCAGGATCTGAAAGACCCGGCGCTGATCTGGCGCGGCAGCGCTAACCAGGTGGTGCATAAGCTGCGTTGAGCTAACAGAACGCGTCTCAACATGTATTAGCCCAGACTCGACCTGACATAGCTACAGCATAAAGCCAATCTAGCAGGCGGGTCTGTGTCGGGAGCGGGCAATGGTGCCTTAAAATGTAGTTGCTGACTCTCTCCATCTTCTTCATAGTCAACTTCATAGAAATAACAATTTTAAGTTTATGCAAGCTGTACGAGGTATTTATGAGTAAAGTTGTTATTTTTGATTTGGATAAGACTCTCTTGTCTGGCGATTCTACCAAAGCTTGGATGTTGATGAGGTTTAAGTCCGGGAAGTTAAGGTTCTTGTGTGCGGCCATCTTGGCCCCCATAGCTCTGGTTTTTCTGAAGTCCAAGAAATTAAAATTCATTGGTGCATACATGCTATTATTTGTCGCATCTTTCAGGATGAATGAGAGAGAAATGATAGACAGTTTCTCTTCGTTTTCATCTAAAATTAGAGATGGGAAAATAAATAGTGTCAGGTGGTTTGATGATGGATTTAAGGAGATTTTAAAACATTTAAAAGAAGGCCGGCGAGTTATAATTGCCACTGCTGCACCTGAGTTGCTAGCATCTAAAATTCTAGATGCTGTAAATCTTAATGTTGAAGTCATAGGAACCCCGTTATCCAAAGGTTTATTTGGTGGTTGGATTGGAGGTGCCCACTGCAGGAATGAAGAGAAAGTGAGAAGAATAAAGAGTATAGGAGTATCGACAAAATGGTACGCAGCCTACACCGATGATTTTAATGATGATTACCCTATCCTTTTGAATAGCGAAAACCCTTATTTGATTAACTCCACATGCAAAAAAGAATACGTTGTGAGAAATCTTAAACTACTTAATTGGTCATAAGGTGTTTATAACTGGGTATAAGTGACATTCTAAATATCTCGCTAATCTCGAGATTCAACCTACAGGTAGGTTGAACTATTTCAAAGTAGATTTCCGCTCTTAGCGAAAATAAGAGCTACGCGCTTATCTGTTTTGTATCGGATGCGGTCATTCTAAAAATCAGAAGCTGTACTACTATTCAACTTCAAATATTTCATATTCACGAGTGATAGTGCTAGTTTCTTTTCCCCACACTGAAGCTTTGGTTCTATTCTGATGAGCATCGAAGGTAGCCTGATCTTTGAATAGTTCTTCAACTTTCCAGATCAGAGGATCCGTTGTTTCAGTGACTTCAAAAGAAATACATCCAGATTCCTCTTTTGTAAGTCTCTTATGCTCAGGAAGATACTGGCGAACAAGATCTGCCTCATAGACGCTTGTGCATACTAAACGACCGATCAATTTAATCATTCTAATCCCTTTCTTAGGTTGAGGCTTTATCTGTTTTCCTGTCGATAAAATTTATACCAAACAGCTAAAAGTAAAGTAAATAGGAATATCCGCTCCTCGCTCAAAGCCGACTGCCAGATACCGCAGAAACTGTCAGTTCAGCTCCGAGCCAGCACAGCTCAATCTTATCATCGATAACGCCCCCGAATTTTCGCTTTGAATATAGCCATTCTTTTTTCTACATCCGAATGGCTTATATACACCGCTTTACCGGTTCTTAAACGTTCAAAGGCGGCATCCCCCCTCTTACGCAGCCCTTCCTCCAGGAACATAGTCTTCGCGTCCATTTCAGATTTGTTCCACAGCTCCATTTCCATCTCCTCCTTTGAGACACCATCGGGCCACCAATAACCAACAATAGGCTACATCAACCCCATCCCCACCAGACCTGTCGCGATCCCGCACAACACCACCAGCAATGCGGTCAGGCAGAGCGCTTTGGCGGAGAAGACTTTGTTCAGCATCAGCAATGAAGGCAGGCTGACCGCCGGCAGGGTCATCAACAGCGCCAGCGCCGGGCCGGTGCCCATGCCCGCCAGCATCATGGTCTGTACAATCGGAATTTCCGCTGCGGTGGGGATCACGAACAGGCAACCGGCGATCGCCAGGGCGATAATCCACAGCAGGCTATTGTCTATCGCCCCATCGGCGTGCGGGAACAGCCACACGCGTGCCGCGCCCAGCGCCAGCACCGCCACAATGTAAACGGGAATAGTCGCCCAAAACAGCGCCCACAGCGCTTTCAACCAGCGGCCGAGAAACGGCCGATCCTCGCTTCTCACCTGCGGCACCGCCGGCGGTTGCAGCGCGGCCGGCTGCGGATCCCTGGCGGTGACCCGTTGCACCAGCCAGGCGACGCCCAGCACCATAATCACCCCGGCCACCAACCGGATAGCGGCAAACGGCCAGCCGAGCACAAAGCCCATAAAAATCAAGGTTGCCGGGTTCAACACCGGGTTGCTCAACCAGAACGCCATCGCCGCGCCGCTGGAGACCGACTGACGCCGCAGCCCGGCGGCCACCGGTGCAGCACAGCAGGTACACATCATGCCCGGCAGCGCGATCGCCGCGCCCAGCAGGGTGCCGGAGAAACGCGGGTGGCCCAGGGTGCGTAGCAGCCAGTCGCGTGGGATCAGCACTTGTACCAGCGACCCCAGCAACACGCCGAGCACCGCCGCCTTCCACACCGCAGTGAAATACACCAGCGCATAGTGCCAGGCCGCCAGCCACGGGTTGCTGTCGGCATTGGCCAGAATCGATTTGCCGATGGAGTGCGTGTCCGCCGCCAAAAAGGCTTTGCCGTAATAAGGCTGCCATTTGACGTAGTAGAGGCCGATAGCCACCACCAGCAGAAACAGGATCGGTTTCCACAGCGGCCAGGCGCGGGAAGTATTTTCAGAAGCGGTCAAAGGTTGCGGCATAGGGGTGGCTCAGGTCAGTGCATCGATAACGCCAGCTTAGCGCGCCGCCGGCCCCTGCGCATCATCGGCCTGTCCAAAATAGTTCATCTGTTCGCCACCGGCGCGTAACGCGATTGTCATCTGGCGGCGGCAACATAATGCCAACTTGAAAGCCAAAGGGCATACCCGTCGCCTTTCAAGCCGTAGCGTTGTTAGCTGCAATTTGAACGTCATAGGGTAAGCACCAGTACTGTAAGAAATCCTGATAAATCATACAGTTTAATGGGTATCCGGCACGCCGAGGTTTTTATTATGATGGACTTATCTAGACATCCGACCAGTTTCCCTACCCGTTACCAGCAGATCGCCGCGCAGCTGGAACAAGAGTTACGCACCCAATACCGCTGTGGCGACTATCTGCCTTCCGAGCAACAGTTGGCAGATCGCTACCAGGTCAATCGCCATACCCTGCGCCGCGCAGTGGATCAACTGGTGGATCGCGGCTGGCTGCAACGCCGGCACGGCATCGGCATATTGGTGCTGATGCGCCCCTATGACTACCCGCTGCATGCCAATACCCGCTTTAGCCAGAACCTGTTCGAGCAGGGCAGCCACCCCACCAGTGAGCGCTTACTCGCTGTGTTACGCCCGTGCAATGGGCATATCGCCAGCGCGCTATCGCGTGAAGAAGGCGAAACGGTGATCCACCTGCGCACCCTGCGCCGGGTCAACGGCGTGCCGATGAGCCTGATCGACCATTATCTGCCCGATCTGGACTGGTGGCCGGCCCTGCAACAGTTCCACAGCGGCTCCCTGCACGAGTTTATCGAACAGCATATTCACCAGCCGCTGACCCGCAGCCAGACGCGCATCAGCGCCCGCCGGGCCCAGGCCAAAGAGAGCCGGCTGCTGGAGATCGCTACCCACGCGCCGCTGCTGTGCGTGCGCACTCTGAACGTCTGCACCGGCAGAGACAACGTGGCGGAATACTCCGTCAGCCTGGCGCGCGCCGACATGATTGAACTGACGATGGAGCACTAAATGGAAGCCTTACAGCCGAGACAACTCTGGATGTCGGTACTGGCGCACAGCCAGCCGGCCCAGTTGCGCAGCCACTGGCAGGCGCTGAACCTCAGCCCGCGCTACCAAAGCATTCGCGCGCCGGAGATTGGCCTGGCGCAACTGCAAGGGCGCATGGGCGCCACCGGCCGCCGCTTTGTGCTGGGCGACATGACCGTCACCCGTGCGGTGGTGCAACTGGAAAACGGCGGCTATGGCTACAGCTATATCGCCGGGCGCGACAAGGCGCATGCCGAACTCTGCGCGCTGGCAGACGCCCTGCTGCAACAGCCGGATCAAACCGAATTGCTGCAACAGCGGTTGATTGAACCGCTGGCCGCTTTGCTGCACGAACAACGCCAGCTGCGTGCCCGCTCTGTCGCCTCCAGCCGAGTCGACTTCTTTACGCTGGTTCGGGGGGATTAACCGATGAGCCTGTTAACCGGATTTGAACAGCCTATAGACCAATCGCAGCACGCTTTTCGCCTGATTCTCAAGGCATTAAGCGAACCGGGCCATACCGTCACGCTGCAAGGCGGCCCGGCCTGGGGTGCACTGAACTCGGCCAGCACCGCCGCGTTGCTGACGCTGGCGGATCAGGAAACCCCGATCCAGCTGTGTGAAGCCTTTAAAAGTGAGCAAGTGCTAACAAACATTCGCTTCCACAGCGGTGCACCCTTGGCGGCCCAGCCTGAAGAAGTCTGTTTTGCCCTGTTCGATACGCAGTTGCAGGCCGCCGATTTACTGGCGCTGCCGCACGGCAGTGAAATCTCGCCGGAATTCGGCGCCACGGTCATCGTGCAGCTCAATGGGCTGGAACAAGGCACCCCGCTGCGCCTGACCGGCCCCGGCATTGAGCGCCAACGCCAGGTTTCACCACAGTTGCCGCCGGCGCTGCTGGATTTTCTCATTAACCGCCCGCTGCGCTTTCCGCTGGGGCTGGATATTTTGCTGACCTGCGGCGATCGCCTGCTGGCGCTGCCGCGGACCACCCGCGTGGAGGTGTGCTGATGTACGTAGCCGTTAAAGGGGGCGAAAAAGCCATTGAGGCCGCCCATCAGTTACAGGAACAGCTGCGGCGCGGCGACGACAGCGTGCCGGCGCTCAGCATCCAGCAGATTGAACAGCAACTGGGGCTGGCGGTGGATCGGGTGATGACCGAAGGTGGTATTTACGATCCCGAACTGGCCGCGCTGGCCATCAAGCAGGCGAGCGGCGATCTGGTCGAGGCGATTTTCCTGCTGCGTGCCTACCGCACCACCTTGCCGCGTCTGGCGGTCAGCGAACCGCTGGCGACCGAAAACATGCGGCTGGAACGCCGTATCTCGGCGGTTTACAAGGATTTGCCCGGCGGGCAGGTGCTGGGCCCAACCTACGATTACACCCACCGGCTGCTGGATTTTGCCCTGCTGGCGGAAGGTGAAACACCGCGCGCGCCGCAGGCCGACGAACCGCTGCCGGAAAATTGCGCCCACGTGTTTGATTTGCTCAGCCAACAACAATTGGCGCTGGCGGAACAAGACGACGGCAGCGTGCCGGACGACATCACCCGCAACCCGCCGGTTTACCCTTGTTCACGCTCGGCGCGGCTGCAACAGCTGGTGCGCGGTGACGAAGGTTTCCTGCTGGCACTGAGCTATTCCACCCAGCGCGGCTACGGCCGTACCCACCCGTTCGCCGGCGAGATCCGGACCGGCTACGTTTCGCTGGAGATCGTGCCTGAAGAGCTGGGTTTCGCGCTAGATATCGGCGAAATCCTGCTGACCGAATGTGAAATGGTCAACGGCTTTGTCGACCCGGAAGACCGGCCGCCGCACTTCACCCGCGGTTATGGCCTGGTGTTTGGCCGCGCCGAGCGTAAAGCGATGAGCATGGCGCTGGTGGACCGCGCACTGCAAAGCCCCGAGTACCAGGAAGGCGTCGCCAGCCCGGCGCAAGATGAAGAGTTCGTGCTGGCCCATGCCGACAACGTCGAAGCCGCCGGCTTCGTTTCCCACCTCAAACTGCCGCACTACGTTGACTTCCAGGCCGAGCTGGAGCTGCTCAAGCGCCTGCGGCAGGAGTTCAGCGAGCGTCAGGAGGCCCGCAATGAGTGAAGTATTGACCGGCTATAACCTTGGCTATCTCGACGAGCAAACCAAACGCATGATCCGTCGCGCCATCCTTAAAGCCGTGGCGATCCCCGGCTATCAGGTGCCGTTCGGCGGCCGTGAGATGCCGATGCCTTACGGCTGGGGCACCGGCGGCATTCAGCTGACCGCCAGCGTGATTGGCCGCGCCGACGTGCTGAAGGTGATTGACCAGGGCGCCGACGACACCACCAACGCGGTGTCTATTCGCCGCTTCTTCCAGCGCGTTGCCGGGGTAGCCACCACCGAACGCACGCCGGAAGCCACGCTGATCCAGACCCGGCACCGCATTCCGGAAACGGCGCTGCACGAAGACCAGATCCTGATTTATCAGGTGCCGATCCCGGAGCCGCTGCGCTTTATCGAACCGCGCGAAACCGAGACCCGAAAAATGCACGCGCTGGAAGAGTACGGCGTGATGCAGGTGAAGTTGTACGAGGACATTGCGCGCTACGGCCATATCGCCACCACCTACGCCTATCCGGTGAAGGTCAACGATCGTTACGTGATGGACCCTTCGCCGATCCCAAAATTCGACAACCCGAAAATGCACATGATGCCGGCGCTGCAACTGTTCGGCGCCGGGCGCGAGAAGCGCATCTACGCCCTGCCGCCGTTCACCAAGGTGGAAAGCCTGGACTTCGACGACCATCCGTTCAGCGTGCAAAAGTGGGATGAACCCTGCGCGCTGTGCGGCTCGCGCCACAGCTATCTGGATGAGGTAGTACTCGACGACCAGGGCAACCGCATGTTCGTCTGCTCAGACACCGACTACTGCCGGCAGCAGCTGGCGCAACCTTCGCAAGAGGCGCAGCACTGATGATTTCCCAACCCCTGAGCACCACGCCGCTGTTGTCGGTGGCCAACCTCACCCATTTGTACGCGCCGGGCAAAGGTTTTAGCGATGTCTCTTTCGATATCTACCCCGGCGAAGTGCTGGGCATCGTCGGCGAATCCGGCTCCGGTAAAACCACGCTGCTGAAATCCATCTCCGCACGGCTGGCGCCGCAGCACGGGCAGATCCTCTATCGCCCGCAGGCCGGGCAACAGCACGACCTGTACGCGATGGCGGAGAGCGATCGCCGCCGCCTGCTGCGCACCGACTGGGGCGTAGTGCATCAGCACCCGCTCGACGGGCTGCGGCCCAAAGTATCCGCCGGCGGCAACATCGGCGAACGGCTGATGGCCATCGGCCAGCGTCACTACGGCGACATCCGCCGCCAGGCTGCCCAGTGGCTGGAGGACGTGGAGATCCCGGTGTCGCGCCTTGACGATCTGCCGACCACCTTCTCCGGCGGCATGCAGCAGCGGCTGCAAATCGCCCGCAATCTGGTGACCCACCCGAAGCTGGTGTTCATGGACGAGCCGACCGGCGGGCTGGACGTCTCGGTGCAGGCGCGATTGCTCGATCTGCTGCGCAATCTGGTGGTGGAAATGCAGTTGGCGGCGGTGATCGTCACCCACGATCTCGGCGTGGCGCGCCTGCTGGCGCACCGGCTGCTGGTGATGAAAGAGGGCCAGGTGGTGGAAAGTGGCCTGACCGACCGGGTGCTGGACGATCCGCACCATCCTTATACCCAGCTGCTGGTTTCTTCGGTGCTGTCGTAACACTAGGGGATAACAATGACGATTCAAATCCGGGTTGAACACCTCAGCAAAACCTTCGTGCTCCACCAGCAGCACGGCACGCGCCTGCCGGTGTTGCATGACGCCAACATGACGGTCAGCAGCGGCGAATGCGTGGTGCTGCATGGCCACTCCGGCAGCGGTAAATCCACCCTGCTGCGCTCGCTGTATGCCAACTACCTGCCCGACAGCGGCCATATCTGGGTCAATCATCAGGGCGAATGGCTGGACATGGTGCAGGCCGAAGCGCGCCAGATCCTGGCGGTCCGCCGCCACACCCTCGGCTGGGTCAGCCAGTTTCTGCGGGTGATCCCACGCATCAGCGCGCTGGACGTGGTGATGCAACCGCTGTTGGAACAGGGCGTCGAGCGTGCCGAATGCCGCGAGCGCGCCGAGACGCTGCTCAACCAGCTCAACGTGCCGCAGCGCCTGTGGCAGTTGGCGCCCTCGACCTTCTCCGGCGGTGAACAGCAGCGGGTGAATATCGCGCGCGGCTTTATTGTCGACTACCCGATTTTGCTGCTCGACGAACCCACGGCGTCACTCGACAGCCGCAACAGCGCGGCAGTGGTCGGCCTGATAGAACAGGCCAAACAGCGCGGCGCAGCGATCGTCGGCATTTTCCATGACGAAGGCGTTCGCCAACAGGTCGCCGACCGGTTATACGACATGCAAGCGCCCCAGGCGCTGGAGATCTTCTGATGATCATCAATAACGTGAAACTGGTGCTGGCAGACCAGATTGTCGAGGGTTCGCTGGAGATTAACGACGGCGTGATCCGCAGCTTCGCCGATACGCCGAGCCAACTGCCGCAGGCGCTGAACGGTGAAGGCGGCTGGCTGCTGCCGGGGCTGATTGAGCTGCACACCGACAATCTGGACAAGTTTTTCACCCCGCGGCCCAACGTCGACTGGCCGGCGCATTCGGCGATGAGCAGCCATGATGCGCTGATGGTCGCCAACGGCATCACCACCGTGCTGGACGCGGTGGCGATCGGCGATGTGCGGGACGGCGGCCACCGGCTGGAGAACCTGCAAAAAATGATCGACGCGGTGATCCACAGCCAGCGCGCCGGGGTCAACCGCGCCGAGCATCGGCTGCACCTGCGTTGCGAACTGCCGAACGAGAGCACCCTGTCGCTGTTCGAACAGTTGATGGACAAACCGGGGGTATCGCTGGTGTCGCTGATGGACCATTCGCCGGGCCAGCGCCAGTTCGCCTCGCGTGAAAAATACCGCGAGTATTATCAGGGCAAATATCATCTCAATGACCAACAGATGAGCGAGTACGAAGAGCAGCAAATCGGGCTTTCCGCCCGCTGGGCCACGCCGAACCGCGAGGCGATCGCCGCCCACTGCCGGGCGCGTAAAATTTCCCTCGCCAGCCACGACGACGCCACTGCCGAACACGTGGCCGAGTCCTGCGCGCTGGGCAGCGCGATTGCCGAGTTCCCGACCACCGAGGACGCCGCCCGCGCCTCGCACCGGCAGGGGTTGCAGGTCCTGATGGGCGCACCGAATATCGTGCGCGGCGGCTCCCATTCCGGCAACGTGGCGGCGCACCATCTGGCGGCGCTGGGGGTGTTGGATATTCTGTCTTCCGACTATTACCCGGCCAGCCTGCTGGATGCGGCATTCCGCATCGCGGCCGACGAACGTAACGGCTACGGCCTGCCGCAGGCGGTGCAGATGATCACCAGCAACCCGGCGAAGGCGCTGGATCTGCACGATCGCGGATCCATCGCCGAGGGGCTGCGGGCGGATCTGGTGTTGGCGCGGCCGCACGGCGAGCACATCTACGTGCAGAACGTCTGGCGCCAGGGCAAGCAGGTGTTCTGATGGCGCAGCTTATCTACTTGATGGGGCCTTCCGGCTCCGGCAAAGACAGCCTGCTTGCGCAGCTTAGGGCCGATGCCGACAGTGCGCCGCTGGTGGCGCACCGTTATATCACCCGGCCGGCGGATGCCGGCTGCGAAAACCATATTGCGCTCAGCGAACCTGAGTTTCTGCGCCGCCGCGCCAAGGGACTGTTCGCTCTCGACTGGCAGGCGCACCAGCACCATTACGCGTTTGGGATCGAGGTGGATCTTTGGCTGTTGCAAGGGATCGACGTGGTGGTCAACGGTTCGCGCGCCCACCTGCCGCAGGCGCAGCAGCGCTACGGTGCGCAGCTGTTGCCGGTCTGCCTGCAGGTCAGCACCGACGTGCTGCGCCAACGCCTGCAAAACCGTGGGCGTGAAGACGCCGCGCAAATCGAACAACGGCTGGCACGGGCGGCGGAGTACCAGCAAAAACTGCCCGCCGGTTGCCGCCTTCTGGCGAACGATGGCGACCTGCAAGACACCCTGACGGCGCTGCTGGCGCTGTTACCGGCTTCAACCAAACACCCCCAGGACGCCACACAATGAACGACTTTGCACAACCGAGAATCGGCGACAACGTGATCCTTAACCACACCCGGCTCGGCCAGTACGTACATGTGGCCGACGATGCGATCCTCGAAGAAGTGGAAATGGGCGACTATTCTTATACCGCCGGGCACAACCAGATTTTTTACGCCACCCTCGGCAAGTTTGTGTCGATCGCCTCTTACGCACGCATCAATCCCGGCAACCACCCAACCTACCAGCGCATCGCCCAGCACCACTTCACCTATCGCGCTTCCGAGTACGGTCTGGGGGAAGATGACGAGGCTTTCTTCGACTGGCGACGCGAGCACCACGTCACCGTCGGCCACGACGTGTGGATCGGCCATAACGCCATCCTGATGCCCGGCGTGAGCGTCGGCAACGGCGCGGTGATCGGCAGCGCGGCGGTGGTGACCAAAAACGTCGAACCTTATGCGATCGTCGCCGGCGTAGCGGCTAAAAAGATCGGCATGCGCTTTGACGATGCCTTGATTGAACGCATCGAACGCAGCCAATGGTGGCACTGGGATCATCAGACATTGCAGGAACGACTGGCGGATTTCCGCGATATCAACGCCTTTGCGGAGAAGTATCTTTAAAACCCTTATTAATCTTACCCAATGAATTTCGCGTTGCAGCCAGGCGGCAAATGCGTGAATCCTCAGGAGCTTACTCAAGTAAGTGACTGAGGTGCGCGTATGCAGCCAACAACGCTGCGGCGTGAAAGGCGAAGGGTAAAGGAGCAACTCATGCAATTGACGTTTCTCGGCACCGGCGGTGCCCAGCAGACCCCGGTTTTCGGTTGCGATTGCCTGGTGTGCCAGCGGGCGCGGCGCGAACCGGCATTCCGGCGACGGCCATGCAGTGCGATGCTCAAATTTCAGGGGGAAACGACCTTGCTGGATGCGGGATTGCCGTCGCTGGAACGGCGCTTTTCGGCGGGGGAAATTCAACGTTTTTTACTGACACATTACCACATGGATCACGTTCAGGGGTTATTTCCTTTGCGTTGGGGGTGCGGAAATTTCATTCCGGTGTACGGCCCGGCGGATGAACAAGGCTGCGACGATCTGTTTAAACACCCCGGTATTCTGGCGTTTCAACCGCCGTTAACCCCCTTCGAAAGGGTTGAACTGGGTGGGCTGCATATCACCCCGCTGCCGTTGCAACATTCCAAACCGACGTTGGGTTATCTGGTCCAGGCAGAAGGCTACGCGCTGGCCTATCTGACGGATACCGTCGGCCTGCCGCCGGACACCGAGGCTTTCCTGCGCAAAATAACGCTGGATCTGCTGGTGCTCGATTGCAGCCTGCCGCCACAACCCCAGGCGCCGCGCAATCATAACGATCTGACCCGCGCTCAGGAAACACAACAACGTTTGCAGCCAGGCCGCACGCTGCTGACGCATATCAGCCATCATCTCGATTTATGGCTGATGGACAACGAACTGCCGCCGGGCATGGAACTGGCTTTCGATAATCTCAGTGTACGTTGCCATAGCGATGCAGTTGGTCGGACTCCAGCACCGTAACGCCGCTGCCGGGGCTGAACGCCTGCTCCAGCAGAGTCTGCGCCACGTCTTTGGCGGCAACCGAGCGCCACTTGCCCGGTAGCAGTTTGAACAGCGGCGCGGTGAGCCGCTCCAGTAAACGCGGCGATGGGCGATTGCCCAACAGCATTGAGGGGCGCACCAGCGTCAGGCGTGGCCAGTTCTGCTCACGCAGCGCCTGCTCCATTTCGCCTTTGGTACGGTTGTAGAGGAATGACGAACGCGGGTTCGCCCCCACGGCGCTGACGACCAGACAATGCTGCGCCCCCAACCGCCGCCCGGTTAGCGCGCTTTCGACGACTAACTGATAATCGACATAGCGGAAATTGGCATCGCTGCCGGCCGCTTTACGGGTAGTGCCCAGACAGCAGAAAATAATATCGATTGGAAACTGCAGGCCGCTCAGCAACGCGAACAGATCCTCGCCCACCGGGTTATCTGTTTTTTCGTTTGGGGACAGTGGTTGGCGCGTCGGCGCCACAATCGCCGTCACCTGCGGATCGCCTTGCAACTGTTGCAACAGCTCGCTGCCCACCAGCCCGGTGGCCCCTACGATTAATACCCGTGCCATAGACTCTCCCGCCGATTGATGACTCTGAAAAAGTATAGTGTGTTGTGCTCAGGCCCGCGTCCAATGCAGTTTTTTACCAAATCCAAGGGTGTTGTCGGTCATCTTCACTTCCTGCAAATTCAGCTGCCACACCGGCGCTTTCATCACTTTGGCAATCGGGAACCGCTTGCAGTAACGGGCGCGCGCCAGCGCCTCTTCATCACCGCTCAGCATCACCGCCTCAGCGCTGTACTGCACGCCGCGGATCAGCGCGATGGTCTTTGGCTTCGGCGCAATAGTGCCCACCACACGGGCATTTTGCAGCATCAGCTCGCCGTGGCGGGTGTGGGTTTCGGTCATCAACCACAACGCCATCTGCTCGGCGTCAAACACGTAAAAACAGTTGGCGCACCACATGTCCAGGCCGTTGCCGGCGCACAGCGTCAGCACATGCTGTTTGCCGATAAAATGCGTAATAAGCTGTTGCTGATCAATATTGTTCACATCATTTCTCCCCTTCAGTGGCGCTATCTTATATTGATTATGGAGGGGCTGCAGCGTCGACAAAAACAACAAAGCCATCAACTCGCGTATCAAGTTGATGGCTTTGAAATTGTGTATAACTCGACAACATCAGGATACTGCCGAGTAAGGCACAAGCTAACGCATTGCATTATTATTTATTATGGGTGGTTACCTGGATCATCAATATCGACACATTCACCATTTGGCCAACAAATTATATTTTCTTTATGCTCTACACGGTCAAACTTCGATAACTCAACAGCAAAAGCAGAACCGTTAGCGGCTAACAGCAAGGCGCCCATCAGAAAGTATTTCATAGTAACTCCATTTAATTGAGTGATTAATTAACTTGCTCTCATGCCCTGAGAGTGAAATCAATTTATTACCTTGTGATTTAATCCTCAATAAAAACATCATTAAATTAATGAACTTTAATAACTTCAATTAAAAAAACACATCTTGATTTCATTAAATTACATAAAAATCATAAAGTTAAAAACAATCCATACACATAAAAACAAACCTTATCTTACCTTATTTTAAGGTTTATTTTAAATAACAACGCCACCAAAAAAAGACTACCAAGTTTATTTTAATTTATGAGAATTAATAATCTTTCTAATTAATAAATAGCCATGGAATTTAATGCATTGTCTGTCGTAACTTTGATCTTTTCAAGCCACAGTATAAATACGTCCAACTTAATGAAAAATAGCAAAATGCAATTACATTATCATCGGTTTTGAAACTGCCTGTACGGCAGTGAACGTAAGCCTTTTTCATATGATGAAAATGCAGTATTTCTAAGCTGCCTGTACGGCAGTGAACCGTTGAAGATTAGCGCTAATCAGCTGATTATTGAAGAGTAACACCACGATTCCCCCAAAAAGGCTTTTTTCAGCCTGCCCATTCAGCATGTTTAAAATCAACAAGTTAAAGCATGTCGAAAAAAAAGGGTTCAGCGGCAGCCTGACGTTGCCTATAGTAACGCTCAACTCTCAACTGGGACCCAATGATGGACATTCCAACCTGGCACCTCTATATGCTGCGTTTGCCGAACGGCATGCTGTATACCGGCATCACCACCGACGTAGCGCGGCGGTTGGCGCAGCATCAGGCGGGCAAAGGCGCCAAGGCGTTGCGGGGAAAGGGGGAACTGACTCTGGCGTTTCATTGCCGGGTGGGGGATCGCTCGACGGCGCTGAGGCTGGAATATCGGGTAAAGCAGCTGAGCAAAATACAAAAAGAGCGGTTGGTAAGTCACCCGCCGCCCTCATTGGATTATTTACTACCGAGCGCTGAGGTTAAAACCGGTTAAACGGCTCGGAGTATTCCACCGCCCCGCTCACGTCGTTCAGCGCGTCTTCCGCCAGCGGATAAACCTGGAACGCGGCTTCGGCACCCGGCCAGCGGCAACGCAGGCCATAGGCAGCGGCCGGTTTAAAGCCGAAACGGCCGTAGTAAGCCGGATCGCCCAGCACCACCACGGCGGCGTAACTGAACTCGTTCAGGGAATCCAGCCCTTCGTAAATCAGCTTTTCGCCCAGCCCCTGGCGACGCAGGCTTTCATCCACCGCCAGCGGCGCCAGGCCGACCCACTGCCGGTCTTCTCCGGCGACATCAACCGGGCTGAACGCGGCATAACCCACCACGCCGCCTTCGTCGTCGGTGGCGACAATGCCCAAGGTCAGCAGGCCGTCTTCGCGCAGTTGCTGCACCAGATCGGCCTCGTCATCTCGCCCAAAGGCGCGGCGCAGCAGGGCATCAATCCCCGCCGCGTCTACCGGAATTTCTACGCGGATCAGCATGCTACCGGTACACGGGAAGTCTGCACCGTGCCCTCCTGCAATCCTGCTTCCACAAATTCAGCCAGTTGCAGCAGGCCAATGCGCAACGGCGCAGGCATGGCTTCAAGCTCGATGGCGTCCATCAGATTTTTTACATACAGGCCCAATTCGGTGTCCCCTTCAATCTGCAGCCGACGCTGAAAGAACAGCGTATCGGGATCTTGCTTACGCGCTGCGATCAGAATCAGATCGTTGGCGTCGCCGCTGAAGCTGACATCAGCTTCGGCGTGGTGGCTGACAACCAGTTTGTCGTTTTCTACCGTCATAAACCAGTGTAGTGCCAGATCGCGAACTTCGATCTTCAACCAGCGCGATTCGAGAAAAGCCAAATCGCCATCCGCCAGCGCCTGGCGGAATTGCCAGCCCAGCACCTGTTCCAGAAGCTGCCGCTGCAAGGCAAACGGCGTGAATTTTAGCGGTACGCGCAGCAGCGACGGCCCTTGGCGCACAATGCGTGCTCGTAGTTGTTCCAACACTGTCGTTCACTCCTTTCAACACAGACTAGCGCTATTTTGCCACATCGGCGCGCACCTGAAGCGGTCTATATCAACAAATAGTGCATTTGGCCGCCGGCTTTATCAATACGCCAGAAGCTGCCTCAAATCAAAACCTGTTCGCCGCGCTTTCACTAAAATTGCTTCCCCGATGGGCGCTTGCCGGTTGAATACCGCCGCCGACAGCCCTTGTTAACCAGGATAAATCTATGGAGCTGCTTTGTCCCGCCGGTAACCTTCCGGCCCTGAAAGCCGCGGTGGATAACGGCGCAGACGCCGTGTACATCGGCCTGAAAGACGATACCAACGCGCGCCACTTTGCCGGCCTCAACTTCACCGAGAAAAAGCTGCAGGAAGCGGTCGAGTACGTGCACCGCCACCGCCGCAAACTGCATATCGCCATCAACACCTTCGCCCACCCGGACGGCTATGGCCGCTGGCAACGGGCGGTGGACATGGCGGCGCAACTGGGTGCGGACGTGCTGATCCTGGCCGATTTGGCGATGCTGGAATACGCTGCCGAACGTTATCCGCAGCTGGAACGCCATGTCTCGGTGCAGGCTTCCGCCACCAACGAAGAGGCGATCCGTTTCTATCAGCGCCATTTTGACGTCAGCCGGGTCGTGCTGCCGCGCGTGCTGTCGATGCATCAGGTCAAACAGCTGGCGCGCACCAGCCCGGTGCCGCTGGAGGTGTTCGCTTTCGGCAGCCTGTGCATCATGGCCGAAGGGCGCTGCTACCTCTCTTCCTACCTGACCGGCGAATCGCCGAATACCGTCGGCGCCTGCTCCCCCGCGCGCTACGTGCGCTGGCAGAAAACCGCACAGGGCATGGAATCGCGCCTGAACGACGTGCTGATCGACCGTTATCAGGACGATGAAAACGCCAGCTATCCGACGCTGTGCAAAGGGCGTTATAGGGTGGACGGCGTGCGTTATCACGCGCTGGAAGAACCCACCAGCCTGAACACGCTGGAGCTGTTGCCGGAATTGCTGGCCGCCAATATCGCTTCGGTGAAGATTGAAGGGCGCCAACGCAGCCCGGCCTATGTCAGCCAGGTGGCGCGCATCTGGCGCCAGGCGATAGACCGCTGCCAGGCCGACCCGGCCACCTACCGGGCAGACGCAGGCTGGATGGAGGCCCTCGGCGCGATGTCCGAAGGCACGCAGACTACGCTCGGCGCCTATCACCGCAAATGGCAGTAGCAGGAGAGACCATGAAATACGCATTAGGCTCGGTGCTGTACTACTGGCCGAAAACCGAGATTGAGGAGTTCTACCGGCAGGCGGTGAACAGCAGCGCGGAGATTATTTACCTCGGCGAAAGCGTCTGCACCAAGCGGCGCGAAATGAAGGTGGGCGACTGGCTGACGCTGGCGCAGGAGATCGCCCGCAGTGGCAAGCAGGTGGTGATTTCCACCCTGGCGCTGCTGCAAGCGCCGTCGGAGCTGAACGAACTGAAACGCTATGTGGAGAACGGCGAGTTTCTGATTGAAGCCAACGATCTGGGCACGGTGAACATGGCGGCGGAGCGCGGCCTGCCGTTCGTCGCCGGGCATGCGCTCAACTGCTACAACGCCTACACCCTGCGCCTGCTGCACCGCCAGGGCATGGTTCGCTGGTGCATGCCGGTCGAGCTTTCGCGCGACTGGCTGGCCAATCTGCTGGTGCAATGCGACGAGCTGGGTTTCCGCCATCAGTTCGAAGTGGAAGTCTTGAGTTATGGCCACCTGCCGCTGGCCTATTCGGCACGCTGCTTCACCGCTCGTTCGGAAAACCGTGGCAAGGACGAATGCGAAACCTGCTGCATCCGCTACCCGCAAGGGCGGATGATGCGTTCGCAGGAGGAACAGCAGGTGTTTGTGCTCAACGGCATCCAGACGATGAGCGGCTACTGCTATAACCTCGGCAATGAGTTGCAAAGCATGCAAGGGCTGGTGGATATCGTGCGCCTTTCGCCGCAGAGCGCAGAAACGCTGGCGCTGATCGACAGCTTCCGCGCCAACGAACAGGGTGCGCAACCGCTGGTTTTGGCCGATAAAGCCGACTGCAACGGCTACTGGCGCCGGGTTGCGGGGTTGGAGCTGGTGCAGTAGCGGGATTAATCAAAGGGATGCCGACAACTTTTCTGCTGTCGGTATCTTATTGCTTCACGTTAAATCGCATTACTTTCCGTTGTACCAATGATAAAAACTCACGCACATCAGGCAAAAACTTCTGACGCCCAACCCCATAAAAACAGCAATAGCCGCGTTCGCTACGTGTTCTCTTGAAGAACCAGCGAGTAATAACGGGTGATAAAGCAACTGCATGGTTATCATCAGCCCGATAAAAGTAGCAAAAGACTTGGCGAGCTTTCCTGGCCCCATAGTCAGCACCTATTCTTAAAACTTTAAAAGTAATATAAATGAGTAATTACCAGCGGCACTGACCATTTACGCCATTAGCATTTCTATTGCCATCCAATGCACCTTTATTATCACTGTTATTCTTTGACTGCCTATTTATATCACAACCAACAACCCCGGTTAAGGCGCCAGCGAAAGCCATACCAAGCATCCCAGGCGGGCCGCCAGGCATACCCGTAAATGCCCAAATAATCATGTAGGCACCTGTTTTGTTTGCGCAGGTATCAGGCGCACCGCGGTCGGTTCTGTCGCGGTCACCGCCGTTATTTCCATCCCCGCAACCGCCAATCGACTTCATCTCGTCTAACGTCAATTCCCTTATTGTTGACATAATATTTTTCCCTTTAATAAATGATTTAATATGTTCAATTAACATTAATCGAAGATTTATTAACTGCAAACCTCCACACGATTAATAAACAATAGTTATCAGCAACAATAAACAAAGTCAAATTAAATCAATATTAATCAAAAACGTTAATTTTAGATTTAAATTATTTAATTAAAACGAATCAATAATATTAAAATAATAAAGACGTCGGGTACGGCGCCTTTATTTATTCACTCTTCCGCCGTTTGTGGAAGATTCTGCTCACAAATCCCACGCCGCAACCCAGCAGGCTGTTAATGCTCTGCAACCATAGAATCTGGAACCTCATCGCTGCGTTCAGAATTTAAGCATTGATTAATTCATTTGAATGAATTAATTTCAGGATTCCCTGACACGCAACAAGGAGTCACACCATGTTGATACCGCCAAAATCGTTATCCCGTACCGAACGTGACCGCCGCTGGCAACTGGCACGCGACATTATTCAGACAGAGAACCTGGCAGCCCTGATCGTGTATGGCGATCGAGAGGCCGCCGCACCTGCCGGTTTCGCACCAGATTGTTATTTCACCAACGACCGCCCCGGCTCTATCGTGGTGTTTATCGGCGATGAACCCCCGCGGGTTTACACTTTCGCCTCACTGATGGTGGCCGATCATCTTCAGGCATCATTACGCGGTGACTTGCAGTGGATCGGCGCGGAGCAGCTGTTTGTCGGCAAAACCGGCCCCGACGTCGGGGCCTGGCTGGCCAGCCGTCGGTTGGAGGGAACACGCATCGGCATTATCGGGCTAGAGCCCTATCCGCCGTTCTACTTTGACGGCGCCATGCCCGCTCGTACCTTTCAAGGGTTGGCAGACGCCCTCCCTACGGCAACCTGGGTACCGGTATACCGTGAATTCTTCCGGCGTGCGTCGGTAAAAAGTGAAGAAGAACTCGCCTTGGTACGCTATGCCGCGCACATCGGCGAAACGATGTGTGAAACTCTCCGAGCCACGGCACGGCCTGGCGTTTCCGAAGCGGATCTGGTGGCGGCGGTGACGGCAACCTGCTTTTCGATGGGCGGTTACACCGCCGAGCTATTGCTGGGTTCTGGACCCGAATACGTCGGCTGGGGGCCACCGGCCTGGCAATACCGCGCACAGGCGCCACGGGTGTTGCAGGAAGGCGATCTCGTGCTGTCGGAGATCTTCGCGCTGTACGGTATGATGGAAACACAGCACCAGGCCGCTGTCGCCATCGGCGAAGTGCACCCGGAGATCTTGCGCGCCGCCGAGGTGGCCAGGGCGAGCTATGAAGCAGGGTTACAAACGCTACGCACGGGCAATACCTTCGGCGATGTAGTCGATGCCATGGAGCAACCGTTATTGGCCTCCGGGGGCTGGCATGTGCATCCCTTGGTCCATAGCATCAACCCTTACGGCCCAGTAGGTTTCGGTACGGCACCTGGCATAGAATCCTTGCCCGAGGCGGCCCGCTACGCGCAGCTCAAACGGTTGCCGACCGTAGGGCGCGATCTTCCGCTGCAGGCGGGCATGTGCTTCGCTTTCGAGCCTAATTGCGCCTTCGGTCGGCACATGGCCAACATCGGCGGAACGGTATTGGTCGGGGACTCGGGCGGTGTGGCGCTCAATGAAAACTCTACGCGGTTGATGCAGGCAGAAGGCTAGGCGAACCTATTATCAGGAGATGGTGAATCCATGCAAGATCAGGACAGGCTCAGTGAACGAGCCCGCGAAACCCAGGAGCGGCTTATTCGGGCTGGATTGAGCCTGTTCAGCAAACAGGGGCTGGAAGGCGTACGCACCCGACAGCTGGCCGACGAAGCGGGCGTGAATCAGTCCGCCATTCCGTACCATTTTGGCGGCAAAGAAGGTGTGTATTTAGCGGTGCTTGAACACGTTGCCAACGGCATCGTTGAACACCTGGCATTGCCTCGTCTTTTGACAAACTCACAATCGCCGGCAGCAGCTTTGCAAGCGCTGATGCAGGATTTCGTCCGTGCCTTGCTGGGGTCTGAAACCTCTACAGCAAGCAGTCTGCTATTAGCACGCGAACAACTCCAGCCCAGCGCTGAGTTCGATGCCTTGTATTCGCGCCTGTTTTTGCCGCTGCATCAGGCCGTTAGCGAGTTAGTCGCGGCGATCCGCGGTCAAGACCCGGGCCTGCGGGAAAATATTCTGTGCGCTCACGCCATCCTCGGCCAGGCATTAGCCTTCTCCGTGGCGCGGGAGGCCCTGCTGCGTCGACTTGGCGAAAATGCATTGCAGCCGCAACAGGTGGCGCAGATTGCCGGGCTGGTAGGTGTTATGTCGGTTGCCGCCGCACAACACTAGATACGGCGGCATAGGCTATGCACTCCGCTTGCGAAACAGGCTGCGCAGAAAGCCCACGCCGACGCCCAGCAGGGTGTAAATAATCCCCAGGACCAGCAGCATCACCACATCACCCCAGACTGCGTTAAGCGACAGCCCCATCTGGTTAACGCCTTGGTGGCCCAGGTTGAGGGAAATACTAGAACCTAGGGTTTATCCCCGCTGGCGCGGGGAACACGTTATCAAGTTTGAGGGCGTGGTTCCTAAAGCCGGTTTATCCCCGCTAACGCGGGGAACACTCTAAAACTATCTAACTGAATTAATTGTATTTTTTAAGACTATAAAATTCCACCAACAATTAAGTCATTTTGAAAAAATCTAACCATTTGATATTTATGCAATAAAAAACCACGTATTTGCAAAAATGCAAATTCACCGAAAACCTCTACTATTGCGGCAATACTACAACCACCTCGCGCTATGCACTCCGCTTGCGGAACAGGCTGCGCAACGCCACGCTGTTGCGCAGAAAGCCCACGCCGACGCCCAGCAAGGTATAAATAATCCCCAGTACCAGCAGCATCACCACGTCGCCCCACACTTCGTTAAGCGACAGCCCCATCTGGTTAACCCCGGCTATCGCCTTGGTGGCCCAGGTGGAGGGGATGCAATAGGAAATGGTTCGCACCCAGCCCGGCATCGCCTGCAGCGGCCAGATGGTGCCAGAGAGGTAGAATATCGGCGTGGTGATAAATGCCAGCGTCAGGTAGATCATCTCGACGCTGCGCAAGCACTCGGTCACCAGCTTGCCCAACCCCAGCACCGCCAGCAGGAACGGGAAGGTCAGCAACAGAATTTCCGGGATGCCCGCCGTCTGGCGGTAGCCCAGCACCCACGGCCACAGCACAAACAGCACGATCGACAGGAATAACCAGATCGGCAGCAGCGCCGTCAACCCGCCCAGATGCGCCGCCAACGGTGCTTTACCGCCCGGCGTACTCTTCATGGCGATGCTGACGCGTATGCAGGCGATCAACAACGAGTGCTGCAACAGCATGACCAGCAGGCCGGGGAAAATGATTGCCGCAAAGCTGATGCCGGGGTTGAACACGTCCAGCGTCTGCCCCACGATCGGCGTCAGGATCACCTGCGCCTGGCGTTCGCTGAAACCGCTGCGCAGCAGCAGCCCGTTGTTGTACTGGCTCAACAGTTGTTGATAAGCCGCCACTACGTCCTGCTGGATCTGGCCGTTGGCCAGGCGGTTGGTCGCGTCGCCGTACACCGGCACCACGATATTCTGCCCACTCAGGATCTTCTTCTCCAGATCCACCGGCATGATGATCACCGCAAACAGCTTGCGCCAGCCAAGGTCTCGCTGGGCCTGCTCTTGGCTGTCGTAGGTCTGGATCGCGATTTTCGAGGTGGCGTCCAGTTGGCGGATCAACTGGCGGCTGGCGGTGCTATGGTCCTGATCGACCACGCCAACCGGCAGATCCCACACCGTACGGTTGGCATACACCATGCTCATGATGCACAACGACAGGAGCAGCATCAGCCACATCGGCCGTTCCAGCATGCCAAGCAGCACCCGGACAAAGGTTTGCCAATAGATCTTCATCCCGCGCCCCCTTCCTTCAACAACCGCTGCAACAGCCGGTTACGCACCAGCAGCGCGGTAACCAGCGGATAGACCGCCAGCAGCGCGCAGACGCTGAAGATGGCGCTGGCCGGCACCTGCCGCAGGAACACGTCGAACATGGCGTACAGCGCGTGGGTCAGCGGCTCGATATTGGAGATAATCCGCGCCGGCAGCGGCATCGACAGCTCCGGCACCGCCATGCCCGAGAAGGTCAACGCGATACTCACCAGGATGCCGATCAGGCTGTAGGCAGTGATAGTGCTGCCGGTAAAGGTAAACAGCAGCAGGCCGACGCTCTGCGCCGCCATCACGTAAAAAAAGGCGATCATCAGCATAAACAAGGGATTGCCGCTGACGCGGGCGTCAAAAATGCCCACCAGTGCCGCGATCTCCACCATCAGCAGGCTGGTGAAACACAGGGTGTAAGGCGCCAGTTTGCCGAGCAGCGCCAGGCTGAACGGCCTGGCCTTCAACAGTGACTTGCTGCGCGCCAGCACGTAAATCATGCAGGTCACCACAAACAGCTGCAGCAGGTGAATAGTGGCGGCGAATTGCTGATAATAAATATAGCTGCCGCTGGCGTTGAACAAACTGCCGTACGACAGCGTGACGTCCGCCAGCGGCGGCAACGTTTTGCCCATCTCGCCGGCGATGATGCTGCGGGTACTGGCGTTGATTTCAGTCATCAGGCCGCTGAAATCCTGAGTGGAATACAGCCCGGCGCCGTAAAACAGCGCGTTGTAATACATCACCACGCTCGGCTGCTTGCCCGCCAGCGCGTTGGCCTCGAAATCCGGCGGGATGTAAAGCAGCGCATAATCCTGCGCGCTGCGCAGACGGTGCAGCGATTCATCCAGCCCGCCATCGTAGGCTTCGACGTGGGCATGGGAGCCGGCATCCAGCCTGCGGGTCAGCGATTTGGACAACGAGCTGTGATCGCTGTCCACCACCGATACCGGCAAATCGAGCAAGGTGCCTTCCGAGAAGTTGCTGCTGATCAGGCCAAACAGCATCAGCGGGAAGATCCAACTTAACCAGTGCACCACCGGGCTGCGAAAGGCGATGCGGCACTCGTTGTCAAACGCGTGGCTGAAGCAGCGCCAACCGGCTTTTACTCTTTCCATAGCCATAAGCTGCTCATCCCCGGACGCAAACCGTCCACCGGCTGTGACGGATACAGGCGCACTTCAAAGGTTTTCAGATCAAAGTCACCGGTGGCGCGGGTGGCGCGTTTGGTGGCGTAATCGCCCAGCGGCGCGATGTAGCGTACCTCTGCCTCAATCATTTTGTTCTGCAGCGCCGGCACCCGCATTTGGATCTTATCGCCTTTGCGTACGTGAGCCAGAATGTCTTCGCGCAGGTTAAACACGAAGTAGGCATCCGGTACGCGGATCAGCGTCACCAGCGGGCTACCGGCATTCAGCAGTTCACCCACTTCCGCCGGGATCGGCCCCACTTCGCCGTCCACCGGCGCTAAAACCCGCAGATCGTCGGTCTGGGCTTTCACTTGCAGCAGGTTCTCTTCCGCCGCCCGCAGCGCCGCGGCGTATTGCTGCCGCAGTTCGATACGGTCGCCGTTGACGCCTTCGTCCAGATTGGCCTTGGCGGCCTGCACCTGTTGGAAAGCGGTATCGCGCGAACGGCGCGAGCTGTCCAGTTCGGACTTCGAGATATAGCCTTTGCCGGCGATACTCAGGTTGCGATTGTAATCATTCTGCGCATTGCGGTATTCCGCCTCGGCCTGCGCCAGGCTGGCGCGCAGATTGCGGATGCTCTCTTCACGCGTGCCATGCAGCGACTGATCAAGCTGCGCTTTGGCCTCATCGCGCGTCGCCTGTGCGGAACGCAGCTGCGCCATCAGTTCCGGGCTGTCGAGCTGAATCATCGCCTGCCCGCCCTTTACGTCATCGCCACGCTCCACCAGGCGCTCGATCACCCGCCCCTTGGCTTTGGAGGCCACAATCACTTCCGGCGCATCCACCTCGCCCTGCAACAGCAGATCCTGATTATGCGCGCGGAACAATATCGCCAGAGCGATCGCCACCACCATCAACAACAGGGTAAACAGCGTCTTTTTTTTCATTATTCAGGCTCCCGGAACGGTAAGCGGCAGGTGGGGATCATCACGTCCATATTTTAATAGGCTCTAAAAAGACCATTTTTCTCATAAGGATATCACAAGCACATATATCCTCTTTTATAACCTTAAATTGGATTATGCTTTTAACGCTAAAGCACATTCGACTTTGTAGTTTGCAGACTCCTGCAATCGCCCTTTAAGCGATCACTCCTCTGATGGACGATGTCATGACTGAAAAAACCGTGGTACCGCTTTCGGTACTGGATTTATCCCCCATTCCGCAAGGGGCCAAACCGCGCGATGCGTTTCACGCCTCTTTAGATTTAGCACAACATGCCGAAAAATGGGGCTTTCAGCGCTATTGGTTGGCGGAACATCACAATATGACCGGTATCGGCAGTGCGGCCACCTCGGTGCTGTTGGGCTTTCTGGCCGCCGGTACCCAGAGCATCCGCCTCGGCTCCGGCGGCGTGATGCTGCCTAACCATGCGCCGCTGGTGATCGCCGAGCAGTTTGGCACGCTGGAATCGTTGTACCCGGGGCGTATCGATCTGGGCCTTGGCCGCGCGCCCGGTACCGATCAGCGCACCATGATGGCGCTGCGCCGCCACCTGTCCGGCGAAGTGGATAACTTCCCGCGTGACGTGCAGGAACTGCAGCATTATTTCTGCGATGCGCAACCAGGCCAACCGGTGCAGGCCGTGCCGGGCCAGGGCTTACATGTGCCGATCTGGCTACTGGGCTCGAGCCTGTACAGCGCACAGCTGGCGGCACAGCTTGGCCTGCCGTTCGCCTTCGCTTCCCACTTTGCGCCGGAAATGTTGTTCCAGGCGCTGAAGCTGTATCGCGATAACTTCAAACCTTCCGAGCAATGCGCACAGCCGCATGCCATGGTGTGCGTCAACGTGGTAGCCGCCGACAGCGACGAAGAGGCCCGCCGGCTGTTCACCTCGATGCAACAGCAATTCATTAACCTGCGCCGCGGTTCGCCGGGCCCGTTGCCGCCGCCGGTGGACAATATCCACGCGCTATGGAGCGCCGGAGAGCAATACGGTGTCGATCAGGCGCTGCGCATGTCGATAGTCGGTAATGAAAGCACCGTTCGCCACGGGTTGCAGGCGCTGCTGCGTGAAACCGGCGCGGATGAAATCATGGTCAACGGCCAGATCTTTGACCATCAGGCACGGCTGCATTCGTTTGAGATTGTCGCCGGAGTGAAAGGCGATGTGGTGAAAGGCTAAATGAACGGTGGGGGAAATGGCTTCCCCCACCTTTAACCGGGCCGTCAGGCCTGTTTTATCGCTTCATGCACCTGCTGGCGGCGTTCGGCCCGCAGAAACAGCAACGTGCGGCTCAGCAACACCAGCATCAGGCAAAATTCGGCCGCAATCGCCACCAGCACCGCATTCAGGTAATTACCGGGCGCCAAATGCAGCATCTGCACCAGCAGCGTGCCCAGCAGGATCGGCCCCAGCCCCAGCGCCGTCTGTTGCACCGTAGCCAGCATGGCACTGCCGGAGCCGGCGTGCTCTGTCGGTACGTCAGACAGGCCGATGCGAAAGAAACTGCTGACGATAAACGCCTGCCCGAAGCCAATCAACACCGTCGCCGGGATCAAATTCCACAGCCCCGGATGCGGCCAGACCAGTTTCAACGTCAACATCAGCGCCAACAGACCCACCATCTGGATCAGGCAGCCAAACATCAGCGTCCGCACCTTGCCGAAGTGCTCCACCACCGTGCTGCTCAGCAGCGATGAAAGAAAATAGGCCGCCCCGAGCGCGATAAACGCATTGCCTGACTGGAATGAGCTCAGCCCCGCGCCGGATTGCAGCGTCAGCGCCATCACAAACATAAAGCCGCTCCAGCAGGAGAAGAACAGGATGGCGATCACCAGCCCGAAGCGCACGCTCGGCAAGCGCAGCAGCGCCGGCGGCAACAACGGGAAATTACGCCGTTGCTCCTGCCGCCGTTCGACCCGCCACAGTAACCACAACAGCGGGATGCTGGCCGCCAGCAGCACCAGGCAAGGCCACGGCCAGTGCCATACCGGCCCCAATGCCAGCGGGAACAGCAGGCAGGCGATGGTCAATCCAAGCAACAGCGTACCGGGGAGATCGACATTCACCCGCTTCTCCCCACGGGTATTCGGCACCCAGCGATGGGCGCAGGCCAGCACCAACAGGCACACCGGAATGTTAATCAGGAATACGCTGCGCCAGCCGCTGCCGGCAATATCAAGGGTAATCAGCAACCCGCCCAGCACCTGGCCGACGATAAACGCCAGCCCACCGATAGCCCCGTACATTCCCAGCGCCTTGGTATGTTCGCGACCCCTCAGGCACACATGAATGGTGGCCAGGATTTGCGGCACGATAAACGCCGCGCCAATCCCCTGCAACACGCGAGCCACCAGTAACAGCCAGACGGAGTTCGCCAATCCGCACATCAATGAGGCCACGGCAAATATCCGCACGCCCCACAGGAACAGGGTGCGCCGCCCCAGGTTATCCCCCAAGCGGCCGCCCATCGCCAGACAGACGGCGAACGCCACGCCGTAGACCGCCACAATCAGTTCCAACTGCGCCGGGCTGGCTCCCAGCGACTGCGCTATCGCATCCAGCCCGACATTCACGATGGAAAAATCGATCATCGGCAGCAACTGCCCCGCCAATAAAATAATTAACCCCGCGCGGCCCAGCTTGGCCGCCGTTGATGGTGCGCTCATGCTTCTCATCCATTGTGTTAACCCAGGAATGTGATTAGCATCACCCTTAAAGCAAACGGGTACCAGTGCTTGATTATCATGGTATAAAAACTACCGGTCTTGTTGCAGGAGTAAATTATTCATGCCCGTAACTACCCGCACTACCTCTGGCGTTCACGCCGATAACCGCAAGCTGTTGGGCGCTTTTCTGCGCACGCGCCGCGAGAGCCTGGATCCCAACCGGCTGGGGCTTGCGCGTATGCGTCAACGCCGCACGCCCGGCCTTCGCCGTGAAGAAGTCGCGCAGTTGGCCGACGTTGGCATCACCTGGTACACCTGGTTGGAACAGGGGCGGCCGATTCAAGCATCGCCAAAAACGCTGACCGCGATCGCCAATGCACTGCAATGCAACGAAGCGGAAACTCACCACCTGTTCAGGCTGGCGGGACAAAGCTTGCCGGCGTCTACGCAAAACGACGGCTGTGAGCCGTTGTCGGCATACGGGCAAAAAATCCTTGATCAGCTCGACCCGCTGCCGGCAATCATTTCCAACGCACGCTTCGATATCCTGGGTTTCAACCGGGCCTATTGCTTGCTGATGGGCGTCGAACTGGCCGAACTGCCACCGGAAGATCGCAACTGTATCTATTTGGCGTTCACCCACGAACACTGGCGTGCCAGCCAATTGGACTGGGATGAAGTGATGCCGAAAATGGTGGCGCTGTTTCGCGCTCAAATGGCGGAGCATTTGGGCGAACCGATCTGGGAGGCGCAACTGGCGCGCTATCTGGCGGTCTCTGAGGATTTCCGCACCCTCTGGGAACGGCATGAGGTGCGCAGCATCGACAACAACGTCAAACGCTTTCGCCATCCGTTAGTCGGGGTGATGAGCCTGCGGCAGAATAACTGGTGGTCGGCACCGCGCAACGGCGATCGGATGCTGGTGTATGTGCCGGCAGATGAGCAGAGTGAACGCCGCCTGCATCAGTTGACCGGCGGCGCAGAGTAACTTTGGTGTCAGCGTTGGATAAGGTAGCGGATGGTCGGACCGTCCTGCTGGATATCCAGCACCTTGTAACCGTGGTTGCGCGCATCGAGCGGAATGTTGTTGATCGACTGCGGGCAATCACTGATCACCTCCAGAATTTCCCCCGGTTTCAGCTGCGGCATGGCTTCCAGCGTCGCCACTGCCGGGTAGGGGCAAGGCTCGCCGAGCATGTCCAGCCGGTAATCCGGCACTATCGCCGCCTGTTTCATGACACTCTCCTTAAATTAACCACCTGTGCGTCGGGCTTGGCGCGGAAAAAGCGTTTCTCCCACCACAGCATCGCGGCAAACGCCAGCGCCAGCAGCAGGTAAGTGACCAGCAGGCCGCCGATCGGCCCGAAGGTGTCCAGCAGGTTGACCTTGTCGTAATCGGTAGCCAGCGCCGGGGCCAAATCGTCCCAGTAGTAAGCCAGCAGCGTGGCGCCGATGATATTGCCCAGCCCAACCCACCAATAATGCACCTGCCCTTCCACCGCGCGGTACATCCAGCCGGTCTCGCAGCCGCCTGCCAGTACGATGCCGAAACCGAACAGCAGCCCGCCAATTACCGCATTGGGGCCGGCCCACATGATTTTAGGCGCAACGCCGAGCTGCACGTAACTGAAAATACCGATGGCGCTGACCGCCATGCCGATAATGATCGCTTTCGCCATGTGGGTGCGGCCGGTGATCCACAGATCGCGGAACGCCGAGGTGAAGCAGATCTGCGCGCGTTCAATCAACAAACCAAAACCGATGCCGAACAGCATGGCGATACCGAGCTTCGGCGCATCAAACAGCGTCCATAGCGACCAGGCGATCGACAGGCAAAAAATCACCATTCCCAGGCGGAAACGACGACGCGCCTGCTCTGGCTTTTGCGTCAGCGGCGCGGCAGCCTGCACTTTTTGCAGTTTTATCGGAATACGAAACAGCGGCAGCAGGGTAAATTTGGCGCCAAAGTAAGAACCGGCTGCGGTCGCCAGCGCGAAGAACCAGGCGTGCAGCGAGAACTGCGGAATGCCGGTAAAGAATGCCGCCAGGTTACACCCCATCGCCAGCCGCGCGCCGAAGCCGGCGATAATGCCGCCCAACAGCGCCTGCACAATGCGGATACGGTGCTGTGGCCGGCGTAGCTTGATGTTGTTGGCCCACAGCGCGGCGGCGATACAGCCGGCGAACATACCGATGATCATCCGGCCGTCGATGCGTTGCAACGGCGTGCCCTCAAGGCCAATGACCTTAAAGTAACCCCATTGCTCAGGATGCAGACCGAACGCCTGCAACAGATGGCCGCCCCAGCGGGTAAATTCGCCGGTTACCGCCCAGAAGGTGCCGGTCATGCCGAAGTAGTAAGTCGAGAGTATCCCGGCGGCAATCACCGCCGGCAGTGGCGCCCAAAAGCGCACCAGGTATTGAGATTTAAATTGCTGCCAACTCATGGCATCTCCTGTGCGTAGTATCCATAAGAAAAAACCTTATAAAGGATACGCCATTTAACCGCGCTTAACGGCAAATTTCAGGCATAAAAAAACCAGCCCGAAGGCTGGTTTTTCAGTGTGACTAACCGCGAACGGTTAAATCAGACGTTATGCATCACCGAAACGGCGACGTGGTGCAGCCGGAGCGGCATCTTCACGACGCGGTGCGCGTTGACCGTCACGGCTGGCGTTGCCACGACGTTCGCCAGCTGCAGCAGGAGCACCGCCTTCGCGACGCTCACTGAAAGAACGACGCGGTGCACCGGCGCCAGCACCTTCACGACGTTCGCCGTTGAACGGACGACCACCGCCACGACGCTCGCCACCTGCACCTGGAGCACCGCCTTCGCGACGCTCACGACGTTCATGCGGCTGCGCATCGCCCAGCAATTGCATGTTCATCGGCTTGTTCAGGATGCGGGTACGGGTGAAGTGAGACAGGATCTCGCCCGGCATGCCTTTTGGCAGTTCGATGGTGGAGTGACCGGCAAACAGCTTGATGTTACCGATGTAACGGCTGCTGATGTCACCTTCGTTAGCGATCGCGCCAACGATATGACGAACTTCCACACCGTCATCACGGCCCACTTCAATGCGGTACAGCTGCATTTCGCCCACGTCACGACGTTCGCGACGTGGGCGCTCGGCACCACCGTCACGGCTGTCTGGACGCGCTTCACGGCGACGGTCGTTGCCACGATCAGAACCACGCTCGTCACGGTCGTTGAACTCACGACGTTGACGCGGTTTGAACACCGGATCCGGTGGCAGAATCAGAGGACGTTCGCCCTGCGCCATTTTCAGCAGTGCTGCGGCCAGGGTTTCCATTTCCAGCTCTTCTTCCGGCTGCAGTTTAGCCAACAGTGCGCGGTACATGTCCAGATCGCTGCTTTCCAGCTGTTGCTGTACTTTAGCGGCGAACTTGGCCAGACGACGCTCACCCAGCAGCTCTGCATTTGGCAGCTCAACTTCTGGAATGGTCAGCTTCATGGTGCGTTCGATGTTGCGCAGCAGGCGGCGTTCGCGGTTTTCCACGAACAGCAGCGCACGGCCGGCGCGACCAGCACGACCGGTACGGCCGATACGGTGAACGTAAGACTCGGAATCCATAGGGATGTCGTAGTTCACAACCAGGCTGATACGCTCAACGTCCAGACCACGAGCGGCAACGTCGGTAGCGATCAGGATATCCAGACGACCGTCTTTCAGACGCTCCAGGGTCTGCTCACGCAGTGCCTGGTTCATGTCACCGTTCAGTGCGGCGCTGCTGTAACCGCTGCGCTCGAGCGCTTCAGCCACTTCCAGGGTCGCGTTTTTGGTACGCACGAAGATGATCGCCGCATCAAAGTCTTCAGCTTCCAGGAAACGCACCAGCGCTTCGTTCTTGCGCATGCCTTGCGCAGTCCAGTAGCTCTGGCTGATGTCCGGACGGGTAGTGATGCTGGACTGAATGCGCACTTCCTGCGGATCTTTCATGAAGCGACGGGTAATGCGACGGATCGCTTCCGGCATGGTTGCAGAGAACAGCGCGGTCTGATGTTCAGCCGGGATCTCCGCCATGATGGTTTCTACGTCTTCGATAAAGCCCATGCGCAGCATTTCGTCGGCTTCATCCAGCACCAGACCGCTCAGGTTAGAGAGGTTCAGCGTGCCGCGTTTCAGGTGGTCCAGCAGACGGCCTGGGGTACCCACTACGATTTGTGGGCCCTGACGCAAGGCGCGCAGCTGTACGTCGTAACGTTGGCCGCCGTACAGGGCAACAACGTTAACGCCAGTCATATGTTTAGAGAAATCAGTCATCGCTTCAGCAACCTGAACCGCCAGTTCGCGGGTCGGTGCCAGCACCAGAATCTGTGGTGCCTTCAGGGAAGCGTCAAGGTTGTGCAGCAGTGGCAGCGAGAACGCTGCAGTTTTACCGCTACCGGTCTGTGCCATGCCCAGCACATCACGGCCATTCAACAGGTGAGGAATACACTCAGCCTGGATCGGTGACGGTTTTTCGTAGCCCAGATCGGTCAGGGCAGAAATGATAGGAGCAGACAGCCCCAGGTCAGCAAAAGAGGTTTCAAGCTCAGTAGTCATGTACACGTGCCTCATTAATAATGGCAGCCAGTCTACATAACTCGTCGAGAAAATTTTCAGTCATTTTCATTGAAAAGTGTGAACCGGCTCAAATTAGATTATAAAACGAACAAAGAAGCCCTCGCCCGTTAAGGCGATAACTTTGGCTATAAAACCAATGTATATCAGGCTGATAGTTGTTCGTCAGCTATTGCTGGTCCGATTCCGATAGGTCGTCTTGTTCTTGGCCCAACAGCGCCAATTCCAACAATGCATAGCGGTGCTCAACGAAATTATGAACGTTGTTAGCAACCGTCAGTTTGAACAGCGCCGAAGCGGTGTCCTTGTCCCCCAGACTCAGGTAGTGTTTACCCAAATAGAAGTCAGTTTCACTGAGATGCTCAGCGAGCGAAGTGTTATCCGTTGCATCTGCCTTGAGCTTTTCCATCAGCGTTTTTTCACTGATGTTGCCCAGGTAGAATTCGACAATATTCCATCCCCATTGCCCTCGGTTCGCTTTGTCATAACGCTGCTGGAGCGCTACGTCAGCCTTCTTGGGATCGATTTCTCTTTCCACAAGATACAGCCACAACGAACGGAAGGGATCGTTTGGGTCGTCTTGATAAAACGCCTGCAGATCATCCTGCGCCAACGGGAAGCGGCCGCCATAATACAGTGCGATGCCCCGGTTTAAACGCGCGTAATTGTAAGTTGGATCAAGCTCTAGTACAGAATCAAACGCTTCATAGGCAGCATCAAAATTGCCTGCCTGCGTTAAGTAAATGCCCAGGTAGTTGAAAACTTCTGGCATATCAGGACGTATCGCCAGCGCTTGCGAGAAATCATTGCGCGCCAGTGCACGTAGCCCGAGGCTATCATACAGCACACCGCGCTCATATAAAAGCTGCGCACGCTCATCGTCCGTCAGTGCCCGGCTGGCAAGTATTTGTTCCATGCGCGCCAGGATCACTTCCTGCTGCAGTGTTGGCTGCAACGGGATCGCCAAAACTTCGTCTTTACGCCAATCATGGTTGCTGCATCCTGCCAGCATGAGTGCTGTCGCAACGTAACACCAGCGCAAGAAAGGCTTCATTTCCCACTCCCGAAGACAAACATTGGATGAACATCCTGTCATCCGTTTGCTAATACGCAGGCATCCTACCCGCGCGATACGAACAGCTCCCAACCCCATGGCGGGGAGCTGTAAATCTATCTATACAGTTATTCTGCTTCAGGCGCAGGTGCAGATGAACCTGCTTCTGGCGCTGTAGCTTCTTTGATGCTCAGACGCACACGGCCCTGACGGTCAACTTCCAGTACCTTAACCGGTACTTCCTGACCCATCTGCAGATAGTCGGTCACTTTCTCAACGCGCTTGTCAGCGATTTGAGAGATGTGCACCAGACCTTCTTTACCACCGCCGATCGCCACGAATGCGCCGAAATCAACGATACGGGTCACTTTACCCTGGTAAATACGGCCCACTTCGATCTCTGCGGTGATCTCTTCGATACGGCGGATAGCGAACTTGGCTTTCTCACCGTCGGTAGCAGCAATTTTAACCGTACCATCATCTTCGATTTCGATGGTAGTGCCGGTCTCTTCGGTCAGCGCACGGATGACAGAGCCGCCTTTACCGATCACGTCTTTGATCTTGTCCGGGTTGATTCGGATAGTGTGGATACGTGGTGCGAACTGAGAGATATCGCCACGCGGGGTGCTGATAGCCTGTTCCATCACGCCCAGGATGTGCAGACGCGCGCCCTTGGCCTGGTTCAGTGCCACCTGCATGATTTCGCGGGTGATGCCTTCAATTTTAATGTCCATCTGCAGCGCGGTAATACCGTCACGGCTACCGGCTACTTTGAAGTCCATGTCGCCCAGGTGATCTTCGTCACCCAGAATGTCGGACAGAACGACAAAGTTATCTTGTTCTTTAACCAGGCCCATTGCGATACCCGCAACGGCTGCCTTGATTGGCACGCCTGCGTCCATCAGCGCCAGAGAGGCACCACAGACAGAAGCCATTGAAGAAGAACCGTTGGATTCGGTGATTTCAGAAACCACACGCACCGTGTACGGGAAATCTTCTGGTTTAGGCATCATAGCCAATACACCGCGTTTCGCCAGGCGACCGTGACCAATTTCACGACGTTTAGGCGAACCCACCATACCGGTCTCACCTACGGAGTACGGAGGGAAGTTGTAGTGGAACAGGAAGCTGTCGGTTTTCTCACCCATCAGCTCATCCAGGTTTTGCGCGTCACGGGCGGTGCCCAGCGTTGCAGTAACCAGAGCCTGAGTCTCGCCACGGGTGAACAGTGCGGAACCGTGGGTACGCGGCAGCACGCCGGTGCGCACGTCCAGACCACGGATCATGTCTTTTTCACGGCCGTCGATACGCGGCTCGCCACGCAGCACGCGGCTACGTACAACGTTTTTCTCAACGCTGCCCAGGATGTCCTGAATTTCAGACGCGTCCAGGGTTTCGTCCTGTGCCAGCAGGGTTTCAATTACGCTGCTCTTGATCGCATCTACCTGAGCGTAACGCTCTTGTTTCTCGGTGATGTGGTAAGCGTCGCCCAGACGGCTTTCTGCCAGTTCTGCAACGCGCGCGTGCAGCGCTTCGTTGACTGCAGGTGCCTGCCAGTCCCACTTAGGCTTACCGGCTTCGGCAACCAGGGAGTTGATGTTCTCGATAACAATCTGCTGTTGCTCATGGCCAAAGACCACAGCGCCCAGCATCTGATCTTCGCTCAGAACGTCAGCTTCGGATTCAACCATCAGCACTGCGCCAGCGGTACCGGCAACCACCAAGTCCAGGCTGCTTTCTTTCAGCTCGTCGGTCGTTGGGTTCAGCACGTACTGATTGTTGATGTAACCCACGCGTGCAGCGCCGATTGGGCCGTTGAACGGAATACCGGACAGGCTCAGGGCAGCAGAAGCGCCGATCATCGCAACGATGTCCGGGTTTACCTGCGGGTTAACGGAAACTACGGTCGCGATCACTTGCACTTCATTCAGGAAGCTGTCCGGGAACAGTGGACGGATCGGACGGTCAATCAGGCGTGAGGTCAGGGTTTCGCCTTCGCTCGGACGGCCTTCACGACGGAAGAAGCTGCCCGGGATACGACCAGCAGCGTAAGTACGCTCCTGATAGTTAACGGTCAGTGGGAAGAAGCTTTGGCCTGGCTTGGCTTTTTTCTGGCCAACTACGGTAACGAATACTGCGGTGTCATCCATGCTCACCATAACGGCGGCGGTGGCCTGACGAGCCATCATACCGGTCTCGATGGTGACGGTATGCTGGCCATACTGGAATTTGCGAATGATCGGTGTCAGCAAAATTATATCCTTGATTAACGGCGCGCAATCGTATTGACGACTCGACACGCCAGTGACTCGATTTGCCTTCTCACTACATCCTCGCGACTAATGACAATCCTTATCTCAAGCCTGAGACAAAGCCTCTCATTAGCCGCGCGAACCTCTGTAACGGAAGAACCTGTTTGGAAACATCAGTAATACATTAACCTGATTTGCTTATGCTTCCTAGAAGAAAGGGGCCAAAATAGGCCCCTTTCCGCTGAAACTTGCTAGATTAGCGACGCAGACCCAGACGCTCGATCAGGCTGGTGTAACGTGCTACATCTTTACGCTTCAGGTAATCCAGCAGCTTACGACGCTGAGAAACCATACGCAGCAGACCACGACGGCTGTGGTGATCTTTTTTGTGTTCTGAGAAGTGGCCTTGCAGATGGTTGATCTGCGCAGTCAACAGGGCAACCTGAACTTCGGTAGAACCGCTGTCGTTAGTACCACGACCAAAATCAGCTACGATTTGAGCTTTAGCTTCAACACTTAGAGACATTGTCATACTCCAGATTATAGATAATAAATACAGGCGCCGATCTCTAATTCAGCAACCCAATGCATAAGCTGCGCCATTCTACTCTTAGCGCAGTGCGATCGCAAGGCAGTGCGTTTTTCCACCCTCAGTCGAAATGTTCGACCACCAGGCGGCGCGGCGCTACGCGACCGTCATCGGCGATGTCACCTACGCCGATAAATTTACGCTCTTCACCTTCGGTCATTCGCACCATGCCCGAGGCCGGTGCGCCGGCAACCTGTACCGGCTGCCCCTGCTTGACGTAACCCGCAACGACCGGCAGCAAATTCACTTCCGGGTAGTTTTCTACCGGGCTGTCCATCGGCATCAGCAACGGATCGAGCAACTCGCCTGGCGCGATTTCCTGCGCCTGGGCTTGCTCCAGCAACGCGTTCAACTGCTCAAGCGTGACCATACGTTCGATCGGATAAGTCGCTACCTGCAAACGACGCAGATAGATCACGTGCGCACCGCAGCCCAGCAGTTCACCGAGATCATCGGTGATGGTGCGGATGTAGGTGCCTTTCGAACAGTGAATTTCCAACTCCAGCTCGTCGCCTTCCCAGCGAATGAACTGCAGTTCATACACCGTGATGCTACGCGCTTCACGCGGCACTTCGATACCCTGGCGCGCATACTCGTAGAGTTTCTTGCCCTGGTACTTCAGCGCCGAGTACATCGACGGCACTTGCTTGATATCGCCGCGGAAGCTGTCCAGCGCCGCATCGAGTTGCGCCTGAGTGAAATTCACCGGGCGCTCTTGCACAATCTGGCCGTCCGCATCCGAGGTGTCGGTACGCTGACCCAGCTTGGCAATGACACGATAGCGTTTATCGGAGTCGAGCAGGAATTGCGAGAACTTGGTCGCCTCACCCAGGCAAATCGGCAGCATGCCTGTCGCCAGCGGATCGAGCGCGCCGGTGTGGCCCGCGCGATTGGCGTTATAAAGGCGTTTCACTTTTTGCAGAGCGTCGTTGGACGACAGCCCCTGCGGTTTGTCCAGCAACAGTACGCCGTGAATATCACGGCCGCGGCGACGAGGGCGACTCATTAAGCCTCCTCGTCATCGCCTGATGCAGAACGGCGTTCGGCGTCATTCTTCACGACGTTGGTCACCAGGTTGGACATGCGCATGCCTTCCACCAGTGAGTTGTCGTACGCGAAGGTCAGCTCAGGCACCACGCGCAGGCGCATGGCTTTACCCAGCAGCGTGCGGATGTAGCCGGAAGCGTCTTCCAGCGCTTTAATGCCTTTAGGCACCAGATCCGGATCGGCGTTTTCGGTCAACACGTTCAGGAAGGTGACGTAAACCTTGGCATAGGCCAAATCACGAGAAACTTCTACACCAGAAACGGTAGCCATGCCGATACGCGGATCTTTGACTTCACGCTGCAGAATGATAGCAATCTCTTTTTGCATCTCTTGTGCCACGCGCTGACCGCGGCTGAATTCTTTTGCCATTATGGATTCTCCAGACAAATCGGGGGGCACAAGGCCCCCCGGAACAGACTTAAGCAGATGTGCAAGCGTTAAGCGATGGTGCGTTGAATCTCAATGATTTCGAACACTTCGATCATGTCGCCGACGCGCACGTCGTTGTAGTTCTTAACGCCGATACCACATTCCATGCCGTTACGGACTTCGTTAACGTCATCTTTGAAGCGGCGCAGGGATTCCAGCTCGCCTTCATAGATAACCACGTTGTCGCGCAGAACGCGGATTGGGTTGTGACGCTTGATCGTCCCTTCGGTAACCATACAACCTGCGATGGCACCAAATTTCGGAGATTTGAACACGTCACGCACGGCGGCCAGACCGATAATCTGCTGCTTGTACTCAGGCGCCAGCATACCGCTCATCGCCTGCTTCACTTCGTCGATCAGGTTATAGATGACGGAGTAGTAACGCAGATCCAGGCTTTCAGCTTCAATCACGCGGCGCGCAGAAGCGTCGGCACGGACGTTGAAGCCCAGGATGATAGCGTTGGAAGCCGCTGCCAGCGTTGCGTCGGTTTCGGTGATACCCCCCACGCCGGAGCCGACAATCTTCACTTTCACTTCATCGGTAGAGAGTTTCTGCAGTGATTCGGAAATCGCTTCACAAGAACCCTGTACGTCAGATTTCAGTACGATGTTCAGCTCAGAAACTTCACCGTCGGTCATGTTAGCGAACATGTTTTCCAGTTTAGATTTCTGCTGACGCGCCAGCTTAACTTCGCGGAACTTGCCTTGACGGTACAGCGCAACTTCACGCGCTTTCTTCTCGTCACGCACCACGGTCGCTTCATCACCGGCGGCAGGAACGCTGGACAGGCCCAGGATCTCAACCGGAATAGAAGGACCCGCAGAGGTCACTTCGCGACCCAGTTCGTCACGCATGGCACGTACACGGCCGTATTCGAAGCCACACAGAACGATATCGCCTTTGTTCAGCGTACCTTCCTGTACCAGCACGGTAGCAACCGGACCACGACCTTTATCCAGGAAGGATTCGATAACCACGCCGCTGGCCATGCCGCTGCGTACGGCTTTCAGTTCGAGAACTTCGGCCTGCAACAAGATAGCGTTCAGCAGTTCGTCGATACCGGTACCGGCTTTCGCAGATACGTGAACGAACTGTGCTTCGCCGCCCCACTCTTCCGGCATAACGCCGTACTGGGACAGTTCCTGCTTAACGCGGTCCGGATCGGCTTCCGGCTTGTCGATTTTGTTCACTGCAACCACCAACGGCACCTTCGCTGCTTTCGCATGCTGAATAGCTTCGATGGTTTGCGGCATCACGCCGTCGTCGGCTGCAACAACCAGAACAACGATGTCTGTCGCCTGAGCACCGCGGGCACGCATTGAGGTAAAGGCTGCGTGGCCTGGGGTATCCAGGAAGGTGATCATGCCGTTGTCAGTTTCTACGTGGTAAGCACCGATATGCTGGGTAATACCACCGGCCTCGCCTGCTGCCACCTTGGTGGAGCGGATGTAGTCCAGCAGAGAAGTTTTACCGTGGTCAACGTGGCCCATGATGGTCACGACAGGTGCACGTGACTCGGCGGCAGCACCGGTATCACGGTCGCTCATCAGCGCTTCTTCCAGCTCGTTCTCACGACGCAGGATAACTTTGTGGCCCATCTCTTCGGCAACCAGCTGTGCGGTTTCCTGGTCGATGACCTGGTTAATGGTGGCCATTGCGCCCAGTTTCATCATCGCTTTGATGACCTGAGAGCCTTTAACCGCCATTTTGTTAGCCAGTTCGGCTACGGTGATGGTTTCGCCGATCACAACGTCACGGTTAACCACCTGAGCCGGCTTGTTGAAGCCCTGCTGAAGAGTACTTGGCTTACGCTTGCCTTTACCGCCACGGGTAACGGCGCGCGCTTCTTCACGGTCTGCTTTAGACTCGGAAAGCTTGTTGCCTTTCTTCTGCTTGGTCGCTTTACCGCCACGAGTGCGGGCGCGGCGTTCGCCTTCAACTTTGGCGTCGTTTTCGTCTTCGGCTGCACGGGCGTGCTGAGAGGTGGTCACGTGGTAATCGGCTGTTTCAACCGCAGCGCTTGCTGCTTCAGCTTCGGCCCACTTCTCGCCGTTCTCTTCGGCCATACGGCGCGCTTCTTCCGCTACGCGTTTGGCGTCTTCTTCAACCTTGCGGCGCACTTCTTCTTCCGCTTTACGTTTCAGTTCTGCGGCTTCGGCTTCACGGCGTGCTTTTTCTGCCTGAGCTGGCTTGGTCATTTCGTCGGTATGTTGATTGGTCACTTTTTCTTTTTCCGCTGAATTACGCTTAGCAATCTCCGCGGCCTCACGTTTGGCTTGGTCTTCGGCTGCGCGCTTTGCTTCTGCTTCGCGTTTCGCCAGCTCTTCCGCTGCGCGCTGTGCCTGCTCTTCCGCTTCACGCTGTGCCTGCTCTGCCGCTTCAGCCTGTTGGGCTTCTGGCGTATCGCGATTTACATAAGTGCGTTTCTTGCGGACTTCGATTTGCACCGATTTACTTTTACCGCCGGTGCTCGGAATATTCAAGGTGCTGCGCGTTTTGCGCTGCAACGTGAGCTTACCCGGCGCACTACCGTGTTCACGGTTAAGGTGCGCCAGTAAGGCTTCTTTCTCGTGCTGGGTCACAGAGTCTGTCTCAGACTTGTTAATCCCTGCATCAGCAAACTGCTGTACCAGGCGATCAACTGGAGTCTGAATCTCTGCTGCCAGCGATTTTACGGTTACATCTGTCGTCATGCTGTTCCTTCCTGCTACAGTTTATTACGCGTTGTCGCCAAACCAACAGATATTACGTGCGGCCATAATCAGCTCGCCGGCTTGCTCATCGCTAAGCCCTTCAATATCCGCCAGATCGTCAACACCCTGCTCGGCAAGATCTTCCAGCGTACAAACCCCACGCGCGGCCAGTTTAAAGGCCATGCTGCGCTCAAGACCCGGAAGGTTGAGCAAATCGTCAGCAGGTTTTTGGTCGCCCAGGCTCTCTTCTTGGGCCAGGGCAAGCGTGGTCAATGCAGCTTTGGCGCGATCGCGCAACGCTTCAACCATATCTTCATCCAGACCGTCAATTTCCAGCAGCTCTTTGATTGGCACGTAAGCCAACTCTTCCAGAGTAGAGAAGCCTTCTTCGACCAGTACGGTGGCGAAATCTTCGTCGATATCAAGATACTTGGTGAAGGTATCAATGGCGGCATGAGCTTCGGCCTGGTGCTTGGCCTGCAGATCGTCCGCCGTCATCACGTTCAGTTCCCAACGGTCATCGTCACGATGCTGTTTTAACAATTGGGAAGCCAAACGCACGTTTTGGCCATTACGGCCGATCGCCTGTGCCAGATTGCTGGCTTCGACGGCGATATCCATGGTGCAATTATCTTCATCAACCACGATCGAGGCAACGTCTGCCGGCGCCATGGCGTTGATGACGAACTGCGCAGGGTTATCATCCCACAGGATGATATCGATACGTTCGCCGCCGAGTTCGCTCGAAACGGCCTGAACGCGCGCACCGCGCATACCTACGCAAGCGCCGACCGGGTCGATGCGTTTGTCGTTGGTTTTCACAGCAATTTTTGCACGGGAGCCAGGATCACGGGCTGCCGCTTTAATTTCAATCACTTCTTCGCCGATTTCCGGCACTTCGATGCGGAACAGTTCTTTCAGCATCTCTGCGCTGGAACGGCTGACGAACAGCTGTGCGCCACGAGCTTCAGGGCGGACGGCGTACAATATGCCGCGAATTCGGTCGCCCGGACGGAAGTTTTCGCGCGGCAGCATGTCTTCACGGCCAATGACCGCTTCTGCGTTGCTGCCCAGGTCCAGCGCAATGCTGTCACGGTTAACTTTCTTCACCACGCCGGTGACGATTTCACCTTCGTGCTGACGGAAAGCGTCGACGACCATGGCGCGTTCGGCTTCACGTACTTTCTGTACGATAACCTGTTTCGCGGTTTGGGTGGTGATGCGGTCAAAGGTCACAGATTCGATCTGATCTTCAATGTACCCGCCCAACTCGATGCCCGGCTCTTCATACTGAGCGGCTTCCAGCGTGATTTCACGCGTTGGCTGGGTCACTTCATCTACGGCGACCCAACGACGGAAGGTATCGAAATCGCCGGTTTTGCGGTCAATGCTGACGCGAACCTCAATTTCCTGCTCGTATTTTTTCTTGGTTGCGGTGGCTAATGCGGTTTCCAACGCTTCGAAAATCTTCTCACGCGGAAGGGATTTTTCGTTGGAAACAGCTTCAACAACAGCCAGAATCTCTTTATTCATCCTAGTTGCCTCATCCAAACTTTAAAAGTGGGGTACCAGGTTCGCTTTCTGGATGTTGCTCAGCGCGAACACTTCATCTTTCCCTTCCACAGTAACCGTGATCATCTCGCCATCGACAGACTTGATAATGCCCTGCCATTTGCGACGGTTCTGTACGGCCATGCGCAGGACCAAGCTGACTTCTTCACCGAGGAAACGAGTATAGTGCTCAGCGGTGAACATCGGGCGATCAAGGCCAGGAGAGGAGACTTCCAAGTTGTAAGCGACCGTGATTGGCTCTTCGACGTCCAATACAGCGCTGACCTGGTGGCTGACATCAGCACAATCGTCAACATTGATGCCGTTTTCACTATCAATATAGATACGGAGCGTCGATTGGCGCGCACGAATAAATTCGATGCCTACAAGCTCAAAGCCCAACGCTTCTACCGGTGCCGAAAGCATCTCTGTTAATTTTTGCTCTAATGTGGACAAGCCCACCCCCAAGACATAAAAAAAGGGCCTAATAGCCCAGTGATTCTGTTGCCAAATAACAAAAAACCCCGAAAATTCGGGGCTTTATGCAACTGGACCCTGTTTGCCGCAAAGCGGCTTCGGTGCAACTTTCTAACAAGTGTCATTTTCAAATGTTGTTCGAGAAAAGCGGAATTCAATCGAAAAGTGTATTTGAAAATAAACACTTAAAGGAAAGTGGTTGCGGGGGCCGGATTTGAACCGACGACCTTCGGGTTATGAGCCCGACGAGCTACCAGGCTGCTCCACCCCGCGTCCGAAAACGTGGCAAATATTACGCCGATAATTGCAAAATTGCAAGTTATCTCTGGGATTTGGTACCGAGGATGGGACTCGAACCCACAAGCCCGTTAGGGCACTACCACCTCAAGGTAGCGTGTCTACCAATTCCACCACCTCGGTACTGATTCTTGCTGCTAACGGCTGTTATTTTATTGAGGTAACAACAACCGTTTTCAAACTCTGTGACTGCTTGCCGCTTACTGTGGGATATCGCTGCTCGGCTTGGTTGGTGCTGCCGGTGCGGTAGTCTGCTCAGATTTCACTGGCTGACCCAGGTTTTCCCACTCGCTGCCTTTCTTGCTCTGGTTGGTGCTCAGGTTGCCCAGGATCAAACTGATGACGAAGAACAATGCCGCCAGAATAGCCGTCATGCGGGTCATGAAGTTACCGGAACCACTCGAACCGAACAATGTGCCAGACGCACCTGCTCCGAATGAGGCTCCCATATCAGCGCCTTTACCTTGCTGCAGCATAATCAGAGCAACAAGCCCGATTGAGATCAGCAGGAAAATTACCAGAAGAGCTTCGTACATAGTTGTACCCGTATCCTTGCGGCTTCACCGCGTGCCAAATGCTTCACACCCCAAAGGCTTCTTTTCTATTAAGAAGTCGCAGGCGTTGTATCAAACTGCCCACTGAAGCGGGTGTGAATACTAACCAAAGCCGCTAACCCGCGCAAGGGCAATTTGCAGCAGCCGGCGTGTTTGCGGAAAAAAACACCAATAAAATTCGCAGGCTGTGTTTTCCGGGGACCCCAAACAGCCCCCGGCTCTCGGCAATCCGTTAACCGGCAGCCTTTACAGCATCGGCGATACGGTGCGCCAGCGCGGTAACCTGCTGTTCATCCTCACCTTCCACCATCACGCGGATCAAGGGTTCGGTACCTGATTTACGCAAAAGAACGCGGCCACGGCCAGCCAACTCGGTTTCAACCTGCTCGGTGACTTTACGCACATCGTCAGACTCCAACGGGTTGTGCTCGCCGACAAAACGCACGTTAACCAGGATCTGCGGCAACAGTTTCATGCCGCTGCACAGGTCGTGCAAACTCATGCTGTTACGCACTATCGCGGTCAGCACCTGCAGGCCGGCAATGATGCCATCACCCGTTGTGGTTTTATCCAGCAGGATCACGTGGCCGGAGTTTTCTGCGCCGATGCGCCAGCCCAGCTCCTGTAGCTTCTCCAGTACGTAGCGGTCACCCACTTTCGCACGGGCAAACGGGATACCAAGCTGCTTGAGCGCCAGTTCCAGGCCCATGTTGCTCATCAGCGTACCGACTGCGCCACCGCGCAACTGGCCCTGACGCAACCCCTCACGGGCGATGATGTACAGGATCTGGTCGCCATCCACTTTGTTGCCAAGGTGATCAACCATCATCACGCGGTCGCCATCACCGTCAAACGCCAGACCGACGTGCGCTTTTTCCAGCAGTACGCGTTCTTGCAGTTGGCGAACATCGGTCGCGCCGCATTTCTCATTGATGTTCATGCCATCCGGCTCAACGCCGATAGCAATCACCGTAGCGCCCAGCTCACGCAACACGCTCGGTGCGATGTGGTAGGTCGCGCCGTTGGCGCAGTCCACCACGATTTTCAGGCCCTTCAGGCTCAGTTCGCTCGGGAAGGTGCCTTTGCAGAATTCGATGTAACGGCCGGCGGCATCGATAATCCGGCTCGCCTTACCCAACTCGGCAGATTCCACGCAGGTCAGCGGTTTTTCCATTTCGGCTTCAATGGCCTCTTCGACATGATCCGGCAGCTTGGCCCCATCAATGGAGAAGAATTTAATACCGTTGTCATAGAATGGGTTATGTGATGCAGAGATCACGATACCGGCTTCGGCACGGAAGGTGCGCGTCAGATAAGCCACCGCCGGCGTCGGCATCGGACCGGTGAAAGAAGCGGATAACCCCGCAGCGGCCAGGCCGGCCTCCAGCGCCGACTCCAGCATGTAGCCGGAAATGCGGGTATCTTTACCGATAATGATTTTACGGGAGCCGTGACGTGCCAGTACCTTACCCGCAGCCCAGCCAAGTTTCAGCACGAAATCCGGGGTAATAGGACTATCGCCGACTTTGCCACGAATGCCGTCGGTACCAAAATATTTGCGCTCGCTCATGTCTCTGTCATCCCTTAGCTGAAAGTGTTGCCTCGACGACACGCATCGCCTCGACGGTTTCTTTAACGTCATGCACTCTGACAATCTGTGCGCCCTGCATAGCGGCGATCACCGCACAGGCCACGCTGCCGATAACCCGCTGTTCAGGGGGGACATTCAGCAGCTGTCCAATCATCGACTTACGCGACATCCCTACCAACAGCGGCAGGCCGAAGTGATGAAACTCTGACAATCTGGCCAGCAGTTGATAATTGTGAGCCAAATTCTTACCGAAACCGAATCCCGGGTCGAGCAGCAATTTCTGATTTGTAATGCCGGCGGCATTGCAACGTTCGATATGCCGCTGGAAAAATGTATTCACATCGGCGATCAGGTCGTCATAATGCGGCGCCTGCTGCATGGTGCGCGGTTCGCCCTGCATATGCATCAGGCACACCGGCAGCCCGCTTGCCACGGCTGCGTCCAGCGCCCCCGGCTCCTGCAGCGAGCGAACGTCATTGATCAGATGCGCCCCCGCTTTAGCCGACTCGCGAATCACCCCCGCTTTCGAAGTATCCACCGAGATAAAGACTTCAAAACGCCGGGCAATGGCTTCCACCACGGGCACCACGCGTGCGATCTCTTCCTCTTCGCTGACCTCCGCGGCTCCCGGTCTGGTCGACTCTCCGCCCACGTCAATCATGGTCGCACCGGCCGAAATCAGCGCATGCGCATGCAACAACGCCTGATTCAAGGTGTTGTGACGGCCACCGTCAGAGAAAGAATCCGGGGTTACATTGAGGATCCCCATCACCCGTGGATGGGAAAGATCGAGAGTCATGTCTCGCACGGTTAACTGCATCGCTAATTCACCTTACTGTCACCTGGATCACTGCCCGCCGGGCAATAAAAAACCCCGGCATGCCGGGGTTCGATGTTATTACACAGCCGAAGTTACTTGTCTAGCTGTTCAGACAGGGTATTGCCTGGGTTTGGCGTGCGCGGCTCATCTACCGGCGTCGGGGCTTTTGGGGTGCCGCCGTTGTCGGAATTGCTGCCCTTGTTCACATCGTCCCAACCCGCTGGCGGACGCACGTCTTTACGGTTCATCAGATCGTCAATCTGTGGCGCATCGATGGTTTCATACTTCATCAAGGCATCCTTCATTGAATGCAGGATGTCCATGTTTTCCATCAACAACGCACGCGCACGGATATAGTTGCGTTCGATCAGGGATTTCACTTCCTGGTCGATGATGCGCGCAGTTTCGTCCGACATGTGTTTCGCTTTGGCCACGGAACGGCCCAGGAACACTTCGCCCTCTTCTTCCGCATACAGCAGCGGCCCCAGCTTCTCGGAGAAGCCCCATTGGGTCACCATGTTGCGGGCAATCGAGGTCGCCACTTTAATGTCGTTCGACGCACCGGTAGAGACTTTCTCTGGCCCGTAAATGATCTCTTCAGCCAGACGACCGCCGTACAGCGTAGAGATTTGGCTCTCCAGCTTCTGACGGCTGGCGCTGATTGCATCGCCTTCCGGCAGGAAGAAGGTAACGCCCAACGCACGGCCACGCGGAATAATAGTGACCTTGTGCACCGGATCGTGCTCAGGAACCAGACGGCCGATAATGGCGTGGCCTGCTTCGTGATACGCGGTCGACTCTTTCTGCGCTTCGGTCATCACCATGGAGCGACGTTCCGCGCCCATCATGATCTTGTCTTTGGCTTTTTCGAACTCAACCATCGACACTACGCGTTTGTTGCCGCGGGCGGCAAACAGCGCCGCTTCGTTGACCAGGTTAGCCAGGTCCGCACCGGAGAAGCCCGGGGTACCACGTGCAAGCACAGAAGCATCAACGTCTGGCGCCAACGGCACGCGACGCGAATGCACCTTCAGGATTTGTTCACGGCCACGCACGTCCGGCAGCCCTACCACGACCTGACGGTCGAAACGGCCTGGACGCAGCAACGCCGGGTCAAGCACGTCCGGACGGTTGGTCGCAGCGATGACGATAATGCCTTCGTTGCCTTCAAAGCCGTCCATCTCAACCAGCATTTGGTTCAGCGTCTGCTCACGTTCATCATGACCGCCACCCAGACCGGCGCCACGCTGGCGACCGACGGCGTCGATTTCATCGATGAAGATGATGCACGGTGCCGCTTTCTTCGCTTGCTCGAACATATCGCGCACACGGGAAGCACCCACACCGACAAACATTTCCACGAAGTCGGAGCCGGAAATGGTGAAGAACGGCACTTTTGCTTCACCCGCGATGGCTTTCGCCAGCAGGGTTTTACCGGTCCCCGGTGGGCCAACCATCAGCACGCCTTTCGGGATCTTGCCGCCCAACTTCTGGAAGCGGCTCGGCTCGCGCAGGTATTCCACCAGTTCGCTCACTTCTTCTTTTGCTTCATCGCAACCGGCAACGTCGGCAAAAGTGGTTTTGATCTGGTCTTCCGTCAGCATACGGGCCTTGCTCTTGCCGAAGGACATCGCGCCCTTGCCGCCGCCGCCCTGCATCTGCCGCATGAAGAAGATCCAAACCCCAATCAGCAACAGCATCGGGAACCATGAAATGAAGATAGAAGCCAGCAAACTCGGCTCTTCAGGCGGTTCACCAACAACTTTCACATTTTTCGTCAACAACGTATCAAGCAACTTAGGATCGTTGACAGGGATGTAGGTCGTGTATTTGTTACTGTCTTTCTTGGTAACGTTAATTTCACGTCCGTTGATTCGCGCTTCGCGAACCTGGTCCTGGGTCAGCTCGGACATGAAGGTAGAGTAATCCACCCTACGGCCATTCGACTCGCTGGGCCCAAAGCTCTGGAATACAGACATCAACACTACCGCGATGACTAACCAGAGAATTAGGTTTTTCGCCATGTCACTCAAGGGATTAACCTCATATTACAACTGTGTTAACAAACAGCGTTAGGGTACTACAGCTTGCGCCCTGTCGCTACAATGTACACTTCGCGCGAACGTGCGCGGGAAGCGTCTGGCTTACGAATCTTAACCTTCGTAAACAGGGAGCGAATTTCCCGTAGGTACTCGTCAAAGCCATCTCCCTGGAACACCTTCACCAGGAAACTTCCGCCTGGCGCGAGGACATCACGACACATTCCCAGTGCTAATTCCACCAGATACATCGATCTTGGAATATCGACGGCCGGAGTGCCACTCATATTCGGGGCCATGTCAGACATAACCACCTGAACCTTACTTTCACCTACACGTTCCAACAGAGCTTTAAGGACCAGTTCATCACGAAAATCGCCCTGAAGGAAATCGACACCAACGATAGGATCCATTGGCAAAATATCACAGGCGATGATACGACCGTTACCGCCGATCTGCGTTACTACATACTGCGACCAACCGCCCGGCGCTGCGCCTAAATCCACTACGGTCATGCCGGGTTTAAATAGCTTGTCACTTTGCTGTATTTCATCAAGTTTAAACCAGGCGCGCGAACGCAGCCCTTTTTTCTGCGCCTGTTGCACATATTTATCGCTAAAGTGTTCTTGTAACCAGCGACTGGAGCTAGCAGAACGCTTTTTATTAGCCATCTCGTTTTCCAACTATCATAAAAAGAGTCTTATGTCAGGTTCGCTGCTCACGTAGACTCACACCGGTGAAGACCGATTTGGTGATATACATGAGATGGCGGTAGAATGTACCGTTTTCAATCCCAACTTAAGCAAAAAAGACAATGAATCTGAATAATAAACAAAAACAGCACCTGAAAGGCTTGGCGCATCCGTTAAAACCGGTTGTCATGCTGGGTAATAACGGTCTCACCGAAGGGGTGCTGGCTGAAATTGAACAGGCTCTGGAACATCATGAGCTGATCAAGGTAAAAATCGCTGCTGAAGATCGCGAAACCAAAACCCTGATCGCCGACGCTATCGTGCGTGAAACGGGTGCCTGCAACGTACAAGTCATCGGCAGTACGCTTATTCTTTACCGCCCATCGAAAGAGCGCAAGATCAGTCTACCGCGTTAATAAGCATTGGGTTAACGAAAAGGTGCCATGCACCTGATTCAGATAAAAGGCCGCATGCGGCCTTTTTCCTTTCTTTACAAAACCCTGGCGAATTTCTGAGCGATTGGGCGTATATCAGAGATATTCAACCTTCAAGATCTCATAATCTACATCGCCGCCCGGGGTTTTAATGACGACCACATCGTCCTGCTCTTTACCGATCAAACCGCGCGCCATAGGTGAATTTACCGAAATCAGATTTTTCTTGAAGTCGGCCTCATCGTCACCCACGATTCGGTAAGTCACTTCTTCTTCGCTATCCAGATTCATCACCGAAACGGTGGAGCCAAAAATCACGCGGCCATTGTTTGGCATCTTGGTGATGTCGATCACTTGCGCGTTCGACAGTTTGGCTTCAATTTCCTGAATACGCCCTTCGCAAAAACCTTGCTGCTCACGAGCCGCATGGTACTCTGCGTTTTCTTTCAAATCGCCGTGTTCACGGGCAGTCGCGATGTCCGCAATGATTTTAGGACGGCGCACGCCCTTCAGATATTCAAGCTCTTCGCGCAGTTTTTCAGCGCCAAACAAAGTCATCGGGATCTGTTTCATATAGTAAATACCTCTAAATCTTCCTGTTCAAATAGCCGTCGTCCTGACGTGTTCGAATGAAAAAACGGTGGGTGTATGCCCCCCCGCCTCCAGGCGACAAACAAAAGAAGCCTGACTCGGGACATTCGCCCAAGTCAGGATCGATTTTGCATTTTGATACGCATTTTAGCGTAGAGTTCCTTGAGGGTCATCGTTTACTTTCTCCCTGAATGCACCGTAGTATGACGGCACGTTATCCAGCTGTTATCCCGAGATTATGCGTTTTTCACGAATTGTCAGTGCATTGGCTTGCGCATTTGTTCTGAATGCAAATGCGGCCCCGGTGGAAGATTACACACAATATTTGCCTGATGGGGCCAACCTTGCCCTGGTAGTTCAGAAGATCGGCGCCGATGCGCCGACCATCGATTATCATTCACAGCAAATGGCGTTACCGGCCAGTACCCAAAAGGTGCTGACGGCGTTGGCTGCCTTGTTGCAGCTCGGCCCCGACTATCGCTTTACCACCACGCTGGAAAGCCAGGGCGACATCAGTGACGGTGTGCTGCGCGGCAATCTGATCGCCCGCTTCAGCGGCGACCCGACCTTTAAACGCCAAAGCCTGCGTAATATGGTGGCGATCCTGAAAAAACAGGGCGTGCGCCAGATTACCGGCGACGTGCTGGTCGACACGTCGGTATTCGCCAGCCACGACAAAGCCCCAGGCTGGCCGTGGAACGATCTGACGCAGTGCTTTAGTGCACCGCCGGCAGCGGCAATCGTCGATCGCAACTGCTTCTCGGTATCGCTGTACAGTGCGCCAAACCCAGGCGATATGGCCTTTATACGCGTAGCCTCTTATTACCCAGTCAACATGTTCAGCCAGGTGCGAACATTGGCGAGAGGCTCTGCGGACGCCCAATACTGTGAGCTGGACGTGGTGCCGGGCGAACTGAACCGCTTTACCCTGACCGGCTGCCTGACCCAACGCAGCGATCCGCTGCCGCTGGCGTTCGCCATTCAGGATGGAGCCAGCTATGCCGGGGCTATCCTGAAAGATGAGTTGACGCAAGCCGGCATCCAGATAGATGGCCACCTGAAACGCCAGACTCAACCTGGCCTGACCGGCACGGTGATTGCGCAGACGCAATCGGCACCGTTGCACGAATTGCTGAAAATCATGTTGAAGAAATCGGACAACATGATCGCCGATACCGTGTTCCGCACTATCGGCCATGAACGTTTCGGCGTTCCGGGTACCTGGCGCGCCGGCGCGGACGCCGTACGTCAGGTGCTGCGTCAAAAAGCCGGGGTCGATCTGGGCAACAGCATTGTGGTGGACGGCTCTGGCCTCTCGCGTCATAACCTGCTGGCCCCGGCGACCATGATGCAAGCGTTGCAATACATCGCGCAGCATGACAGCGAACTGAACTTTATTTCGATGCTGCCGCTGTCGGGCTACGACGGCACGCTGCGCTACCGTGGCGGGCTGCACGAAGCCGGCGTCGATGGCAAGGTTTCCGCCAAAACCGGCGCACTGCAGGGCGTGTATAACCTGGCGGGCTTTATCACCACCGCCAGCGGCCAACGTTTTGCTTTCGTGCAATACCTGTCGGGTTATGCCGTGCCGCCGGAAGATCAGAAACAGCGTCGCGCTCCTCTGGTGCGTTTCGAAAGCCGCTTGTACCGGGATATTTATCAGAATAACTGAGGGTCAGGATGAAACTGCTGATTGTTGAAGACGATGAGCTGTTGCAGCAAGGGCTGGCGCTGGCATTGGCCAACGAAGGTTATGCCTGCGACTGCGCCGCTACGGCTGCGCAAGCCAATGCGCTGCTCATTACCAGCCAATACAGCATGATCATCCTCGATCTCGGTTTGCCCGACCAGGACGGCGCCAGCTTGCTGCGGCAGTGGCGCCGTCAGCAAGTCGACTTGCCGGTGCTGATCCTCACCGCCCGCGACGCACTGGAAGACCGTGTCGACGGGCTGGACGCCGGTGCTGACGATTACCTGGTGAAGCCCTTCGCGCTGGTTGAGCTGCAGGCGCGGGTGCGCGCCTTAATCCGCCGCTATCAGGGCCACAGCGACAACCTCATGCAACTGGACGATCTCCAGCTCAATCTTTCCAGCCAGCAGGTTTACGTTCAACAACAGCCGGTTGAAGTCACGCCAAAAGAGTTCGCCATCCTGTCTCGCCTTATGATGCGCGCTGGGCAAACGGTCAACCGTGAACTGCTGCAACAGGACCTTTACACCTGGCATGATGATTTAGGTTCCAACACGCTGGAAGTGCATATCCATAACCTGCGCCGCAAATTGGGCAAGGATCGCATCCGTACCGTCCGCGGTATCGGTTATCGCCTGGAATCCTCATCATGATCAGCATGCGCCGTCGTCTGTTGTTGATGCTGGCGCTGATCCTCCTGGTCACCCAGCTTATCAGCGCCTTTTGGTTGTGGCATGAAAGCCAGGAACAAATCAGCTTCCTGGTGGATGAAACGCTGTCGGCCAAGATCCGTACCGAGCGCGTCGACACCGAAATCGCCGAAGCGATAGCTTCGCTGCTCGCCCCTTCCCTGATCATGATGATCGTCACGCTGCTCGCCTCATTCTGGGCCATTAGCTGGATTATCCGCCCACTCAATCAGCTGCAACAACGGCTGGAAAAACGCTCCGCCGATAACCTGACCCCACTGCCGCTCAACAGCGACAGCCTGGAAATGAAAGCAGTCACCACTGCACTCAATCAGCTTTTCTCACGCCTGGACAACACCATCCAGCAAGAGCGGCTGTTCACCGCCGACGCGGCACATGAACTGCGCACGCCGTTGGCAGGGATCAGACTGCATCTGGAACTGATGGAAAAACAGGGTATTGCACAAAGCAAACCGCTGATTACCCGCATTGACCAACTGATGCACACCGTCGAACAACTGCTGATGCTGTCGCGCGCCGGGCAGGATTTTGCCAGCGGGCACTATCAACGTTTTGACTGGGTGAAAGATGTGATCCAGCCACTAAGGGATGAGCTTGAGGAGTTGGCCGCTCAACGCGAACAAAAGTTGCTTTGGCGGCTCCCTGCGGAGGCGCAAATCCATGGCGATCCGGTGCTGCTGCGCCTCTTGCTGCGCAACCTGGTGGAGAATGCGCACCGCTACAGCCCCGAAGGCAGCCTCATTCAGGTTAAGCTTATACCGCAGGACCGCGGCCACCTGCTGCAGGTGATCGATGAAGGCCCGGGCGTTAAAGAAAAGATGGCGGGTGAACTCACCCAGGCGTTCCGCCGTATGGATCAGCGTTATGGCGGCAGTGGGCTAGGTCTGAACATCGTAACCCGTATCGTGCAGTTGCATCAGGGACATCTGACGCTGGAAAATCGACAGGATGCCAGTGGGCTGAATGCCCAATGCTGGCTACCCGAAAACGTGCTGAATAAATAGCGTCGATAAAAAAAGGCCCAGTTTTGTGAACTGGGCCCTTCTCTTCGCAAGATTATTTCTGGTAAACGATCTCGACGCCTTCGTCGTCATCTTCGTCCCAGTCGTCATCCCAATCGTCATCCGCTTCTGCTTCCACTTCCGCGAGCTGTTCACGGTGGTAATCGTCCCACATGAACTCGACTTTCTCAGGTGCGCTTTCTTCGATCGCCATAGCTTTCGGTTGGGTATTGATAAAGTTCATCACGTCCCAGCACAGCGCATTGACACCTTCGCGGTTGGCGGCGGAGATCATGTAGTACTTACCTTCCCAACCCATGCCCTCTGCGATCGCCTTGGCACGTTCGGCCGCTTCTTCCGCACCTACCAGGTCAACTTTGTTGAACACCAGCCAGCGTGGCTTCTGCGCCAGATTTTCGCTGTATTGGTTCAGCTCGTTGATGATGACTTTGGCATTTTCTACCGGGTTGGATTCGTCGATCGGGGCGATATCCACCAGGTGCAACAGCACGCGGCAACGCTCCAGATGCTTCAGGAAACGGATACCCAGACCGGCACCCTCGGATGCACCTTCAATCAGCCCCGGAATATCGGCAACCACAAAGCTCTGCTCGTGATCCATACGCACCACGCCGAGGCTTGGCACCAGAGTGGTAAACGGATAGTCGGCAACCTTTGGCTTGGCGGCGGAAACCGCGCGGATAAAGGTCGACTTGCCGGCATTCGGCAGACCAAGCATGCCGACATCGGCCAGCAGCAGCAGCTCCAGCAAGATGTCGCGGGCTTCACCGGCAGTACCCAGCGTCTTCTGACGCGGTGCACGGTTAACCGAGGATTTGAAACGGGTGTTGCCCAAACCGTGCCAACCGCCTTTAGCGACCATCAGTTGTTGGCCGTGGCGGGTCATGTCACCGAGGATCTCGCCGGTGCCCTGATCCTGCACGCGAGTACCGACCGGCACCTTGACGGTAATGTCTTTGCCACGCTTACCGGTACAGTCACGGCTCTGGCCATTCTGACCGCGTTCGGCACGGAAAGATTTCTCAAAGCGGTAGTCGATCAACGTATTGAGGTTTTCGTCCGCCAGCAGATAGACGTCACCGCCGTCACCGCCGTCACCGCCATCCGGCCCACCGTTCGGGATATACTTTTCGCGGCGGAAGCTGACACAACCATTACCACCGTCACCTGCAACGACCAAAATCGCTGCTTCATCTACAAACTTCATTTACCGTCTCCGTAAATCATTCACCGGGCTGCTTTAAAGGAGCAACCAGGTTGGTTTCTGCCCGTCGCGGCCACCACCGGTGACCAATTGCGGAAAACATGGCGCCCGCTACCACCACGAAAGCACCGATATAGCCGACGACATTCAATGCCGGGGCGGCGAATACGTGTGGCCAGGCCAGCGCCAATAAATCTGAAAACAGCAGGGTAAACAGCGGCGTCAGCGTGATTAACGCACTCACCTGCGCCGCCTGCCAGCGCGCCATGGCTTCCGCCAGTGCGCCATAGCCAATCAACGTGTTGGCGCCACAAAACAGCAGGCAGGCCAATTGCCAACCGCTGAGCTGGGAAATCAGCTCTGGCCGGGCCAGAGGGAACAGCGCCACTGCACATAAAGTGTACAACATTACCAGGATCTGCGGCGAGGCCAATCGGCGCAGCAATACTTTCTGCGCAACGCCATAAGTCACCCAAACCATCGCCGCACAGACGCCCAACAGCACCCCAAGGGTGTAATCCGTCAGGCGGGTGAAGATCTCAATCAGGCTGACATTGAAAAACAGCATCAGCCCACAGATCAACATTAGCGCGCCAATCACTTGGGTGATACGCATGCGTTCTTTTAAAATCAGCACGCTGGCGAACATCATACCCACCGGCGACAGTTGGCCGATCACCTGCGATGCCGTCGGGCTGAGATACTGTAGCGAAGAACTGAAGAAGATAAAGTTCCCCAACAGGCCCGCAGTGGCGACAGCCAGTATTAACAGCCAGCGCGGCTGACGGAACATTTTTACCGGGGGCAGCCTGCCGCGTATCGCCAGAATGGTCCCCAGGCCGAGTGCAGCAAGGGTAAATCGATACCAAACGATGGTAAACGGATCCATCACTACCAGCACTTCTTTCATCGCAATCGGCAACGCACCCCAGCAAATCGCCGTAGTCACCGCCAGAGAAATGCCAATTCCGACCTGCTGTTTCGTTTCCATCTTACCTTTGCCAACGCTGACGGGCCGGTACATAAGCAGCCCATAAATGTAAAAAGCCCCGCAACGAGTTGCGGGGCTTACATCTATTTAGTAAGGCTCGGAAAATTATTCAGCTTCGATGCTGATGAATTTACGATTGCTCGGGCCTTTAACTTCGAACTTGACTTTACCGTCTTTCAAAGCAAACAGAGTGTGGTCTTTGCCGCAACCCACGTTGGTACCAGCGTGGAATTTGGTGCCGCGCTGACGAACGATGATGCTGCCTGCCAGTACTGCTTCGCCGCCAAAGCGTTTTACGCCCAGACGTTTAGCTTCTGAATCGCGACCGTTACGAGTCGAGCCGCCAGCCTTTTTGTGTGCCATTAATCCGCTCTCCTAACTTAAGCGCTGATGCCGGTGATTTTAACGTCAGTGAACCACTGACGGTGGCCCTGCTGCTTACGGTGGTGCTTACGACGACGAAACTTAACAATCTTAATTTTCTCGCCACGACCGTGAGCAACTACTTCAGCTTTGATCTTACCGCCATCGACGAAAGGAACGCCGATTTTGATATCTTCGCCATTAGCGATCATCAGAATCTGGTCAAACTCAACCGCTTCACCAGTTGCGATGTCCAGCTTTTCCAAGCGAACGGTCTGACCTTCGCTTACTCGGTGTTGTTTACCACCACTTTGGAAAACCGCGTACATATAAAACTCCGCTTTCCGCGTGCCCAACTGTTTAGTACAGAGCGCGCTATAAATATTCACAATAGGGCGCGAATTCTACGCAATAATCCCGCGTATGACAAGAGCAGAATAAGACCAGAAGCAGAAAAAAGAAGAAAAAAAGCACAGTTTCTTTCATGGCGTTTATCTGAGCCGTTTTTCAAGTACAATCAGGAGGACAGTTACCGCCATGTACCGATGTGAGCAGCGATCTCAACGCGGTGAAGAGAAACACAGCTGAAAAAAATACAATGAACCTAGAGCAAATTACCGAGTTAACCGCGCAAGATATGGCGGCCGTGAACGCAACAATTCTCGAACAGCTGAATTCCGATGTCACACTCATCAATCAGCTTGGCTATTACATTATCAGCGGTGGCGGTAAACGCATCCGCCCGATGATCGCCGTTCTGGCGGCGCGGGCATTGCATTATCAAGGTGATAAGCACATTACCGTTGCTGCGCTGATCGAATTCATTCATACCGCGACTCTGCTGCATGATGACGTGGTGGATGAATCCGACATGCGACGCGGCAAGGCTACCGCCAATGCCGCGTTCGGCAATGCTGCCAGCGTGCTGGTGGGCGACTTCATTTATACCCGTGCTTTCCAGATGATGACCAGCCTGGAATCACTCCGCGTGCTGGCGCTGATGTCCGAAGCGGTCAACGTCATTGCTGAAGGTGAAGTGCTGCAGTTAATGAACGTGAACGATCCGGACATCACCGAAGAAAGCTATATGCGGGTAATCTACAGCAAAACCGCTCGTCTGTTTGAAGCGGCGGCGCAATCGTCAGCGATCCTTTCAGAGGCCAGCGAAGCAGAAGAAAAAGCGCTGCAGGATTACGGCCGTTATCTCGGCACCGCTTTCCAATTGATCGACGATCTGCTCGATTACAGCGCCGACGGCAGCACCCTGGGTAAAAATACCGGTGACGATCTGAACGAAGGGAAGCCCACACTGCCCTTGCTGCACGCCATGCGTAACGGCAACAGCGCGCAAACGGCCATGATCCGCGAAGCCATTGAGCAAGGCAGCGGCCGTCACCTGCTGGAACCGGTTTTACAGGCCATGCAACAGTGCGGTTCGCTTGAATATACCCGCCAACGCGCCGAAGAAGAAGCCGATAAGGCGATTGCCGCGCTGCAGGTTCTGCCGGAATCCCCTCATCGCTCCGCGTTGGAAGGATTAGCGCACCTTGCGGTTCAGCGAGATTTTTGAGAAACAAAAAAACTTAAGCAGTTTCTACAGACCCGCAGCGCGGGTCTGCTTCACTTCCCCTCTGTAATACGCGCCAGCAGGCTACCTATGCCTTCACGCATCAGGAACGCCAATACTTTGTCACGCTCGGTTTCCGTCAGGTGATAGTAATATTCAATCCATACCGCCAACGGATCCTTTCGCTCGATGTCATAAACAGCAGGATCTTCTTTCATCATCAGTAAGTTGCGCGTACCTGACGGTAAGCTGTCAATATGATATTCCAGCGCCTTTCCCTGCACGCCTTTACGCCGGCGGCTGATCCAGCCATCACGACGCGCCATCAAATTTATTCCCTGTGGTGAAGAGGGTAATCCTGCAATGCCTGTAAGTTCCTTGGCGGCAAACCACTCTTTTTTCATAGCCATGATCTCTGAGGAAAATGTGCAAAGATATTTTTTAGAAATTAATGAGATATTTTTTTGGAAATTTAGTGGTATTCTAATTTCCGTATAAGCGTTTCATGTTGTTCAAACGATTAATCTTGACCTGTTAGTTATACCACTAACAGAACTTTCGCTAATCAAAAAAGGGAATGCAAACATGAATTCAAGGAACAAGGACTGGCATCCGGCGGATATCATTGCAGCTTTACGTAAGAAGGGAACGACACTGGCGGCGGTATCCCGCAAAGCGGGGCTTAGTTCATCAACACTGGCAAACGCGCTATCGCGGCCCTGGCCAAAAGGGGAATGGCTGATTGCCGAAGCGCTGGACATCCATCCTGCCGAGATCTGGCCAAGCCGCTATTTCGACCCGCACACCAACAACCTGCTGAATCGAAAAGCCCGTATCAGGTCATGATTCGGGCATAAAAAAACCGCCGGTGCGATGTCCGGCGGCTTGTGCATACTCATGCGTCCTGGGTTGATCAGTTATTGATAAACTTTTCGCCCAGTTCGATATCTTTATGCAGAACATCCAGCATCTCTTCCAACGCTTTCTGCTCGAACGCGCTCAGAGTGCCGATGTCTTTACGTTCTTCTACGCCGTTTTTGCCCAGCAGCAGCGGCTGTGCGAAGAAGCGGGCATATTTGCCGTCACCTTCCACATAAGCACATTCCACCACGCCCGCTTCGCCTTGCAGCGCACGAACCAGAGACAGGCCGAAACGCGCCGCCGCCTGACCCATTGACAGAGTTGCGGACCCGCCGCCGGCTTTGGCTTCAACCACTTCAGTACCCGCATTCTGGATACGCTTGGTCAGATCCGCCACTTCCTGCTCGGTAAAGCTCACGCCCGGGATCTGTGACAACAGTGGCAGAATGGTCACGCCAGAATGCCCGCCGATAACCGGCACGTTCAGCTCTTCCGGCTGTTTGCCTTTCAGCTCAGCCACGAAGGTGTTGGAACGGATGATATCCAGCGAAGTCACGCCAAACAGTTTGTTTTTGTCGTAAACACCGGCTTTCTTCAGCACTTCTGCCGCGATTGCCACGGTGGTGTTTACCGGGTTGGTGATAATGCCGATGCAGGCTTTCGGGCAGGTTGTTGCCACTTGCTGGATCAGATTACTTACGATGCCTGCGTTGACATTGAACAGATCTGAACGATCCATACCAGGTTTACGCGCAACGCCGGCAGAAATCAGCACTACGTCTGCACCATGCAGAGCCGGAGTAGCATCTTCGCCGCTGAAGCCTTTGATTTTAACTGCGGTAGGGATGTGGCTTAAGTCGACGGCAACGCCTGGGGTAACGGGGGCAATGTCGTAGAGAGAGAGTTCAGAACCTGAAGGAAGCTGGGTTTTGAGTAGAAGGGCGAGGGCCTGGCCGATACCGCCAGCAGCACCGAGAACTGCAACTTTCATCCTATACTCCTTTATTATCTTAAATATATAAAGCGCCGTGAATATGTTGGTTACGGACCTTAAATTATTACACCTTTAAAAACAATCTCTTAACAGTCTGTTTGAGAGCTGGCGCAATAAAACAGCCGATGTCGCGCTCATTTTAAATTAAATGGCTTACACATTAAGGGCATAGCGCACATTAATCAAAAATAGTGCGAGGTTATTCACAAGCAAGTTAACCGGCGGTTACATTACACCCTTACACAACATCAGAACAACATCATTTTAATAACATTTTCTTTACCGCCACGGGCCGCTTTTTCGGTCGCTGAAAGGGCATATTCATGGGGTACGGATTTTGTTAAAATCCCGCCCTTTCCTCATTGTCCGGGTAGCATTGTTTTCTTCGGACGTCCTTTTATTGCATAAAAATTCATTTATATGCATAATAATCACTTCTATTGTCAACATTCCACGGTGCAAAATGCGTAATCCCGCAAAGCAGGAAGATCTGATCAAGGCGTTTAAAGCGTTATTGAAAGAAGAAAAATTCAGTTCTCAAGGCGAGATCGTTTTGGCGCTGCAAGAAGAAGGCTTCGAAAACATCAACCAATCCAAAGTATCGCGCATGCTGACCAAGTTCGGCGCGGTGCGTACCCGCAATGCCAAAATGGAAATGGTGTATTGCCTTCCAGCCGAGCTCGGCGTGCCGACCACTACCAGCCCACTGAAAAATTTGGTACTGGATGTCGATCATAACGATGCCGTAGTGGTCATTCATACCAGCCCCGGCGCCGCACAGCTGATCGCCCGCCTGCTGGATTCCCTGGGTAAATCCGAAGGCATACTCGGCACCATCGCCGGTGACGACACCATTTTCGTTACCCCGGCCAGCAGCTTTACCGCTCGCCAACTGTACGAAGCCATTCTGTCGCTGTTCGAACAAGAGTTATGATGCTCAACGCTAACAAAATGCGGCTGACGGTCGCGTTTTGTTAGCGCTTCTTTAACCCTGTCTTTACCTTTCCCCCGCGCCCTACCACGTTTAAAACCTGATTTCCGCCTTGTTACGACACATTCCAATGACATTTATATAAAGCCAGCGATAGCTGCTGCCCTTTTCCGCACATTTGGTCAAAAACACTTACCTTATTGAAATTACATAAATTTAACATAAAAAGAACGTTTTATGAGCGCTTTTTATTCCATATGGTTATTAAAAATAAGAGGCGCCATAATAAAGTTTCACTAGAAACCGTTAGCTAGCTATTAATTTTTAGGGTTACTAGATGTATACTCATTTCCGTGACGTAAATCACAGTTCATTGGAACTGATAAAAGAATACGATAAGGTGAGATCATGAAAATTAAAGCTACTGTTGCAACACTAAGCCTCCTGTCTGTGCTTTCCTTTGGCGCATTTGCAGCACAATCCGTTGATGCAGATCAGGCAGCCAAACTGCAGTCCGCAGGCACCATTACCGTCAGCGGCATTGCCGGCACCCCTTCAGATATCCGTCAGGCGCTGTCTGAAAAAGCCGATGCCCGTGGCGCGACCGCTTACCGTGTGATCGAAGCGCGTAACGAAGGCAACTACCACGCTACGGCTGAAATTTATAAATAAGACCCCGGCATTACCCGGCAACGGGCAATAAATCTCTGGAAACCAGCATTACCGATAACAGCTTTCAAGAATAATAAACGCTGTAAAGCCCTTCCTGGCTGTTATCGCAACAGGACCCACGACCATGAACATGAAAATTACCCTCGCTGCAATTAGCCTGATGTCTGCCCTTTCGTTCGGCGCTTCAGCCGCTACGTTGATCACCAATGACCAGGCCGCTGATCTTCAGTCTGTCGGCACCATTACCGCCAGTGGCGTAGCCGGCGCACCTTCGGATATTCGTCAGGCGTTGTCCGACAAAGCCGATAAGCAAGGCGCTAAAGCGTACCGAGTGATCGAAGCCTACGAAAACGGCAACTGGCACGCGACTGCCGAAATCTACAAATAACAATTCAGAGAGCGCGGTTGCCGAACTGATTACCCTCGTCACTGCCACTGCCGAGTTCTGTGGTAACCACTGATTCTCTGAAGAAGTCTCGTCGTCCTATCCGACGAACCCCGTTGCCCTCGCTCGCGAGGGCTTTTTTATAGGCGAAAAAAAGGGCCGCAAACGGCCCTTTCTCGAATTAACCCTGTCGATCAGTAGGTGACTTTCGGCTCTGGCTTGTTGGCCAGTGCCTCCAGCAGCCGATCGTGGATCCCGCCGAACCCACCGTTGCTCATCACCAGGATATGGTCACCCGGCTGGGCGGTTCTCACAATCATGTCCACCAAGGTGCCGAGATCGGCACTCCAGTGGGCCGGCTGCACGCAGGCTTCCGCCACTTCCGCCACCTGCCAGGGAATATGATGCGGCTGGAACAGGAATACCTCATCGGCGCGGCCAAGCGATGGCGCCAAATCGTTCTTGCTGATACCCATTTTCATGGTATTGGAACGTGGTTCAAGCACCGCCAGAATACGGGCAGTGCCGCCCACTTTACCGCGCAGGGCGGCCAGGGTCGCCAGGATCGCCGTTGGGTGATGCGCAAAATCGTCATACACCGTGACGCCATTGGCTTCACCGCGCAACTCCAGGCGGCGACGGGCATTGATGAAATCGCCGAGCACGGCGCAGGCGTCCGCAGGCTGCACGCCAACATGACGTGCGGCAGCAATCGCCATCAGGCCATTATGCATATTGTGTTCGCCCACCAGCGCCCATTTCACCTCGCCAGCTTTTTCGCCATTGAGGAACACTTCATAGTGGCTGGCGTCCGGCGTCAGCTTGTGCGCCCGCCATGCGCCTTCTTCTCCGACCAACTCCTGCTCGCTCCAACAGCCCATCGCCATCACCTGTTTCAGGTGGTTGTCGTTATCAGGCAAAATGATCTTGCCCTTGCCCGGCACCAGGCGCACCAGATGATGGAACTGCTTCTGGATCGCTTTCAGATCGTCGAAAATATCGGCATGATCAAACTCCAGATTGTTCATGATCAGCGTACGCGGGCTGTAATGAACAAACTTGGAGCGTTTGTCGAAGAACGCACAGTCGTACTCATCGGCCTCGATCACAAAGAACGGGCTGCCACCCAAGCGTGCGGAAACGTCGAAGTTCCCCGGCACGCCACCGATGACAAAGCCGGGCTGATAACCGCAGGCTTCCAGGATCCAGGTTGCCATGCCGGCGGTGGTGGTCTTGCCGTGGGTCCCGGCAACCGCTAACACCCAGCGATCGCGCAGTACATAGTCATGCAGCCATTGCGGGCCGGAAACATAAGGGATGCCTTGCTCCAGCACCGCTTCCACGCACGGGTTGCCGCGCGTCATGGCGTTGCCGATGATCACCAGATCCGGCACGGGATCCAACTGAGCCGGATCGTAGCCCTGGATCAGGTCGATCCCCTCTTTCTCCAGCAGCGTGCTCATCGGCGGATAGACATTAGCGTCAGAGCCGGTCACCTCATGTCCCAACGAACGAGCCAGTACCGCCAGCCCGCCCATAAAGGTGCCACAGATCCCAAGAATGTGAATGCGCATAGTTTTCTCAATTGAGTACGTCGAATGTTACCTTATTCTACCGCTCAGAATCGTCCAGAAGAAATGGATTTGCCTATGAATAGCGCTCATCTTTGGGCTACACTGCTCGCGAATACGTTGGCGGTTTGTTAACAAACCGCTACCCATCCGTAGATTCAGGGATTGTGTCATGAAAACGTTAGGCGAATTTATCGTCGAGAAACAGCACGACTTCTCTCACGCCACCGGCGAGCTGACAGCGTTACTTTCTGCAATTAAACTGGGCGCCAAAATCATCCACCGCGACATCAACAAAGCGGGTCTGGTTGATATCCTCGGTACCAGCGGCATTTCCAACGTACAGGGTGAAGTCCAGATGAAACTGGACCTGTTCGCCAACGAAAAGCTGAAAGCTGCGTTGAAAGCGCGCGGTGAAGTTGCGGGTATCGCTTCTGAAGAAGAAGATGAAATCGTGATTTTCGATGGCGAGCGGGCTGAAAATGGCAAGTATGTGGTGTTGATGGATCCGTTGGACGGTTCGTCCAACATTGATGTCAACGTCTCGGTCGGTACTATTTTCTCTATCTATCGTCGCATCACCCCGGTCGGCACTCCCGTGACCGAAGAAGATTTCCTGCAGCCAGGCAGCGCTCAGGTTGCAGCCGGCTACGTAGTTTATGGTTCATCCACCATGCTGGTATACACCACCGGTTATGGCGTGCATGCCTTTACTTACGATCCGTCTCTGGGCGTGTTCTGTCTCTCCCATGAGAAAGTGCGTTATCCTGCCACCGGCAACATGTATTCGATCAACGAAGGCAACTACATCAAGTTCCCTCGCGGCGTGAAGAAATACATCAAGTATTGCCAGGAGCAGGACGAAGCGACACAACGCCCTTACACCTCACGCTACATTGGTTCACTGGTTGCCGACTTCCACCGCAACCTGCTGAAAGGCGGCATCTACATTTATCCAAGCACCGCCAGCCACCCGCAAGGCAAGCTGCGCCTGCTGTATGAATGCAACCCGATGGCGTTCCTGGCGGAACAGGCCGGCGGTAAAGCCAGCGACGGTAAAAACCGTATTCTGGACATTACCCCGGTGAAACTGCACCAGCGCGCACCGTTCTTCGTCGGCACCAAATCCATGGTTGAAGACGCCGAGCGCTTTATCGCCGAAAACCCGGACGAGTAAAGCCTCTCTTCAGGGGGCGGCATGCCGCCCCCTGTCACTCCATCATAATTTGAACGCTGCCATGCTCTGCGCCAGCAATTGAGCCTGCTCCTCCAGCGAACGCGTCGCCGCCGCGGACTCTTCGACCAACGCAGCGTTTTGTTGCGCCACCTGATCCATCTGCGCCACCGCCAGATTCACCTGCTCAATACCGCTGCTTTGTTCCCGGGTAGCCGCCGAAATTTCCCGCATCAGCGCCGTTACGCGGCCCACTTCGCCGGTAATGCCGTTCATGGTTTTCGCCGCAGACTCCGCCATTTGCTCGCCTTCCTGCACCCGATTCTGTGACGCTTCGATCAACCCTTTGATCTCTTTCGCCGACTGCGCACTGCGCTGTGCCAGGCTTCGCACCTCACCGGCCACTACCGCGAAACCGCGCCCCTGTTCGCCGGCGCGGGCCGCTTCGACCGCCGCATTCAACGCCAGAATATTGGTCTGGAAGGCAATGCCGTCCATCACGCTGATGATATCGGCGATGCGCCGCGAGCTGTCGGTAATCGCCTGCATCTTGTCCATCACCTGGCTGACCACCTCACTGCCTTGGTTGGCGATATCGGATACGCTCAGCGCCAGCTGGTTTGCCTGCTCGCAATTCTCGGCGTTCATTTTCACCGTCGAAGTCAGCTGTTCCATGCTGGCCGCCGTTTCCTCCAGCGAGGCTGCGGACTCTTCGGTACGCTGCGCCAGATGCAGGTTACCGGCAGCCAGCTCACGTGAGCCGGTATCAATCTGGCTGCTGGCGTCGCGCACCTTGCTGACCGAGCCGACCAATGCCTGTTGCATGCGTTGCATGGCGCGGATCAGGCGACCCATCTCGGTATCCCCTTCGCCGGTAATTCGGTGCGTCAGGTCGCCGCCGGCGATGTATTCCAGTTGGGCGATAGACTCATCGAGGGGGCGCAGGATAATCACTCGCAGCGCAAACCAGGCCAGTACCGCCAACAGCACGCTGAGCAAACCGGCGACCACGATCAGGGTGATTTTGGTGCTGGCATTATTCTCCGCCTCATCCACCCGCTGCTGCCCCACCTTCATGGCAAAGCTGCGGAAATCGCTGAGGTCTTTTTCGAAGGCAATGCTCAGGGCCGAAATTCGGGTTTCCTGAATCTCGTAATAGTCATCGACCTTGCCGGCCTTGATGGCGTCAGCCATCGGCCTGACCCCCTGTTCCAGATAAGCCCGGTAGCTGTTTTGCAAACGGGTAGACAGTTCACGCCCGCGTTCCGTAACGGTGCCGACGCTGACAAAGCGCTCCATTTCGTGCTTCGACTGCTCGAGGTAATCATAGATACGGCCTACCGTGGCATCGGAGACCTCAATCTGGCCGATTTCCCGCTGACGCACCGCCAGCGAAGCGGCGGTTCTGGCGCGCAGCGTCAGGTTGGAACTGCTGGCCAGCGATCCCAGTTCCTCCCCCAGGATCTGGTTCAGTGTATGTAGCGAGCGCGACCCTTCATTAATCGCGTTGACGCCAATCGTGCTGACCATAATCAGCAACAGCGTCGTCAGGCTCAGCAGGGCAATCAGCCCGGCCTTCACCGTAATCTTTTTTAGCATGAGTTCTTCCCGGCTTCAGAAATTGTGAGATCAAACGTAGGGGAGGTAAAACGCAGAGCCAGACTTCGCCGGCTCATTATTATTTGATGAAGTTATCGGCAACCGCGGGAGAAACTTAACCTTGTTGGAGGATTAATCTGGAAATGGGGCGGATGGCTCCCCTCGGGGGAGTCGGTGATGAAAAGGGCAGGAAATCGCAAAAGAGTCCGCTATAATAGCCGCCACTCCATTTCTGGTTTGATTAAAGGAAACCGACATGAGCTTGAATCTGGTCCCAGCTGGCAAAGACCTGCCGGAAGACATCTACGTTGTTATCGAAATCCCGGCTAACGCCGATCCGATCAAATATGAAATCGACAAGGACACCGGCGCGCTGTTCGTTGACCGTTTCATGTCCACCGCGATGTTCTATCCGTGCAACTACGGTTACATCAACCACACCCTGTCTCTGGACGGTGACCCGGTTGACGTGCTGGTACCGACCCCGTATCCGCTGCAGCCGGGTTCTGTGATCCGCTGCCGTCCGGTAGGCGTGCTGAAGATGTCCGACGAAGCCGGTGAAGATGCAAAACTGGTTGCCGTTCCGCACAGCAAGCTGACCAAAGAGTACGATCACATCAAAGATGTGAACGACCTGCCAGAACTGCTGCGTGCCCAGATCGCCCATTTCTTCGAGCATTATAAAGATCTGGAAAAAGGCAAATGGGTGAAAGTGGAAGGCTGGGCAGACGCTGCCGCTGCCAAAGCTGAAATCGTTGCCTCTTTCGAACGCGCTGCCAAGAAGTAATTCTTGCCGCCGTCCGATGAAAAAACACCGCTCAATGAGCGGTGTTTTTTTTATTACTTTTCGTCGAGACGCTTCAACCAGTCGCCGCTGTTAATCCGCGGGTAACCGTCCACACTGTGTTTATACAGGTAGATCCACGCACTCCCATAAGGCGTCTGAATCAGCTCGCGCTTATAGTCCTTGGTGTTGCTTTTCAGTTCGTCCAGCTCTGCCAGAATCGATGAGTTAATACGGTACACCTCACAATGTACCGTGCCCTCTCCAGGGATCGCCGCCGGGTAATGGCCCAGATTATAAATCTGATAGCCTTCGAGCTCATGCTCGCCGAGCCATTGGGCGTTGGTCATCCAATGGCTGTTTCCCTGTTTGCGTCGTAAACTGCCGTAGACAATTATTCGCATCGCTAAAACTCAAACTGATAGAGCAAATCTAATGCCTGGTCGATACCAGACACCGCTTCAAGATACAACTTAGGCATCAGGCGGTAACGCAACGTCAGCGTGGCCAGCGAGTCGAAAATGCCCACCCCATATTTTACTTGTAAGCCAGGGAGAACATAGCCGCTCACGACAACCTGAGAGCTGTCGCCAACCCCCTGAGTGTCCAGGGCCAAATTACTTACGCCAAACGCCTCGCCGATTTTACCCACAAGTTGACCACTTTGTGCAACCCCCATCCCAATTAACATTGAGGTCATGGCGTTGCCGTCGGCGCCGGAACTGCCCAAACCCTGCCCGCGCAGCAGATAAGACAAGGCTTCCTGCTGCGATTTAGTCGGGTCTGAGAACACTTCCAGCTTAGGTGCATCCGCCAACCCGGTGACTCGAACCCCGGCGGTGACGCCGTCTTCGGTCGAGTCCGGATTACGGATCGCCTCGATGTTGAGTAACGGCTGATCCGGCGGCCCAGAGAAGAGCAGTTGGCCCTTGCGGACAATCAAATCCTGACCATAAGCATGGAAGCGACCGGACGGGATGTCAATCTGGCCATTCAGGCCCAGGCCATTCTTGTCCTGCACCACTTTCAAGTCGCCCTTCAGTTTGGCTTTCAGGCCAAAGGCATCCAGGCGTACATCGTTGCCGACGTGGATCATCAGGTTGCTGTTGATCGGGATCGCAGCGGTTTTTGGCTGGATCGGTTTCAGTTGATCATCCAGCATCACTTCATCGGAAGAGACGCCTACCGCACTTTCCGGCAGCTCCTGCACCGTTATGCGCGCCCACGGAATATTCACTGAGCCGTTGAGCGAGAACAGTTGCGGCGTCGCCTCGAAGACCAGATCGGGCGAAACATCGATGCGGATCATCGGCGGCACCGTCACCCGCAGCTTGTCGCCCTTGGCGGCGATACGGGCGCGCCAGGCGTTGATATCGCGCCAGTCGGCGTCACCGGACAGGTTCAACTGCCCACGGGTCGTGCCGATCAGCCCCTCCAGCGTCGAGGTCATGCCATCGAAGTTAACCACCAACCGGCCGTCAGTCATGTCAAACGGCATCCAGTGGCCATCGATATCCACCTTATCCAGCGCTAACCGGCCGTAAACCAGCGGTTTCTGCGCGCTGCCGCCCAAACGCAGGTTGGCGTTCAACATGCCCGCCGCTTTTTCCCCATCCATCAGCGCCGGGTTGATCATCGCCAGCGAAATATTGGTGATATTGACATTACCGCTGATATTGCGGCGCACCTGCGGGTCGGTGACCTGGATGTTACCGTTAAACTGGCCATTATTGTGCAGCTTGATCAACCAGTCCGCCTGAGCGCGGCCGTTGGTCAGCCCGGCGTTGAGATTCAGCGTATCGAAGGCGATCGGCAGCGCATTACCCTGCACCTGCTGCACCACTTTCACCCCGTTGCCCACCAGCGAGACTTTCGCATCAGGCAACGCGCCACCCGGTTTCCAGCTAACATCCGCCCGGCCGGAGAATACGCCGCTCAGGGCCGTTTCCGGCCCCAGGAAAGGTTTCACCATCGCCAGATCAAAGCGGTTCAGCACTACGCTGGCCTGGCCGCTCGGGCCGGCCTCAATGGTTTTCGGCACGCACAGTTCGGCATTCGGGTTCTGCCAGCAGTGCGGCCCGATACTGATTTTCTGTGCGGTATTCAGGTAGTCCAGCGTAATGGCGCGCGTTAACCGCCATTCGCCCACCGGGGTATCGAAACGGGTATTGTTCAGGTTGCCGCGCCAGCGCTGCTGCTGGCGATCGAAACTGCCCTGCAGCGCCAATTGGCCGGATACCGGCTTGCCGTTGATCTTCAGTTGCAGCTGATGCTGTTTTTCGCTGCCTTTGGCATCCAGCGTCAGCAGGCTGATCTCCAGAGCATCCTGCTTCAGTTGTTCAACCCGAACCGCCAGTTGCCCCTGAATCTGATCGCTGGAGCGCACGTCGCCGTCAATTTTAACCCGATTGATGCGCAGCGCCTGCCACTGCAGACCGGAAGCGGTCAGATCGGCCAGCAACTGAGGCGCCTGCAGGTTGCCACGCAGTTTAAGCAGGCCTTTCGCCGTACCGCCCAGCCCCGGCAGCGCGCCGTCCAGGCGCGGCGCGTCGATGTTCGCATCCAGATTCCAACTTTTCTCGTCCAGTTGGCCTTTAACGTTCAGTTGGTTACGCCCCAGCGTCAGATCGATGCCGGGGATTTTCCACTGCCCGGCAGCGTTGCCGCTGAGCGAACCGCGCGCGGTGACCTTATTTTGCTTCACGTTGCCGTCGAGCTGCAGCACCGGCACCTGCAATTGCCAACTGCCGCCGTGCAGGCTGCCGCGAGTGGTGATCTTCCCATCCAGCTTCGCCGGCCATTCCGGCCACTGTTTGGCGGTATTAATACCGCTTAACATCAATTGCGAATTCCAACTGATGGCCTTGCTCCAGTCCACCAGCGCGGTCAAATCGGCATTGCCCTGCAAGGCGGCCAGCCGCAAGCGATCCAGTTTGAACTGTTCGACGTTGCCTTTGCCATCCAGCGTCAGCACCGCCGGCGGCAGATCCTGGCCTTTGATGTTGGCGCGCGTCGACAGCGCATAGTCGGTCGCCTTGCCGTTGAAGCGCAGGCGGAAATCGTTGATTTGGTATTGCGCCTCGCCGCTCAGCGGCCATTTCAGCTGTTTGCTTTGCAGCGTCAGTGCCAGCGGCAAACCAGCCTCAGCCAATTGAGTTTGCATATCCAATTGCGCGCCGACCGGCCCGGACAGATTGAGCGCCACTTTCAGCTCTTCACGCAACCCGCCGCCGAGGTTCAGTTTGACCTTCTCGCCCTTCAGCGGCTCAATATTCAGCGTGCCGTTCGCCACCATCTCCATCGGCCAGTTGCCGGCCAGCGTCGCCTGCCCCTGGGCGGACAGCGTGCCCTGCGGCGATTTCACATCAAAGTTGTCCAGCTGGATATGCTGGTCTTTGGTGCTGGCCTGCAGCAGCAGGCTGGTGATCAACACCTCAGTGTCGCCAGTCAGCCGCAGCTGTTCACCGCTGATTTCCTTGACGGTGATATCCAGCGGCAGACGGATGTCCGGCAGATCCGGCAACAGCGGTTTGGCGAACAGTTCTTTCAGCGTTTCGCCCAGTGGCTTCTCTTCCGGCTGTGGCGCAGGCTTGGCAGCCTCATCGACTTTTTCACCGACCTTTTTCGCCACCTCAACGACCGGTTGCACGGCTTCCGGCAATGGGTTTTGCGGCGTTTTCGGCAGAGCGATCAGCAGCGAGCTGATTTTAGTCGGCAACAGGGTCAGCGCGCGCTCTTGCCACTGTGCACCGGTGCGGAACTCGCCCAGTGAAATCGCCGTGTCGTCGACGCTGACCTTGACGTTGTTCAGCGCCAGCATGCGCAGGGTGATCGGGTACGGCGTACTCAGATTCGTGGTCGGCTCGCCGGTCTCTTCCACCGGCGCCGACGGCGTCATCTCTTTGGTTTTCACCACCACGTCCACGTCCTGCGCAGTCAGGGCGTTAACGCACAGCGAACTGCGTTTAAAACACGACAAATCCAGCGAAAGATGGAACTGCCCGGCGTTTACCGTCACGCCCGGCATCTGGTATTTCACGCCCTTTAGCGTCAAATCGCGCCAACCGCCGCTGACGCCGGCAATATCCAGCCCCGGAACCCAACGCGCAGCGCCGTTGATAACCGTATGCAGGCCGCTGGTGGTACCGAGCAAATAAGCCAACCCGCCGATCAGCAACAACAAGACGATCAGGAATCCCAGACAAATCTTTTTAATCAGGCTCATAATTCAGGCCCCAAACCAATATAGAACTGCACCCCGTGGGTGTCTTTATCCCCAACCGGAGCGGCGATATCCAGCTTCACCGGGCCTACCGGCGACTGCCAGCGCACGCCGAAGCCGGCGCCGGTCTTGACGTTGCTTTGCTTGATATCGTTCACCGCTTCGCCGGAATCCACGAACAACGCGCCCCACCATTTGCCGGTCACGTTGTATTGGTATTCCAGAGAGCCGGTCAGCATTTTGGAGGCGCCGGTCAGCTTGCCGTCATCGTCACGGGGTGAAATGCCTTTATATTTGTAGCCGCGAATGCTGCGATCGCCACCGGCGAAGAAACGCAGATCCGGCGGCACTTTTTCAAAGTTATTGGTTTCGATCCAGCCAACCTGCCCGCGTGCGACAAACCGGTGTTTGTCGGCCAAGGTGCGGATCCAGACGTTCTGTGCCTGTATCAGCGCAAAGTCGACGCCGGAACCCCAGGTGGTATCGGACACGTCGAGAGAATAACGCTGGCTGTCGCCCCAGGTCGGCATCAAACCGCCGCGCGAGCGGGTACGGTTAACGCTGACGCCGGGATACAGCAGCATGGTGGTGTCGGTGACGGTACCCTGGGTAAAGTGGTCCAGACGCCAGGTCAGGTTCAGCGCCCGTTGCCAGCCGCTGGAGAGATCCCAGTTGCGGGAAACCACCGCTTTTGACGTGACGGACTTGGTATCGTTGAGATCGACGTTCTTGAAGCCGCCCTGCAGCAGGTAATACTGCTCCAACGGGTTCTTCAGCAGTGGGATTTTATAGGTCAGATCAAGCTGCTGTTCCGGTGCGGAAATGCTGGCGCTGGTTTCCAGGCTATGCCCGCGATCGTTAAGCCACGGTTTTTTCCAGGTACCTTTTATCCGCGGGCCGACGTCGGTGGAATAACCGACCCCGGTTTCGATGGTATTGCGAGTGCGTGGCGTAACCAGCGCATCTAACGGCAAAATCTTGTTCTCTTTGGAGTCTTGGAAATCAGGGGACACCACCACCGAGTTAAACCAGTTGGTGGCGGACAAACGACGGTTCAGCTCGGCCAACTCTTCCGAGCTGTAATAATCCCCCTGATGAAAGGGCACCAGATTTTGCAGGTAGTCTTCGCGGATTTGCGAACCTTGGAACTTCACCTTGCCGAAGCGGTAGCGCTGCCCGCTGTTGAAGTCGATGTCCCAATAAGCCTTATGCAGATCCTCTGCCACGCCCAATTGACTCTTGATCATATCGGCATCGAAATAGCCTTTGCGTAGCGCCATGCCGGTCAGAGAACTTTTGAAATTGTCATATTGACCGTGATTAAGGATCTCGCCTATCGTCGGCCGACCCTTTTTGACCAATTGCAGATAGTCTTCGTCGGTTTTCGCACCGCCTTCCAACTGGATATTGGCACCGGCAATCCGTACCGGCTCGCCCGGGTTCACCTTGGCATACAGCACGGGGCGCGCCAGCTGAGGTCGGTCATCCAGCGTAAAATCGATGGTGGGCTGATAATAGCCCAGCGCACGCAGCCCCTGACGGACGGCTTCATCCACGCGAGCACGGAACCGCCCATCGGTGCCGACCTCTTCCGGCGTAATGGAAGACAGCCGTACCCGGACGTTTTTCTCCAATTCCCCGCTGAGTCCTTCAACCTGCAGCCGCACATTCACCGAAAACGCCGCGGGCGTCGCGAGCAGAGTACAAAAAAAGCACAGGGCACGGTATCGTGGCACGCGTTCTCCTTATTTATTTTACTATCCTGTATAACATCGCTCTCTGGTGCCAGGGCAGACTCCGTGCTATCAAGACGGCAGCCCTCTTCAGCGTTATTCCAGACGCCGCGTGTTACCGTTTTACTGTCGCCGTAAACAGGCGCATTCTTCGCTTTTGGCGCTCAAAATACTGCGTTAAGCTTACACTTAATCTCAATATGCAGCTTATTGTGAGCAAAGTTGCGGTTAGATACAACCGAACCGCTGCGTCTTGGGCCAATTCTTACTGTGACAACAGGAGTCAACCGTGGTGCCATTTTTTGATAAAACCCAAACCGTCGACAAGGCGAACGCACTGCCTGGCCGCACGACGCCGATGCCGGTTGCGACGCTCAACGTGGTCACCGATCATTCGATGACTCATGTCCCGGATGGCATGGAAGTGGCAATCTTCGCCATGGGGTGCTTCTGGGGCGTCGAACGCCTGTTCTGGCAACAACAGGGCGTCTACAGCACCGCCGCAGGCTACAGCGGCGGCTACACGCCAAACCCGACCTACCGCGAAGTGTGCAGCGGCCAGACCGGCCACACCGAAGTGGTGCGCGTAGTGTTTGACCCGAAAATCGTCAGCTACAAGCACCTGCTGCAGGTGTTCTGGGAGAACCACGACCCGGCGCAAGGCATGCGTCAGGGCGGCGACGTCGGTACCCAGTACCGTTCGGCGATTTACACGCTGACGCCGGAACAGCAGCTTGAAGCCGAAAGCAGCCGGCAACGTTTCCAGCAGGCGATGGATGAAGCCGGCGACAAGCGCACCATCACCACCGAAGTGACGCCGGCGCTGCCGTTCTACTATGCCGAAGACGACCATCAGCAATACCTGTATAAAAATCCTGAGGGCTATTGCGGCCTGGGCGGGATCGGCGTTTGTCTGCCGCCACAGGGCTAACCTACTATTTTTTAACCGCTGGCGGCCCCTGTGGGGCTGCTGCTATACTGTGCTGGGTCGCATTTGCGGCCCTGCTTTTTGATAAAGCTCTGGCGGGCGCGATATGCGGCCCCCTACAATTCTTTTTTTACAAGGTACTACCCTTCCTCAAGAGCGCCGTCATCCCGTCGGCACGTATGGATAGAATATGTTAAACAGTATTTTACTGATTCTTTTTCTGATCGCCGTGAGTGCGTTTTTCTCACTGTCGGAAATATCTCTGGCTGCATCACGCAAGATTAAACTGAAAATGATGGCTGACGAAGGTAACGTCAACGCCGCCAAGGTGCTCAAACTGCAGGAAACGCCGGGCCTGTATTTTACCGTAGTGCAAATTGGCCTGAACGCCGTGGCCATCCTCGGCGGTATCGTGGGCGATGCGGCTTTTTCTCCGACGTTCAAACTGCTGTTCGATCGCTTTTTGTCACCGGAACTGGCGGAGCAGGTTAGCTTTATCTGTTCGTTCGTGTTGGTGACCAGCCTGTTTATCCTGTTCGCAGATTTGACCCCGAAGCGCATCGGTATGATTGCACCAGAGACGTTCGCCGTCCGGATCATCAACCCGATGCGTTTCTCGATCATGCTTTTCCGGCCGCTGGTGTGGTTCTTCAACGGCATGGCAAACCTGATCTTCCGTCTGTTCAAGCTGCCGATGGTACGTAAAGACGACATCACCTCCGACGACATTTATGCGGTGGTGGAAGCCGGCGCCCTGGCGGGCGTGCTGCGTAAACAGGAACATGAGCTGATCGAAAACGTGTTCGAGCTGGAATCGCGTACCGTTCCCTCTTCGATGACCTCGCGTGAAAGCGTGGTTTACTTCGATCTGCGCGAGAGCGAAGAAAGCATCATTCAGAAGGTCTCGACCCATCCGCACTCCAAGTTCCTGGTGTGCGATGGCAACATCGATCAGGTGGTTGGCTACGTCGACTCCAAAGACCTGCTGAACCGCGTGCTGGGCAACCAGAGCCTGGTACTGAGCAGCGGCGTACAGATCCGCGCGGCGCTGATCGTACCCGACACCCTGACGCTGTCTGAAGCGCTGGAAAGCTTTAAAACTGCCGGCGAGGACTTTGCCGTTATTCTTAATGAGTATGCGCTGGTGGTGGGCATCATTACGCTGAATGACGTAATGACCACGCTGATGGGCGATCTGGTGGGCCAGGGCCAGGAAGAGCAGATCGTGGCGCGTGACGAAAGTTCATGGCTGATTGAGGGCGGCACGCCGATCGAAGATGTGATGCGCGTGCTGCACATTGACGAGTTCCCGCAGGCGGGCAACTACGAAACCATTGGCGGCTTTATGATGTACATGCTGCGCAAGATCCCGAAACGCACTGACTTCGTTAAGTACGCCGGTTATAAATTTGAGGTGGTGGACATCGACAGCTACAAGATTGATCAGTTGCTGGTGACCCGGTTGAGCGACAAACCTGCCGCGGTGCTGCCAAAAGCGCCGGGGGACAACTCCCCAGCCTGACCCCTGCCGGCAAAAACGTCAGCGGCCCCATCGGGGCCGCGATAATTGGGGCTTTTGCAGGTACACAAAATTTACCCTATCGATTTCAAATTGCAGAAAACAACGCTGCCGCTTGAAATACGACGGGTATAGCGCATTAACCCATCTCAGATTGCAGCAACAACACCTGCCGGTTCACCTCTGACATCACACTGAAATGGCGTCTGTCACGAATTTTCGGTATCAGGATTTTCCCTTCGTCGAACTCGAACGCGCCTACATCTTTGATATACAGCCGGCCACGAAACAGGGTCTTTACGTACTTCGCCACTTTCAATGGGTTATAACGCTGGAAGATTCTCATTCTTTTACTCTCCTCCGTTTGGTCCATGCGCTCAGCGAGCCGCCAAGGTGGCAGCCTCTAAAGTAAGAACGCAACTTGATTGCCATGTAGTAGACCTAGTAAAGACCATATCGTTCACTTCCGCTCGGTCATCTTCACTGGATTTACACTTTTTGACAGAATTGTATATGATAATATATAACTTTCTCAGTATATCCCTTCAAAATAAAGGTATTACCTCCCAGAAGGAAAAACTGCGATCCGGCTAACAGGACAGACCTCCGATCACCACCTATGCTTTAGGCTGTTGGGTGCTGTCGGCACCGTCCCCTTCCAAGGAGAAGGCATGAAAAAAAGTAGCATGCTCATTGTATCCCTGCTGTTTGCTCCCCTTTTGGCCTCTGCGCACAACTTCCAGCTCCAGCAACGCGTCGCGCCGGTCGGCGTCAGCGATAAAGGAGAGTTAAATTACGCTAATGATAAGTTTAGCTATAAAAACTGGAATAGCGCGCAGCTCAGTGGGAAAGTGCGAGTGATTCAGCATATTGCCGGCCGCAGCTCCGCCAAGGACATGAACGACCCACTGATAGAAGCGATTAAAAAAGCTAAGCTACCGCACGAACGTTACCAAACGACGACAATAGTCAATACCGACGACGCCCTGCTCGGCACCGCGATGTTTGTTCGCAACAGCATTGAGGACAGCAAGAAGGAGTTTCCGTGGTCGCAGTTTGTGGTCGACAGCAACGGTAACGTTCGCAAAGCCTGGGATCTACAGCCAAAAGGGTCGGCCATTGTGGTGCTGGATAAACAGGGCAAGATCCAATTCGCCAAAGACGGTGCGCTGACGCCGGAAGAGGTGCAGCAGGTCATGACCCAACTGCACCAGCTCCTGAACTGAATCAGAACAGCGAAACCCGGAAGCCGGGGTTGAGGAAAGATTCACGCGGGGCATAAAGCAAAGGCTGCCCCTGCCAGTCGTGGATCTGCGCCCCGGCGGCCACCGCGACGGCATGGCCGGCGGCGGTATCCCAGATATTGGTCGGTCCAAAACGCGGATAGAGCTGCGCCTTTCCTTCCGCCACCAAACAAAACTTCAGCGATGATCCGACAGAAATAGTCTGATGTTCACCCAGTTGGTTCAGGTAATCCTTCAATTCTTCGTCGCTGTGGGAGCGGCTTACCACCACCAGCGGCGGATGAGCATTGCTGACGCGGATCGCCTGGCGTTGTCCTTTCTCTTCTTTCCAGGCTTTACCGCGCTCGGCCAGGTACAACACGTCTATCGCCGGTGCATAAACCACGCCCATTACCGCCTGGCCGTCTTCAATCAGCGCGATGTTGACCGTAAACTCGCCGTTGCGGTTGAGGAATTCCTTGGTGCCGTCCAGCGGATCGACCAGCCAATAACGCGTCCAGTTCCGACGCACCTCCCAGGCCGGCGGATCTTCCTCCGACAGCAGCGGCACGTCCGGCGTTAACGCCGCCAGCCCGCGTTTGATAATATGATGCGCCGCCAGATCGGCCGCCGTCACCGGTGAATCATCTTTTTTCTGCGCGACATCAAGCGGTTGTTCACCGTCATACACCGCCATGATTGCCGCCCCCGCCTCGCGGGACAGTTGGCAAATTTGCTCTAACATCATTCACCTCAGATATGCAGTTCCGTGGGTCATTTCCCCTTCCTCATTGCTAGCAGCCTAGTTTTTTTTGCATGGAATATCCATCACAACGGTTTAACCATCGGTATTTATTCAAGTCTTTGCCGTCACAACTGTGACATTTCCTGCGTAACCTCGGCCAATTTTCTGCCACACTTCACAGTTTGGTGAGACAACCAATGTTAATTACATGTCCCTCTGCGATAAAACTCGAAAAATGGAATGGAGAAAGCCAAAAATGATGAAGCGTCCGCTGACGTTGTCCGCCCTCGCTATGCTGGTTTGCGCCTCGACGCAAGCGGCAACGGTCGATCTGCGCGTACTGGAAACCACCGACCTGCACAGCAACATGATGGACTTCGATTACTACAAGGATAAACCGACCGATAAATTCGGTCTGGTGCGCACCGCAAGCCTGATCGAGCAGGCGCGTCAGCAGGCCACCAATGCGGTGCTGGTGGACAACGGCGATATTATTCAGGGCAGCCCGCTGGGCGACTATATGGCGGCCAAGGGGCTCAAACCGGGCGACGTACACCCGGTATACAAGGCGATGAATACGCTGAATTACGTGGTCGGCAATATCGGCAACCATGAATTCAACTACGGGCTGGACTACCTGAAAAACGCCATTGCCGGCGCCAAATTCCCGTATATCAACGCCAACGTGATCGACGCTAAAACTCAAAAACCGCTATTCACGCCTTATATTATCGTCGATACGCCGGTAAAAGACCGTGACGGCAAGGAACATACTTTACGCATCGGCTATATCGGCTTCGTCCCCCCGCAAATTCTGGTGTGGGATAAAGCCAATCTGCAGGGCAAAGTGACGGTTAACGATATTACCGAAACCGCCAAACGCTACGTGCCTGAAATGCGCAAACAGGGCGCCGACCTGGTGGTGGCAATCCCGCATTCCGGCCTTTCCAGCGAACCCTATAAGGCCATGGCGGAGAATTCGGTGTACTACCTCAGCCAGGTACCGGGCATTGATGCCATCATGTTCGGCCATGCCCACGCGGTATTCCCGAGCAAGGACTTCGCCGCTATCAAAGGCGCAGATATTGAAAAAGGCCTGCTGAATGGCATACCAGCGGTCATGCCGGGCCAATGGGGCGATCACCTCGGCGTGGTAGATCTGCAACTGAACAACGACTCCGGCAGTTGGAAAGTGGCCTCTGCCAAAGCGGAAGCGCGACCGATCTACGACAAAGAAAACAAGAAATCACTGGCAGCGGAAGACACGGCGCTGGTGAAAGTGCTGGCAGAGGATCATAAAGGCACGCGAGACTTCGTCAGCCAGCCGGTCGGCAAGTCTGACGACAACATGTACAGCTATCTGGCGCTGGTGCAAGACGATCCGACGGTGCAGATCGTCAACAATGCGCAGAAGGCCTATGTTGAACACTACATTCAAGGCGATCCGGATCTGGCCGACCTGCCAGTGCTGTCAGCCGCAGCGCCGTTCAAGGTCGGCGGGCGCAAAAACGACCCGGCCAGCTTCGTGGAAGTGGAAAAAGGCCAGCTCACCTTCCGCAACGCTTCCGATCTCTATCTCTACCCCAATACGCTGGTGGTGGTGAAAGCCAGTGGCAAAGAGGTGAAGGAATGGTTGGAATGCTCGGCCGGGCAGTTCAATCAGATCGACGTCACCAGCAGCAAGCCTCAAGGCCTGATTAACTGGGACGGCTTCCGCACCTATAACTTCGACGTGATTGACGGTGTGAATTACCAGATCGACGTCAGCCAACCGGCGCGCTACGACGGCGAATGCCAGTTAATCAATGACAAGGCGGAACGCATCAGGCAGTTGACGTTCAAGGGCAAGCCGATCGATCCGAACGCCACTTTCCTGGTTGCCACCAATAACTACCGCGCTTACGGCGGCAAGTTTGCCGGCACCGGCGACAAGCACATCGCCTTCGCATCGCCGGACGAGAACCGCTCGGTACTGGCGGCGTATATCGGTGCCGAGACTAAAAAACACGGCGCGGTACGGCCACAGGTGGACAATAACTGGCGCCTGGCGACGTTCAGCAGTGTACAGCCGCTGGATATCCGCTTCGAAACCTCACCCAGTGAGAAAGCCACGGCGTTTATCAAAACGCATGCGCAGTACCCGATGAAGGCTGAGGGTACGGACAGCATCGGTTTTGCGGTTTATCAGATCGATTTGAGCAGTAAATAAGCACCAGGCCGGGGGAAATACCTTCCCTCGGCTACCTACCTCTTTTTCTCTCTGGCGCGCCCTTTAAATTGGATTTAAAATGCATGTTATAAAATTCCTTCATTTAAAGAGGCACTACCATGGATTACCGCAATCAATCCCTCGGCGCACTCGCCATCGCCATTCCCCGGGCATCCCGCCTGTTTCGTCTGAACGATCTGGATTATTGCTGTGGCGGCAAGCAAACGCTGCAACGTGCCGCCGAGCGCAGAGGGCTGGATATCGACCGGCTGGAAACCGAGCTGGCCGCCCTCGCCGCCAAACCGGAACAAACCCGCGACTGGCGCACTGCGCCGCTCGGCGAAGTGATTGACCATATACTGCCGCGCTTCCATCAACGTCACCGTGAACAGTTGGCCGAACTGGTGCTGATGGCAGAAAAGGTTGAGCGGGTACATGCAGATAAACCCACCTGCCCGCGCGGCTTGGCTAAACAGCTGAACCTGATCCGGCTGGATTTGGAAAACCACATGATGAAAGAAGAGCAGATCCTGTTCCCGATGATCAAACAGGGCATGGGGCGCCAGGCCGCCGGGCCGATCTCGGTGATGGAGCATGAGCATGACGAAGCGGGCGAACAGCTTGAGGTGGTGAAATTCCTCACCCATAACGTGACGCCACCGGAAGGAGCATGCAATACCTGGCAGGCGCTGTATGGCGGCATCGACGAGTTCATCGACGACCTGATGGAACACATCAATCTGGAGAACAACCTGTTGTTCCCACGTGCGCTGAGCGGTGCATAAAACAAGGGCGCCATTAAGGCGCCCAGAGAAATCTGTTATTGAATTACAGAATTTCCAACAGCTCGACGTCAAACACCAGCGCGCTGAATGGCGGGATGGATGCGCCGGCCCCGCGCTCGCCGTAGGCCAGATCGTGCGGGATATACAGCTGCCATTTGGAGCCGACCGGCATCAGAGTCAGCGCTTCGATCCAGCCTGGGATCACGCCGCTAACCGGGAATTCTGCCGGTTGGCCGCGCTCTACGGAGCTGTCGAACACGTCGCCGTTAATCAGACGACCGGTGTAATGCACGCGCACGCGATCCTGACGGGACGGGATTGGGCCATTGCCCTGCTCCAGCACGGAGAACTGCAGGCCGGATTCGGTCAGCGTCACTTCGTCACGCTTGGCGTTGTCTTCCAGGAACTGCTGACCTTCAACGGCCATTGCCTGCTGGCGCTCACGACGCACGGCATCCGCACGCTCGTGGATTTCACGCAGTGCACGGTGCACTACGTCTACCGGAACCGCCGGGGCATTCCCTTCCAGCGCGTCGCGCAAACCTGCCAGCAAAGCTTCCGGTTGCAAACCTTCCAGACCGGACTCTTGCAACTGCTGGCCGACCTGTAAACCAATCCCGTAACTTGCTTGCGCTTCAACGCTGTCAAAAGAAGGGGTTGTCATGGGGTTTTCCTTTAGTCTGTAAAAAGTCGAAGGCGCAGCATAACAGTGCCGGAAAGCCGGGTAAAATCTTGTGTGGAGAATGATGACTTTTGTCGTAGAAAAAGAAACAATGGCCCCCTGTTAACGCCCGTTCCCGCGATCCCAGGCTCATCGCCTGCCGCGACAGCCATTGAATTGCTGCTGCCTTTCACTTCAAACAGTTAGCGGACTATACTGAAAGCAGGAAATCGGGCCGGCGGTACACCATGTTGTACTGTGGCATTTTTACGCAGTTGAAGAGAGGTCACCATGGGCAGAATCTCGCCCAGGAGAAGGAAAACCACCCGTATCTACCAGCCGTTGCTGCGCACCTGGCTGAACTTCAGCCAGCGCCTGAAACCTGGCCCTGCGCCAGAGGCGGCAGAAGATCCGGATTCAGAGCAACCGCCGGTAAACGGCAAAGGACAGGGAATAAAAGCGTTACTGCTGAAGATCTGGCACCTGCCGGACAGCTTCGGCTGGATGGAACCGCTGCCCTATTTCCATCGTCGCTGGACCCTTATCTTCGGCGTGATTCTGCTGTTGGCGCTGTTATGGCCTTACTCGTCAGAGAAGCAGCCATTCCCGGTCACCCAGCAGGGCAACGGCATACCGCTGCAAGCCGATTTGCAAGATAATGGCCAGCAGCAAGCGGCCGAACCGGAACCTGCGGGCAATTGGCAACGCTATCAGATCCAGCCTGGCCAAACGCTGGCGCAACTATTTCGCGATAACAGCCTGCCGGTGAACGAAGTCTTCGCCATGGCGCAAGTGGAAGGGAGCGACAAACCGCTCAGCAACATGAAGGTAGGTCAGGAAGTGCGTATCGAACGTGATGCCAACGGCGTGATTACCGCGCTGTCGGTCACCACCGCAGACAATACCCAGGCCCTGTTCCGCCGTCAGGCCGACGGCGGCTATCGCCGCGAGCGGTAATCCGCCAGTTGAGCCAACAGGAAGTCACGCAGCACCACGCCCTGGTTGTGCTGTGTGTCTTTACTGCCGTACAGCAAGGTCAAGGCCTGCCCCTGCCGCAATAACGTCACCAGCGGCTGCCAGGCTTCGTTTTCCGCCAGTTGCAACTGGTAGCGGCGTTCAAACTCTTCCCACTGATCGACGTGTTGATGAAACCACTGCCGCAGTGCGTTATCCGGCGCAACCTGTTTCAGCCACTGCACGCCCAGCAACCGTTCCTTGCTAACCCCGCGCGGCCACAGCCGATCAATCAGGTAGCAGTTCTCCGGCGCAGGACCGGTAAAGTCATACACGCGCTGTAAATTGATATCTGTCATTTACTGCTTCTCCTCGCCAACGATAATCGCAGGGTAGCGCGTTTTACCGGGCGCAGAAAAGCAAAACGCCAGCACAAGGCTGGCGTTTTAACTTGGCTGGCAGGAGCGATTAAGCTTCTGCAACCACAACTACATTCAGCTTAGCGAACACGTCGCTGTGTACCTGGAACTCAACTTCATGTTCACCAGTGGTACGCAGAACGCCGTTCGGCAGACGAACTTCGCTCTTGGCAACTTCAACGCCTGCCGCAGTAACTGCGTCAGCGATGTCGCGGGTGCCGATAGAGCCGAACAGTTTGCCTTCGTCGCCTGATTTAGACGCGATGGTTACTGAACCCAGTTCGTTGATCTTGGTTGCGCGAGCTTCAGCAGCAGCCAGAACGTTAGCCAGTTTGGCTTCCAGTTCAGCACGACGTGCTTCGAAGAACTCTACGTTTTTCTTGGTAGCAGGAACAGCTTTGCCCTGTGGTACCAAGAAGTTACGGGCGTAGCCCGCTTTAACGTTAACCTGATCACCCAGGCTGCCCAGGTTTGCTACTTTATCAAGCAGAATAACTTGCATTACCTTATCCTCTTAAAGTCGTTAATAGACAGCGGCCGATTACTGATGACGATCAGTATATGGCAGCAGGGACAGGTAGCGAGCACGCTTGATGCAGCGAGCCAGCTGACGCTGGTATTTTGCACGAGTACCGGTGATACGGCTCGGGACAATTTTACCGCTTTCGGTAATGTAGTTTTTCAACGTTGCGATATCTTTGTAATCAATCTCAACAACGCCTTCCGCTGTGAAACGGCAGAACTTGCGACGACGGAAATAACGTGCCATTAGGCTAGTCTCCAGAATCTATCAATTCAATCTGCTCGGCATGCAGAACCAATTTGTTCAGCCCGTTGCGCCCTTGATGGCAACTTACGAAGCCTTGCACGGTTATCTGACTGCCGACCGTTAATCTTTGAGTTAGTGCTTGTGACTGTTGTCCACTGACAACCACGGGCATTCGGCACCATGCTTGTCTGCTGAATCCGGCTTCAACCTGCTGCGAACGGTGCTCTAGCACAAATTGGCAGTGGGGGATCCCGGAAGGACTCACCTTTCGAACCGGCGCCTTGCACACAGTGCCCGACAAAACCAGACGATTAGAGGTCACAGCAGCAATTACTCTTCAGAATCCCCAGCATCTGCATCATCTGAGGTTTCGTTAGCGAAGTCTTCGCGGCGATCGCCACGACGTTCGTCTTTCGCTTTAACCATCGGAGATGCTTCAGTTACCGCGTGCTTAACGCGCATAACCATGCTGCGGATAACGGCGTCGTTGAAGCGGAAGTTTGTTTCCAGCTCATCGATCGCTTCCTGCGGAGCTTCAACGTTCAGCAGAACGTAGTGAGCTTTGTGCAGTTTGTTGATCGGGTAAGCCAGTTGACGGCGGCCCCAGTCTTCCAGACGGTGAATCTGACCGGCAGCGTTAGTGATGGTAGCACTGTAACGCTCGATCATGCCCGGAACCTGTTCGCTTTGGTCAGGGTGGACCATAAAAACGATTTCGTAATGACGCATCGAATTGCTCCTTACGGATTATTCAGCCTCCTGTCAGGGTCAACCGTGGCCCATGGAAGCAAGGAACGTGTATGTGTGTACGGCTGAAAAAATGACGCGTAATCATACTTGCGGGGGGTGAAAAACTCAAGGACAGCGTGAGGTTTATTATCGGTAATGCGAGGCCAATTCAAAAATAGCACGATTTGCTCTCTGCGGAACCTATGTATGCAGATCCATCAGTTCCAAAAATCTTTCAATGAAATCATCATCGACGCATAAGCTTTATTCATTTTTTTTGATAAAGGCTATCAAAACCACACACTTTTTAATCCGGCCGGAAGGTCTAAAATTGTACTTATCCGCCGCAGACAGCGCGACGAAAAAGATTTGAAGTTATTCAATGTATATAAATAACTTTTTGCTGCACTGGCACCCGCTGTCAGGCCGTTGAAGCAAACGGTTAAGAGAGGCAAATATGAAACGCATTACCATCGCCACCGCCATTGCTTTACTGTTTTCCGCCAATGTCATGGCCGCCACCGAAATCACTTCGCATGAGGCCGACCAGCGCCAGAGCGTCGGTTTCGTCACTCTAAACCAGAACGTGGTATCGCCGGATGACGCCACCAGCCAGGTGAGCAAAATAGCCGACCAGCGGGGTGCCACCGCTTACCGCATCATTGCCCTGCATGAGCCGGACAGCAACAGCACCATTCACGTCAGCGCCGAGCTGTATCGCTAAGCGAAAATGCAGCACCAGGGAACGAAGCCGCGCCAACAAGCGGCAAATGAGAACAGGCGACGCTCTCGCTGAACGGTAATACCTGGCCCCCTATTATTCAGGGGGCTTTTTTTACAGCTCGCGGCGGAAAAAGTCTGCGGTCGCGGACAATGCCAACGGCGTAATACGGTGCTTGACGCCCGGTTCGCTAATAAACGTCAACTGGCGATCCCAACCGCTCTGGCGCAGTTCGGTAGCCAACCGCAGGCTTTCCGCCGCCGGCACCACATCGTCCGCCTCACCGTGCCACAGCAGCAGCGGGCGATCGGTAACCTTTTCCAACTGATGCTCCAGACCGTAATCCGCCAGAACGGCAATGCGCGCCGCAAAACCGGCGGCCGTCAAAAGGTTGCCCTGCTCATCCAACGGCGGAAACAGCGTCTGGGCCAACGAGGTGTAATAACCGCTCCCCATCAGGCTGGCAGCTGCGTTAATCCACGGATAGCGCGCAAAACAGCCCAAGGTGGTCATGCCGCCCATTGAGGCACCGGCCACGCCGATCCGCCCGTCGGCAATCAGGCCACGCTGCTCAAACTGCGCTTTGAGCGCCGGCAGTTCGTCGATATTGCGTTTGAGGATCTCCCAAAAGCTGGCCAAGCGCCGCTGTTCATCACCGTCAAAGCGCTCGCCGTGCAGATCGGCATCCGGCAGCACCACGCGAAAACCCGCCTTGGCCAACGCATAGGCAAAGTAGGCGTACACTTCTTTCGACGAGGTGTAACCATGGTAGAAAAACATCGTCGGCAGCGGCTGATGATACTGCCCCGCCGGCACAGCATGGATCACCGCAACCTCGCCCACCCGTTCGTCATGTATTTCAATCATCCGTTTTTCCCTCTGCGTACCTGTTGCCTTCATAATGGCAAACTTGAGCTAAAAGCATTAGCTCAATCTGTTCCACTTTATATTGGGTTACACTGAAGCCATGATAGCGGTTTCCTCGAGGTATCCATGAAACTTTCCCGCCTGCTGCTGCTCCTGACGCTGGCTGCATCGCTTTCCGCCTGCGGCATAATGACCACAACACCAAAAGCCCCGCCGCCGCCTACCGATCGGGCGCAGGAGATCACCCGAGCGCAAACTTCTGAGTTGGTGAAGATAGGCACCACCAGCGCCCTGGTTTACGGCAGCCCGATGGATGTGGAAGCGGAGATCAACAGGAAGGCCAACGCCAGCGGCGCACGCTATTACATGATCATCATGAACAGCGAAACTGTCGTTCCCGGCCAATGGTATTCGCAGGCGATCCTGTATCGGTAAGCTGAGGCGTTTTAACCATATTTACAATGGCTTTGCACAGACTGAAGTTGGATATTGCACACTGGCGGTCAACCTGCCGCAATCTGCGGTCGTTCGACGAAGGGGAACGCCATGAAACGCTCCGCCGCACTCACCGCCCTCCTGCTCTCCGTGGGGTTGCTCACTGTCAGCGCCCAGTCTGCCGAACTGGCGCCCGCGGACCGTGTGACACCGCTCAGTGAAATTGCGCAAATCACCCTGAATAATCTTTCAGGCTCGCCTCAGGACGTCGAACAGGTCATTGCCCGCAAGGCTGACGAGCATGGGGCAAGCTATTACCGAATTCTGCAGATGGAGGAACAGGCGCATCAGCCCGGCTGGCGCGCCTCGGCGATTTTTTATCTTTAATAACTCATGCAAGCCGCATTTAACACGCCGCCGCTGATCGAAACGCCCCCCAGGAAAATCCCGGCGGCCAGGTGATTGGACTCAATCTTGTCGCTGATGCGTGGCATGTAGATTTTCACCGCCGCGAACAGCAACAGTTGCACCACCAGCGCCACTACGCCCCACAGCAGGTAGTCCAGCAGGCTGACCGAGTTGATCGCCGCGCTGGCCAGCGGGATCACATACCCCAGGCAGGCACCGACGAACCCGAAGGCGGCTGACGGGTTGTCCGCCTTGATCAATGCCCATTCGTCATGCGGCGTAATACGGGTATAAACAAACAAGAACACCAGAACCATGGCAAAGCCACTGAAGAAGTAAGAGGCGAATGCCGCCAACGCGCTGAGAATATCCATGTCATGTTTCCTGGTCAGAGGTCAGTATCCCTTACGGGCCAAATGCTGAATTAAAAAGCTTTTTCTGTTGCGACGCCACTGTTTTCCCTAGCCGCCCATCGCTCTGGCAAACAGCATATCGCACAACCGATCGGGCAGTATCCGTTCGCCACGGGCGTCGAGCGTCATTTGACACCAGGCTTCCGCCAACGGTGGTGAACTGTAGCGCAGAAGCTGTGCCGCCACGAACAAATTGAATAACGTGCTGGTGACCGCCCGCCCCTGTTCTTCATGGGGTTTACGCATCAGTTGGCTCAGGCGTCGCCACTGGAGGTCAAAATGTCGATTCTGTCCCTTCACCTCACCAAATTCACGCTCCAGCGCTTCCTGTACTGCCGGTAATCTTCCCCAGGCTCGCATCACGTCCAGGCACATAATGTTGCCGGAACCTTCCCAGATGCTGTTCACCGGCATTTCACGATAGAGTCGCGGCAGTTCGCTCTCTTCGCAGTAACCCAGGCCCCCCAGCGCCTCCATGGCCTCTCCCACAAAAGGGATCCCTTGTCGGCAGACCTCAAACTTCGCCGCCGGAGTCAGCACCCGACACAATACCTGCTCAAGAGGATCGTCGGCGCTGTCATAAGCCCGAGCCAGGCGCATCAGCGCCGCCGTCTGCCCTTCCAGCCGCAACGCCATACGTCCCAATACCTGACGCATCATCGGGTGTTCGATAAGCGTCTTGCCAAATGCCTGCCGCTGCAGGGTATGGTACAAGGCTACCGATAACGCGCGACGCATCAAGCCGTGGCTGCCCAGCGCGCAGTCAAAGCGCGTCAGCCCCCCCATTTTAAGGATATGCCGCACACCATCCCCTTCCTCACCCAGCAGCCAGGCAGTGGCATCCTGGAACTCCACCTCGCTGCTGGCGTTGGAACGGTTGCCCAGCTTATCTTTCAGCCGTTCCAGCCGTATCGCATTGCGCGTACCGTCGGGCAAAATACGCGGCAGGAAGAAGCAGGACAGGCCGCCTTCGGTCTGCGCCAGCACCAGATGCGCATCACTTTGCGGCACCGAGAAGAACCATTTGTGCCCCACCAACCGGTACGCTTCCCCAGAACCGCGAGCCGTTAACGGGGTGGCGGTGGTGGTATTGCTCAGCACGTCGGATCCTCCCTGCTTTTCAGTCATTCCCATACCAATCAGCAAACCACGCTTTTGCCCACCCGGGGACAAATGCGCATCGTAGCGATCGGAAAGCAGCGGCGACAGCCAGGATTGAAATTCTGACGGCAGCAAGCGTCGCAGCAGAGGAATAGCGCCAAAGGTCATCGTCACTGGGCATAAAGTGCCGGCTTCCACTTGTGCATGCAGCACAAAGCGCGCGGCACGCGCTACGAACGCACCGATACGGGCATCCTCCTGCCACGGCAGGTTATGCACTCGGTTGGCGATCAGCCCCTGCATCAAAATATGCCAGGCGGGATGGAAACGAACGTCGTCCAGGCGCTGCCCGGTGGCATCATAGCGCAGCAGTTCAGGGGGATTGGCGTTGGCGAGTCGCCCCAGTTCCAGCGATTCCTGGGTGCCCAGCTGTTGGCCCAGCGAGGCCAGTACGTCGGTGTCCCAGCCAGCCTGCTCGCGCTGTACCGCCTCATGCAGCGACGTATCAGACAGGAACAGATTGCTGTTGCCCAGCGGCTTGGGTTGATTGAAAACGGTATGCGTTGTCCAGACCATCGGCTTGCTCCCTGATAAAGGCTTCAGGAGTAATTATGGTCACAAGGGGGATTTTTGCCGGAGGTGGGATCACAAGGTGGGAAATTGACGGAGGCGCAAGCGCCCCCGTAGATAAATCAGCTGCGCTGGCGCACCGCTTCGAACAAACAGATGCCGGTGGCGACAGAGACGTTCAGAGACGAAACCGTCCCCGCCATCGGGATGCTGATCAGCTCATCGCAGTGTTCGCGGGTCAGGCGGCGCATGCCTTCGCCTTCAGCCCCCATCACCAACGCCATCGGGCCGGTCATTTTGCTCTGGAACAGCGTATGGTCGGCTTCGCCGGCGGTGCCGACGACCCAGACGTTCATTTCCTGCAGCAAACGCAGGGTACGCGCCAGGTTGGTAACGCGGATCAGCGGAACATTTTCCGCCGCGCCGCAGGCCACTTTCTTGGCGGTCGCGTTCAACTGGGCGGAACGATCTCGCGGGACGATAACCGCATGCACGCCGGCCGCATCCGCGCTGCGCAGGCAGGCGCCGAGGTTGTGCGGGTCGGTCACGCCGTCCAGCACCAGCAGGAATGGCGTGTCTATGCCTTCGAGCAGGCCAGGCAAATCGTTTTCCTGATACTGACGCCCTTCGCGCACCCGGGCGATGATGCCCTGATGTACTGCGCCCTCGACTTTCTCATCCAGCCACTGACGGTTCGCCACCTGGATAACAATGCCGGTCGCTTCCAGCTCGGCGATCAGCGGTTGCAGCCGGCGATCGTCGCGCCCTTTCAGAATAAACACTTCCAGGAAGCGCTGCGGATCGTTATCTAACAGGGCTTTGACGGCATGGATGCCGTAAATAATTTCGCTCATGATGCTCTTTTTACTGTGCGGCTGGCAAATGCCTGCCGGTGATAATGACGTGCGGCAGGTTAAGCCTGCTCAGCACCTTTCTTCTTGCCGGCGCGCTTGGCCTTGGTGGCCGCCGCTATTTTCCGGGTTTTGTCAGACGCTTTCTTGGCTTTCGCCTTTTTGTCTTTCTTCACCTGGTCAGCCGGTTTGGCGTCGTCTTTTTTGCGGAAGGCGCTGTCCGGCTCAAAGTTGGCCGGTGGCTTGCCACCACGTCGCTTATTGCGCTGCGATGCCGGGGCGCGGCCTGCACCGGCACCGTCACGCAAGGTGCGTTGGCCGCCGTTCTTGGCGCGATCGCGTTCGGTTTTACCTTCGCCGCGCGGTTTGCGGGTGCTGGAGACCAGGGCAAAATCAATCTTGCGCTCGTCCATATGCACCGCTTCAACGCGGATCTCCACCGTATCACCCAAGCGATAAACCATGCCCGAGGATTCGCCGATCAGGCGCTGGCCGATATTATCGTAACGATAATAATCGTTATCCAGCGTTGAGACGTGCACCAGACCGTCGATAAACAGATCGTTCAGGCGCACGAAGAAGCCGAAGCCGGTTACGCTGGCGATAATCCCGCTAAACACTTCACCGACGTGATCCTGCATAAAGTCGCATTTCAGCCAGTCGGCAACGTTACGCGTCGCTTCGTCAGCGCGGCGTTCGGTCATCGAGCAGTGTTCGCCGAGTTGCAGCATTTCTTCAAACTCGCTGTGCCAGCCGCCGGTCGGCGTCCAGCGCTCTTTCGGCTGACCGTGCTCTTTAGCCAGCAGATATTTGATCGCGCGGTGCAGCGCCAGGTCCGGATAGCGGCGAATTGGCGAGGTAAAGTGGCCATAAGAGGCCAGCGCCAGGCCAAAGTGCCCGCGGTTTTCCGGATCGTAGATCGCCTGTTTCATCGAACGCAGCAGCATGGTTTGCAGCATTTCGCGGTCAGGGCGTTCGGCCACTTCATCCATCAGGGTGGCGTAGTCCTTCGGCTGCGGTTTGTTACCGCCGCCCAGCGTCAGGCTCAGTTCACCCAGCACGCTGCGCAGTGCGGTAATGTGATCGTCGCTTGGGCGATCGTGCACGCGGAACAGTGCCGGCTCGTTATGCTTCTCGACAAAGCGTGCAGCGGCGACGTTCGCCATGATCATGCACTCTTCGATCAGCTTGTGCGCGTCGTTGCGTACCGTTGGCTCAACGCGCTCAATACGACGTTCGGCGTTGAAGATAAACTTGGCTTCTTCGGTTTCGAAGGCGATGCCGCCACGTTCGGCGCGCGCCTGATCCAACACCTTGTACATGGTGTGCAGTTCCTGCAGGTGCTTGACCAGCGGGTGATAATGCTCACGCAGCTCCTCATCGCCCTGCAGAATGTGCCAGACTTTATTGTAGGTTAAGCGGGCATGGGAGCTCATCACCGCTTCATAGAATTTGGACGTCGACAGGCGGCCCTGGGCGGAGATGGTCATCTCACACACCATACACAGACGATCAACCTGCGGGTTCAACGAGCACAGGCCGTTGGAAAGAACTTCCGGCAGCATCGGGATAACCTCCGACGGGAAGTACACCGAGGTGCCACGGTTACGCGCTTCGTCATCCAGCGCGGTACGCGGGCGCACGTAGTAGCTGACATCGGCGATGGCTACCCACAGGCGCCAGCCACCGCCGCGTTTTTTCTCGCAGTAGACGGCGTCATCGAAATCGCGCGCGTCTTCGCCGTCGATGGTTACCAGCGGCAGCTGACGCAGGTCAACACGGCCTTTCTTGGCGGCCTCGGGTACCTGCTCGCTGAGATCGGCAACCTGTTTTTCCACCTGCGGCGGCCAGACATGCGGGATCTCATGGGTACGCAGTGCGATGTCCACCGCCATGCTGGTGCCCATTTTATCGCCGAGGATCTCAACAATCTTGCCTACCGCCTTGGTGCGACGGGTCGGGCGTTGAGTCAGTTCAACCACCACCATAAAGCCCATGCGTGCACCGCTGACGGCCTCGGCGGGGATCAGAATATCAAAGCTGAGACGGCTGTCGTCCGGCACCACAAAGCCGGTACCCGCGTCCATAAAGAAGCGGCCGACGATTTGACTGGTTTTCGGCACCAAAACGCGCACGATACGCGCTTCACGGCGGCCCTTACGGTCGGCAGCCATCGCTTGCGCCAGCACCACATCGCCGTGGATCGCCATTTTCATCTGCTCAGCCGACAAATACAGGTCGTCTTTGCTGCCTTCAATACGCAGGAAACCAAAACCGTCGCGATGACCGATTACGGTACCGCGCAGCAGATCCAGACGTTCCGGCAGCGCATAGCACTGGCGGCGAGTAAATATCAATTGACCGTCACGCTCCATCGCGCGCAGACGACGACGTAACGCTTCTAGCGCCTCTTCACCGGTTAAATCCAGCTCTTTGGCCAGCTCTTCGCGGCTGGCTGGCGTTTCTCTTTTCGCCAGATGGGCCAGAATGAATTCACGGCTCGGGATTGGGGACTCATATTTTTCTGCTTCTCGTTCCAGGAATGGATCTTGTGACATTGCGGTTCCTCCGTTGTCATCAGCAGGGTGCCGCTGAGCCTTGTCTTCTCAGCGACGCTTTATTCGACAAGCAATAGCTTGTAGAGGGGTGGATTGTCTTCGACCATATCGGCCAGCGTGTGGCTATCCAGCTCTTCAAGGAAATTCTGTACGCCCTGGTGCAGCACCTGCTTCAGGCGGCAGGCAGGGGTTATGTGGCAAAAATCACTGTTGCAGTTAACCAACGAGAGCGGCTCCAGCGCTCTTACCACGTCGCCGAGGCGAATGGTTTCGGCCGGTTTGCCCAAACGGATGCCACCGTTCTTTCCGCGCACTGCGGTCACAAACCCAACCCGGCTTAACTGATTGATGATCTTCACCATATGGTTACGGGACACGCCATAGACTTCGGTAACTTCCGAAATGCTGGTCATTTTGTCCGGTGGCAGCGAGGCCATGTAGATCAACGCCCGCAGGCCGTAATCAGTAAAACTTGTTAACTGCACATCTACCTCTGGGTCTCTTTCTACCCGTCTGACAAGCCGATTTTCGGCATTATTCAAAAGATTACTTATTGGATAATAAACCAGCCGGAGAGTTCGCCGCTAATTATTTAGCGTATCTCAGGCTCTGGAGCGGGTTAAAGAAAGGATTTTTTGACGTGAAACCGCAATCGGGGAGAATAATGATAAAAACAAACCGGGACATGCCCGGTTTGTTTTGGTGTAGCAAAGCCGGATTATGCGTCGAACGGGTCGCGCAGGATCATGGTCTCGCTACGATCTGGGCCAGTAGATATAATGTCTACCGGTACGCCAGTCAATTCTTCAATACGCTTGATGTAGTCCAGCGCCGCCTGTGGCAGTTTGCTGTGTTCTTTCACGCCAAAAGTGGTATCGCTCCAGCCAGGCAAGGTTTCGTAGATTGGCTCAATGCCTTCCCAACCTTCTGCAGCCAGCGGCGTGGTGTCCATTTCGCGGCCGTCAGGCATGCGGTAACCCACGCAGATCTTCACTTCTTTCAGGCCGTCCAGCACATCCAGCTTGGTCAGGCAGAAGCCGGACAGGGAGTTGATCTGCACTGCGCGGCGAACCGCTACGGCGTCCAGCCAACCGGTACGACGACGACGGCCTGTGGTGGCACCAAACTCGTTACCTTGTTTGCACAGGTATTCACCGGTTTCGTCGAACAGTTCGGTCGGGAACGGACCTGCACCTACACGGGTAGAGTAGGCTTTAACGATGCCCAGCACGTAATCCACGTAACGCGGACCAATACCTGAACCGGTAGCAACGCCGCCAGCAGTGGTATTGGAAGAGGTTACATACGGATAAGTACCGTGGTCGATATCCAGCAGGGTACCCTGAGCGCCTTCGAACATGATCAGATCGCCACGCTTGCGCGCGCCGTCCAGCAGTTCGGAAACGTCAACAACCATTGCGGTCAGGATATCGGCGATGGACAGCACGTAATCCAGAGTCGCCTGGTAATCGACGGCTTCGACTTTGTAGTAGTTAACCAGCTGGAAGTTATGGTAATCGATGATTTCTTTCAGCTTAACGGCGAAGGTTTCTTTATTGAACAGATCGCCAACGCGCAGACCGCGGCGGGCAACTTTATCTTCGTAAGCCGGACCGATACCGCGACCGGTGGTGCCGATAGCTTTCGCACCGCGCGCTTTCTCACGCGCGTTATCCAGCGCAACGTGATAAGGCAGGATCAGCGGGCAGGCTTCGGACAGTAACAGACGTTCGCGTACCGGGATGCCGCGCGCTTCAAGTTCACCCATTTCTTTCATCAATGCGTCTGGCGCCAGAACTACACCGTTGCCGATGATGCTGGTCACGTTATCACGCAGAATACCTGAAGGAATTAAATGAAGGACGGTTTTCTCACCGTTAATAACCAGAGTGTGGCCAGCGTTATGGCCACCTTGGTAGCGCACAACATATTGAGCCCGTTCAGTCAGCAGGTCTACGACCTTGCCCTTACCTTCGTCACCCCATTGGGTGCCCAGTACGACGACGTTCTTACCCATTTTCAAAATCACCGGTTGCTTAAAAATGGATTCTACCACCGTAATTTTCGATTTTCAGCACTTTCAGCACACGATTGCGTCTTTTTTAGACTAAACTTTAAACCCCCGCGCGGCTACGCAACATGTAGTAGATCACGCAGCCCGCAACCACTATTCCACCGCCAAATCGCCGCAGCGTAGCGTCAGGCAACTGGGTCATCGCCAGTATCATTTTACGCCAGGCCTGTGGAAACAGCATTGGCCCCAGCCCTTCCAGCACCAACACCAGCCCAAGCGCCAGCCAAATCGTTGAATTCATGCCTCACCCCAAAAAAGAAAGGGCCCGCGATTAAACGGGCCCCCAATAATTTACCTGTCGCTGTTACTTACGCGTGGAATCAGGCGACTTCATGTAGCGGAAGAAATCGCTGTCCGGGCTCAGTACCATCACGTCCTGGTTGTTGCTGCTGAAACTGGTTTCATAAGCACGCAGGCTACGGATAAAGGCATAGAAGTCCGGATCCTGGCTGAATGCGGCAGCAAACAGTTTGGCCGCTTCGGCATCGCCATCACCACGGGTGATACGCGCCGTACGCTCGGCTTCCGCCAACGTACGGGTCACTTCGTAGTCCGCCGTTGCGCGCAGCTTCTCAGCTTCTTCCTGGCCTTGTGAACGGTGACGACGAGCTACCGCTTCACGCTCGGCGCGCATACGCTGGTAGATTGCGTCAGACACTTCCGCCGGCAGGTTGATCTGCTTGATACGCACGTCGATCACTTCAATACCCAGTGCAGCCATGCTGTTCGGGTTAACCTTCGGCAGATTGCCGGTGGTTTCCTTCTCAACGCGAGCCGCCGCGGAAGCAATGGCATCGTCAGCTTCAGTAGTCACCACTTCTTCGCCATCACCGACGGTACCGGTGTTCAGCGCGTCACGTACGTCAGACATCAGCTTGCCGCGCGAGTCGGTCACGATGTCTTTCACATCCAGACGACCAATCTCGGAACGCAGACGGTCACTGAATTTACGTTTCAACAACACTTCGGCTTGTGAAACGTCACCGCCGCCGGTTGCCAGATAGTAACGGCTGAAATCGCTGATACGCCATTTCAGGTAAGAATCGACGATCAGGTCTTTCTTCTCGCTGGTTACGAAGCGGTCAGCCTGGTTGTCCATGGTCTGGATACGCGCGTCCAACGTTTTCACTGATTCGATAAACGGGATCTTGAAGTGCAGACCCGGCGCATACACCAGCGGTTTGTTGTCGCTGTCACGCAGTACCTTGCCGAAACGCAGTACGATGCCGCGCTGGCCTTCCTGCACCACGAACAGAGAAGCGTACAGCGCCACCAGCACCGCAAGGACGATAACTATAAAAGACTTACGCATTGATTATTCTCTCCCTACGCGAGTGGTGTCGTCACGCTGCGCATTCGCCCGGCGTTGGTCCATGACCGAGCCGCTGTTGCTACGCTGGCTGTTCGAGCTGGCGCCGCTGCTGGCGGACGGAGCGGGGTTGAGACGAATCAGGCTGGTGTCTTTATTGCCTTCACCCGCCGTGCCGGCCGGGCCACGCAGCATTTGCTCAAGCGGTAACACCATCAGATTGTTGCCTTTGTCGTTGACCAGCACCTTGCGGGTATGGCTCAGGACTTTTTCCATGGTTTCGATATACAGACGCTCACGGGTAATTTCCGGTGCGGACTTGTATTCCGGCAACAGTTTGGCAAAGCGCGCTACCTCACCCTGAGCTTCCAGGACGGTACGATCTTTATACGCCTTGGCATCTTCCAACAGACGCTGCGCCTGGCCGTTAGCACGTGGCTGAACTTCGTTGGCGTAAGCTTCTGCCTCACGGATGTACTGCTGCTCGTTCTCACGCGCGGCAATCGCATCGTCAAATGCGGCTTTCACCTCTTCCGGCGGACGGGCTGCCTGGAAGTTGACGTCCAGCAGCGTGATCCCCATGTTGTACGGACGAATGGTCTCTTCCAGTACGCGTTGGGTATCGCTACGTACGATAGTACGGCCTTCGGTCAGGATCTTGTCCATGGTGTACTTGCCGATAACGCCACGCAGGGCACTGTCGGTGGCCTGGCTTAAGCTGTCGTCGGCACTGGTCACGCTGAACAGATACGCTTCCGGGTTGGTCACGCGGTACTGCACGTTCATTTCCACGCGCACCACGTTCTCATCGGAAGTCAGCATCACGCCGGAAGCCGCCAGTTCACGCACGGACTCCACGTTGACCGGACGAACTTCGTCGATGAAGGTCGGTTTCCAGTTCAGACCCGGTTGCACCAGGTGGCTGAACTTGCCAAAACGGGTGACTACGCCGCGTTCGGCTTCTTTGATGGTGTAGAAGCCGCTGGCGGCCCAAATCACCACCACCGCAACCGCAGCAATGCCGATAATACGGCTGCTGAAACCCGGACCTGAGGTACCGGTGCCGCCACCGTTATTGCTGTTGGAACCTTTGCCCCCGCCCAAGCCGCTCAGTTTTTTGCTCAGCTTGCGGAAGATATCGTCCAAATCAGGAGGTCCTTGCTCGCGACCGCCTTTATTGTTACCGCCAGAGTTGCCGCCATTATTATTGCTGCTCCCCCACGGGTCGCGGTCCTGTCCGTTATTACCGGGCTGATTCCACGCCATGTTTTAGCTCCATATTCTGTGATTGGGTACTTCAGGCTTACGCGAAGCTCAAATGTAACAGGATATGATCATACTATAAAGTTAATCAGGTCCTGTTCCTGTTTACAGAGGCGACGCCATTCGACAATTGGCATACGAATCACCATGCCGATGCTGCCGTCTTCTTCGTTCCACTCTTTCTCAATTGCCTGAAGCTGGTAAAAACGGCTACGAAGACGGCCTGCCTGTGGCGGTAAGCGCAGCTCATATTGCGCAATTTCCCCCGATAAGCGCTCCGTCAACGCCTGATACAGCAACGGGATACCTTCACCGCTGGCGGCGGACAGCCACACCCGGATCGGTAAGTTTTCATCGTTGCGGTCGATACGCGGGACAAAATCATCCAGCATATCTATTTTGTTCATCACTAACAGTGTAGGGATCTCATCCGATTCAATCTCTGCCAGCACGGTGTTTACCGCTTCAATGTTTTCATCGACGCGAGTATCCGCGGCGTCGATTACATGTAACAGCAGAGACGCCTGGCGCGTTTCCTGCAGCGTCGCCTTGAAGGCGGCTACCAGATCGTGCGGCAGGTGCCGGATAAAGCCTACGGTATCCGCCAACACGGTATCGCCCACGTCCACCACGTCAATACGGCGCAGAGTGGGATCCAAGGTGGCAAATAGCTTGTCCGCCGCATACACATCGGCAGACGTTATTCGGTTAAACAGGGTAGATTTGCCGGCGTTGGTATAACCCACCAGCGATACGGTCGGCACTTCAGCACGGGTACGCGCACGTCGGCCCTGTTCACGCTGCTTGGCTACCCGCTCCAGGCGGCGTAAAATCAAGCTGATACGGTCGCGTAACAGACGACGGTCGGTCTCTAACTGGGTTTCCCCCGGCCCGCGCAGGCCAATCCCCCCTTTTTGGCGTTCAAGGTGCGTCCAGCCACGAACCAGACGCGTGGCGATATGACGCAACTGCGCCAGCTCTACCTGCAGCTTACCTTCATGGGTACGGGCACGCTGGGCAAAGATGTCTAGAATCAACCCGGTGCGATCGATCACCCGGCATTCACACAGGCGTTCAAGATTTCTCTCCTGCGCCGGGGAAAGGGAATGATCAAACAGGACAACAGATGCGCCACTGGCTTTTACCGCATCTGCAATTTCTTCGGCCTTTCCTTCGCCTACAAAGTACTTGGGATGTGGGACTTTGCGGCTACCAGTAACCACTTGCAAAGCTTCAACACCCGCGGAGGACACCAGGGATTCGAACTCACTGAGATCTTCCGTATCTTTGTCTTGCGAGAAATAGATATGAACCAGGACGGCCTGCTCACCGGCTTCATAACGGTCAAACAAGCGTGCAACCTCTCAAACGGACATATACCGCGAGTTTGGGGGACATAAACAGCCCATGGCTGCTTATGCTCCCCGTCATGGTTGACTCGCAACGCGCTTTATTCAGCGTCATCGCTTTCCTGCTGCGGCTGTTGCGGCGCAGACGGGTTGTTACCATGGTGATAGTTACTGGTGCCGGCGCTCGGATTGTTGCTATGGTGCGAAACCGGGCGTGACGGAACAACGGTAGAGATAGCGTGCTTATAAACCATCTGACTCACCGTGTTTTTCAACAGGATGACAAACTGGTCAAAAGACTCAATCTGGCCTTGCAGCTTAATACCATTCACCAAATAAATAGAAACCGGAACACGTTCACGACGCAATGCGTTCAGGAACGGATCTTGCAAAGATTGCCCCTTAGCCATTCTATCTTTTCCTTATTTGCTTGTTGTTTGTAACTAAGAACCTGTCGGCTCTAAAATAAACGACCTAAAAAATTTGCGCGCTGAATACTCATCAATTGTACACAATCACTCAACCTATGCACTAACAACCTGTATTACCGAGTCCAAAGCCTCTCCCGGCTTCTCGCTGTCCAGCCAATGTACCGAGTTCCAGCCCCGTAACCAGGTCATTTGGCGCTTGGCCAACTGACGCGTTGCGCAAATACCACGATAAACCATCTCATCGTAACTAATTTCGCCAGACAAATATGACCACATCTGGCGATAACCGACACAGCGAATGGAAGGCAAATCCGTATGCAAATCACCCCGTGCAAAAAGTGCACGCGCTTCCGTCTCAAAACCTGCCGCCAACATTTGATGGTACCGCAGCTCGATTCGTTGATGGATCAACTCACGGCTGGTCGGCGCTATCGCAAATTGGTGAACATGATACGGCAACGATTCACCCGAAATTTTAGTCAGTTCCGTTAAAGTTTTACCCGAAATAAAAAAAACTTCCAGTGCTCTGGACAGTCTCTGCGGATCATTCGGATGAATTCTCATTGCCGCAACCGGGTCAATCTCTTGTAACTGACGGTGCAAAACGTCCCAACCCTGCTCAGCCGCCTGCTGTTCGATGCGTTCTCTCACTGCCGGATCGGCGGAGGGCAGCGGCGATAATCCTTCCAACAGCGCCTTGAAGTAGAGCATGGTGCCCCCCACCAGCAGCGGGATGCGGCCTGCGGCGGTAATCGCGGCCATCTCTTTCAACGCGTCAGCACGAAAATCCGCTGCGGAGTAGGCTTCTGCGGGATCGCGGATGTCAATCAGCCGGTGCGGAGCCTGCGCCAGCTCTTCGGCGCTCGGCTTGGCGGTGCCGATATCCATACCGCGATAAATCAGAGCGGAATCCACGCTGATCAGTTCCACAGGCAGGCGCTCACGCAGCGCGATCGCCAGAGCGGTTTTGCCGGAGGCGGTCGGCCCCATGATAAAAATAGCCGGGGGACGTGGTGTCATTTCAGTTTCAATCATGCTTAAGGGCTGTCAGTGCAGCCTGTAAATCAACAGGTTGTAAAAGTCCGCTCGGAGGTGATTTGACCAGCTGCGGGCAAAGTCGTTCAACGTCGGTCAGCAATTGTATCGCTTGCGAGGTGTTCCACTGTTCGTGCTCGCTGCCTAAATGGCGGGCGATCCAGGTGGCTAACACCGCGGGCGACATCTCCTGATGCTCGGCCAGATAGCCTAACAGTTCGGGTATCAGTTTTTGTAAATTTTGTTGGCGTAATGGTAAAGGTACTGCGCGCAGCGTCACACGCCCATGATCCGACTGCAGATCCAGCCCCATTTTGACCAGCAGCTGCTGGTGGCGTACGCAGGCAGCCACCTCGTTTTTGTTCAACGTCAGCTTGATGGGAATCAGCAACGGCTGTGGCCGCAGCCCATCTTCCGATGGGCTAAGCTGCGCCTGACGCAGCCAGCGTTCAGCCACCGGCAGGTTCAGCAACATCAGTTGCTGGCTGCTTTCTATCAGCGCGTAGCACGGCGGGTGAATCATCAGTACCCGACCAAAGCTGTGCTGGCTGCCCGCCAGCGGTGTTTCCCGCTCGATTTTCACCGGTGGGAACAGCGGCTGTTTCGGCGTTTCCTGGTGCGGTTCGGCGGCGGGAGCGGCCTGCAGCAGCTTGCCATACAGCTCACCTTCGCGCTTTTGATAACCGCTGCCCGCGTGATAGGCCGGCTGCGGCGCAGGTTCGCGCGCAACCGCAGGTGCAGCCGGTTGAACCTCGCGGCGTGGCGCAGGCTGCGAGAAATGGTTGCCGCCGGCAGCGACGCGGTTTTCCGGCTGCCAGGCCGGAGCGGGTTCCTGGTCCTGTTCATCCGCCAACGGCAACGGCGCAGTGCCAACCTGCCGCAGCACGGTGGTGACCGCCTGATAGATAAAATCATGTACCAACCGCGCCTGATGGAAACGCACCTCATGCTTGGCCGGATGAACATTCACGTCGACCTGATGAGGATCTACTTCGAGATACAGCACATAAGCGGGCTGCTGCTCATCTTTTAATTGATCCTGATAAGCCTGACGAATGGCGTGGTTGATCAGGCGATCGCGCATCATGCGGCTGTTGACGTAACAATACTGCATTTCGCCCAGTTGGCGGGCGCCGGCGGGATCGGCCACCCAACCGCGAATGGTCAGATCGCCGTGTTGCCAGGAGATGTTCAACGCATGCTGCAAAAATGCCGGCCCACAAATGCTGCCCAGACGGCGTTCATGCTGGCTCTCGTCTTTCGCTGCGCGGTATTGGCGGATCAGTTTGCCGTTGTGGCTGAGGTTTATCGCCACATCGAAACGCGCCAGCGCGATGCGCCGCACGACTTCATCAATATGACCAAATTCGGTTTTCTCGGTGCGCATAAACTTGCGGCGCGCCGGGGTGTTGTAGAACAAATCCAGCACTTCCAGCGTGCTGCCTATCGGGTGAGCCGCCGGCTTGACCGTCACCGCCTGATCGCGGCCTTCGGCATAAGCCTGCCAGGCTTCGCTTTGTTCTGCCGTGCGTGAGGTGAGCGTTAAACGGGAAACCGAGCTGATGCTGGCCAGCGCTTCGCCGCGGAAACCAAGGCTGACAATCGCTTCCAAATCGTCGAGGGTACTGATCTTACTGGTGGCGTGACGAGCCAACGCCAGGGCCAGATCTTCCTTGCCAATACCGCAGCCGTTATCGCGGATGCGGATCAGCTTGGCGCCGCCGCGTTCGATGTCGATATCGATGCGCGTCGCCCCGGCATCCAGGCTGTTTTCCACCAGCTCTTTCACCACCGACGCAGGCCGCTCGACCACTTCGCCGGCGGCAATCTGGTTGGCGAGCTGTGGCGGTAATACCTGGATGGGCATACTGGCTCCTGTCATGTTGGCGCTAGGCCTGCGGAATGGTCAGCGTCCGATCCAGCGGCGCGACGTCCGACTTCAGTTTATTCACGCGCTTCAGATCGCTGACGCTGACGCCATAACGGGAAGCAATGGATGACAACGTATCACCGCGCGTCACTTTATGTTTTGACGCTTTCTTCACGCTGGGTTTCGCCTTGGCGACCGTGCGGGTTGGGGCCGGGGCTGAAGTGTTAACCGCCGCTGCGACGTCCAGCGGACGGTTTTCCACCTTTGGGTCGGCTTGTAGCGGATGCGCCAGGAAATAACTGCGCAGGCCATTGTGGATCGCCCTGGCAATTTTATCCTGATACGCGCTACTGCCCAGCAGCCGCTCCTCCGTGCTATTACTGATAAACCCTGTTTCCACCAACAGTGATGGGATGTCCGGCGAACGCAGCACGCCAAGGCTGGCGTGTTCCGGGCGGCGTTTATGCAATGAACCCACGCTTTGCAATTGCTGCAAGACTTTTACCGCAACATCGTAGCCCACTCGCTGCGAGTGGCCGAACTGCAAATCCAGCACCGCCTGGCTCAGGTAAGGATCGGCCTGGCTGTTGGCCAGCAAATCACCCGCACCACCAAGCAGCTCAGACTGTTTCTCATGCTGTTCCAGCCAGCCTGCCATCTCACTGTTGGCCCGGCGATTGGACAGCACCCAAACCGAGGCACCGTTGGCGCTGCGGTTTGGCGCGGCGTCAGCATGAATGGAGACCAGCACGTTGGCACCCTGTTTACGCGCCACGTCAGAACGCCCCATCACCGAGATGAAGTAATCGCCGGTACGCGTCAGCACCGGTTTGAACTGCGGATCGGCATCCAACATGGCCTGCAAACGGCGCGCGATGCCGATGGTAACATTTTTCTCTTTCAGGCCGTTCGGGCCGATAGCGCCCGGATCCTGCCCGCCGTGACCGGCATCAATCGCCACCACCACCCGATCGCCGGACCCCACGGAAACACGGCTGCTGCGCGGCGTAATTTCCGATGCGGTGCCCGATACTACAGTCGGCTTATTGGTGAAAGGATTCGAGCCGCTCGGCGCTCTTCGCACCGGTGCCGATTCAGCTTCGGATTCAGATTCAGGTTCACTCATCACCGGCGCTTTGCGTACCGGGTCGCGGACCACTACAGGGGCCGGCGCGGGAATGGCCGCCGGCGTTCTGCGCACCACATTGGTGTTGGTGCTGCCCTCGGCGGCAATGGTAAATACGACGGTATAAATGCCGCCGTTCTGGCGCGTAGCGACGCGAGTTTTCGAACGCTGAGTCAGATCAAACACCAACCGCACGCTCTGAGCGTCTTTCGGCGTACTGGAACGGATGCTTTTTACCAGGTTCTGTCCGCTAAAACTCAGCGGCAGGCCACCAACCTTGCCTTTCTGGTTAACGTCCAAGACCACGCGGTCCGGGCCATGCAGCGGAAAGAAGGCGTAATCCGGCGGACCATTGAAGCTCACCGATACCGTGGCTTCTCGCTGGGCATTGGACACTTTGATATCAGACAGCGACGATGCCGCCAGCGCACTGGCCACACCAAAAGACCCCAATACGGCGATCAGGGTGATTACGAGTAATTTCTTCAACGCATACGTCATTGCGGCGTCATTCCTGTGGCCCGTGGATACGGTCTAAAAGCTGGCTACCGTAGGCGGAAACCGCCTGAATTTTTGCCTCTCGTCCCTGATCCTGATAGCTGAGGTGCAGCTCCAGATCCGGATCCGGCAACACGCCAGTGCCCTGCTGCGGCCATTCCACCAGGCAAATGGCATCCTGCGCAAAATAATCGCGAATGCCCATAAATTCGAGTTCTTCCGGATCGGCTAACCGATACAAATCAAAATGGTATACCGCCAGTGGCGACAGCGCATACGGCTCCACGAGCGTATAGGTTGGGCTTTTAACATTGCCCTGGTGCCCCAAAGCCTGCAGGAAACCACGGCTGAAGGTGGTTTTACCGGCGCCCAAGTCACCGTAAAGATAAATTACGCTGGCGCGATCGCACGCCTTGGCTAAGGCGGCGCCCAATGCGACAGTCGCTGCCTCATCCGGCAGAGGTAAAACGAGTTCTTTCATTCGATAGTTTCTATTTATGCCAACTCAGGATTAACGTAATAAGGGATTTCCGGCAATAGATCGCTCGCCAGCATCCCTCTTGTTCCTTGTCTTGCCACCACGCGATCGGCCGCAGCACCATGCACGACACACCCCGCGCAGGCTGCATCATACAGCGAGAGCTTTTGCCCCAGCAAACCACCGATAATGCCCGACAGCACGTCGCCCATGCCACCAGAGGCCATGCCCGCATTACCGACGTCCGCGATCGCCATCTGGCCCTGCTCATCCGCGATCAGCGTACCGGCGCCTTTCAACACCGCCACGCCACCGTAATGCGCCGCCAGTTTGCGCACTGCAAGTAAGCGATCACTCTCAATATCAGCGGTACTGCACCCCAATAAGCGTGCAGCCTCCCCAGGGTGCGGGGTAATCACGCGATTCTGACGCTTCTCGGGATTTAATGCCAGCAAGTTCAGCGCATCGGCATCCCATAACGCCGGTTTATCACTGGCTTGCAGCACTTTCAGTGCATTCCGACCCCATTCGCCCTGGCCCAGTCCCGGCCCCACCACCACCACATCCGCCCAATTGAGCGCCTGTTGCAGCGTATCGTCGCTCAGACGTTGCACCATCAGCTCAGGACGGGCGGTAAGCAGCGGCCCGACATGCTCAATGTGAGTAAGCACTCGCACCAGGCCTGCGCCGCTGCGCAGTGCGGCCTCTGCCGCCATACGTATCGCCCCGCCAAAGCCGTGATCGCCGCCCACCAACAGTAAACGCCCTTGCTCACCCTTGTGCGAACAAGGGCGGCGCGGCTTCAGCCACAACGCCAGAGACTCTGCGGTAACCCGATGAATCTGCGCCGGTTGCCTCGCCAGCCAGCCAGATAATCCTAGCGTACTCTGATGAAGTTGCCCGACCCAATCGCGGGCCTGGCCGGTTAACAGGCCCGGTTTTAGGGCGATAAAGGTGACGGTGTGCGTAGCGCGGATGACCGCACCAGGCGTAGCGCCACTTTCGGCCAGCAGGCCTGAGGGGATATCAAGTGCGATAACCGGCGCTGAACTGCGGTTAGCGGCCTCAATCAAGGCATTGTAAGGCGCTCGCGGTGCGGTACCCAACCCGGTGCCGAGCAGGCCATCGATAATCAGATCGATACTTTCCGGCCAGCGGCTGTCAGCCGGATGAATTTCACCCCCGGCGTTCAACCAGGCCTGCCGGGCGGCGGCAGCCTCAACGGGTAAGGGCCGCGTGCCCTCGCAGGCAATCAACGTAATCTTTACACCGGCTGCGGCAGCCAGTCTGGCGACCACGTAACCGTCGCCGCCGTTGTTGCCGTGGCCGCACAGTACCAGCCAATGGCTGCCTGCCGGGTATTGGTCGCGTGCCAGGGCGTAAGCCGCCTCACCGGCACGCTGCATCAAATCGTAGAGTGAAATGCCGAGCGAGGCGGCGGCGGCAGGTTCTGCCTGTCGGATCCCGTCCGCAGACCAGACAGAGTGTGATAAACTGTCGGTGTATTGTTTTTCACTGTGGCCCGTCATGACACACCCCCTCGATCTCAATCAACTCGCCCAACATATCAAGCAATGGGGGCAATCGCTAGGATTCCAGCAGGTAGGCATTTGTGATACCGATCTGAGCGCCGAAGAACCCAAGTTGCAGGCATGGCTGGACAAGCAATACCACGGCGAAATGGAGTGGATGGCGCGCCATGGCATGCTGCGCGCACGGCCGCATGAGTTGCTGCCCGGTACGCTGCGGGTGATCAGCGTGCGCATGAACTACCTGCCGGCGAAAGCGGCCTTTGCCAGCACCCTGAATAATCCGCAATTGGGTTACGTCAGCCGCTATGCGCTGGGGCGGGACTATCATAAATTGCTGCGCCAGCGGCTGAAAAAGCTCGGCGACCAGATCCAGGCCTACTGCGGCGAGCTGAACTTTCGTCCCTTTGTCGATTCGGCGCCGGTGATGGAGCGTGCATTGGCCTCCAAGGCTGGCATTGGCTGGGTTGGTAAACACTCACTTATTCTCAATCGCGAAGCCGGTTCCTGGTTCTTTCTCGGAGAACTGCTGATCGATCTGCCGCTACCGGTGGATGAACCACAGCCGGAACAGTGTGGCCGCTGCGTCGCCTGCATCACCACCTGCCCAACCGGTGCGATTGTCGCGCCTTACACCGTGGATGCGCGCCGCTGTATCTCCTACCTGACTATCGAGCTTGAGGGCGCCATCCCGGAAGAGTTCCGCCCATTGCTGGGTAACCGCATTTACGGCTGTGATGACTGCCAGCTTATCTGCCCGTGGAATCGCTTCTCCCAGCTCACCGACGAAGATGATTTCAGCCCGCGCGCTGCGCTGCATGCGCCTCAGTTGATTGAACTGTTCGGCTGGACGGAAGAGAAATTCCTGCGCATTACCGAAGGTTCCGCCATTCGGCGTATCGGCCATTTGCGCTGGCTGCGCAATATCGCCGTAGCGCTGGGCAATGCCCCTTATCAGGATGCCGTGGTGATAGCGCTACGCTCCAGGCTGAGCCAGGACCCCATGCTGGACGAGCATATTGACTGGGCGCTTGAGCAGCAGTTGGCGCGACGTGAAGCGCAGGGCATAGAAGTGCAGACAACGCAGAAAAAACGATTGATACGGGCGGTGGAAAAAGGATTACCGAGGGATGCGTAAAGCCCCTGCCGGATCCGTTGTCCAGACCCCGATAGTCGCTCTGTGGATTTGTGCATAAAAATAAAAATGCTTTGTCTTTCAACTGCAACAAAAAGAGCAAGTGATCGGCATAACGTTTTCTTATAAAAAAATATAGCTATAAATCAATAAATTACATATTTCATTTCGGTGGTGTTGATTTTTTGAACTGAGGGTATTATGAGCGCTATCTGTGGATAACTCTGTTCACAACATTTCGACAGGGTGTGTATGGAGAGACAAAGAGCCCCGCCGGCAAAGGCGTTGAACTGAGTTTAATCGAAGATAAAATTGGAGCGGGAAACGAGACTCGAACTCGCGACCCCGACCTTGGCAAGGTCGTGCTCTACCAACTGAGCTATTCCCGCATTGAGATGCTTTGAGCACCTGGCCATCAAACAACGACATGGCCTTTGAATTTTTTGGAGCGGGAAACGAGACTCGAACTCGCGACCCCGACCTTGGCAAGGTCGTGCTCTACCAACTGAGCTATTCCCGCGTCGCATGGGTACTGCTTGATACTTTTTTTATTCATCACGCCGCATAAGCAGCATTGTTGAATTTGGAGCGGGAAACGAGACTCGAACTCGCGACCCCGACCTTGGCAAGGTCGTGCTCTACCAACTGAGCTATTCCCGCCCGGCGTATCGATGTCGGAACTAAACGAAATTCTTCATCGGTACGGGGTGCGCATTATACGAGAAATCCTTTTTGTCGCAAGCCCCTAAAAGCAAAAAAACGCGATTTTTGTTTGATTGCCGATTAAAGCGTCAAACTGGCTAATTAAGCGGCGGAATCGAGTGCTTTCACAGTATAGGGCCCCCAAAGGGGCCCGAGCCGCCATCACAATTGGATGAAATGCTCGCGGTAATAGGCCAGTTCAGCCACGGACTCGCGGATATCATCCATCGCCTGGTGAGTACCCTGCTTTTTAAAGCCGCTGAGAATTTGCGGTTTCCAGCGGCGTGCCAGCTCTTTCAGCGTACTGACGTCCAGATAACGGTAATGGAAGTAGGCTTCAAGCTCAGGCATATAGCGGAACAGGAAACGGCGATCCTGACCGACGCTATTGCCGCAGATTGGCGATTTGCCCGCCGGCACCCATTGCTGGAGGAAAGCGATGGTTTCCAGTTCGGCGGCGCGATCGTCGAAGCGACTGGCCTTCACCCGCTCCACCAGCCCGCTGCCGGTATGGGTACGCACGTTCCAGTCATCCATCAGGCCGAGCTGTTCGTCGGATTGATGGACGGCGATGGTCGGCCCCTCAGCAAGAATGTTCAGATTGGCGTCAGTGACCAGCGTGGCGATCTCGATAATGCGATCGCGCTCCGGATCCAACCCGGTCATCTCCAGATCGATCCAAATCAGGTTGTTTTCGTTTCCTGTCATGATATTTCCTGCGTAAAAGCCGAAAGATAAACAAAGCGTGGGCAAGGCGGCGACCGGCGCTGGCTGTTTGCCGGCGGCGATACGCGGTGCGTAGCGGCTAACAACGGTTATTTAATATAAAATAGCGTGTATCATAGCCTTTTTGGTCGCCACGAGCGATAAAAGCCGATTCAAGTGAGGCGCAGTGACTAAGAACAAACTGTCCAAAGGTCAACAACGCCGCGTACAGGCGAACCATCAGCGTCGCCTGAAGCGCACTGATAACAAACCGGAACTGGATGATTCCCAACTGGGCGAGCCGCAAGACGGCATCGTTATCAGCCGTTTCGGCATGCACGCCGATGTTGAAGCCGCGGATGGCACCCAGCATCGCTGCAACATTCGCCGCACGTTACGTTCGCTGGTAACCGGCGATCGCGTAGTGTGGCGTCCAGGCGTGGGGGCCCATGAAGGGGTCAAGGGCATCGTCGAGGCGGTGCATGAACGTACCTCGGTGCTGAACCGCCCCGATTTCTACGACGGGGTGAAGCCGATCGCCGCCAATATCAATCAGATCGTTATCGTTTCGGCGATCCTGCCGGAGCTTTCGCTGAATATGATCGATCGCTACCTGGTGGCGTGCGAAACGCTCGAGGTCGAACCGCTGATCGTTCTGAACAAAATCGATCTGCTGGATCCGCCGGCACGCAAGGTGGTCGACGGCATGATGGCGATTTACCGCCATATCGGTTATCGAGTGCTGGAAGTCTCCAGCCAGACGCGCGAAGGCATGGAAGCGTTTGAACAGGCGTTGGCCGATCGTATCAGTATCTTCGCCGGCCAGTCCGGTGTGGGCAAATCCAGCCTGCTGAATGCCTTGCTGCCGCCAAGCGATAAGCAAATTCTGGTAAATCAGGTTTCCGATGTCTCCGGCCTGGGGCAACATACCACCACCGCCGCGCGGCTGTACCATTTCCAGCACGGCGGCGATGTGATCGACTCGCCGGGTGTCCGTGAATTTGGTCTGTGGCATCTGGATCCGGAACAAATCACCCAAGCCTATGTCGAATTCCGTGACTATTTAGGCGGTTGTAAATTCCGCGACTGCCGCCACGACACCGACCCAGGCTGCGCCATCCGCGCGGCGGTGGAAAAAGGCGATATCGCAAAAGAGCGTTTCGACAACTACCACCGCATTCTGGAAAGCATGGCGCAAGTGAAGGTTCGCAAAAACCTCACGGACGCCGCAGACTGATCGTTGCGGGCGGGCGTTGACAGTGGCGGCGCCACCGTTACAATGCGCGCCCTTTATCCTGATTCAAGAGGTTAACGTGCTGGATAGCATCAAAATTAAATTGCAGTATTGGTTGCCGAAGCTGGCGCTGACCCGTCTGGCCGGCTGGGGCGCAGACAAACAGGCCGGTTGGCTCACCCAGCTTGTCCTGAAGGGGTTCGCCCGCTACTACCGCGTGAATATGCAGGAAGCGCAACAGCCAGAGCTGTCCTCCTATGCCACCTTTAACGAATTCTTCGTTCGCCCGTTGCGTGACGGCGCACGTCCCATCATCGGCGAAGCCAACTGGTTGGCGCTGCCTGCCGATGGCGCTATCAGCCAGCTCGGCCCGATCCGCGAAGACCAGATCTTCCAGGCCAAGGGCCATCATTACAGCCTGGAAGCGCTGCTGGCCGGCAACTACATGCTGGCGGAACCCTTCCGTAACGGTCTGTTCGCCACCACTTACCTGGCACCACGTGATTATCACCGCGTCCACATGCCGTGCGCTGGCGTGCTGCGTGAAATGATCTACGTGCCGGGCGATCTGTTCTCCGTGAACCCGCTGACCGCCGCCAACGTGCCGAACCTGTTCGCGCGCAATGAACGCGTGATCTGCGTATTTGATACCGCCATTGGGCCAATGGTGCAGATCCTGGTGGGCGCCACCATTGTCGGCAGCATTGAAACCGTTTGGGCCGGCACCGTAACGCCGCCGCGAGAAGGCATCATCAAACGCTGGACCTATCCGGCAGAAGGCGCTGAAGGCGCAATCGCACTGGAAAAAGGCGCTGAAATGGGCCGCTTCAAGCTCGGTTCCACGGTCATCAACCTGTTTACCCCAGGCAGCGTGCAGTTCGCTCCACAGCTGAATAACGGTACCGTCACCCGCATGGGTGAAGCCTTCGCCGAAATCCCGGCTGCGCCAACTGCCACTGAAACACCGCAGATCTAAAGGAATTGACGCCGTGCGCCTGATTATCACGCTATTGCTCGGTTGTTTACTGTCTCAACCGGTGCTGGCCGCTGCGGTGCCCACAGAGACTCAGCTCAAACAGGAGCTGAAGCAGGCAGAGAGCAACAAAAACGCGCCTAATCAGGCGGAAACCACCGAGGCGCTGCAAAGCGCCCTCAACTGGCTGTCGGAGCGCCAGGAGTCGATGACGCGCTCCGAACAGTATCAGCGGGTGATCGATGATTTCCCGAAGATGACGCAGGAACTGCGCCGCCAACTGACGCTGGAAGACAACAAAATCCTGCCAAATGGCGACAACCTGCCCGCCAGCGATCTGGAACAACAGATCCTGCAAACCAGCAGCCTGTTGCTGGAACAGGCGCGTCTGCTGCAACAGGAACAGGAGCGCACGCGGGAGATCAGCGATTCGCTCGGCCAGTTGCCGCAGCAGCAGACCGACGCCCGCCGCTCGCTCACCGAAGTACAGCGTCGTCTGCAAGCCCAACCCGCCAACCCTACGACCCCGCATGCCCAGGCGGCTCTGGCGCTGTTGCAGGCAGAAGCCGCGGCGCGCAAAGCCAAGGTAGATGAGTTGGAATTGGCGCAACTGTCGGCCAACAACCGCCAGGAGTTGGCGCGGATGCGCGCCGAGGTATACAAAAAGCGCCACGAGAAGATCGACGTTCAGTTGCAGGCCCTGCGCAACAACCTTAACGCCCAGCGCCAGCGCGAAGCCGAACTGGCGCTCGAAAAAACCGAGCAATTGGCCGAACAAAACGGCGACCTGCCGAAAAGCATCAGCCAACAATTGCAGATCAACCGTGAACTCTCCGCTGCCCTGAACAATCAGGCGCAGCGTATGGATCTGATCTCATCGCAGCAGCGCCAGGCCGCCGCGCAAACGCTGCAGGTACGTCAGGCGCTGAGCACCATTATCGAACAAGCTCAGTGGCTCGGTTCGTCGTCGGCGTTGGGGGAAACCCTGCGCGCCCAGGTGGCGACGCTGCCGGAAATGCCAAAGCCGCAGCAGCTGGATGGCGATATGGCCCAGCTGCGTGTACAGCGCCTGCAGTTTGAAAGCCAGTTGGAGAAACTGTCGCAGCGCGAGTTTAAACGTGACGACGGCAGCGAACTGACCAGCGCGGAACGGCGTATCGTTGAGGCACAGCTGCGCACCCAGCGTGAGCTGCTTAATTCGCTGCTTTCCGGCTGCGATACCCAGATCCTCGAGCTGACCAAGCTGAAAGTGGCCAACACCCAGCTGATTGAGGCGTTGAACGAGATCAAAGACGCCACCCACCGTTATCTATTCTGGGTCCCGGACGTCAACCCGATCACCCTGTCTTATCCGATTAACGTGGCGCACGATCTGACACGTCTGCTGTCGCTGGATACGCTGGCACAGCTGGGCGGTGCCTTCATGATGATGGTGACCAGCAAAGAAACGTTGATCCCGATTTTCGGCGCCCTGCTACTGGTGATTTTCAGCATCAGCTCACGCAAGCACTATCACGCCTTCCTGGAACGCGCCAACAGCCGGGTCGGCAAGGTAACGCAGGACGAATTCTTCCTGACAATGCGCACCGTGTTCTGGTCGATTCTGGTGGCATTACCGCTGCCGGTATTGTGGGCCGCGCTCGGTTTTGGCCTGCAGAGCGCCTGGAACTACCCCGTGGCGGAGGCGATTGGCAAGGGGGTCACCGCAACGCTGCCGATCTTGTGGATCTGCATGATCTGCGCCGCCTTCGCCCATCCGCAAGGGCTGTTTATCGTGCACTTCCGCTGGCCGGTGAAACAGGTTTCGCGCGCCATGCGGTACTACAAGATGTCGATCTGGCTGATTGTGCCGTTGATCATGGCATTGATCACCTTCGACAGCCTGAAAGAGCGCGAGTTTGCCAATACCCTGGGGCGGCTGTGCTTTATCTTGCTGTGTTTGGCGCTGGCCATCGTCACCAAGAGCCTCAAACGCGCCGGCATTCCGTTGTATCTGGACAAGAAAGGCTCCGGCGAGAACATGGTCAACACCGCGCTGTGGGGTTTGCTGCTTTCAGCGCCGCTATTGGCCGCGCTGGCCTCCGCCGTCGGTTACCTGACCACCTCACAGGCGCTGCTGGCGCGGTTGGAAACTTCGGTGGCGATCTGGTTCTTCCTGTTGGTGGTTTACCATATTATTCGCCGCTGGATGTTAATCCAACGGCGACGCATCGCCTTTGACCGCGCCAAACAGCGCCGTGCCGACATCCTGGCCCAGCGCGCACGCGGCGAGGAGGAAACGACGCACACGCCAAACAGCACCGAAGGATCGATGGATGTGGATGATTCGGAGATCGATCTGGATACCATCAGCGCCCAGTCGCTGCGGTTGGTGCGTTCGATTCTGACGATGATCGCGCTGGTGTCGGTGATTGTGCTGTGGTCAGAGATCCACTCCGCCTTCGCCTTCCTGGAAAATATCTCCCTGTGGGACGTGACCTCGACGGTCAACGGGGTGGAAACGGCGCATCCGATCACTTTGGGCGCGGTGTTGATCGCCATTTTGGTGCTGATCGTCACCATGCAGCTGGTGCGTAACCTGCCGGCGCTGCTGGAGCTGGCGGTGTTGCAGCATCTGGATCTGACACCAGGCACCGGCTACGCCATCACCACCATTACCAAGTATCTGTTGTTGCTGTTCGGCGCCATCCTCAGTTTTTCCTGGATCGGTATCGAATGGTCGAAGCTGCAGTGGGTCGTGACCGCGCTCAGCGTCGGGTTGGGCTTCGGCATGCAGGAGATTTTCTCCAACTTCATCTCCGGCCTGATCATTTTGTTCGAGAAACCGATCCGCATCGGCGATACCGTGACGATCAGAAACCTGACCGGCACCGTCACCAAGATCAACACTCGCGCCACCACCATTTCGGACTGGGATCGCAAAGAGATCATCGTGCCAAACAAGGCGTTCATCACCGAGCAGTTCGTCAACTGGTCGCTGTCGGATAACCTGACCCGTGTGGTGCTGACCGTGCCTGCCCCGGGCGAGGCCAACAGCGAAGAGGTGACCAAGATCCTTCTCAACGCCGCCGAACGCTGCTCGCTGGTGCTGGACACCCCGGCGCCGGAGGTTTATTTGGTCGACCTGCAACAGGGTATTCAGATCTTCGAAATGCGTATTTACGCGGCCGAGATGGGCCATCGCATGCCGTTGCGCCACGAGATCCACCAATTGATCCTGGCAGGCTACCGCGAACACGGCATTACCCTGCCGTACCCGCCGTTCCAGGTTCGCAGCGAAACGCTGTCGCGCCTGACCAGCAATGGCCGCACCCCACCGTCAACGCCGCCGCCAAACACCAAGCGCGAATCGGGCGGCTTGTAAGCGCGTAATGCAAAAAGGGTTCGGCATTAGCCGAACCCTTTTGTTTTCACGATAGCGCAAGTTAGCGGTTACGCACGCCCTACCGGGAAGGCAAGCACTTCGCTCAGGCTCTCGGCACCCAGGGCCAACATGACCAGCCGATCAACCCCTAACGCCACACCGGAAGACTCCGGCATACCGTGCTGCAAAGCGTCCAGCAGATTGTTATCGATCGGGTGCTGCGGCAGACCGCGTTCCGCACGTTTGCGGTTATCCTGATCAAAACGCTGGCGCTGTTCGCGGCTGTCGGTCAGCTCGCGGAAGCCATTCGCCAGTTCGATCCCCTTGAAATACACCTCAAAACGCTCCGCCACGCGGTGATCTTCGGTGCTGATCTCCGCCAATGACGCCTGGCTGGCCGGGAAGTGATAAACGAACGCCGGCTTGTCACGCCCGATGTAAGGCTCCACGCCGACGGTGAACAACAATTGCAGCAGCGTATCGCGGTCTTCTTCCGTATCGGCAATGTTGCTCAGATCGAGTTTGGCCGCCGCTTCACGCAGTTGCGCTTTCTCTGCCGACAGCGGATCGATATCCAGATGGCGCAGGAAAGCCTGCTGATAGGACAAGGTTTCCGCGCTGCCGCAATCCAGCACCTGCTGGAGCAAATCATCCACCTCATTCATCAGCCGGTACATGTCGTAATGTGGGCGGTACCACTCCAGCATGGTGAATTCCGGGTTGTGATGGCGACCGGCCTCTTCATTACGAAAACTGCGCCCCATCTGATAGATCGGGCCGCTACCCGCCGCCAGCAGCCGCTTCATGTGATATTCCGGGCTGGTCATCATGTACAGCGTCAGGCCATCCGCCGCACCCGGGCCGACAAAACGCGTCTCGAACGGGAACAGGTGGATATCGGTAACCGTCGCCTGGCTCATGGTTGGCGTCTCAACTTCCAATACGCCACGATCGGCGAAGAAACGCCGGATCTCAGTCAGGATCGCTGCGCGCTTCAACAAATTGGCGATGGGTGCACTTGGCTGCCAGCTTGCCGTTTCGCTCATGGTAATTACTCCGAAATCAAACAGGGGATGCAGTCTACTCGTATCCAGGCATGCAAACAAATTCTTAACAGCCGGGCACCTTTAACGGCCGCAATTCCTCACAAACGCGTAGCCATAAGGTTAATAAAAGGTGAATAAACGTTAAATATCCCTTGAAGGCAATAATTCTTCCAGCCAATAGCTAAAAGACAAAACAATCGATCACATCAAATTTCTTCTACTTAACTTTAGGTATAGTTAATTCCACATAATTGGTGGGAGATATCTATCCTCAGTCTTTATGCAATATCAATCGGTTCAATTAGTTAGTACCCGAAGCGTTTTTATAAATATTAAGCATAGATATTTAATTTGCCGTTCTTAACAAGAATATTGGAGGAATGCAGTGCAAACCTTTAACGCCGATCTTGCCATTATTGGGGCCGGGGGTGCTGGTTTACGTGCAGCAATAGCCGCAGCGGAAGCCAACCCTCAACTGAAAATTGCCCTGATTTCAAAAGTCTACCCGATGCGCAGCCATACGGTGGCCGCCGAAGGGGGCTCCGCCGCCGTCACTCAGGATCATGATAGCTTCGATTACCACTTCCACGACACCGTTGCCGGTGGCGACTGGTTGTGCGAGCAGGACGTGGTCGATCATTTCGTCCACAACTGCCCACGTGAAATGGCGCAGCTTGAACAGTGGGGCTGCCCGTGGAGCCGTAAACCGGACGGTTCGGTCAACGTACGCCGCTTTGGCGGCATGAAGATTGAACGCACCTGGTTCGCCGCCGACAAGACCGGCTTCCATATGCTGCACACCCTGTTCCAGACCTCGCTCAAATACCCGCAAATCCAGCGTTTCGACGAACACTTCGTGCTGGACATTCTGGTGGATGACGGCCAGGTCCGTGGTCTGGTGGCGATGAACATGATGGAAGGCACCCGCGTGCAGATCCGCGCCAATGCGGTGATCATGGCTACCGGCGGCGCCGGGCGCGTATACCGCTACAACACCAACGGCGGCATCGTCACCGGTGATGGCATGGGCATGGCGTTCCACCACGGCATTCCGCTGCGTGATATGGAGTTCGTTCAGTATCACCCTACCGGCCTGCCGGGCTCCGGCATCCTGATGACCGAAGGTTGCCGTGGCGAAGGCGGCATTCTGGTGAACAAGGACGGCTATCGTTACCTGCAAGATTACGGCATGGGCCCGGAAACACCGCTGGGCGAACCGAAAAACAAATATATGGAGCTCGGTCCGCGCGACAAGGTTTCGCAGGCCTTCTGGCACGAATGGCGCGCCGGCCGCACCATCGCCACCCCGCGCGGCGACGTGGTCTATCTGGATCTGCGCCACCTGGGGGAAAAGAAACTGCTGGAACGTCTGCCGTTCATCTGCGAGCTGGCGAAGGCTTACGTCGGTGTCGATCCGGTGAAAGAGCCGATCCCGGTACGCCCGACCGCGCACTACACCATGGGCGGCATTGAAACCGATCAGAACTGCGAAACCCGCATTAAAGGGCTGTTCGCCGTCGGCGAATGCTCTTCCGTCGGTCTGCACGGCGCCAACCGCCTCGGCTCTAACTCGCTGGCGGAACTGGTGGTGTTCGGCCGCGTAGCCGGCGAGAACGCCGCCCGCCGCGCGCTGGAAAGCAACCCGGCCAATGGGAGCGCACTGGATGCTCAGGGCCGTGATGTCGAAGCCCGGTTGAGCAACCTGATGAAGCAGGAAGGCAACGAAAACTGGTCAAAAATCCGCGATGAAATGGGCCTGTCGATGGAAGAAGGTTGCGGCATCTACCGTACGCCGGAGTTGATGCAAAAGACCATCGATAAACTGGCAGAACTGAAAGAGCGCTTCAAGCGCGTCAAAATCGCCGACAGATCCAGCGTGTTCAATACCGACCTGCTGTACACCATCGAATTGGGCTACGGGCTGGACGTGGCGGAATGCATGGCGCACTCCGCCTTCAACCGTAAAGAATCGCGCGGCGCGCACCAGCGCCTGGACGAAGGCTGTACCGAACGCGACGACGTGAACTTCCTGAAGCATACGCTGGCGTTCCATAACCCGAATGGTGCGCCGCGACTGGAATACAGCGATGTGAAGATCACCAAATTGCCACCGGCCAAACGTGTGTACGGCGCTGAAGCCGACGCGCAGGATAAAAAGGACAAGGAGCAGGCAAATGGCTGAGATGAACACCCTGAAAATCGAGGTCATGCGCTATAACCCGGAACGCGACGCCGAGCCGCATTTCGAGACCTTTGCAGTGCCTTATGACGAGCAAACCTCGCTGCTCGATGCGCTGGGCTACATCAAGGATAACCTGGCGCCCGACCTTTCCTACCGCTGGTCATGCCGCATGGCGATCTGCGGCTCGTGCGGCATGATGGTTAACCGGGTGCCGAAACTGGCCTGCAAAACCTTCCTGCGCGAATACACCGGCGGCATGAAGGTGGAAGCGCTGGGCAACTTCCCGATCGAGCGCGATTTGGTGGTCGATATGACCCACTTTATCGAAAGCCTGGAGGCGATTAAGCCCTATATCATCGGCAACAACCGCAAGCCGGAAGATGGCCCTAACGTGCAAACCCCGGCGCAAATGGCCAAATATCACCAGTTTTCCGGCTGCATCAACTGCGGTCTATGCTATGCCGCCTGCCCGCAGTTCGGTCTGAACCCGGAATTTATCGGCCCGGCGGCGATCACCCTGGCGCACCGCTATAACCTGGATAACCGCGATCATGGCAAGAAGCAGCGCATGGCGCAACTCAACGGCCAGAACGGCGTCTGGAGCTGTACCTTTGTCGGTTACTGCTCTGAAGTGTGTCCAAAGCACGTCGACCCGGCCGCTGCCATCCAGCAGGGCAAGGTGGAAAGCGCCAAAGACTTCATGATCGCCATGCTGAAGCCGCAATAAGGGAGAGAACCGCAATGACAACACAACGTAAGCCTTATGTGCGCACCATGACGCCGACCTGGTGGCAAAAGCTCGGTTTCTACCGCTTCTATATGCTGCGTGAAAGCACCTCGGTGCTGGCGGTGTGGTTCAGCATCGTACTGATTTACGGTATTTTTTCGCTGAAAGGCGGTGTGGATAGCTGGGCCGGCTTCGTCGGTTTTCTGCAAAACCCGCTGGTGCTGCTGATTAACGTTATCGCCCTGCTGGCGGCGCTGCTGCATACCAAGACCTGGTTCGATCTGGCGCCGAAAGCCGCCAATATCGTGGTCAACAACGAGAAAATGGGGCCAGGACCGATAGTGAAAGCACTGTGGGTGGTGACGCTGGTCGCCAGCGCGATCATTTTGGCCGTAGCCTTGGTGTAACCCGGAGGAAATATGATAAATCAAACACCTAAACGCTCCGACGAACCGGTTTTCTGGGGGTTATTCGGCGCAGGCGGCATGTGGGGAGCCATTGTCGCGCCCGCCATCGTGCTGCTGGTCGGTATTCTGCTGCCGCTGGGCCTGTTCCCCGGCGACGCTCTGGGCTATGACCGCGTGCTGGCGTTTTGCCAAAGCCTGATCGGCCGCCTGTTCTTGCTGCTGATGATTATCCTGCCGCTGTGGTGCGGTTTGCACCGAATCCACCATGCGATGCACGATTTGAAAATTCACGTGCCGGCCGGTAAATGGGTGTTCTACGGTCTGGCGGCCATTCTCAGCGTGGTGACGCTGATTGGGGTAGTCACTCTGTAAGCCCCTTGGCGGCCGGCCCACGTTGGCCGCCAACCTTCGCTTTCGGCTACACTGTTTATCTGACCCCGGTCATACAGGAGTAACCAATGCGTTTATGGTCAAAGCTTTGCGTGATTTTTTCCGCCCTTCTTTCCGTCGCTTGCAGCGTCACGCCCCCCAAAGACGTCAAGGTAGTGACCCCTTTCGATAGCAAAGGCTATCTGGGCACCTGGTATGAAATCGCCCGTCTCGATCACCGCTTTGAGCGTGGCCTGCAACAGGTTACCGCCAACTACAGTCCACGGGCTGACGGTGGCCTGAAGGTGATCAACCGCGGCTTTAATGTGCAAAAACAGCAATGGCAAGAAAGCGAAGGCAAAGCCTATTTTATAGGCTCGCCGCAGGTGGCCGCTCTGAAGGTTTCGTTCTTCGGCCCCTTTTATGGCGGCTATAACGTGATTGAGCTGGATGCGGAATATCGCTACGCGCTGGTCTGCGGCCCTAACCGAGATTATTTATGGATCCTGTCGCGCACGCCGACATTGGACGCCACCACGCGCGACAGGCTGGTGCAAACCGCCAGGAGTTACGGGTTTGCTACCGATAAACTAATCTGGGTGCAACAAGCCACGACTCAGTGACTGCTGAACTTCAGCCCGAGGATGCCGACGACAATCAGGCACAGACTGAGAATACGCGCGATATTGGTCGATTCGCCGAGCAGCACCATCCCCATAATTGCCGCCCCTACCGCGCCGATACCGGTCCAAACCGCATAAGCCGTGCCGGCCGGCAGCGTTTTCATGGCATGCGCCAACAGCAGCATGCTGACCACCATGGCGGCGACAGTGATAATGCTGGGTGTCAGGCGGGTAAAGCCGTGGGTATATTTCAGGCCGATAGCCCACACCACCTCGAGCAAACCGGCAATAAGCAGAATAATCCAAGCCATGAACAGGCTCCGTTACGATGGGGTCGTCCCCGGAAGCTGATGCGTAAACAGGTCGTCCCGTTTAGCCTTGTGAAAATGCCCGGGAATTATACCCGCGCCTGGGAAGGATAGCAGCACAAAGGTGGCGTTTGCCAAGGTCGGAGGTGAAGCGGTATCCCACGGTGGGAGGGTTACGTGGAATACCACAAGAGGCAAAAAGGCAGGTTATTCTGCACTGCGCTGGATGGCTTCCCCGCCGGCCTGCACGTCTTTACCTACGCCTTTGGTGGTGTTGCATGCGGTCAATGAGGTCAGGATCATCAAAGAGAAAATCGCGATAATACTTTTCTTCAGCATATGAAAGTCCTTATTTGTCAGTGACGAAAAAGTACGGCTTTCTAAGCTTAGTAAATATTAACGAGAGTTGCTGTTTAAAACGCGTTTATTTTGCACAATTACATTACTGAAATTAATGATTTTAGCTGGCCGTCCGTGAAATAGCGCCGCCGAGGTGCTGAACATCCTCACCGAAACCACGGAAAGTATTACAACCGCTAAGGGAGACAAGTAACAACAGGGAGATCACGGCCAACAGAGTTTTCTTCATCATGCAGAGTCTGCCAACGATATGCGGAAAGGGATAAAGCAAAGGAGCCACTCAGGGCTCCTTTGTTTGGAAACTTATTTTACGCGTGAAACGTATTCGCCAGAGCGAGTATCAACACGGACAACTTCGCCAATCTGTACGAACAATGGCACTTTTACCACGGCGCCAGTGCTCAGGGTCGCAGGCTTGCCGCCGGTACCGGCAGTATCGCCTTTCAGGCCAGGATCGGTATCCGTGATTTCTGCTTCGATAAAGTTCGGTGGCTGAACGGCGATTGGGCGGCCGTCCCACAGCGTAACGATACATTCCGCGTTATCTTGCAGCCATTTTGCCGCGTCAGAAACGGTTTTTTCTTCAACCCCGTGTTGCTCGAAAGTCTCAGGGTGCATGAAGTGGTAGAACTCACCGTCGTTGTACAGGTAGTTCATGTTGGTATCTACAACGTCTGCGCCTTCGCAAGAGTCGGTAGATTTAAAGGTTTTTTCTACGCGGCTGCCGGTCAGCAGACGGCGCATTTTAACGCGCGCAAACGCCTGGCCTTTGCCCGGTTTAACGAACTCGCTGGATTCGATGGCATAAGGCTCGCCTTCGAACATGATTTTAAGACCCGGACGGAAATCGTTGCTAGAATAAGTCGCCATGATGGCCCCTCTGAATATTTAAACTGGTAGCTTAGCCAAAAAAATGGCACACATTATAACCCAAAATACGGCATATAGAGAAGATTGGTTGCATCAACTCGCCGATGTTATTACCGATCCTGATGAATTACTGCAGCTTTTATCACTGAATACGCATCCGGACCTGCCGCAGGGCCGCGAAGCCCGTCGATTGTTCGCGCTGCGCGTTCCTCGCGCCTTCGCAGCGCGCATGCGCCCCGGCGATGCCAATGACCCGCTGTTGCGCCAGGTGCTGACCGCCAGCGAAGAATTCATCAATGCCCCCGGCTTCACTACCGATCCGCTGGACGAACAGCGCAGCGTGGTGCCAGGTCTGCTGCATAAATACCGCAATCGCGCTCTGCTGCTGGTCAAGGGTGGCTGTGCGGTCAACTGCCGCTACTGTTTCCGCCGCCATTTTCCGTATCAGGACAACCAGGGCAACAAGGCCAACTGGCGTCAGGCGCTGGATTATATCCGCCAACACCCGGAACTGGATGAGATTATTTTCTCCGGCGGCGATCCGCTGATGGCGAAAGATCATGAACTCGACTGGCTAATCGGCGAGTTGGAAGCCATTGCGCACCTGAAACGCCTGCGTATCCACACCCGCCTGCCGGTAGTGATCCCCGCGCGCATTACGCCGGAGCTGTGCCGTCGGCTGTCCGCTTCGCGCCTGCAGGTGCTGATGGTTACGCACATCAACCACGCCAATGAAATTGACCGCGAGCTGCAGGCCAGCATGGCGCAACTGCGTCTGGCAGGTGTCACGTTGCTGAATCAAAGCGTGCTGCTGCGCGGTATCAATGACAACGCCGACACGCTGGCGACACTGAGCAACGCACTGTTTGATGCCGGCATTCTGCCCTATTACATCCACGTACTGGATAAGGTGCAGGGCGCGGCGCACTTTATGGTCAGCGACGACGAAGCGCGCGCGATCATGCAGGCGCTGCTGAGCAAGGTTTCCGGCTACATGGTGCCGCGTCTGACGCGTGAAGTCGGCGGCAAGCCAAGCAAAACCCCCCTCGATCTGCATCTGATGCAAAGCTGATCGACTGCCCGTTCCAGATACAAAAAGAGGCATGCCTGGGCATGCCTCTTTTTGTGTTATACCCTGCTCGTTACTGCGTTAGGGGCACTTGTAAACCTGGCCAATCATTTTGCTGTCCAGCGGGGCAAAGCTTGAAAGAAGGTTCTGCGTCGGGCTGGTTGCGCCATAGATGACATTGCCACCCATTGCCGCTGCCTTGTTACGCAGGTCGTTTGCCGCACCGCGCATAGAGCTGCCTTCGCCGCCGTTACCGGACAACCAGTTGCTCTGGGTGCCGGTCACTTCGCCCACCAGCTGGCATTCAGCCGCCGGTTTGGTGTCGGTAAATTTGACCTGCTGGCCTGCGGCGGACAGTTCGTTGGTGCTGCTGCAACCTGCCAGCAGCATAGCTGCCGAAAGACCCAGTAAGGCTTTAATCCGCATCTTGTTCCCCATATGATATTGAGAATTCTGCACAAGCTTATCAGAAAGCGTTGCTATCTCTTAAGCATCCGTTGCCACGGGTACCGGGTCAACGCCTTGAGCGACAGCTGATGAACTATCAGTTTACCAGCTAAATCACTCCGGGCTGCAAAAATATCATCAAATACAGTGCGGCAAAGAGCACAGAATAAAAAAACCCCGGCCAATTGACCGGGGTTCTCAGCACACAGACAGTGTGGGGGATGATTACATCATGCCGCCCATGCCACCCATGCCGCCCATACCGCCAGCGCCGCCTAAATCAGGCGCATCGCTTTTCGGCAGGTCGGTCACCATGCACTCGGTGGTGATCATCAGGCCAGCCACAGAAGCCGCGTACTGCAGAGCAGAACGGGTTACTTTGGTTGGATCCAGGATACCCATCGCGATCATGTCGCCGTATTCTTCAGTTGCTGCGTTGTAACCGTAGTTACCTTCGCCCGCTTTCACGGTGTTGGCAACAACAGATGGCTCTTCGCCGCAGTTCAGAACGATCTGACGCAGTGGTGATTCCATTGCGCGCAGCGCAACTTTGATACCCACGTTCTGATCTTCGTTCACGCCACGCAGATCGCTCAGTTTGGACGCAGCGCGAATCAGCGCAACACCACCACCAGCAACTACGCCTTCTTCTACCGCTGCACGGGTTGCGTGCAGAGCATCTTCAACGCGAGCTTTCTTCTCTTTCATTTCAACTTCGGTAGCAGCACCGACTTTGATTACCGCAACGCCGCCAGCCAGTTTAGCTACGCGCTCTTGCAGTTTTTCACGGTCGTAATCAGAAGTTGCTTCTTCGATCTGCTGACGAATCTGGGACACGCGGCCCTGGATCGCAGGTTCTTCACCATTGCCATCGATGATGATAGTGGTGTCTTTGTTGATAACGATGCGTTTAGCCGTACCCAGGTCTTCCAGAGTCGCTTTTTCCAGCTCCAGACCAATCTCTTCAGAGATAACGGTACCGCCAGTCAGGGTAGCGATATCCTGCAGCATGGCTTTACGACGGTCGCCGAAACCAGGTGCTTTAACCGCAGCCACTTTCACGATGCCGCGCATGGTGTTGACCACCAGGGTAGCCAGCGCTTCGCCTTCAACATCTTCAGCGATGATCAGCAGCGGTTTGCCGGCTTTCGCCACGGCTTCCAGTACCGGCAGCATTTCACGGATGTTGGAGATTTTTTTGTCAGCCAGCAGGATGAACGGGCTTTCCAGTTCGATAGAGCCGGTTTCTGGTTTGTTGATGAAGTACGGGGACAGGTAACCGCGGTCGAACTGCATACCTTCAACAACGTCCAGCTCGTCTTGCAGGCCAGTGCCTTCTTCAACGGTGATGACGCCTTCTTTGCCCACTTTCTCCATGGCTTCTGCAATCAGTTTACCCACGGTTTCGTCGGAGTTTGCAGAGATGGTGCCTACCTGAGCGATAGCTTTGGAGTCAGAGCAAGGTACGGACAGTTTTTTAAGCTCTTCAACAGCGGCGATAACCGCTTTGTCGATACCGCGCTTCAGATCCATCGGGTTCATGCCGGCAGCTACTGCTTTCAGGCCTTCGGTGATGATGGATTGAGCCAGTACGGTTGCAGTGGTGGTGCCGTCGCCCGCAGCGTCGTTCGCTTTGGAGGCCACTTCTTTCACCATCTGCGCACCCATGTTTTCAAACTTGTCTTCCAGTTCGATTTCACGGGCAACGGATACGCCATCTTTAGTGATGGTAGGAGCGCCGAAGGATTTATCCAGCACTACGTTACGGCCTTTCGGGCCCAGGGTCACTTTTACTGCATCAGCGAGAACATTCACGCCGCGGAGCATTTTCACGCGAGCGTCATTGCCGAATTTTACGTCTTTAGCTGCCATTGGTATTTCCCTTCAACTCGTTTCGTTCAGTTCAGAAGATAAAGCGTAATTACGCTTCAACAATTGCCAGAATGTCGCTTTCGGACATGATCAACACTTCTTCATTGTCGATCTTCTCTGCTTTCACGCCGTAGCCGTCGTTGAAAATCACGATATCGCCAACTTTCACATCCAGCGGTTGGATGTTGCCGCTTTCCAGAACACGCCCTTTACCCACTGCCACAACTTCACCACGAGTAGATTTACCCGCTGCAGAGCCAGTCAGAACGATGCCGCCAGCAGATTTTGATTCAACTTCTTTGCGCTTGACGATAACGCGGTCATGCAATGGACGAATACTCATTGAACGCTCTCCTGTAAGAAGGTTTCTATCAGATTTAGGGTTGTCACCGGATTGTTGTTACCGGCCTCGTGGGATTTGAAATGGGGGCATTCCATCCCCCTTCAAGGGGCCAGTCAAAAAAATTTTCGCTTTTGACGGCAATCCAGAGGAGCAAAATGTGAAAAACGCGGCCGAGGCCGCGTTTTTTCAACGATCGTTGCGCTTGTCATGATCGTCCGGCTGATGATCCAACGTATAACGATCGTCGTCCTTACGTTGAAACTCGCCATCGAAGGTGTTGCCGTTGGCGGCATCGCCGCCCTGGCTCCAGCCACCGGGACGGTAGACCGAAAGATGCGGCATCAATTTCAGCGTCAGCGATTTTTGCACCGGCGGCAGCAGCAACAGCAGGCCAAGGAAATCGGTGAAAAATCCCGGCACCAACAGCAGGAAGCCCGCCAGTACCAGTGAAACGCTTTTCACCATTTCCGCAGCCGGGCTTTCTCCGGCGGCCAGTTTCTGTTGCATTTGCACGAAGGTTTTCATGCCCTGGTTGCGCACCAACGAGATGCCGACGCAGGAAGTGAATACCACCAGCAACAGGGTTATCGCCACGCCCAATACGGCGGCGACTTTGATAAATAGAGATATTTCGATGTAAGCCAACAGAAATATCAGCAGTAACGGTAACCAGCGCACCTGGTTCTCCTATAAGTAACGGCACGTTCCCGCACGGTGGCGGCAAGGTGAAAAGGGGGGCCGGTAAACGGCCGACACCATTACAATGGGGTCATCCCGCCGTCATTTCAACCAACGGCCTTTTTTATTGCTAAAGTTAACAAACGTGAATGAGATCACAGAACAGGAAAAGCGTGATTCCAGAAGGCTCAGAAGGTGATCTGGATTCAGTCATTTATTACTAACCAGCATATGATCTGGGCTGCAACGGGCGCTATGGTTAATCGTTTCATGCCTGAAGCCTTCGGCAACATAATTTGATTCCCTGACTATTAATTAATTCGGCAGCAATATAAAGAAGGTTCTCATGTCAAACAACATTCGTATCGAAGAAGACCTGTTAGGAACACGTGAAGTCCCCGCAGAAGCCTATTACGGTGTTCATACCCTGCGTGCGATTGAAAACTTCTATATCAGTAACAGCAAAATCAGCGATGTGCCCGAGTTTGTCCGTGGCATGGTAATGGTAAAAAAAGCCGCAGCGATGGCGAATAAAGAACTGAAAACCATTCCGCGTAAAATCGCTGATGTCATCATTCAAGCCTGTGACGAAGTGCTGGATAAAGGCAAATGCATGGACCAGTTCCCGGTCGATGTGTTCCAGGGCGGCGCAGGTACCTCGCTGAACATGAACACCAACGAAGTGCTGGCGAATATCGGTCTGGAACTGATGGGCCATCAGAAAGGCGAATATCAGTATCTGAATCCTAACGATCACCTTAATAAATGCCAATCCACCAACGACGCCTACCCCACCGGTTTCCGCATTGCGGTTTACGCCTCCAACCAGAAACTGATCGACGCCATTAACCAGTTGCGTGAAGGCTTTGATCGCAAGGCGAAAGAGTTCGAAACCATTCTGAAAATGGGCCGCACGCAGTTGCAGGATGCCGTGCCTATGACTCTGGGTCAGGAATTCCACGCGTTCAGCGTGCTGCTGAAAGAAGAAACCCGCAACCTGCATCGCACGGCAGAACTGCTGCTGGAAGTGAACCTGGGGGCCACGGCGATTGGTACTGCGCTGAACACGCCGGAAGGCTACCCACAGTTGGCGGTGCAAAAGCTGGCGGAAGTCAGCAACCTGCCGGTGGTACCGGCCGAAGACCTGATCGAAGCCACCTCCGACTGCGGCGCCTACGTGATGGTGCACAGCGCGTTGAAACGCCTGGCGGTGAAACTGTCCAAGATCTGTAACGACCTGCGCCTGCTGTCCTCTGGCCCGCGCGCCGGCCTGAACGAAATCAACTTGCCGGAACTGCAGGCCGGCTCCTCCATCATGCCGGCCAAGGTGAACCCGGTAATACCTGAAGTGGTCAATCAAGTGTGTTTCAAGGTGATTGGCAACGACACTTGCGTTACCATGGCCGCCGAAGCGGGCCAGCTGCAGTTGAACGTGATGGAGCCGGTGATTGGCCAGGCGATGTTTGAGTCAATCCACATCCTGACCAACGCCTGCTATAACCTGCTGGAAAAATGCATTAACGGCATTACCGCGAATAAAGAAGTGTGCGAACACTACGTGTTCAACTCTATCGGTATCGTCACCTATCTCAACCCGTTCATTGGCCACCACAACGGTGACATCGTCGGGAAGATCTGCGCCGAAACCGGCAAAAGCGTACGTGAAGTGGTACTGGAACGCGGCCTGCTGACCGAAGCCGAGCTGGATGACATCTTCTCCGTGGAGAACCTGATGCACCCGGCCTATAAAGCCAAACGCTATACGGATGAAAATGAACAATAACAGATACACCCGGTAGCCCTAAAAGGCACGCTAAATCCTCTGGATAGCGTGCCTTTTTACTTTCTGTCGCCCACAAATTTTTAACTTTTCATTTTCAAATAATCTTATTTTAAGGAGTAGACACTATGTTAGCCGTAGAATTGGTTATCGTTCTGCTGGCCATTTTTTTAGGGGCCAGATTGGGCGGTATCGGTATCGGATTTGCAGGCGGGTTGGGGGTTTTGGTCCTGGCGTTGATTGGCGTTAAGCCGGGTAGCATCCCTTTCGACGTGATTTCCATCATCATGGCGGTGATTGCCGCGATCTCGGCCATGCAGGTGGCCGGCGGTATGGATTATCTGGTCCAGCAAACGGAAAAACTGCTGCGCAAGAACCCTAAACACATCACGATTCTGGCGCCGATCGTCACCTATTTCCTGACTATCTTCGCCGGTACCGGCAATATCTCCCTCTCCGCCCTGCCGGTCATCGCCGAAGTGGCGAAAGAACAGGGCATCAAGCCTTGCCGACCGCTGTCTACCGCCGTAGTAGCTGCGCAAATCGCCATCACCGCCTCGCCGATTTCCGCCGCCGTAGTGTATATGTCTTCGGTGATGGAAGGTCATGGCGTCAGCTATCTGCATATGCTGATGGTGGTGATGCCGTCCACCTTCTGCGCCGTGCTGTTGATGTCGCTGCTGGTGTCCTGGCTGTTTGACTCCAAACTGTCTGACGACCCGGTTTACCTGAAACGCCTGGAAGAAGGCCTGATTACCCTGCGCGGCAACAAGGCGATAGACATCAAACCGCGCGCCAAAGCCTCGGTACTGCTGTTCCTGCTGGGTGTGGTCTGCGTGGTAGCCTACGCCATCATCAACAGCCCGGGCCTTGGGTTGGTGGCAAAACCTTTGATGAACACCACCAATGCCATTTTGATCATCATGCTGAGCGTCGCCACGCTGACCACTCTGCTGTGCCGCGTCGATACCGATATGGTGCTCAACTCCAGTACCTTCAAAGCCGGCATGAGCGCCTGTATCTGTATCCTGGGCGTGGCCTGGTTGGGCGATACCTTCGTGCAGGCCAACATCGACTGGATCAAAGAGACCGCAGGCGCTGTGATTCAATCCCATCCGTGGCTGCTGGCGGTGATTTTCTTCTTCTGTTCTGCGCTGCTGTACTCGCAGGCCGCCACCGCCAAGGCGCTGATGCCGATGGCGCTGGCGCTGAACGTCTCGCCGCTGACCGCCATCGCGTCCTTCGCCGCCGTTTCCGGCCTGTTCATTCTGCCAACCTACCCGACACTGGTCGCGGCGGTGCAGATGGACGATACCGGCACCACGCGCATCGGGCGTTTCGTGTTTAACCACCCGTTCTTTATCCCCGGCACCATCGGGGTAGTATTGGCGGTGCTGTTCGGTTTCCTGCTGGGCAGCGTGATGCTGTAATCTTTTGACCGGGGCTGCGGCCCCGGTTCTCCCCCGAACCTCGCCTCACTGGCGATAAACTCGCCTTCTAGCCAACTCGCCTTCAGGGTATAGTGCCTACTGATAATCTGGATGAGAGGGCTGAAGATGTCTGATTGCGAAGCTGTCGTCATACTCTGTACCGCGCCCGATGAGGCTACCGCGCAAGACCTGGCGGCCCGGGTTTTAGGGGAAAAGCTGGCGGCCTGCGCCACGCTGCTGCCCGGCGCGACATCGCTATATTACTGGGAAGGGAAACTGGAACAGGAGTACGAAGTGCAGATGCTGTTCAAAAGCGATCGCCGCCATCAAGATGCCCTGCTCAGCACCCTGAAACAACATCACCCGTATCAAACGCCCGAGCTGTTGGTGCTGCCGGTGATGGCTGGAGATAAAGACTACCTGTTATGGATCAACGCCTCATTAAATTAATCTTCCTGATCTGCAGCCTGTTTTTTTTGCCGCAGGCGGCTCAGGCATCGCTGTTCGGTCAAAGCGGCGGCAGCCAGTTCGTGCCCGTCGATCAGGCATTCGCCTTTGATTTTAAGCAGCAAGATCGCCAGTTGGCCCTGAGCTGGCAAATCCGTCCCGGTTACTACCTTTATCGTCAGCAAATCAAACTGGTACCGCAGCAGGCAACGCTAGGCACCGTTGAGCTGCCCGAAGGGCTGAGCCACAAGGACGAGTTCTTCGGTGAAGTCGCTATTTTCAAGCAACAGCTCGCTCTGAATATTCCCCTGCAACAGGCGGCCAAAGGGGCCAGCCTGAGCGTGACCTATCAGGGCTGTGCGGAAGCCGGCTTCTGTTACCCGCCTGAAACGCGTGTGATCCCACTGGATGCGGTGAGTGCCGCCGCAACCCCGTCCGCTGACGCGCCAACGGAACCCGCGCCAGCCAACCTGCCGTTTTCGCCACTTTGGGCCCTGTTGATTGGCATTGGCATTGCCTTCACCCCTTGCGTGCTGCCGATGTACCCATTGATTTCCGGCATCATTCTGGGCCGCGAAAAGCCACACAGCAGCGGACGCATTCTGGCGCTGGCGGTGGTTTACGTACAGGGCATGGCGCTAACCTATACCCTGCTTGGTCTGGTGGTCGCGGCCGCCGGGTTGCAGTTCCAGGCGGCGTTGCAGCACCCGTACGTGCTGATCGGCCTGTCGGTGCTGTTTATCGCGCTGGCGCTGTCGATGTTTGGCCTGTATTCGCTGCAGTTGCCCTCTTCGCTGCAAACGCGGCTGGCAGGCTGGAGCAACACCCAAAAGGGCGGCTCGCTGCCCGGGGTATTCCTGATGGGCGCGCTGGCCGGATTAATTTGTTCGCCCTGCACCACCGCGCCGCTCAGCGCCATCCTGCTTTACATCGCCCAGAGCGGCAATATGTGGGCCGGCGGTGGCACGCTGTACTTGTACGCGCTAGGGATGGGTATTCCGCTGGTGCTCGTCACCCTGTTCGGCAATCGTCTTCTGCCGCGCAGCGGGCCGTGGATGCAGTATGTAAAAGAAGCCTTCGGCTTTGTGATCCTGGCGCTGCCGGTCTTCTTGTTGGAGCGGGTAATCGGCGATGCCTGGGGACTGCGGTTATGGAGCCTGCTCGGGGTGGCATTCTTCGGTTGGGCATTCGCGCTGAGCCTGAAAACCTCGCGCGGCTGGGCGCGTGCATTGCAGTTGCTATTGCTGGCAGCGGCGGTGATCGCCGCAAGGCCGCTGCAAGACTGGGCCTTCGGCACCAATGACGCCCAGCAGAGGGCGCCGGCGCACCTGAACTTCGCGCGGATTAATAACGTAGAACAACTCAATCTGGCGCTGCAGCAGGCACAGGGGAAACCGGTGATGCTGGATTTGTACGCCGACTGGTGCGTCGCTTGCAAGGAGTTCGAAAAATATACTTTCAGCGATGCGGCAGTTCAGGCTAAGCTGGCCGATACCGTGCTGCTGCAGGCGGATGTGACCGCCAACAACGCCGAACAGGCGGCGCTGCTCAAGCACCTGAAGGTCCTTGGGCTGCCGACCATTCTGTTCTTTAACGGCGCGGGCCAGGAAGTGCCGGCCGCACGCGTCACCGGATTTATGAATGCGCCTGCGTTCAGCGCGCATTTGCAGAAAACAGTGCGGTAAACGACACTGTGGATCAGAACCGAATTTGGAGGGAGCACAAGTGCAACGCGAACACGTCCTTGATACGGCACTGGGGCTGTTGGAACAACAGGGCCTGGCGACCACCACATTGGAAATGCTGGCAAACAAACTCGACGTGCAGCCGGGCGACCTTAAACGCTTCTGGCCGGATCGCGAGGCGCTGCTGTACGACAGTCTGCGCTACCACGGCCAGCAAATCGACACCTGGCGCCGCCAACTGCTGTTGGACGAAACCCTGAGCCCGCAGCAAAAGCTGCTGGCGCGCTATGACGTTCTGGCGGAGTACGTCCGGCACGATCGTTATCCCGGCTGCCTGTTTATTGCTGCCTGCAGCTTCTTCCCGGAGGTGGATCACCCGATACACCAATTGGCGGAGCAGCAAAAGCTGACGTCGTTGGAGCTGACCCGCGACCTGCTGCGCCAAATGGACGCCGACGACGCCGATATGGTGGCGCAGCAGATGGAGCTGATTCAGGAAGGCTGTCTGAGCAAACTGCTGGTAAAACGCCAGCTCCAGGATGTATCCGTCGCCAAACGGCTGGCGGAAGATATCTTGCAGGTAGCGCAGTGCCGCAGAAACGGTGCTTTAGGCTGATTGAACGGCGAAAGGCTGGGCTGACGAGGCTCTTTCGCAACCAAAATGGGCGTACTTTTGCGCGCCTTGCCTGAAAAGTCAGCAACCGAATGCTTTTTCAGGTATTTGACGCATAAAGCCGTTGACGGCCCCCGCCCAATACGGTTTAATGCTGCGCGTTGCCCGGATAGCTCAGTCGGTAGAGCAGGGGATTGAAAATCCCCGTGTCCTTGGTTCGATTCCGAGTCCGGGCACCATATTTAGAGAACCCAGCCTATGGCTGGGTTTTTGCTTTTCAGAGTATGGACTCTCCATCGAACGAGTTCGATTATTCGGCCTGAAGGCCTCACCCTGCGGGCCAACGCTGAAGCGTTGTTCAACACGGCGCAAGCGCCGGTTGTCCGAGTCCGGTCACCATATTTAGAAGAACCCGCCTATGGCGGGTTTTTTGCTTTCAGGGATATGGACTCTCCATCGAACGAGTTCGATTATTCGGTCTGAGGCCTCACCCTGCGGGCCAACGCTGAAGCGTTGTTCAACACGGCGCAAGCGCCGGTTGTCCGAGTCCGGTCGCCCTATTTAGAGAACCCAGCCTATGGCTGGGTTTTTGCTTTTCAGGGTATGGACTCTCCATCGAACGAGTTCGATTATTCGGCCGAAGTGCCATGGACATCAAACGACGCAGCGTCGCCGGCTCACCCCAGCACATCCTGAACACAGGCTTTAAACACTTTAACGCCGAGCGCCAGTGCGTCGCGATCAAAGTGCATTTCCGGGTGATGCAGCCCTGGCGTCAGGTTGGCTCCCAGCCCCCAGAAACCGCCCTTAACCTGCGGGCGCAGACGCAGGTAGTGGAAGAAATCTTCACTGCCCGGTGTCGATTTTGGCGCGGTCAGCCCGGCGTCTCCGAACACGCTGCGAATAGCGCGGGAGACAACTTCGGTTGCCTCGTCATCAATGATCGCTGCCGGCATCTCTTTCATAATACGTATTTCAGCCCGTGCGCCGTAGGCTGCCGCACTACTCTCGATAGCGCGCAACACCTGTGGTTTTAACGCATCCATGGCTTCGTTTTCAGCCGCACGCAGATCCCAGCACACTTGCGCTTTGTCCGGAATAGAGTTGGTGACCCCGGCGTCGCAGAGAAAACGCGTGGCTTTCGCGCTCCAGGTCAGCGATGGCGCAAGGTGAATACCGTTGACCGCCTGTACCGCGTGAGCGGCAGCATCTAGCGCATTCACGCCAAGATGAGGGCGCGCGGCGTGCGCTGCTTTTCCATGGAATATAACTTCAACGGTGGCTGAGGCTGAGTAATACATCGCCGGCACCGCCTGCCCCAGAGAGCACTCTTCCAACGGGCGCAGGTGGAAACCGAGCAGCATATCAACATCCTCCAGTACGCCGCCTTCGGTCAGGGCTATTGCACCGGTGCCCAGTTCCTCGGCCGGCTGGAAGATAAACTTCAGTTTACCCTTTTTCACCAGGCCCTCCGCCATCACTTCCTGGGCGGTGGTCAGCACCACAGAGGAGTGACCATCGTGGCCGCAGGTATGGCGCGCCACATGCTCGCCATCAATAATATGTCCGAGCGCATCCATATCGGCACGCAGCGCCAACACTGGCCCCGGTTTGCCGCTATCCAGAACGGCCATGATACCGGTAGTTCCATTAACCTGGCGCGTGACCTGGTAGCCCACTGCCTCCAGTACCCCCGCGATATAAGCGGAGGTTTTATACTCTTCGAACCCGAGTTCCGGGATCTGATGCAGGTAATTAAAGTGATCTAGTGTGCGTGACACGTCTTACTCCTTAGTGTGCTTCATTCAAGCAATAACTCGCATTACCAGCATAGAGATAACCGCGTTGAGAATGCTGACGACCATCAGTAGCGGCCAGTACTTCTTCGGGACATCGGCTACCCCCAAAAGACGGCCCATATACTGTAGCTGTGAACCCATTAAAAAAATGGCTGGTGCGAGGATGGTGATTTGCCCGATATCCAGCGTGCCTTTGCTCAGTAGGCTGATAGCAACGCCAGTGCCTGCCGACGACGAGAGCCAGGCAGTCAGCAACACGGTGATAGCTTCGCCCGGCAGGCCGAACACCCCCATTAACGGCGAAAAAATATGACCAATGGCCTGCATCACGCCGAGTAAATTTAGCATTTCAGCAATCACATACGCCATTAATACATTCGGCATCAGATTATTGATGGCGATATTAAATCCTTTACGCGCACCAATAATGAAAATATCGAACGGGTTACCAGAGACTCTTGTGGTATTACTCATTATCGAAATCCCTCTTATACACAGTATTTAATGTCAGGCGAACTATTACGGCACCAACAAACTTCATAACGAACATCAGCACCAATGGAATAATTATCGGGATGGTCAGCGAAGCAAACATAGCCGAACCGATGGAGAAATAGTTGTTAATTAACCCGGCACCTGAATATTGCCACGCCCCCATAATCACCACGTCTTTACGAGTAATTTTTTCGCTGTCATACAGCTCTTTAGTAAGTGCCGCACCGGCATCGGTACTTTGCAAATCGGTGATCAACGCCAGCCCGGTATAACCCGGAATACCGAGCAGCGGTTTCAGTAGCGGTGTCAGCAATTTATGCGCCGCACGGATCGCTCCGTAGTGGGTAAAAACTTCCAGCAACCCCAGCGCCAGCATCACCGTGGGCACCAACGATAGCGCAAAAAGAAAACCAGCTTTCGCGCTGATACCGCCACTGCCGATAAAGGTGTTGGTTTCCGGTGACTTCATGGTGCCGAATGCACCGCCAAGCGTAGTGAAGTCAAACGCCCCCAGCCACGCCATACCGTCGACTTTAAAAAAGAAGCCGGAGAAAACCAGCAGGACAATAATCAGGGAGAGCCAGGCACCAGGCCCGACTCTCCACTCATCAGCAAGCGCTTTCTCGGGCTTCTCCAAAATTTTCGATTCGCTCATAACATCTCTCTTCAAAATAATCAGATGACAATCCCCTGTTACTAAGCAGGATCCGTGCCTGAATAGCTGGCAGATAAAATTAAAACCTTTTGCTAAAATTTTTTACGCGACAACCCCCTCCCATAAAATACAGGGAACAAAAATAAAAATTAACGAAAAATTATTTAAAGAAAACCCGAGCACGCTCTAATAAAATGCCATTTCACCATTACCGGGCCCCCTTTTGGGGCAAATCGTTTTCTTTTCAGAAATGTATTTTCATTCATATCAAGAAGTGAGCGGTTAATTCGATTATCACTATTCAATCATGATGATAAATATCCGATTAATGATATTATTGTTGCCCTCAGGTCAACGATCGGGGAGGAAGGTAAAATGTATCAGGACAGACAGGTCGGCTATCTGTATGAAGTGGGCAACCAGGGAGGTATCCGCCGTGCGGCAGATATTCTTGGCGTTAACCCGTCGGTGATTAGCCGACAGATCGCCCAACTGGAGCGGGCGCTACAGTTGCCGTTGCTGGAGCGGCGTGGGCGAAATGTGGTATTGACCGAAGCGGGCCGCCTGCTGGCAGAGGACCATCTTACGAGCCGCCAGAGACGTGAGAAGTTGGAAAGTCAGCTCAAAGACCTGCGCCATATGCGCGGAGGTACAATATCCGTGCGCATCGGCGGCGGGCTTATCACCGCATTTATCGAAGGGGTAATGCGTGAGTTTGCCCGGTCTTACCCTCAGGTTTTTGTCGACATTGTGGTCGGCAGCCTGCAGGAGATGCTCAACGATATTGTCAGCGGCGAAGCGGATATGGCTCTGGCATTCGGACCGATTGGCACGCCGGAACTTAAACGACACAGCTTTCAGTGGGGGCCAATCTGCGCGGTAGTCTCACCGCAGCACCCGATTGCCGGGCACAGTAGCATTACCATTGAAGAGCTGCTCGATTATCAGCTGATTGCGCTGACGGAACATTTCGGTCTTCAACGGCATATGAATGCGATGTTCAAAAGTCTGGGCTTGCAATTTCACCCGGCGTATCGCTGTAATCAGTTTTCCACCGCCATGGGACTGAGTCAGGCAGGGCTGGGGATTTCGTTTATGACTGCCTCTGCCGCCGCCGATCCTGTCCGGCAGGGTTCTCTGGTGGCAGTGCCGCTCGATCACCCAATCGCCAGCAGCGCCCAGTGCCATCTGTTACGCAGCTCTGACCGGCGCTTTACCCCGGCGGCTCATCATATGTGGCAATTGCTGCACAATGCATTTCGCGACAAGTAACGCACTGTGATATCAGGGCTTGAGGGCCAACGCTGAAACGTTGTTCAACCCGGCGCAAGCACCGGTTGTCCGAGCCCGGTCGCCCTATTTAAAAGAACCCGCCTATGGCGGGTTCTTTGCTTTCTGGGGTATGGGCTCTCCATCGAACGAATCCGATTATTCAGCCTGAAGGCCTCACCCGACGGGCCAACGGCTCAGTTGGATCCCCCGCTCGGCCGCCCCGGCGCCGAAATCAGCCAACACCGCCCTCACATCCGGGTCGATATAGTCGGCGTTATCATGCTCGGCGATCACTACGCAGTTATCGGGGATCTGTGCCAGCAGGCTTTGCAGCCGCGGATTATGCAGAAAAGTCAGGTTCTGGTGAAACCGCACCACATAATGATCGTCGTAACAACTCAGTTGCAGCGCATTACGGTGGCTTTTGTAGGTACTGCACAGCAGTTGCGCCATCAGCCCGATAGCAATGCCCGCCAGCATGCCGAAGATAATGATGCAGGACACAGTGAGGATGAAGGGAATAAATTGCGGCAACCCCTGGCGCCACTGGGCGATAAACAATGCCGGAGAGGCCAGCTTATAACCGGTATACAGCAATACCGCCGCCAGGCTGGCTAACGGGATGGTGTTTAGCGCATCGCTGAAGAACAGGCCGCATAACAGCAACAGCACACCGTGCAGCAGAATCGAAATGCGGCTACGCGCTCCTGCATTGACGTTCACCGAGCTGCGGACAATCACCGCAGTGATCGGCAGGCCGCCGAGAAAGCCGCTCAGCATATTCCCGACGCCCTGCGCGCGCATTTCCTTGTCCGGCGAAGGCGCCGGCGTTTGGGATTTCAGTTTTTTCAGCGCCTCCTGACTCAGCAGGGTTTCCAGGCTAGCCACCAGCGCCAACGTCAGCGCGATGAGATAAACCGAAGGGTTGCGCCAGGCACCTTGCCAGTCCGGGCGGCTGAGCTGCTCGCCCAGCGCCTCGGCGCTACCGAATTTAGGCAGTGAAATGCGCGGCATGGCGCCGATGCTTTCCGGCATCCACCGCTCGCCAAAGACCACGGCCAGGCTGCCCCAGAGCACCGCCACCAACGGGCCAGGGAGATAACGGGCCAACGGGATCCGTTTCACGGGTGCAGTGGTCCACAGCCACATGATCAACAGGGCACCCAAGGCAACCAGCGCCGAGGCGGGCGACAACAGCTCGGCCCCCTCTGCCAGCAACGCCTTCAGGCTCGCGTCCCCCTGTACGCCCAACGCTACCGGCACCTGCTGCATGATCAGCAAAATACCGATGGCCACCAGCATGCCCTGGATCACCGTACCGGGCACCAGCGCGATCCACCGTCCGGCGCGCAGCAGGCCGAAAATAAGCTGCAACGCCCCCGCCAGCATCAGCGCCACCAGCAACAATGAAAACGAACCCAGCGTTTCCATGGCAGCGGTCACAATGGTGACCAGGCCGGCCGCAGGCCCGCTGACAGCGTAGCGCGAAGGGCTCAACAAGGTGACCACGATTCCGCCGATGACCCCGGTCAGCAGCCCGACAAAAGGAGGTAAGCCACTGGCCTGCGCAATGCCAAGGCTGAGCGGCAATGCCACCAGAAACACCACTATGCCGGCGGGAATATCATTACGCAGAGTGCTGAAGTTCATGACCCACCTCCGCAGCGTTCTGATGGACGAGCTCCTTCAAATGCCCTTCTTGCAGATCGTACACGCAGCCAAAAACGTCCAGCATCTTGCCCTGCTCCCAGTGTCGGCGCACCGGTTCGCTGGCAATCAAATGGGTGAACTGGGTCACTACGTGCGCGTCGATAAGCCGGTTCAGACGCGTAGCATCGTCATCCTCTGCCTGCCGATAATCTTGCAAGTTATGTTCCAGCGAATACCGCAAATGCGCCATCCGCCGCGCCAACGCGCTGTCCTCCCGCGACAGCGGCATTTCCGGTAGCGCCACCGCGGCCTGTACGCCGCCGCAACCGTAATGGCCGCACAATACAATGGCGGAGACGTGCAGATATTCCAGCGCATATTGCAATACGCTCATCAGACTATCGTCATCCTCAAGAACCATATTGGCGATATTGCGATGAACGAAAAGCTCACCAGGGTGTGCGCCGGTCAGTACCTCGGCCGGGACACGACTGTCGGAACAGCCTATCCACAACGCCAGCGGCTGCTGACCGGCGACATGCTTGCGGAAGTAATGCGGGTTGCGCTGGCGCTGCTGTAGCGCCCAACTGCGGTTTCTGGCTATCAGGGGTTTAAGTATCGTCACGGCATGCATCTCTCTGTTGGGGACAAACAGGCTCTCGCCTACCCGCCCAGGAGCCAATTACATGAATCAAAATGATGGTTTTATCCCAAAGCCAAAATTGGCATGGGGCATTTTTTACACGCACAGCGCCGTTCCTCCATCAGGAAAGGCCCTTATTAACCATAGAAGCAGCAACGAATCTGACAAGGGAAAACAGCCGGGAACTTTTAACAAAAAAAAGTAAACACACTGATTTTGTTGGCTAATAAATCACAGCAGGCATATTAAAAAACTAAAGTAACTCCAAAGAGATCATTCTTTACATTCGCTACCTGGCCCGCCAGAAATCGGGCATAAAAAAACCCGCCGTAAGGCGGGTTTCCTAATAATTACACAAGCAGACTGTTAAGACTCGCTTGCCTGTTTGGCATTGCCTGACAAGAACTCTTTCTCATAAGCCAGCGCTTTTTTACTGTCGAATTGATGTTCCCATTTGGCAATGACCAGTACCGCCAGCGCATTACCCACTACGTTCAAAGCGGTGCGCGCCATATCCAGGATACGGTCGACGCCGGCAATAAACGCCAGCCCTTCCAGCGGAATACCGACGCTGCCCAAGGTCGCCAGCAGCACCACGAACGAAACGCCGGGTACGCCTGCGATCCCCTTGGAGGTGACCATAAGCGTTACCACCAGCACGATTTCCTGGCCTAAAGACAACTCAATCCCGTACAACTGCGCAATAAAGATGGCGGCAATGCTCTGGTACAGCGTGGAACCGTCCAGATTAAAGGAGTAACCGGTGGGCACCACAAAGCTGGTGATCGCCTTCGGTGCACCGTAGGCTTCCATCTTTTCAATAATGCGTGGCAATACAGTTTCCGAACTGGCAGTGGAATAAGCCAGGATCAGCTCGTCCTTCAGGATGCGGATTAGCGTCCAGATACGCAGGTTGCACAAGCGGGCGACCACACCCAGCACCACCAGAGCGAAAAAGGCGATGGCGAAGTACACCAATAACACCAGTTTGGCGAGCGGCAACAGCGAAGCGAAACCGAAGTTGGCTACCGTCACTGAGATCAGACCAAATACCCCAATTGGCGCATAACGCATGATCATATGGGTGACTTTGAACATGCTTTCGGAAACGGCTTTAAACACCTTCAGCAGCGGTTCTTTGGTTTCTTTCGGCAATGACGACAGACCAAGGCCAAACAGCACCGAGAAGAAGATAATCGGCAGCATGTCGCCTTTGGCCATGGAGGCAAAGACGTTCGAAGGAATCAACGACAGAATGGTTCCCACCAAGCTGTGCGAACCGCTTTGCACTTGCTCGGTAGTTTTTTCATATTGGGAGATATCGACCGCCGTCAGCGTCGACATATCGATGCCGTGACCGGGTTGAAAAACATTAGCCAGCGTCAGCCCCACCACAATGGCGACAGTGGTAATCACTTCGAAATAAATAATGGTTTTCAATCCGAGGCGGCCTAACTTTTTCGCATCACCGACTCCGGCGATACCTACCACCAACGTAGAAATAACGATAGGCACGACAATCATCTTGATCAAACGAATGAAGATATCACCGGCCGGACTAAGAATATTACTGACCAGCCACTCGCGTGACTCCGTCTGATTATGAAGTACCGCGCCGACGATAATACCTAGTACCAGCGCTATCAGGATTTGCCAAGCAAGGCTAATTTTCACACTTTTCATACCCAAAGAGTCCTCAAAAGACTCCTTTCAACGTATTTAATTGCAACACGAAGAAAAGAATAATTAATCATTTAATACGGGCTTATGTTCATTACGAGAAAGCGTCCACCTGCCCTTAGTGTGACGTTGCTTAAATCAGTACCATTTGAGCGACCTTGTCTGCAACCCTTGTTTTATCAGGCTTGCGCGCTGAATCGAATCATAAAAATTATTCACTCCAGCGTCACATAGCATAATTACTTGTTATTAAAAACATAATTTTATGTGCAGTAAATCACACATTAATCCGATCGATTGATTTTTAGCCATAATAAAAATGCGTTATTTTTCGCAGAATCTGCATATTTAGTCCACTAACGATGTTTATATTATGTTGCATAAAAGTTTTTAAAATGAAAACAAAAAATATTTCGCCTGGCAATTATTTTATTGATCTTTTTCGTTGAGAACACAAATGAGAATTATTCTTCTAAAACCAGTCTTCAGCAAAGTATTTATCAAACTCGACAACGCCCAGGCAGGCTTATTAAGCTAATAGTGGTGATAATAACTCTACTATTAATAGTGGCAGGCATACTAATAGCCAGCATACGTATAAATGATTTAGCAGAAATTAATACACAAAGTTTTATATTCGCTATGCTCTATAGGAAGTGCGTTTAATCTGGGACTGTTTATTCTTTTTGGTTCTTTAGATAGCCTTTTCTGACAAAAACCACCTATTTGGTCCCTTTTTCCCGTCAAGCAGATAGATACACAGCGCAAATGAGACAGAACTATTACAAATCAATATCTTTGTTGCGTGATCTGCCGCGCAAAAAAGAAACAAAGAATCATAGCAAACTATACTTAACCTTCAGTTGACATATCATTAACAACTTCAAGGAGAAAAGCTATGAGCCAAGTGCATAAACACGCTATTCCCTCTGCAATTGCAGAACACGCCCTGATTAACCCAGAACAATACCAACAATATTATCAACAGTCTGTGCAAAACCCAGAGGCTTTCTGGGGCGAGCAAGGAAAAATCCTGGACTGGATCAAACCTTATAGCCGGGTAAAAAACACGTCGTTCGACCCGGGCCATATCAGTATCCGCTGGTTTGAAGACGGTACCCTGAACCTGGCGGCCAACTGCCTCGACCGCCACTTGGCCGAACGCGGTGACCAGACCGCCATTATCTGGGAAGGCGACGATCCCACCCAGTCGAAACAAGTGACCTACAAACAACTGCATCACGATGTCTGCCAGTTCGCCAACGTACTGAAAAAGTTGGGCGTCAAAAAAGGCGACGTCGTGGCTATCTATATGCCCATGGTGCCGGAAGCCGCGGTCGCCATGCTGGCCTGTGCACGTATCGGTGCGGTGCACTCGGTAATCTTTGGCGGTTTCTCGCCAGAGGCGGTCGCCGGCCGCATTATCGACTCCAATTCCAAGCTGGTTATCACCGCTGACGAAGGCCTGCGCGCCGGGCGCGCCGTACCGCTGAAAAAGAACGTCGACGACGCGCTGAAAAACCCTGGCGTGAAAAGCATCACTAACGTGGTCGTTTTCCAACGTACCGGCAAGCCGGGTTATTGGCAGGAAGGCCGTGATTTATGGTGGCATGAACTGACCAACGGCGTTTCCGCCGACTGCCCACCGGAAGAGATGAATGCGGAAGACCCGTTGTTTATCCTTTATACCTCCGGATCGACCGGCAAACCCAAGGGCGTGCTGCACACCACCGGTGGCTATCTGGTGTATGCCGCCATGACCTTCAAGTACGTCTTCGACTACCACGACGGTGACGTGTACTGGTGTACGGCCGACGTCGGCTGGGTTACAGGCCACAGCTATCTGCTCTACGGCCCGCTGGCCTGCGGTGCCATCACCCTGATGTTCGAAGGCGTGCCGAACTACCCTGGCGTCAACCGCCTGTCGCAGGTGATTGATAAGCACCAGGTCAATATCCTGTATACCGCCCCCACCGCCATTCGTGCGCTGATGGCCGAAGGCGATAAAGCGATTGAAGGCACCAAACGCGATTCATTGCGTATCATGGGTTCGGTCGGGGAGCCGATCAACCCGGAAGCCTGGGAGTGGTATTACAACAAAATAGGTAACGGCAAATGCCCGATCGTCGACACCTGGTGGCAGACCGAAACCGGCGGCTTTATGATTACCCCGTTGCCGGGTGCAACCGAGTTGAAAGCCGGCTCTGCCACGCGCCCGTTCTTCGGCGTGCAGCCTGCCTTGGTCGATAACATCGGTACACCGCAGGAAGGTGCCTGCGAAGGCAATTTGGTGATCACCGATTCCTGGCCAGGCCAGGCGCGTACGCTGTTTGGCGATCATGATCGCTTTGAGCAGACTTACTTCTCCACCTTTAAAGGCATGTATTTCAGTGGTGACGGCGCACGCCGTGATGAAGATGGATATTACTGGATAACAGGTCGCGTCGATGATGTGCTGAACGTTTCCGGGCACCGTCTGGGTACCGCAGAAATCGAATCAGCCCTGGTCTCGCATCCGAAAATCGCCGAAGCGGCGGTAGTCGGTATTCCGCATAACATTAAAGGCCAGGCGATTTACGCCTATATCACGCTGAATCATGGCGAAGAACCTTCACCGGAACTTTATACCGAAGTTCGTAACTGGGTACGCAAGGAAATAGGGCCGATCGCCACGCCAGACGTGCTGCACTGGACAGACTCTCTGCCCAAAACGCGCTCAGGCAAGATCATGCGCCGCATCCTGCGCAAAATCGCGGCGGGTGACACCAGCAATCTCGGGGATACCTCAACCCTGGCGGACCCAGCCGTAGTAGACAAGCTGTTGGAAGAAAAACAATCCATGAAAGTACCGTCGTAATTTCCGCCGTCTCCGGCCGTTCATCAGGAAATCACCCGATGGACGGCTGTCAGCGCGGCGTTCTCGATCAATACCTACTGGAGACGCACTGATGAATGACACCATTTATCAAAGGATTGAGGAAAACCCGCGTTTTAAAGAGCTGGTACGAAAACGTGGCCGTTTCGCCTGGCTGCTTTCGTTGATTACGCTGGTGCTTTACGTTGGCTTCATTTTACTGATCGCTTTCGATCCACAGTGGCTTGGCACGCCGATCGCCGTCGGATCGACCATTACCCGTGGGATCCCGGTGGGTGTGGGCCTGATCGTTATCTCTTTCGTTCTGACCGGGATCTACGTATTCCGCGCCAATGGCGAGTTCGACCGCCTGACTGCAGAAATCCTGCGTGAGGTGCAGAAATGAAGCGTTTATTGTCCGCCGCCGCTCTGCTGGCTCTGCCGGGGTTGGTCTTTGCCGATGCCATTAGTGGTGAAGTACACCGCCAGCCGTTGAATATTCAGGCGATCGTCATGTTCGTGTTGTTTGTTGGCGCCACGTTGTATATCACCTATTGGGCCTCCAAGCGCACCCGCTCGCGCCAGGACTACTACACCGCAGGGGGGAAAATCACCGGCCTGCAGAACGGTCTTGCCATCGCCGGTGACTTTATGTCGGCGGCTTCTTTCCTGGGTATTTCCGCACTGGTGTATACCTCTGGCTATGACGGGCTGATTTACTCTATCGGCTTTTTGATCGGCTGGCCGATCATTCTGTTCCTGATTGCCGAACGCCTGCGTAACCTTGGCCGCTATACTTTCGCTGACGTAGCCTCTTATCGTCTGAAGCAAAAACCGATCCGCACACTTTCTGCCTGCGGTTCACTGGTGGTAGTCGCGCTGTATCTGATTGCTCAGATGGTCGGGGCCGGCAAGTTGATCCAGTTATTGTTCGGGTTGAACTACCACGTGGCGGTGATTTTGGTCGGTATTTTGATGGTGTTGTACGTGCTGTTCGGCGGTATGTTGGCCACGACCTGGGTACAGATTATCAAAGCGGTGCTGCTGCTGGCCGGTGCAAGCTTTATGGCTCTGATGGTGATGAAATCAGTCAACTTTGACTTCAACACCCTGTTCGCCGAAGCCGTGAAAGTGCATCCGAAGGGCATCGCCATTATGAGCCCGGGTGGTTTGGTCTCCGATCCTATTTCGGCACTTTCCCTGGGGCTGGCGCTGATGTTCGGTACCGCCGGGTTGCCGCATATTCTGATGCGCTTCTTTACCGTGAGTGACGCCAAGGAAGCGCGTAAGAGCGTGTTCTATGCCACCGGTTTTATCGGCTACTTCTATATCCTGACCTTTATTATCGGCTTTGGCGCTATTTTGCTGGTCAGCCCTAACCCGGCATTCAAAGATGCCACCGGTGCGTTGCTGGGCGGCACCAATATGGCGGCAGTGCATTTGGCCAATGCAGTTGGCGGTAACTTCTTCCTTGGCTTTATCTCGGCAGTGGCCTTTGCCACCATCCTTGCGGTGGTTGCCGGCCTGACGCTGGCGGGGGCATCTGCGGTATCTCACGACTTGTACGCTAGCGTGGTTAAAGATGGCAAGGCGACCGAACGTGATGAGCTGCGGGTTTCCAAAATCACGGTAGTGATCCTGGGGATCGTGGCAATCGCGCTGGGAATTTTGTTTGAGAAGCAGAATATCGCCTTTATGGTCGGGCTGGCTTTCTCTATCGCTGCCAGCTGTAACTTCCCGATTATCATTCTTTCAATGTACTGGTCACGCCTGACCACCCGTGGAGCGATGATCGGCGGCTGGCTTGGCTTGCTGACCGCAGTGATCCTGATGATCCTGGGCCCGACGATTTGGGTGCAGATCCTTGGCCATGAAAAACCGATCTACCCTTATGAATATCCGGCGCTGTTCTCCATGTTGGTGGCGTTTGTGGGCACCTGGCTGTTCTCAGTCACCGACAGTTCGCTAGCCGGGCAACAGGAGCGCGAGCGCTTCCGCTCTCAGTTTGTACGTTCGCAAACCGGACTGGGCATCTCTCAGGGTAGCTCGCATTAACCGAATAATAAGTGAAAAAGCAAACACCCCCTAATCAAAGGCCCTTCGGGGCCTTTTCTCGTTCTGTCAGTTGTAAATAATCTTTAAAGGTTCATCGCTGATATCGGGGTTTTTCATTCGAGCAGCAAGAATCAAGATAGATGCTCTGAACAATACAAGAGACAGAATCATGAAACAGCCTACGGCATTACTATTGCTGGCCTTTGCCGGCAACGCACTGGCAACCCCGCTTATCGAGCCCCTGCAGTTGATTAGCGACCACACCCTGCCGACCGCACAGTTGCAGGCGCAGATACTTGCCGCCAAACGCTACGACAGCTTCTGGAATACCGGCGATGAAGCTCTGGCAAAACAGGCGCTGGCCAGCGACTTTACCGATATGACCTTACCCGCCGGCAGAATACAGGGCATCCGCGGTGCGTTACAGGCCTCGAAAACCTTCCGCCAGGCCGTCCCGGATTTACGTTGCGAGGTAGCGCAGATGATTGTCACCGGCGATCGCGTCGTGGCGCATTTGCGCTTTAGCGGGCATTTTACCGGCCGTTTTCAGGGTAAACAGGGAAAGGGAGAACCCATTGATTTTATTGCGACAGATATCTATCAGATCAAGCAAGGCTCAATAACCGCCAATTGGCATATTGAGGATAATCTGACGTTATTACAGCAGTTGGGGATCGTGACAATGTAGATTACTGAGGCGCAGCGTAGCTGCGTCCGGTATTTCCTGGCCCCAAAGCAAAAAGCCCCATGCTTTCGCATGAGGCTTTCGACTTTATTTGATGCCTGGCAGTGTCCTACTCTCGCATGGGGAGACCCCACACTACCATCGGCGCTACGGCGTTTCACTTCTGAGTTCGGCATGGGATCAGGTGGGACCACCGCGCTATTGCCGCCAGGCAAAT